>Ga0207879_100014_pt1 | contig 691835 bp, 736 predicted proteins | sample LinPmetageLP24_FD_184045 | JGI IMG/M metagenome (GOLD analysis project Ga0207879, IMG submission 184045) | Marine viral communities from the Pacific Ocean - LP-24 (SPAdes) | ecosystem: Environmental > Aquatic > Marine > Oceanic | place: Pacific Ocean | collected 2009-08-30
TGGGAAAAAGGTTGGTGATATGGACATCAATAACTCCTGTTCTTAGCAGACGGACATCACCCTTTCTGGATTATGTCTCCAAACATTCCATCTGTGGCGGCATTCTTCCTGCTGGGATAAGACAATGATCGCCTCATCACTCAACGCGTCGGCGCGTCTTATCATCTCACAAAATCTAGTCTCCCGCCCTCATGCCGGCAGAGCTTAATTCTACTCGCCGCGACCCGAGTATCAGGAAATGTATCACAAATGGACTTGGTTTTGGAGATTGCCATTCGACACAGATCTAATTTAGCGTTTTGGGCTGCTGCAAGGTACAGGATTTCCGGTAGAAAAGTAAGACATTTGTCTTGACGTCTATCATCACGCCACATACAAGAATGTTATTGTTCAGAACGCGACATTAGCAAGGGATGGAACTCACAGTCAGCTGAGGCAAAAGCAAATATATGGGATCGACGATGCGTCTACTTTCCCTCTCTCCAGTGAGTTTCGTCTCCAGTTCCACGGAAATAATCCACCTTTTCGACTTTCTTGCAACGACGATCCACGATAGTCATCAATCGAAGTTCGGCTCCAGGAAACCTTCCATTCTTTTGGTTCTGGAGACCAAATTCAACAATGGTCAAGATGCAGATCCTCCACACTCTCTGGTCCCTCCGCTCCTACAATGCCGCATACCTCTCGGCCCTATCCCTAGTTGTCATTCAAGTCGGTATAGGATGTATAATGCGAGCTTCCCAAACGAGTGGGAAATACACCTTCTCAACATCCAGTTCCGTAACCATCTCCGAATTCTTCAAGTTCCTGATCTCGTCTGCATTAATTATTCGTTCATCGTTGAGAGGGAGACGAGATCCTGCTGGGACGCATGAACTTGTTCCGGTTGAGGATGGAGACGAAAGGGTGGATGAGAAGGGGAGGGGAATGGATGAAAGTGTTGGGTTGGAAGATGAGAGGTTGATTCATCCTCTTAGTGACGCGAGATTGAATAGGAGGGGTGGGGTGGTGGGGGATTATTTGAGGAGTTTGGGAATGGTGAGTGTGGAGAATCGGTATGGGTTTGCGAAATTGGCGTTGTTGTATGCTCTGATCAACAATACGGTAAGAACCAACGCTTGAAGGTAGTAGTGGACTCACTGAAAGTAAGCACATAGATCTTCGTGGCATATAAATTGGCAGATCCAGGTACGATCGCGCTCGTACGCTCGGGAGTGATCTTCATCACTGCTCTGGTCATGGTATTTGCTCTCAACGCCGATATCTCGAAAGTCCAATGGACGGCTATCGTGATTCAAGTATGTGCTTTGGCTTCATATTTTCCCCGCCGAAAGCCATCAAGACATGCGTTAACAATGACCAGCTCTGCGGTCTCGTAACAACACAATACACGCCCGAATCCGGTACATCGTACCCACTTTCCACGTACATGATTCTCCTCTTCCAAGTGTTCGTCAGCTCGGTAGCAGGCGTGTACAATCAATCGCTTCTCAAAGACGGCCAAGCATCTTTTCATGCACAGAATGCCGTTCTGTATGGTTGCGGTGTAATCATCAATGGCCTGGTGCATCTAACACTGAGCTACGTGACGGAAGACGAGCCGGGATTCTTTGTTGGGTATACGAACTCAGCGGCGTATTTGGTGATTTTGAGTAACGTTTTTATTGGGCTAGCAATTACAGCGGTGTATAAGTGTAAGTTCGATTTTCAAGAATTTCTGGGGCTCAGATCGTGCAACAATGATGTTAGAAATGAACTCAGCTGACCGGAATAGACGCCAATGCTGTCATCAAATGTCTGGCAACAGCCGTCGCAACTGGTATTCTTTTGTACATCTCACCCATCCTGTTCGGCACCACAATGGCGCCGCTCATCATCCCAGGCGGCTTAATCGTCTTCATCACTTCGTGGCTGTATACAGAATCGCCAGCTCCAAAACGACCTACTTCATTCGCAGACAAAGTCCCACACAGTCGTCCATTCGATTTCATGCCAACAGGACCAGTACGTGCTTTCCACATCCCAACCCTCCCTCAATCATGCGGAAAGACCAACTAACACTACCCCACCAGAAATGGCGCAATCAAACCCTCGCCATCTCAACCATCCTCTCAATCATCATAATCGTATTTTGCGAGACCATGACCCTCCCCGACCTCTCTGCCCCCGCCATGGAACCCCGTCCCATCCTAACGTCTCCTTTCAACAACACCCTAGCTTTCGTGCGATGGAACGAACATCACCCTGAACGGATTCCTCTGATCGAGAAATACGCGCCTTTCTTTCATACGCTGCACTTCAGCATGCCTGCCATGATCGACGCCCCGTTGAAGACTGAGTACCAGAATCTGACGCATGACAACTGGGAGGATGGATTGGTGACGTATGTCCAAATCGCAAGGACGATGGAATGGATCTTGAAGATGCCGAAGAACGAGAGTGAGAGGGAGATTGAGGGTTTGTTGCAATTCCACTTGTGAGTTGCCCCGCGCTTTGTTTTGATTGCCTCGCTTCGGCTGTCTCGGCTTCTGGAGCTTATTGCTGACACCGTACGAAACACAGCGACGCCTGGGTCGACCCCATGGACTTCGCCCAAGAAGACTACAACCAGATGTGGATAGCAGTCAGCCGACACAACGACGGCGTAGGCGGCGGCCCAACATTTCTCTGCATGACGAAACGGACCCGCTTCCCTGACTGGCCCGGCATGCAGACAAACCGCAATTGGCAATATCCGCTGCTCAACGCGCTCGCATGGCTCACCGCCGCCAACACAGACTACGTCTTTGATCCCGATGAATGGTGCACCGGTTGGTCGGACATCTACTATATCCCACGGCACCTCTGGGTCGACTATATCTACCTAGCCTACATATTCGGCGCCCATTCTGTTTTCCATGAAATGGCCGTCCCGACTATCATGCATATTATAGATCAGACGAGGAGGGAGAGAGAATTGTCGAGTATCATTAATTTCATCGGGGATTGTTATGGTGGGTGCTGTGCCCCTGGCGTCGGATTGGAGGATCTGCTCGCACACAGGTGTGGACATAAACTGGACTATCGGGGAAGGGTGCAGGAAGCACATTACGAGAGACTGGATTATGCAGCTAGTGTGCTTGGTACCGAAATCGAAAGGCCGGCATGGATGAGTCCGGAAGTTCAAGAACACAGGAGCAACTGGACCGCATTCGAAAGCAGTTTGAGCCCTGAAGCAAGGAAGAAGATGGACGAAGCGAGGTTCAATACGAGATTGGGTAGGACGATGGGGCAAAACCAGCCGGAGAACTTCCCGTTCAATGCGACGGGCATTGAACCGCCTCCAACTACAGCGGAGTTGAGGAAGATAGAGCAGGAGAAGAACAAGAAGTTGGAGGCGGAGAAGCTGGCGGCGGCTGAGAAGAAGAACAAGGAAAATATGGCGAAGGAGGAGGAGTTGAGGAAGGAGGCGAACAGGAAGGCCGAGGAACAGAGAATGAAAGACAAAGAAAGGGAGAGGTTGAGGCTTGAAGAGCAGTCGAAGAACGGACAAGGCGATGCGAATGCAAAGCCTGCTGCTGCTGCGGCAGTGCAGAACGAGACATGATGAGTGAAATGGACTTTCATAGACCTGGTCCAGGCTGGATATATTTAGCGATATTGCGTTACTTTGCTGTATATTAGTTGAAATAAACGGCGCGTTTGTTGACATAGCGAAATAAACGAGCTTGAACTCTGCAGTCACGTACACGTTAGCCACGCAACAGGCGCTTCCACCCTTGATGACCCATGTATCGTACCGTTTTCTCACTTCTGTGCACCATGTTAAGCCAACGAGCTCTTCCCCTCTCCCTCAGAACCAACCCTCAACTCGACGACGTCCTCCTCGCTTACTTGCTCTCCCGATCGATGAAGCTCCATCTCGAAGGGCGAAGACCCTGTCTGTTTCGCCGTCGGACATAGTGTATGCAGAGCCCAATGCAAGAACCCGGAGACTAAAAACCCAAAGAAGTAGCTGAGATCGTACAGATGATCCCATCCATTGCCCGTGGCTGTCATACGGACACGACGGACAAATCCCGCTAAGAACAATCAGCCACGCTCCACAAACTGCAGTAAAAGAGCACGAAATCGACTTACGCAAGAGCGGCCAAACGCCCATCGCCCACGCCACCACGGCCCTCCAATTGACACCCCAGGTATACCAATACGCGCCCTCTTTTCCTCCTTGATACATGTCCGCAAGATGCAACTCTCCCCTCCTAACGCAAAAGTAGTCTACAACCAAAATGCCCGTCATCCCACTCAGGAAGATACTCCATCCACTGAGCACAGTAATAAATGTACTCGCACTATTGACGAAATTCCAAGGACAAATTGCGACTGCAATGATGGTCAGGATGAAACACCCTCTTCGGATATTGATCCAGCGCGGACATAGAGCAGCCATATCCATACCTGTTGACATGGCGTTGAGGACGATACAAAGTGCCATCTGGGATGCGAGGAAGCAGAGTCCGGAGAAGAAAGTGCCGGCGCGGGTTGCTGGGGACATGGACTGTGATTGGATGTAGAGGAGGAGTTCGAAGGGGTTCCAGAAGGTGGTTGAGTAGATCTTTTGAGTGGCGGAGGTGGTGATGAGGCCAAGGAGAGCGGTGAGGATTATTGTTAAGGGGCATGTTATGCCTTGGCCGAAGAGGGAGGCGTTGGTGGTTGAGGCGTAGCGAGTCCAGTCTGAAGATTGCGTATGTTAGCGATCATACGGTGTTGGAAAGAATGAAGTGAACATGAACGAGGGGAGCAAGGGTGACTACCAGATTGTCCGAGAATACCACCGCTCCAAAGTCCTAAAACGGCCTGGATACTATAGACCATGTTCCAGCTTAAGGTGCTTCCAGATTTTGTCGCGGGAGCATTGATCAAGTGTCCTGCACCATGGGCAGTGCGAACAGACCAGATGAGAAGGCCGAAGATATTGCAGACAATCATGATGAATGCAATCTATGTGAAATCAGCATTGGTCCATTCGCATAGGAGTGAGTAACTACCTTCAATGGTGTTTGTAACTTCTCTGGAGGTATGAGAAGCATAGGACAGAATATGGCGAGAAAGATGAAGAAGCTGATCAGGCTACAGGTATCAACATTGGCGGATTCGGGAAGTGTATTCTTCATATAAGCGAATTTTGGACCGATCACTGCTCCGAGAATGATCTTGACCGTTTGCCCTCCCCAATACGTCTGAATGCCCATCCTATGCTATTCAGCATGTATGTATGTTACAAATCATCAATTGATGCTACTTACCAGATGCAGGCCGTCACTATACGATTGAGGACTGGCCAGAATCCACCTATCATTCCCCAGGAACTACATCTCTGTTGGTATACACTGAGAAGGAATGTCTTGCAGGTGCTCACTTACGCTCGGGACATGACAGTAAAGCCAAGATGATCATGCGAGCCCATCCATCCCGCTACAACAGCAATAATAGAGATGATACATGAGGCGCCCACGATGACGCCCATGCATTGTCCAACACTGAGCCCAAGAGCAAGCAAGGTGGCCCCAGCTGTCCATGCGGAATTGTTCGCACCTAGTTAAAGACTCATCAGTGCATCATCTTCATTGGATTTGTGTAGATCTCTAATCACCAGTGATTATCCAATACCCCGCGTAGCCCTGCCAGGTCCAAGTCCTCCTGTCTTCAGGAATAGGAATCAAGTCGCGATTGCACCACTGTTGGCTATATATCAGCTTCGAGTTCTTTGTTACTTATGGGAGATTGAAGGCGAGCAAACATAAGTGTTTTCATAATTTGCATTTTCATCCACGGGGCATTCGAGCTTTCTTGCCCAGTCCCTGCGTTTTGAATTACTTTTCCCGGGAAACATATTCAGATGCCTTGCCGTTCGAAAGGCACTCTGGCGATGGTGTTGACGCGAAATAGTGAGATGTATTGCCGCCTTTGAGAAGCAGGAATCTTCCACGTATGGGTTTCCAGGAATAAAAGTCGCGAAACAGATATGCGCGATTGATAAATGGCGGAGGGTCCTGAAGTACGACTTCAAGGTGCATACAGTGTGTAGATGGCCAGCAATAAGTGCTGGTGATCGGCGATACATAAACTTTATGGAGAAGAGCAAAATCTTTGAATCGCTCCGCTGCGAAGTATCGAACATGCCGATGATAACGAGCTATCAAAAGTCGGCCGAATAGATAGGGCAACCTGCGGCCTAGGTCCCAAAGTGGGATGCGATGGTGGTGAGCAGTGTACGTAGCATGGCGGGGTTGTAGCTGCAAGTCTACCGATCGACAGTGAGCTGCAGATAGCAAGTGCATTTGTCCGAACCTCAACTTGACATCTCCTCAAGGAATACCATATGACCAGACAGCATAAGAACAGACGAGACGCAAGCGAAGAAAGAACGAAACGGAGAGACAGCCAAAGCACTGGTGTTAAACTCAATATTGCAAGACACATCATCAAGGAGAGCAACACAATAACATGGGTTCGATAAATAACGATCAGCTGCAAGAATCCACGTCAGACATCCCACTCATCGACTTTGCGCTGTTCCTGAGCACCACCAGCACAGAAACAGAGCGACTCACCACCGCAAAAGAGCTCGTCGCAGCTTGTCATGATGTAGGATTCGTGTCCATAGCGAACCATGGAGTGCCATCAGCTCTCCTATCTGAAGCATTCGAATGGTCCAAACGACTATTCGACTTGGAAATAGAAGAGAAGATGAAGGCGCCACATCCAGATGGTCCTGCTGTGCATAGAGGATATTCGTATCCTGGCTTGGAAAAGGTGAGTCAGGTTGTAAGTGATGATCTGGATCTCGGGAAGAAGTTGAGAGAAGTGAGAGATTGTAAGGTTCGTTTGCCTGCTCTGGTGAATTCCGTCTGCTGATGGATAAAAGGAGAGCTATGAAATCGGTCATCCGTTGAATGATTCTCAACCCAACGTTTGGCTACCTGATTATGTCCTGCCAGGATTCCAAGACTTCATGAACAGGTTCTACACGACTTTGTCGGACACCTCATCATCGATTCTCCATGCCATAGGTCTGGGCTTGGGACTGTCTGATCCAACTTACTTACTTCGATTCCATTCGGGCATAAATAACCAATTACGATTATTGCACTATCCTCCTATTCCAGCCAAAGAAGTGGAAGAGGGACGAAGCGCCAGGATGGAAGCACATTCGGACTGGGGGTCAATCACTTTGTTGTTCCAAGACGAATGCGGTGGACTAGAAGTCCAGCGGAAGGATGGACAGTTTGTGAATATCGCCCCGGTGGAAGGAGCACTTGTGATGAACGTGGGAGACATGCTCATGCGTTGGAGTAACGGTATGAAGCTATGCCTTGCGGCCCGGCGACTTGCCAAGCTGACGGTCCACAGATTATCTCAAGTCCACACTCCACCGAGTCACCCTTCCACCAGTAGCGGACCGTTTCACTGGCTCGGAACGTCTGACCAGGGCTCGGTATTCGATTCCGTACTTCGTTTCTCCGGACGAGGATGCGATAGTGGAAGTAATGAAAGAGTGCACTGGGGTGGACAATCCAGTGAAGTACGAGCCTGTGAAACAGAGGGAATATAGAGCTATGAGAGCCAAGCTGCAGTATTGATAGAGATATACAGCGGAAACGGAAAAGGAGCAAATTGGACCTGTATTGACAGGGAAAAGAAAGGCTAGTGGGTGCAAGCATAGCATATGTCAGACCAAGAAGCCAAGTCCCGATCTCAAAATCTTGCGTAGCGTATTCCGCAGCATTATAGGTTGGACCGTTGAACTGTGAACAGTGAATATATGTCTACTGGAGCAATGCCAATGTCCCCCCCACCCCACTGGTCTATTTTACGCGACATGTATTGGCTGGCTGGTCCACGCCGTCGGAAGTTCTGTTCAATTGCTTCTCACATATCGCGTTGGGTTTTGCAGCCGGAAGACTACAAATTGCTGACTTCAGCATTCGGTATTTATTGAGGGCTTGTGTCAACGGAAGGCTCGGAGGTAAGACTAGAGCGCTTCATGAACGTTAGCAAAGTTCCGAAAAACGCGAAACGAAGCATGGGAATAAGGAGGTTGACATTCAGAGGTGCATTTGCATGCTTGGTATCTCGCCATAACACGGTTCTTGAGGCCGCTCAGTAACACGGACCAATGTTGCTCATCATAAAGGGGAGGTATCGGAAGTAGGAGGGGCTCTGTGGAGGAGCCAGAACAGCTCTCCAGGAACCAGAATAGAACGGAAAGAGAAACGTACCAATTGATAGAAGAGGTCAGCGACCAAAGCTCCACGCCCGCCTTGGTACAATCCAGCAGGTCATAAGCCTCCAGCGCGCCGAGATGGCAGGCTCACTTCAAGTGTTCGAGGGACTACCACGAAGAACTCCTGCCATTGCTGAGGAGTGCGAAGTTCAAGAATTGGAAAGTGGGCGGAGTAGGGATCCCGTTCACATTATCGTGGTACATGAAGCTGCAGATGGTGCCTTGGTAAAGGTGTGAAAGGTTGAGTTGTTGCGAGTTGAAAAATGGAAAGGAAAGAAGCAGGAGAGAAGTGCTGTGAAGCAGAAAAAAACACAAGAAGCTCGAGTGGATCACGAAAACCCTTAGCGCGATTGACACTCCACGTGATCGTGTACCTGTTCAACCCCACTATGAAGTGCCTAGCTCGAAGGGGAAGCTGCCACAATTCTGAGCTACATCAACAGCGGTCTCCCGAAAATTCTACTATTCAAGCGGTTGTTATCGGCTCAGTTGATACAGTTTCTGCCAAAATCCCATGACTTCGCTGCTTTCATCTGTGAAAGCTGCTGTCACTTCTGCTCTTCGACTGCCCTTCAAAACCCCGCCAACTTCTGCAGCTACTGTTCGCACCATGGCTTCCACTGCTTCAATCACGATGCCCCGTGATCCTACTACCGTCTCGAACTATAACAACTGTAGGTAAAGCTTGTTCAAAAGTGAGGTGTTTCCTCACTTCATGTCTAGTAGCAATCGCCTGATGCAGGTTCGATATATCTTGGGACTCTACCTTGAAGCTTGTTTCTTGGGATAGCAGGCTAGGCGCCATTGAACTCTTGGAGCTTTAAGCTACCCATTGTCCTAAAGACTCACCTGGCCTTGAGTCTTGATTCTTTGGGACTGGCTTCTGTTTCATAAGGACATGCTGACTTGGCCCCAGGGAAAACAAAGCACACCATCGCTGACTTCAGCATCGATTTCAAGAAGCAGCGTTTGACCGGGACCGTGACGCTTTTCTTGGAGTCCATCACAGAGAAAGAGTCAGAAGAGATCATTCTCGATACTTCCTACCTGGATATTAGCGAAGTAACTTTCAATGGTAGCAAGACCAAAGACTGGAAGCTTGCGGATCGATCCGAGCCATACGGCAGCCCACTTTCCATCAAAGCCCCAGGAGGAGCATCCAAAGGATCAACAGTCGAAGTCAGCATCTCCCTCGCCACCACCGAGAAATGTACAGCTCTTCAATGGCTCCCACCAAGTCAGACAGGAAACAAGAAGTACCCGTACATGTTTTCTCAATGTGAGGCTATTCACAACAGATCCATCTTCCCGTGCCAAGATACACCTGATGTGAAGAGCACGTACGACTTCCGCATTCGTTCTCCTCTCCCGGTCGTTGCGAGTGGTCTCTCAACGGGTGCTTCAGCTTTCAAGCATGGTGAGAACGGCGAGGCTGGAACTCTTCTATACACCTTCCATCAGGAGATCCCAATCCCATCTTACCTCTTCGCCATTGCCTCAGGCGATATCGCTACGGCTGCAATTGGTCCTCGGTCGCTTGTGTCTACTGGACCCGAAGAGCTCTCTGATGCCAAGTGGGAGCTCGAGAACGACATCGAGAAGTACATTGAGGTTGCAGAGAAACTTATCTTCCCGTACAAATGGACGCAGTACAACGTCTTGGTTCTGCCACCCAGTTTCCCGTATGGAGGAATGGAGAATCCAATTTTCACGTTTGCTACTCCAACCATTATCAGTGGTGATCGGGAGAACATCGATGTCATTGCTCATGAACTTGCTCACAGCTGGAGTGGGAACTTGGTTTCGAACGCCAGCTGGGAACACATGTGGTTGAATGAAGGTTGGACTGTGTACCTTGAGCGCCGGATTCAAGCTGCTGTTCATGGGGAACCTCATCGTGATTTCTCAGCCATTATTGGATGGAAAGCTCTAGGTAAGTTCCCATGTTGACGTACGGGTGAATGCTACTGACGTAGTATCAGAGGATTCTGTCAATAACTTTGGTGCTGACCATGAGTTCACCAAACTTGTCATTGATCTCAAGGGCAAAGACCCCGACGACTCCTTCAGCAGTATACCTTACGAAAAGGTACGCTCACCACTCGTCTACTTTAACAAATCTAACATACACAGGGATTCCACTTCCTCTACTATCTCGAGAAACTCGTCGGCAAACCAGCCTTCGACAAATTCATCCCGCATTACTTCACAACCGTACGTACTGGGGAAGCCCAATCTGTCTTATTCCTCGTTGTCTCGGGACTCGAATTTCTCCTGAGACGTATTTTGTCCTTCTCTTTACACATATTTTATAGGAAGTCACTGACACCCCATTGCGTAGTGGTCCCAAAAATCCCTCGACTCCTACGACTTCAAAGCCACTCTCCTCGATTTCTTCGCCTCTGATGCCTCCTCCTCCAAAGCCCTCCAATCCGTCGACTGGGACGCCTGGTTCTACAAGCCCGGCCTCCCACCCAAGCCCAAATTCGACACCAGCATGGTCGACCGCTGCTACGCCCTCGCGGAATCCTGGTCTTCCCCATCGTACAAACCGTCCCCATCCGACATCGAAGGCCTCACCGCCAACCAGATCGTCGTCTTCCTCGAGAAAGTCCAGCTCTTCGAGACACCACTTTCGCCATCGCAATCCCAAGCCATGGGCAAGGCGTACAAGCTCGCTACATCCCGCAATGTCGAGCTCAGCTTCCGCTATTTCGGCATCGGGTTGACGGCTAAGGACGAGAGCGTGTACCATCCTACTGCTGAGTTGTTGGGGACGGTTGGACGGATGAAGTTTGTGAGGCCATTGTATAGGAAGTTGAATAAGGTGGATAGGAAGTTGGCGCTGGAGACGTTTGAGAAGAATAGGGACTTCTATCATCCGATTTGTAGGGATATGGTGGAGAAGGATTTGAAGGTTGGGCAGTAGATTCGATCCTGAGTAAGGAGCGAGAGGGAAGGATGACTGGCTCGCTAGGCTCGCTCGAGTTGCATGGAAATGGAACCACGTTCTGTGTTTTGAGTCTTCGAAGTTAACAACTTTGGTAGTCAATCATTAGGCTAGTAGGACCCAAAAGAACAAAAACGAAAAAGAGACTTCATGGCATTTATTTTGTGACCATCTAAGGTACCTCGAGGGATTGCTTACTCCATGTGACGACGCAGTCGTGTTCCGCTAGCAGACGCGGCGACTCAAAAGGATGGTTATTCTGTCCATTCTACCTCATACATATACTTGACAGCAATCCAGGACTTCCCGGAAAGAGGCGCTTCAATTTCTTAAATCAGGAGGCATTGCTCTCCACATACCGTCACACCACCCCGAGCCAGCACACCGAAGCCAACTTCACTCTCCCCTAACCTTCACCCCACCCTCAAATACCCGCCAACCTCCTCAAAGCAGCATTATTCAATGTCCTCCCCTCCCCACTCACACCCCCTCCCTCTTGTACCTCCCCATCACCTACCGCTAACCCGACCAACGCCGTTCCCAACTCCCTCGTCGGACTCATCAACCCCTTCACCCCGGGCAACACCCTCAACACCGGCAAAAGCACCCTCTCCACCACTTGTCCCCTGCCCACAAACCCATGAATCTCCTCATGATCAGTCATATCTACGCCTCCGGGACGAACACTGAAAGGGCGGAGATTATTGTAAGCTGGGTCTTTGGAGAGGGCGAGGAGAGAGGATTCGGCGCGGCCTTTGGTGAAGGCCCAGTGGGCGGTTAGAATGCTCGGGGTCGGAGTTGCGCCTTCACCGGAGACGTAGATGAATGTCAATGGGGAGGGCGAGGTGGTTTTGGAGAGGGCGCGGGCGAATGATAGGGGGTAGGTTAGGTGGATGCGTTCGTATTCTCTGTTGTGTTTGGAGGTGAGGTTAGCTATATCTCTCGAGGCAGGAGGACTCTCCTCTTGCGTCTCGTTGTCTCTGGGCTTCGTTTCTTCTGGCGACCACAGTACGAACACCCAAATGGAGAGCAGAAACACATAGATGCGATAGGGAGATACACACTCTTTCCCAACCTGTGTAGCACTAATCCCCAAAGCCCAAACCACACCCTTCACATCCTTCAGCCCATCCAGCACATCATCTGCATACTCCGCAAAATCCTTATGTAGTATAACCCTCGCCTTCGCGTGGCCCTCTGCCTGCGCCACTGGTCTGCGGGAGAGTATACTGATCTTCGAGATCGCAGGCGTCGCGAGCACTGTTTGGAGGACTGCAGACCCGACGAGTCCCGTTGCGCCGGTGAGGACGAGATGCATTGTGCTGCGATGTACTGGTGTGCTGTAGTGTTGTGGTCTTCAAGGTCTTGTGTTGTGCGTGAGGAGGATGTGGAGGGAGATCAACAGATACCTGTAACTTTTGAGGAAGATAGGAAGAACAATTGGGAGCTTGACGGAGAAAGAAAGGAGAGGGAAGAGAAGGGAAGGGAACTAGGGAGAGGAGATATACTTAGGGATATGGCATGCTGCCCTGTCAGCGAGCGAGCCAGCCAGCCTGGAGCGGAGGAGATGGACATAAGATTTTAAAAACGAGGCTGAAGATGGGGATTGAGTCGCGGATGATCGAGGGATGATATGCGGCCGCGCGCCCGCTAGCCCTTAAAGTCCAGATTTCGCGTTTTCATTGGCTCGCTGCACCTAGCGCGGTCAGCACGCTGCATGAGGTGGTTTTGGCTGCGGGTCAGGGTTGAGCATGTCATTTTTGAACAGCATGTATGGAATTACTGGATACGGTCTGGGTGGGACTGTGGATTAGACGTGGCAAGGAAATGTTCTATATATCATTACTAGATATAATGGGAGGAAATAGGAGTATACAACTAACTTGAAGAACTTGTACATCAGGAATATTAGAGGGTCGAATGTAAATAGCCATGATCAAGTTTTTGATATTTACCACTTATCACAAGAATCAGTAGAGCAGGATGGAGAGCGAGTAATTATTTGTGTATCTTTTTGATACTTCTTTCCCATTCAGGTAAGTCTGGATATGATTTCTAGCCCCGATCTGTATCGAGACTGTCCAATCCAACTCCTATTCAATCTCTACTATACAAGTCCAATGCCAAATCCAAGCACCTTAAATCCTCCTAAGCGGTGACCAATCCATCCAACAGAAATTATACGTAAGAGAAGAAACCTCGAAAAAATGATCGAGAAGGTACAAAGAAAGCAAGGCAGGAATGAGATCGACTGCCGACAGATGAATCAGATAGGGAATTTTCCTTCTGATGCTGATGATGATGAGAAACCCAAGCGCCTGTAAATGTTGGTATCGAACAACAACTGTAGCAGTAATAATGATGATATGTAAAGGTATATAAGAGAGAAAGAACATATGCATGATGCAAAAGTATGTCAAAGAGAGTAGAGAAGGTAAGGCGAGAGAAGATGCAAAGTATGAAGTAGAAGTGCGAGTAGCAGTGGAAAGCAGAAGCATACGCTATGCAGAGAAAGCAGGCAAGGTTTTGCAAATACAACGTATTGTGGTCGTTCGTCCAAGTCGTGTGGTAGTGTGAGAGCAATCGTTTCGTAATGCATCAAGCGTCGAAATCGTAAGGAATGTAAGAATGTAAGCATGACTATCCTTCTTCGTCATTGGATGAAATGCAATCCAAGACGGGATTGCGAAAGGTAGTCGAGGTAAAGTAAGGTTGTGAAATATGTGTAAAGGGGCGTAAGTGCGTAAGCGTAGCGTCGAGCCGTAAGCCGTAAGCGCGATTCGAGAAGTAAACAAAACAAAAAAGACAGTAACGTCGCTTCGTAATCCATTGATTGCATTTCATCAGACAATTCAATTCTTTAGTTTCCCTGCACTCCTCTGCTTATGCAATGCCATGCCCTCGAAAGCGACAGCATTCAACAGCATCGGCAGCGGCTCCTCCTCCTTCTTCTCGACGACTGGGGTCGCGGTCTCAATAGCGGGCTCTTCGCCCATCCGCTTGATCTCATCCTCGACGTCCGCCATCAAAGCAGAGATATCGCTATCAGCATAGATGCGAATGCTCTCCACACAGCGACGACTCATCCGCAATGGTGCTTCAGGAGAAGAAACCTTAACCTCCTCAACCACCCGCTCAAGACGTTCCGGCGACGACGACTTGGTAGGCGAGCGAGGTGGCGTATTTGGTGCTTGAGCCTGACTCGTAACATGCGCCTTGACGTTCTCGGCACCTCCCATCAACAAACTCAACGCCTCATCAGACGTCGGCGAAGGAGCAGGACTCATGAGCAGTGCGGCAGCGACATGCTCCAACAACTTCTGCCTGACTCTCGTGCGTCTATTCTCGGCTTGCTCGAGCTTTGACACCCAGTCGTCGATGCTGGTATCTAGCTCGCTGAGCGCCTCTTCCTGTCGCAGCATACTCTCGTGACTGAAACGTGCGACACGCGGACTGCGTAGATATGTGCAGATGCGTTCGTGGAGGTTGCGACGACCGGAGCGGAGAGAGCGATGGGTCTTGCGGAGGTATTCGCAGCGCTCGTCGAGGGCGCGGAGTTCTCGTGAGAGGGCCTCGACATCTTTGGTGCAGAGGACTTGGAAGCGGGAGGCTTGGCCGATGGCTTGTTTGCGGAGGGTAGCGATCTCGCTTGTGGGAAGCTGAGTGTGAGCTGTCGTTGCGGAGTGGCCGGTTGGGAGATGCTCGAAGGCACGTTGTTCTTCGGATCGATCCCGTGGTGAGTTGGTCTCTGAGACTTGGGCTTGTGTTTGAGATGATGGGCATGCAGAAGTTGGGATTGAAGGTGAACGCTTGGAGTTGGAGCGCTTGACTGGAGATCCTTCGGATGGAGAACGCTTCTTAGGGCGGCCTCGGTCCATAATTGATGCCGAGCTCTCGGATTCATGTCTTCGATGACCCTTGAGGGTTGGCCCAACCGGGAATGACTTTTGGTGAGAGAGTGAATGCTGTGCAGCGTCCGATGAACTCTTGGTGTGGCACATATGACTGGGTGTTGTGCTGCTTGTCACTGGGGAGCAAGACGTTCCGTTCCATGGTCGAGGTGATGAGCGACCTTCGAGCGGAAACTGGGGATTTGGAAGAGGCTTCGGTGAGCATCGGCCTTCCTGTGGGAAGTGAGGAAGAGCAAATGGAGTATTGGGCGTGTTTGAAACAGACGTTGCGGCAGTGGAGGCTGATAGCAAACCAGTGGATGACCCTGACATGGGAGTATATGGGGAGGCCCGTGGGTGTGGGGAACCCTCCTTCATCCGCGCAGATTTGGGAGGCACATCTGGGGGTGTACCACAGCTTCCACTTCCGGAGCGTGAACGCATACGGGAAGTAGATGATTGCCGGGTAAGTCTCTGAGGTTGCGATTGCGGGATGACAAGCGGCGTCAGTGATTTGGGTGAGAGCGGCTGCTGTTTCGGCGAAGCGGATCGAGATTTGTTGCGAGAAGAGTATGATGATGGTGCTGGGAGCGGCTGGGAGATGTCGTCGTCAAAAATGTGGCTGTCGAGCTGTATATTCGCTTGAGCCTGTCCATTACTTCCACTATCCGGTGATATAGCCATCTCAGCATTCTCATCCAGTGCAGGTCCGGATATGCAGGAGAGCATGCTCTCGCCGAACACATGCTGGCGCCAGCTGTTACCGGGTGCACTAATAGACCGCTCGTGTAGTGGTGGCCGGCCGGGAATAGTAGCTAGGATATCTAATCAGTTTCATGAAACCCACCAGAACCCTTCCATGCTCAAGCTTTACTCACGAGAATCCATGGCGACTTCCTGTACCGTGGTCATTGGACCTAAGTCTGTTGGCATACTAGGCTTGCGTCGACGATTAACAGGTTGCTCCTTCGTTTTCAGTCCGAGCCGTAAAGCATTTGTAAGTAAGGACCGGTCCTTTTCATTCGTTCCACTCTGTCCTGTCGTCGTCGATTGTGATGGCTCTGCATCACTGTTTTTCTGTCCTGCAGCTATCGATAGCTTCTCCTTCGCCGCTGGGAACAGCTGGTACTTTCGAGGCTCCGTTGGTTGATGCATCCTCCACACATACTTTTCGGACTCATCGATGCAAGCGTTGTCGTTTGTCTGTGTAATTTTCAGTGAACGTGTGCGACGAATGTGTTGGCCGAACATACTGCTGGTGATGCTTCATTGGGAGAATGTGGTGATAGCTCTCTGGCTATATAATTATTCAACCCCAAGCTACTTGGTGGTCCCACCAGTAAATCCGCAATATGAGCCATGGACGTTTCACAGGCTACCACCAGCTGGGCCTGCCTTGTCGACTACAGGATCTCCACAAAAATAAAGATGGGAAGGTAATGCACTGGGAATTAGGTATCCTGACCAACTGCTCCACAGACGTAGGAGGAGAATATTAGGATCCAGGTAAGAATTGGAATTTGGAAATGGTCCGCAGGATCCTTCAGCAAGATTGCATGGACAGGACCATCGATATACTTAAGGAGGAGTGAAGCAACATGGACGGACCCCGGACGATGAAGGCGATTCGACTATCTTAACACCAGATCCCTACATCACATAAGAAACGATGCAGCAGGGATAGCTTTTCAACCCAGCTCCAACGATGGTGCTGCTTGCGGAGCAACACATGAACGCTGTGGCGTCTGAGACACCGCAGTCACTTTTCTTTCCCTCTCCAGTGTCCACTCCGGACTGGACCCTCGAACCCCAGCAACTGAGGCGTTGTGATGGAGGGGAACAGCTTGCGGTCTGTGGGCGGACCTATCACCGCACGGAGACACTTGGACTTGCTGCGCCCATGGCTCTAGTCTTTGTCTATCCAACCTGCAGTTCTGTGAAAAAGATGATTCGAGAATTGACCGGCTTACAAGGAATAAAGGATCTTGTGTAGCCGAAGGTGTTGTGTTGCACTGTGTTCTTGTGCTTCGTTGTGCATACCACCTGCATATACAAAGATGTTGAATTGATCAGAAGTTCGGACATAGATTGAAAGAGTCTTATTAATGTCTGATAATCGGGTTGGATCTTCAAATGATCTACTGATAACTTCGGCCAGTATTGCTTATAATCTGGCAAATATAGCACTCGGGGAATTCTTTTGGGTGCACACGAACTTACGTCGTATTACACTGGGCCCTTCTCCGCAGCCAATTTCTCTGGTGCAACAGCCTCGTCTCGCAAATTTCGACCAACACCACGTTCTGTGGTAGTTCCCATATTTCAGAGTTCTAGCGAGTCAGATGAAGACCCTGACTATTTGGAGAGAAAAGAATTGGGGACAAAGGTCTAGAGATTGTAACCTTATCAAGCAAGAAAAGCTTGCCCGTCTGAAGCTTCAAATGCACAGCTCGGTTAGGGAAACAGTCTGTGAACCTTCTTTCACTTTACGACGGCTATCTCGCTCAAGATACAAAAGCAGAGCCGCACTGACAAAGCAGACGACCACATCTGCCAACTCAAGAACTTTATCTGGACTCGGTACCGTGGTTTTGTAGCACCGCACTCGGGTAAATCAAGGGTGAGATAAAAATCGTACGTTCGCTCCAGGAAGAGGAAAGTCAGCCACGGAGATCGTTGCATTTGAGGGCAAGTTCCTGTGCTGTTCCGGGTAAGATCTCGCGGGACAGGACAGAAGAGAGATCCGTGCGGCCAGGTGGAAAAGGGAGGGACTATCTGAGGGGGAGACTAACCACTCATGTCTGCACTTGCAGGAACATGTGTATCGATGTGCAGCTTGGCCGGCACTTCTCCAATCTGACTAGAAACTGGACTATGTGCTCGAAAAAGAGTCCGCTTTGTGGTTTCTCGGCTACGAGTGGCAAGTCGGAAGATTGTTTCTTATTTCTTTGTGCTGCGCGAACCACTCTGACTCGTAGATTTTGTGCAAGGCTAAATTCTCCGTGCTGCGGATAAGATGTGCAGCTATGCATCAAAGCTTCCATGCAGGAAACAAATTAAACTTGATCATACTCTTTGACCTGAAAAAGATCAACGACATTCGTACGAGTACTGTATACGCGGTTCTTGAGGTTTGATGCAGGCGAAATTTGACTATGCAGCAGTAATTTTGGTGCTGGACAAATCTCAGCGACTAGAAAGGAGACAGCAAAGAGTTCAACAATTTACACCTCCCTGGTTCTTCTGCAATGCTTCGCTGCCCCGCTCTTACTTGAGAGATCACCCGCACTGGAGGGTTGATGCCAGCAGGATTAGATGAAGCTACCCACCACGCCGCAGCGAGAGTTCATGAACCCTATTATCGTGAGGCAGCTTATCGAGTTCCTATCGTCCAGATGCCTGCCACAGGGACCAATATGGAGGGATTTAACCTCCAGAACAAGCTTACATCTAGGCCGTGAAACAAGAGCTCGGTGATGTGACCCGTCGATTGACTGGGACCATAAAGCTTGGCAGGATCAAAGCGAAACTTGCTGGACCTCAACATCCGTCAACTGTACGATTCAGGAGAATTCCATACGAACGTAGAATCGACCTAAATATTAACCAAAAAGTCCAAGCAATTTGGTGCACTTAGCTGGATGTCATAAGCCTTCCCTGCATCGTTTAGAATTCTCTGCCGCTGTCTATTGAGAAGCTGAGGCCCGGCTTGCCGATGTCGAGGGTGCCTTTAGTTTCGTTTGGCCATCGTTTCTATTCTGGCCTCCTCCCGTACCAGAGTCTTCAGCCCTGGTCGATGACCGTTCATGATCTGGGCCCAAACGCATGGAATCCCGGGATTGTGATAGGATCTTCGAGACTGCAGCCGGATGAACGACATGGAGAAAGGACGACCGGGAGAAATCAGGAGTTCGAGACTTCTTTGCAGTCTCTGAAGCTTGGAAGGATGGTTTTGAGGTTTGCAGTTTTATCATGACTTCGGCCACAAGTCACTTCCAACAGCAGCCCCTTCTGCTTGGTAGTGACAGAGCCGGGTTGGTTCCCTGAACAATGAGTAGTCATTTGAAGCGACGTCGATGTTGTTACGAGAAGTAGTGACAAAGCTCCCCAGTATGAGAAGTACCGGGAGCGTACTGTATCGTGCCGTGGGGCGGGATTTTCAGCCACTCGAGACTTGTGCTGTTTGAGAATAGTCGGTTGAGCGTGTTAGCGTGAAAATCCAAGGGGCCTGCACTCGCACAGACTTCACCACGGCTTTCATGCCGTAAATGGGCGATACCCCGCCTCGAGGTGGGCAGTCGGAATCTGGTGCATGAAGCAGAAGGGTTCCGGTGATTTGAACGCTTCGGCGACCGTTGTCTCGACTCCTTCGTTTGCTACGATGTCGGTGCGAGAGAAGGCGGGAAGACCCTACACACATGGTTTGTTGACAACGAACTGTAAGTACAAACCCCAACCAAGCAACTCTCATGTAAAGTGCTAATATATTCGATCTGGCGGGGTGTTATCGATTATGACGATAACATCATGATTCGAAACCTTTGATGTTTGTCCTATGGCGTACGTGCATGGTACTTCTGACTTGATGACATGCTTTAGCTGGAAAGTTACTTTGGGATCGAACGTCGCGCCACGCAGCTGAGATGAAAGTTCCTGGACCAGAAACTCTGGCTTGACGTAGTCTGCACTTCTCCGAGTCAAGCAGAAAAGTGCAATGCTGTGAGCATCCCACAGCACTTCTTATCGTCAAGTATCATCCATGTGTATTTTCTTTGCCTAGAAGAAGAAGCAAAGGAGGACCAGGCAGAAGAACCACCACCCGCAAACGCTTCACGTCTAAATCAACCGGCACTTCCATTTCTTCGTGGAGGCTTCGGCAGTTTACACGGACATCAACCAAATATTCAAGATCTGCTGTGAAATTAATCAATCCAGTTTTCTCATGCAGATGTGCAATGATTGTGGTTCCTTCATGCTTCACCTGTCCCAAAGTCAACTTGATCGTCGATTGAGTTGCTGATGACAGTGATAATTGATGGCTGGCTGGTGTTGTCGTGTAACCGAGGGGCTCAGGCAGGCGAGCATCAGCATCAGCACCCAGCAAAGCACAGACTGCCCCCACCAACTAGTAATTTCACTCGCCAGACTGCAACCCAAAAGCAACGTCCGTGCAAGAAACGGGAGGCTTCCCCCTACAACTGCCTGCCTCCGCGAGCCAATTATACCCCCTATCCAACTCTCCACACGGGATTTGCACATGCACCACCATGCACTCAAAATAAACTCAGCAACAGAGTTTGCAGCCCAGCCTGTGGTCCCAGATATTAGCCGATGTCGTCTAAGAGGCCAGGGAATGTCAATTTCAACGTGCTTCAAGTGCTCGAGTGCTGCACAACTGCAGAGGTGCAGCAGCCAGTCAACTTTGTCACTAGAACCTTACCGTATGCAGGAGAACTTCCCGAGTCCGTACCTTCCACTGCCCTGGTCAGTAATCACCGTTCCACAGCTTCTGGTCTGCACGGTACACACTGACCCTGGCTGATCTCGGAGCAAACTTGCCTGTCATGGGCTCAAGCGGTTTCATTCTGGATCCCAGCCTGCAGCACCTCTCAGCACCCCACCGAGATCCACCACCTCCGATCCATGCCCCTAGCCCTATATCAGAGCACTTGTATAAGGCGGTTTTAAATTGATTGTGACATAAAAGCTTAGAGTCGATCCATCTTTGAGATGGGTCTCTCAATGGTGCCCAGCTAACTGTTCGGAAATCCGAAACTCTGTTTTCTCACGATGCTTGTGTTTAGCGAGCTGGTATCCAAGTCGTAATTGGGATACTCTGAGAAATTCTTCGGTTCATACAAACTTGAGGAAATTTGTTTCTTCGACACTGCTCTTACAATGGCTTCAAATAGAGACTCGATAGGTCAAAAATGACCATTGTCCGCCGTCTCAGTAGGATACGAATGCGTCACTGTTCCACTAATCAGTGCAGGAACTCCATCGTATGAAGACCCGATGGATGGATTCCGTCAACTCCCGCTGGTGGAGTCAAAAGTGGTCGAAATGCCGCAACTATCTTCTCCAACATTCCTATGATACATCATCCTAAACGAGCTTAGTTCAACAAGTATCAGAGATTTGATCACGCACCTCGAAACATTGAGTTCGTCCCAAGTTTCATTCTCTCTGAAGGCCTGAGAATTCCGTCAGACTGAACTTCAAACCACAAACGACGAACGTCAAACCAAACCAAACATCACAACTCAGTCCAATCCAAGGGTCTCCCCGTTATAATGCCCATGTTTCACAAACCTCCACCAACACCCAAGCAGCCGTTTCTGTCTCATAGTAATCTACACCCCCATAAGTAATCTATTCTGAACCCCGCCCGACCCCGGAGTCCGGCTAACCCCTCCCTATATCGAATTTCTCCAGTCTTAAGTTTTAACTCAACAACTCCGAGAAATCATTTCTTTGTTTCCTGGCATGAAGATGCTCATCACGGAATTCTCCTTCTGGCAGGAATGAGGATTCGTACTATCTCCACATTTGCTGTGACATTATCGGTTTGCAGGAGCCTGGGAGCGGAGCGATCTCAGCATCTCGACCAGTTCAGAGAACCGTGAGCAGCTTGACGGGAGACGAGTTCCTGAACTGCTGCCAGTCTCCTGGCCGTGTTTGTTCGGTCTCTAACCAGAGCTAGAAGCATCGCCGGCAACCCGCATCAGGGAACGGGAGAATACGACCCTATTCTCGTACCAAGAATTCCAAGTTTGAAAAGGTTTGTAAGGGGGTGATGATAGCGCGATATGTTAAAATGATGACAGAACTATCTGCCCTCTCCCTCACGCCATCTGCAGGACTAACTTTGATTTCCTACTTTTTGGGTCTCCAGCGGACGGGTTGGAAAGTTAACCCAAGACAAGCGTTCCTCACCAAAAGGACCTTGAGACAACGCTACGAGCCGCTGTCACTGATAGGGGCAGATCCATCTGGCCTGTTTCACTTCCTTCCAGAACACCATCTTCCGAATACCATCAACCTGCCTCAAGCCACAGCGCACCAAAACTTCTTGTCAAGCCCTTTCGTTTCGTCCCATGTAATCGTTTGTTTCGCGGATCCGCTTCCACGCGAAAAGGAGGATTTATGCACTTCGTGGCTTTTGCAGTTTCTTGGGACTCGGTTAGCCGGGGATTATCTGCTGCAAGGGACAATTGTGAAACGTCGATTGTGCATGGCAGTGCATTGGGACGAAAAGGCCCGAAGCGACCCCACGTGATACGACCCTACAAGTGGGGGACTTCTCCTCGGCACCAGGTCCTTTGATTGTTATCAACTGAGGGGTACGGTGTGATCGTTCGATTTTAATATATCTTCAATGCTTGTTTCTAGGCGTTGTGACGCTGATGCTCGCTTGCTCGGATGTGATAAGCTGCATCCTTTTCCTATCTAAGACCCTGGAGCTGGGCGAGAGACTTCATTTCGAGAGATGTGCAGTCTATCTCCATGGCACGGTGATTATTCGTCCATGTCAATATATTGATGTACAGATAAGTGTCTCGGTACTCGAGGGTGACCTCATAATATTATCATATCTGCTCCATCCCACCCCACTGCTGCACTGGCTTTCTTTCTCCATGTTGTTAATACTGAAATGCTGCTCATATGTGCTAAACAAGCTCACTGCTTGGCTTGTAGCAACCACATCACTCCCGCAACCTTTGTTTGCTGCTTTCCAGTTCTGGCCTGTTGTCCACCGCCCTTGCGGGAGTCCGGGATACACATCCTTCTTCGTTTCAATTCCCTTCTCCTTGAGTAGTTCATCGTACAGCAGAGCTTCGTCTCGTCTTTCTTCCCAGCCACAGATCTGGAATTATGCTCTCTGTGCAAGACTATCGTAGAAGAGATACAGCAGTTGTGAAAGTTTCACATCTGCTGGAGGACCTCCGTATTTGCCTGTGATTGATTAAATTCGAGGTTTCAAGTAGAGAAAGTGTCTGAAGGATACCGGCAGAGTAGTTGAACCTCTACCTCGTCAATCCTGGAGCATCGTTGACCTCGTCAACACTCAAGATGTTCCTTGTACTTCTCTGGCCAGACGTCGGGATGGCAGAAGCTGGACGCCGTGGAAGGTAGACCTGTCAATGGTGGGGACATGCCTTCATTGACCGCTTCATGAGCGAGAACAGCAGTGAAGTTTCCTCCAGCTGAAGGGCCTCCGAGAATGAGTCCCTTGTCGAGATTGATTCTCAAGTTCTCCCCTCTTTCTGTTGTTGTTTTCTACCATTGTAAGCAACTTGCCCTTGTTTTCCTAGTGAGAAACCACCAACCAAAGCACATCTTGAAAATCTTCCAACCCAGCAGAAAATAGGTCTTCTAGAACAATACGGCATTCGATATTGACTACACCGACTTTCAAAATGAACACAACCTCTCTGCAAGCGCCATGATCTATGTGATCCTCTCAGTCCACATTTGCAAACGAATTACTGACGCGAGAACCTACCAATTTCAAGGCCTCCGGGAAAAGCCACCTCCGTACATATAAATTATGAGTGGTAGCTCACTCTCGTTCTTGAGAGTATAAGAGCAGATTCTGATTCCATAGTCCATCAGCTCTTAGCTCGCAGCTCCACGATGTCGAGCCCTGGGTGCACTTCGATTGGATATCGTTCCCTCTTCATCTTTGCAATCTTGGTTACCAAGGGAAGTCCGTTGGGATACTACAAAATCTACTTGGCTATTTCTACTGTAAAACTTGCATTACATTGAGGACGCCTACATCGATCCGTTGCGGATTAAAAAAGATCGAGGTGCCTACATTCGGCCATTATCAGATAAGCAAGAAGTGGATAATATCTTGTACAGCGATCCCCCCAAAAAAAGAACCCCTCTGGCCAGTTTCAGATTTTACATGCTCTTTGATGTGTCTAAATCAATGGCAGGTCTATCTCACATCAGAGTAAAGTAGGATGGGACTAGAATCAAGTAAAGTGCGATTCGGCTCTGCACAGCCAAGCGATTGTTGCGCCGAGGCTTAGGTCTAAGATCTCACTGAAATATAGAGCTTCATATCTGGTGAAGCCCACGAATTAGTGCACGGGTTTTATCCCATTACGTACAGCTGATAAAGTATCAACGCGTGCTCAGCACATGTCTGAATCGTGTCGATGTGCTTTTCTACTCTTCATTCACGGCACAACGTAGAAGGCAAGCATGTCTGACTCTCCTGCAGATACGAATCTTTCATTTCCACTATTGAGAGAGCTTGATATGTTCGGAGTGATCTGCAATCATGTAAGTCTAGTCGCTTTCGAACCTTTCCGCTCCTTTTCCTGAGTGACTATTTCAATCTCTGCCTTGCACCTTGTTACCTACCATATTGGCTTCATTGATCTCTTTCCTATACCCACGCGCTTTACCCAGTCTTAGCTTTGTAGAATTAAAATCAAAGCTATCTCAATAACCTATATTATAGCTACTCATCAGAAGGATTATTTCTGAACCTGTCAGGTCATGGGGCAGTATAATGGATGTGGTGTTTGATCATTCGTAATGTCAGCTCGAACATGCTTCGATGCCTGCGTTGTTTCAATCGCATCAAATGTTGTTGCCAAAAGTGAAGCTTGAAACAGAACAAATCGGTTAGTAACATTCTTCAGCATGAGGTTACACAACCTCGTGAATCTACGGCTGAGTTGGCGCGAAATGATTCATAACCAATCGGCAGAAAACATGACCACTTTCAGCCACTCAATTCAACCTCATCTCAAACCTCAACATCCGGTACCAAAACTGCCAGCACTCAGCAATATCATCAACTCACATCCCAACACGAAAGTAATCACAGCATCACTACTTTAATCTACCCCATGGCCTTCCGCATAGAGCCAGCTTTGTACGCTGACATGGACACCTGGTGCGATATTTACATCGAAGCGGCTGCATCACATCCCCTGTCGACACTCCTCTACAATTACCTATCCCACGAAGAGAAACGCAAGTTTGAGTTCGGTGGCCCCAAGGAGGTTTTCCTGAAGTGTCCATGGATAAAGTGCCACAAAATGGTTGAGGTGGAGACCGGGTACGTGTTGCCAGCCTTGTGATACCTACGTCGATCAATAGGAGGCAAATCCACGAATCGGACCCTGAACTCAACAGATCAATATAGTGATGTTGAGATGACCTTGGTACCAGGAAAATCGTAGCATGGTCCCGCTGGCACTTTCCCCGGGCTCTAAACGATGAGGAGAGGAGGGAAAAGATGGATCCTGAGTACTTTACTGAGATTCCTGCGAGAGCAAACACAGCGCTCTTCTAGGAGTGGTTCGACAAGCTGGCAGAGGTGGAGTCCAAGTATATCGATCGTGAAAATGGCTTTTGTACGTCACGCTCCCTATGACTCTCAGTGTTGGACTTATTCTGTTATTCCCTCCTCCACTAACTGGCTTCATAGTTATCAACTATCTCTCGGTACTCCCAGCTTACCAACGACTCGGTCTGGGAAGACGGTTGCTCGACATCGGGCTCGATGAAGCCGACAAGTTAGGCGCCAGTGCATTCCTAGTGGCCACGGAGATGGGAGCAGGATTGTACAGGAAAGCTGAATTTCGGGACATTGAGAGCTTTTCGATCGATCTCAGGCCCTGGGATGGTGAGGGCGAAAACAGTATGGAGAAGTATGAGGAGAGAACCGGCAAGGAGACCATCGGAGTAGAAGAAGTTGGGCTTGCAGACAAGCACTCGGCAAATCTCGGTGATAGGCCTAATTTCAGGTATCAGTCATGACTAAGTCTACTGATTGTGTTCGTAGACCTATCTAAGTCTTCTGGAGCATGTTGTGGGAGTGGAAAGCGGCAGTTCGCTAAGCTACCCGAGGAAATCGCAGGTAAACAAACGGAGTTGACTTCTTCAATCACTTTTCTTGATACGAATTACACCTGTAAAAGGATATTTCTCCCTCGGACTTCAATCCAGTTTTCGAAAGTTCATCGCGAAGATACCCATGGAGACAATGCCTCGACACAATCGGGAAACCCCTGGATACACCGACCCCAACGGCCTTTCCTCCTCCTCAATACGGCTTTCTGGGATGACCCTACTCCAGAACCCGACGGTTCAGGCCTTACCATAATATACTTTTTGGATCATTCACATTGACCAAAGTATACTGTACAATCATTAGCACCGCACGTCTCTCGCGCACTTCACCATTGAAGATTTGGACCTACCTCCGCCAGCCTCGGCATCTTATCCTTCAAACCAATCGTAACAGCCAATAGATTCGGTTCCGTCCACGTCGGTCTCACGCCCCTCTCCTCCATCGACTCCCACCAATGCAGAAACTGGCCCAACGTATGCGGTTCTCGTTTCTTGGCTTCGTTCCCGAACAGATGGATTTCCATGAGCATCTGGCCGATGGGAAAGGCTTGCATCTGCGATGCTGTATGAGTAAGGAGGGAGGTCATGGCAGCAAACTCGGCGAATTCGACGTCAATTTTGAGGATATCGCTGGAACGGGTTTTATTAGCTCCAGCAGATGACAGGAGAAGAGAGCATGACTTACATGTAATTATGCCCATTCATCTGCATGAGATCCTGTATCGAGTAAAACGGAGGTGTCTTCGCTTTATCCGTTTTCCCTGCAATACCTGCTTTCAAGAAGTGTGTCCGGTGAGCATGCTCATTCGTGATTGCCGGTCCGAATGATCGAACTGAGTAGTCATAACCCCAAATCTCGCAATTTGTGCGTTGTAACATCTCTTGTTCTAATGGTTACGCAAGTCAGCAATTGATCCTAGGTGGAGAGTTTCTGAACCAAGTCCCAGAGGAAAGGATTATCTACCAAAGCTCGACTCATTCTGTACACCAAAAGAGTAGAGAATGCAAGGCCTCGAGTTCTTCTCATATCGACTCATACCACACACCCATTTTCCACCGTCGCCCATTCTGCCGATCCTTTCGACTTCATATGGACAGTTCCATGATGCCGGGACGAGATCCCATACCGAGTAAGGGAAACTGAAATATGTCCGTCCGTTTCGTGCTGGGAAACTAGTGGCAGGCCTTGCATCAGCAATTTGTCCCGAATACCGTTCTGCTTGAAGCGTGCTACAAGCAAGCTTTCCAAAAGAGAAAGATATGGTTGTAGCAAAAAGACTCACAAGCCCATCTCGCCAAACTTGTCCCAAACCTCACGTCTCTGCTTCACAGTCTTCATCCACAATTGCTCACTCTTCGCCATGATACCTTTCACGCTTCCCCTGGTGATCGCCCCCGACAGATTCGAGCCCACACCTGCGAGGCCATCGGGAGCATTGAAATGCGTGAACAGCACGACGAGGAAGAAGGCTGCACTGGAGGAGAGGAAGATCTGGAAGGTATTGAGTCGCAACATCGTAATTTAGGAAATAATCAGAAATTTCTGTTTGATGATTCCAAGATTGTTCCAATCTCGACATGGGAATTGTCCTGAATGAAGTTCCGAAGAAAGTTCAAAAGTTCAGAGGGAAGTATAAGTTCAGGCGAAAAAGATGTAAGGGGTGATCAATAGACCAGGCCAGAACTAGCGAACTCTATTTTCGATGGATAGATAGATTGTATACAGGAGCTAGCAGCTCAGGGAATACAACATCAAGCCCATCAGTCTGGAAGGAGGAAAGCAACAGGCTTAATGTCCCCCAAGCAATACAGCCCCCCCTTCATACCCCACGAGTCATGTGACACCATAGAAGGAGAAATGTAGGCCGATCAGCAACTTAAGTAGTCTTGCATGCGACCCGAGCTGCACCAGATAGACATGCCACAGACAAGTCAAGCAATGCACATTCCTCCCAAGATCGAATCGCACATGCCAAAATACCATTGGATCAACAGACGCACGATTGAGCGAAGCATCCAATTATCATAATCGCCATGTCATGCCTGAAGGAATGTACTAGTGTGGCTAGGAATGTGTGTGGTGTCTGTCCCCGCCAAACTCGCTACCTCCTTCCTTCCTCCCTCTTCGCCAGATCTGGCCTCGCCTCGCCTCGCCTCCCTTCGCTACTCGCTTCAGACTCCCATCAAGCCGCCTGGCCGCCACCACCGAAATGTCCAAGTCGAAACAAACAAACAAACAAACCTCAGAAACACTCACACTCTAACCCCTCAGTCATCCAACAAATCGTAAATCTCCTGACACTCCCTCGAGAAACATCAAACAAGCGAGCCAACAAATCCTGAAAGGGCGTTTGAGGCTGGTTGGTTAATGAGTGGGTGGCGTGCTAGCCGAAACGGGAAGTGTGGTGGTTTGTGCTTGGGATGTTTCGGATTTTGGGGGAAGGCGGTATTGGCTGAATCGTGGAGTGTGTGGTGGCGGCTTGGAATAAGCTCGATAGAGGTGGCGAGACGAGCTGGGTGGCTTAGAATAGATTGACAGGTGTGTTCTGGAACGTGGTTTGAGAGCTTTGGTAGTTGGTGGTCGTGGGTTTTCGAAAGGAGGGGCGAGGGTATGAATTGATCAGGTCTACTGAAGGGGCTGTATGGTCGCGATTGGAGATTCACCACGGGTATTGGCTAGAAATGGAATAGCTTCGTGCTGGGGATTGTGAAGTGCAATGTTTCGCGAAACGAGATTCCTGAGCAAACAGGGCCTTGTGATTGAATTGCAAGTTATCGTTATGGATCACAGTGGAGAAAGAGATTTAAGCATAAATATTCAATCGTGGCGAGAAGGAGATCATGAAGATGTGTGATTTATCATATTGAGTTTCATTGTATTAATCTATCCTATGTCCTGCCTCCTCCGTCAACGCCGAGTATATACAGTTTAGAAAATTCAAAACCTCGACCGCACTTTTCTCTATACCAGTGTTGCTATTCTATGTCTAAGGGGTATCATGTCTAAGTCTAATGTCCCAGCTAGTCTATTCTATTTGTCTGTGTAAGTAAGCTAGCTACCTGTAGTCTTGGGGACTCTACTTTGTCTGTCTGTTTGGTGTGACTAACTATACTCTCCTCTCCCCCTCTCTCTCCCCTGCTCGTTTCCAAGCCCGCCCGTCTATAAACAAATCAAAAAAAGTGTGTGTGTGTGTGCTTGTGAACTCACAGCGTACCTGCGCTCGTACGTATGAATGAGGGATGTTGTGTTTTTTCGGTAACGACAGGATGACCCGATGTTGTTGCCTGCCCCCTTCGCTTATCCCAGTCCTAATGCCTGTGCCAATCCGTATGCATAGGGTCCGATCCAATCCAATCCCATACCGTCCCATCCGGTCCTGTCCCAATTCGGTTCCCATGGTCCAACTCCCGTCTATTGTTGATACCATTGACAGGTTTAATGGGCATCCTCATCGCGTCCAGGCCAGCAGATCATATGACCGAAGAAAGCCTTGATGTGGCAGAAGAAGACGAGGCACCAGGAGAAGAACAGCACAGCAGCCATTCCAGTTCCAGTAAGCATGATAGCGGGACTATCGAGCCTCTCGCCGATCTTGATGGTTGCGATGGTGAAGCCGACGTTGGGAAAGACTTTGGCGTACCAGTTGAGATGGAAGTCATTGTGTGGGATACCGTCAATCATCGCGATGAAGGCCATGACGAAGAACCAGAATGCAAGGACCCAGAGGAAGATGGCCATGACGAGAGCCATAATCGAGAACAAGTCTGAGATAAGAGCTTGGTTGGCAACGCCCTGAAGCTTTGTGTAACCATCGAAGATTTTGGTGGCTTGCACGTCTTGAGCCATGTTGATGAAAGCGAGAGCGGTGAAAGCTGGCGGACCGACGGCAATGAACATTGCTGGACGAGAGAGGTATGCTGGAATACCGGATGTCAGGAGACGTCCGAAGTAAAGAGGATACATGAACAATGCCATGAAGAAACCAAAGCCCTGATATGAAAGTCCAGCAACGAGCATAGGGTAGGCGTGCTCGGGAGGTTGTGTCTTAGCGATAGCTCCTGCGAGAGTTCCAACCAGCATGGCAGGGAACATGGGAAGGACCCATCCGGGCAGAACGTTGGTGATCTTAAGTTGTTGATTGACGAAAATGATCTGATAGTATATGATGGCGTGAAGGGTTGCACATGTGGTATAAATCCAGAAAGCAATTCGGAGGGCTTCGATAAGCCATGGTCCAGTGTTGGGGATACCGTAAGCGACGGTGTTGGTAATCATAGTAGCGCATGTGAGCCAGAATGTGGCGCTGAAGACACCCTCGTGGAAGTTTGTGAAGCAGCTGACGAAGATTTCTGGGTAGACTATGAAGCGAGTGACCATAGCACTAGTAACGCAGATAAAGAAGAAGATGTTCAAGAGGAACATGAATGTGCCGAGTCCAGTGAGACCGGAAAAGCGATTCGGAACAACAGAAAGAGTCAAAGCAGTTCCTCCAGTGGCCATTGTGAAAGCGTACCACGAAAAGGTGAAATGCTTGAGACGTTCCTTCAGTGTATGAGGCCCGGGAGATATGCCGTGGTGATCATCGTGGTGTTTCTCGGCTGGCTTTGCTTCGATATCGATCTTCTCGCCCTTGTAGTCGTTGAAGCGACTCGGGTCCTTTTCCATATCGTTGTATTCGTTGTTGAAGGCGCCAGGCAATTGGACCACCATTGGCCGGGAGATCTGAGGATAAGACATAGTGTTGGCGAGTCCTGATGGTCCATGTGTAGGTGATGCAGACCTGCTGGCGAAAGGGGGTGGAGGTGGAAGGGGAGGAGCAGAAGTCTTTGTCTTGAAGAACTCGAGGGTGGCTTCGATGCTTCCGCGGATTCTGGTATCCCTCCTGTCGTCGCGGAGCACAGCCTTCTTGTATTGAACGAGGTCGTCGATGGGGTTAGGGCCGGCCTGATAAGACATAATGAAATGAAGAGCAACGCTGGGCAGAAAAATTATAAGAGGGGAATCATCGCATGATTAAGACGTCGTTGGGAGAGGCAGCGATGGAGCCGATAGATATCAATAGCAACTGGCCTGTTCACCTCACGGCCACCCCGTAGCCAGTTGAATCACACCCAAAACGATGTCAGAGGGATACTCATGGTTCTGAGCACGTAGTGGGTCTGTTTTGAAAGATATATAACAGCCAAGTTAGGATGCAAACGTAGAAGAGCCTCAAGATCGAGCCCGAAAATGGAAGGCCAAGAGATAACGGACTTGGGTTGATGTACGCGAGTCTTGTGGAAGGCTCCCCATTGGATGTCTGGAGGCGTCAATGCTGCCAAGGTGCGCAAGGAGTGTTTCCTTCGTTTGCTCCCGTTAGAGAATTTGGCTTTTTTGGTGCTCGAAATAGGAACGTCTCCACTGATATACTTGGCAGGGGCGTGCGCGAAGTGCAGCGAGGCTGGGCGCGAGCCTTTGGGCCAAGGCTGGGCAGTCAAGCGACGGTCATTACCCATGCAATGTGGATTTCGTTGAATGACTACACCCTGCCACAGCCTGTGGAAGATGTTGATTGGAACCGCAGAATGACAGAGGATGATGGAACCAGCGTCGAGTCCCTTGTATACCAAGCCCTGGGCATATGTTCGTGGGGGCGTTGATCGACCGGTACTCGCGTGTAGCGTGTATCGCATGGGTGGGTCTTCCTTGGCCATCACCAAAAACACATCAACCCGACTCTCTCCGATTCTATTGTCCTCCAATTGTTCTCGTGCCAAGTATATATTCACATGAAATTGGTTTGGAGTTGGCCACCTGTGGAGCTCTTCATGGCTTGCACTGTCAAGGCAGTGAACTGATAAGAGTCGTTGGGCAAGGTCTGGCCCACTCGAGTCCAGACTTATAATGACAAAGGCGCGTATAGCCAGGGGATTGTTCCATAGATCTGAAAGATCTTCTCATTGAGGCAGGTAAGAGATCGCCCAGTACCTTGAGCTGGCAACAAGTCGAGGTCGAGCTCGACGTCTTGCTTGCTGTTCCAGAATGGCACTTCGCTTCCAGTGACCACTTCAAAATCCCATGTTGAAGCCAAGGCCAAATATAACAAGCAGACGCAGCACGTTTGTTTCACGGCCTAGCCGCCCAGAGATTTGGACAGTGGTAACGACCTCAACGGCGAGTTTGAGCACCTCGCAATGAAGCTCCGATGGTTCCAAACCTCAATCGCAAGATCGACACGATGTCATTGCAATCTTGTTAATGAAAACGAAGACCCATCCTCATCTCTTGCACTCGCAAAAGATTGAGATTTTCTGATCTTCAAGACACTATTGGGCACCGATTGACCCCTTCCATGTGCAATGTTCGGAGATTTCGCTCGGGAGGACGCGGCCCCACGCACACAGAGGGGCCATGACATTTGACCGCTGCACGGACAGAAACGTAGATAAAGACAACTTTCCAGCCCAACTTCCATTTTCTAATCGTCAAGAAAAGATGCAAGGAAAAAATATCTTCCCTGTGCTGCTAATTTCCCGATATCTCGGGCAGAATCGACCAGCACATACCACTGGCATGGGGGTTTACATCTGCCACCTCATAGAGCTGCTCATCAAATTTCTCCTGCCTCAATTGTCTCAACATCAAACCAAAAAAGACAAAACGAGGGTGAACCAAGATAAGAAATTGCCGATGCTTGGAAGTGCCTCAGCAAGAATCACAGCCAAGCGTTCTTGTTCTCCTGGATGTAGGTATCAAGATTCTTGGGGGCTCGGCCCGTGAGCCGCTCCACATCGTCGTTTGTTGTTGCCTCTTGTCCACTTGCGGTGTTGGATTCGAGCCAGGCCATGAAGCCTGCTGCTGCTTGCGGAAGTCCAATTTTCACGTATTGTTGGGCGGTTTGCTCCTGGTTGAGTCGAACATGTACAATTTCACGTCCAAGAGCTTTGCTGAATTTCGCCGCAGCCTGCCGGAGACGTCAGCTTCAATTGACAGACCGCGCCAGACATAGATGCGCACCTCATCATAGGTCAAGAGTTCTGGACCTAAAACCCTGAACGCCTCGCCAGGCAGTTTCGCAGATGTGAGCGCATGAACTGCCACGGCAGCAATATCCTCAGCACTGACGAAGGGTATCTTTCCATCCCCGCAGCCAGTATAGATTTTACCCTCGTCCTTGATCGTGGTGGGGTATTGCCATTCAGCAAAGTTTTCTGCAGGTTTGTCAATCCCAAGAAACTCTACTATGAATAATTGACTTTACCCATAATCCAAGTGGCTCGGAGTACGCAGTATTCAATACCGATCTGATCCAAGTGTTCCCAGATCTTACCGACGACTGGCCCTCCTTTCTTGGCCGTGGTACCTGATAATAGAACGAATCTCTTGACACCATGTTTCTGTACGGCATAATCAATAAAGGCATTGGACGGCGTAACTGGATCCTCGGCCTCCGGCATGACAATATATATGGCCGAGATACTCTCTCCATTGAGAGAGGAGTGCTGGAACGGATTCTCGTAGGTCGATTTGTCGGTCCAATCACTGAGGTAGGGATCAGTCTACTGGAGAATCTTTCGACGAGACACATGGTACGTACAACTTGGCGACAGGCATGGTGTCCGAAGAGCCACTGTCGCCCTTACGAGACGTCATGATGAAAGGGATCTTTGCACTCTTGAGGATACCAGCGACTCGCATGGAGGTCTTGCCCTTACCACCAGTGAGGAGGATTGCCATTGTTGGTGCGTGGTCGGAAGCTGAACTTGGAGCAGATGATAAGTAGCCTTGATCGTTCTGGTACCTTGTATGCTTGACGTGGAGTTTTATCGACAGCTGAAAGGAATTTTCGGTCCTATATATACTTCTTACTCCTGCAGGTTATCACCGCCAGACCTCCGGTCTGAACATTTTCCCCGCGGACAAAATAGAGGGTTATCTCATAGCCTCCGGCTCCCACCCAGTGTAACCTATGAGGCGTGCATACACTGCTGTTAGAGCAACCAAATCGAGGAATAGAGACGAATGGTCCAATGAGGAGTTATAAGACCGTCTGATGTCGAGACTATCTACGTAAAGTCCGAAGTGATATACACGTCACGTGAGCGGGAACGAGTATTTCGTTGTTTCTTCCTTGGTTGTGATGGTCCTGAACTTCGTCTTGCATTGTTCTTCGTCATCCAGCAGAATCCTGAGCCTTTGTAGTCCACACCGTCATAATGTCCACCTCAATTGGGCGACAATTGTCTCGGTTTCGTGGTGATCAGCTGGATCCAGGCCCGGGCAAATATTGGAACAGTGAGACCTTTGTCGTTTGTCGCGGTCGTTAATCCTGGCCAATAGCGTCGATGCGTAGTTGGTTTGGGAGTAATTTATTCAGAGCACCATGTTCAGGCGTCTGTTGCTTGAGGGGTGCTTCTCCTTGAGTAGTGTCTGCGCCGCAGAGGTAGCAGTCACGCTGCAGCAACGCACGGCGTGGAACTTTGCCGCGTCCTTGCCCGCACATGATTCTTCGGAGACGATGTTGACGGATTCGAGGTGGATTCCGAGGCGGATAATTTGCAGAAACGGACGTGATGGGCGTAAAGGATGGATGGATGGATGGACGAGGAAAACAAAACTAGGAGAGGGAAGGGAGAGAAATATTAAGGTTGTGTCGCCCTTCCCTCCTCGTACCACACCAAGACACTAGCGCCAAATCTGTAACCGGGGTTAGTGTGTCCCCCACAGCCTTCTTTCCTCTCTCCAGGTTTCATGGTCCGATCTTCACACAACTTCTAAACAACACGAGCCATCCAAAGTACGTCGAGATAACTTTAATGAATAACTCTATTTGCGCGGTGGGGAGTTGCACAGCCAAGTGCCGTGAATAGCATATCGTCAAGCTGACACCACAGCTTTTCCGGTTCATTATTGATTGTCTTTTGAGCGAACGTGAGAATGGGACGAGTACCAAGCTGTTTCAAAAGTTCTGATGCCGAGCTATCTGGCACCTTGGAGTCTATTGACATGACCTGATATGGACTGTTGCCAAGGGCTAGGTCTGGATTAACTTTCCCGCCAATGCGTTTGAAAGGCTTGGGAAATCTGGGTAGGCGGGCGCCAATCGAGTTCGGATTGCGCTCAAATGACTGAAAAGCTTGAAGAAATGCATCTCGATACTCAATCAATTGCAAGCAGGCCAAGATGTTCAAGAGGAGGAGGTTTAATTAGACAAATCGAAGATTAGGGAGGGTGATAATTGGGATGAATCTGAAGATGCTGTGTGAAGTTGCTGCTCAGGGGCTCTTCGTCTCTTCAACCCGATATCTTCTTGGCACGATATCTTGGAATCCGAGATAATACGTCAGCTTCCCCATAGCGGAGACAAAAGGGCCAGATTATTTGCACACACTCACAGAAGAAGAAGAATATCTCTTGGAATGCGTTTCGGTTCAGACTAAGAAGTTACTCAGTAAATAATGTAAACGAATTTTCCTCAACGCCCGCCCGCTGGTAAGATGCTCCAAGATTTTACAATTTGATCAGAGATCTGACAGAACAGAGGGACCGAGAAGCTCCTGCCGTATAGCATACCGTACAGAACTTTGCGATGGATCGACGCCTGTGATCAAAACCCACGAAATCCAGAGTACCAACGAGTAAGAAATATCTCACTCTTCCAGGAAGCAGGCCTGAATCGCCTGTTAATGCGATGCAAAGCCCAAAACACAACCCATGACCGTCAGCGGCCAGTTTTAAACTCACGCTTTCTGGCTATACCTCCGACCTGAATCCTTCTTCTCGAAATCCACATCCTGCATCTCCAACACGGCCGTAATATCCGGCTCGTTCTTCACAACCCAATGAAGCAACTGCTTCAATCTCGCATCATGCTTCCACAGTTCTTCCTCCGCAACACCCCTCCTCATCAAAATCCGACTGACCTCCATCCAAACCACCGGATCATTCGTCTCATGCGCCGCCAAAACAGCCATACTCCTCTCCCCCGTCCTCTCCTCCCTCGCTTCCTCCAACAGCAGTCTCTCCATCCTGCCCAGCACAGGCTCCTGCCTGCCTAGCGGAGAGAGCCCAAGACTGCGAACGAATCTTTCGACGTCACTTACTTCGAGCCTGAGTTCTTGCTTAAGTGTTTTGAGAGAGGCGCGTTTGCGTCCATAGCGGAACCACCGCGCCCACGCTGACATGGAAGCCCGCTTCATGTTGTCCTGGATATCACACAGCGTATTGCCCACAGAGTCCACAATACCCATCCATTCTCTCCTGCGGTCTTGACACCGCTGTCTGAGAATCGAAAAAGGATTTTTGGCCTGTAGCTCGAGCTCTTTGAGGAGCTGGCGAAGAGACTGGAGGTTTGCCTGTAAGTCCAAGTATTTCTTTGGGGCAGTGCGCGTGCTGGCGAGGATGTTGGAGACGAGTTGATTGGCGGCGTGGAAGTCCTCGATGCTGAAGTCGGGCATTTTGGCGAATCCGAGGGTGTTATTTGTCAGTTGAAGTCAGCCAAAGCTTGTTTGGTTTGCTGACACTGGCTACCTATATGGGAAACAAAACAGTCCTAGAAAAAACAGCCTGCTGTCATATCATGAAAAGAATAGATGGTATCAGAATAAGATCGGTGGAAACAAGAAGGATAGGGTCCCTGACGACTTTTTCAAGTGTCTGAGAGTATGAGTAACTCTCATCGGATCTCGCGGGCCTTTCTGACATCAGCCACTGAGATATGGAGATATCACAGGACGGATTTCAGAACTGCTTACGCAGTTTTTCGGACTCGCGGTATAGCAAAGGTTCGCGATATGAGATTCAATAATCATGATGTAGACAAATGGTTGGAACGCGGACGGCAGAGGTGATCTGGCTGGCAAAGATATCGTAAAAACAAATGAGCGTCGAAAGACAAAGAGCCCGACTGATAAGCACGTGATTCTGTCAGACCTGGTAGGTTCCCTTCTCCTCGGCGCCGGCAGCCGGAGTGGCGACACTAGGAAACAATTCAACATCCGGCTGAAATTCACCGCATCTGCATCCGTAACAGGCACATGCCGCTACTCTTAATCTTCTAGAAGACTGAGCCTCATTCGATTCCAAATATCCCGACGTGATGTTCTTCCACACCAAATTCAGGGATCTCAGCCACATCTTGTGGGGCGGTCATCGAAGCAGGTCATGATGTCAGCCCAGACTATCCCCGTCATGCCAGGGAATAAGGTTATGCCACAACGCCACCATCTGCAAGCAGCTTATCGTTTCAGCCCTGTTGACTGGCCCATCCGCCCCTCAAAATCTGGAGTTGAACATTTTGCCAATGCATCCGTCGTATCTAGCAGACCTCTAGCAAATCTAGCAGTATGACGGCGTACTATTTGATATAAAAACCACCTCAAAAGTGGATAGCTTCAGCCACAATCGGTTTCTCGCATTGCGATGCAGAGGGGCATTTGGGAAAGAATTACCCCGCCAAGGGGAATCAGCTGCCCAAGCATTGGCTCCACGCAGATTTTGGAGGCAGTGTCGTCAACGTGATCTTCATACGCTCATACCAAGGTTTGCTACTAGGGCTGTTTGGTCAGAGTGTGAATGCTATGCCCCTCGGGAGTGCTTAGCCGGTGCCAGGGACTGGGCAGTGCTAGGGTGAGTTCGAAGCTCGTCATTCCATACAAAACAGGGCATCCCCACCTCGTTCGACGTCCCTTTGTTTCCCTTTGCTTGATATCTTGAAACTGCAACTTCAAAACTCAATTCTTTCACGCAACAGCAAAGAAACATTCGATATCAAAAATCAACAACTACAATAATCATGATTCTCCCAAGAGGTATACAGCTCCCAAGAGCGGAAGATGCTCTCAACCTGGTTGCTCGTCAGATTCGCTATGGTAGATGGTACGTACAGCATTTCCCACTTGTCTTGGGCTCCATTGTTTGCGCAAGACTCTTTTGAGATCACAATGCTAAATAGTATACAGCGATCCAAGATTTCAACGTTGTCGGAACAGCAGCGCATTCAGCCGTTGGGGCCGTTGGGTTGTCGCCGGTATCCTCATCTTCTTCGGCATCCTCCTGCTATTCCTCGTCCTGTAAGCTAGTCCTCTCCCACACTCCCAAAACACACCTACCTACCAAACAAACAACAAAGCAGAATATCGTACTGACAGTCTTATTAGATGCTGTGCCAAACGCCGCAAGCGCCGCGCCGCACTCCACTCCACACCCATGACCGCCCCATCAGGCCACCACAACTCAGGTTACAACGCAGGCTACAACAACGGCGGCTACAACCAGCAATACGCACCTCCTGCCGGTGCACCTCCTCAATATGGCAATACGGGTCACAATAACGATTACTACGGCCAGCAGAATGGTGTTGCGCAGCCACAGAATGCGTATGTGAAGTAGGCGATTGTGTTGATAGATGGTGGTGGGGCTGGATAGAAACGAAGACGATGCTTTATGAATATGGGAATGGCGTTTGTTAATGTGTAAATTTGATACCGAAAGAGAACTAGTTGCATGATATGCAGATATAGAAACGATGCGATGCAAATCGATACACGAATTTTTGCTCAACCATAAATTACATGCATTCAGTTGAGCTCAAATTAAAGTTTAGTAACAGGCCCCTGGTCCTTCCAGCGGAGACTGGCAGTGCAAGTTCCTTCAGCAGGATTTATATCTTCTTCTCCCTTTTATGAATTATGGTCTTTGCTTTGCTACTCGTAATATAGCCAAAGTTATCTACTTCGTGATTTTGATTTTTACCATTCAGAAGTTCAGATGATATTTGCACACCGAGAGCTTGAGTATCTGACGTCACCGGTTAGCCCGGCCAATATCCCTCCATCTTGTTCCTCTCTTGCCTTTGAGCTTCGATGTTGGTATGAATCTAGATATCACTCCATGCTTCAATTGGGACTTCGCCCATCAGAAAAAACTTTGGCGTACGATCTGGCTTTTTTCCAATTGTCAGGTCGTGATCCTATTTCACAGTCGTTTTTCGCTCAATAACAGTGGCGTTCGCTAATTCAGAGTCCTGCAGCCCCTGAAAATTTAGCGATCAAGCTCCTGAATCACAACAAACAGAGCTGATTGCAGAGCATTGTCAACAAGACCCATTTCCCAGCTACCTTGGCTATGTATCTCTATAGGTTCCCAGCCACTGATCCTCAGTCTGCTCCCCATTCATCTCTCAACTTTCACCCCAACACATCATCTATTTGCCCCTAAGTAATGCCGTAAACCTAAACCCCTGATTCCTATCCGCCAACTCCGTCACATCGCATACTGGAGGCATGGAGAGGCATGGAGAAGCATCCGGATGGTGATAGCAATAAGGTGCACGAATATCGAGAAGTGTTTGTCCTCGACTTTCTTGAGAGGTGTAAGCAATGGTGTGATTACGATGAGGGGTTGATGAGGAAGCTTTGAGTTGAGAATCCGAGGCGATTGTGGTAAATTGACTCTTGATCCTTCACCATCGTACTTCATTTTTGTAATGCTGTTGTGACTCTACTCCAGCCGAGTTCAATCCTATACTGATCCATCCAAATTAAACGCCGTGAGCCCTTCTGATGTCCCGGTCGATTACCCCTCCGTCTATACGTTTCATTGGCCCCCAAACCATGTTGCACCGGTAGCATCAATGCTATTCTCCGGAGAACAATCAAGCATCAACCTAGAATCTAGATCCATATTTCCTAAAATTATCCTGGTTCGTTAAATCCATTTAGTTCTGGTTGTAAGTGTACGGAAAGGCAGGCAGATAATTGCCAAAAGCCTGTTCATACCCCTTGTTGCCCACATTACCAAGTTCGGCCTAATTCAATACAGGCTGTAGTTCCGGAACCATCATATCTATGCCAGCGTTGATGATATTGAGGCTCTTTTGGAGAATCGGACAGGATTGAAGTCCGATGTTGAGTGCTCGGAGGAAGGTCTCCATGCGTGTGTTTGCGTCTGTGTCGCCAGTTTTGACGCCTTGGATCATGGCAGAGGCACCGGTGTAGATGCAATATGCTATCAGATAAGTGACTCTAGTGAAGCCAAATGTACCTTCCAGCAAGAGAAGAAGATTCTCGATGCTGTTTGCTGCGTTTCGGCAAGCGGCTTGATGATTTGTTGGATGGTGAAGGAGAATTACCGTGTCATAATATAGAAGATTAAAAGGAATGTCAGCTTGGTACAGCTTTGGAGTATGGATTGGCGCTTACTTCTGTGCCAAAATATGTGGCGAACAGCACACTGATGGTAAATGGTCTGGGTCGAGTACTAAGTGTCGAGGCGATCGGGCTCTCCAGTCGTCCATCTTTCTTTCAAGCGACGTAGAGCTCCTTAAACATCTTCAGGTGCTCGGCGAGAATAGAACTGTAAGATGATATCTGATATCATGATGGGCAATTCACAGGAGTTTTCGAAGCAAGAAATGGTATATGATTTCATGGCGGGGTAATGGTTTGCTGGTAAAAACGTGAATGTCACATCCGGTCCGTGATGTGGCGTCCAGAGACCATTTTCTGCTGAGTGGTCGATTGTTATCGTCAGAATTTGCAGATTTGCTGAAAGAGCGATGCGACTTACAGAAGTGAGAGGATTTTCGGCGGAGATATCAGTCAATCTCGGTAGTCGTCCCAGATACAAACTGGCTGCCCTACAATCGATGGGTATTAGCCATTGCAATATTAGGCATACTGATCACGTACTTATTCCAACAGTAACAGCTCCAGTACAGCCTCTGACGAATTCAAACATCCTCCGCTGTCAGACCACCAGTGCCCAGTAACTTGCCACTATCCTGGTGCAGTCCCATGTCAATGACCATGCGGAACGCCATCCCACTGTACAGCCAAGCTTGGGAAATCAATCCTAATGCCAGCTGCCGAGCACTCAGCTGTAGAAGACCTTGTTTTGTTGGGATAGAGCTGGGTCGATCATCATTCGGACCCGAGGCAGAAGCATCTCATCGACATTGCCTTCTTGGAACCGAGCCGAATGTGCACATAAAACCATGAGGAGAAAGTTGCTGCAGTGCTTCCCTCCTGTAGACATGTCTCCTGGTAGTCAATTTTACTGGCTGTTGTAGCCATCGCCTCAATCTTGGTTCACTTACTCACAAATGCCGGTCTGTAAACCTATATAAACATGAGAGCTATCCAGCACCAATGAATGTGTAGAAATTTTTGGATCACGTCTTTGGGAATGTTCGTTTGAATCGTTTCACTTTCAAAGGAAAAATCCTCCCATGCTCGTATATTAAGAGGTTTGGAAGTCTGGCCCGAAGGTAGTTTCACATTTGAAGACTCGTCACTTGATCGCTTCTTGGGCTCACATTCGTTCTCATACCAGCTGGTATGTGTACTGAAGAAGTTGGACCATAATAAGAAACCTTCAGCTGGTAAGCCTATGATCAACAAAGTCATGTCAAACTGACCTTGCCATTCTCATCGAGGCTTAGCTCCGTCGGGAGAGATTCGGATTCGTTGGACTGAAGATGCTCGTCTGCACTGACGTGCGAAATGTGACGAGCTTTCCTTCGTTGCAAAGTGGGCTCGGAAGACTGTGGTTCGAATGAAGCTTCTGAGACGGAGATACTTGTCTAACCCTCGGAGTGGATATCATGGTGGGCAAGGGACGCCCCCGCACTTTTCAATGCGGCAAGCTCAGCCTCTACTTACTGCAGTCGCGTGGCCATCGCAAGAACCTGCGACATCTATGGAGGTTTTTCATAGTGACATTGGTCTTTGTATACTTCGCAAGTCTTGCAGCCCTGCGACAACAACCATTTAGCGAGTGTCTACATCTGAGGAACGATTTCAATGACTTCCTACGTACCGGCTGGGTGCCGTCACATCTTGTCTAACGGAATTCAGCGCACGTATATTTTTGGCAATTGACATATGATGAGGTGAAAGTGGTTCTAACTTCCGCGTTCGACAATTGGTACATGTGAGAGGCCGATCATCGCGTGCTTGTCGACGGCTGCTCTTCGCATTCGAATCAGCAGCCCTAGAATTTGGGACTCCTCGCCTGGCCATCCTTGAAGACATCGCGACGATAAAAGTCAGTTGAAATTCATGAATGTCGCAAGAATAGTTGAGGTTCACACAGGATTTGGTGGGGGAGCCCTAACAAGGTTATGTACGTCAATCCCACCTAGAATCGGACCCTGTTCCGTCGAGCTGGTACTATCCTCGGTTACGATCTCATCAAGTGGTTATTCAGATTCTCAGTTTTCACCTGCCGGGTTTGGCCCAGATCAGAATCAGGCATTCAGGTTGAATGAGAAAACCAGGGATGATATATAGCAGAACGTAAACGCTCCATATAAGTTCAGATCATTGAAGCCCGGAATGGAGGACACTAATTCAGCCACGTGATGATTCCCCTGTTAATATTGGTAAGCGAGATCGAGAGCACTCTTTCAGTGTTGGAGAATGAGTTTTGAATTCCCAAAAGCCAACTGCAATCTCAGTCAAATGATACACCGCCTTAGAAATCAAGTCCATCCTACAACTCTCCAACACCATGCGCCTGGATCTTCTGGACATCCCTGGCACTGTCCTCGCTAATCAACAATAACTCAGCCATCTGCTCTTGGCTGACAGTCAAGCTCTGCCCACTAACCCACCATCTCTTGCCCTCAGTACATGGCGGCGTTGTCAAGCTTCCTCTATATGTCCAATATTTCTTGAAGTTGCCGCTGTCCGTCAACGCCTTGCGCATGTCCATCTCATGGTTGTCGAGCAGGAGGTTCGATGTGACGTTGGGGGCACCGGTAGGACCCAGGATCTGGGCGAAGAACTCAGACTCTTCGGCTCCGACTACCAATGGGAAGCCGAGTACTCCTTTTGCTGCTCCGCTGGCATCGCCGTGTACGAGATGAAGTTCGGCTGGTGCAGATTTCCCGTTGATGGTGTGATCGGATGGAGTGTGAGTATGCTGCGATGGTGTTAGCAAAGAGGTGTTCAAGAACCAAAAGCAGGTTTCCAATTGCGAGTACTTGAGAGGGACACTTACGAAGCCCAGCAAGTAGTAAGTTGTCCCATTCGTAGTGAAAGTTGGGGCATCAGCCGTTCCGTTCAACGAGTATGAAGGTCCATATCCCCAGTTCGAGAGTGTGCCGATTGCAAGGTTGTCATACTTGAAGGTCGGCGCGTAGACTTTGGAGAAGGCACCACTAAGATTGATTGGTGATTGCATAGTGCCGGTAGAGCAGATTGGATTATCTGTTTAACAGTTAGTAAAGTCCATGTCTGAATGATAGGCGTTTACTTACCCACAGCCCAGGCAGCTTGGTCGGCAAAAGTCCATGTTGCTTCAGCAGGATGTTCATCCGCGTTCTCATCAGCACGTCTACCGAGAGTGGATGATGGAGGTGTGTGATCAGGGCATGCAAGAACGCTGCTAAGAGCAGCAAGAGCGACGAGGGTGCGGAACATGTTGATGGAGTCGAAGACGCTGGATGAAGCAAGTGAGGTCTTGATGAAAGAACGTGAAGTAGGAAGAAGGAACAACTGCGAAGAGAATGTGATGACGGTGGTGATTCAAAGCATTGGTCTCGATGATAGGACTTTTATATCTATCATCGAGGTGTCTGCGGATGGGTGCTTCCCCTCCCCATCCATTTCTGGTCAAGCCTCCAGATGCAACGCCATCTGGACAGCCAAGACATGCTGATAAATTTGAAAGTATTCTGAGCATCGTCTGGGCAGATCCACCAGATAGAGTGCACCTGCATTTTCCGGAATAACTCAACTCAGCCTTCTAATGCCTATCTGAAGGCTGTATCAGCCTTTGTCATACTTTCTTGGCAATAAGTTCTACCAGATTCACACGTACACATTCATCTTGTTTCATAGCCAAGACGTTGACAGATCCATTGGTCGCCTTACTCGAAGGTTTGGCATGCCCAGTACTCTTTATCCATCTCATATCTTTAGCTGATGTTCAGAAGTCTTATCTTGAGCACGACGCCTGGGACGTCCCGGCAATCCGAAGCGAGTACGCGAATTGCAGGGGCTTTCCGAGGCTGTGAATAGCTGCCAAGACAAAGCAGATTGAAAAGCCAGTCACTGATTGGATCGCTAAAGGTCTCTGGATGTTCAAGGTTAAATAAATAAAATTTTGGGAAGGTGTCACACCCTTTTCGGGACCGGAGAATGTAGATGTTTGGTGGGATCGCTTCATGGACAAGGTTGCTACTCGACTCAAGCAGGCTGACTTGGGATGCCAAGATCTTGCATTACCAAGAAAACGTGCTGGGTGGATTGATCGCAATGGCGATGAATCTTGCGCCTGTTCATCGTTACCTCAATATTATGCATGATGCGATGCCTTTTGGGGAAAGATGTTCAATTGCTGAACCCGTCCCCTCACAAGCAGGTTGTGTTCCGGACTGCAATTGCTCAGTACTAGCTTACCATCTACGGGATTGACCATCTGGTTTTGGGATTATTCCAGAACAGAAAGTAGGATAAGACTTGACATTATTTGGAGCATAACACTGTGTATTCAGTTCTTGTCAAGTGCGCATAAATGTAAACTTCCAATTGGGACCTTGATACTTGCCAAGCACACGAATACGCATTTTGAAAGTATGTTTGATAGGTATAACTCGATCTTTGCTATTGAGGAAAGTTCTCCCGAAGATTCGGGTACCCCGCTCCTCTTGGCTGTTCATCCTACACAACCACGCCGAGAGGCTGAGTTCTTAATTCAAGGTCACGATACTTCGACTACAACGCTATATTACTCAATTGCGATCGAACACCGTCTTGGCTTGATTATTGCTGCCAAGAAGACAACAAAGATTTCTGCGATAGGAGCCACTTAGCTATTCCTCCGGAGCTGCCAATGCGCAAGTATATCGTCTGGTCAAGGTGGCTTGCTTCTGAGTACGCTCGGAGTGGCACTTCATCCCTTTCGGCGGAACATGTCAGATGGCAGCCAAGAGACTTGTTCTTCTTAATTGCAGATACCAGTCCAAATCTTCCTGGCTCGAAAGAGGGGACTTGTCACCACTGCCTCTGAGATGCCAATGCGCCAGATGTTCGTCTCGTAGGGGTGGCAAGATACTGGAAGCGGAGCAACGTTCCGTCTATCAAAGCCGACCAGTCAACAGCCAAGAGACTCATTCTTCTTGATCTAAAGATATCGCTTGATAAAACCAGGACTTGTGGGCTTGACTCCAGTAGACATCAGATCATTTTCGTTAAACAAGAGAACAAAGTCTCTTGGGTATCAACGAAGGGACATAGACATGTTGAACTCAGGGTTCAATTTGACGTCTTCATATTTATCTTTTGGACGGCTCGGGGACTTGGTCTTCTTATCCATATGTATCGGCTTTCGGCAGTTTACAGAAGGAAATTCGGGTTTTGCTGAACAAGATCCGGTTGACCTTTCGGCCAAATGGAAGTGGACAGAGCGAGGCGAATACGTCTCGTTTGCTACTCTCAGAAGTCGAAGCAACAATCCGTTTGAAAGATACAAAGAAGTTCAGCAGTCTGCAAGGTACGACGGCAAACTTCCGAACTACGACTTGGGTCTCGCCAACGACAGAACATCGAGAACGTGCCAAGCGATGAGCCAACAACGAAGATCAAGAAACAGAGTCCCCAACCATACCCTAAATCACCAAGCATCAGACACCACTCAAATGAAAACATCCCCTATCAAGAGAGAGGCTTGGCGCCGCCCACTTACCAAGTAAACAACCCTCTCCCGTGACTCGAGTAATCATGCGATTTAGAGTTCAGGATCTGAGTCGTGATCAAACACGAAACACAGCCACGAACCCAACGCACTTTTCGGAGATGCGTTGCTGGCAATGTCCGGATGGAGAGTTCATGACTGTCACTGTTGGCAGTTGATTGGCTAATAAGGGAGCTTCAATAGAAGAAGTTTACTGGCACTGAGCTGGTGTTGGGTGGAAGGGAATTGGAAAAGGGGCTCGCTTAGCTAGATTTCCACCATTAGTTTCTTGCTTTACTCTTTATCTCATCGTGATCACTTCATATCGTGTGCACGAAGTGGGATGGATTTCTAGCATTAATTCGGTATAATTGCCCTTTACTTCATTTCATAACAACCTCATGCTTCAAAAGGTCAAGTAAACAGGGCATTAACGAGACGTCGATCATTCCGCACTTTCCCTCATGTCACAGCTGAATTTCAACGAATGAATCTCACGAAGCATGCGCCTACCATCGAGAGGGAATGCAATGCACTTCTATACAATTCTTTGGATTAACTCTTTCCCTTTCATTATGTCAGTCTACAGGTCGTCCGCGTAATGCACAGCATCACGCTCTCTATTACTTTTCTTCCTTCCTTCCATCAATCTACACCCTCTATATCTTGCCCAAGGCTTGACACCCTAGCTCCGGGATCTTTCAGGTACCTTGTCACGATGACGGAATCACTCCACGACCACGATCTTCGCAGGTGTAGCAGCGGTCGCTGTGCAGCCTGACATTGCCTGCAGAAGGGTCGCGTTAGTTCAGTGCTCAAATAAAGAGTCCTCCTTCTTAATCTCCAATTGAGGAGAGCCTAGGAGATGGAAGAAGATCAAGAAACTTACAGCAGCAAGATTCATCTTATTTTGATCAATACCCCCAGCGAAATCCTTCTTCAAAGTCTCAACCGTCTTGCCAGCAGCAACCTATACATCGAAAAGTCAGCTATAAATTCATACAAAACATCCTCCCTTCCTATCTTCTTCCCTCCCAAACAACAAAACATCACAAAACCAAAGATTAAGAGTAAACATACCGGATCCACCGCTCCACTCGCCGGAACAGCCAAACTCATCGTCAAACTCAACTCCTCCATCTGCGCATTCGCAACCTTCGCCAAGCCATCCAACGCCGCGTTGCCCGCAGGAGCCAACTTCTGATTATTCTCCCTAATCACAATCCCCTTCGTCACAAAGCCCATCAAGCTTGTCTGCGTCGCTCCATACAGTGTCATATCGATAGGGTTCTGCGCGAGAACCATGCCGAGGGCGTTGACGGTTGTGAGTTCGTTGTTCTGGTCGTCGATGTTGGACTGGATTCCGGCTGCTAGGGCCATGACTTGAGAGGAGCAGGCACCTCCGGCGGCGGTGCTGTTGCCGGAGGATGCGGTGCCGGTTGAGGCGGGGGGTGAGGGTTTCCCGGATGCGGCGGCCATTTGGGCGGCTGATGCTTCTTGGCGGACTGTGAGGGTTGGGGAGAAGATGGTGGGGAGGGCGAGGGTGCTGGTGGTGAGCGAGAGGGTGATGAGGGCGAGGAGTTGCATTTTTATGGGTTTGTCTGGTGGTGAGTGCCGGCTTGCGAGTGTTGTTGTTGATAGAATTGTTGATTATTGAGAAGTTTTGAAGAGAGTGAAGATATTAAGCGTGTATACAGAAGAGAAAGAGCGAGAGAGTGGAAGTGACGGATCAACCTATCAAGAGAACAGACTCAGAAATACAATGATGAGCTTGACAAACAAACAAGAAGCGGGATGAAAGGGAAGTCTCTTCATACATATACCACAACCAACAGCACAAAAAGACCTCGGACTGACTTCAACAATTGCATATGCCATTACAGCATATCTGCATAGCCCTTACACTTCATAGGCTGTATACACAACGTTAACCTTTCCCACCCAACACCGTGAGACATCCATAGTACGTTCGCGGTCTGAGGAGAAGTCTATTCATCTAGCTTTCGGCCTTCGGTGCCTGCACCACCGCATCGGCCACATTCCAACCACTTAGAATCACTCATCATTCTCATCTGAAGTTGTTCCAAAAGTCTAAGAAAATTTAAGCTACCGCTCAAGCTTTGGATGAATCGGTCGATGGACCAGATTCGGTTAGAGTGTGCTTTTCAGACGTTGAGGTTTCGAACTCTCGGTAGGTGCTGCGGATGTTGACAGGCCAGGATCGAAGGGAGGTAAATACTGACGGCTGGTTGGATGGTGGAGGGAAAGGAAGAAAAGCCTTTGGGCAAATTAGAGAGGAGGAAAACAAGGTTGCCGGATAGAGTATGAGAGACGTAAAGTAAAATACCTCTGCCTTAATGCACGCAAGCTCATCGTACCGAAGGCTTGTTGCGAAGAAGATTAAGCTTGACTTCTGTCTTTGACACTCACGCCCCCATCAAACTCTCGCCTAAATTCCTGCTTTGAACCTCCTCCCCCCACCCGAACCACGGAAATAAAAAAAAACAATCTGACTACTGGGTAGACCGCAACTCACCTATTCATAAGGACAGTTCCCAAGATCCGAATTAACAATTTAGCAATTAACAGAACGCCAGAAGAAGAAAAATTGAAGGTACCTGGTCGGTGTTGATGATAAAAAAACTCAAAATCCAATAAGCTTTTCCCCCCTCGTTTCACTCCATACATCTCGTCTCGGCACCTCGTTTCACCGGCTCTCCCTCTTCGAAGCCTAACCTTCTCCTTTTCTTCTCAAGTTCTAGGTCCATGCGACCCACAGACTGTTCTCCCTCGCTCCTTGAAGTCAAGAGCTACAGTAAAATACCGCGCAAACAAGCAAACAAACCTCACGAATCGCATGGGGCAACTGCCAAGTCGATTCGTCGTTCCCGAATGCTTGATTACAGTAGTGGTATGCACCCAAGGAACCAGTTCGAGTTCGCTCGCATCCATCTTTTACTTCTTCAGCCTCCTCTATCCTCTTACTGTACCACAAGCGAGGCACGCATGCGCACCTAAGAATACTCGTGAGGAGAAAACAGTTTTGCGCCCGCTGGGGACGAAATATTACCGGTATATGGTATCGTGGCAGGCAGTAGCTAGAGGGGGGCAGGGGGAAAGAAGCCGGAAAGATTGACATGGACCCACCGTTTGTTGCTTACTAGTATTCACCGGTCACTGATCACTGATCAACGTCGGACGCGGAAGAGGGGAATCATAAGATGAGAGGACTGATTATTCTCCAGATCTACCTTTCCCTCAACCAGGCGATCGTACAATCATATTACAATTATATTAGGCTTCTTTCCTATCCTTCCTTGCCATTCTGTTACCGGCTGGCCGATACGGAGTGGATACTCGTACTCATACGGCACTTGGAGGGTGGGCAACATGAAGCGGGTTTGATGGTTTGATCGACCGTACTGAATATCTCCCTTCCTCCCTCCCGTACAAATGTGTTTCTGTCTCTATCATAGCCAATCTCAATTTCAAAACCAAGATCAAAGTTTAAACTCACAATCAAACCCTTCGAACCTCGAAGTAGAAAAGCCAAACCGATGTATCTAACTATCTATCTATCATCCCTCACGCCCTGCAACACAACACAAAACAAGTCAAGTAATAAATCAACGGATCAGTAAATAAGTAAGTAGATATGAAAATACTTTAGGTAACCCCGCCACTTATGTAAAACGTAACAAGAACCACGCGCCAAAACCGGTACCTACTTGGTGAAATGTATTTACAACATCATCATCATCATCATCATCATCATCATCATCATCAACACCTTCGAGTTTCACTTTCGTAATTATAGAATAAAAACTGGAGGTGTATATATTTGCATTTTCTAAATACAATATCTTTTTTTAATTGTTTTTTTAAACGGGCAGGCTCTCCCTCATTTTCACTAGCCTCCCTTAGCTTTCTTTCCAGGACGATGTATCCAACAGCGGGATCAACGCATCCACCCCTCACCCAACCCAAACTTTCCCAAAGGCCATATATCCAATGCCACATCTTTTCCCCAACCATTTTCCCATCCCATGCCAACCTCGTCGCGCCCCGCCCCGTCCTATCCCACCCCATCCCATATATACAACTCAATCATACAAAGGATAAAAAAGATACATATCCAGCCGTCTCTACCCACTCGTCCTCCTCTATTTTCGTACACGGGCCAACAGCCATTTCCCTTCATCCTGATACTAATGTCTACCCACCTGCCAGAGACACTCAAAGGCGGTGGCAGCTTGCTCATCTTCTTCTCCTCGATATCCTTCCTCCCGCCCTCCGCTCTGAGTACTGTACTGTCGTCCTTCTCTCTGTTGTTGTAGAATCATTCCGAGCTAGATAGGTACTGATTTCCCATTCTGCTCTGCTCCGTTCTGCTCCGTTCTTTTCTGTTCCGTTTTCCTTTCTCCCTGGGTTTGTATTCCCTCTGGATTTCTAGAGGTTTCCCATTCATAAATAATATCGATCAAATCTTCGACCTCTCTTTTCATCCCTTATCCACCGCATTCCCAGCACCTCCACCACCTCCTCCACTCCCACTCCCCGCACTCCTACTCTCCCTATGCTCCACCCAAGCCCCTCCACTCCCCGGCCTCGGACCCTTAATCTTCTCAAAGATAACACTGAATCTATGACTCAACCTCCTAACAGGACTCTCTCTTCCCCCATCCCCATTCCTATTTCCATAATCGCCTCCAACACTCAACCTCCCCTCATCCCTCGGCAACAACTCCCCCTCCCCCATCGGATCAACCACATGTCTAACCCTCGGCACAAAATTCAAATACGCAGGATACAACATCCCAAACGCAAACAGCGCAACAATAACACAGTAACTAGACTGCACTGTTCTATTCTCAATCTTCTGCACAGCGAGCATGACGAATGGGAAGACGGCGCCACCGCTAGCTGCAGCAGTGAGGTAGCTAGCGCCTTGTTTGGTCTTGCGACCTAGACCGCGGAGGCCGATGGCGAAGATTAAAGGCCAGACGGGTCCTTCGAAGAAGAAGAAGATGAGGGCGGGGCCGGCGACGCCGTTGGCGTTGGTGGAGACCGTCATGGTAAGGGCGGAGAAGATGATGCCGCCGATGAAGGTGGTGAGGAGGAGGATGCGTGGGGTGATATACAGGCAGAGGATGGCGAAGATGTAACGGCCGAGGGCGAAGGTCGTGTGGCCTAGGACGCCGTAGTTGGTGGGTGTGAGGGTGAGTTCTTCGCGTGGGGAAAGTGAGTCTAGTAGAGCGCCGAAGTAGATAGATAAGCTTTCTTGGGCAGCGACGTAAAGAAATTGTGCGGAGACGGCGAGGATGATGGAAGTGTAAAGGAGGGTTGGGTTGAGTCCTAGCTTTGGAGTGTTGAAGACTTTTTGGCTCGGTGAGATGCCCAGGTTGGCGGATTGGGCAGCGAGGTCATCGTCTGAGGCTTCTGGTAGTGGCATGTAGTAGAAGAAGAGGGCGAGGATGACAGTAAAAAGTGCAACGGCGAGGTATGTCCACTGTACTTCGATGAGACTTGGATCTTTAGCGACACTACGGAAGAGGACTTTCTCGGCCAAAAGTTGACTGAGAACACTGCCTGTTGCCTGCACGCCTTGGGCCATCAAAAGACGAAACTCGGCATACTCGCTAGGACCGCAGAGGGCGAGGAAAGGATTTGCAGCAGTCTCGGTGACAGACAGTCCGAATCCAACGACGAAGTTCGAGAGGATGAATCCAGGGAAAGAGGTCAACACCGCGGAAGGCCAGAACATCAATGTGCCAGTCCCATAGATGCAGAGACCTGTGATGAAAGTCGCTTTGAACCCTCCTACACGGAGCGTCCATTGTCCTACTGTCAAGGCGCCAAAGAAGTACGCTCCGAAATAAGCTGATGTCAAGCCAAGTGTTTGGCCTACTGTCTGGTTTGCGATTTGAGAAATCTCGTTGTTGAGTGTATTGAGAAGCCCATAGGAGAACCCCCAGAGGAAGAAAAGTATCGTGACGAGAATGCAATACTTGAAAGCTTCCTTTCCTTTGGTCTTGAGCATGCTCTTTGGTCGTCTCATGTTGACGAAGCCAAAATACAGCGTATTCTCAGTGATAGCTGTTCGTGCACTTCGCGCTGTCTGTGTTCGATTGATGGTATTCGTCGGTCCTAGCCCAGGTCCCATTCCACCTGGAGTAGTCAGGAAATCCATCATGTCCATCTCTTCCTCCTGTGTGGCACCTGCATGTGCCTGGGGCAATGGCTGTAGATGCGAATTCGACTCCGCAACCATATGTTGCTGCTCGGCATTGGAATCTCGCTGAGGCTGTGAGGAGAATGAACCAGATTTCTCAATGTTACTTCCGCTGCCACTCCTTGATCGATCCGTGATCATTGATGGTAAGATTCGCTTGACGAGTGGCTTCAAGGTGGGAATACAAGCACAAATAATCCCCACGTTGACCTCGACTGCAGACCACATCAATGCTGTACTAGCAGTCCACGCAAAATCGATCCCAGTTCCCAGTCTCGATTGGGCGATGGCTTGAGTATCGACCGCTTGCTGCAAATAATATATCCTAACCACATCAACAATGGTGACGAAAACACCTAATGCGAACGTCAAGATCAAGATCGTTTTCTGTCGTTGTGGTAGACGCATGCCTGTGAGTACAGGAATGGGAAGTACCAAGATGGCCAAGTCAGTGATGATGTTGACAGGCGCTGAACACAAGTACAGTGTAACGATGGAGATACATTTCTGGTTGGACTTGGTGGGGTCGTACGCTGCGCTGACAGGGCTGCATTGGAAGGCGTTGAGGAACGTGAGAACCACGCCTGCGATGTTTACCACACCTAGTGTAACGTAGGATGCGATTCGGAGTATTTTCTGTGTGTTGCGTGACATGCGGAGGTAGAAGATCAGAATGGACGTCTTCGTTGCCATTAATGCTGGGTTCTGCGATTGTCAGTATGCCTTTCCCTAGATGTTGATAGAACATACGTATAGAATCGTAAATGCATATTCGGCACCTCGAAGCGATCGAACCCATGACGTGGGGATATCGATATCATGTCTACCCAGACCCTTCGAAGTGCCATAATCGATCGAAAATGATAGTCCGAAAGCGAGGAGCTGTACCCCATCAGCCATAGTCCATTGTATTCATTGTATGCCCACTCACCCAAGCCAGAATCATCACCCAATCATCCCAAGTCCTATGTTTCAATATACCGAATCGACTGATCAATCGCGCGACGACAAAGACTGTAGCCAGCACAAATGTAATGGTCGTAACCACAAATACCGATCGCCCACGAGAGGGCATCACCCTTTCGCGGTCGTCCATCGCAACGGTCGCAGTCGCAGTATTCGAAGTCGTTGAGTCGGAAGGTCAGGTCATGGTTGTCGTCGAGTCCAGGTCCAAGTCCAAGCCATTGAGATATATTCCCTTCCTTCCAAAGTAATTCACACCGTCTTCTCTACCTATTTCTTTGTCTTTATTTCGCAAGCGCTCCCCACGAATGCAGTGGTTCCCGCGGCTAGTCGATGTACCCAATTCGAGTCCGAGAGCAGAGATGAGTCGGTATTGCAGGCGAGAATGTATGGCCGCAAACCAAGCAGTGTTTCAAAGTTCCGACGAACAATGGCCTCGCTCCTCTGGTTCGTAGAAAGACCGGTCTGTGTCGTCTCAAGAACGGTCTGCGACTCAACTCCGAACGAGATCTGATTCTAGGATCAGTCGAATGTTCTCTCCTTCTCTGGCGACGGTCTGGTGGAAGAGTTGGTGGCAGAGAGGAAGAGGTTTGGTTTGTTCGACACGAGGACGAGAGAAGGGAAGGCGTTAGATCATGCCCGACTCAAGCCAACCTTATTTGGTCTGGTTGTCCAATAACGCCCGGCCGAGATCTTCATCACATTAGAGAGAGATTTAGCACAAGACAAGATTTAGTTTCTCCATAAGAAAGGGTTAGCTTCAACCATAATTGTCATAGCACGACTGCCTGACAGCAATGCCGCTTTACTAATCCTCTCCGTCCTCTCCTTCTTTTCTCTTCCAGTTCCTCCCCATCTTCCTCCCCTTCGTCACATCACATCACATCCACATCCACATCCACATCCACATCCACATCCACATCCACATCCACATCCACATCCACATCCACATCCACATCCACATCCACATCCACATCCACATCCCCAACAAACCTGCCTCTTGTTCCCCCCCTCCCTGCACACCAAAGCCATATCCCCGGGTTCAAGGCTTCTCCCCACCTTTTTCCCACCCCTGCCTCAATTAAAATCCCTTCGCAAAATCCCCATAAATCCCTCCAGATACCCTCCTCTCATTCGTGTATTTCATCCACTCCATGCATCCTCTCCTCCACTCTTCATCATCACTCCTCTTCACCTTCATTCCCTCCTTTCTCATTCGCCACATCCCATCCCCTCCCTGGCTTCCCCGTCTTCCCTGCCCTCCCCCATCACACAAAAAGCGCAACCCGAACTCCCAACTCTGGAGCCGAGCCGAGCCACACCCTGGACCAATGACCTCAGTGCGCAGCCTGCGAGTCAGATCCCTACTATTCCACTTCTGGGGTTCGGCTCGAGTCCAGCACAAGTTTCCAGCGGGACGGGCTCTGATGGATTAGAGCTGGAGGTGTGACATACCTATGCTTTACTTGTTGAGCACTAGTGTAACCATCAGCTTGGAACAATGGTTGGTCGGCTGAGTTACGGGTTTGGATGTAGATGGATGCTGCTTTAATTCTGTCTTACCTTAGAGTATTTATTGAGACATCAGAACTGGAAGTCAGAGCAGCACAGCTTTTAAGCTTTGAGGACACAATACTGGTAGCTTCGATGGAACAGAACGAATGGGATGGATGTTGGATATCCCCGACCGATAGCAAGCTCTCCCGGAACACTTTCGGAAAGGCAGGTAAATCGTAGCCCGCCATCCACCCAATTTACACTTTATGGTTCATGCACCAGGAGCTGCATCTGGGTGTAGGATGCGAGGATCATGAACTTTCATGCCCCTTTCTTTCCTCCCCTTTCATTTTGTCTTGGATTTATTATTGTGCCGTCTCGAAATCCTACTTGCATCAATTCTGTCATTTTGGTAATCTGAAGAAAGTAATCACAGCGATGAATATTCCGAAATGTGGTGTGATACAGGTAGGCGTCTGTCAGGATGCTTGAAGGGAAAGTGGCAGGGTAAATAATAGAAATCGCGAACATTTTTCCCTCTCCATCCTCTCCCCTCAACCCCAGATTCCTCCTACCTATCAGGCTTTCAGCGAACAGACACGCGGGATAGGGTGCATGTAATTTGACATCCTCATTAGCACTGGCATTGGCACCGATGGCGTATGTGCAAAGTGCCATGTGCCGTGTCTGTCTGTGTCTATGTCTACCCCGCATACAATGAAGCAACACGATGCCGCTTGAGGAATACATGCATGCATGTTGGTTGGGGGTTGAGGATGAGGCTTGAAGAGGCGTTTTGTTGTCGGGCCGATATCTGGGCAGGCGATCGGGTTGATGGGGAGGGGATGGAGAGAGAGTCACGTTTTGGGCACATGCTTTTGTCTTGTTTGGGAAGAGAGATGAGATCTCCTCGCTTGTTCTTCCTATATGGTCTCTTTAGTGCTCCATTTCAGATTTTGATTCAGTGATTATCCAGCTCTGCTTTCATTCTATCTTATTACAAGCACTTCTTAACGAGCGTCAGTCAGTTTTTATGCATTTCCCATGTCGTATTGGCTTCTCGGGAGATCGAAGCTCTTCTGAGGTAATTCGAATACATTCAGTCACTCAATTAATCATTCTGCTTTTATTCATATTCCATTCCCCAAAACTTACCCTTCTTGCTCCGTCCGTACATCACCAGCCACGCTGCTACAGTCATGAGCCATGCAAGTCCCATCAGTCTGTCCTTACTCAGTCTCTTTATTTCTTGTTCTATAAGTCTCCACAGCCAATTTCTTGGTGAGGGGTCTCCCACTGCAATCCTTTCCGAGATTTTCTCTCTGTCCGCTTCTCCTTTTACCATCCTGACGAAACCTGGAGTCGTCCCCGCGATTGCAGAATCCTCGTTAGGTGTGAGAAGAGGCGTGTCACTTCCATTACTCGAATGCAAGCTTCCACAGTCGTCTACGATCGGACAAACTTCCTCACTTCCAACTCCTAATAGACTCAGGCCCTCATTTGCTGCAATACTGGTCTTCGCCTTGCTCCCCATTTCTTCGCCCTCGTCGTCTTCTCTCTCGCCCAGGTTGATATTCTCTCCGTTCCAATTCTCGTCTTCTTCATTCCCACTTTCTCCAAACATATCCTCCACATACCCCCTCCCCGGAAATATCCACCACTCTCTCCTGCCTCCCTCTCTCCCAGCCACCTCTCCATACCATCCTCGTCCTTCTCTCTTCAGCTCCATCAACCACTGCTTGAACAAAACGAAAACATCCCACCCCGCAGCACCACCAGCCGCCAACGCAGCAGAGAGGAAGCAAAGCCATTGAATCCTAAGACGCGTTTCCTAATAGGAGTCAGAACTTTGGAATAATAACCAGCTCCATATATCTCTATCTTCCTTCCTATTCATCTTAACCCAATCAACCCCCTGTTGAGGCAACACAATTTACCATCCCACAGCATTCAAGCGCTCGCCGCTCATGCTCAGACTCACACTCCAAGAGGAGTGATATTTGAACCGAGAAAGTAAGAAGGAACACTGACACTCCACAGAGGGATTTGAATCTTGCAACACCAACACAAACACACACAGTATAGACAAGGAAAGCAAAAGCAAAGGAAAAAGAAAGTACAGGACAGGACAGAACAGCACGTACCTCGGGATGGTGGAACGTCTCGCCTCGGATGGGATAAAAACAGACATATACCGGCCTCGCCAGATTAAGCGGTTGTGTGAAAGAGCAGAGATCGATGATTGCCGTTAGGAAGGCGATGAATCCTAAAATCCAGTTCCTGCCTTTAAAGTTGATGTCGACGCTCACGCCCAAGAGTGAGATGAGGAGGTATAGAATCGGCAGGATAAGGCCGAGTATGAGCGTACACTTGTAGAAGAGAGGTATGATGGTTTTCTCGAACCAGAGAGGATCATAGCCTCGCTCGAAATTGTTGCTGTCCATTCCTGGACTCGGCAACTGATGAGGGCCTGAGGTCCTGAGACTGTGGGAGCAGTGTATCATCAATAGCGTATTAGGCCAGGAAGTCCAAGCGAGATAGTTAAACAGAGAACGATTTTCCGCCAGAAATTGGGATTCTAGACTATGGCAAGCACTGAGTGCAAGTTATGTGGAGGACTTGAAAGTGTTGTTGAGGTGGTAATGAGGCAGGAGCATGCGATGGGATGGGATCGGACTGGATGAGGACACGAGTCCCTAGCCGAGTGAGCGGCATCAAAACAGAACCAACAAAACCAAGACACAACCAACAAACAAAACGAAAGAGAGACGAAAGAGAGACGAATGACAGGATGAAGCGCTGAATCACGTGTATTATTTGCTGCGTGCCGCCTATCACCTCACCTCACACCACATCGTCTGGTATCCCCGCCCCTCTATTGTCTCGCTACCAGCAATTGAACACTTCTTCATCCATGCCATGTCCTTGCACTTGCAAAATATCCAAAAACGAAAGACTAACAGACACCGAGCCAAGAGCGAGAGCACGAATACATGTTCCGAGTGCAAGATGGAGATAGATGTATGACTTGACTTGACATCATTCGACATGTCCAATAAACTTTATACAATAGAATAGAATAGAAGACTAGGGACGGACTCCTGCGTCCCTGCCCTTACAGCTTAACTTCAGGGTTATATGTCCTGTCCAATCCAATCCAAATCCATATCAGTCCAATCCGTATCATTCATTCCATCATGCCAATCGAGCAAACCAGACCAGAACCAGAACGCCATGCGCTCCCTATCATATCATACCGCAACCAATCCAAATCATTCCAATCCAACCAAATCAAGTATATGCAATCCCATCCACCTTTTTCTCCTCGCACTCCACTTCACTTCACTTTGACTGTCAAGGTGTCAAGAGCCCAAGACAAGACCAAACCTAAACCGTCCCCCCACTCAAAAAGAAATCCAACTCACTCGGCCCCCTCATACTATTCTCATTCTCCGCCAACTGTTCCAACAGACTCAAAAACGGATCCTTCTCATCCGTCCCCGCCGTCCCATTGCTATGCTCACCTACACTCCTCGCACCAGGCGTCATGCCTTCCTGCTGCATCGCCGCACCACCATTCATGCCTCCAGCACCGCTCATCCCACCGCCTCCGGCATTCATGCCGAGTGCAGAATTGGTGCTGTAGTTGAAGCCCATGTTTGGCATCCCGAACATAGGGTCGTAGTCGGTCTGGTTGTGCTGGTGTTGCGAGCCGAGGGTCGCGAAGGCGTAGGGTGGGGAGAAGGGCGTTTGCGAGAGGGCGGGCATGCCGTTGGTGTTTGGCGTACCATTCACATTCCCGTTTGGACCTCCGGGTTGGTTCTGGTTTTGAAAAGGCGTCATAGGCGGTTGGGGTTGTTGGTCCATCATATGTTGCTGCTGCTGAGCTTGTTGTTGCTGAGCTTGTTGCTGAGCCTGCAACATGCCCAGATTCTGATCGCTCAACGCGCCATTCGGTGACATAAGCGTGTTTTCCGGATGGCCGGCGGAAGAACCGGTGTTAGGGTGGGAGGTGGAGTTTCTGTGGGCGAGTTTGAGATCGATGTGTTTTTTGCGGGAGGCGGATGATTGTTTGCGTTTGCTGGCGATATGGCTGGGGTCGATGGCGCCGTTGCCATTGTGGTTCATGGCGGAGTTCTTGAAGTCGAGAGAGGCGTTGCTGCCTCTGGGAGCATACAAGTCGTGGCCTGTATACGTTTCTTGAGATAGGGATTCTGGGAGGATGTCCGAGAATGAGATGTGGGCGCCATCAAAGAATTGCCCGAGGTCGGAATACCGGTCGAAGAAATCCTCGAGGTGGAAGACGGGGCTGTAGCGCATGGGGTTGCTGGCTAGTGATTTGACGAGTTCCGAGTGGCAGCCGTAGATGGTTTGGAGGGTGTCGCGCTGGTGTTGGACGGATGACCAGGCGTAGCGGAGTTCGGAGAGTTGTTGCATTTCTCGGGAGAGGAAGTCTGATGATGCGGAGAATACTTCGCCTTCTCGCGAGCCGTTGTAGTGAGTTCCGTGAACGTGCACAGTTCCTGCAGTGCAGATGCAATAGCCTACAAAGGCAGGCCACTCGATTGAGGCTGATTGTTTGCCTGAAAAGTATTAGCTACAATTGCCAACAAACAAGTTAGGGAAAGTGACTTACCAAGTTCTACCAACTCAGCAATGGCATTGGCGTGCAGAAAACACAGATTTGTAGCTTCTATCTGCCACGACTGATGCTGTCCTGTTCCCGCCAACTCAGCTAGATCGATTGGTAGGAAAGGCCGATATATTAGACAATGGATGAGATGATAGATAAGTTTGCTGAGCACTAAAGTCGTGCTATCCGGTTGACCGAAAAGAGTGTCGATCGAGGAGAAGACGTCCTGTGTCCCAGACGCCCAGATATCCAGATCCTGACGGATCTTGGAAAGATTCGATAATGAGTGCCAAGGAAAGTGACTATCACCTTTCACGCCCCCTGCTGCGAGATATCGATTCGTGATGCCGAGGATACGGACGATGTCGATTAGCATTCCGCTGCTTCCTTGGCTCTTCTTCCCTGATCCGGAGTGGTACTGTAGATTTGAGCCGTTTTGAAAGAACTCTCCTTCCACGGGTAAAGAAGTAGGTCCTGGTGTCCAAGATGGCAGACGAAGCAATATACATTTGTCGGCGATTAGTGAAGGGCGTTTGGACCCGCATGCCATGAAGCGATCCATCAAATAGCAAGTCCAGAATAACCTCCGGCGCATTTCCTTCTCAACTGGTGTCACCCTAGTTTTGAGGTCAAATTCTCGATGTAATTCGAGTGCCATGGCCATTCCGATTCCACTTGCTGTTGCCTGTCAGTGCACGACTCTCCCTGTCAGTAATAGACATACCTAGCATCATGTGTGCCTTCTTGCCCTTCCCAGCAGCCGTAAAGGCCACTGCTAGAAGTAACAAAGCCTGCAAACAATCCACGGATGGATCATCAATATCCAGCTCCGTCCTTGCGCGTATCGCATAGTCTTCACTGAGTCGCACTGCGGCATGGTAACCGTTCGGATGCGCCGTATATCTGCAGGAACATAAGCTTCCAACTTTACAAGCATGTTCGGTTGGCTGTCCTACCTTGCACTAACAGCATATATTGCAAAGACGAGATATGATGGGATTTGGTTCAGCTGCATGCGCTGCCGCGTGCTCGTCTCATCGAGTATATAATATGCCTTTCCGTGACATCGCGAGAAGTATGTATCGAGGAGGACATCCGGTTGGACTGCTGGAGGTGACGGTTCACTAACACCAGTAAATATATACACCAAATACCTAGAGAATCGAAATGCCTACCTTATGGGAGTAGGAGAATATACAGCCGATTCGTTGGGTATGTTTGCCGTCTCGAGTTGTGGTCGTTTGGGTTTCGTATCGCTGTTGGGACTTTCTTTGTCTCCCGCCGAACCCTCATTGCTCTCCGAACTCGACTTCTTCTCGTCCTTCAACCGCCTCTCCAACCCATCCACGCGCTTCAACAAGGCCTCCAATACATCAGTCTTCGGTCCTCGTTTCTTTGGCACGGCATCTAAGACAATCGAGACTCGTCAGTACAAAGAAGCAAAAAATTGATCCCCAGAATTGGGCGGATTGCGGGCTACCCCACCATAAACACACGGGCATTGGAAGACCTGGCAAGCCTCGCAAGTCGGTCGCAACCGATTGCACTTGATCTGGAAAAATTATCAGTACTGCGGAAGATCTGCTTGACAGGCGAAGGTACTCGTACCTTGCGCTTCCGACAACTCTTGCAATTCATTGATTCTCGTGGCTCGTTGCTCATGCGACGTGCTGGGAGTCGTTCAATGCCCACCTGCGGCCGGACTGACATGATGAAGAAGCAAGCGCAGCGGCGCGAACGAAACGAATGAACTGAAATCCAATGGGCTCGCAAGCTAAAGAGAGGGTGTGTGAGGAGTAAGCTGGTCCGTTACATCATAAAGGCTGACCAAGGCGCATGGCGCTCTCAGCACGACCTGAGTGGTCTCGTCCAGGCAAAGGCGACGGAAATGTGGAATGTGTAATAAAGTCTGGGGGGCCTGCGTAGAAAAGGCGGGATGGAAGTCGGGATGGCAGCAGCAGCAGTGGCAGTGGCACAGCTTATGGGAGAAAGGTTTACCGTTCCGTTGCAAGTTGGGGCTATCCTTGGGTCCTTGGGGATGCTGTGGGATGATGTGCTATGCAGTGTCAAATGGGAGCTGCAGTTGACTCGGGGCAAGGTGGACTTTTTCGGTGGGTTCGGTGGATTTGGTGGAGTTAAAATGCTGGAGGATGAGCGATGAGGGCGCCAATCGTAAGCTTTGCCCGCACTGATCGAACGGCTACGGATGGGCTGGATTGGTCTGCCCCAGCTTTTGCAGGCTTCCCTAAGGTTGGTGAAGGACCAAGTGATCCACTCCTGATCAACTGACAGAAGTGGCAGCTGTGAATCAGGGACTGGCCTGGCCTGGGGAGAAGAAAAATAAAGGGGAGATGCAGATTTGAAAGGAGTCCAGAATTGCCGAGGTTGACTGTGGCGTTCCTATGAGTCGTCAAATGTAAGGTAGGCGAGGGCAATTGTCAAGTTCGAGATGATGAGGCGTCGACATGCAACTTGGGACTGTCAGGGTCCGCTGTCGATGTTGATATTGTGTGTAGGGGAGGAACCTGGACGAGGAGATGAGACGAGATGACAGGTGCAAAGCAAGCAAGACCTGAGTGAACGAGTCGCTGGAAAGGCAAAACAAGATTCGTTCCCGAAAGGCAGAACAGCTTGATCTTGTATCTCCTTAGAGCAGGAGACCTGGTGTAGTAGCCGTGGTAGTAGAGGTAGTAGTCTACAAGGTCTAGGTATAGTACAGTAGTCATACACCTCCCTGGCTCATGCCATGCTCCGCTCCGTTTTGCGCTGATTCGAGATGAGATTGCGGGGAGGAAATGGCAGGGGAGCGGATTTGGAGCTTATGACACGGTACGGTGGATGCCGGCCTAGGATTGAGGTTTGACTGGGCTGGGAAATTTTGACTTTGGAGCTTTTTTTGGGCCTTGTCCTTTCTTGTTTTGCTCGAATTCCGGCTTTTAGTATTCAGATGGCGGTGACAGACGAGATGATGATGGGTGATATGGGGCCGAGAGAGACACGGTGCGGTACGAAGAAGCAGGGAAGATAAAAGGATGTGATCAAAGCGCCGGCTGTCGATGAAGATGATCTGCTTTGCCGGTTTGGAATTCGATGTTTTCTTTGGTACCGACGGGGAAGTTTTGATGAGAGGAGAGAAGAGGGACTGAGGTGTGGTGAGATAAGATGAGGTGAGGAGGACGGAAAGAAATGAAAGTAATGTAAACAAAATAAAGGGACGACCGGCAGATCAAATCTGATCAGATGAGACTGCCTTGTACAGAAACAGCCAGACCTTGAATCATCATCAGCTTATGCTCTACAGGTCTCTCCTCCTCGCTAACTATTCGTTCTGGTTAATTCAAGCCTACTCGTTCTTAGACATGATGCTCCCTTCATCCTTTCCATCTTCCTGTAAAACTGTCAAACCCTGCCATTCGTACCTTGCGGACCAGATTCCAATTTCAGATGCGACTCCCCGTCCCCGCTCCATGGTTGCAGGAAGTATGGTCTGGGGTGAGCATCTCGTGCTACCATACGTCGCAGTGCAGTGCAGTACAGTACAGTAGGGGTCATTAGGTTTCGTTTGGGGGAGACGAAGGAACAGAACCGCTGATTCCAATCACTAACTCGCTAGGTGCATGCCGGCGGTAAGGGCGTGGTTGTAGGGATGTTTGGCGTGGAAGACGCTGAATCGAAGCTGCAGCTCCTTAGAAGTACAGGGATCCTCGGCAAGCTCTAGAAGCCTTCTCGTCCCTACGATCCGAACAACAGCCTCTTGTGACAGGCCAGCCAGGGAGACACATCCTTACCTTTGCTATTTTCCCCCTGTACGTACCTTTCGAGAACCAGGCACAGGAGTACAAAAATTAATCTATTTCTTTGCAAGTCACAAGAGGAGCCGCTGTGGCGGCTGCATCATGTCTGTTCACTCGCTGCATACCGTACTCAGCTGTTCCTTCACTGGCCTCTTCACTTACTCGCTAGCAACATATTAGCTTTCCTAAATGCGATCCGCGTCCACACGAATTATTGATCAGAAGTAGACATCTCTCGGCCTAGCAGGTCCACAATGCCGTATGGTGTTGAGGCTTGCGATGTGCCTGAATTCAAGCCTTTCGCTGGAGGTCCAGCGGTGCAAAGAAGTCGGTATTATGATTGGAGCGCATGCATCTCAGCCCTGCATGTCCATCGGCATCACACCGGATCTCACGATTGCGGAAGGTCCCATCGCGGAGTTGAAGATCATCTCTAAAGCTCGTCTCCCCTCAATGCTCTTCTCAAACTGTTGATCTCGAGATCGAATCAAGATAATCAAGATTGAAGATCACTCTACGGAAAGTACAAGTGGGTTGCAAGTGGCTAAAGTCGTGCTTCAGGACCACCGCAGCTATCACTCAATGGGATTATGCTCCGGATACCTGGTTGGGTGCGTTGTACGATGTCAGACCCTGAAATTTCAATCAAAACGCCATGTGTTTTCCCAACCTGTTTTCAGCTGCTGCTGGTGCAGATCTTAAGCGAGCCGGAAGAGGGGACCTTCATGTTGTGCTCACAGCTGTGTTTGAATATCAAGTTCAGTAGAGCCTCATCTCCTTCCAAACAGCGCCCCGTCGTCATTTCTCTCCATCAGCATCTCCCCATTCTCTTTCCTGGAGACGACTATTGTATCAAAACGGTCGTACAACGCATTACACAAACACTTCCCCGGATCCTTATTTCGAATCAAATCGTACCACAAATCTAGTGATTACTATCTTGCTCCACCGACTTCACAGCCGGAGTACAACTCCATCCACTTGTTCTACTGTCATCGGATACCATCTTCGGATCTCGGAAAGCCAGTCCTCTGACTCGCCAACCCCTCGAATCAACTCGTTCCCCTTTCACCATCATCGCATCGCTTCCCCAGCTTGAAGCGGCTACGCTACACCAGTTTTTCAGCCTACGCCAGCAGTGATTGACATGGGAGTTTAAATGCTGCCTCCTCAAGAAATTACCACCATGCAATTCGCCTGCGAGCTGGTCGATGAAACCGCCTCCCCCAAGCCCCAACCCCAACCCCAACCCCGCAATATCAACCAGTTCTATTTTCCTTCTCCTCTCCACTCATTTATAAGGGGAAAATTGCCCGCAAGCAATTCCGCTTCTGGAATCTTGCAGGTGTGGTGAGACTAGAATTGTCACTTGGATTTGGCTCGTGGCTTAGTCTGGAGACCGGTACTTGTGAGATGTGATGAAAGGTATTCTTCGGAGGCTGGAAGTCCGTGCCACCTTCTCGAACTCCTCGTTATTCACCTCGTCTGTTGAATAGGGAATAGGTTGGGTAGCTGTAGGCTATTACGCGCACCTAACTTTGATAGTCATTTAGGACCAGTAGTTAGACCTCCGCATTTCACAAAAGAAAGACAGACTGCCGCGCGAAGATCTGCATCACGGGAGAGTTCCCAGGAGAGAATGGACTGAATGGCGTGCATGATCCCAGCCCAGAAAAGAACAAGACGAACAGAATTAAAAACGAAGCCTGCAGTCCATTTCGGCGTATCGATAATCCGAATCATTGCCTTCTAGGTATGGTTCTGGAGGGAGACGAGGAGACCACAGGCTCCGACGGCTGGAAGAGGTAGCATCTCCGAGGCGAATGAGGGGAAGATGGGGGGACTGGATGGGGAGATGGTCCGAACCTAGTGTGCCTGACTCAAGAAATGATACCTCCGTACCGCTGAAGAGTTTTCTTGGAGAAGAAGAAATAGAAGATGGGGTATGGAGAAATTTAGTGAGGGGTTTGGCTTGTCTTACGGGCCCTTCTTCCCCGGATTCCGAGTGCGGTGGAAGATGCCAATTTCTTGGGGGCTAGAGTGGCGCAGGATGGAGAAGGGTGAAGGTTTATGCTCTCCACACTTTTGATGTCGGTTGAAAGTGACAGCGCTGCAGCACTTCGGGGTGCTTAAGTCTGGCGTTTGCAGATGGAAAATATGGGGTGTGGAGGGGACAAGGAATATGGTAGGCAGGTTGGGCAGCAAGGTAAATCAGTCTCCTGGAAGCTAGAAGTGTAGAAGTGCAAGAAAGAAGGGCCGAAATTGATGGATCCTCGCTTCACCTGAGTTCACTCTTGATCTCAAACACCATATCAAAATACCTCCTTCCCATCGTGGGTATCGGTGACTCCCTATCTCCATTTTCAATGGCACTGTAGCTATCTCGGTATCTGCACTTTGTTATCAGTGCAGTGCCGTATCGGCATTCCACTGACCATCTATCTCCAATACCGGTGGAGGTACCTATGTACCTTCCCAAAGCATACCTCAGGGTCCGATGCCACGCTTTTCTCGCGTGGCCAAGGCGAATCATCGCGCACATCATGTAACCCTGCAAATCCTCACCGATTGGCAGTACCAGATCTCCTCCATTCTTTTCTTATTTTGCTTCTGATACCCTTCTTTCAAATCAAGCTTAAACATCGGTTGAACTTTGTTCCTTCTCTTCCTTTGATCCGACAGTCGAGACATCACATCACTCGATTGAGTCTTGATATCAGGTAAGAGTGAATCAAGTCGAATGTGAATTACCGCATGACCAACTTACCGTTTACGAACCCTGGCCTACGACTGGCTCTTCGCAACGCATGGCAGATCCAAGATTCCTTGCCTCACTCGCATCGAGAGAGCGCGAGATGGTGTGCCTGCGTCACTAATCCACACCCGATACTCCATACGCAGGATGTAAGTCCTCGGAGTCACGGTCTACTCTCCTCATCCCCATCGCCTTTTGCCGTCGGCATTGATGCGAGAAGTCCCGGTCATGACAAACTCATATGTAAGAAAGTGTGTTGCGAGTAGTGAGGGTCGGCCCGAGGTTTTTTTTTGTCATATTGTAGGGATGTTTTCCGTTTAATGCTTTATACTTTGTGCTTTTCCGGTGGGTTAGAAGTTTATTTGGGGTTTCTTTTCCGGAGGGGTAGTCCGGGCATTCCTGTTCTGAAGACTGCATTCGGCGATTTTCAAATGATGTATTTCTTCGCTTCTATTGAAAGCACTGCGCAAAACCTTGTGAGAATCCATTGCCTCAACTAACGCCAGAGCGTCAAGGAAACCGAACCATTTGTCGCTTCCTATCAAGCAATGTCAGGCGACTGCTGTGCAGGAAAAATCTCAATAAAAATCTTGCCCCTAATCAACTCTCCTAGACGCTCTACTGCCTCCTCGTCCACAAAGACAGTCTGTGTCGCCTTCCTACTTCCGTTATAGAGCAGATCGTTTTCGCTCAGCCTTGTTTGCACATCCTGCTTTGGGATCTTAGGGATGATGTTGGGAGAGCGGCCACAGATATGACCTTCAATCATCTGTGCTTCGCCTGGTTTCCAGAATTCTTCCAACCTGTCTGGGGGATTTCCTTCGGAAGTTCCTTTCCTACAATACCAGACATACGTCTTCCAATCAGGGGAGTACCAAAGATACTTCTTGCGAAGTCCATCAATGAATCCGCTTGGGATTTGTACTCGAATGATCCAGGTCTCCGCCATACTATTCCTTGCAGCCGCCCAACGACGGTACTGTTCTGCCGTTTCCTCTTCTCTGGAGAAATACCATGCACCTCTGCGCTGGTTGAAGTCTTCACCTTTCATGCTCTCGATAGCCCCATATTGATGCTTCCATCCTCGCGAATGAACCGCTCGGACAGCAACTCAGCGGATGACTTGCCTTTGTACAAGACATAGTGACCAGAGAGAATCGATGGTGGATGATCGACTGAAACGTAGGACGTCGGAAGAGCATCTGATTGTATGTTTGACACTGCGCTCCCCATTTGCTGAGGCTGGGTCGGTAATGCCGAAGAAGAAGAAGAAGAAGCTTCAGTAGAGGGATTTGCGTCAAATGCGCCCAAGATCTTGGCCCGCTTTCCTCCTTTACGCCTTGCCACTGTTTGCGCGCCTCGTATTTTCAACTTCTTTTGAAGAATTTGCAGGCTGGTATGTCTATCCCGGATGGTATCCTCAAGCCAATAGTGCAGTGTTTCTGACAGAAAGATCCGTCTATAGATGGGGCTGGTGAGGACATTCTTCAGCTCGTCGGACACACCCAGAGCTGTCATAGCCTGCTCTGCTGGCACTTGAATCAATGGCAGAATGTTTAGTTGGTTAATCTCCCCAATCATGAATCTGTATCACTCTATTAGCATTCTGGTACAAATCCTTAGGATGGAAAAGTGTCAATATGACCGTATGAGACCTATGAAGAAAACTTACTCAAGCACTCCATCTGGATTGTGTTCCGGGTCTGGCCGTGCTGACCATCTTGCAAAAATATCGCCGGCCTTAGTTCGAGTGAAGCCGCACCATTCAATAGCTGCCACACTCTCGTGGCTTTCTGGTAGATCGAATGGTGCCTGTGCTGTGTTGAGACCTCGAACGCGAACGGATGCTGAAGAGGATGAGCCTGAGGAAAGGCTTCCTTGTGTAGAAGGAGGACCTTGAAGTTATGTTAAATACGTCGTAGAGAAAAGTATAGCGGTAGAGCACACTTACTCAAAAGGGCGGCGCTGACCTTCCGTTTACCATTTATTGTGCCGCTCAATAGCACTCGGTCATCCTCCAGTGCCCTAACTTCGTCCTGATTCAAACTAGACATCTTGACTGAGGAACGAGATAGAAGCGAGGTAGAACAGAGCAGTTGTGAAACATGGTGATAGGGAAGCCAAGTGGGTTATCTGATGAACGTGAGAGTGCGTAACGACTCAGAAGAGAAGGTCCTTTGCGTTGTAGTAGGCTGAGGGGTGGGAATAGCAGAGTACTTCTTGAAGTTGTGGATGTTGGCAAATGAAAGAACAAGTGGGGGGCTGGAGTATTTGAGGGCAAATAATTGTGCGGGAGGCCAACGTGACTCATGCTCCACCAACCCATCCAGTTAGGAAATGAATTTTGAGTCGTGAATAAAGTCCGGCTGTGAATCACATCAGCTGCGAATGATTCGGAGTGACGTATGTGCGAAAATATGAGCGCACATGAATTAGAATGAGCTTGGAATTTGCCATTTCATAGACCTCTTTATTATAATATCGTACTGTTGTTCAAACAATTATGCTAAACCGTACTAGTCATAGAACAGAATCAGACAAAATTGAAAAGTAGCCCCGCTAAGTAATATCATGTTAGGGTTACGTGGGACCCAAGACCATAACATATCAATGATTACCCAGGAGCTGAGGTAGGAAACTCCATATGGACATTCTTTCCATTGCCATCGCCTTCAAGCCGTAGCTAAACAAGATCTTTTCTAGAAGGCACGGTATCAGCATCGCTCTCATTTACAACAGCTCTTTACTTCTTGTCTCTGAGTATAAATCAAACTCTCCTTGCAATTATCGTCATACCATATGGCGAGACAGCGAAAACGCTTTCTGTATAGCATGGATCCGGAATTTCTTGTTTTGGCGGAGCAGTCAAGTCATTCCGTTCATCTAATATATTCAAAGCTGGTGCCGTCTTTTCACGTGTTGGCGATCTTATTTGTTCACTCCCTGATCCAGAGACAGGATCTTGATCCAAGTCCTCAGAGACAGTGAGGTTGACGGCCAGCGCACCTCATTCAGGCTCCCTTTCCATTCCCCACCACCTCTGTCAAATCATGGAGCTGAATGTCACTTTCATTCTCATCAGTTAAAGACTATCTGGCCAACGCTCGGTAATCATGAAGCAGTGGAATACGATGAAGTCACTATCTCAGCCCGTGTGATGCTTTCAGCCCGAGATATCGTGTTCCCATCCTCTTCTTCCCTCACGTATCGTGTCCTTCCCTCTGTAAATCGCACCTTCCCTTCATAATAAGAGTAGTAGAGCCATTCTATTGTGGCAGGGCCACTTGATTTTGGTGGTTGGATGTCACGTTACTGGATGCGGCTCTGCCGAGCATGCTTCGTTATAAGAGCCGACTTTCCTTTCATTCCTTTCCACACCACCTATCTTTCAATTGACGATAATTCTGTCTAATCGAATCTCTTCTCAACCCTCGAAATAACAAATCCCGCTACTCAGATATATTTTGTCTCTTGTTTTGATCAAATCGTCTCTTTATATCAAGTCTATCCTTATGCCTCGAGTGCTCCCTCTCTTGTTATGTGGTTGCTTGGGGTCTGCCCCTCCACACTATGACGTTGACAATGTTCCGATACTTGGCAGCAGGCGGTGATGTCTGTTTTGGCCGTAATCGGTAGCCACACCAGGCGGATCGAACTGCTCTGGACAATTGTTGAAATATTTTTGCGAGAAAATACATTTTTCCAAAGGAGATGCGTCGATATCTCAAGCCGTGATCCGAAACGTTTGGTGTATACGAAGGATTGATCTCTCTGCCGATCAGAAGAAGAGTTCTCTGGTGTTTGCAGTTTATTTATAACACTCACCTCGCTTGTTTCCTTGTTCGCACGCCACGCACTACCCACCAAGTTCTACTTTCGGGAAACACCTGCTTGGGATATTCCAAAATTCTATAAGAAGTAGCCGCAGTTCCAGAAGCCGAATGTTTCCCCGCGACTGGCACAAATTTGGAAACATGGTTTGATGCATAAGCAGCTCGAGGAGGGCCAAGTTTTATGGACAACTTTGAGTCAAGGGCTACCAGTCTTCTCGATAGACGAATCATGGATGTTTCTTTGCGCATTCTCTTACTATTCGGTTGCTCGAAAGCGTACTTATGAATGAAGTCAAAGTGAAAAGAGGGAGCAGCTTGACAATAATAAATGATAATGATGACAATTATACGACGCATAGCACTCACGAACTCCAGGCTCAGGTTCGAGGGTCGTAGTTTGGGAGACAAGACCAAAACGGCTGGATTACTGCCTACAGTTGGAGCCTTGGAGGGAGTCGTTGGTGTTTGACTCCGGGATGGGGGCATGTTCGTATTGCACAGATCACTTCGGCGACGATTTCTTTCCGCACGTTATGCTTTCCCTGCGATCGAGCCCAGCCATTCAAGTTTCCTTTATTGCTACGTGTTCTAGTTTGACCAAGCTCATATGACCTTTATGCTTGAGACAACAGCTCCCAACTCACTCGCAACGCAATACCCAGTCTCATCCTTCCATCCCATCGTGTTTGCACTCACCTGAACTCAAATCCGCTCCCTAATCTCATCTATACTCAACTCTTTCGTCATGTAATCCTCCCCCAGATTCTCACTCTCAATCATCTGCTGTCTAACCTCCACTATCTTCTTCACAGCCTCCCTTCCCTCCATCCTCTCATGCCAAGCTTTCACATTCGGATACATATCGAACGGGCTTTCTCCTTTCTTACACTTCATCACGATCGCCAAGATGAAGTTCCACATGAAGAATGATAGGTCTACGTACGTGCATTTGTCTCCTACAAGCCAGGATTTGCCTTCCAGTGCGCCGTTCAGAATGCGGAGGACACGGTGGGCTTGTTCAGCGTAGCGAGAGATAGCAGAGGGGACGGGCTCGCTGTGGAGGTGATTGAACCTGTTTACTGTCAGGATACGTGAGACATGATGGATGAGAGGTGAGGCCTGTACCAGCTCAATTGTCCATAAAAGGGTCCCTGTCCACTCATTTGGAACATGAGCCACTGATAGAGCATCGCTTTCTCCTTCACGGAATCAAGAGTGAGCTTCTTCTCCGTGTCGTACTGCTCGATGAGATATAAGACAATGGCACCAGACTCCCATTGTATTATGTCTGTGTTGGGATCGTGCATGACTATTTTTAAGTTCAGTAAGTGAAAATGGAGGAAGTAGGAGTAGAATGAATGGAATAGACCAACCAGGAACTTTGCCACAAGGATTGATCTTCTTGAGCTCTTCACCCGTCAACTCCATGAAGGAGAGAAGTTTTAGTTTGTAGGGAATCTGGAGTTCTTCCAGAATGATGGCAGGCTACAGCAGTTTGTTCTTTCAGTATCATCTCTGGGTCGGGCGGCCAACATTTGATCAGTATTAAAATTCAGGGGCACGAAAAATACCTTCCATCCATTTGGGCCCGTGGCTATTGGAACTCAGCTTGTGTCCAAGAGTCAGTAGCTGTGAAGCTTGGAAACTTACACGATACATAGAGTTTGATTGGTTTCGGCATTTCTAGAGAATGGTAATTCTATTCGAGAGTGCTTGTTTTCCAGGAGATCAAAGATAAGTTCGTGGGCGAGTGATCTGCACTATATCGAAGAATTTGAAGGTACGAGGTTATGCTTATGTAGTGAATGCTTTTCTGCTTGCAATCGTAGAGGCTTTCCAAGATATATATGGATTCGTGAGTGTGTTGACGGCAAGGAGTTCCAGCAGCTCAGCGGCACATGATTAAGCGAGGTCAGCTTACTTCCGCCTTTGCATCCGCTCCCTGTATCGAATCACGAGGCTAGGTTCGAGGCCAGTGCATAATGTGGTTCTAGGGACCGTTAGACCCAATCTGGGATTGAATTACAAGTAGTAAAAGTCTTTGCAGTAGAATTGCCCACGGTTATTTTGTTGTCAACGTAAGCCGATTGATCCACTCCGGGATCGACACCTTCGCCTGCAGTGAATTGGCAATAAAGCTGACCGATGCATTGTACGATGTACGTAGCAATACGAAATGCTTGATCGGATGACTGGCGAATGGTACAAAAAGTAGACATTTCTTTACTCTGAGCTCCTCTCAGTCAGATGTCACCTCTTTAAACTACAACATCGAAATGACCTTCGGATGAGACAGTGGAAGTAGGAGTTCATCAACCGCCCGCCGTCGAGCCAGCAGTTGACAACCCCACCATTCTTTCAAATTATAGTGAGTTCCTTCTCCTCCCAATCCGACCCTTCAAGTAGATCATCAGCAACTCTAGCAATCCCAACCCTTCTCCACTTAGTTTCCTCCTCACCATTTCCCACGTCTACCGCAGCAGGTACCAGAACAAGCGACCAGTTCTGATTCTCCAAGACCTCCAAGAATCCACTGCTCAGTGGTTTCTTATAAGGATTCCCAGAGTCAATTTCACGACAGACACCCAACGACGCGATTCTGACCACAACCGCGCCAGACTCCCTCAAGTCTCCAACCGCAGCGAGCAAATCTTCTTGACTTTCCTCTTTGCCAGGTCGACCGTCAATCCAGCACTTGACAGTGCTGTCGCCGACCCTGACTGCTGAAGGATCATCCCCATACAGCTGCTTTCGTACATATTCTCCGCGTAGGGGCAGTTTGATTTCATGATCCTGGAATGTTCCGATCGCTCTGCACGGTGCTTTGAGATGCAGGGTAGCTGACCTGATGGGCCCAAATGGATCACCGCTTGCGTAGACAGTATCGGTACCCAGGATTTGAGCGACGGGTTCGAGGTTGACGTCTACGCCGTCGTATATGTATGTCGGTCTTTCAGGTCCAAGAGCCGCGCCCCTCACGGAGTTGATCGTTTTTTTGAGAGACACCCAACTCCAAGATGGCCCGACATATTCGTCGGGATACTTTGCACAGCCCTCAATGGACCACAGTAGGCCATTGTGTATATCTTGTCTCCAGAGTCCGGCGAGATAGTCATAGCCGGTGTGTCGATTAACCTCTCTCGCTAGCCCTGAAATGGCCGGCAGAGAATCGGTCTCGTATGTGATGCTTCGAGAGAGGAATTGCTGAACGATAAGGTACCAAATCTGAAGAGGATCATTTCTTTCAGCGAGACCCGGCGCTGTAAATTTCGGTTGCTGTGTTGCACTTTTGAGTTGCTCTTGAGAAAGACATATCATTTTGGTTGTCCGGTGCCGGTGTGGTGGAGCATCTGGGAAGCTCAAAACTGCGTCTTCAGTAAGACTATTTGCTTCTGACGGGCATTCTTCTGATAATGTCGTGTACCGGCAGCTCCAAACTAGCTGTAGCGGAGTCCATTGTATGGTTCTGGGGGATAGAATTTGTTCCTGCAACGCCCAGGCTCTTGTCCTTAGAAGACTCCGCGTCTTCTCTTCTTCAGTAGTCATCTTGTGCATCTCGTACCACTTCTGGTAATGAAATGCGTAGATCTTGCCTTTAAATTGGCTCTGCATGCTTTTGCATCCTTGTTCAGTATAATCTCGAGCTCGCGCTGGAGAAGACGTTCCCAATATACTGTCGTTGCTGTCTCGACAATTATTGGCAGCAATAGAACGGAGTTTTTGTAAATCTCCCCCATCTGCGCGATCTCCTGAGCTCTGTCCTCTTCGCAGTCCTGAATGATGCAAATAGAGTCGATCCAAAGGTATCGGTAACCAAGCTCTCTGGTTATTGTGACAGCATCACAGAAAAGATTCGGAAATGTGTTCAACGGTAGAGCTTCTTGATGCGCAACAATGGTGTTTTTCGTTGTTTGAAGTGGTGACTTCTGACCCCAGCAGTGGCTTAACGTCACCCATTCTCGTACGTCTTCGCCTGAATGACGGAGGTATGGCTCCTCCTCACATCCTGGTGCCCAAACGTCAATCACGCGTGTCGGGGGCCGGCATTCACGGGTTTGCTTGCGTGAACACTCTTCATGGTTGTTCAAGCAATCGCGAACCCAAGATGTGACAAAGCCTCGCCAAATGTCCTTGGTATGGGTGGCTTCAAGAAATTGCTGTAGCGGTAGATATTCCGTGCTTCGGTCTTCTGCGATTACGAATCAGCGGGATTTTTTGCAGAATGTCGAGCCGTTCAACGAATTCACAACTCTCGAAGTGACGAACCAGGACGCGCAACAACTGTCAAAAAGCACCATAGGTAAGCGACATCAGAGGGTCGCTCCCAATCATCCGAGACAATTGACCACCGACTACCATACTCCTCATGCATTGCTTCTTGACCATAGCGAATCCTTTTGATGTCCCCTCGGGTTTGGTTCACAGCCCTAGCAATAATCTGCGAGCTCACAACACCCGAGTCAAGTTCTGTCGCTGACAGCGTTCCGCCGACTTGCTCCCACTGAGAGTCCCAGATGAGTTTGCATGAGCCACAGCCATTTAGCGAAGATTGATATAACTCGGTACAGCTGCTGTAGTGTTTGTACCCTTCAGGAGTGGAGAGCTCGTCGAGATCGATGTTGGCGCAGAATTTGCAAAGCATGATGGACGAGACGATATAATCATTGTGCTTTGGGGGAATAATTCTCGTCGCCGTAGTTGAAATGGACGATGGACATCATGTTTATGTGATAGATGCCGGGTCGGTGACCAGTCTGGGAAAGATGAGTTGAGGGGGTCTGGAGGCAGCAGCATCACGGCCCCCACCCAATCATCGCTTCGGCTCGGCCAGAACCCGCCTTCATGCAGGTCGCTCACTTGTCAAACACTTCTCAAGTACACCACAATTTTCTTGCAAAACAATACCAGACTTTCAAAACGGCCAGTACCAATCACCAAGCTACAGGCTCAATTCCCCGGTTTTATCATACGACTTTGTGCAAGTGGTTACCCTATCAAAGGAGGGTTAACCATGGATATCGCTTTAAGACGTGGGTTCACGTGGTCAATGACCATCCGAATCAATTAACAGATAACTACAAGATACTTTTGGATATTCATCCACCGTGCTGAACATCACATAGATGATATAAATTAACTAAGATTCCATCCAGAAAAGATACAGTAAAGACAGAATCCTTATCATTCTCCACACACTTCCCATCTTCAGCCCCTTATGTTTTCTTTCGCTTTCAACAGCACAGCCAAGCCTGTACTGGCTATGTACCAGTTTTGAGCAGACAAGTATCTAGTCACAAGTCCAGGGTGAGATCTCGTCATTGAAGTTCGCACTAATCACAGGATCCCCAGCATATTGGAAGACGAGTGAGCTGTGTTGCAAAGTATCAGCACATTTTTCAGTAAACCAAAGATTATCGGTATACTTACCTTCCGCGACATCCTCCACCGCTAAGACCACACTGGATCAGCTGAAAGAACCCTGGACAGGGTGTGATGGAACGAGGGGAGGACATATATACCCAGAAAGTGCAGCTACGCTGGATGCGAACCGAGGAGATGCGATCGTTCAATTTGAGGTGCGACATTATCTGTGGCGATTATCAGCAAACGAATTCTCTGATAGCGAAAACTGTTTGTCATGGATCTTGGTTCCTTAGCAGCGAGCCCGAGAATCACTCACAGCAAACACCAGCTAGAGCACAACACTAACAGAGAATGAATGGTATCGTTGATAGGATGGTGTTACTGTACACTGTGGTAGGACCTACGAATGAGTGCTCTTGAAAAATTCCCTGGACCCTGGGGCCAAATATGGAGACAAATGGATGGAGAGATAAATTTAGATCGAGGTATGTTTGTTTGCTTTGCATTGTATATATTCTTTGCTACTCACTACTTGCCCCTATCGCATTAGGTTGCTCGCCAACTAACCTCACCTCACCATCTCACCTCACATGCCCACCCACCAAGTTGCCAACATAGCCAAAGTACAAATCCCAACCACATCTAAAACAACAGGCAGTCAAATCTACCTCCTCGCCATGAGCAGGCAACTGCCAACCAACAAAACGACACAACCGAAACGCCAGCAGGTACGAACGCCACAACCATGGATCGATCCGATACAAAAGGTCGGATCCGTATCGTCGCCTCCTCATCTTCATCCTCTTCAAGCAGTTGTTGATGACAGCACACCCACATCGTCCTCTACCTGGCCCCACCGACCAACTCAGTACAGCCCCCTCCCACTCGCCAACCTCACAAAACTATACGGAACATTCTGACCCACCAGCAACCTCAACGTCTCAACCGTAGTAAACGCACTCGTATCCGCAACCCCATACGCCGTCCACCCGCTCTGCTCCGCCACCGCAAGCGGATCACTCTTCCGCGGTCCATTCGCGAGATCAACAAACACCTTCCCCTTCCCGCCATCTCTTCCGGGCGACGCATTCCCATTACCATAGCCATTCTGGTACGTTTTCCCGTTACTAAAATGTCTGAGGAGCGGCTGCACGAGATGGCTCTTCTCAGGTGGCAGAGCAGAGATGATAGCGAAGGGGTGCTCGACGCGCTGGACCGACTCGATGGATGTGAAGGGCTCGATGCCAGCCGCGAGGGGACCGTGAGCTTTGAAGCCGACGGTGTAGATCTTGCCGATATTGAGGCTGCGGAGGGCGAAGATGATGCTGGCGGCGTCCTCGCCGTTGCTGCTGAGGATGATGGCTGCGCGGTCTTTGTACGCGGAGGGTGCGAAGTCCCGGGTGAGTGTTGCGCGGATGCCTTTCCATGTTGCGTTGTCGCCGACGAAACTGGAAGATGCGCCGTCGCCTCGGACGACGATCGTGTCCACGGCACCGATGGTACGAGCTGCGTCTGTGAGGTGAGGGATGTAGGGTTGGGAGGCTTGGAGAGGTGGGTTGATGTATGCTCCGCCGAAGTTAGGTTGAAGACAGAATGCTTCGACTGAACCTCTGACTCCTCGGTCGACAGATTGGAAGTTGTGAGGGAGACCGAGCTCGTTGAAACACTTCTCGAAGAATGTCGCCTGTGGTGTTGATCGGAACGATCCGATGGCGTAGATGTTCTTCTTGGGAAGTTGACCCATCGTACTCAAAGCTCCGTTGATCTCTGCAGCACTCATCTGGCCTGGTGCTGCTACAATGGGTAGCAGGGGATGAGTGATGGGACTGAATACTGTGTTCAGTGCCCGGGAGAGTTGACCAAGCTGGCCCATATTGACAGCCGATAGTGGTGGCCCGTCGGGATTATTTGCTTTGATCTGTGAGCGGAAGTATTCCAGCTCGTAGTTTTCTGACATCGAGTTGATGATTGTGATCATCTTGACAATATCTCCGTACTTCCTAGACTCGTTGAAAATGGACTGAGCCTGAGGTGAGGGCCACTTGAAGGTCCCGGAGAAATCGTGAAAGGCAGAGATGATACGACTGTTGCCTCGTTGCTCATATAGTCGTCGTCTTATGTCTTCTGGTAACCAGACTTCCACGTCGATGTATTCACATCCCCACTGGATGGCTCGGTAGAGGTACTCATAGTACAGTTCTGGGTTGTCCATCGGGAATCGTCCATTCTCACGTGTACAACGTGTGGTAAAAATGATGGGAAGTTCAGTCCGTTGCCTCAGCAGCATGACCTGCTCTCCCACATAACTCATACTTGGGACAGAGCTGTAAGTTCCGTCCGGTAAAGGTTCCTTCAAGAGATCAACTCGTATCTCCACAGCATCAGATCCAACAGAAAGGATATCCAAGTTTGAAAGCGCCGTTCTGACGTCGGGGAAAGTAGTTGAAATGAAATACGTTCTCGGCTTCGTGATGAGCGCTTCATGATGACTGATCTGACCAAGTGTAAATGCGATGAAGCGTGAAAGATCTCTCCGGAAAAATGGTGTTTCTGTATACAAGAATTCGTAGTCAGAGGCAGCCGAAAGATCGATATCCGGTGGCATTCCCAAGTTGACACAATGCGCGTTGATGGCTACCATGAGAGCTTTGTTCCTACTCCCAATATCTGCCTTTGCATCATTCGTCGCGACTCCAATGACCGTCCCATGATCGTCCTCTCCCACATCTGAAAAACTTGGAGCCAGCCGGTATGGTTTACCAAGTACATCCGCAAAGACAGCCACTATTTTCTCCTGTCCTTGACCGTATATGATGACCACAATGCGATTATCTCCCGTGCTCGCCTTGGTCACATTGATGACCCCGTTCGTACTCTTTGGCCTCGCGGGCGTCGGCATAGACTGGAGCTGCTTGGTCGCCATGACTGCCAGTGTAAACCCCACTCTTCTGGAGAAATATCTCGAGCCTTTGAAAGTTCCGCCTCTGTAGTAGGAGGGAAGAGCTAGTATGCGAGAACAATGTCGCAAGTGAGGAAAGAAAGTCCAGCAGCCCCCTCACATGTCCAGACTGCCAGTCGGTGTCTCGGATGGTTTGCGTGGGCCGTTACTTGGGCGGGGGAGGGTCGCGGCGCAAAAGTAATGGGCGTCTCGTCCTCGATACAGTATGTGCAGTCGAGGTCTGCCGCTTCGCACTTATAAGTGGTCTGTTATCGCAATTTAGCTTCAGCAATTGGCTCCCTGGTCGATTGTGTCTGATACTGGTATCTGCTACTGTACATGGCACCCGTGATCCTGCAATGTAGACCAGTCGCAGACATGCGTGGTAGGTAGTGGGGGAGAATTCTAGGTTGGGAGGCTCACTGAAGGAGGGGGGTGTTTCCGTTGCGAATGGAGGCTGGAGATGAACTGCCAGACAGCTGGTACATTGGAATTCCGCCGGCGGTGATTTGTCTCGTCTGTAACCCTGGAGACCGTAGGACAGGGCTCGAAGGAGTTGAAGTGAAGTGAGGCAGTTAAGGTGCGTGAGGAAAAGAAAGATTGAGGTGCAGAGGTAGGGTAGTGGAGCGTGAAGTGTGAGAGTGGAGCTTCACGACTGGACCTGGGGCTGGGGTTGCATTCCCATTTTCCCAGCCAACCAATCCTGTTCGGCGCGGCGGCGGGACAAGCGACGGCGGGAAGGGCAAACAAGAGCGATAGACAGGGCAACAGCGTGAATGGAAAATTACATCCAGCGCTGGAGGAGGCTCGGGGCAGATTGTTCCAGCGACAAAGCATCAATTCAGGCTGGGGTTGGCTCAAAATGCGCTGGAACAGGTCTGGCTCCTCCTGCAGCGTGGGGCTTGGCCAGGCGGGATGAGCTTGGTCGGCCATGGGCATCCATGGGCCGTGGTGTCGGATGTCAGAAGATGGGGGATGTGGGGAGAGAGAGGGTCCGCTGGAGGGGTAAGAACTTCCACCAATAAGCACAAGTATGAGGAGGAATGCCCAGGTTGACAGCTTCATTTCTCACCTATTACGAGAAGCACAAGAGGCCAAGCATCGAGCAATGCCATTGATTTGGTACGAAAGGCTCGGCATTACCGGCCTACCAGATTTTGGAACCTTTGATACAATATATCAGCCCTCTTTATTGCCCGCCCTGGTATCCTCAACTGCAGATCCTACTAAAACACCACCAGATTTCGACTATTTCCTCCATAAGTGACATGCAGCGGAGTATTTATCCAGTCCCGGCTATTGTCCAGAAGATTTGATCTTTCTTCTGGACGTCGGTCTAGATGCTTCATCGCATCGCTTGCAATTCTCCATTTGAAGATTGGCACTCGCGGTGAAATTCCATGGACGATGGGATTTTTCCATCTGGTCTGGGCAGTGGCGGCCAAGATATCTTTCATCTGATGCTCGAGATTGAGTGAATCCTCTGACGGGAAACATTCTTCGTTTGAAGATAAGATAGGATGAACATTCATCCTTCAAACCACGAGTTTCTGCGAGATAAGGATGTTTGGGGTACGGCAAGTAAACCGAGCTTCTAGTGAAGCTGTCGGATAATCTGTGGCATTGACTTCAGCCTGCAAGATGTTTCAACCACTTGAGGCTTGGAAGATCAAGTTTTCGTTTCAGGTGTCTTGCTGTTAAGAAATTAAGTTGCGTGCCCACCTTTGACGAGCTCATAGGGAATGTTGAAACATCCACTTCATCCGTCTCCATGTTTATTTGCTGGAGAGGAGATAACCCTGCTGTCGGCAATAGACGGCGAGATCTCAAGAGCTTCCCTACCTTTTCTTACTCCCCTTCCTTGTGTCTCCTTTCTACGTGGCAAGAATCATGAATCAAGCGAACTTGCGGCCCTCACATCATCTTCCCTTTTGCTGGAGCATTTCTCAGTCTTCTGAGTTATGAATGATCATGATCTTGGCGCCCAACATCTGTCATCAACGCCACGACTGTGTTCTTCAGTTTGAAAAATACGAAAACACGAACTGCCTTAGAAATCCGATCCGACCTACTCTAGACCAGAATCTCAGCCCTGACGCCTGAGGTACTCCGTACTTTGCACCATGAGTTGGTATCGCCGAAGAGGCGATGCCGCTTCTTCCGATTGGGTGGGCTGTTTCTTCCAGAGACAATCCTCTCGCTGAGTCGCTGTGCAAGATGAACTTCATCAAGGCTGCAGTAATCAATCTTTTCATGGCCAGATTTTTGACAATTGGTAGCGCCACTGATAGGAATAAATCCTCTCAGAGAACTTCGTCTTAGAGCTGTGTGTGGTAGCTCAATGGCAGTAGTCTGGTAGCAAAACCCCTTCAAAATTCAAGCACATGTCTCGTTCATCTCGCAACAGGCAGCTTTAGCCTTCAATTTCAACGGCTTCCCCAGATTCCGCACCTCTCATTAACCTCATCGAGCTCAGCCATCTCAAATCAGCTTCAATAACGTCATTGACAGCTCCCAAGGGATCCACAGAAAAAGTTAACCACCGGCTAATCCTTGGCTCAATTGAGTATCGTCGATCAGCCACACCCGAGGGATCGACGAAGCTTTTCCAAGATGCAGCGATCCAGACTCCAAGATGCAGCGATCCAGACTTCAAGATGCTCAGCTTTGAACTAAGGCGCTGTGTTTCGACTTCATCCCAAGCCAAATTGAGGTGGAAGCTCTCCTCACATCGTGTGATGGTTCAAAAGTTCTATTGCGACTGTTCCGGTTGATTCGGGGTTTTGGGGTCTCCATGCGCTCCGAATCAAATCCAAGTGCACATCATCGTCATCGCGCCACCATTGCTGCCGAAGTCAAAGCCGCCATCACTCCACGAGTCGACTCCAAAAAATCCCACGATAACCCCATCGAGTAAATCCGATCAGAAGCGCAAAACGTCAATCTGACTAATTCGAGAATTCCTCAATCAGATAACGTTTATGCGCAGACCCAGAAAGTCACCGAGAGAGCCTCCGCCTGTAACTTCCGTCTTCCCTGGTCGGACCGACACACAACGCAACGTGCGTATCAAAACAACAAGTCTCATTCGCCAATATCAAAAGAATTGGAGAACTCACGTGAAGGTGGATGAGTTGAGAGGGTTGAGGCTCTCGAGGTGGAGCTTCCCGGATCGTCGGTTCCTGCAAAACAAGCCGCGGCTTGACTCGCTTGCTTGTTTTTTCTCGCAGAAATATTTGCAGCGACGTCATCGCTTTAATTCTATCCTCACAACATGCCACCCAAAGTGACCCAATGCAGCCGATGTACAACTGACACAATCCACATCAATCCACTTCATCCATCCACTCCCATCTGTCAGACGTTTGGGGATTCCGCGTTCTCCAGTCTGGGGCTTGGCGTTGCCTCGCAGCCGGTGACGCTGTCGTTATGGATAAGGGCTGGCGTGTAAACCAAGGCAAAAAGAGAGACAAGCGTCACCGAACAGGCCCTCTGATTGAGGAACAAGGGGCAACAAGTAGCGCCCACTCCGTCACTGGTACTCGTACAAGCTCCTCTTACGATCGATAAGCAAACTTGGGAGTCTTGTGCCGCAGACCGCAACGAGTAAGTGAAAGGCAATTGACCCTGCCGATCTCCTCTTCACGATCCACTCCTTCCTGCCAGTGCGGAAAAGATCCCATACGTATATATGTAGCCCTCCCGTCCCATTCGTGTGGTTTTTGCCTCCTCTTCATGAACTTCTGCTCTAAGCTCAAACTCAATCATCACCGCAACGATGAAGTTCTTTAACAAGAAGCGCGATGTGGAACACAGCAATAGCAGTACTGCTGTCCCATCAACGGCAAATTCGGTAGACAATACTGCGGCACGACAAGCTGTACTGGGCGAGAAGGATTTGCACAATGGCAATGGCAGCAGCGCAAACACGAAAGTGCCGGCAATCACGATGCGAACAATTATTATGGCTATCTTGGTAGCAATGGGAGGATTTATTTTCGGTTACGACACTGGACAGATTTCTGGCTTCCTGGAAATGGAAGTCTTCCTCGAGCGATTTGGTCAGAGGACGGAGGTTTCAGAGAAATATCCATATGGTTATTATTTTACCAATGTTCGCTCTGGTTTGATCGTGGCTCTGGTAAGTTTTATTAACAAACATCAACCAAAGGTTGCAGCCGCTAACTTCTCTAGCTGTCTATCGGTACTCTCATCGGATGTCTGATTGCCGGACCATTCGCCAACAAATATGGACGCAAATGGTGTATTCCCGTCTGGTGTCTTGTCTTCTGCATCGGTGTCGTGGTCCAAATGGCTGTCGGTCCAGGAATGTGGGTAGGAATCGTGATGGGTAGATGGGTTGCCGGTCTTGGAGTCGGCGGACTTTCCGTCTTAGTCCCTCTCTACATGTCCGAAACCTCACCCGTCAACGTCCGAGGAGCTGTAGTATCGTACGTCCCCATCCCCCTCTCCATTCGCCGTATAGAACACAACTAACCAGATACAGCTGCTACCAACTCTTCATCACGATCGGTATCTTCACCGCCGACTGCATCAACTACGGCACCGAAGCCATGACCAACACCGGCTCCTACCGCATTCCCATGGGGATCGGCTTCATCTGGGCCATCATCCTCGGCGTCGGCATAGTCTTCCTCCCCGAATCCCCCCGTCACGATTGGAACCACGGGCGCTCTTCGCGGGCCACAACCACAATGTCCAAATTCTACGGCCTCAGCGAAACTCACCCCCTGATCCAAAACGAGACGGCCGAGATCGAAAAAGTCATGCAAGCGACCCAAGGCGACCACCCATGGTACGAAGCCCTCACCGGCCCACGAATGCTGTACCGCGTCGCTCTCGCCATGAGTCTGCAGATGCTGCAGCAGTTGACGGGAGCCAACTACTTCTTCTACTACGGCACCACGGTATTCTCGGGCGTCGGATTAGATAACTCCTACGTCACGGCCATGATCCTCGGCGGCGTCAACGTCGGCGCCACATTCTTCGGCGTCTGGCTCGCGCGCCGCGGCCGTCGCCGTGAATCCCTCTACATTGGCGCCCTCTGGCAGTGCATGTGTTTCCTGATCTTCGCGTCGGTAGGCCAATTCATCTTCAAAGGCGCAGTAGCCGAATCCTCGACTGCGAAGACAGCAGGGACGGTCATGATCGTTTTCGCTTGTCTGTTTATCGTCAGTTTTGCCATGACGTGGGGTCCCCTCGTTTGGGCTTGCATTGCGGAGATGTTTCCCTATCGGTATAGAGCTGTCGGCATGGCGTTCGCGACGAGTGCGAATTGGTTCTGGAATTTCATGTTGGCGTTCTTCACGCCTTTCATCACTGGCGATATTGATTTCGCTTATGGATATGTGTTTGCGGGGTGTAACCTCGCGGCGTTCTTCCTGGTGTATTTCTTCCTGATTGAGAGTAGCGGGAAGACGCTGGAGGAGGTTGATGCCATGTATTTGTTGCATGTTAGACCGTTGGGAAGTGGCAGGTTTGAGTTTGATGAGGAGACGAAGAACAGTATTGGGGATGGGGGATTGGGGACGGATAATATGAGATTGGAGGGGAAGGGAAGGAATATGAGGAAGCAGAAGGAGGCGGGTGTTGGTGGAGTAGTGCAGGATGAGGGGTTGATGGTTAAGGATGAGACGGGAAGGAATGCACCGCCTATGAGTGGTGGGGTGAGAGCGTAGAGTGGAGAAGAGCTTTTTTGGTTTTGATGTGGTGCATTGTTTGCGGGAATGGAGTTTGGGAAGCGAATAGATATCAGGATTGGTGGGTTGTATTATATCTCTGTACGAGTTTCATACCTAGGCAGACAGATGCCGAAGAAAACATTTGAACCTATTCATTTTTCCATCTTCTCATCTCTTCTTTTCCTCGGGCCTTTTCACTCACCAAAATCTCAACGCATCCTCTTATACTCTCGCTTCCTCACCACAAGTCCACCAACACAGCAGTCCGTCCACCTGGAACACTTCAGCACCACGACTCCACCCTATCATTTCTCTATTCATTCACCAGAACAGACACAAATTACGATAAACATTGTCGTACCGTCTGCTTACGCCAAATCAAGCCTCATTTCCCCAGTAAACCCTTCCACCCTCGCGATTATCACAATCATGCATTTATTTCGAAATTCTCCCCGCTGTGCCACCGGCCCCTCTCACACAACGCCCTCAGCTCCTCCACTACCAGCCGTCCCGGTCTTTCACCCTTGGTTTATCTGGCTGGCATCCTCGCACTACGCTTCCTGCACTTTTTAAATCTAAATCGACGAGTTTAGTGCAAATAGGTCGTGGAGAAGTAAGAACTGACTGATTGTAGTTATGTTTTCTGGAAAATGCTGCGGGAGGAAGGTAAATTTGGTAAGGGTGGCGTTCCGATTGGTTCGCTTCGCTTGGTCTGGTGTGTTTTCGGTGTCGTGGGGCAGTCGGCAGTCTTTGCGTCCCTATCCTCTTGTATGTGTATTGAATCTCATCTGAACCAGATGGGGTAAGGTGGAGGTGGAGGTGGCTGCGAACTTGGAGATCTTGCTACCCACCAACCTGCCGGTCGACCGACTAGTGGATTTTATTGCCGTATTTCTGCTTCTCGCAAATCGCTAAACGTTTGGAAAGGAGGTGTTTGCTTCTATATATTTTGGCATGTTAGGTCCTATTGTTTGGAGGTTACGGCTGGGAATACCACCGGACACCATTTTCATTCTGCTGTATTGGTAGCTGTGCAGAGTGGGACCCGATCACGACTATTTTCATCCGCCCAATTCAGATCTCAGACCCCAAGCTGTTCCGGAGGTGGACCGAAACTCAGTCAGGGATTCAGCGCCTCGCATTCGGACCTACCAATGATTACATGGCTTCGCTCCTGCCATCATGCAGCTTGCCGTCTGGGGTAAAAGACTCGTCCGTGCCGTACCTGACTACCTGCTTTCCCCGTATTGTCGATTCGTGCCCCTCCATTGGGTCATGGCAAGGGACTTGGTGGAGGCTATGAAGCTGGTTGGTATAAGTGTGGATCGATACCCCAGATTTAATTCATGGTTGCCCCTGAGGTATCTAGCCAAACGACAAGCCCCGAGCATTGATTGAGTCTTCGGAACGCGAGAGAAGTAATTGAGTTCATCTTTGCCTTGGAATGACTCACTATTCATAAGCCCATGTTGGTAACTGTCATGTCTTCCACTGTCAGTCAATGGTTCTCAGTCGCTCGACAGTCATGAGATAGACTGCTTCCCAAGTCTGTCTTTCTAGCAAGCTAATATCCACGCAGATTCCCGACTTTGATACTACCAACCTCGCTGAATCTCGCCTTCCACATGTACTCATCGGCGTCATCCTCCCCTTTGCCATATCTTCTATCTGCCTGCTCGGCCGCTTTTACTCTCGCGCAGTCCTGCTGAAGTTCTGGGGCATCGATGACACTTTGCTCCTCATGTCATGGGTGCGTACTTGTCCACTGAAACAAATACCTGGTCTTCTTCCTCCCATAGAACGGCATCATTTTTCACTACTGATGAAGAAACAGCTGTCAGGAGGCGTTGTTCTGGGAGCACTGAATGTTGTACTGGCACAGTCCGGTACTGGAAAGCCCACCAAGCTTCGCACTCCCGCGCAGGATTCCGATGCAATGAGATTGGGGTTTGTGTGTAAGGAGTTATATACCTTCACGTTGATGACCGTGAAGCTCGCTATCTGTGCATTCTACGCTCGGATATTCCAAGACAAGGGAGGGAGGCTGTTTATATATTCAATGTCGGGCTTTGTGGTTCTGTCGACAATTCCCATCATGGTAGCGCACGGTCTGAGATGCGATCCACCGGCCGGTAACTTGATAGTTGCGCTCAACGTCATACTTTTGTTCGATTTGCTGATACAATGCAGGCGCATGGTCGCTGATACCAGCAAAATGCCACTCCGAATCTCCCATCATCATCTCCTCCGCAGTCTTCAACATCCTCAGCGACATCGCCCTCCTCGCATTCATCCTCCCTAGAATCTGCAAGTCCCCCTTTCCCCCCTTCCCCTCCCCTTCCCCTCCCCTTCCCCCTCGCCCACCTATCGCCCAGACCATACCACTAACCTCTCCCCAGCCAAACTCCAAATGCCCCGACGACAGAAACTCGGTCTAATAGCAGTCCTAAGCCTCAGTCTCCTCATCATCGTCGCAGCTCTCGTCCGCGCCGTACGCGTCGTACATGAAATCGAATCAAGTGTTGGTGCTATACCGTATGAGAGTTATGATATTACGGTTTGGACGTCGGTGGAGATTAATACGGCTCTGTTTTGTGCTGCTGCGCCGAGTTTGAAGCCGCTGGTTCAGAGGATGATTCCGGGGGTGTTGTCCTCTCGCTCGCGTAATTCGGGTGAGAATAGAGGTGGGTATGGATCTCGTGTTGGTGGCGGCACAAGAACATTGGAAAGATCAGGGGAAGTGTTTGACATGGGTAGTCAGGTTGAGCTGAGTCAGGAAGGGAGAGTGGGTGGTAGTTGGAGTAGTGTCGAGGATGAGCGAACAATGAGAGTCTGCGAAATTAGGACTGGGATAGATGATGCCTGTCGGAAGCATTTTGATGACAGCCAGAAAATTGACTTCAAATTAAGTACTGGGGAGTTCTAAGCAGGTAATACTGAGCGTAAGATCATAGAATTTCACCAGTATGCCAGAGATTTCAAAGAATCCAAAATTACCATTTCTCAATAGATCGACAAACCAGGCAGCGGCCAATCTTTCAAATCAATTTGCTAAAATGTAATGGATTACAAGAATGCAAGCGAACCCCTTCCCATCAATACGACCTCTTTCTCGTCGGGCTTTAGAAATGCTGACCTGCTCGGTACCTCTGCCAGGGCGTCCTCTTCCACCCAAGCACCGTGAACCTGCGCCTTGACGTACATCGGCATCTGGATCACGGCAACTGGTTTGGAGAAATCCCTGGTATCGATGATGATACAGTCATTCCTATGCCGTGCCTGGCGTTCCACCATAGAGATCACCCAGCCATCGCCATCTGGTGCATCCTTGGTCCGAGGAACAAACACCGGCTCCGAGACTGAACAGTTCGGACCTGGATTGAAGAATTGCTGTTTGCCGGTCTTGTTGCTGTGCATCAATAAGCCGTTCAGTCCAGCGTGGACTGGGCCTTCTACGTCTCCTTTGGTAGGAAGGGTAGCAGCCATCCACGAGACATCGACTTCGCGGGTCATGAATCTCTCGTCGAAGCGAGGAAACTCACAAGGTCCCATGTAGAGTATCTTGGGGTCAGCAACTTTTGTTCCACTTGGCTTGCTCAGGTCGAGTTCCCATCGCACGTAACTGATCTGGATTTCGGGATTAGGCGGTCTGCCGTTGTTGAAGAACGGAAACATGTTGTCCGTGAAACAGCCGGACTCCAAGTAGAGCTTCCCATCCTCTTCCCAAGCGCCGCCTGAGTGACCGGTCATGCCATTCTTCCAGGGATACACTCGTGTCTCGCCCTCCTTCCACCCAGGTGGAAGGTTCTTGCCCCTCCTTCGGGGAATCACGAGGAATGTGAGATTCCTGTGCATCTGCCACTCGAAATGTGCACCTCCAGATTTCATGTGCTCCTCATCAGCTTCGAATGGCGGTACAGGAATAACAATGAAATTCTTGGTGATAGAGCAGTCGTGCATGAATGCTACCCAAGGGCCCTTGACCCATTGCTCGTCCTTGACATTTCCGTTCTTATCGATACTGTAAACAACAATATCATTCGTGGCCAGACCCTTGGCTTCATAGCCATAGACCACCAGCTCGTCGGAGTGCGGATCAACCTTGGGGTGTGCTGTGAAAGTCCTTGAGTTGACCTGTCCAAATGGGTCATATCCCTTCGTCTCTAGCGTATCCGGATCAACCTCATATGGCAAAGCAGATTCCTTCATTGCAAAGAGCTTCCCTGCCCACAAGGCAACATTGGTGTTGGCCACACTATCGATGGCTGCTCTAGCACAAGGATGATGTGAATACGGATTGCGATACAATCCAAACAGTGCCTTGCCTGCCTTCTTCTCCAGCTTCAGTCTCTCAGTCTCCACGTAGCGGAGCTTGAAGTCAGCCTTTCCCTTGTGAATGCGTAGTGCTGAGATGACGCCGTCACCGTCAAGCCAGATTATACGAGGGTCGGGGGCGAAAAGAGGGTCCGCAGACATTCGATAGAAAGTCCCATTGATAGCATCGGGAATCTTGCCTAAGACCTGCAGAGAACGAACCTCGCCTTCTAATCTAGACGGCAAGCTTGGATGGAAGTAGTTGTTCAGATCCGGCCATTCGCCGTGTAAACCGAAAGTCTCGTCGAATCCTCCATGGCCTGGAGGAGACATGTTGCTGGGAATGTTGTTGGCGATAATGAGAGAGCTGGGAACCGGACGTGATGGAGTGAGTGATCCAAAAATGCTGAAAAAAGAGCATATTACATCTGTTCAGCCACCAAGAGAGCACTTTATACAAATCCTAGCCCCAAAAGTCACAATGGCTTTTCGAAGCGGAATATAAAAACACACCGAGCCTCCGTCTATGTCCGGGACAAACTACTCCAACATCCATCCTATGAGGCAAGACCAATTAGCAAATCATGAGGTGTGGTGGGGGATGGTTCAAGCGGTAAATTTGTTGCATTGAAGCTCGCCAAGTTGTTGACACTTTCGCGCCACGAACCCAACTTACGCATTTGTGCCCCAATAGCATAAAAATGTTACTGGATGTCGCTCCTCCGCATAGATACAGTTTATTGTGCAGCAAAAGTACGAATAGGAAGCTCCAAAACTTCTGTCTAAAGTCCACTGTTTCGTATCCCCACCCCCACCCCCACCCCCGCCTCATGCACCCACTCGTTCCTTTGTCAGAGGTCGAGAACCGAACTCGTGGTGCCACAAGACTTCCATGGAGTAGTACCAGTAACACTAGCTTCATGAGTAATGCATCAACTTGAAACCTCCTTGGGCTTCCACGACTAAGGATACCTTTGATCAAGTTGTCAGGCCGGCGCGCGGGTCTAGCCTCGGAAGTCCCGTTTTCAATATCAACTTCGGACTTATCAAAAAAAAAAATATACACCGACGCTGCTCCCGAGCCATCCAATTCGCCCCCGAAAGCCAAATTTAGGCACTTTGTGGGTAAACAATCATCACGAATCAAATCCATTCTTGGGAAAAGGGAAGCTCTGAAACCCGCGGCGTTGATTCGGATAAATGCACCCCGCCTCCACCCCCGCCATTCCTCCACGATCTTGACTGCTTGGAATCTCCATTTACAGCAACGCAGGATATTGTATGTGGGGGAAAACAACTTGACTGGCCATAATACTTTGTTGACACGAGCGTAGGGCGGAATGCAATGCGTCGTCTGGAAGATGGAAATATTTTGAGACCAATTGTCTGGACACAATTGAGATATAAAGAGTACGATTACGACACTGACAGCCCAGTAAACTCCGAAGATATACTCTGAAAATTCAGAATTTCCTGACATTCAAAGTTTTCTGTCATCTTGTACCCAACAAGGTAAGTCAAAAGCAGATACCGCAAGTTAGGAGAGGTAAAGCTAATTCACAACAAGTCCCAGCATCGATACCAACCTTGTCCACCCCTTTCAAGTCTACAAATCTTCAACATGGGTCTATTCATCCTCTCTGCCTCCCCAACGAAGACGAACGAGGAAGCCTTCCAACACATGGACGCTCACCTTGACTTCCTCGAGGATCAATTCAAGAAAGGCACCTACTTCATGTTCGCCCAGAAGGTGCCGTTGGAGGGCGGGGTGTGTATCGCAGCGGCACCCAGCCTCGAGGCTATGAAAGCCCTCGTGGCTCAGGATCCGTTGGTCGTGCATGGCGTAGCTCAGTTCTCTTTTCAGGAGATCAATCCGACCAGAATCAGTCCGGCGATTGCGAACTTCTCCGAGAAGAAGGACCATCTGGCGTGAAGCCATGGAGAAGGGATGAAGTGTCTGGGTGACCGGAGGGCGGAAGATGGAAGACGGAGCGGAATACAAATCTAGGTGAGAAGACGCGGAAAGGGAACGGGGAGTAATAGAAAAGAAAATTGAGGTGCTCAGCAATTGCCATTGATTTAGTCTTTGCATGTCTCCAATCCATATCATCAGATACAGCTTGATGCATCTGCAACCCATGTATTTCGTACAAGCAACCCTGTCTCAACAATCACAACCTGGGGAGAACAAGCCACAACCGACGCTAAACTATCATACAAACACTTTAAGGTACTCTCCTAGCCTATAGGTAATCTCCCAAGGTGAATTCATCGCGCCCGTGACATCTCCCCAGAGTTTGGCACATGCCTTGCTAAGTGGAAGACCAGCAAGTGACGGCACATTAGACTGATAAATACAGGCACGAAGGTTCTCGACTATCTCGCTCTCCTCAGATGTCAGACTCTCCTCTGTTCCATCCTGAGATGCAAGTTCTAACGTGTAAAGCCACCTGACCAGAAACACAATGCTGCGGAATCCAAGTAAACAATGAAAAATGCCCAAATCAATGCACCCCGTGCGAATCAAGAATTGCATGCCGTGTGAGAGTGGTCCACGAACTGATGTGATCGTGTGGTACATGGCCATTGTCATCTCCATGCTTCGAGTAACTGGCTGGAACAGCCTATCCTGGCCGTTGTCGTCTGCATTCAGCAGGTCAACTTTGGCACCTCTTAGCAATGACTGGTCTATATAGAGTTGGACAAATGCTGATTCGCAAAGAAGTACAGCGCCGACTGCAAGTGTCTGGTTTCCATTATGGACGTAGTCGTTGTCTTGAAATACAGATATCATCATAAGCCACCGACGCAGTGCAGTAGCACAGCGCTCTCGCAGTTGTTCCGTAACAATGTTTGGGGCATGAAGGGACATAGACCTTGTCTGAGAAATATGGATATACAAAGCCGCGACGAGAGCATTTAAGGCCATCAAACCAGGATCGGGAAGTTGCGTCATTTCTTCCGAAAGCAATTGGTGGAAAGTCGACTTGAACATCTGTGGCACATTGGATCGAGTGTCCAAAGTTTGCCACGCAGTGACCGAATCGGCTGTCCAGTATCGCTCGTCGTAAGGCAACTCCATGGAATATTCAAAGCCAATCATGACAGGAGTCGTTGAGAATGAGGCGTTCATTACGGCAAGGTATGTCAAAATAAGACACAAGGATCTGTCAAAGTGTTAGTCCAAAGTACATTATTCAGGACAGGCTGCATCTGTGCGGCTGACCTTTTGAGACCCTCCATTTCAATCCACTCTTCCCATGTACCGGCTGTTGACGAGCGTAAGTTGACTGGCGCTTGGTGGAACTCCTAATAAACCAAATCAGATCCCAGAATTTGTAACTTTCAAGACAATGGATGTAAGGCAATGACGAACCGTAACGAGCCGCATCTGAAGGCTTAAAGACCGGTCCGAGGATTGTTTACTACCCGTAAAGCTCCTGATCGTTGCTAAGAGTAGAACAGCCTGCAGTTTTGTCAAGTAGGACATCGTGAGACATTGAGTCTCAAAGAACAAGCTTGCATATTCTCCAAGAATATGGGCATCTCGACTATCGAACGAATGGAATGCCCCGATAGTACATATACAAAGGAGCAGAGCCTCTGGACACCTGGATGCATCGAAAGTCGGGACGTGAAAGAGCGGAAGGTGAGGGTGAAAGAACCTGAAGAAGTTTCGCAAGTATGTCTGAAGGCTAAACTTTGAGAAGTTGAATCGTTGATCATGTACTCCAAGGCCAAGAAGGATTTGCCTCAGCCGATCAATTCCACCGTCTTCGAGAGTCGCTGAAGTGCTCATAGGTGGCGAGTGCTGAGCCATGCGCTCTATTTTCTCCATGAGTTGTATTGTGTCCTCCATTTGATCATTTGAGACCTGTTCAGGAGTAATAATCTCATTTCCAGATAACCACATGACGTTGCTACTGGGGGAAAGATCGAAAATGGAGCTGAGATAGGAAATACCATATGGCAACGCTGAGAAATTGTTGTTTGGAAAGAGGTCGCAGGGTTCGTAGGGTAAGTCGTCTTCTACCATGGCGTTGCTGCCATATTCGAACAATTCACCGTCATCTTGCCCGACCGCCTCTGACGCAGTATATGCCGTCTGAGTAGCGCTCCCTCCATCGATCCTGTTCCGAGCGATTTCATTCAAACTTGCTGGGTGACAATCTGTGACGGGAAGAAGGGTCGGATGTGTGAGCGATTCTTTTTCTCGACTCTCCTTGCTCTCTCGACGAGGAGTACGGCAGATCTCTGCAAGATTGTCGTTCGAATTTCGGTCGTTGCCAAAGTGAACATTTCTTACATGCCGCACCAGTACGTCTCTGAAAAGAAATTAGATCAGATGTTGCCCTTGAGAATCATCCAAATGATGGATCAAAATCATACTTGCGAAGGAAAGAACTTGAACAGTGCGCACAGGGGAAAGAGCGTTGCGGCATATCTGTGCTGATTTTAGAAGCCACACATAGACTATTATTCGCATTAAAGATGGAACGTACGTGACTGTTCGTGACGGGCTTTGTGCTCTTTCCGTTTGAAGTGCATAGGGCACCAAAAGCAACCGTAAGGCTTCCCGGCATTTATGCCAGAGGTAGAGGTAGAGGTATAATTCGCAGCCATTCTAATATATATCTCAGTAGCGTCCTTATGAGGATGGAGAGGGGCAGACGAGAATTATTCTTGGGCTAACAACTTCGACAATCGAAAGACAACTGAGTCTTTGATTGCAGTAGAAAATCATCGATGAATGGATGATCTCCCGTATGTTCATGCCGCGAAGCGTTGTTTCCGCACTTGCTGGGAAGGTATGGGGTTCAGCTAAACGGACGGCGTGTCACCTTGCTACGGGGATTAGTAAGTTGTTATTGAGCATTGATGAGCGTCACACTACCAATAAGAACGACGCCAAAAGCCACCTCGAAACCGACCCGCTTGACACGCGGCAAGAAATATGAGCCGCCGATCTCGAAACACCTTACGGCAATATGCTGGCACCTGCCAAAGTCAGATCAAAGTCCATAACTACACCATGAAAAACAGTGGTCATTGGAAATCTGTGTTTTCGGTCATGTCATTTTGGCAATTTTTGAATGCGAGAAGAACGAGACAAGTGCAGGTATATTTGCAAGCACACCATTTTCTGGGGAAAGGCGGGGTCGAATGGAGAGTGGCGGTTGCTGGTCATCAAGTTTGTCCAGGGAGGCGGGGTCCGATGCATTGCGGGGAACAAGGCACGCCACAGGCTCTAGAACGAGTCATGATTGTGACCTTATACTAGCCAAGCATCGTGAATCGATACAGTTAAACTTGTCGAGTTTCCTGATCCTTCTAACATAACCTATATTTTGGGTCTCGCAGCCGATCTCTAGAACCCAATCTTTGTGTCAACATTCTCGAACGAAAAGCGGCATGACTTGGAAGCGAGATTACGCGAGCTCTGAAGAAAACATTCGTTGTTGTCCTTGCCATGCTCAACACCCTCTTCGAAGAGAAACATTATTCAGATGAGGACAGTCCTTAGAGAGTTCAGTTCGGCTGAATTTAAAGGCACGATCAAGGGGCGATCTTGAAGTATTTGTTTGTGGCGCAGACTCCCTTGATGTAGCTATACACCGATTTGTGACTTATAAATTAAGTAGAGAGCATTTATTTCCTCTCGTCATTTGGAAAATGATGGTAAGCCAGACAATATTGAAGTATCTGGAAATATTTGATATCGTTACTCTATAGGATGCTTTATCGCCACTTTCCCAAAGCTTCCACCCCCATCGGCAGCGATCCGCAGCTGCTCTATCACCTCCTTTCCGTTTCCTTCGATAACCTTGACATATGGGATCTTGTAAACTTCTCCGTATCCTTTCACAAGCCAGTGTAGGACCTCATAAGCCCTGTCTGAATCTTCTTTTCTGGCAGGAATGGTGATCGGCACAGGTGATTGTGGTGGATGGATCGTCACCGGCACGTCGCACACCGCAACAGGCAATGAGAATCTCTTATCTTGCCTCAGTACCACAGACACGATTTTGGCGGTGTCGGCGACACATTGTGTAGTCAAATCTGCCGTCGAGGGAGTACTGTAAGAGCCAGCTGCATCGAAAGCATGTTGAACTGGCCCGCACCCAGCCTCCTTGAACGCAGCTTGAATTTGTTCAACCACATCCGACTTGGAATACTCAAAGCATCTCGTGGCCCCCAACTCTAGTAGCTCTGCATGTCGTGGCTTCGAAGCCGTCACGAAGATGGGATCCGCGCCTGCAGCTTTGGCGAATTGGAGGGCAGAGAGACCGACGCCAGTGGAGGCACCCCAGATGAGAAATGGTGTTTTGGGTGGTAGCTTTGTATGCCAAGGCAGAGGAAACTTCAATATATTGAAAACGGCATCGGCGGCGGTCATGGTGATGACAGTCAGGCAGGCTGCATGAGTCTGAGGAAGATTTTCTGGTACCAGAAAGCACATCGAAGCCGGACAGATCAGGAAATCTTGATGGGCGCCATACTTCGCAGGACGATTTATGCTAGTCGGTGTATAGCCAGCTATCATGTCGCCCGCTGTGAAATCGGAGTTGTCACCTGTCTGGAGGACCCGTCCGCAAAAGTCGTATCCCGCCGTGGTGGACTTGATTCCGAGCAGCGTTGCATGCTTCAAGTCTGCTGGATTGATGCCAGAGTAGAGAACTTCAACGAGAACCTCGCCGGACGATGGCTTGAGGAGCTCTGTCGTTTTTTTAATGCTGAGATTGCAGTCATCGCCGACCCAGATTCGTGAATACTCTGCAACTGCCATGATGCCTAAAAATGACCACACAACATTTAGTAGCGGTCAATAATGTAGTGTTTACATTTGGTCGTTGATATAATACGAGAATAGTTCATGCTCTGAATTGTGTTTCTATTTTGAGTAGCCACCTGTAGTGCCGGTGTTTTCACTTCGAGGTGGGGGTGGGGTAGTGGGGAAGGCGGGGTTGCATACTGAAACAAGGGGCGGAGGATGAGAGGAGCGAAGTCCGCCTCGGAGTATGATCTCGGCTGTGAACTGAGCACTGGGCCCCCTGAAGATGTATTCAATTAGCAAGAAACAGAGGTACAATCTGGGCGGTGTAAGTGTCTCTGCCCGAACAACATTCAAGACAATCACAAATATAGTTACTTGGCCACCGAAAGTTTCCATCCACGGAACCAAAGATGATACACAAATACGACTCTTCTCCTCCAGGTTCCGTTGTCAGATATTGATCAAACTAGACGACTAAGAACATTCGAGGAAGAAACGCAAGGCTTTCCAATGGCTACCTTCGAAGCACGCGCCGTTGATGAGGGGAGGAAAGTGAAAGTCATTGTCATTGGGGGAGGCATCAGCGGCATTCTCTGTGGTATCCGCATTCCACAATATATACCCTCCGCTGAACTGGTAATCTACGATAAGAACGAGGACATTGGAGGAACTTGGTTTGAGAACAATTACCCAGGGCTTGCTTGTGGTAAGGTTCCCTCGAAGAAAAAGTGCTCAGATTGTTCGTTGCTGATTGCAAATCACCCCCAGACATTCCCGCCCATTCATACCAGGCGACTTTCGAACCGAACCCAAGCTGGACTACGTTCTATGCGGCTGGGAGTGAGATTCTCAAATACTGGCACGGAGTTGCGCAGAAGTATGGCGTGCGCAATTACGTAGTGTCAAACTCCAAAGTTGAAAAGGCTACCTGGGACGAGTCGTCATCCAAATGGACAGTTGAGGTACCATCTTGAGAAGCAAAGTTCCACTGCAGCATTGAGTTGACCGCAGGGCACAGATCAAAAACACCCTCACGAACGAAGTCCACACAGACACTGGAGATTTCGTCATCAGCGCAACAGGCACGCTGAATGACTGGCGCTGGCCAACCATCAAAGGCCTACACGATTTCAAAGGAAAACTACTTCATACTGCCAGTTGGGACAAAGAATACGACTATTCGGTCAGTGAATCCAATAGATTCCTTCAGATAGTACCAAGCTCACCAATATCAGGGCAAGAAAGTTGCGGTCATCGGCAATGGCTCGAGTGGAATTCAAGTCATACCAGCAATCTTGCCTAAAGTTGCTACCATCGATCACTACGTCCGCGGAAAGACCTGGATCGCGCCGGGATTTCTCTCCGAAGAATACACGAAGGATCATGCACCCTCGATTGACAGTGAGCAATCCACCAGTTCTCCTTCCGCACTCATTGAAGAACGTTTCTAGTGCAATTTTCAGAAGAACTTCGAGAGAAATTTCGCACCGACAAGGAATTTTATCTCCAATATCGAAAGAGTAAGCACGGGAAACCCCCTCTTATCTCTGGGCTCTGCTGATGACGGAAATCTTAGACATGGACGGTAAATTGGCTTCTATCCATGGATTCGTGTATCCAGGTACCATGCTCTACGGCCTCGTCGGTGGTGGCATTGCAAAGCACATGGAAGCTAGGCTAGGCACGCATCCAGAAATGATGGCCAGACTGAAACCGGCATTCTCTCCAGGCTGCAGAAGACTGACACCGGTGCGTTTCTTGTAAGATATTAGTTCGGCAAACTAACATGCATTCCAGGGTCCCGGCTATCTAGAGGCGATTGTTGACCCGAAAGTCAACTACATCAATGATCCCATCACCGAGATATCATTGACTGGTGTGATCACAGCAGACGGTACGCACCGAGAGGTGGATGCAATTTTCTGCGCTACGGGTTTCAACACGAGCTTCACCGGACGATTCCCGGTCCATGGGCGAAACGGCATGAGTCTTGATGAGAGATGGGGTAAATACCCAGACACATACTTGGGACTCTGCACGGACGGGTTCCCCAACATGTTTTTCGTCCTAGGGCCGAACACTGGGCCAAGCACTGGAAGTCTTTTGTTGATCATTGAGAAGCAAGTTGACTACATTGTTGAAGTGCTCAAAAAGACCCAGCGTGACGCCGTGTTCGTGGTCGAGCCAAAGAAAACATCTGTCAAGAACTTTTCGGATTACTGCCAGAGCTATTTTCCGAAGACTATCTTCATGGAAGACTGCCGCTCGTGGTACAAAAGCGAGAAAGCGGGTGGAAAAGTGACTGCATTGTGGCCAGGTTTGTGTTCCTTTCTTGATCTGTCAGGTTCCAAGGTCTGTCCACAACTAACACCACATCAAAGGATCAACGTTGCACTTGGCGAAGGCACTTCAATGCCCGAGATGGGAGGATTTCGATTATGGCTATCAAAGCAAAAATCAACTCGCTTGGCTTGGGGATGGTTGGACTACCGATGAAAGGCGTCAAGACGGAAATCGATCCTGGTACATCGATCCAGAAAACATCAACCCTCCGCCACGCGTGGACTAGATTGGACCGACTGTTTCGCATCTGGATCAAATCAAAAGCCAATGGCTGCTGACTATTTCCTATCTGAGCCTATAGAAGATGGAAATAGAGAATTGACCAGTCTGATTCCAATTGGTGACCTCCTGAAACACTTGCCATGTTCTCCCCACTTTGTGAGGCTTTCCCGCCCGCAACGTCAAAGTCATCAGCGCTCACATCGTCCCAGCAAACAGACTCGACCTCGAATGTATCCATTTAGTGAAGCCATCGATTAGAGAGACAAACTCTGAGCTACGGTATATTTTTCGTCTCAGAAAGCTGGCTGGCGTTGTCGGAGGGTTTGGACCCTGAAGCCGAACTTCGGGCAGGAATCAATGTGTCAAATTGACGCTAGACATCTTCTCCTTCTGGACGTCTTCCCATGACATTCTCCCTGCAACGGTGACGATTATTCTCTAATCCCAGCCTTCCCCCTCCCTCCTGCATCCTGCCAAACGCCAGCTCGAAGGCCGACCCCACATTTTAACCACCCTCTTCAATTTTTTCTGGGTCTTCATGCGCCCGGACAGAACACAAAGGGTATAAGTATCGAAACAACAGGAAGCCTATCACATACGACCATAGACTGAAGAGAACGGGGCATCCCGTCCGCTCTGCCAAACCTAAGCTTCAGATCGGTGGATTAGTAGTTGGGTGGGTGACCACCAGCGAATACCCACTGTTGTATGTTTTTGACTTTTGAAGCTTTTGCCAATCGAAGCTTGAAGACGGGCAAAGGGGGGACCGATGAAGAGTAACGGGAGACTATTGGCTTGGTAACCAAGTCGTAACGTTCAAGCCTCCCCCTCTTCCATCTCCACATTCTGCCCAGGTTCTTCGAAGGCATTCTCGGAACCCCTTTCTTTGTAGGACTCTGCCTTCCACTGCTCCGTATAATGTATCCAATAGTTTAAGATTTCTATACACTCTTTGGGATCGTGGGATAAGTTCTCTTGAGTCAGATCGATCTCATCAATGGCTTGCCGGAAGTACTGAACCGCCTGGTCAAAATGCCCTTGATCCGCATAGCCCTGTCCAATTTCCCTGAAGCTGCGCAAATATTTATGAGCATATGCTGTAGACATCCAGGCCTGTAAATTCTCAACATATACAGAGTACATGTTCTTATCTGGCTCTGTACTCTGTGCCTCGGTGACTTTCGTGGTGGCCTGCTGGTAGTACAGTATTGCCTCGTCGAATTGCCCCTGGTCGACGTAGCTGAAACCAGCTCTCTGACAGCTTGCCATGTCCTGTCTAACCAGGACATACGATGTACACCTTTTCATATACTCGATACACTTTTTAGCTGCATGGGAATCAGAAAAACTGCAAGAATCCATTTGGGTTCTGACAAGCTTTTCGATATGCTGCTGGAAATGTAGAATGGCATCATCAAACATCCCTTTGTGTGCATATCCGAACCCTGTCGCCTTGCACCTGTCAGTGCTCACTTCCATTATCCAATTTCGTATCTTCTCCACGTTTACATTGGGAACATCATCTCCTTCCTTGCGGGCCAAGTCAATCTTCGAGATCATCTGTTCAAAATGTAACATAGCCTCATCAAACAGACCCTGGCGCGCATAGCAATATCCGAGATCCATGCAGCTAGCCAAAGAGTATCTGTGCTCAAGACCATATGCCTTAATATTTAAATCAAATGTTGTCTTGTACGAAGCTGCAGCTTCGCTCCCACGGCCGGTCTCCTTTGATATCATTGCCAGCCCCCGCATAACGTGAGATCGACGACCAGGATTTAGGGATGCTCCTTGGTGATGGAGTAAGTCCTGGTAGATCTTCTCACTTTCAGCTAAGCGACCCTGAAGTCTCAAATTTTCCGCAAGCTGGAAGTTGTACATGGAAGACCTTCTTTCTTGAATTGCAGTCAGATCTGGGAATACTTTGTTGATATAGCGGAGTAAATGTTCTGCTTCTAGATATCTATTTGCCATGTTCAATACTCTCGCAAGTTCGATATGTCGGTCGAAAACGTTCATAAGATCGAATTTTTTAGACGAACCAGGCCTAAGAAGTCGAGACTGAAGCTGAAGGGCTGTGCGAATTAGGTGCTCACTTTGAGAGAATGCTCTTCTCCCTGTGAGACATAGACTTAGCATGCACATAGCATCCACGCCTTGCCTGCTTGTTGGTCCAAACTGGCTCAATTGTATCTGCAGGATGTTACGACGAATCGCTTCTTCCTCTTCCAGGTTGCCGAAATCTCCAAGCAGCCACGCTTGAGTGTCTCTGGAACGAGTGACGATTTCATCATCAGGAAACAAGACCAAAATCTTTTCATGTAGACCCCGGTGAATATTTTGAGCTTCTCCGTATGCTCCCTGAGCTCGGAGGCAATTGATAACGCTCAGCCAAGCATGAATTGTCTCGATCGGTTTTAGTTGACGAGCGCGTTTCTGCTTCTTCAATCTTATGATTCGACGGTACCAAAGTAATGCTGATTGGAAATCACGCAAAAAATAGTGATATGTCGCAATAGATTCCATGCTATCAGCTAGATCGAAAATTTCACCAGGCGTTATCTTGCTCAATATGCGCATTTTCGCAATGCACTCAGCCTCAGAAATCTGCGTAAGCTTGTCTGGCGATGAGAAGTCGTAATTTGGTGAGGTACTTTTGGCTGATGGTGTGGGAAATGGAGATAGTCCAATGCTTGGCCCATCTTGGGTTATCCATGTGGGCATGAACAGAAATTTGGGTTCGCCACTGGAGAAGTCCAACCTCGCGAGGGCGGTTGATGGACTGGTCCCGTTATTTTTGCCTTGGGCAGTTGAGTCTTGGCTTCTTTCCATCTCATTCAGCTCGGTTTCGAGATCAAATACCCCCGTTGTGACGGGGCACTCAAGAGAAAATGGTTCGCTCTCATAAAGGCTCAAAGCCCCAAAGAGTCCAGTGAGCCGAGGAGACCCGACAATGTTGACTGCTTCCCAGATACTTCCAGAACTTGCACAGCCGTCTGCTATGGTATGAGTGTTTGATGGATTGACGTCCATCTTCTCAGCATCTGTTTCAGTTGAGGTTCGCATAGTGGCTCCAGAATTCGGGAACTTGTTCACCCGGCTATCATCGGTGGGTTTGGCGGTAAAAGCTGTAGTTTCTCAGTGTTTGTCCAATGTCGCGTTGTCACATCTGGAGTGGAACATACCTGAATTTTCACGAACATCGCCATTTGCCGCTTGACTCTGCAGACTTGCCCCTTCTTGCTTACTCCAACGCTTGATTTTTGCTTGATCAAGCTTTCGTCCTCGAAACGTTGTGTTCTCGAACGCATTTTGCCTCTTGGTGGACGCAAGGACAGAAATTCTCTCAGCTTTCTTCGTGTTTTTTTCGAAGCTCCACTCCGATATTTTTCGATTAAATTGACGTTTCCTGATATCAATCTTGAGCTCAATCCAGATGTATACGGAAGTATCTGACATACGTGAGCCTGAAATTGTGCTCCTCTGCGATGTGTTTGGTGGCAGCCTCACGGGTCATGTTCTCGTTGAGGTACAGTCGACGAATGAGGGGCTTCAGCTTTTCCCAGTCCTCTCGAGAGGATACTTCTTTGAGTTTGAAAGCAGCTGGAATACCTGGCTCTGATTGCGATTGGTTGCTTTGAGGAGGGAAGTGGTCGATTTCGATGCCGTGATCAACACCGATCTCGTGAGGCAAGGCTGCCGGCGGCAATGTACCGATTTCAGTCATTTTCAACAGTTGAACGGTAGTTGGGATAGCCTGAGCGAAGGTAGCAGCTTTGGGAGGAATGAAGTTGCAAGTCGGATTTCTCGATGAATCGAGTGAGTAGGAAAGAAGAATTGTAAGTGAATTTGATAAATCAGAAAGAGTGATACTTCAAGAATTGCTGGCGGGATCACAAGCACTACATGCTCAGCACCGTGTCAAAGTGGTGGTCCCAAAGTCTTGCGTAGCCTGGAGCTGTTGTGGCTTGCAAGGGCTCGGCAATCGTAGCCTATCAACAAAAGTCCCCAACGTCGTTTCATGCAGTCTTGCTGGCAAGGCCGAATCCTACCGAATGAGAGCCAAGTAGAGGTTTGTCAGGCACGGGACGGGGCTGTTGACGTAGCGCATGGCATGGCACTGGTGCAACCTTACAGTTGCTTTTTGCCTCGGAAGATTCTTGAGAGGTTTCGGGTGGGTCCTCCTTGCCATGGATGCCACACAACCAATTTTGGAGTCTGACCGCTTGTACAGCCTTACGGCAGCTTCTGAAGTGAAGGGAGGTGAACCCGATGTGGCTTGACGAAAGTCCCCAACATGCAGTCTAACTGAGTCGCGACTGCCAGTGACGGGTGCTGACCGCACCTCGTCAGCTAAACCGGTGCTGCTCCCACGCCAAATTCTTATGCATGAGATTCCCTCTAAGTGCAGCAATCAACGTCGACCAATCAGGCTGAATTCCAAAAGTCCCCAACATCGGCAAGGCTATGGCTAGTCAGCGAGCGTGAGGCTTGGGATCACATGTACCCACAGTCACCTTAACTCGACTGATCTTTTGGATAGCCCTATAGGTCGGAGCTTGTCGAGATATTTGATCTCATTCGTCAAAGCTCCTCCAGAAGTCCCCTGCATCAGATTCATGAATTTGTCTGGTCGATGCCGCGCCTCTATCATGATCCCATGCCACGTGAAGCTGTGAGTAGTCGTTGTCGGACCAGGAATTCGGGATATAGTAAGGAATCAAAATTTGGTTGTCTACCAAATCTTGGCCAATGAACGTTCCATATCAGATCCAAAAGTCCCCTACAGCATCTCAACTCTCGAAATGCAATCGGTAAAATTACCGAGTATGATCTGAAAGTCCCCTACAGCGAGCCACAGTCCGAACCCAAGTCGACTGCCATCATGACTTCAAGGCAGCTTTGCGCCATGATTTTCTGATATCCTTCCTCACCAAATTTTGGCTTTGGCCTGGCCTGGACAGATATAAAGCTGGCCGTTGCCGCACCTCAGACATGATGCATACTTCATTGAGCTCGACTTCATTAACATTCCCTGCTTGCCATTCTGACCCCAGTCTTCCCACGAATCAACAGCATTACCCTCATCACCAGGACCGCAATGGCCAACGACTCCCAAAGCCCAGCAACGCAACAGACCAGTGATCCTGCTAGCAATGAAGTACGTTGTTCCCCTTTTCCCCTGACTCCTTACCCCCTGAGTCCTTCCTCTCAGAACCTTATCCCTTGAACTTACCCCGTCCCCTCTCTCCTTCTCCTTGGTACCTCCCGCATTCCCAGCCAGAACTAACCAAACGCTTTCCAGCGCAAGACATACACCACCATCCCCCGAACCTGGATCCAACTACCCCACAACACTCATCCCAAGTCCAACTCCGCCCCCACCTTCTGCTCCAACCTGCCCAACCAAACACCAACCCCAAGCTCTATCACCACAAACACTCCCAACCAATATAACCATACAATCCCTCACCACAACATCACCGACAATTCCCCCACACCCATGACCCGCTGGCTCACGGAATCCCAACAAGAGAGTCCATACGACACCGTCCACAGTGTGAAAAACACACACTTAGGACAAGGATATGCCGTCGAGGGAGGCGAGAGAATGGAGCGTGGCAATGGTGGGAACGAGAAAGGTGCTGAGGATAATTGGAGTATGGAGAGGAATGAGCAGTCTGAGAGGTGGGCTTGAATAATTGAAGGAGAGGTGATAAATGAGTGTAAGGGGTGAGGATGAGGAGGATGGAAAGGAGGTAGGAGGAGGGAGCGAAAGAAGGAAAGTAGGAGCACAAGCGACAAGGAGAATGAACAAGACAAACAAAACAAACTCTTACCGAAGAGCAAACTTCGCAGTTGAAGCAAATGAAAGAAGACTGGCCGAAGGCCGGCTATGTTTGACTCATCGAATTCTGACCTCTCTACTTTCTTCTCAGACTACGAGCCCAACTCCAACCCCAAAATCCTCTAACACCTCATCCGAAAAAACCCCTGCACGCCAAACTGCGTCAAACACTCCTCTCATCTCAGCTCTTCCCACCACCCATCTATGTAGATGTAAACAAAAGAGAAGGTAGTAGTATATATGTAAAAATTAGCTGAACATGGGTATCATACACTCATTTCATACACCAGCGTACATTAGGGCGTTACTGTATGGGATCGATGCAATCCAGAAAAGATCGCGCGCGCAGTCGAAAGCAGAGCAAAAATCAATAAAAATCAAATTACCGCCGCCTCACGCTTGTTCGCTTGCTCCGATTATCGACACCTGCAATGCTTCTCGTCTCTCCTCATCTCGTCCTTATACGGGTCGGTCCGGAGTGAGGAGTAATCAGTAATAATCCTCATCGGACGTCCCATTCCCACTACCACTCCCACTTCCCCCAAAATAGCTCTGATCAATCTTGAAGATCCACTCGACCTTCTCCCTCTCACTCCTCGCCTTGAAGAGCCAGGTGTTATCAGTGCCATACACGGCGAATACACGATCCTCGTCATTAGCTTGCGCTCTGCCTCGACCATTCGCACCGCCCATGCTGCCGCCATCGCGCCGTAGTAAACGTGCGATTTGCGGCTGGTGGTCGACGCGGGAGTTGCGGAGGGAGACTACACAAACTTCTTCTCCGTCGGGGACGGAGTGGATGTGCATGTACGGACGGCGGAGCTCGACAAAGCGACGTACCCAGCGCGAGGAGTCGGCGGATGGAGTGAGGAGGTAGCCTCCCTTGAGGATCGTGGGATTCTTGGTGACTTGAGAAACAGAGGCGAGGAGATGGGGCGATGTTGGTGCTTCGGCTTGGGTAGGTGGTGCGCCGTTCGAGGGAGGCTCAACGTTGGTGGGAGTGAGGATGTTAGTTATTGGATCTTGGCAAAGCTTCCACAGCTTTAAATATTTCTCCATGATTTCTTTGTCGTGGTCGGACAGTGTCAGCCCAGGAATTTCTTCCTCTACTGGTGGAGTGTCGCCATTTGCAGCAGGAGCGGAGGCCTTTGGGAAAGTGATCCGACTGAGCAGTGGTTGCGCTGCTTCAATCTCAGCATGTCGCTGCTTTCGCCTCTTGGCGGCGATATAATCTCGGATCAAGCTTACGCCTCTCGGCGTCCAATTCGTCAAGCCTTCCTCGCCTTTGACGAAATCATTCTGGGTGTTCATTCGCCACAAATCACCTGCTCTCTTGACTGGAGAGGGACGGATAGCAACGGAGAAAATAGCGGAAGTAGCATGCACAATCCGCACTGTCTGCCATAGCGAAGCAAACATCGAGGTCGAACGCACATAAGACCGCGACAGTATCTGACCCCAGACATCCATTGAAAATGTCATCAATTCAGCAAGCTTGGGCGACGAGATGTCCCAAGTCAAAGACATCTGTACCTTGTACTTGTCTGCTGTGACACGGTCAAGGAGAAGCGATTCGTGCGCACTGGAGTCCCATTGCCCAATGATAGTAACATTGCTGGTACCATTGGCATTTTGTTGGACCTTTGGCTTCGCAACAAGCTTTAAAGGTATGTCGGGAGAAGGAGAGCTGAGATCGGGCGTCTTCCCCACATGGTCGACAAGTTGTACACGGCCGACTCTGAGCCCCGAAACATCTTCCCATGGCAGAGCTTCGCCAGAACTGTGCGTCAGGTTAATTACGATACGTCGTTGAAGACCTTGATGGAGCTGGAATGATCCTTTGTCCAAGTCGCTTGTCTGAAGAACCTCGACTGGGAGGTATTCACCATTTTCAGCCAGCTCATGGATTTGTATCCGAGCAAAGACATCATGCTTCTCTTCCGTGTAGAATTGTGACTCTGCTATCCGAGCATTCTTTCGTTTCTGCTTCGGTCTTGGAACGTTGTCGCGCATATCGTCCCAGCTGAGTAACTTGTCGAGGTGCATGGACGACACCTTAGCAAAGATAGCCACACGAAGACAAACATTGGTAGGGCCGAACATTGGCACGCTCATACTGTGAACACTCTCAAAACGAATTGGCCCCTCGTCGAAATCTTTGATCATCTGTGTTGTTGTGACACCGCCTTCTGCCGAGATACCTGGAAGGAAGAGCTGCGCATGTACTTCTGTACCTTCTCGCTCGGCAAATCCGATCAAGTCGTGCATGACGACATTGAACTTCAGTGTACTCGAGGGTGCACGGGCGGACGAAGGCTCTAGCGATAACTTGATCATACCAATAGCGTGAGATGTGTATGGCGAGAGAACATCAAGACTGAAATCTTGCACTCTGCTCTCGAAGACAGCGGCTAGAGGCACGTCGACGTCTCCGACATGAGTGTATTGAGGCATGCAGGTCTCCATGAATGGGTTGTCGAGCTGGAAATGCTGAAGGTATTCCGGCCGGTCGATATACTGATGCATCTGTCTCATCAACCTGACTCGATCTCGCAGCTTCTCCAGACTCCAGAGATGAACAACACTATTCCGGTAATCGATAACCCGAACAGCAACACATGGCTTCGCAGCATCCTCGAGAAACAAGTCATCGCCTTCGCCGGAAATGCCATTCAGGACCATGTCGTAAGATGAGCAGATATCGTGGCCAACATCAACAATCGTGAACTGGAAGACGACACTCTCGTCCATCTCCTGGCTCATGATCTGGGCCTCTTTGAGATTGGCTGCAGATTGTAAAACACTTTCCGCCATCCTCACATACCTCCGACTCCTCCAGTGCTCTACCACTTTCTCTGCAATAGCAATTTCACGATCGCTGAGAGGTGCAGGACCTTCTGTTGATCTCGGTGCCATAGATTGAAGGCGTTCTTCGAACTCTTTTCGTTGGGCGTCAAGCTGCTTGAGCATCTCTTCCTTGACTTCTCTCAAGCTCTCCTCCATCCGAGCTTTCTCTTTCCTGATTTCCTCTACCTCCACGTTGGCAGCTTCAGCTGATTTCAATTGATCTTGGTAGTCTTCTTTCTGCTTGTCAAGCTGGACCTGCATCTCTTCTCGTACTTCTCGCATCTTATCTTCCACCTCGCCTTGTTTTGGCGTCGATGGCATGGTCAAAGCGGTATCGAGCGAGAAGTTGTCGAGCGTCCCGTTCGACAGATACTTTTCTCGAACTGGATACGAAGTGACAGAGTCCATGTCGTCGTCCATGTTCTGACCCGCACGTTCAGCCCTGGCCTTCTGCACATCTTCGAAGAGGATATTTAGCTCCTCGTCCGTCAGTCCGGCGATTTGCTTATCCGGCCCAAGAATGGCTCCAGCAGCTTCTCTCCTTGCAAAAGACCAATCAGAGTCCCGACCGCGTTGAAGTGACATTGGTGAATCAGGCCGGCTTGCATCCCAATCAACTTCCGAAGCTGCTTTGCTAAACGATCTTTCGTGTCCTGGCCTCGGACTTGGCGAGGGTGAGACTTTCTCGAAGTCTCCCATTTGATTTGCAATTATGGAATGTCTCAATGAGCTCTGCTCGGCTCTTTCCGCCCTTGCTTCCATGGGATGATTGAATCTGAAGATGTGGAAGTCTCCAAGAATGACCCGATATCCACTTCGCAGTCGTTTGGGCTCTTCTATGCGCTTGCCGTTGACCATGACAGCTGCTCCTGGACTTGGCACCAGAGTCACGACATTATCAGTATTCTCAAACGTGCAGTGCTCGTCGAGAATACGGGTCCCATTCAGCCGAATCTCGGAGACGTGCTCTCCAACAACGTCAACATTTCCCACTGTCGTCGTTCCAGGCTTGAGGTTGTACACCAAGCATTCCGCTAGTAAAGGATCATCAGACAGGTTGACCAAATGAGGCATTTTCTTAGGCGTATGCAGCCCAACGAATCCTTTCTCGATACTGATACCCAGTTCTTCAAGAGCAGCTTCTCGCTCCTTGTGGATCTCTTCTGTCTTCTGCAATTTCTGCTCCCAAGTCTGATTGAGATCCGAATACAGCTTCTCACTCTGGTTGAGTTGTTCCGCAATGTCCGCTTTCGAGACTTTCTTGACAGATCCATCTGCTTGCACGATGCTGACAATTTGCTTATCAAGTGGTGTTCCTTCAGCATAGACCTCCTCTGTTGGCCCTCCGCCGCCACCACTCAACTTCCCTCGTAGAGCTTCCAATTCCTCTTTCAGCTCTCGAATCATCCTGGCATTGGCGTCCTCATTGACCACAGCATGGTTCTTGATTCTCTTCGCACTGTCCGCATATCTGAGCGTACTAAGCGTCTCGTCAAAATTGATATCCGCAGGACTGATAGCTGCAATCATAGCTGTCATACTGTTTCCTCCCAGCGAGTCCTTCAACAGCCATGTCAAAACACTGTCTCTGTAAGGGACCTGACCCATGGCTTTCCCACCCTTCTTCTTTTTGCCTTCTGACAAATCTGCCAGCGCGGCAATAACTCGACCAAGTGTAGACAGCGATCGATTGATCTCAGCACCTTCCTTCAAACGAGCACCTGTAGCACCAGTAGACTGCGCTCTTTCGGAACCAGCCAAATCTACCAAACTGATCTTCGCAACCTTCTCCAGAGACATTTTGGTATCCGTGTCGTATCGCTTTTGTGTGAGAGTAAGAGTAAAGACAGCATGACTTCTACTACTAGTCTCGTTCATGTTCGTGGCAGCAACCGTTCTGGCCTTGTTTCCCTCGTCCATCAGATGCTCGATCTCATTGAAGCTGCTCGCAACCAACTTTGCCAAATCTTCCACATATGGTCCAGTAGACGGATGTTCTCTGACCTTGAGATTTCCTTTCGTGGATGGATTCAGCAGATCTCGAACTCGCTCATTGTAGATTTCCAGATATGAAACTTCCACGGTAAACTTGACGTTCTTGTCCTTTGCCTGCATCTGCGCGATCCTCTCGAACATGTCCTGGCAAATTTTCGGAACAACACCTGCCTCCTTTCCATATCCCATCATCGAATACGACTTTCCAGATCCGGTCTGTCCATAGGCAAAAATACAGTTGTTATATCCCTGAAATGCGTTATCCAGTAAAGGCTTCCCTAAATCTTCGTGCAGATCATCCTGTCCGGCATAATTTGGATCGCTCTTGTCGAAAGACCAGTATGATTTGTCGAATGCGAAGACCTTCTGTCCGACATCCTTTGCACCTCCTTTTCCGGATCGCATTCGTTCTTCGGCATCTGGAGGTGGTACAAGGACCGTTTGTGCGCCTTCCATTTGAACGATACATTTTGCTCCACGGTCAAGTTCTAAGAACGAGAGTCAGTACTTGGGCTCAGAGATTGAGGGGTTGCCCCTCGTGAGAACTGGGCGATATACCTCTGCCGTTGAACGGACGACATCTCACCACCACCTTAATATTTCCTCCACCCTGGGGCGCCATCTTTTCGTATATCGATGTCTACCAGTCCCCCAAAGTTGTCCACAATCTTCAAGCCCCTTTCGCTGCTCGAATCTCGGCTCTCTTCTGAAAGTGTTTGCTATCCAATATTTGACCCAGCGGCTGTACAATATGTGCGGGTCGTGGTCGAGTCATCGGTGTAATTGTTGCAGATTCCCTCAAGTCGTGAAAATCATGTTATTGACCTCGTTGTCCGAGGGCCCAGGGGGAAATGAGTCCTGTGTCCACCAAGGCGTCCGTAATGCTGGTCGAGTCCAGAAGTCGATAGTGATACTAGATTATGGTGAATGTGATGTGCGATGTGAAATAATGTGGACTTGGTGAATAGATCGTCGTCGTATGCTGAATTTGAATGTTGGTTATTTGTTGAGAAACTGTCGCGTCAATAATCGCGTCCCCCGTCAACATCCAGAGATTCTTCCGAGCTTCAAATTAAGGGACCCCTGTCATTTATGCAGCCAAATTTACGTCAGCAGCGTCATGTGCTCGGAATAACTTCGGGTCCTCCCTGGACTAGAATCCATTGACCTGCTCGAGCTCGAGTGCGCTTCATTCCTCAAGTCTACGAATAATTGCCTACAATACATTGTATTCTAATACATTTAAGATTCGAAAGTCTAACTTCCCATGCGTTCCTTCTTCGCATAGGTACTCAGATTTTCTCCTTGTATTCACGACTCCGAGATCATGGCCAGGCGCAGTGTTGACTTTCTCAGAGAGTGCACGAAGATATACAATGAATCTATGTGAGGTAAAAGCCATCCTTCAGGATGCAAGGTTACATAGGCAATTAATCATATTGGAGAAATGCAGGGCCAAGACAGCCCGTGTTTAAGCGAGGGGTAAATACAAAAGAAGGCCATAAACTGAAACTCTCGTACATCGATTGAGGGGGAAATCCACTTTAATGGCACCTTTGGAGACTGCTACTACATGTGATATAGGAGACTTGGCTCCGAACAGTACATGTGTTGTGGCAGAGGCACCGCGCTTCCTTTGTTGCTTCTTGAATGGAGTGAAGCGAGCCCCTTTTCGCTTCGTAGGTCTGTGGCGTTTTCTTGGAAGGGCACTTTGTCATATAACGTTCCGCATTCTTTTCTGGAGACGAGCATTTCAAAACTTGATCTTTTGAAGAACTGTTCAACCTATCTTTATTTGCCATCTATCCCAAGAAGTGCCATCAGACATCAATTCAGAACAACAAATTAAACCTTCTCAACCTCCATCTTCATCGCATCCTTCTCAGCAACCTCCTCCCCATCCCCTCTCTCAAATCTCCTTAGATCTACTTTCGCATTCCACCCCATCCACCACTTCCCAGCAAACAACTCCTCCATCATCTCCATCGGCACACCCTTCGTCTCCGGCGCCCAGATGCCCAAGAGAACGAAGCCGAGCGCACAAACCATAGCCCAGAACACATACGCGCCCCAAATATCGAAGCTCACGAACATATTCGGCGTAACTCGGACAACAGCAAATTGGAAGAACCAATGCAGCGCCATGTTTGTAGCGTAGCACACGCTGCGAATACGTGTGGGGTAGATCTCAGTGCCATAGAGATATTGCACGGTGCAGAGACCGATGGACCAACCGACTGCGTAGACAAAAACTGATGCGATAGCAGCGTCGGATGCGGGCTTATTCTCGGATGCTTTGAACAGGGCCATGTAGATAGACATGTAAATGTGTGTTCCGCACTGCAGTCCGAGTCCAGTGAGCATGCAGCGACGACGACCAAAGACGTCTACAAGTCCCCAGGTAAAGACGAGAGTGAAGACGAGCTTCACAATACCATATGCGCCGGATGTGATGAGAGACGTGTTGGTACCAACGACACCTGCATATTCGAAGATCTATGAGAGAAGTTAGTAATCGTTCATAATAATCGATAAAGGCTTGCTTACCTGAGGTATATAATACGTAATTCCATTTCCCCCAGACCATTGAGCCACCGTCTGCATTGCTGCACCAAGGAGAAAGCGCTTCCTGTAGGTCGAAGTGGTCGCAATCTCCTTGATGATAGTCGTGATCTTTACACCAGCAAGATTCTGCTGTTTGCTCCTGATCTGCTCTTGGATCTCCTCGTACTCCTCCGACAAGCTATGATCGACAGTCTTCGAGTTTCGAAGACGTGCAAGCACTGCTAAGGCTTCATCTCCCCGATCCTTGGAGGCCAGATATCGAGGGGTGTCGGACAGGAAGAAGGAGGCTATGAATGCGAAGCCGACAGGAATGAGAGGGATGGCTTGCACGAGACGGTATTGTGTCGCGGTTGAAGACATCGTTGCGTTGGCGGCATAGTTGATGAAGAAGCCTGATTACATTAGGCGACGTTCTGCTGAAGGAATAATGATGTTGTGCAACTTACCAAGCGTGAGAAACGAAAGCAAAAGCACCATGTAGATACTGACGACCATTCCTCTCGATTTGGCTGGCGCAATTTCAGACAGATACAGCGGCGCCACGACTGTCAAACCACCCGCACCAAGACCTCCCCATATCCTTGCGAACAACATGAACGGTATGATCCCCGACGAAAATATCTGCATGATGATACCGCTCGCCCAGAGAGCGACGAAGCATTGCCAAGATCGCAGACGACCAAGTCGATCAGTCACAGTAAGAGCGATTAGAGACCCGAAAGCTGCACCTAGGACACCGAAGGACGAGATGTTGGCTTTGCGGTCGGCGAGTCCAGATGGATTGTTCTTCCAGAGAGAAGTGGCGAGTCCGAAGTCATCCTTGAAGGAAGTCAAGCCTGTTGAGGCGCTGAAACCACCCTCATCGTACCCTACAACTGTCAGTACAAGAATTCCAAACTCCTGAATACCTCAATGGAGGACGGATTTTACCTTTCGGAATACCACCCGCAGCAATAACCAAGATGGTGAAAACATAATAGCGGTTGACGTCAAACTTGAACATGATGAAATCTTCGAATTCCGAATCTCGACGTGAGGTGCTGCTTCGTCTTCCTCTGAGATAGGAGTGATGATCTGTCAGACCAACGACACGGGGTATCGCCCTCCCATATATAACAATTTCTCACTCACAGCCAGGATGTGGAGAATGCCTGTCACCCCATGCACCCCCAATCACGTACTCTCAATGCGGGGTCTGGAGTACGCCCCCTATCCCGAAAACCTCATACGAAGCCGCCAAGCCACCAAAGCAACCCAGAAATCTCAGCTTCTCGGTCTATATCCGTGATCTAGTCTTCTCGCAAGAGAGAGCTAAATAAATGTGGAAAGAGGTGCTCAAGTATAGATCAGAAGATGTTTGTTGTTGCAGGAAGTGTGGAGAAAGTTTGCGTCCCACCACTTTTGGACGTCTCGGACTCTGACCGAGCCTTACTTTTCGAGTTGCGAAGCGGCATTCTGACCGCCAAGACAGGATCGCCACTTTTAGAAGCCCGCTTAAATGTTTTTGTTTCTCGGTCGATTTCCGAAATACACTTGTGATGCTAGAAAGTGGATTGCTACAGCGGGTAAAAGAATATCACTGATGTGGAGGAAACTGTCGTCCTCTGATATATACTCTCACAGACTCAAGACATCACTCGATGTGGAAAGCCGAACTGACAGAAGTTGAATAACTGCTCTACAAGATCTTCACAACTAAGAACAATAGCTCAAGAATGTCTTCGAAAGTCGCTGCTTCGGAGTCCTCCATTTCTACGAGTCGGGGTAATTTCTTTCCAGGCATATTTATCTTCAACTTCGATTTCCAGAAGCACATTTTTCCAAGCCAGAGGACCTTCACGATGTATCTTTCTTCATTCAGACCACTTGCAGCGAGCATATTCCGCGTCCTCGTCTCCAAATTCGCATGGAACCGAGCACAAGTCAGTTCGACTTCAACACCAAAATCAGCATCAGTATCAACATTCAAGCAAAAATCTTGCGTCCAAACAACCAATCACAACATCAAAACCACCACCAACGAAGACACCACCTCCCAAGACTTCGACTTCCTCTCACTCATTCCCCCAAATGCCTGGGACAGCCACATGCACATCCTCGACCCCACCAACTTCCCACTCTCTCCATCAGCCATCTACACGCCCTCCACGCACCTGCTACGCGATGCTCTCTCAACCCTCAGCACCAATCTCCACCTCCCCAACCTCGTCTTAGTTCAACCCTCCATCTACGGGCACGACAACTCTTGTCTCTTATCTGCACTGCGGTCCTTGGGTCCCTCGAGAGGTAGAGGTGTCGTATCTTTCGATCCGAGCACTATTTCTTCTGCAAAATTGAGAGAATGGCATGGGTTGGGAGTGAGAGGTGTGAGGATCAATCTGCAATCCGTCGGCCTAGGGAATAGTCTCGACGCGGAAGAGGTGAAGAGCATGTTAAAAGCGTACGCAGATGTGATACGGCCATTCGGATGGGTACTACAACTATACGTCCCTCTTGAGATGGCGGTGTTCTTAGAGAAAATCGTACCGAGTCTAGGTGTAAGGGTCGTGTTAGATCATTTTGGGAGTCCTGACTTGGACTGTAGTGCGCGCGAGATCGAGGAAGTGAGGGATCCATACACGATCCCCGGCTTCTCCTCCCTCATCGCCCTCCTCCAAGCCAGCAACACATACGTCAAAATCTCTGCACCCTACCGCCTCACCCGCCCAGATTCAACCCAACCTCCCAATCCCGCCTGCCAGCGAGATCTCGATGCCATAGGAAAAGAACTGTTGCGCGTGGCGGGAATGAACAGAGTTGTTTTCGCGTCAGATTGGCCTCATACGCGGTTTGAGGGGTTGGATATCAAGCCTTTTGTAAAGAGGGTGATGGAATGGTGTGAGTGGGATGAGGGGTTGATTGAGAAGGTATTTAGGGGGAATGCGGAGATGCTTTGGGATGTTGAGAGAGTGGGAAGAGACACAGAGATGGAGAAGTAGCTTTGCGTAAAGTAGCATATGAAATATCAAAAACCAAACAAAGAAGATAGAAACGGAAGAACGCATACAAGATAACTAATCAAAGAAAGCCTTCCAGGTTTCGAAACTTGTCGAGATACTGAACTTATCGCACATGCATAGATACCCAGATATACCGACACACCAGTCTATAACCCTATCCTACTCCAACGCATTGAAGTCGTGATTCCAAAGGTATACGAGGAACCAAATTTCGGCCACCGACCCCGCTACATCTCCGCCAGAAATCACCAGCCCAACAGGTATAAATTCATCCAACCCACTTCCACGCTTTTAACCATCTCTCCATATCCCGTACTTTGCATCGGATCCAGACTCAGAACGAGAGAGTCAACCCCCAACGCCCCCAAGCTTCCCCAAAGCACAGCCCAGACAGCACTTCGGACATCGCCCGTACCTAGTAAAACCCTCCCACCTCTTCACTGCAAGCCTCGTAGCACCGACAAGCCGTCTTTTGACCGGTCGATGTCCGGGGCTCGGTGGATTCCCGAGCTGTATCTTGGAGGAGAGTGGCTGGCGAGGCTGGGTCTGATGTAAAAGCGGCTTGATCCGTAAGCGAGCGGACCCATCCGTTTGACGAGAATGTACATCAACCAAAAGATAATCATGGCACTTTATCTTTCGTAAAAGACGTGTATAGATAGCCCGATATCGGTAATTCTGTACGATAGTTGGCAGGAGCAGGACTCTCAAATTCCTTCCTTGCATTTCGTCTTGACGCTCGAAATTTATCACTTCTCGTCCGCATTCTTGCACTTCCTTGATTTGTGTCTCATCGCAGACTGTGTGGTCAAAAGTAAACAACATGGACAACACCGACAGCAAACCACCCATCGCCCTCAAACTCCTCGCAGGAGGTATAGCAGGAGCGTCAGAGACCATGGTGACAGTACATCTTCCTCCCCCCTCCCATCCTCCTCCTTGCCATATCACCTCAACTGAATCCCTCAGTACCCCGCCGAGTTCGTCAAAACTCGTCGTCAACTCCCACAATACACCAAGCCCAACACCAACGCGCCAATATCCTCTCTCGCCATCATCCGCAGCACATACTCTTCCGTTGGCATTCGCGGTTTCTACGTATGTACTCTTCGTTCCACTTCCTCGTTCCCCTCAAATTTCAATATCCTGAGTAGCCCAATGCCAATCCCAATCCCAATACCCCCCATATTCCATCAAGATATCAAGATATCACCCTCTTCAACACAATTTTAACATTTCTCTTCCTTCAAAAAAGTCCGGCTGCGGCGCCCTCGCAACAAGCAACTTCCTCAAGTCATCCATCCGCTTCTTCACCTTCTCGACTTCTCGCGATTTCTACGACGTTCTCTTCCAGACCCCTCCTGGATCTGCAACTCGCTCACCCCTCGTAAACGTCCTCTCAGGTTTCACAGCCGGTGTAAGCGAATCCCTCCTCGTCGTCACGCCCGGTGAAGCGTTGAAGACGCGGTTGGTGGAAGATGCTTCCACAGCAAACAATGGGAGGAGCAGGTTTGCAGGTCAGAGCTTCCCTTCTGTGGCGATTACAGTGGTTAGAGAAGAGGGGGTGAGGGCGTTGTGGAGGGGAGCGGTTCCGGTTGTGAGTCGGCAGGCGACGAATTCGATGGTCAGGTTTACGACGTTTGCGATGATGCAGGAGAGGGTTGAGGGGAGGTGGGGGAGGGAAGTGAGTGGGAATGTGGGGGTGACGTTGGGGATGGGGGCGGTTAGTGGGGTTGTTACTGTGTGAGTTCGCTTTCCCCTCCTTAGATGAGAGTTTGGCTGATGATTTGGGGATAGGTATGCTTCCATGCCGTTTGATAATATGAAGACGAGGATGCAGAGTGTTGGTGGTGGATACAGCGGTATGCTGGATTGTGCGGCTAAGACGTTGAAGAGAGACGGTATTTGGGCGTTCTGGAGAGGGACAGGCCCGAGACTCGTGAGACTGACGGTGAGAGAGAAAACCCGAAGTCTTCTCAATCGTTACTGACGAAGCTAGTAGCTCTCAAGTGGAATCGCTTTCACGGTCTATGACCAAGTCATACAGACGGCAAAACTAATTCAACAGCACCCCGTCAAGGAGCTGCAAACAATGTGAACCTGCGAAGCCTACTCCAAGATTGACATTGCGACATCAGTTTGGGCGACGTATGTTCTTGCTTCTTGAGTCCATGTGGTACGGGCTAGCCGATGTTCCGAAGATCAAACTCAATTGAAATCATAAAGCGCTCCAACAGTCGCATCGATCGGCTCCAATGACGAGAACGCATCTAGCATCTCCGGGGATATTTCGAAATTCTCCAAGCCGAAGTCCTGCAAAGGCACAGCTGGAGGTTGGCACGAATTGGCATCGATAGTAAAGTCATTGTTTTCGGCTGGCGGTGGCACTGGGTCCGCCGTAAGTGGCAGGAGGCTAGCTTCTTGCGTGGTGTTGGCTTCTCTATTTATCGGGGGTTGACTAGGTCCTGCGAAGGCGTCCGCGGGGAAATGTATATTTAATTTAGATAATGCTTGGGTGATGAGGTTTAACGAACTCCCGATGACTGATTTTGAGATTAGAATTGACCCGTAGAACAGTGGAAGCACTGCAGATAGATCAAACAGTACACGTTGAACATGGCGGCACTTACCTGGATTGATCCTCCCCACCCTCTCTAAAGCTCTGATACAGAATTCCAACCGCCTAACTGTCATCTCCTCCCCCGCCACTGGCCCTGTTGCGGCCTGTACCTGCAGTAGAAAAATTGAGGCAGCAGTATAAACACTGTACGACAGCGACAGTATGCAGTAATCGTCACCAAAGGTACGACAAAATAGGTCGAAGATTGCGATGATTGATGTAGCCGAGGAGATGCATTCAACGAGGTGGTTAGGGTCCGGTCGCTGCTGGGCGATATTGCAAGACCTTTGGAAGAGCATTGGACGGTAGAGTAGGATCTTAAAAGTATGGTAAAGACAACTAGGGAATTTTAGCAAAACAATTCTCTGGCAAGGACTGTGTGCTTTACTTGAGCGTAACGATATGGCTAGGGGGACAATAAGCTGGGAGATCTTTTGCATCTATCCTCAGAAAACTAGGAAGGTCATCCCACCACCTTCCCAGCGCTCTACTTTCGGTAGCTAGACAAGCTTGTATCTCAGCTTCGGAATTCCGACCAAGTGGATCGTAGATATGGATTAAGACCTGATTGAAGATCTCGGATAGCTGACACATCCTCATGAAGCAGGAGATGGAATGTGCTTGCGTTGGCGGGTAGTCGAAGCCATCTGGATAGACTATGCCGTGCGGTTTCCAGAATTCGGTTTCGGCTGAATCGTCGACTATGTAAAGCGTTAGCATAGCTCATGATTTCCATGATATCCATTAGTTTAGAATAGAGAAAGGAAACTCACGCATAATCTGCGGCGGACTAACCGTCGAATGCTGTAACGTCGGCGACCGTCCCAGATAAAGACTAATCATCTTATCCCAAAAGTAACAACTCCAAAATAAACGATGCCGTATTTCAATATCCTCATCTGATAGCTGCACAGCGCCAGCATACCTTTGGCCATCAATCGTAATTCCCATGTCTTCGATGAGCCGGAAAGCCATGCCACTGTACAGCCATGCTTGTGTTCGATTCCCGGCGCTGCATTCTTGGGCACTGAGGAGAAGGAGTGTCTGAACTGTCGGAATTTTACTATGGCCTTGCCTCAACTCATCAAATAGTAACGTTCGTGCTTGTCGAGAAAATAGTTGGCCATTTTCGTAGGGCTCAAGGAGTTCTCTGATTTTGGCGTCGTTTCTGCACCATCTCACGGAATGTGAGAGCATAGCGTTGAGGAGAGTATGGGAATAATACGAGCCCAGCAATTCCATATCACCTGTAGACAGTCAGTTTGAGTCCGGCTTTCGATCAACAGAAGTATCGTACGTGTGAAAGCCGGTCTGTACACAAAGTTGAAAAGCGGCTGTATCCAACACCAATGTACCTCCAACAAAAATTGAAACGGTTCCTACAGAATCATTACCAGCCTGTCCTCACATCCTCGAAAGACATCAAGAGCTTACCGGCGTCTCCGAAAACGTCTCCATAGCCCTCTGCTGCCACGCATTATTTACCAAGCGTTCCTTCCTCTCCCCTCCCCCAGCAGCCTCCAAAAACCCAGGATGCATACCTCCACCTCTGCCAGACCTCTCATTCGGATTCCTACCCACCGGACTCGGCAATTGGAAGAAGCTCGTCGCACCATGATACGTAATGCCACCTTTCTCATCCCTCTTCAAGCCGTCAAAAGTGCCTAAGCCATCATGTGACATCAACACGCCTTTTCCCTTCTCCTTCTCTTCGAACTTCAGATTCTCCAAAACTCCAGATCCCGCTCCTTCTCCTCCCACCTCTCCTCTCCCCTCACTACTCTTTCCCTCGGCCCCATTCCCATTTCCAGTCCCATCCCCATTCTCGTCCCCCCTCACGCCCCTCCCCTCAAGCAACCCCTCCAACTCCCTAACCCTATTCTCCAACTTCTGCGTATACGAAATCGTCGGCGCAAGGAGATACCTACAGCTATCATTCCTCACGACACAACGACGACAGGCGGGCTGTTCGCCGCCGCATCGTACTTTCCGGACGCGGCATTGGTCGCAGGAGAAGGCTTTTTTCTTGATGGATTTTACGGACGATGTTGATGCGTTGGACTTGGGATTTGAAGTTGAGTTTGGGTTTGGGTTTGAGCTGCGAGTGGGTGATGTGGGGGAGGTGGTGTCGGACATGCTCTTTGTGGCTTGTGGGAGGTTGAGCCGAAGTTTGGATCGGTGGTTGAGATGCAGTGAGATGAGATGAAATGGTGAGATTGGATTTCGGCAAGCAAGTAGAACTCGAGAGTCGGGACCGCTTCGAGACGATGGTTTGGAAGCCGGGTTTATATCCTTATATCCCGATACGGGAGTTTATTTCCATGGACTGGATCGCACCATCAGTGTAAGGGCAGAACACATAGATGAATAACTTGGGGAGGTGTAGTTTGGAGGTTGAACCTGGAGGTCACTGGACATAGAGATGGAGAAGTGGATCTCTCTCCCCCCGCGCTTGACTAGTCTGGCTCGAAGAAGATTAGTGCAATGTCACGTGTATGGGCATGCTCCCTACAGACATGTCCAGAGGGAGAGGGGAGTAAGAGTAAGAGGATGCTGGTTCCTTACTTAGTTAAGGTTCATTTTGTGGTGATATATTGATATCTGCTCGTTTCGATGGTTAACGAATGATAACTATTGATGGTTGTGTTGGCAGCCCTTTCTTTGCGGGATTGGATATCTCATGTACATATTCAAAAAAAAAGAGAAAACAATGATATGGTACGATGAAGGCGTCTATTACGGATCGGTGAGGAGAGGAGAAGAGGACGAAGGTATCTGGACTGGTGATATGGAGGAATCATGGTGGCAGAGAAGAATAATGGAAAGATGATGGGTGGCAAATGTATGGATGGGTAAAAGAACGTTGTATAGAGAGATATGTAGGACGGAAGGAGGTGATAATGAGGTGAGAATAGGGATTGCTAGATGAAAGGAATATGTAGAGGGTAGAATCAGTAATAAGGGAGGCTTAGAAACGGAGAAGGGAACATGTCGACTCGAAAGAGGGAGTAAGAGAAAAAGATGGCGAGGTAAAAAGGGATGTGTGAGACGGAAGTGAAAGGAAAAGAAGAAGGTTAGTTATGTCAAAGAAAAGATGGAATGAATAGGTAGGAAGAAGCTGGAGCAGTGGGAGGGAGCACTGAGGTAGTGGGAAGGAATTGTATTGAGAAGGAAAATGTACTGGGAAGGGAGTTCAGCCAGAGAGATAGGAAAGATACTGGCGAGTAAAGTACCACTTCAGGCGGAATGTAGCAGGGTCAAAGATATGAATATTGGAAACGCATGGAGACTTCCTCGGGGTTATGTAGATGAACGAGGAAAGCGAGATTCAGTCCCCAATGAGCATTGTCACAAACCACGAAGGTCAAGTCAATATGCTCTCCTGTCAAGCATGCTTTGTATTCTCCCTCAATTGCTTGGATTGAGTCTCTGTCTGTCTGTCTGTCATGGTCGGTCGTAGCCCGCATGAATCTGATGCCCTAAAAGGGTATCAATCATCCTCGTAACTTCTCCGTTCGTCAAATCGCATCGCATTGCATCACATCGTACCGATTGCATCTGTCATGTATGGTTGCTCCGCTCTATCATCGTCCCTCCCTCCCAGCAGAGAATACAAACAAAAAGGCAGAAGAAAGAACTTTTGTTGTCCCATTTTCGTCCCATCCCGTTCTAGATAGCCTTGAAGCGAGAAGGAAATCCCGCAGCAGAAAGAAGGGTGAAGGAGAATGGAACAAACTCCTTGAGTGAAAAGAGTTTGATGATTTTTTGGTTGTCAGGTCGCAAAGAAAGAAAACATCGTGAAGGAAATCGTGAAAGGTAATGTTTTGTTTTACAAAGAAGGCCGGCTGTTTGGTGAAAGCTGGTCATCGTCAAATCCTCAATCTCTGCAAGCCACCCTTTCCAAAGACTGTCTGGGGTATCGTATCTCGTCGTCGTTCTGCATGCATGTCTTTCTCGGAAGTTCGGATTCTCGTCGCTCGTCGGTTCATTCGTCGGTCCTCAATGTATCTTTCCGTGACGGTAGCTTAGTTGGGGCACTGAGCCTGGACGTGACCTGGCTGCTTGCACTTGTAGCAAGTACGCTCGTTGTTGTTCTCAACTGGGCAGTCTCTTGAGAGATGTCCAACCTCGCCGCAGTTGTAGCACTTCTGTCCTTGGGTGCAGTCACCTATATGGGGTCAGGAAGAGTCCTAGGAAAAGGAGGGAATGAGCATACGGGACATGTGACCGTATCCTCCACAGGAGTAGCAAGTCTGTCCTCCTTGTCCACCACCGTATCCACCTCCACGTCCGCCTCCGTATCCGCCTTGTCCTCCGCCGAAACCGCCACCGTAGCCACCAGCCTCTGGGCAGTTGCGGGCAATGTGACCGATCTTGGAGCACTAATGGATGTTAGAATACATCGAGACTATATAGACAAGCAATTATACCTTGTAGCACTCTTGGGATCCACCACCGGATTGGAAACCACCGCCACCACGTCCAGCACCCTCAGCAGCAGGGTTTTGGCAATCGCGGGAGATGTGGCCAGGTTGACCACACTTGTAGCAGGTCTTGTCCTTTGGTCCATCAGGGCACTCACGGCCTAATCGTTGTCAGCATCGGTCTTCTGTGTCTTGGAAGTGGCAGGGCGTACTCATGTGTCCCTCGCCTGAATGGAAAAATTCTATCAGTCTCTTCTCTTCACATGGATATCGACGTCACTCACCACCGCAGTTGTAGCTATGACCATGTTAGTCAATTTTCTTTGCTAGCGATGTAGGGTACTTACCACTTAGCAGGGCCACGGGTTGGGCAATCACGGGCCTAGAATGTCAATAAATGAAAGGTAATAGCAGAGGGACAGTCCATACTTGGTGAGAAGCATCGCCACCTAAATTATGAATGTCAGCTGAAGCCCTTCGGATAGTGTCTTTCAATGTATAGTGTGGGGGAAGGTGAGGTTATTGTCGCAAATAGATTGGACCCTTGTGTGCCCACGCAAATCCTTCCCCTCAAATGCGAATCTGACTGCTGGACCACAATTGGCCAAAGCTAGCTGCAGCGCATAGAGTGAACAGAGACACGACCAGTATCTGCCACTGGGGACCTCGTGCAAGGTTTGAGGATGTGTGTGAAGAGGAGTTCGAGGGCGGGGATGTCGGATTGGGATCGTGTTGAAGGCGAACAGAACGAGAGGCGGTGTCACTCACAGTTGTAGCAGCCGCGGGCAGGTCCAGATCCGTAGGAGTCCATGATTTCGATTGAAGTGGGAGTTTCTGAAGACGGAGAAAAGATTAGCTACGAGTTTTGCAGGAGGTCTTTTGTGGTTGTGGGAGTAACCGAGATATCAAAAGGTGTTGAAGGTACTTGGATGGTGGGGTCAACGAGGGACGGTGAAGAGCTGTTGAACTGACCTTTCAAAGAAAATTTGTTGTCGGGAAAACTGTATCTAGTACAGTTAAAGAATTCGTGTGTGAGGAAGAACCAGCAAGAGGGAATGCGGTTCTTTATGAGGTTGTTGGAGGTATGATTTGAAGGTGTAATTGTCAAGTGGGAGGAAGAAAGTTCGCTCGAAAAAGTTCTGGTTTGGGTCAGGCTTCTGTGTGGCCAGTAGCGTGCCGACTAGGCATGAGCTAGCGGCGACTTTAGCGACTTTGTCTGCCACTGGACTGGCCTGTCGCCCCCTGTCAGTGAAGAAAAGGACCCCTGCCAAACAAGTAACGGCCACACCACACCATAAATTGATCGACTTTGGGTCAAATCAGATTGCTGGAGGTGGCGCAGTGGGGTCGAGTCACGTTGCTGATGTGTTGATGTGCTGGTAAAATGTGAAGGTGGTCTTGGTGGCACAGATCTGATGTTCCTTGGGGAGCAGAGCAAAGCAGTGTAGGTAGGGAAGAACTCGGTGCAGTGCAGCATGAGCAAGGGCAAGGGCAAGGGCAACGGGAGAGGAGCAGGGCAAGGCAAGGTAAGTAGGCCAGCTCATGGTATCTATGAATGGCGGAAGGAAGGGAAGCATCACTTCATCCTGGAATTCTCTTCTCCGTTTTCAATTATCCAGGTTCAAGTACCTCCCGCACACAACAAGACAATTGAATGGACAGACGGTGGGCAAAATACCTGGGTATATGTACCCACTCCTATCAACTTCCAGGTTCGCTCCTCCGTGCCTACATATGGTAGGTACCTGGGTACTTTGCCGGATCATGCGCCATTTCGATATTCTCTACCTACCTACTACTTGATATGTCCTCGACCTTCGAGGACAATCTTATGAAGGTTCTCTATGCAATAGCTGTTGCGACTGGCTGATGCCGATTGCGGCAGTCTAGGATCTTCCACTTGTCACCTCCCGAACGGCTTTCCCTACTTTCTGTGTAAGAATTGACTTTCAGCATCATCACACCGGCACCGTTTGATACACTGAGCCTGTGTGGTGCAGAATTTGACACGTTCTTTCTGTGCCATGATTACCTAGGCCTAGGTACAATCTTATTCTCCTCCAAAGATCCCGACACCGCCGTTGACCCCCATATGCTGAATGGCGGTCAGTTATCCGACTACCCCTCTACTTCCAGCTTGCCTGCATACCGCACCGCAGGGTCGCATTGGCCCGTTAGGAACAGGAAAGGTACGACTAACGAGATCGATCAATCGCACAAATCGAACGCCATCTGGAACTGTTTCATCGCAGACACCCAGCCAGTCAGAGCGCCAGTACAGACACAGATATACCCCACCCTCTTGTTACAATAAGCCTTCCGAGCCCTAGTCAACCACCACCTCACGCCTATATATCCCTATAACGACGTCTCTATACCCTTTACAGCCGTCTGCTATAGTTCGTCACTTCTAATCCGCCTTCATATCATAAGCCAGGACCAGAGGTTGTGCAACCTGTGACTGCACGTTGCTGGCAATGCAATTTCCGTATCGATGCATACTACGGTATCGACGGGGTTCATGATACTCGTACCACTTCACGTTGCAGCCTCATTCTTCTGCCAATCCTCTCTATATGACTACAGGTTTCGACGAACCAACGTTTTAGCCCGTCTAGATTTTGATATGGCCTATTCCACAGCCTATCGAATAAGCTGAGGATTGCTGCAATTTCTATGGACAAGGGTGAATCGAGAAGCGCTTCCGTACAACGCACGAGCTTGAAAACTGCCACAAATGGTAATGCGACACTACTGAAGTCATTCCGTCAAATTCAAGCAAAGTTTTGTCTTCCCTGTTCGGTTTTGCAGTGTCAAAAGCACATCGCGAAACTGTCCATGACCCTTTTATCTCAATCACACTATTTCGGTCTGCACGTCCCAAAACCTGCCTTGAGGTTCAAAAGCGACTTTTGCAGCGATATCCAGCAGAGTTGTGGACCCACGTTCTCACCTTCCGAGGTCGGTAGAGGCATATAATCGACCACATATTACGCTCCGTCCCAGAGAAACGAAGTTCAAGGAATTCCACCTTCTTCACATGTGGTCGAATCAATCGTGTTCTCTGTCGAGATTACCGGCTGAAGCGGATGAGTCTTGTGATGGCAAGGAACGACTTGCATCGATCTTGCAAGCATTGTATCAGTGCGATGTTGATATTGCATTCTGCTCTCTGCTTTCATCCGAAAGGAAATGTTGAGGTCACTTGATGGGTCCGCAATGCTACCCCTCACTACGGAACCTGGTTCCAAATGAAAAGAGGAGAGGTTTGTATCGGTCGACGCTAAAGAGTAGGGTTTCGTTATTTCCAGATATAATACTATGATCCGCACGTCAATTCTCTTCAGTACCTACGGCCGACGTCACGTGGGGAAGATAGCATTGTTCTATCAACGGATCCTATAATATTTGAAGCCCACTTACTTATTTCAGCAGCAACGATTGCAATATTCAGACATACATTGTAGGAGAGATCGATACGTGGGTCTTGAACTGCTACACAAACCATGCTATGACATGCGTCGAAAGTCCTTCTTCGTGAAGGTAGGACTTCCTCTCGCTAGCAATCCGGCTCACTTCCGCCAACCGCCATCGCAGGAGGGGTCCTGCAGATGGTAAACCTCGACTTTCGATCTCTGTGCTGCTGGGATGCTTCATCTATATAGCCAAAAGAGAAGGTTCCTCCAATCGACCGTCAACCTGCCGACTTCACCATCCTCCGCATACTTCTCGGCTTGAATTCCGATGCTTCTCGGGTTCTAGGCCAGTCATCGCCAACTTTCTAACGCTACATGCTGGCTGGTGACAAACATCACGGCCTGTCCCTGATTCTCTTATTCCATACAGTGTGATGTGGAGATGTGGGACTCGCCCGAGCTGGCCTGACCAGAGAGAGCTGGGTGGCGCGGCTCTGCTGCATCGCCTGTCAACCAGGATTCAGTGTTAGCGAGAGGGGATTGGCTCGCAGATAAGGGACGGAAGATACTGTTGGGATGGCAATTGATGTATAAAGAGAGTTGGAGACTCATTACCGTCTCGCAAAATAATCAGTAATGCTACGGCAAGGAGATAGTTACGGTTGAGGGAAGTACCACACCTTCATGGCTTTCTTTCGATGCTTTTGCTCGGCAAGGCACAAGCATTACTGCTGATGTTATCGTCGTCGCAAGCGGAACGCCTTCCTCTCCATTAATTCCTCTAGCCGCTGACCTCCCGGCGATACTGCTACATCAATGATACTCGACTACTTTCTCTCTCTCTGCTCCTCAACACGGCTTCCCGTCGACTCCTCTCGGGTATCATCCTCCTCATGAACCAGTCAGAGACTTGATGGAGACTTTCAATACTACTCGAAGTGAGTTCCAAGGTACCCTGACGCCAAGGTACAGTGGCAGGATATTTGCTACGCCCTCGGTTCCTGCATCCTACCCGCGTCAAATGTCTAGCAAAGTCATTAGTCTGCCTCCTTTCCGCTCACCCTCTGCTCGCTACTCGACCTCCTCCTCCTTTACTAAGACGCTTCAAGAAAGCCAAAAGCAACAAGCGCTCCGGGCGCCTTCGCAGACCGTTAGGGGTAGCCAGGAGATCGACCATCAATGTCCAAGTACCTGAAGCCATGGCTTGTTGATACAGGTGGCAAACTCGAATCTGTACACGAGTCTCATAAATGGCACGGTACTACAATACGAAGCTCAAAGCATGACGATTCTGCGACATACACAACAACTCTCACAAGCCAACGCTCTCGGACCACGCCCTGCGTCCAGCGACTGAATCAGCAAATGCCGTGATGCTGAACAGAAGTGCATCATGGCAACACGTTAGGCACGATTTGGTCGGCACTGTGCTCTACTGCAAATATCCTACAACAGCGAGAAGGTATGGATCCGTGTACAGAATAGGATCAGCACACTAGAGAGAGCGGACGATCCTGCAAGTGAATAGACAGACACGCTGCTTAAAAATACATGGCTCTGACATCTTGCTTGTGCACTCGTCTGTGCATTCATCTGCTGAGGAAGAAGAATACTCTCCATATCTGGCTCTTCGTTGACTGATGAGACGCTACTGCTCGAGTGATTGCGCGTTAATGGTTTTAAGTGTCCAGAGTTCCATGTTAGTGTGTGATGATCTCGTGCGATGGACACGAAGAGATCTGGAGTTCGTATCAAGCCTGGGCATCAATTCCTTTTCTTTCGCTTTTGCAATAGCTAAGCTGTTTTCCTCTCGTGCTGCTTTGCTCTATCTTTGTTACCACGTCGTGGACTGCCTGCCTGGTAGGTAGGTAGGATCAAGAATTCTTCGAGCCATGCATGCTTAGAAACAGTCTCGTTTTTTCACGCCGTGTTATCCAACCATCTCTTCCTCTTTCAAATCAAATCTTGCTTCAATCTTCTCATCATATCTCATTGATAAGTGTGCTAAGGGACGTACGTATATTCATTTGAAGTAAAAGCCGACACTCCCAACGTCAGATTCCAACTCCACGAAACGCCATTGACAACCCCTAATTCGCAATGCCCAATGCCAAACTGTCCCAGCTATCTTCTCTTCTTGCACCTCACCCACTCACTCACACGTTCAAACAGCAGCCCACCGTCCAACCAACTCCCCCAACGTCTCCACACCCCCAACATTCCCGGGAAACACCACATACGGCACGCCCCTATGCCTACTCGTCTCCTCATCACACCCCCAAATCGGCACCCCCGGCGCCGCCTGACCCAAGATCATCGCCCTCTTCATACCAAGTCCCTTCGTCGCAGCATCACTGCTAGTGATGCCCCCCTTGGCGATAATGTAGCGAGGCGAGACGTCGATCCCACGCAGGAATTGCACGAGTGCGGAGGCGACGACGGAGCCGATTTTTAGGGATGAGAGGGGTGAGGAGCCGAGGATTAGGGAGCGGGATGTCATGAGGAGGACGTCGGTGCCGGAGAGGATGTGTTGCGTTGCCTGAGTGATGGCTGTGGTTATGATTTGCGAGGGTTGAGATGCATCCGAGGGCGACGATTCGGATTCAGACTCAGACTCAGCGAGGAGAGCGCTAACATCGAGCTCAATAACATGGAGCTTATCCCCCCTACATTCCCTCAGGTACGCAAGTTGCGCCGTCGTCTTCGGGACGTACGATCCCGCGATGACCAAGCCACCTGGACTCCCCACTGAAGTGTCAACGCCTAGTTCAGCAGCCGTCATAGGCGCTTTCCCTTGGATCCCGAGACGAGAAGACACGAATGCTGCGCCGGTGCGATACAGGAATTTGGCGCCGTGCTGCTCGGCGAGGATGCAGCCGAGGGCAAAGACGTGCATGTCTTCTTCGGCGGCGGCGTTGACGACGACTACACTCCCCTTCTTCACTCCGCTTAACACTTGGGCGACTTTCTCGTATCCACCGAGTCGGATATCGTCAAGGGTTACGGAGACGATCTGTTCGGGTTTGAACCTGCAGGATGTCTTTTCGAGGACGTAATCTCTGAGATTGGAGGAGGAATATCCGAATGTCGCGTCGCTGGCGAAAGGCGTTTGGCTTGCGGGGATGAGAGATGGGCCTTCGGAGACGTAGTGTACGTCGTTGATGGTGTAGCGGCCACCTTGGTAGAAGAAGGGGGCGAGGATCCAGGCTGTCGATGTCCCTAGTACGGATTCTACGGCGTCGGGCTCTTCGGGGAAGTGGCCTCTAAGAGTCGAGTCGCCGCGGAGGACGATTTGGAAGGTCTTGTTGGCGGAGGTGGCGGCGTGGGAGATGTTGGTTGTTATTTCGGTGATGAGGGTTGTGGCTTCGGGGCCGGGGAGGGCACGGGAGTTGGTGAGGATGAAGAAGCCGGACGGGGAGCGGGTTAGTTCTGTGGTGAGGGTTGGGATATCCCAGACTGTTAGGACGGGAATGTCGTCTGCGCTGTGTTAGATTTGCTTGTTCTGGGGCATTTGGATATGGTAGATGTGAAGAGTGTCTTTAGGGGGCGTGCTGATGGAGAATAGGGGCTCGGTAGACTTACGGCATGTTTGCGTACCAGTTGGATCATCGTCGAGGATTATAAGTGCTGGTGTCTCGGGAGATGCAATACGTTGTTTGATCGTTGCGAGAGTATTCGTGCTTGTGATCGGAGGCAGAGAAGCGATCGTCTCTTCAAGTGGAAGAGGCTCATACTCTCTTGGCTTGAAAGGCTCTGGCCGTGTCTCTGCTTTGGGCTCAACTGGTTTCGCGGCCTCAGCAACAGAAACATCAGTCATCAACTCCCAAACCCTCACAACACCGGAATCAGCATCCTTGGCCCATCCTTTCGCAGCACCATTCAGATACACTTGATGACTTGCCGCACTCAATGGAGCCGCGTATCCTAGGCGTTTGGCTTCGTCGAGCACAATACCCAGATCTTTGACAAAGATTGCCAGCTGGCTGTTGGGCGTCCAGTCTGCATTCAACATAGCCGGGACACGGTTTTCAAACATCCAGCTTCCACCAGCAGCATTTTTGATGATTTCGTACAGACTGCGAGTATCAAGGCCGAGTTTGGCGCCGAAAGCCATGGCTTCAGCAGCGGCGACAATATGTACGCCTGCGAGAAGCTGGTTGATGAGCTTCACAGATGAAGCAGCACCGGCTCCGTTGGGGATGGTGTGGAGGTTTGAAGGAGGGCCAGAGAGTGCGGTGAGTACTGGTGAAGCTTTGGACAGAGCGAGCGCTGCACCGGAGGAGATGATGGTGAGGTTACCAGATGCAGCTCGTACTACGCCTCCACTGACAGGAGCATCGATGAGCTCGAGTCCTGTTCCGAGAGCTGAAAGTCGCTGTCCGAGGTCCTTGGCAAATGAAGGCGGGACAGTGGAATTCAAGATAATGATTGCATTTGCAGGGAGCGTGGAAGCTACTTTGCCAGAGCCGAAGAGGACATCATCCGCTTGTGCGGCATTCTGAACCATGAGAATGAGGATCTCAGCTGAGTCTGCTGCTTCGGCTGGCGAAGATGCTGCGCTCGCCTTGTTACCTGCTTGAGCGAGGAACTTTTCTGTCGATGGCGAGTAGACATCGCATCCGCATACTGGGAAGCTGGCTTTGACGAGAGAAGTAGCCATACCGATACCCATAGCCCCAAGACCTACGAAGCCAATTTTGGTGATCTCGAGCGGGGTTACTGATGGCGTGAGTTTATCGGATGCGGGTTGTGGTTTTGCTTGCTGGTGGACAAGATCTGGTGTGCCAGGTGTGAACGTTCTCACAAGTCCAGAATCATCTTGGCGACCCATTCCTTGTGCTGATGCGGAGAGGTAGAGTTGCTCCGCTACTGATGATAATGGCAGTGGGAAGCCTTGAAGCCGCGCAGATGAAGTGACGATACCCATGTCCTTGACAAAGATATCGAGAGCAGAGTACGGCGTCAGATCATTGTCCAGCATATGCGGAACTCTATTCTCAAACATCCAAGAGTTGCCTGCCGCGCCTACGATAATATCGTAAACCTGTCTGGTGTTGAGTCCAGCCTTTGCAGCCAGACCCATAGCTTCAGCGGCTGCTGCGATATGGACACCAGCCAGGAGCTGGTTGATCATCTTGACGTTGCTAGCTGCTCCGATGCCACCGGGAATAATGTACAGTTTCTCTGACATGTCGGATAGAATGCTATTACCACGTTCTAAGGCTGCAGACGTGCCAGAAGCGAGGATGGTGAGATTTCCCTGGGCGGCGCGAACAGTTCCTCCTGAGACAGGGCTGTCAATCAAGAGGATGTCTGTTCTACTCAAGATTTCTAAACTAGATTGAACAGAAGTCAAGTAACTTGATGGCACTGTTGAACACAGGATGATTGTTGCATTTTGCGGGAGAGCTATATATTGTTAGACCAATGAAGATTCTTAGTCCGTCGAAATTTAAATACCTTGAACAGCTCCAGTCTCTGAATCGAAAAGTACGGATTCTGCTTGATTTGAATTTGCAACCATACAGATGAAGATATTGCTTTCTTTCGCGGCTTCTCTAGGTGAGCTGGCTGTCTTTGCTCCAAGAGCTTGGAATTTTGCAAGTGACGGTTCGTAGACATCAAATCCAGTCATGTGGTGACCTAATCCAAGTAAATGGGAGGCCATCCCGAAGCCCATGGCTCCCAACCCAGCAAAAGCGATCTTCTCGCTACTTTGTGTCGCCATGATGTCGTACGTAGGAGTCTTGAGGTGGAGATGGTATTATTTGGATGACGCTGGAGGGAATGATGGGCTGAAGAGAAAGGCAATGCAAGAGAGAGAGGGGTATCAATGGGTTTGGAACTCGGTGTCCACGAAGGCTCGAGGACTTATATGAATGTCCGGTCGGGCCGGATATGGAGTCGACATGTTTTGAAGAATCTATAAAGCCGAGACCCAATCCTCCCCGGATTGAAGTGGACTGTGTGTAGTGGAGGAGATGGAGGAGATATCACGGTGTTCTCGCCGGTACCTCAATGCCAAGTTATTTTCGAGGGTGGGGGCTGCTAGCCTTCTTCCCCTCACAGAGCGCCTTCATCAACCTCGGACTTCTCCCGCGTTTTCTCCTCTCCTCACTTCTCCTCATCGCCAAAGGTCACGAACACAATTGACGCTTTGTGGAATCCACGAGGGTCTTGCATATCGCGAACATCTCGGAGTTGTCATCATTCCTCGCGGTCATCCTACCGATCAGCCATTTGAGTGCCGCACTTTCTATTCTTCTGCATGTCGTGAAGCTTCGTAACCAGAATTCGGGATTGTGGCCGCATCCTCTTGACAGAGCCACAGAGCCTGGACTCTCGCAACTCCCTGCTCCACTTGAAGCCAATTCATGGCCCTGTTGTCTGCATCCAACCGTTGCCAACCCATCTTCACGTCTTAGCGATTGCGCTTCGAAATTCCTGGGGATTGTGGGGATGAAACGAGCACGCCAGGAGATCGAGTCGCCTTCATCGACCGGTCACGTGGGCGCCGCGGACCAGGGGAGACTGCCAAAGATATCGAGGAAGGTGCATGCATGTACGGAATGCCAGGCGAGGAAGATCAAGTGTGACGTTGGACCTGATAAGTCTGTGTGTACGAGGTGCTCGAGGAAGAGTTTGAAATGTATTGTCAACAAGAGTCTTCAGTCTCTCTTGGAGGAAGGGACAGAGTAAGTGGGATGTCCGGGGCGAAAAGACATATACTAAATTATGTTTAGATGGAAATCAAATATGGAAGACAATACGCAATGTCTCCAGCGTGCTGTCGCCAAAATCTTGAGCGTCCTGGATCTCCCACCTCTAGAGACCTTCACACGTCAAACAATTGTTCAAGTCGTGTCACCTGAAGCTGTTGCCGAACGGTTGCAAGCCAACCCTGAGCCAAGAGCCTCAAGAACCGCTGCAATGGCCATGACGAGGGAACATTCCCTTGAGCCAGAGTCGAATAAAATTGATGATGCCCTGGTATCGGCGCCAATGGGAAGTTTGTACGAGGTCACCAAATTGAGGAATCTCAGAAGTAATCCAAGTGCCAATTCGGGACCAGCAGTAGTCGAAGATTTTATCTCTAAGGGCAGAGTATCGGAAGCTGAGGCAGAAGAATTGTTTGGTATATTCAGTCGGTCGCTGAACCACTACCTCTGGGGTGGGATTGCTTTGGTTCATGATAACTTGGCGTCTGTCCGCCAATCGTCCTCTCTTTTGTTGGCTGCAATACTCACGGTCACTGCTTTACATATCCCTGGAAGGGGTCAGACATTTGATGTATGCTATGCAGAGTTCATAGCCCTTGTCTGTGACTCGATGTTCGAGCGCTACCATGTTTTGGATGGTATCCGAGGCCTGTGTATTGGGGCATTCTGGCTGTCGGATGTCAGCTGTAAGTTACCTACCCAAAGTGAACAGAAGAATGAACGCTAATTAGTTATCAGGGAAGCTGTCAGGACATGCAGTAAGGATAGCAACAGAGTTGAATCTCCATCAGAGCTATTCCCGGGCATTGAGAGGCTCTCAAGAGCATATTGAAGGCGCCAGACTGTGGTATTTCCTTTACGTCTGTGATCATCACTTCAGCATCGCATATGGCAGGCCTCCAGTCATACACGAGAACGAAACAATTACTCATCACGAGCGTTTCTTGGAACTACCAACCATCACACAGGCGGATCTGCGCCTCCACAGCCAAGTTGCAGTTTTCCTCATTCTGACCAAAGTTTACAATGCGTTTGGCCCAGATATCGAGCAAGTCTTGTCGGAACAAGATCTTGTCCGTCTCCGACACTTCAATGTCGATTTAGATTCCTGGAGGATCAAATGGGAGCCGCTTCTGGCACCCAACACATATGTTGCCTCATACCCCGCCAAGGGTGTAATCCTCCACTTGAATTTCGGAAAGCTTCAGGTGGGCTCATTGGCGCTTCGAGGAATCAAGCAGCCTTCAGAACTTACGCAAGACCGAAGAGAACTCGCGGGAACAGCTGTACACTGTGCACTGGGGATCTTACAAATGGTTTTGGAAGACACAGACGTTCGAAACTCAGTCGTTGGTGTCCCGATTTACCTTTCGACTATGATAACTTATTCAACGGTCTTCCTGCTCAAGGTGCAGCAGAAATGGGGCGCATTCAAGCTTGGAACAGACCCAGTGCTTGTTCGAGATCTCGTCACGAGAACAATCAGCCTCTTGAACGAAGTAAGAGCTGGTGAACGACACTTGACGGGTCACATAGCAGCGGGCCTCACCAAGATGCTAGATAGATATACCGCATGGGAAACCCATGGTCAGATCAACCCAGCAAACGGACAACGATACAACGAAGCAAAACAAGAGAACGCCCATCTCGATCCGGCCATGTTTGAGTTCCCAGTTGACTATTCCTCGTTCGGAACGTTTGATAGCTCGCTCCCACTGTACGATCAGAATTATTTTCCAATGGGCTTCTTTGATGTAATGGCGCCCACTTTCAATGCAGGACATGGTCATTGAGCATATGCATTGTATGCAGATCTTCTGCCGGTTATTGAGTTATCAAATGCCGGTGCATGTGATCGTACGCCTATTCGCGATGGCAGCAAGAAAAAATACAGAACTCAACGTTTGCCAACACTATGAACCTCCAGGGAATGATCCAAGTAACACAAAGTCACGCGGACAACTCTTGAAATGTTAAAGCTTGTTCAGATATCCCCGCGCTTGTTGTTTCAATAGAGCTTCCGCCATACGATCATATCGGTATCCCAGCCGCATTATCAAAGCTAAAGTGGTCGATACTGGAGAACAACCCGAAGTGGCTTGGATTGCCATGCTGCGTGGGCGTTCGCATATCTGTCCGCACCGCGGTGTTCCACCCGCAGTCCGCCTCCCACCAATGAGCCCCGTGTTCCCCAGTCAAAACTTTGGCTTGGCTCTCCACATTCCTCGAACCCCCGAGATTCACCAGTTGCTCCCCAGATCCACTCGCAACATTAATAGCATATAAGACGACGATGAGTTCCATCGAAATTTTCATCTCAGACAACAACAACCATCTCGACTTCAACACATACCCGAAGCCTCGACAACAAGGCAACACCAGACAGGCACATCTTCGAGTTCTCAACAATTATGTCGGATTTGAAAAAAGACGAAGTTGCACATCTCGAGATGGACGAAGTTCCAGTCAAAGGTGACATTGATGCCGCGGAGATTGAACTCCAACAGGCCATCAAGGACTATGTTCCTAATACTGAGGCTGAGAAGAAGCTGGTTCGCAAGATTGATATGCACTTGATTCCCATTCTATGGATCATGTATGTTCTGAACTATGTTGACCGTACCAACATCGTAGGTTTCCTTTTCGCTTAAAGACCGAAGGGGAATCAGGGGCTGATAATTCTGCAGGGTAATGCCAAAACTGCTGGCATGGATGTAGACCTTGGTCTCACCAGCTCTCGTAAGTCTCTATCAGTGCTGGAAACGTCTATGTTATCTAATGTCAATCGCAGGCTATGCCTGGGTCATCTCAATTTTCTTCTTCGGCTACCTCATCATGGAAGTCCCTTCGAACATGGTTCTCAGCCGATCTCGACCATCTCTCTTCCTTCCAGCGATCATGTTGGTTTGGGGAGCTCTCAGTGCTGCCATGGCATGCGTCCACAATTACGGATCTCTCCTTGCTTTCCGATTTGTCCTTGGCTGTGTGGAGTCTGGATTCTTCCCCGGTGTCTTGTTCATGATGTCCTGTTGGTACAAGACTGAGGAAATTGGTACGTCATACCTTGTCCCAGCTCCCCACATCATAACTGACATTTTACAGGCAAGCGATTCGCCATCTTCTACAGTGCTGCAGTCCTCTCTGGAGCCTTCGGCGGTCTTCTCGCAGGAGGAATCACAGGTGGCCTTGATGGTGCTCATGGTATTCACGGGTGGAGATGGCTCTTCATCATCGAAGGAGTCGCTACAGTGGGCGTGGCTATAATCGCCAAGTTCATCCTCCTCGACTTTCCTCATACATCAACAGCCCTAAGTCTCGAGGAGCGACAACTCGCTGCTGTCCGCATTATTGTTGATAGCAAGGAAGCCAACGGGGGCAATCACGAACGTCTATCACATTGGGAGGCATTCAAAGCTGCCGCAGTCGACCCACGCACCTACGCATTCATGCTTCTCTTCGTGCTCGACTTGGGAGCTGGAACAATCTCCTACTTCATCCCAACCATCACTAAGTCTCTGGGTTACACCACTATCACAGCACAGTACATGACAGTCCCAGTCTACTCCGTCGCAGCAGTCTGCCTTAATGCATGCGCATACTCCGCCGACCGCATGGGCGAGCGAAGATGGCACATCACCGGCTCCCTAACGCTCGGCTTCATCTGTGCTCTCGTCTGTGCCATAGTGCAGACTCCCATGGTCCGCTACGTCATGCTCTGCTTCGTAGCAGCCGGAATCTGGTCCGCACTTCCCCTGATCATCGCCTGGGCATCCAAGACCATCTCCTTCCCATCTGAGAAGCGCGCTATCGCCATCGCCATGATCAACGCCGTCGGCAATCTTTCTTCCGTTTACGGAAGCCAGATCTGGCCTTCGACTTCGGCGCCTAAGTATACGCTTGGTTGGGGTGTCACAGCGGGGTTCCTTGGGGGTGGTGCGGTTATGGCGGTTATGTTGCCGATTATTATTAAGTATGTGCCGAGGAAGGGGACGAAGGCCGAGAGGGTGCTGCAGGAGAGGGGGGAGATGCTTGAGGCTGTTGCGGAGGCCGAGAGGCAGAGGGGTGTTTAGATAGAAAGGGAAGCAAGCTTGTTTAGTTTTTAGCGGGGAGGAGCAATTTATATACCAGTTCTATTTTCACATATTTTACTTTTATTTTCCGAGTCGCTTGATAAGCTCATCGCATCTCCACTAGGCCAAAACTCGTCCATCAGCTTCGGATGGAAAGAGTAGCTCGGAGGACATCTATTCAGGCTACCTAGTCTCTATGAGGAAGTACGACTACTTGGAGGTCAAACTCCTTGCGGAGCTTCCCAACCACGCACAACATCGACGAATCACCAATTGGTTCCACACACCACTATCCCGACCTCAGACTCTTGAAAGTGACAGACTGACAGCAAGAAACACGCCGTGGAATTTCATTTACTTCATCTATGGCGAGGACTTACTCAAGTCCTCTATGTCCTTCTCCGCGGACCCTCAGTGGGTATTTTCATTCGATACTACCAAGCCGTGCCCGTTTTATAGTTTACAGCGGTCATTGCTATATAAAGATATATATGTTGATTGTTCAACTACCCAAATATAAGAGCTTGATCTTTACATCAGTTGGTACACAGTGCATACGCTCAATAACTATACTCTGCATTTACGTACATCCTTTCATGGCACCGAATCTCCAGGCTAGTCCTATCAAAGAGTATGCAGACTTTGATCGAGGTGAATGGAGGTCATAACTGGCACCCTAGAGTTCATACGTCACCTTGCGAGGGTCAAGCCAGACTTTGTGAATCACAGTTCACGCCCACACGTTAGAAGAGTATATTTCAACACAGCCTCACCACTAATACCCTCCAACGACACCTGAATTTCCACCGCCCTTCTTTGCACACTCGACTAGAAGCTATGGATTGCTCTACGGCTCCAGTTACACGAAATGGAAATACCAACCATTCAGAAATGAAAACACAACCTGCCGAGTCTTCCAAAGCAGCTTCAACACGGTCCAACTCAACTGCAACAAACTCCACACAGTTTTTTCGAACAGACTCGAATCGGTCATCGCGTTCATTACATACCTCGATACCTTCTTTTACCACCCTTGTCAACTCCGATATCACGGCCTTCGATGTCGAAGCCGAAATGGCATTCGCGCTTGTCGCGAGTGATCCGAATGCGAGACCCAAACAGTTCAGAAACTTGTTTGAAGAATTTATCTTTGTGTTTACAACTATGTTGGCGATTGCTTCAACGGTGAGCTGCACATATGTGGTTATTTTGAGGACAACTGACACTTTCTTGGTAGACATTTATACAAGGCGTGATCGTCATCAACACCGGAACCATAGGAAGAGATCTTAGCATGACACCAGCACAAGTGACATGGATAGCCGCTGCGATAGGGTATATTTCCTTGCAATTTCCCTAACAAAATATTTGTACTGATGCTCAAGTATTCAGACTCGCCAGCGGCTCATTCATGCTCTTCTTCAGCAAAACCGCCGACCTCTTCGGCCGCAAACTACAACTCCTCCTCGGCCTCTCCCTCCTCTCACTCCTCTCCCTCCTCATAGCCTTCGCCCCCAACGCCCTGAGCATCAACATCCTTTGCGGCTTCCTCGGTCTCGGAACAGCCATCATCGCGCCCCCCGCCATCGGCACACTCTTCGCCACGTATCCGCAGGGCAAGAGACGGAATCGAGTCACTGGTGCTCTTGGAGTCGGGAACCCTCTAGGATTTATATTGGGGAGTATTAGCTCTGGGGTCGCGACGAAGTATGCGAGTTGGAGACAGAGCTTTATTGTCATTGCGGGATTCTTCTTCCTGTTGGCGGGAGCAGCTGTTTGGACTGTGCCTGCTATTCCGAGGGCTGGAAATCCGGGGGTTTTGGTCAGGCAGTTTGATTATTTAGGGACGGGGTTGACGGTTTTGGGCTTGGCTTGTGTGTCTGCTGCTTTGACGTACGTGCTCCTCCCTACTCTCTTCCAAGTTTCTGTTGCTGCACATCTTTGAGTAACGGGATTCGAGAACGTCTGGAAATGGAAGTCCGACTGACGGAAATTTTCGCGATACAGAGAAGCTCCCCAGCTCGGCTGGCACTCCCCTAAAGTCCTCACCCTCCTCTTCCTCGGTCTACTCTCCCTAACACTCTTCGCTATCTGGGAACACCACGCTCCCTCACCCCTGTTACCTCCATCCATATTCCAAAACTCAACATTCACAATGAGCATCATCTGCGTCGGGCTAGGATACATGTCGTTCATCACGAACCAATTCTGGATATCCATGTACATGCAAGACATCCAAGTGCTTGCACCCTTACACATCGCTGTCAGACTAATGCCACAGGCGATCATTGGCGTTGTGTGGAGTTACCTGGGACAAGCAGTGGTGAGTTGTGTTAGTGGACGTGTCTTGATGGGTATAGGAGGGTTGGGATATCTGGGTGGTGCGGTGTTGATGTTATTCGTTAAGCCTCAGACGAGTTATTGGAAAGTGCTGTTTCCGAGTTTGTGCGTTACGGTCATTGGTGCGGATTTTCAGTTTATTGTCTCGAATGTAGGTTCTCCTCACCTGGCCTCCTTCATCCCTTCGCTTATCTCCTACCTCTTCTTTTTCACACCCTGTTATCCTGCTGTCCAGTCCTGTCTTCAACGATTTCCAGATCTCAGAAGCGAAACTGACATCAGACTCGTAGCTCTACACATCCTCCCACCTCCCTCCCACACAATCCTCCCTTGGCGCCGGCATCCTGCAAACCTCCCTCCGCCTCAGCATCTCTCTCGGCCTCGCCATAACATCCGCCATATACGGCGCCGTAGCACAGACACCCCAGGGTAGAACAAATACCACGTTCCCTTTCTCGCGGGTGTTTTTGTGTACGATTATCATGTCGAGTCTGAGTCTGGTGTTTGTGCCGTTTTTGAAGATTGGGAGACAGGGGAAGGAAAAAATGAAGGAGGATGATGAGGAGGGCGGAGGGATTGAGTTGAATGGGGGAGAGGGAGAGGGTGGAGGAGTCACGAGGAGTAATAGCCAAAGTAGTCTTTGGAGTTCGGCTAGTGCGAGGTTTTATACTGGCAGGTGGGGAGATGGTTGTGTTGGAAGCACTGGTAGTGGAAGTGAGGCGTGGGGGTTTGGACCTGGGGAAGCGGGACGGAAGTGGAGTGGGCTTGAGAGATTTGAGGTCTGTTTGAAGTGTGGGTTGGAGAGAGTCGTTGTGCAGGTACAGCAGCTGCCTGTTGAGGAGAACGATCTGAGCGGTTTGAGTGCCGGCTCGATGCACGAAGTCCCTGCGGGACATCCACACGGCGATATCAAAACCGGCGAAGCGAATTGGTCCTGCACGGCGCCGGATACCGGATCTTGAGATGCTTGTGTCCTGGCAGAGCATCTTAAGATTGTCCTTGTTTTTTTCTGTTTTTTACACTCGTTAAACATTCCTGCCACACTCGTTTGTCTGTTGGGTTCATGTTATTGTTTTTGTTGTTGTTTGCACCGCGCGATGACTGATTAGTCTCATCGCATGGAACAGGTGTTTGATGTGTACCAGACTCCCGAGTGTGTTCTTTGCCAGTCATGTTGGTGGGCAAGCTGCACATAGGATACTGTACAGCTTTCCTGTCAATAGTTGATTGGCTCGAAACGACCTGGGAGTTTGGTAATTGAAATGGTAGGCATTTTCACTTGGAAAGGGCATCTTGCCACACCTTGTAGGATATCTACAAACTCGGCTAGCATACAATATGCAGTGGTTCGCTCATGCGAGTCGAGGTCTGCAGAACTGGGGAAGCAAAAGTGGCTGCTGGCTTGCGAAACCCGATATTTCGGAGAAAAGAAAATGTATACTTACATACGGTGGCTAGATAGTTCCCAAATAGTTTGCTCTTGATAGTCTCAAGAACAACAATAGACAAGAACCTACACAAATCAATCAAACCAAAAGCCTGGGGAGATTACTGCTACGTGAAGATATTGCGGCTGAGCGACAGCGTCCCTCGTGGCTGACGAGCTAGAGAACTGGAGAAGCCGAAGCCCTCTAACCGAAAGCACGTTGCAGGTTGCACGACATGCTCAGGTGAAGCTAAAATACTAGTCTCCAGCCTATCAGAATAATCGATAGCCCACCTCATCGGCGATGAGATTAACGAGGATATGATGAATCATCTCCGATACCTGCAGCTTCTCTACTTGCCGTTCCGAGGGAAACACGGCCCTGGCATGCCCTGCTCAACGAGCCGTGCCCACAATAACCCAGATAGAAAATTCCAAGATTATTCTCTCCGAGTTAGAGAGCCGCTCCGTCATCATCAACCCCTTTGTTTCTCTTCTCGGGCGAATTAATGATGGATGCCCAAGCCCAAGCAAGAATCGCCCGAAGTAATTCCCATATGAAAAGCCCGTAAGGAGTATTCCGAGCACGGTGGTGGAGAGGTCTCACTCTGAAGTTGTTTGAACCTCATGCGTACAAGTCCCGCTAGTTCTGCAGGAGTAGTCAGGACGGACTGAACCCCTCATCTTCGTACACTTGTCTTACAGTTGCAGCTGCAGCCTGCAGCATAAGAACTGTGAACCTAAAATTGTCAACAACTTCACGTGGAAAAGTTGGATGAATAGACTCGGCTCGAAGGTTTGGCTCCCCGCATAGAACAAACTACCGGTAGTAGTAGTGCAGTACACGTTGTTATTGCCACGATGGGATGATTACGAACAACCACGAAAACTCTGAATTTCCAAAGGAGATGGATGTTCTGGCCTGGTCGAGGTCCTCCTTAGCTGGAAAAATCGGAGCCACTTCCCCAGGCCACATGATTGGCAGCACCGTCTTTAGCGAAAAACAATCGCACGGTTCGCTTGGGAATAGGGGGCTGAAATCTTCAACGCTTGTGTGAAAAGGGTTGTGGGGCAGTGACTATCCAGGATTCCAGATTCGCAATGCTGCAGATGGAGCTAGGGCCACAGAAGACATGTCAGTTGTCAGAAACGATGCCACGATTCTGCATCGTTGTTCTCTAGCTCCGGAGTCTGAGACAATCCTTATTTCATCGTTCCTGGGCTTTCGGCAGGTTTTGGACTGGAGTGCAGCCCGAGTGCTGCAGATGGGAGGGCGGCCTGACGGCTTGTTGCGAAATGTTGCGATGGCGTCGGCTGGAGGATCGGATGGCGTCCCGAGTGCTTGGACCTTTGAGGATTGAGGCGTGAAGAAGAACAGCGGGGAAACCTCGAGGGAGTGGATAGGGTGGATGGAAGGATCAGCCGGAGAACACTACTGTGAAGGTCTAGTGAACCCTAGATCCTGGATCCTGGGATTCTTCGACGCGTCTACTGTAGTGTTATCAAATCCGGACACTATTAGTTAAGCTTGGGATTGTCTGGACAATTGGGCATCAGGCGTCCAGAGCCATCACGAGTTGTCATCAGCCATCTTCAGGCTTGAAGGGATATTCCGACAATGGATCCTGGCCGAGAGTAAATTTGTGCAGGTATTGACGCCTTCATATTCAAGTCCAGCCACAGCTAGACGCTGCCTAGACGTCGAACGAGCACGGAGGAATGCAGTTTTGAGATTGGACTCGGGATTCCTGTCCACAGGGCTATCACATCTCAATTTCGCATCTCATCCACTGAGCACGGGGAATCGATTCGAGACCCTGAATATCGGGTTCAATTGCATGGAGCTATCAATTTGCCGTGATAAGTCCTGAACACCCTTGAAGAAATTCAAGACGCCTCGCCGTCACAGTAAGCAGTGACCAACCATAGACGCGTCGAGTCATGTACCTGGGCCCCCCTTTTCCTGTCGGAATTGATAACCTTCAAGGACAGAAGATCTGCGTGCATACGGAGGGACCCAGCATCGGAGATATGTCACTGCATGATGCGAGAGACTTCACCAACGATCATTGGATCAAAACCGGGTCAGAAAGTCTATTAAGAGGAGGGGAAAAGATACCCACCGTCAAGGCGCAGAGGGGGTTTTCTGCAACTTCTGTGTCTCGGTATCTCGAACTCACATGCAGGAGAAAAGTGGTGGCATAAAATTAGAGAGAAACAAGCTGGGTTTGACAGGCCTTCTTCCCTGTCTAGCGGCGGGCGATAGTTCGAAGCGTGCCAAGTTCAGCAGCTTCGGAGTCTGCGAACTCTAATTATTTTGTTTATTGATTGGCGTCGACTAAACCGTGCCGCAGGGTCACTATCAAGGCCAGTCCAGACTCACAGACGCTGCTGTCTCATCCGATTGATTATGATTGTAAGGATGTCTGGATTTAGCAGGTGCCAGACTTCCGTAATAGTAAAGAAAACAGGACTATCACTCTTATAGGATCGTTTCTCCCCGCTCTCTGCGTTCCAATTTCGCGCAATTTCTTTCCCTTTCTCACTCTCTCTATTCTCTCTTTCCAATGTCCTAGTATGAGCTCCTATCACCCGTTGACAACTACAAACGACGGAGACTTTGGAGACTTTTCCTTCCTTGACGCGCTGACTTTCGATTCCAAGGAACCATCTCTGAATATCACTGATCTCGGTCAGCACGCTCCGTCGAACCAGCTCAGTTTGTACCCATCCAGACCGACTGTGCCAGAGAAGAACGATTCTTTCCGTTCTCAGCAGAAGCCGCAAATCGACACGCTGGAGAGATCCACTACCAACACCTTGAAGCGAACGGCGACGAGGAACAACGGTCAAACGAACCCAGTAAAGGAGAAAAAGACAGTCAAGATGGCACCAACAGTCTCAAAGCCGCAGATGAACTGCTTGGAATTGTGCCACAAGACGACGATGTCAATCGACCTCATAGCAGTGCACATCCTTGAATATCTGACAACCGCTAAACAAGTCGCTTACGGCTTCGAGCCTCTGGCCCACGACTTCCTCGACACTTGCCAGATCCTCTTTTCCATTGAAGCTGGTCTGGGAGAATGTAACCGCTCTGGACAGAAGTTGCCACAGGAGATGCTCACGGAGCTGGACCACAAGTTTCGAGTTACCCAAGCAGATTTCAACATTCTGAATCAGATGATTGTGAAGATGATCGCGCCTGCCAGTAAGCTGGCACGGAGCTGGGGAAAATTGTTTGGTGATAATGATATCAAGAAGATCTCGATGGCGCTCGCAAAAACGAGGGAGAGCTTGAAAATGAGTTCCTTGATGTTCCAATGGAGTCTGGGAGAAGAGAGCACGGAGAAGGAGAAGGGGATTGGGTTTACTGGCCTGGTAAGTTTTGCTTTTTCCTGCAAGCGAGCGACAGAAGCGAGCGACAACATGCTGATTATCTGAACAGGCTGCAGCACTCGACAGAATGGACCACAAAGCTGGGAAAGTCACAAAGGACTCTTCCGCGAGGAGGGCTCCTTCGCCAAAGGTCTTGACTCCAGCAGTTACCCCCAAATCAGCAACTCCTCCCCCAACCCAACCACCCTCTCAACCTCTTCCTCAAATTCCACAGCAACATCAACAACTTCAACACCAAGTTCAAACACCATCACTGCAGTCACAGCACCTTGCGACCCAATATGAGCCATTGACCCAAGTGCCTCAATTTCCAGCGCCGCCGCCAGATCTTGCCCCTGCTTTCCCCTTCGGAGCAATTGATGTGCAGAATGGAGTGCAGAACGGCATGTCAAATGGTATGCAGAACGGCTACTCGAATGGCATGCAAAATGGAATGCAAAATGGTCTTCAGCACCAACATCAATCCTTCCAGCAGCCACAAGCACCCTGGTCTAACCGATCCTCTTCAATTCACCATGATAGCCCACTGAGCAACGGCCGCATGGCATTCGCCAACGGCCTACACGCCCATGCACCCGGCAGCCCAGATCACCGCCATCAGAGTACCGTTCACACAAACGGTTCGGATTTGATGAATCCGTATGATCATTATGGTCGACACAGCGCGATGGACGATGCTCGGTCAGTCACGAATATCACTGAGCCAGACTCATTGTCAGAGGAATTCGCCATTCTGGAGTTGGATCCAGCAAAGGTGGTAAGACACTCTGTCGACCCGAGCTCAATGCCTCGTGTGTACCCCCGCAACGGCGTAGATGGCGATACCGCGAACATGAAGGGAGCACTAGTTTCTGCTATCCGTAGCAAGAACTACAAGCTCATCGAGCAATTGCTACACAGGGGTGTCTCACCCAACCTGGGCTTCAACATGCATCCTCTTAGAGAAGCTATTCAGTCTCTCGACGAAGAGAGCCTGAGACTCTTGCTTCTCTTCGGAGCTGATCCAAATGAGTCAAACAGAGATAGCATCACGCCTCTTTTCGTTTGTCTTGAGAGATCGTTCCTTGGAGGCGCGACCCTGCTTCTCAAGTATGGCGCAGATCCTAATCTCGTTGCTGGACCCGAATTGGAGTCGCCTCTTGCTATCGCAGCTATGGCAAACATGGTCGCATTCACTCATCTCTTCTTGAGTCATAACGGAGATGCCAACCATATGACGGCCGCTGGCGCTCCTATCCTCACTGCTGCCATCAAGAAGAAGACCCCCAAGAAGTTCATCGATATGATCCTCGCGTACGGCGCAAAGCCAAACACTAAGACCAGAGAAGGCCACACCGCGCTCTTCGACGCAATCAACCTTGCCCGAACAGACATTGTTACCAGCCTGCTTGAAAACAAAGCAGACCCCAACCTGCCTGGACCAAAACACATGCTCTGGCCCGCAGTCCATCATCCCAAATGCTTGCAAGTACTCTTCGCGCACGGGGCCGACCACAAGAAAGCACCTGGAATCATGGAGCTGGCAGTCAGCATCAACAGCATGGAATCCGTCCGCTTGATCCTCAATGCAGGCGTCAGCCCCGACATCAAGAAAGATGGCGTCTACACACCACTTTGCACATCCATCCGCGACGACAGAGCAGACATGCTCAAGCTCCTGCTCGCCAACAATGCCGACCCCAACTTACCTGCCAGCGAGTACCCATGCTTCAAGTGCGTCACCCACGACCGCGTGCACTTCCTCCCACTGCTCGTTGCAGCTGGTGCGAACCTCAATAGTCCAAAGGGTATAATTGAGGAGGCTGTCAATTTCAACAATGTCGAAGCACTCAACTGGCTCCTCGAGCAAGGTGTTAACCCCAACGATCGCAGCCCTAAGGGCCACTCCGCTCTCACGACCGCCATCCGCGAGAACCGCCTCGAACTAGTCGATCTCCTCCTCATGCGCGGCGCTGATCCGCACGTACGCGGCGAGAACTGGCCCCTCTGCATGGCCGTTGCAAAGCCACCGATCTTGAAGCGACTCTTAACCGTGGTGAAAGAACCACAAGCCTTCAAGGGGATCATGGAGATGGCTGTGCACGCGGACCAGCTCGAGAGTGTCAAGATGCTCATTGCGGCTGGTGTGAGCGTCGAGGATAAGAATGGTGGTGTGTTCTCGCCACTCACGACTGCCATCCGTGAGGATCATAGACCGATTGTTAAGTATCTGCTTACGGACGGTGGTGCTGATGTCAATTCGCCTGGAGAACATCTCCCGATTGTTAAGTCGCTGCGTACGTACCGTGGCGCGGAGACGGAGATTCTGGAGTTGTTGCTTGAGCATGGGGCAGATCCTAATATGATGTATCGTGGCTGGAACGGTATCATGCAAGCTGTTGAGAATGGCGAGGCAGATGTGTTAAGATTGTTGGCGAGGAAGGCTGGTGTGGATTTGGAGGTGAGGGATGAGATGGGCAGAACTGTTGTTGAGATGGCTGCTTCAAGAGGATGGGAGGAAGCTGTCCAGATCCTGATTGAGGGCGACATGGGTTTGAGAATGAGGAAGTAGATGGTGTGTGTCAACGCGACGCTCAAAAACTGAGCACCACCTGTCCTTCTCGCAGGATCTTTCGTTGTGTTGAAAGTAATGACTGTCGTCAAGAATGTCTTTCCTTTGTCGTATTTTCGGGGAGGAAAGGTGTTGGTGGCTATCTGTTTCCCAACAAATGTGTTGGCCGCTGCGATACCACCTATTGTTGACTCGAAGCTTGGAGGCCAGGGCACAGGGCTTGCATCTCCAGTTTCGAGCAGAAAAAATTGCTTACTTGTAAGAATGGGATATTAATGTGAATCGGAGGATAATATCTTTGTGTCTGATAGGGAGGGAACGGGACAACAGTACTAGTACATATTCTTTATGTAGTCGAATTTGATGTATACCTAGCTATGTCTTGATTTCTTCATTCCTGTGATGACAGAGCTTGATTAGTGAAAATTGCGGTTTTGACGTGTAGTGTCCCAGCAGGGCTGTGATCCAGTATTCTTCGAGCGTTACGTCGAGAAGTGTGGTTGCATACCCGTATCTTGCGCATTTCCACAATAGCTCGTTCGTTCTGAAGTAATGTAAGGTCCCTAGGTATTCGAGAAGTGTTCGTCAGGCAGGAAAGTGCTCGTACTTCAGGAATGAAATTGGGGCTATCGTAAAGCAATTGAAAGACGAGACCTGTGATGAATATAAAACTTGAATAGGTTATGTGCCAGCATAGTGGGGCACAGCGGAACATCCTCGGACCGGGATCATTCAAAAGATCGCGTCCCGCGTATCCAAGCGCGTTCACTTCAACTTCACCAAACCGCAATGCAGTGACAATCGATAACACGGGCGCGATGGAGAGCTGGAAGCAGGGCCGTGGTGAATTACTCGAGCAGCTTGAGAATGTATGCAACCAGATAGGACAAAACATTGCCTCAGGTACGAACGTACAATTTCGAGTCAGGGCTGTCATTAACCAATTCGCCCAGAACTCAAGAACGACAGGTTTGCTCGGATCAGCCATGAAGAACTCCGGATACTGCGAGAGACTTCAGCTAGTGTCCCAAAGTTGGCAGAATCCCATGGGCGCTTGACAGACGAGTTGGAGATATGTCGGGCTGTTGCAGCGAAGGTGGAAGAGTTGGAGAAGGAGAACAAACGTCTCGCGGGGGAACTGCAGACGAAGCTGAAGGAGGATGCCACGCCACTGGCAAAGCCTGCGCCTCGAGTTCATTATGGCAATATTCTGAATCTCACGCCTGGGTCCAGCGAGCCGCCATCCTCTATTGCACGGATCGAGCCCGGCGAATCGAGTCAAGCCATACAAAAGAAGTACGATGATCTGACCAAGAGATATAATAAAGTTTGTCAGAAGTACGATGCGATGAAGGGTGCGAAGGAATATGCAGAAGCTGTGGCAAAGGAAGAGAAGACGAAAAGCCAGAAGTGGAGCGATTGGGGCAAAAATATGAGTGAGAAGGTTGAAAAGAAGGATGAGAAAATACGAAAGCTCAAGGAGGAGATCAAAGAATTGAAGACGAAGCTGGACGGCCACGACAACGGGACCGAGCAGCAGATCACTTTATACCAGCAACCACAGGCCATACAAGCCAGGAATGCTCCGGCTTCCGTGCAAGACGATGCAGGCGAACAGATCCAGGTGCCCGCCAGCAGTCCACCTAAAGCGCATCACCATGGAACTGATAGAGGCGCTCCCTCACCGAATCTCATGGGCGATATGGGAGCTAATGATGGCCATGGTCACCCAAACCCGAAAGAGATGGACCTTCCGCCGATGCGTGATGAAGAAAGTTATATCAGAGACACAAGCTTCGAACCATTGGAAGCCCATCACACGAGTTCTACAGAGGGCGATCCAGATTTGCCTTTGCCGACAATGACGGTGCGTGAAGATGCTGCTGCCAACACCGAGACAGAAACCAAAACACCCAGTTCTCCAGCAGTATTCATCTCCGCGCGAAGTGTTAAGAAGCGGAAAGCTCGCGACCAGAATGTCGATGAGACTCCTGGTCCTAGGATCAAGACTGAGATCATTGAGCTTAGTTCCCCTCACACGCCCATTCCCACATATATCGACACCAATGAAAGTATGGACCTGGACGATATCGGGGAAAAGGTGAGTACACCGCGAAAGGTGCAAAGGGTGGCAGCCTTGTCCCGAAGCACAGCCCCATCCCAAATCTCTGGTCAGGGCTGCGGCAACTCTTCTAATGCAGCAGCACCTATGCATTCTTTGCGTGAGAAGTCAGTACTCCAACCACGAAGTGTGAACACAAATATACTGCCAAGAACATCCAACGACACCAGGGCACCAAAGAAGCGGCGTATCGCAAGCAATCGAGACGTAGCCGGGTTGATTGAGGATGGCGAGATACCTGCAGCCCATGGAGGATTACGGGGGCAGACTTCAAACAGTGATGAACGGTTGATCGAGCTCCTTTCGAAACCTTCTCCTGACAGACGAGTTCTCAGCCCTCAGCAAACCCGAACGATAGCGCAAACCTCAATCTTATCTGCCCTCCGCACTGAGCGATCAAATAATCGTCCTCAGCCAGCCTCAAATCCAGCCCTTGCTCGCGAACTTGTTGGCGAATCCAATCCCAAAGGACCCGTTGAATCAAAACCTGTTCAAAGAAAGGCAAAAGCAAGCAGAGAACCTACGCCTAACTCAAGGCCTTCCTCGAAAAGAGCTAGTTGTGAGCCACTTGACCTAACGGCATCATCGGCCAAGCGAATAGTGCTAGGTCCTCCAGAGTCATCGCGACCATCATCTGGCCAAGTACCTAGAAGTTCAGCGGAGGCCTTCCGGACGTCCTCCAAGACTTCGTCCAGGAGCTCCAATGAACCGCAGATATCGGATGAGAAACTCTCAGGCCGATCTCCATCGCCATTACCGGGAACCCAGCTGCCTGCTCGTAGAGACCTTGCTTCAGCCTTCAAGTCAAGGACAGTGCAAGAGCTTGCAGAGGCTTCCCCTCGGACGCCCACTGTTAGTCGGCCAGTCAAGCCTAGCAGAATTGGAACTGCGAAGAGGAAGCAGATTCAAACCGAGGCAGATTATGAGGTGGATCCAAGCCAAAAGCCTCTTCGTTCTCGACCGATGAGCAAACTGGGCCTCAACGACTTCAAAGTCAATCCCAATTACAACCAGGGATACGACTATGCGTACAATGATGTTGTTCGTGGTAAAGATGCACGCGCATGTTTAGAAGGCTGCACTAAACCTGGTTGTTGTGGCTACAAATTCCGAGGTCTAGCTAAGGCAGAGTTGGATATTAGACGTTTGACACTTTCCCAAGAAGAACAAGACGAGGCTCTCATGGAAGATTTCCTTGGGGCTGATGCTGACAAGCTCAAGCACATGAGTAGAGGTGAGAAAGAGGAGACTTTGATTCAGGCCAAGACGAGGGAAATCGCAAACAAAAATGGTCGACATAGACATGCTTATCACAGACAATCCAGTCCATCCGGATACTGGAGAATTGATTTTCCCACTACCCAGGAGGACATGGAGGACAGAGCGAAGACAAAGCAGCAGGATAGAGAGGAGGTGGAACGACGATACCGACATGCCATGAGGCCTGGTGGTGCATGGCTGTTCCGTGATGAATGATGAAGTTATATTTTTCTGGGCTTGGCGCAAGTGGGACGGATAGGAATGACTCCATGTTTTTGCTTGGCTAGAGGTGCAGATGGAGTCGGCGTTCTTAGACATATGTTGGGCTTTCGGAGTTGCTCTGGCGCTGTTTCTATGGATGTGTAGCATAAAGCATGTAGCTGGTGCAATCATTTACTATTCACTCAAAGCTCGGCTGCACCCCTGACGCTATTGACGAAGCGGTTAACCATCGCTTTTAATTGACTACTGAAGCCTTTCACCTCTTCAGCAAGGTAAGGTATTTTCATTCTGCTGTTGTGAGTTCATGTTATTTCGGACTTTGAGGTACAATCTATGTCATTCGGATTATTCAGCACCTCACCTTGCCTTGCTTACTGGACTCAAATCGTTCTCATCCTCACTCATCCTTCCTGTGGCTGTGCAGAAGCGCGCTAAAATTATACGATACGGGGGTTTCGGCGGGATCAACGGCAGGAACATCAATCCATCATCGCAACAACAGACAACATTCCCTTTCTCCCCAAGAACACCACAATCACAACGAGACTCAGCACCGGATAGAGCCGGCTCATGATCTCGACAAAAATATCGCCATGGCTGAAACACAACCGGGGATGGTCCACGAGGACTCCATCTCTTCGCAGGACCCAAACAATCAGCCAGAGCCGACGAAGACAAAGAGCAGGAGGCCAGCAAGTGAGGATTTCCCAGGACATGCGCGCGCAAATGGACAATAAACAGGACTGACAGGAGCTTCATTACAGATACGGCTTTCCGTCAACAGCGACTAAAGGCATGGCAGTGAGTGGCGCCTTCAAAACACCCCGCGACGGGAATGGAAGCTGACAGGTGCGATTACAGACCGATTCTCACACCGAAGACTGTCCTCCCCTTATTCTTCGCGATCGGAATCATCTTCGCGCCAATTGGAGGCGGACTTTTATATGCGAGCGCGCAGGTTAGTCGACAGATACACTTTGGGCTGCTTGGGAAGCAATACAGGGAGGCTGACATATTGCCAATGAAATAGGTCCAAGAAATCATACTTGACTACTCGAAATGCTACGTCGATGCACCGGATTATCCCTTGACGGATACGATGAAAGATAAAGATGTGACGCTGAACTTCAACAAGAACTCCTCGAATACGATCAGGTCTGAGCCAACATGGAGCAAGAGAAGGGTAAATGTTACCTACGGGCCTGTCGATACCGACGAGCAGGTCATTGTGGAAACTACGCGCTGTACCATTAATTTCACGATTCCGAATGATATGAACCCGCCAGTTCTATTCTACTATCGCCTTACGAACTTCTACCAAAACCATCGCCGATATGCCAAGTCTTTCAACACGAATCAATTGTCCGGAAGTGCTGTTTCAGCAGACAGCATCGATGGAGGTGACTGCGAACCTCTCACAGTCGAAGTCATAGACGGCATCAAGAAACCCTACTACCCTTGCGGTCTTGCCGCGAACTCCGTATTCAACGACACCTTTTCCAGCCCCGTCCTCTTGAATGTCCCAGGTAGCTCCACCGACAACGAAACCTACTTTATGGAAAGTAAGAAGGGTATTTCATGGGAGAGCGATCGCGAGCTTTACGGCGAGAGCAAGTACAATTGGACTGATGTCCTCGTGCCCCCGAATTGGATTGAGAGATATCCAAACGGATACTCGGATACTTACCACCCTGAATTGAAGGAGGATGAGACTTTCCAGGTCTGGATGCGTCTCGCTGGCCTCCCTACTTTCAGCAAGCTTGCTCAACGCAACGATACTGCGACTATGAGAACTGGAACCTACACTGTAGACATCGATCATCGTACGTAACCCCCTCCATTTCACACCCTATTGCTCTTTGCAAACCACACATACCAGCACACAAACTAATCCTCCCATCCAACAGATTTCAACGTAACAGAATACGGCGGCACAAAATCCATCATCATCTCGACCCGCACCGTCATGGGCGGCAAGAATCCCTTCCTGGGCATCGCCTACGTCGTCGTAGGCGGCATCTGCATCGTTCTCGGCACGCTCTTCACCGTCACGCATCTCATCAAGCCACGCAAGCTCGGCGACCACACATATCTCAGCTGGAATAATGAGCAGCCTGGTGCGTCGGCCGCGGCGGCTAGTGCACGGGATGGTGGGTTGGGGAATGGTGAGGGGCATGCTTAGGCGGGTCGTGATGAGGGGGAAAGGAAGTTGTGTGTTGATAGCGACATGGGATGTTGAAAGTAAACAAAACCATATCAAATCGAAAATGGGAAGTGGAAACTGGAAAATCTGTCGGTAATGACAGGTGGAAGGTAGAATGAAATGAAAACGAGAGAGCAGCGGATAGCAAGGGGAGGGGAGGATGTACAATAAGCGCGCAACGAGACGAGACGATCGATGTGTTCCTGCTTCGAAGAAGTTGAATTTGGGATTCCTCTACTATTTGGTTTTTGGTTATAGCGGTCCAGGCGTGGTATTTGCTTGCAGTGTTTGATTCCTAGCAGTTAGTGATGAAGGGGAGGCAAATGAATAGGTTCACTGCACTGCATTCGGGATCTTAAACGAATGTTACTTATTTTTACTTGGCTTTTACTTTTAGAGATGAATGGATGGAATTGGAATGGATCAATATCTCGATGGATTGTATTTGCCTCGTTAGCCGACTCCAAATGACTTCTTTTGAGCCTGGAATCTCACTTACTGCTATTCTCCAGGTATCTCGCAAGGTTTCTTTCAATTAACGATTGTTTAGGGTAAGTCTTCAAAGTTGGCATGGCACTTAAGTGAGTGTATCATATCGCTGCATCGCATTGAAGTCCCATGAATTGGCTTCTCCGCCTGTGTTTATTTGTTTATTGATTCATTCGCTTCCACCCTCTCACAGACTACTAGTGCTGGTCCAACCCAATATCAAAGTAAATGCAAAGCAACGCATCCCTTTTGCTAAACCGAAACGCCATGCGTCAACCACAGACGGAAGGATGTAGAAAATTACAATCGTGCAACCGAAGAGAAGCAATCGCTTTCACCTGCTGCATATGAGAATATTTCGCATATTGAGCGCGTCTTCCCAACCAAGCCATATCATATCGTATCATACCCCTCAATATCATACCCCTCAATATCATACCATTGCCCCATTCCTCATGTGTATCCACGCACCCAGAGAGTAAGGAATCCTCGAAGGCAGGATAAAGATAGAAAATTGAGATCTGTGATCTCAGCCTCAATGCTTTCTCTTCTTCTTCGGCTTATCATCGTCCGACTCGCCCATGCCGCTCTCTCTATCCTTGCGCTTGGCCTTCTTCTCGAGCTCGTCCCAGTCCTCGCCATCGGTCGCATCATCCTCACTTCCCTCCTCGCTTGCGTCCGCGCTGGCGTTGCTGTCAAAGTCACTATCCTCGTCACTGGACTCGTCGGAGGCAGCTAATTCGCTATCACTCATTTCAAAGGCACTCTCCTCGCTCTCTGGATCCTCATCCTCATCATCGGTCTCGGTCTGAAGGAAAGACCAACCACCATCAACGAAGAATTGATGCGTGTCGGCCGTGACGGTCTTCATAATAGTAGGCCAGTTCAAGTTTAGAGGACCTTCGGAGAAGGGAATGTTGACGGAATCGAGCCATTCCTTGACATTCTCTAATGATTCAACAGGAATTGTATTGATGTGATATGGAGCACGGTGAAAGTCCTTGAAGACGAAAACCATATCGAAGTTCTTGAGACCGAATTGTACACGTTCGAGATGTGCGATTTCGATGTCCTCAAGTGTGACCACCATGAATGGTGGTTCTGTGAGTTGGACCAAACAGTCCGTGGAAGGTTGACAAAACACACTTGATCGGAATGGGACACCATTGAAGCCGAGTTCGCGGAAAGGAACATCAACATCGACATTCTCGTTCTTTCCAGCCTCAGCAATCTTCTCAGCGAAAGACTTGAAGTCTCTGTCAAGTTGAGTCCGACGTCTTCGCTCCTCTTGTTCTTGTTCGAACTCTTCCTCGTCACCATATCTTCTTCGCTTCCGGTTTCCTGTCTCATCGAATTGGATATCAGTTGCTTCGCGATAGAATTGCACATCCTTGGTCTTCTTCTTTCCGATCAAAATTGGATCCTTAAGATGGACGTGGATGATGACGATCAATTCGTGCTGGCAAGGCTGGAAGAATAGATGCTTGACGTTACTGAAGAGAATGTCGACGCGATGCTGAGTGTTAAGAGGTGACTGATATCGAAGACCGTTCTGATGGATCTCAACTTTGCCAGGAACACGCTTGCCGTCCATAGCAGGACGAATGAAGACGTTGTCCATAACAGGGGGTCGGCGATCTAGGCAAGTTAGTGATATCTCTTACATAATATCGAGGCAACTTACTTCGGATTTCGATGAGCTTGTCTTGCTCAACAACATCTTCCATCTCCTTCTTTTCTTGTTCTCGCTTGACGGCATCCTTCTTCATGTTTCCGATCTGGTTTGCAATATCTTGAAGACGATCTCCATCATGAGATCTGAAAGTTAAACTGCGCACGAAGTGAGCCGAAGCATCTTCGAACGGCTGATCATCTTTTCTACCAACACCTTGACCGGGTGACAAAAAGTTGATTCGGAGGTATGAGAAGTCGCCTTCGTCGCTCTTGCTGGCATTCTTAATCGTCTGGATGTGGAAGGGAACTGGACGACCCATAATTGGGAGCACCACGGTCGAGTTCTTCTGGTCCACAAGGATGGCTAGATCTCTGACTCGAGGAGGGAACTGGTTGTCGCGCTTGTACGATTCGAAACGCTTGAACTTCTTGACAGCCGTCGCGTTTGAGTCTCCAGTAGCCTCTGCGAATCGTCGTAGACCTTCCTCTTGCTTCTTCCTGGATAGCTCCTTCTGATGCTCTCGGCGTCTAGCCTCTGCACCTTCGTCTGTCTGTGTTGTTCGCTCAGCACGTAATTTTGTTTTAGTAATGTTCTTTGCGGCAACAGCTCCAACCGCGGAATCCTTCTTTGACTTCTTCGGCGTAGGTGCAGGCTCCTCGTCGTCCTTGAAGAAGAAAGATGTGGCATCCAGATCCGAAGGCGCATCTCCAGTAAAGACAACAGGATCTGAATTTGCTGATACTCGGACTGTATCGGACAGAACCATTGAGTAGATCTTGCTCTTCTTGTCCTGTGGATTGGGGTTCTCGATATCGCTAAATCCAGTAGTAACGCAGAGGGTCATTCCGTCCTTCAACGAGCGGGTGTTTTTGCCATTAAGGACCAAAGTTCCATCACGAGTCTCGATACCAATTCCGGCTCCGACGTTCTTCAAGAAATGCTTCTCAAGTTCAGGCTTTTTGCTTCGAACAAGAGCAACAGCCTTGGCATAAATGTCCTTAGTGTTTGCGCCGTCTCGGACCTCCTTCATAACGAGTCCATGGACTTGAAGTAGAAGTTTGTAATTGCTCTCTTGCGACTTGTTCGGATCGACGAGATATGTGCGAGCGATCAGGGAGCAGTATGACTTGTAGCGCAGGCCCATCGACGCAATAATGACTCCTGCATGAAGAAGCTCATCATCCACCACGGCATTCATCTTCAGGTCGAATTTTCCACCACTTTGAATGATCGGGCCATGTGTCCAGTCCAGCTGTGATGGGTCGAAGTCGGAGGGCATCTTTTGCTTGCTAGGAAGCTCGACTGTCTGCCAAAATTTGGTGTTGTCTAACTGGCTGTCCACCTTGTTTGCTAGAGCGCTGTGCTTGACTTTCTTCTCTTCGTCCAGGACATTTGACATCTCCTCTACGAAGTATGGGTTCATGAGGGCAATGCAAGCTTTCGAGGCATTTCGCATGGCACGCTGTGTAACATGTCAGTCTTCCTCAATTGTAGATCTCGCGAAGTTCTACCTACCAACTCATTTTCATCCTTCACAGCCAATGCACCCGAGGACAGAGCTGCAGAAATATCCACTTCCTCCACATCCTTCGAGATGCTGCCGAATGCCTTCTTCCACTCATCGATGAACGGTCCAATGGAGGTATCTTTCGGGAGGATTCCAACCTTCTTCTGGCGACCCATTTTTGTTAGCTGCCTAATCTTGAATGCAAGGAGATGGGGATGACTCACGCCTGCTGCCTTGATGTGACCGTTGATATCGGCAAACAGCTTCTCGTTGTGCTCCGCATCTTTGCCCCTAACCAGAACGTGTAGAGGAGTCTTTCCGCCCTTCAAGGGCTCCAAATGCTTTGCTAGAATGACAGTCAGCTTTTGCGCATGGTCGCAGACGGATTTGAGGGCATATCGAACCTTTCTTCGCAGTCGTGACAACGTACAGTCCTTCGAGGGTGAACAGGAAGAGAGTAGCTGGGAACTCGTACCCAAGCAGCCAGAACTATCGCACACATCAGAGAATGTTGTCAGAGCTGTAGAATATTTGGAGATACGTACGTGAATGGCATTGTTCTTCTGAAATTGCGCGGCCTCCTCAGTTTTGCCCATTAACACCAGGATGGAGGAGGCGCCGTGGAACAGCGCGTCCCCCGCTCTCTTGTCTGCCTTCCATGCCGATATAAGGTGCGACAGACGTTCATGAAAGAGGTTCTTGTCGATCTTGATATCTGCCATGGTGGATGAGGTTCGGTGGTGATGGCAGAAATGGTGTTGCAAGGAGGAAGGAGAGATGAAGTCAGAGTTGGAGGGACGCGCTGGATTAAATTTCGCGCTAAAGGTCGACGTAGTTAGCGTGTTATTCTCGACTTGAGCTTTAAATTTGGCTCACTCAACTCCAGAGACACCCTCACCTTCCAGTTATCTTCACTCGCGAACAATTGAATAATATTTGTTTGACTGTAAGATATCCTAGTTGGTGGGATCAGTCTTCGGGTTAACTCCAAAAATTGAGATTTTCCTTTCTTCTTTTTTCTTCGATCGAGCGTTTCGGTCTTTCGTATTGGTTTCTCCTGAAGCATTTCTTTGGCTTGACGATGCAAATCTCAATCGTGGCATAGCACAGAGCTGCTTTTTGAAGTTCAAGCACATATCATGTTCACCGTTGATTTTTGTAGCCTTGCTAGTTAGTCTTAATAGATAGACAACTATGTGGTTTTGTCGTCAATTCTTCCCTTGCTAGTGCCCTTTTTAGTCGAGATGCCGGAGCAGCTTGAATATCTCTTTTCCATGCTTCTCATCAAGCAGCGCGATCCACATATATGATTTCAAGCTATTCTCCATATCCTTCCACGATCGAATGTTACATTTGCCAGCATATTCTCGCAGAGATTCCCTGAGCCATACTTCATCCTCTACTTTAAAGAAAGCGCTGGTCCCCGTCATCAGCAGCCATACAATGAAATCAGGAGACAAGTTGTCAGCAGACATGACGCCCTTGATGTGGTTTCTGAATTTCTCGGCACACTGGCTATGGGCAAACTTTATATCCTGCCATTGCAGGAAGACATGATAAGAAAATGTTAGAAGTCCAATTCTGTAGGTCTCGTCCAAAGAACTGGTAGCGAACCCCAAGTGTAATAAACGATATATTACAGAGGCCATGGTCTGATGGATCAGCTCTGGCTCGATCAGGCGTTGGGTCTGAGTTCCAAGGTTGACAAGCATACAAAACGTTTTCATCACTTGCCAAGCAACCGCTAGATCCTCGTTCAGGGTTTGGGCGAAGTCACTGTTCGCAGAGTTGAAGCAATTTTTGCTGTTGGAATCTCCAAGTAGCCTCTTGGGGTACTGTGGGATAGTTCCTGATGGGTATGAGAAGAACACTGGCCTCGCATCGTCCAGCATTGCGATGCTCAAGTCACATCTTGATGCGTCAGAACGATTCGCAGGCTTATCGACGTGGTTTAATCACTCACCTCATGATTTCCACCGCAAGTTTGGTTCCCTCGAAGACTTTCATCCCGCCTCTCAAGTCCACCATTCTCCGGAGACCTTCCATATGCTGCTTCGAAGCCTCAAGCTCTCCATCGAAGTGAGCGGTCACAGCCAACTTAAGCACTGTACCGATTGTTGAATCCGAGATCTTCCTTTCTTCATCGTTACCCACTAGTCTCTCCTGGAGCAGCCTCAGTCCCTTTCGGAGATGCATCATGGCCGTTGGGCTCAAACCATCCATCTCTCCAAGCAGGATCCTGCTAAGGAATCCATCGATAGCAAAGACGGTAATATGGAGCGTGACAGCGTCATACACCAGTGGATAGAGTGAGTCCCTCATATCGGGTTGGAAGCCAATAGCTGCCATCAGAGGGAATATGATCCTCATCACAACAGGCGAGACTACTGCAAGTCAGTCGACGATCGTATGCGGAACGCAGGGGACTGAAAACCAACTTTTGATCATCTTCAGAAGTAGCGATGGTTCGACCTCATCGGCAAAGTCAACAAATGACACGTCTGAGCCGACGCGGCCAGGTAATACCGCCGCGCATGACTCGACAACATCCTGCAACTTCACCGGAGCAGCGAGTGGCTTGCGAGCTTGTACTTGCGCGCGAGGCTTTTTCGTCTTCTTGCCTCGCATCACATGGCTGCGGATCAGCTTCCTAGTGACCGGATCAAACTTATTGGTATCTGACGACACGATGAATTGCATCCTGGGTGGTGCTCTAGCAGGAAGTGAGGACTCAACGGATCCGTCCATTTTACTTGTCCTTGGCCTTTGAACTGCTACTGCCTTACTTCATACAGGTCTCGGAAAGAAGATCTTATCTGCGTTAATCTCCGAGATGATCTGTCCCCATTCTCTAGCATTATGTTGTTTGTTAAGCTGTTCGGAAAGCGAGTGAGTATTTCGTGAGGTCGGAATTCTACCTTACGCTCCTGAGTCCGTCGCAAACCAAACGCCAAGACATTATTTGTTTTCCGTTTCGAGTTTAGCATCTAAGCACTACAGGGATTGATTGGCCTCCTCATCAACCGAGCTTTAGACGTGAACCGTTGTTACCGTTGAGACCGAGATTTGATGTGTTTAAAGAGGCAGAAAGTCTGCTCAGAAGACTTGATAATGTAGCAGCAATCGGCTGGTAACTGATCACTCTCACTCTCAATGCCAACCTCACGAAAAACTGTTCTCATAACTGGCTGCTCAGCTGGCGGTATTGGCGCAGGCCTCGCAGAAGTATTCCACGAGAAAGGCTATCATGTCTTCGCAACTCTTCGAAACCCTTCCAATCTTCCAGAAAGCCTTTCACAAGCTCCAGACGTCACAGTGCTCACGCTCGACGTCCTTTCCTCATCTTCCATTGCCGCAGCAGTTGACAGCGTCACCAAAGTGACAGGCGGCAAACTCGATGTCCTTCTGAACAACAGCGGACTTGGTTTATCTGCACCAGCACTAGACACTCCAATTGAAGAAGCAAAGAAGATCTTCGACCTCAACTTTTGGGCACCGATGGCTATGCTGCAAGCACTTGCTCCGCTTCTCATAAAGGCCAAGGGATGTGTCGTGAATAATGCTTCTGCAAATGCGTTCGTTCATATGCCTTTTCTCGGTTAGTCCCCGATTCCAGTTCCAATGTAAAATTCTTACAGACAGCCAGGCACGTACAATGCCTCTAAAGCAGCTCTTGCGATAGCTGGCGAGACCTGGCGACTCGAACTTCAGCCATTGGGTGTGCGGACGATCACTCTAATCACACTTGGTGTCAAGACTACTTCCGACAGAACACCAAATCAGATCAACATCCCAGAGACGTCACCGTACTTCACAATCCGATCATTGGTTCACAATGTTCTAGATGGACATCTCAAGACTGGCGGTATCACAACCAGAAAATATGCCAAGCAGGTGGTTCGTGAGGTTGACAAGGGTAATTCTGGCATGATGTGGGCCGGTGGGAATGCTGGGCTTGTCGGCTGGGCATGGTATTTGTCGCCACAATTTGTGAAGGTCAGTCGGTACTTTTGTCTATCTCAGTTGTCCAGTTGTGCTAATCGATTGCAGGATATGATGGTACAGAGTTTTGTGCCTGTCGCTGCTGAGATGGCAAAAGCTTCAAATCAGAAGACTACATGATTCCAGGTACACCTCAGATAGACGATAGTCACGTAGTAGTAGGGTAAGGTTGAGGTATTGAGTGTTGAGAACTTTGAAGAATAACATAAGACTGGAAAGTTAGCTGAAGACTGCGAGTTCTCGTTGGGCACGGCTGGAAACAAGATCTGTTACATACAACATGAGAAAATCTATCCTCTACCATTCAATGGCTGCTAAAGTTTGAAAATATATACACGAAGCAATCTCCACTCAAGCCGCCAAATCCGCACAATTCCCACTACTTGGCACAGCACTCGCTCCCAAATCCACAAAAGCCCCCGTAACATTACTAACACTCAATCCATCCAGTCCCTCCAGCCATGCAGCAGCCATCTTCCTATACCCCTCCGCAATAGGATGGATCCCATCAATCAACTCATCCGCATCAACCTGTCCACTCATATCCACCACCTTGACGTTCTTGCCCGCCGCAACCCTCGTAGCCACAACAGCTGGGATAGCCGCATTGTACGTATCCACTAGAGTGTTGTATTCCGTGTATCCTTCCCCAAGTTTGATAATTTGCGCAACTAATATCGATGCACCTGTCGCTTCAATCACGGTATCGATCAGCGTTCCCAGTCGATCTGGCGCGGTGCTCACATCCACCGAATGCAAGATGTCATTCGAGCCCGCATGTAACAAGACCAGATTCGGCGGTGGGGTCTGGCTCAAGATCCAAGAAGCAGATGCGCCGATCTGCTCGATAGTCTGACCGATGTAGCCGTCGACGGCATTATTGGTCCAGTCGCCGCTGGTCGTGGTACCGATATATGTTGCTGCGACGCCGGACGTGGAGAGCGAGCATTGTAGGAATTTGCGGTAGGAGTTTGAGGGGTTCTCGTTGAAGCCGTAGGTTATGCTATCACCGAGAGCGAGGATACGGAGGGCTGTTGAGGTGGAGATTTTGGCTGAGGAGGCAAGGTTGGTTGCGATAGGAGTGGATGATGTTGTGGTGGAAGTTGGAGATGTTGAGGTTGAGATTGTGATGAATGTTGATGGCGCTGAGATAGATTGGAATTCAGAAGCTATTGAGGTTGGCAGAGTAAATGAAGTTGATACGGCCGAGATGGATGTCACTGGAGTTGGAATGGCGGCAATGGCTGATGATGTGGCTACTGGTGCTTCTTCATCGTCGCAAGTGGGTAAGGCAACTATGTCTCATTAGTGCTGTCTTTAGAAACCTTTAGAAGTATGTTTACCAGCTGAGCGAAGCAACAATGCACCCACCACAAGATCTCTATACAAGTATGAGAAACGCATTTTCAGAAACGAACGTGAACCTCAAGCAATCGATGCGAGCGAAGTGAACCTGAGGAAATAATGTAGAACTGAACCGGACAAATCACATCAACATCATCGCCATCAAAACCTGGGAATCTCTCCCAGATATATAGACAATTGTTAACAACACCCGAGTTCCGAAGAATAAATTGAGTGTCCAAAGAGGGGTTGAATGGATATGCTCAAAACATGAAACATCGAGTTTCTCCACATCCACTACCTCGCTTAACCCCTGTCAACATGGATATATCGGACGAGAGGGTTTCAAGGTCATAAGGCCGCGCAAACTAAAGGTGGGGTGGATCGCGAGATGGTCCAAGAGTCGGCGACAAATAGAGTGCTTTTAGTATGATGTCGTGGATAGGACGCGAAATGGAAAAAAATATGAAGAAACAAGCTTTTACATGTTCGCATTGGTTCTGATTGGATGTTCGGAATTGAGTTCGCTCTTGGAGATTTGGGCCCAATAGCCAGTGCCATGATGGCGAGAGGCCTGGCAGTGGACGGGACAGCCGTGAAGGTACCTAGAAAGGGGCATGTTGACTTTTAAGCGACCTCGGGAACACCTCCACTTTTGACGTTGCATTCAAGTTGTGGTTGACATCAATGCATAGACCATTGACTTACAATCCTGTTGTTAGATTTGTGTCGGACACCAGGTAATCTAGGAGGCAGTGCATCGAAGGTCGCAATAATCATACTCCACTAAACAGCTTTTACAGACCACATACAATTCGCATCCGCACCTCGACAAGAGACGAGGTTGGAGATATTCGTTCGCCATCTCAAGGAGATCATGCTTATCAGATCCAACTTGAACCAAATATGATACCCATCAGTGCACCGGTAACTGACAGGGAGGACCAACAACTCATCGCTTACAAGCATCTCACTAACTGGCTCGCCTCACTCGCCCAGCCCCGCACTGCACTTCACCCGCAACTCCAATTTCTCCGGAACTCCCCCTCCATCACGACAACACGACAACTACCTCAGATCTACAGCGCGTCGATCCACACGGAAGAACAGTCAAAATTTATTTCTTATCCACCATTCAGAAAGAATAACACCTCACACTTGATCAATGTCTCGCGTTCTCTTGACAGGTAACATCTCTCTTTGCCCGTAACTTGATTGGTGGATTAACTAACAATTGGTAGGTGGAAGCGGCTTCATCGCATCACACATCATCGGCATCTTGCTAGATCATGGGCATTCTGTCGTGACGACAGTGAGGTCTCAATCGAAGGTTGCAAAGCTCCAGGCCTTGTACCCAAATGTCCCGACTTCGAAACTTGACTTCGTGATTGTTGAAGATGTCGGGAAGGAAGGTGCTTTCGATCGTGCTGTGGTATCAGAACCTCCATTCGAGGTCGTGATACACACGGCTTCTCCGGTAGGATGACTGAGCTCCTATGATGTATTCTAGTTGTCTGATACGAATAACAGTTTTACTTCACCGTCAAGGATATTAAAGCGGAGCTGCTGGACCCGGCTCTCCATGGGACGACTAGTGAGTGTCTTTTTCGACCAAAGTAATATCTACTCTGTACTGAACAGGTGACAAGGTATATTGAAAGCTATCAAAGCATATGCGCCTACGGTAAAGAAGGTCGTCATCACTTCATCCATCGCATCCATCGTAGACAGCATCAAGCCGAACGACCCAAAGCAAGTATATACCGAGGCAGACTGGAACCCAGTCAGCTACGAAACTGCTCTGAAAGACGTCCGCAACGGCTACAGAGGTTCGTGCAATCCTTGATTCTGATTTCCAACTTTCTCAATAACATTTCTCCAGGTAGCAAAGTCTTCGCGGAAAAAGCAGCGTGGAAGTTCCTCGAGGATGAGCACCCCAACTTCACTCTAGCAACCATCTGCCCGCCTCTCGTAGTCGGACCAATCACATCCTGCATCGACGACGCATCCAAACTCAACACTTCAAACCTCCGTATTCTGGAGTTTATCACTGGAAAGTACAAAGGACCCGTGATTCCCGAGACAGGTAATTACCTGTGGGCTGACGTGCGAGATGTTGCGCTTGCTCATGTTCGAGCTTTCGAGGTTGATGAAGCGGCTGGAAAGCGTTTCTTCACTGTTGCGAGTCATTTCTGCAACAAAGAGATTGTTGAAATTCTTCGTAAGAACTTCCCTGAGTTTGAAGAGAAACTGCCGGATGTGGGGGCATCTGGTGGTGGGTATCCGGAAGAGGGACCGTATGGCTTCAGTAATGAGAGCAGTACCACGATCTTGGGCATTCAATTTATGGGATTTGAGAAGAGTGTGGTTGATCTTGTCAAGTCACTCAAGGCGATAGGCGTCTAGATGGGAGATCGCAGCTAGGACTACAGATCGCTTAGATTTCCAGCCCCAGCGTTTGCCATCTCATCTTCATCGTTTATTCAAAGTGCTATATATTCTCATGACACACCGCCCCTCAGTACCTACTCTTCCTTGCTCTTAACGAACTTCATGACATGAGTTCCATCAGCAAGCACAATCTTCTCATGCTTCAACGAGTAATTGCCAATCCTCGGCCAAATGTGCACAAGGACGACATAGTATACCAGCCCCGAAACCATAACTCCAATACCTACGAGCGGATACGCCCAGTACGGCTGACTCGTATCTCCCTTCCCTCCAGGCGGACGCAAGAACGGCGCAACAAGCAAGAACGACTGCCCCACGAGGAAGAACCCCGCAATTGGCAAGAACACTTTGAACGGGCGCTCAGCAAAAGGCTTCTTCCATCGCAGGAGAAAGAGTCCGATGACAACGGAGAAGAAGACAATGGCCCGAGGATAGCCTTCTACGTCGATAATGAAGTTGTAGGCGTCGCCGAAGGGAATGGCTGTTATCATGATGATGCTGGGGATGAAATGGAGGAAGAGTCCGCCTGTCGGAGCGCCCATTGGCCAGGTGCTGGCCCAGAAGCTGGAGAATGGTAGGATTCCTTCTTTGGCGATCTCTTGGTTTACTCGAGCGTGGGCGTATGTAACAGTCATGCTGGAAAGGTCAGCAGTGCTGGGGAAAAGAAAGGAGACAAGACTCACACGTTGCCAAGTGCTGAAATTCCTACAAACACACTAATGTGCCGGTCAGCTTGGATGCTCAAGAATGGGAAACTTGAATTGCTTACCTCAAAACTCTAGAAGCTGTCTTCCCAAAGACCTTCAGCATGAAGAAGGACGCAACGGTGACGCCACTCGCCGATACCTCGGCAGGAGTGGCTGCCGCATAGTAGGATATATTGGCGAAGATGTACAGCAGCCCGCATGTCGTCACAGCCAGTGGTCCGGCAATCTTCAGTGTCCGGACAGGATTCTTGACTTCATTCAAGATGTATGCCGCATTGGACCAACTGGGTTGAAGCATGTCAGCAAGAATCGTGGACCGACTTGAACATGGAACGACTAGCTTACCCCGCAAAAGAGCTCAAGACTTTGTAAAGAGCAGTGGCGTATGGATTGCTGGTCTTGACGGATCCCTCGAATGCATTTCTGAAGCTTGCATGAGGATCTTTGATGCGTGTTCCCCCACCAAGAACAGCCCATCCAGTGACAACGATGAACACCACGATCCCGATCTTGATGACGCCAACGACATTCATGACTTTGACTCCCAGTTTTGGAATCAATCCATGCATGAGTGCTACGAAGATCATTGCTGCACCAGCGACACCTCGGGATGTATGTTCAGAGACCGTCGTATCTGCCGCGAGGATCATATTGGAAGCGAATGTGATACATCCGGTTGCTATTAGACAACTAGCAACAATCAAGACAGTAGACACGGGTACGAACCTGAGAAGCCTAGAAGTACGGACTGAATGGCGAATAGGATACTGGTCATATGTCGAGGTTTGCGATATGAAGCTTCAAGATAGACCTTTTCGCCACCACTTCGAGGGATCATGCATCCGAATTCGAGCCATACGAAGAGGCCTGCCATGGATATGGCGAATCCAATTACCCACATGAACATTGCTGCTCCGACACTGCCAGTGCTTTTGGTGATACTGGATGGAGTGGAGAAGATTCCCGAGCCGATGATGCGTCCGATGCTGCAAGGTGTCAGTCACTGTGACGATGAACCTAAGCTTCATGCGACGGGGACCTTACATCAAGAAAGTAGTCGAAAAGACACCAAGATGACGACCCAGTCCACCTGCAGTGTCTTCCTCGAAAGTAAGCTCTCCTGCTTCGACGGAATTATTCTTCTCCTTCTCATCGGTGGGGAATGTTCCTTGAGTCGCTGCTCGTTGTATCTCCGAGTCTTGGGCATTTATCTCAGACATGGCTTTCTTCTCAGCCTCGTTCGAGGATGGGATCGTCGAAGACATCTTGAAAACAATGTTTGATCCTGTAGATCTTACACAAGAAAATGCTCGCTCAGCTCAGGAGAAAGGTCGAAACTTTATACAATTCAGCCAGGCAAGGCGGATCCCTCCATCGCCAGATAGACTTCAAGGGGCAAGATAACAGAGCTGTCGAGTATTGTCCTAGATGTCTTGGTATTCGGTAAGATGTGAGAGACCTGATGATAAGAGTAAATGGACTATCTCAAGCCCCTCTTCTTCAGATAGGCAGCTGGAATGTATATCTATGGCCAATCCGATCATTGTACAATGGCAGACAGAAGTACAGAATGTTCTGATAGCTGGAAGTCCCTGGCTCTGAACATATTTTGTTGTCGATCGGTGTACCATGGATCCCCTTCGTGCCCTCGGATGAACGTCCTTGGCTCCAAGTGGAGGAAGACTGTCCAATCAGAGCATTATCTCTTTCGGGACTAGCTCTCATCCCCAGCACTCCAAACACTGTGCCTCATCCCACCTTTGCTTCACTGATCTTTCCACCTTGTTGGACGAGTTGATTTGAGCGGTTTTCTTGATAATCGGACGACAACTTACAGAAATATCTCGGCCAATCAGAGCATTGTCCATTTCGGGACTCAAGATGCAAGATCGAGATTCTCGCGAATGCTCCATGGCTCCACGCGGAGTTCCTTCCCGTGTTGCGCAGTCAGCTGCTCTAGTGATTGTTTTCATTTCTTCATTCTTCGGATCTCATTCTGATTTCTGACAAAATAGTTTCGCGTCCTTTTGCACAGTAGTTGTCTACTTTTGCAGGTTTGCTGTGTTCCTAGACAGATTCTAGCGACAAGCCTGACTTAGATCCGCTTCTGCTGAGCGTTTGTTGACTCGAGGAATTATTCCTTCTCTTGAAAATGCTATCTCGTCGTGGAGCAAAAATTGCTGCAAGTCAGGACATTCCTTGGCGATTCGCACCTGGTGGCAATAATCGCTACGACAAGATCACCAATCCATCTGGAGTGATCTCCTTTGGAACAGCGGAGAATGTAAAAATTCAAGATGATCTTAGAGAAAGCTCAAGCTAATATCTCAGGGTCTTGTTCAAGATGAGCTGGAAGAATATGTAGCTAAGAATGTACGTCTTCATCTCAGATGCCATATACCTTTGCTCATTGAATTTGCAGGTCAAAATCCCAGCGCTTGCCTTTACCTACCACTTCAGTACCATGGGCGGCCCAAGATTTCCAATTGCCATGGCCGCTCACATGAACGAGTACTTCAATCCACATAGTCCAATCGAGCCTTCACATATTCTTACTGGCGCTGCACTCACCTCAATACACGAGATGGTGGGCTTGAGTCTTGCAGATCCTGGAGATGGAATCCTGGTGAGTCGGCCGATATATGGTCGATTTGAACTGGATTTTGGAAACACTGCTGGCCTGGAGATTGTGTATACTGACAATGATGGCATCGATCCACTTGCTCCAGAAATTATACAGCAGTACCAGAAGGCATTCGATCGGTCAGCGGCGAAGGGTGTGAAAGTCAAGGCAATCTTAATTGTGAACCCACATAATCCACTTGGTATGTCAGAGAAATACTATTAAGATTATCATTGACCTTGAGACTCCAGGTCGCTGCTATCCTCCATCAACATTGATAGCACTGATGGAGTTCTGCCAGCGGAATGAAATCCACATGATCAGTGACGAGGTTTATGCTCTCACTGTGTACGATACAGGCATTCCAGATCTGCCGAAATTTAGCTCTGTCCTATCTATCGATCCCACAGGCTTGATTGGTGTCGAGAGACTGCATGTCTTCTATGGCATGAGCAAGGTAATCAACATTCATCCGAGATCGCGCGAGGACCATCAGCTGACAATACCCCGCAGGACTTCGCAGCAGCGGGACTACGTCTTGGCTCTTTGATCTCGCGGAATGCTCTACTGAGAAAGTCAGTCGCAGCGAACATGCGTTTCCACGGACCATCGGGAATGTCTATCGCCATCGGGACCGCGGTCCTCGAAGACCGCGCCTTTGTCAAGAGATTTATTGCTTTGTCGAGAGAACGACTAACAGAATGTCGCGCATTCACTACTGGGATCCTGGATAAAGCTGGAATCAAATATGCTGGACATGGGTATATACATACATGTCTGCGTTCAGCGGGGTGACTGCGCTAACGATCAATCTAGAAATGCTGGATTGTTTCTCTACATCGACCTCAGTCCTTGGCTTCCGACGAAATCTCACAATGAGCAGCCAGACTATGAGAGGGAGTTCGCACTTGCCCAGAGACTGCTAGATGCCGGTGTTGGTGTTCATCCTTGTGAGGAACACGGCGAGATTCCAGGACACTTTCGTTTAGTGTTCAGCCAAGATCGAGATACGTTGGCGGAGGGCTTGAGAAGGTATGTTCATTCTTCAATGTATACATGATCCAAGCTCGTTCCTAACTCGAATTGATCAGATTGGTGGATACGTTGGGCCCTGTTCCCGAGGCGAAAGTGAACGGTACTTCTGTCAACGGAGGGATGTAAGTGGCCAAAGAAATTGTTAAATCCATATATGTACGTCGGAGTACGGACATAGGTAGACCAGGAACATAAATTATTTCTTCCCCTCCCCCATGATCACCACCCTCAAAGCCCGTTGAGTATCCACCTCCGCATCCTCCTTAACACTCTCCCACATCCCCTCAATCCTCTCCACAACCCACTGTTCCAACGATCCCTTCTCTATCTCCTTCATCGTCTCTTCAAGCTGTCGTGCCGAACTTGCTCCAATGATCATCTCACCACCCAGCTCTCCTTTCAAAGCAGAATGGTACCTCACCCATCGATATGCAAGTCCCACTTTCCCCGCCCCAGACTCCTCTGCCAGCGCGCACCAGTCACCCAGCATAGCAATAAAGGAAGGCTTGCCGAACATAAACATATGGACTTCTCCGTGAACTGTGCTTGCGTCCCATCTCCCTTGCAAACCTTTCGCCCCGACCTCAAAGTCCGAAGGAGATTTTGCCAGGAAGCCCATGGCGAGAGGGGAGTATGCTTGGATTCGGATGCCTAGTTGACGCAAGGTGGGGAACAGTAGAGTTTCGTTGTGTCGTGTCACCGGTGCGTAGGCTGACTGGAAGACTGTTGGGAGTATGAGATCGTGTGCTTTGGCGTGGTTGTAGTACTCGAGAACTTGGTCTTTGGTCATGTTCGACAGTCCGAACTGAAGGGTGTCAGTCTTGCTCTCAGAGCACTGGCTGGTCGCCAATTACCTCATCAAAACGATTCTCCTCATACAAGGTTTGAATTGCAGAGTAGGTCTCGGCGATTGGAATCGTTTCGTCTGGAACGTGGAGCAGATAGACGCTGACCTGTATTTCCTGTCAGTGATTTCCGCTTGGCAGAATAGGTGAAATACCGCACTTTTTCTACCTTCAAGTCTGCCAAGCTCTCTCTCGCTGCTTTGAGAACACTCTCACGACTACCTGCACCATTACCGGGGGCAGTTGGAGCCTTGGTTGTAATCTTGATTTCAGGACCGAGACTCTTTTTGCCAATTGCCGTTTCGGAATCGCCCATACCCTAGTGTAAATATCTCGTCAGTGTCCGATAAAAGTGCTCGGGATCAGAGATCAAGATGCTTGTAGGTTAATTTACGAACGTATGCTCTGGCGGTGTCAAGATGCGTGACGTTGTACTGCTTCATCACGGCAAGAACCTCATGCTGAAAAGCCTCACTCTCCGGTGTGACATTCCAGTGGCTTGTTCCGACCACCAGTGTCACTGGACTATCCTGGGTGAAGTTGAGAGAAGCCATGGTTATCAACGGACAATCGATTGGTCTTGAGATACTAGGAGTGGAAGTCTCTTGGAGAGGAAATGTTCTTTTGGGCATTTTATACCCATCTACCTCCTCCCAACGTGGTGCTACAAAAGGATGTCCCTTGCGCCCGGTACGGTGGAAGATGTGGCAAATAAATAGCCATATTGCTGCTTTGGAAAGACCACAAGGCATGCCTGACACTTTCTTGGAGTGTTGAGTCTCTTGGGCTGGCCAATCATGTTGATTGCTGCCCCAATGCAGATGAGACTTAAGCGAGATCTGACCCACTTCGTCAGACGCCGGCATTTGTCAGCACCCCTCTATTTGTCTGCAATTTGTCTTGAATATGTCCTATGTCTGTCGTGAAACTCTTAGCACATTACGTTGTCGCACTGCCAGTTTCAGAGACGCAATCAATGTTCAATAGTCCCATTCGTATCTTGAGAAAACCCAGCATTATCAACTCATTCAAGACAAATAGCATCGATGTCCACCAATCAAAAGCGGTTCCGAGCTGATGAATGCCACTCTGTCAAGGATATGGAGAAGAAGCCTCGCCGGGGGAGGAAGGCGATTGTGGATGCGGCTACTGAGACTACAGATGAGCAATCAGTAATTTGCTTGAATCCGATGGTCAAGATCCAGGTATTGACTTCAATAGATAAGAAAAGAACGATATAGGGTAGCTCAGAGAAAATATAGAAATCGGAAGGAGACAGAAGTCAGCAATCTGAAAGCACAAGTAGAGATGCTGCAGCTTGCGCTACAGAAGACTGTTTTGAGCTTTACCAAATTCCAGGAAAAGGCAATCAAATCGAATAGCCTGGCACCAGCTCTAGCCTTGGATTTGAGCAGGGCTGCGATGGAGGTTTCCTGCCATGCTCAAGCTGTTCATTCTATTGGGAACGACAGACACTCGGACCAATATTCAAGTCCAGACAGCAGCACTTCTACTAGCTTGACACGCAAGAGGATCCCAGCAGGAAGCGAAAATGTGATACCAGATACAGAGACCGAAGACATCCTGGCTGGCGTATCAAATGTAGCAGCCAACAGAAACGATACCAACACAGCCGCCGCTAGGAGTTCACCTCTCCAGCTGAGAAGCTCTATCCACTGCCCATCCGCATTTAGCTTCCCATGGACGGCCAGCCAGCACCATCTAACATTCACACAACGCTTCCGCCTCGCATGCGTCGAGCGCGGCGTACAACTCCTCTCCGACCCCAACATCACGCTCTCGACCCTCCACCCCGTCTTCTCACTCCATCTGCGCAGCATGGCAATCGAAGACATGCGGTATCTAGCCGAGAGAAATCTATTCCAGAAAGTAATCACCGATCCATACGGACCGCAGTCTACCACTGCGCTTGAGCATCCTAGTGTCTTTCGTACAGTGGAAGGGAATAGTGGAGTCTTTGTGGGCAGACCGTATCAGAGGGAGGTGGAGAGCTTGAGGTTTGGGTGTACGAGGACGGTGGTTGAGACGTGGTTGCCGGGGTTTGAGGGGGAGTGGTTGGAGCCTGTTGATGTGAAGGAGTACTTGGAAAGCAAGAGGGTGGCGACTCAGAATGGCGGAGAAATTATGGGACGCGTGAGGGCTGCTACGCATGATTTGTATCGAGCCATTGAGTATCTAGCTCTGCGAGCGGTCTGTATAGGTCTGGGACCAGCGGTCAGAAAAGCTGATGTAGACAGAGCTTTGGATATCTGTCTGGTGTAAGGATATGACAACCGAGACTTGAGGTTACAGCGCAAAGAAAAGCCAAAAAACGAATTCTGCTCTTTTTCTATGTTACACTCAAGTGCCAAAGCCAGCTAAGCTGCGCATGTGGCCTCGCCTCAATACCTTTCTAGAACTGATACCTAAAGTCCGGCGACCTATCCGTAGTCTCCTCCTCCCTAACCCACCCCTCAGCAAGCAACCTATCCTTCTCCTTCTCCCTCCTTGTATACATCGCCCTCACAACCCACCACCCACAAAACGCAAAGCCCAAACATCCCAAACTCCACGCATGACCAAGCGTATACTTCGGCGCCGCCTTACTCTGATAGATCTGTCCTGAAACCACACCTCCAATATTTGTCAATGTAAGCAAGATGCCCAGACTAGCAGCTCGCTTTCCATCTGGTGCGCAGTTCCCGGACAGCCAGGCGATGTTCGTGCCGGTGCAGAGGAAGCATGCTGTGGCGATGAGGTAGGTCGCAAAGTAGGAGACTGCAGGAGGGACGTCGGCAAGGAGGATGGCGTAGCCGGCAATGCCGATGGGTGCGCAGAGGACGAGGGGGAGGAAGCGCGTTTTGTGTTTGTCAGAGAGGTAGGCGCCGATTGCGTAGACGATTGCACCCCAGAGATTGACTAGTATTGGTTAATGGTGCTCGAATCGGGAAGAGGGGAGATATCGTACCTGGAATGACCAAGTACTGAGCCTGAACAGTCGAATAATGAAACCCATTCTTGATGATGAGAGGCAAGAAGGTACCGAAACCTGGCGAATCGTCAGTGATTCCACCCTCCAACATCAGAGTAGACTTACCATAGAGGATCGTCACAACACAAATCTGAATGACTCCATGCAGCCAGCTCTTGATATCTTTCGCAGCCTCCTTGATATCCTTCATCCCGTAATGACCCGATCCTCCACTATAGGCCTCTGAAAGTTCGGCTCTGCGTCTCATGATGACTTTGTCGTCTTCATTGAGGAAGTAGGCGGTCTCATAGTTCTTTGGAACAACATAGATGCAAATGGCTGCCCAGACTACCGTGATGATACCCTCGATGATATATAGCCTGCATAATGTTAGAAAAACATTCGAAGTAGAAGAAGGCGACCTACCATCGCCACCCAGCCAAGCCCTGCACACCATCCATATAGAGAATCGCCCACGCGATCAGCCCACCAAACGCACCCGAGAGAGCGGATGCAACTGAACACTGTCAGTCCCATACTTGTATTTATAAAGATCCACGAACTTACTGAACAGAAATGCGATGCGTGTAGCAAGCTCGTCCCGCTTGTACCATTGGCAGAGGAACAAAGTCATCGAGGGGAACAGACATCCTTCAAAGAAGCCCAGCAGGATTCTCGTGACGATGAGTGATGGAAATGCCTTGACGAAACCGGTGCAGAGACAGACGATCCCCCAGCAGAAGGTGATTGTTGGAATGACTCGATTGAATTGGAGGCGCTTGACAAGGACTGATGTTGGGAACTGTGTTTGTTAGACTGTGCCTTCATGAAGGTTGGGGGTTGCAAACTCACTTCGGCGAGAATGTAGAAGATATAGAACACCGAGACTGCAGTCTAAATTCGGTGTCAGCAACTTTGGTCGTGCAGCTTAGGGAATGTACGTACATTGAGTTCCGATCCCTTCAAGTTGATATCCTCAGTCATGCCCTGGGTAGCAGCAAATCCAATATTTCCTCTATCCAAATAACTTATGAGCATGAGAAGCATCATGACCGGCGCGATGAAGCAATCAAGCTTCCGGAGAAGTTTTGCCTCTCTCTTTCTGTAGTCGATCGCTTCTGGACTGTCATCTCGGACATCTTCCTGAAAGCTCTCCTGTATCTTCTCATCGCGTATTGAAGCCATGATGATTGAAGTCAAATTGAAAGTTACAAGAAAAACAGATGACAAGCTTGTCGTGATGTGTGATAGATCAAACTCAAAATACGATCACCACCACGTGCGGCATGGTGAATTTATTGCTGCTCTCAGTGAGCCTCGAGTGAGCAACTTAGAGCGGGGAGGATTTCCGTGCGGGGAAGTTGGGAAAGCGTCTTCTCCAAATGCAATTGAACCTCAATCGAAAGTAGATATAAGATTGCAGATCCAATCCCACTTTTGAGCACCCTGAGAATGTGCAATTGAGGTTCATCTTGGCTTATCGGAAATAAGAGGCACAGCTGCAAGGCAAATCCGGGAAGGACGCCTTTGGGACGCCTCGCACGAAAGTTACCCCGCACGATCCCTGAATAGGCGAGGGTCTAGCAAGCACTTGGGGAAAGCTTTACCAATTTGGCTGCTGGCTGACTCGATATCAAGTGTAAATGGACAAGGTATGAATCAGTCACGGATCTTTCATTTGTCCGCCACCTGATTTGTAGGGAGTGAACCAGAAGGGATTTGGGGAAGCAAGGTCTTGAAACAGCTACAAAGCAGAACAGGGAGACATCAATGCATTGGACAGTCTTTCCATTGGAATTTAATCATACTTAAACATTGAAAGGGTATCATAGGTGAGAGGAAAAGGAAAAAAGTCCACAAAAAGGAGCAAACAGCCAATATAAACACGCTCCTCTCTTCAAACTCCTCGATTAATCGCGAGCGTCCACGCTGCCCGTTCTAATACCGATCCCTTGTGAGTAGCAAAGCTGAAATGTCGAGTGAGGCACTTGGTTCAGAAAGGATAAAAGAAGCCCTCTTCGACGACTGGATCGTGAGGCCCTGCAGATATTGGCTTATGTTGGGATGAAGTTCTTCGAATCCGACTCTTGCTCGGCGAACGTTTCGGGGAAAGCTGCAATACCGGCGATGATTCCTCCAACCATGAAGATGAGAGAGATGATGGACCAGATGACACCCCAGCATTGCGAGGAGCCTCCATAGCGCTGGGCGAAGACGCTGGCATCGGATTCGTTGACTTTTCGCAGGATGAGATCGTCACACTGTTTGTGGTCAGTAGGTGGAGCGATGGATGATCAGATGTACTCACGATATCCCAGACCGAATACAGAGCAGACATAACGCCGATGAAGAGGACCACGAATCTCAGAGGCTCAGCGTGCTTGATGAACCAACAAGCCACGAGCAATCCAACGGCCAACAGCACCGTGACAATCGTGAGCCAGTCTCGTCGGGCCCACCAGAGAGTAAGTAGAAAGCAGACGCCTAGTACGATACTGGCGACTTTGCTGGCGACGATGTTGAAGCCACAGAAGATGAGAAGAGCACCAATCAGGGATGATCCGAGATATCCAGCTGGCAGTGTGATTGCACTCATGCCGCCATACATATGGGTCACACCCCCTTCTCGAGGGTCTAGCGAGATAGATTTGACGCGTCCTCCAGTACAACAAGCTGCCAAAGCATGTCCAAATTCGTGGAAGGCAATCACAAGCATCTGTACTCATCAGCGAAACGATCATGTGACAATGAATATTCTTGGCACTCACCTTGAAAGGCCAAAGGGACCAGCGAATGTATGGAATGTTCCATAACAATGCGATGATCACAGTATATGCGGCAATAACACCCAAGGTGACCTTCTGCGTGCTGTTGACGCTCAAGGCCCGGCGTTGAAGGTGATGAGCTGAGAGCCTCGCAAGGTCAGGCCCAGCAGCCCTAACAGCCATCCTGGCATGGCGAAGACCTCCTGAAAGGGACTCGGTTGTAAAGAGCGTCCGCGCGATATCGATAGGAGCCATAGTTGTGTACGTGATGAAATTGAACGAGTGTGTAAGGAGACAAAATCGCGATGGAGGTTGAGTTTAGATATCCCCCCTTGACGCCCACAGGGCTGACGCGGTTTCAGAATGGAATGTTGTTGACGAATGGCTGCGCCTCACTCAAAATTGGAGATGGTGGCTGGTGATGCTATTTTTAGCCGACAGAGATTTTTCGGAATGCCGACTGTTTTCATAACAAGCCCGCTATTAACAAAGAGGGAACAATAATTTGATGATGTTGAGGATATCTGATGACGATTCACAATCCAAGCTGTGATGGTTACGAACTGAAAGGGAAGAGGCTGCACTGCGACTGCCGCAATCTTTCCCAGATTCGTGTCAAGCCCGAAATAGGGGTTCACGCTAAGCCTCGCTAAGGATTCATGGGGCAACAGGAGATATGGATGTGCAAGAACTTGTATTTACTTGGCAGGAAACCATAAGTATCGATGCTTTGGTCTGTTTCCCATAGTGAGTATCATATTCTCATATCAGGGATCAACATACACATCAGCTAAGTTGATTTAATAACTGCTTTTCGAGACGTGCTGACACAAACACGCAAGACTCCGTCAACACAACCCATTGGCGAGCCAAAGACAGTTTTTGCCCACATCTAAAGATTCAAACAGGTGACGCAGAGAGTTTGTCCAAGTTGGTAGACTCCACCGCCCACCCATCATTTGCAGCTCCAGCCCCAGTGAAGAAGCTTGCAGCAGAAGAATTTCCTCTGAGCAACCAATCCACCCAGTATCCACCAGCAACACCAAATTTGCCTCCGTTGGCCTGCGTGTAAGTTCCTCCATGTCCAACAGGGAGGTTCCCCTTCCACTTCGGAACACTCGCTGGTAGCGCCTTGTAGTCACGTTCTCCCTACCCCATGGTTAACGTCCTTTTACCAAACGCATTGTTGGCCACTTACATTGGCATAGGCAATATCAGATGATCCTCCCAAGAAGTAGAACACAGGCTTATTGATCGCCGTAGCAGCTGTTTGGTTCGTGAGGAATCCAGAGTTCCAGATTCCTATCGACTGTACGCGAGGATCCCAACTCTGAGCATAAGCCTCGACACCACCGCAACTGTATCCTGCAGCGATGATGCGTGATGCATCGACGTTAGCGTATGTTCCTGTACCAGCTTTCTTCACGATCCAATCAATGCCTGCGGTCATCTGTGCTGCGGTCGTGCTGCCTTTGCCTTTGGGTGTTCCCCCAGCGATGATCATAATCCCGTGGGATGCGAGCTGCGTGAGGAAGGGCTCGACAGCGAGACTGTCGGCCATGCAGCCGCCTTGGCCCCAGACTAGGACGGGAAGTTTGATGCCTGCGGGGACGGACTTGGGAGCGAACAGAGTGTGATAGCTGAGTGTGGTGTCCGTGGTATATGTCTGGTGAATTGTCAGTTGTATGCAGTGATGCGACAGGGGGGAAGTACAGCAGGTGCGTAGGGACCAGTTCCTCCGCTGGTCGACTGTCTCTCTATCATCAGAGGAGACCCGCCAGAGAGCGACGCCAAAAAGACACATAAGAAGGTCTTCATGATGGTAAGTTCTGATTTCTTTCTGCGCCTCGACAGCCTACTCTTGAGCTTTCAAAAGAGATCTGTTCGTTACTTATACTTCTCCGACTTCAGCCTCTGAAGTACCCTGCTACATTCTTGCAAACATGCTGAATTCTAAGTCTTCTCTCTAAGCTTATTTTTCAGAAAAATCTTGGAAGTGTCGTCACTTCATAACACTTGAGCAAATTATATACCATAGCCAAATATTGACTTCAGTAGGCCGTGTTCGGATGCTGGATACGGCACTTGCCCACCCCAAGTGGTCCTCGCTCAGTTCGTTGCGCTTCCTCTCAGTCTCTCGCTCATGCTCTGGCCCCCTCTAATCTCAGGTCGATATTGGTATTTGCATCGGTAATGGTATTCGGCAGACAGGTACTCCATGCTATCGCTCTATGTGCGACATGATAGACGAGAAAAGAGACCGTTACCCAGATCTTGGGGAGAATGTATTTTAGGCTGATGGAGGAAATGCTTCCTGGCGAGCTCGAAGATAGATTAGCGAGAGGAGATCTAGAAGTTTGTCTTGCGGGGTAGAGGATCTTCGCGGGCACTTGCCAAATACATACAGGCTTGATTGGTCTTGCTGATGCTCGCCTGGATGTGGAAGCTTTATTGATGGTGTGGCAGATATTTATTTCGCTTAGGGCGTGGATGGTTTCGGGACATCTCCGCTATGGATATATTACTTAAATAATACCCAGGAAATGATAATGCTTTGAAGCCATGTAAAACTTATATGGCTCTCAGCCGCACCTCTTGGCTTCGAGAGGTTGGAAGGGAACATCAGCAACGACGACTGTACTTTCATAGATTTGAACTCATCACAGGATGACCAACACTACTTTCCCCATCGTCCGTGTATATCTACAGCTCAATAAATCTTCGCCTGATCCTATTGGTTTTGGAAACGTCAGTGGATTCTACGGTCCTGGTGCTTGGAGTGCGTGGCTTCTGACCAGTTGTGCATCGTGGTACAACTTGATATATCGTCAGACTGGCTTCGATGCAAATAGCTGGGTCTACGTGATTGTGCTCAATGGGGCGGCAGTCGACCATTTACGGCATATCCACACAATGTCAGCCCTGAGGGTTGCTTCTGACGCTTCGTGGAAGACAGAGGCAGCAAGCGTGGGATCGTCTCTCATAGTCACTTGGTGGGGACTATTTGGCCTTCTATCCCAGCGTATGTCGTAACTATACACTATTTAGACTCGAACAAGGCAAAAAATTGGTGGAAAGAAGTTGCCTTGTCTATCTCAACAGTCATGCCCATCCTTTCGATAGCATCAACTTACTGGCTGCTCGACAAAGAGATTGGAGCTCAGAGACCTGCTTTTTACTGGGAAGCAATGTCACTTTCCCACAAGGATTGTACGCGCAAAATTATTACCATGACCGACCTTTGGTACTCCGGGCCATACGCCTCGTATTCGTCTGGTTATTTTGACAAGCATTGCAAAAGTGGTATGCAGGACTCTGGGATATGCTTTTAAGGTCTTTTGAACGCGCCTTTATCTTTTTGTACCCTCTGCTATTGGACCTACAAAGCACTTCACCAAGTCATATCTTTTTCGATAATTTTCACATTACCACTGCTGATCGCGATATGTTACTTTTGGATAGACGCATCAGTTTACTTCGCGTCGGCATATGTCGTTATCACAAGCTCACCATCGAAGGCATGTTTCTTCATGCCATGCGCGCCTCAATCCATTACCGAGCTCGACCAGGCTCTTGGGCTCGCGGCAGGGATATTTTCCTTCTTTGTCGCTGAAATTGGGTATCCCTACATGCAACGCAGAAAAAACAACGACAAGAAAGAATCAAATTTGAGCAAGAAACAACTCGAAGTTTCGGACTTGGGGATATGCCATTTGCTGGAGAGGTGCCACAAGCATCACTTGGATCTTTTGGTCCAGGAATCCGGATATCTCAGACTCCAGTAGATGTTAGCGGGAGAGACACGCGATCTGCAGGTACAAGAAGGGTCATCCCGGGAATTGCAGCCGAAGAAGGGAGGGCCCAAGAGGCAGGGAGGAAGTGAGGTCGGGGAGCCAGAACAGATTACGCTGTGAAAGACATGATGAAAGAAGGCAACATGGAGAATATCACAACATGAGACTTATCTAGCATCAATTTATGTTTTAAGCGTTTAGGTGTCCCGAGTCCTAAACCAGAGTGAAAGTCGTCAAGTCGCCCCTTCCAGTGTTCCCTTTGACATACTCTCCATACATGATTCCATGAACATATGCCTCCCCGATGAAAGCATAGGTACCATCCCCATAGTCTCTCAGAATGTATGGAAAATTTGCGTTTTCAAAGAGGACAATCACATCACCCACTTGTGCATGGAGCGGTGCCAAACCCACATAGCCCTTTTTGGAGAGAAAGGGTCGTCGATCACGCTGCCAGTTCATCATATTGCAGTAAGAATTTCTCAGAGGATGAGTGAAGTGTTGCGTTTGCTCTGGCGTAATGTCCGTAGCGTTGCTTGCCGCAATCATGCAGTGCTGCTTGATGTGTTTATACCCCTCATCAGAATTCTTGCCTGCTCTTCTGATGAAGCCTGTCCCGTACTCCTCCTGATCTGCAACGGGGACACGCTTATGGGCTGAGACGCGATCGAAATCGTTGGCGTAAATGTTCTCTCTGCTTGTAGAAAATTTCTTTTCTGACTTTTTGCAAAAGTTGGCGATGTCGGCTAGGTAAGCTGCAATTAAAGGAATACTTGATTCCCCGGGATAGCCCTCGAGGTAGGGCGGGGTCCATGTTCTTCCTACTTCTTCGATAACATCAACAGCATACCCACGGAGTCGTAATTGATCTGCTGAATTTTTTTCATCCATTATACGAGCATCTAGATCGCTAGATACTACTGGCAGGCAGAATGCTTTGAACGACGAATCCCAAGGCAGTTGTCCGGAGGGTCTTAGGATCCATTCTGCACGCCAGTCAGGAGCCCAAGATGGCATATCAGTATCTCTACCTTGAGGCTGTGACAGCGATAGAAGGTCAACCCGGCCGGACTGAATGATAGCACGAGCTGCTTCCGCGTATATTTCCGAGCACCTCTTAGATTGGTCATAATCTGGCTGAATCCCAAGTCGATCTCTGTCATTCGCTATTCCAAGCAGAGCAAAGATTCTATCTCTAGATTCTGTGGCTCCGCAAAATGTCTTGGTCGCACCTGTGACGTGGATTCGAGCCAACAATTCGAACATGCTGCTTCCCAGTTTTGGATATTGCGACGCGTCCGAAGTCTCTCCGGTGGCGTCTCCTTGATACCTTAGCCTAGCACCACAGAGTTTAGTGGAATTCGATATACTATCAGTGTGTGTGCTCAAGGAGATGGCGAAGTTGAAGGTGGCTGTTGATTGTGGATCAAGATTCTCGAGTCCTCCTATTCGTTCTAGCTCGCGGGTAATGATTTGAGTGCCGAGTAAATGCATGTAGCACACACTCGCATGTAGCGTCGGAAAGTCAATGGTAGACTTTCCACATTGGAACAAAATGTGGGGTGAGACAATAAGTTCTTGCAAAATCCACACTCGCTTCCAGTAATCCCGAGAGAGAACGCTACAGGCATTTTGAACGAAAGCCAGTGTTTGGGACGTATTTCCGATGGCTTGATCGACCAATGGAGCCACGCCCTCTCTGACCATGGTCTCCAATATCTTGTACCGTTGGACTTCTGTTGCAGGAAGTCTGAAGAATTCTTTCATTGGTTCAATGAGTCCTTCCCGGACAAGATACGAGCCGATACGATCCAGCTCCGCTATGGCGGCGTCGGTCCCTTCTCCAGCAGGACCAAGCCAAGATCTAGTGTGCTCAGCAGTGTCGTAGATTTCCCTCATCATTTTCACCTGGGAGGACTTCTCCTCGTCATCCTCCTGATTGATACAAATTGCATCGATCCAAAAGGTTGCGGCCGAGTTGTCTTCACGAATGTGTTCCAGGGCTGTGAATAGATTTGTCGTAACTCGTAACGTCTTGTTGTTCACTAAGATTGGAATTTTGACGGAAGGATCCCCCCAAGTATATGATAGTGCTCTGTAAGCAGGGCTTTTGATGCGAGGATAAGACTTTAAAGTGCAGGAAATTGGCCGTTCTTCTTGTAAGGCTTCATACTGAGGATCGGGGAATCGAGGGTGGAGAGTGAGGAGACGGAACTGATTAGGTCCGAGAGGAGAATATTGATACTCCATCTGTAAAGGTGATCTGCTTGCCAACTTCGACTGCTGATGCTGGGCATTAGAACTAATGAAGCTGCTCAAAAGATTTCTCTGAATTTCTTGGCAATTTTCCGCAGTAGGCAGGTGCGACAGAGATTATTGTTCAGCCACCGCCACGTATTCACCTGCATCTCAGCTGGAAGGCACATGAAATATCCAGTCCCCGAAATTGAATTGATGGTGATTCATTTCAAAACCATGCTCTCCGAGTGGCTCAATGATTGTAATGGTGAACGTTGATGGAAACTTCATTCATAATCAACTCATATACAAACACTTGTTAGAATACGGATGATTAAATGAACGGATGAAGATGAGAAGTACTTCTTATTCAAGACGGGGGGCGGAAAGAAATTAATTGGCGGCATTGATAAGGGGCTGAAAAATAGTGATGTTGCCCTGACAGCTCAGCGCACAGCGCTGAACCGACAGGTTGTTTCAGGTAAGAGCGGGGCACAATTTACCCCGCCGAAACCCCGTTGACAGCACCATCAACTAGCGGCATCCCCAAAGGTGACTAAGGATATATTTCAGCACAGATTGTGGGTATCATTGCCGTGTGCTGAAGAAATCTGTATATGAGATCTTTGTCGGAGCAAGTAGGAGATTGTTTGAGGAGAATAGAATTAGTGCAATTAGAGGGGTGACGTCGGCAGAGATTGACTCCAGCGCTTGTCAAGCCATAAGGAAGCTAAATCAGCATTTCAAGGGTAAGTTTTCATAGAATGATCACTATTGTGGAAGATCTGACATCGAAAATAATTTGATAAGGCAACATTTATTGCCAAACAAAGGTGCGGGAACGAAAATCTCGACGCCAGAATGCATTCCAGAGGCTCGCTTAAGATATTGATTTTTTCTGAGCATCGGTCAAGGCAGCAGGTAAACAAGAGAGCTCATAGGAAAATGAGCAGATAATAAGTCGCAATCGAGGCCCATAGAAGTATGTAAATCCGCGGATTAATCCACACATTTACTGCTCTTAGAAAGCTGATTCCGTGTCTCAAAAAAGTTCCCAATGCAGCTCAGCGAGGCTGCGTTAGCGCCGACCATGCTGTTGGCGGGTAGCTGCATCTGCAGTGCCAGCAAACGCCAACATCAATAGATATCGTCGACAAAAGCTCCTCTACGTCCGGAAATCATCACTATCGATACCAGTGCCACCTTCGAAGATATTACGACGAAGCGCGTGAGCAAGCCAGAGTCGGAAACAAACAATTGTCGACCAAGCAGCAAAAGTGCACACCTGATCATCAAGATGCCAGCCTCATTCGAAGAGTAAGCCTCAAGCATTTCTTCCGAGCCAACAAAGTACGCTATAGAATATGTAGTCAACTAATCTTTTGCGTTTTGCAGACTCCTCAGTTCTCGAATCTTCAAGTTCACAGTCGGAGCGAATGTTGATGGCGAAGCAACCACATTCTCCGTACACGAAGAAGCGATCGCAGCACTTTCGCAGCCTCTCCACGCTCTGATGAGATCAGGTCTTTCGGAATCAGAAGCCGGACATGCGACATGGGAGGATGTGAGCAAGGATACTTTCGTACAGTTCGCGCAATTTGCATACACTGGAGACTATTCGGTTCCTATCTTGCTGATGCCAGAAGCTGTGCCCGACAGTGTATCGGAGGCAAGCGGAGAAGGGGATTTTCTGCCAGTTGATGAAACAGAGCAGCCAGAGATGGAGTGGGGTTCGAGTGGGGGTTGGGGAAAGAACAAAAAGAAGAAACGTCCAATCGAAACGTCGAAAACATCGATTTTGCGTGCAATCGAGGGATTTCCCTCCACCCCACCACCACTCCTCACTTCCCGGAACAATTATGAAGGAACCTGCGATCCTGCCAGCGAATTTGACCCATTGATGAACTACGCCGGGCTGTTTACCACCCATGCATCGCTATGGATCCTGGGCGATTACCGAAATATCGGTAGTCTGAAGGCACTTGCTCTCTACAAGCTTCACAAAACATTATCTGTGTTTCAGCTCAATAGCGAAAACGTCCAAGCGATAGTTGACCTCGTCAGAAATGCATATTCGGAAGAAGGTGCTGGGTTAGGAGAAGGAATCAGTGGGCTCCGGAAAATGGTATGCCAATACCTGGGCCCGAATAAGGCGCTCTTGTGTGACGATGATGGATTCATGGACCTGTTGGGAGAAGGAGGGCAATTTGTGAAGGACTTCTTCAAGTACTCCTCAGCATAGAGTCATCTCGCGCAAATATATTCATCGTCCCTACTTGAGTGTAATTACATCAAGGGCCAACCCGTCAAGCAAATGCTCAAACTTCCTCCGTGGCAATCTGCCAATTCTCAATGTCTGTCCCAGATCTCGCCTTTCTCGCCTATATCCGAACCCATAATTGCCGACAAGCTCTCTAAGTCAAGCTCTCAAGTCCATCGATTCCCTCCTTATTCTCCCAATCCCACCTGTACAAGCTTTGACCGCCGAATCATCCAGCACCCTGTCACCCAGTATTGTGACCAATAGCTGGACGAATGCCCCATGGTAGTCGAGCCACCACCTGAATGAAGAGTGCGACTTGGGGGTGGATCTTGGCAAGACAAACTCAACGGAGCTCAACCTAGATATCGAGGGGATGTTGGAAGAACACATAGCGGTTGAAAAATTGTTGAAGTAGGAAAGTTCCTCCAACACGACCGTGGGCAGCTATCACCTGCATCGACCTTCCACCGACAGCAGCGACTTCCATACATCCAGTGATCGAGAGTGCATATATTTATGGATTTCTTGATGACCTTCCTTCGTATCGCCGTATCGCCATCCGCTTTGTGAACTCACGCTCTCAAAGTTACATGAAATTTGGCGATCGAGAGCACGTAGAAGGCTGTGAAAGCAAAGGTCAAGACGCTACTCGTAGTCACGAGTTTGAGCTGGAAGAGCAGCGCTTGCTGGAATTCGGAAGCAGAAATCATGGCGGTCATTTTTATGAGTACTCCTGAGTACTGCTGGGGTCTTTTATGCGAGTGGCGGGTTTGTGAAGCGAAGACTGGTAAACAAAGACAAGGTAGATTGACGGGAGAGAAAGAAGAGATTCTGCGACTAAGACACCTGGCCAAGAGAGAAATCAAGGAATGATGAAAAGAAGGGAGAGAAATGTATATGTATTTTCTGGGGAAAAAGTCATTGACGTCATGTGAACCCATTTTAGGCACTTGAAGCGAGCTTTTTGCGTATCGTCGTCGTCTCATCAAGGGGCTCGGACACTTCGGATGTCCGCATGGAGTCCTTAGAATGGTGAATATAACCAATATTACTGATACAAATATCCTTGAGGTCCGCCTTCGGGCTGAGGAAATGTCCAAAAGCCGTGTTCGGGCCGCTCGTGGAAATCCTCACGTGATATCGGTGCACTCTGTTCACCACAACCTGGAAACCCCATGGTACTACTTTTCTTTCATTGGAGAGCATCGATGTCCACTAAACATTGACAATTGAGGACATTCTTAAATTATCATAGAGTGTGACACTCGCAAGACCACGAAGCTCTGAAGTGGAGATGGTTTACAATAAAGCTATTGGTCGCTGTGTAATAAGGGAGAGGGGTGAGTCGGAAGCCTTTTGTAAACACTAATGATCGCTACGGAAGATGACCTTGACGGGGACTTCACTTTGTTGTTATCATTCCATTTTATCTCTCGCTTGAGCTTCCGCTGCAAGGGATTCGCAATCTTGAAACGCGGAACGCTCGCCTAGTGAAAATAGTGGAGCAAACTCAACTTCAACTTCAACATCAAGCTTTTCTTCCAGCAAGATCATATCGCATTCTGGAGATGAGAATCTATACGAAGCATAACCGACCTGTTCTATGATGTGTATCTCTAAGGCTATTTCATCACCTATCACGTAGCAGACGCGCTGCCATACTCACCGCCAACACTCAGGTTTTCAGGCGAGGGCGGCGCTGTTTGTGACTGCCTCAGATCAGTAGCCTTATCTGGCCAGCAACCTGGGAAGTGGCAAGAACACCACAAGCGAGCCGACCGCTCTTACCTGACCAATAATCACAATGGCACCCCTAGCCTACGCAGCAATGGTCGTTGACATCGGCGTTGGGACAATATTCCCCAATACACAAGAGGCAGAGTCACTCGTTATCACAATGTTCATCCCTTACCTCATATCAGTCTTTACAACATTCATATCACCCAATTTGACAGCGAAATCATCTTCCTCGCTATCCTGCTGGCGCGACACACCATGTAGCGCTCGCACAACAGCGTCCTTCAGCGGTCCATGGGACTCATACAATTACTCTCCAGCATCACGCATCGTGTCACCAGTTAGCATATTTACCGAAGACTTCACGCGTCTCAGTTCATACCCCAGTACAATGAATGTATCGACAAACGTTCTGATCTATGATTTTGGAAAGGAAGTCGGTGGTATCGTGACTATTCAGTACAAAGCAACTGGATCTGGGGAATTGGGATTGGCTTTCTCCGAAGCGAGGAACTGGACTGGAAGGGCATCGGATGGATCGAATGGCCGATACATCCCGAGGGCCGATGGCGCATTACTCACGCCTGTATCGCCTACGACAAATGGCAGCTATACAATGCCAGATGCCCGTATGCGTGGTGGCTTTCGGTACCTGTCAATTTTCACTCAAACAGATCACATGATCAATGTTGAAGTCACGAAGATCACGCTCGAACTCTCATTCCAGCCGACTTGGTCCAATCTCAGAGCTTACAGTGGGTATTTTCACTCGAGTGATGACTTGCTGAACAGGATATGGTACGCCGGTGCGTATACACTTCAGACGAACGCCGTCCCACCTAATACTGGTCGAGTGTACCCATTGATTGGTGAAGGGTGGAGGAATGATGCGTGGCTCGGCACCAAAGGGCACTCCATTCTAGTTGATGGAAGCAAACGGGATCGAGCTACATGGGCTGGTGACTTGGGGATCGCGCTGCCAAGTGTCTTTGTCAGTACTGGAGACTTTGAGAGTGCTCGAAATGCATTACAATTGCAGTACGACCTTCAGGTATGTTTTCTTAAGAATCCATCAAATATAATCTGATTTGAAACAGTCCAAAGAAGGCGAGCTCCCAATGGCTGGCCCGCCCTTGAACTTTTACGGGTCAGATACATATCACATGTCTTCCTTGATCGGCACCTACGAATACGTCTTGTACAGCGGAGACATGAACTTCCTAACCATGAATTGGAATAAAGTCAAAAGCGCAATTAATTACGTTATGAGGAAGCTGGATGGTGACTCGGGACTCTTGTATGTCACGGGAAGTAACGACTGGGGCCGATCTTCCCAAGGTGGTTTCAATACGGCAGCAAATGCACTGATGTTCAGGACACTAATCACTGGAAGCTTGATGGCATCGTGGATTCATGATGAGATCTCGTTGGGATGGGAACTGAAAGCTTATGTTCTGAAAGCAGCTATGAACTCCGCTGTGTTCAATTGGGATCCTGTAGTGGGGTAAGTACTCGATACCGAGGATCATTGAGGAAATCATTGCTAATGGTGCCCAGAGCATTCAAAGACAGCAATCTCGATTCATCCATCTATCCTGAAGATGGGAACAGCCTCGCACTTTACTACGGCATGGCATCTTCCATACATCAGAAGAGTATCAGTGATAAGCTATTGACCAACTGGGGTCCCATCGGCGCCAAGTGTCCTGAGCTGAAGTTCAACATCGTTCCGTTCATCGAAAGCATGGAAGTCAAAGGCCATCTCGCCATTGGTCGAACTCATCGAGCTCTTGATCTCATCCGACTTAGTTGGGGCTGGTACCTCAATAATCCCTACGGCACTGAAAGCACTTTCATCGAGGGGTACCTGGAGGATGGCTCGTTTGGATATCGAGCATTTTCTGGCTACGAGAAAGACTATTCGTATACTTCTCATGCCCATGGTTGGAGTACGGGCCCAACTCATGCGCTGACAAATTACGTTCTTGGACTTCAGCTCGTCTCGCCCAGTGGAGCGGAGTGGATCCTTGCACCTCAATTTGGCGACCTGACATTTGTCGAGGGAGGGTTCACTACACCTCTTGGAAAGCTTTCTGCGAAGTGGTCTTTGATACCTGGGGGATATAATATATCATACGATATTCCGATTGGGACAAATGGGACTTTGATTCTGCCCGCGTCCACAGCTGGCCGGCCGACAGTTACCTCGGGTGGAAAAGAGTTGAATCTTGATGAGTACGATGACTCCACTGGCCATGTTACAGTGGCCGGAGTACCGGGAGGAAAGACAGCGATCACAGTGTGGTACTAGCTATACTTCTATTGTGTCACTCTCCACCAGCGACAGATCAAAAGCATCGTGAGAAGACTGGGTTGGCGCAGAGGTGAAACATCACGTGACTATATGTACTCGAAGCATCCTGTCGTGGCCGAACAAAATTCTCGGTCATTCTAATGCCAGAAGAAATATCCATAAACTCGGCCCCTCATTCGCCTATCAAGTACGCTCTCATTGGTATACCATCCTTCGGTTTCGCGCTCATGTTCAACTCTTGATAAGCCCTTCCACCCCACCCCGGTACACTCAAGCCATGATCCGCAAACACAGCCTCGAAATCAAAGTATCTCACTGTCAACACCGCCATAACCCTCACCTCCAATGTAGCCATTTGCTGTCCAACGCAGTCCCTTTTGCCTTTTTCAAACGGCATCCAAGCCTCCATTGAATGCGTCTCAGGGCTCAAAAATCTATCGGGGTCGAACTCCGCTGGCTTGTCCCAGATGGTCGGATCTCGATGCATACTAGAGGCAAGAACACAGATTATGTGATTGTCCATTGGATATGAGCGCCCTTCAAAACTGGCTGTTGTTCCTGGAGCGGCTTTGCGGACTGTAAAGCCAGCTGGGTGGAGGCGAAGGACTTCTTTGATGGCTGCGCTGGTGAGGGGCAGTTTGTTGAGGAGGTGGGGCTGTTCGGTCAGAGATGATATCGTGGTATCAAGAGAGGGGCCGAAGACTGATGAATGTTCAGCGCGGATGCGAGAGAGAAAGGCGGGGTTGATGGAGAGATAGTAGAACAGGTAGGTCATCAGAGATGCGGTGGTGTCGTGTCCGCCAACGAAGAATGTTTTGGCACTAGGTACTATTAGCCGAGATTTGATTCAGAATTCCAAGAGGGAATGGGTACTTGTCCAATGCAATCTTCATGAACTCAGGATCAAGATCCGGTCTCACAGCCTTCGCACCTCCAATCTTCTCCGTATCCTTCAGGTATCCCTTGAGCGCCAAATCCAGAATACTCTTCTCGACCCCATCATCCCTCCCACTCCTATACTTCTCCTTGATAACATCACCCAGCATCCCATCCAACCTCCTTGTATACCAATCCATCATAAATGGACTCAGCGCCTTCTTCCACAACGGGTCCGTCTGCCCCGCCGTCCAACTCAACGCCTTAGCAAAATTATCCTGGATAGGACTATACTGCGTCTGAGACTTCAAATGGATATCCCCAACCGTGCGTCCGATAAAATCAATCGCCAGCTTCATCGTCGCATCATTCATCGAGAACACCTCCCCGGAAACAGCAAACCTAGTCAACTTCTCCTTGAACACTAAACTCTCCTCGATCATCCCCGGAACCAACTTCAACAGATGCGCTAGTGAGAAAGCAGGAGCGAACCATGATCGTTGACGAGACCATTCGGCGCCGTTGGTGGAGAAGATGCTTTTCGTGCCGACGACGCCGCGGAGGAAGGTCTTGACGAAGGGGTGCCGGTAGAAGTTGGGGGAGGTTTGGGCTTGCAGTGCGACGCTGGGGGAGGTGATGAAGACCATGGATTCGGAGAAGGGGTAGAGGTCGACGTAGAACAGGCCGTGGAGGTTGTTATCTTGTCCCATTTCGGTGAACATTGGTTGGGGGTGGATGTCTGGCGGGTAGCGCTTCATTGCCTCGCCGACGACTTTGAGGTTGCCGAGGAGCATGGAGTGGGGTGGTTTTGGCTGGACTCTTAATTAGATTTATTCTCTGTATTGGGGGGAATGGAGGAAGGGGAACGGAAATTGAAATGTACCAGGTCTTTGTAGAATCTTCGATGTGTGATGAACTTCACGATGAAGAAGATGAGGTAGATGCTAGCTGCGCTGACGACCATCCACGCCCAATTTTCGGGCAGGTCCGCGGTTGACAACATCTTTGAATGTCGATCGAACAAGTTCTGTTCTTATCCCTTAAATCACTCCTCTACAGAGAAAATCAGGAATTTGTGTAACCAATGATCTCTAGAGAATGAAGTGAAGTTATGTGAAGTGATGTTACAATCGGTGACTAGTGCTGACCGATGTGCCGCTCGCTTACGACGCTGAGAGCCCTCTCGACTCAGGCAGTAAGGTACTCCACTCTACTGATTGGCTGTCTCAAAGACTTCCAGAAGTAGCTTATCTCCGTGGACTTAATGCTGTGACGTTCAGATCCATCGCTCATTGAGTATGAAGATCCTGTTCATCCTGATCATTCCAAGATAATGTTGTCGTTTATTCTAGAATCAAGATATTAGCTGGAGGACGAGGTACGCCAAGTTTCAACGTGTCAGCATTTATGCGAATAAATAACACCATTCGCCTTCATGGAATGTGAGACCTGGATCCTCGCGTTAGTGGCCAATTGTATGATCCAAAATAAAACAAACGTCCTGATACCACTTGCCATTTACGGAATGTTGGCGATAAACATTTAAAGGTCTTCCAATCTACACTCGAGTAGCACTTGGCGATCAATGATACAAAGGCTGGATTGTGTGGTGTTTGAAGCTCGCCCAGATGTTGTAGGATTCTGTCAATCTTCAACATTGTTCTATACATCTTGACAGTCTTAAGACAAGCTTCGATGTCGTGACGAGATGCATCGCGAAAGGTATCGATGGATTCAACATCAGCTGACAAGGTCGCCTTTCGAAATGTCTGCAGTTGCTTATGTTTTAAGCAAAAGGAGGAGCGCTGGAGGTTGAATGACATGAGCACTCAAGATACTGTACCACTTCAATGTCTAGATCTAACTGACAGAACAGAAGACATCTGTTGACCTTCTTTATCCTCTTCGTTTGGGATGGGCTAGTCGTTCAGTAAGGAGAAAGGAAATTTAGGGTTGGCGGGGTCTTGGAAACGAAGTGCGGGGTAGCCAAAACAGGAACAGGGCACTGAAGCAAGGACCCCGTGCCGACGTCACCCGACACCACAGCTTCCAAACATGCATGAAGAGTTTTATCAGCAGGACGGAGCACATTGTTTATATTCATTTTATAGACCACTTCATTATCTGATTGTGAATTTATATCCCCTTTCCTGCTGTCTGAACATCCGTTGTTATCTTCAGCTCCTCCGTTGTTTCCCCGCACGTTTCATTGGTGTCTGAAACGGCTGCGCGAAGTATATTTCTCAGATAACGAACTTCACGACATCCCATCTACACACCGGTTAGACCAACATCAGCTAGGGCCACAATGTTACTCTACACTTTACCCACAGCCATAATTGGGCTCCTCTCAACCGTTACAGCATCGAACATCGACACACAGAAACCCATCCAGGAAGAGACCCCGGAATCCTCGTCCGCCCTCAAAATAACCATAAACTGGGCCAACACCATCATAACCTCCAAAACAACCAACACTCTCCAAGTAGTCGTCAACCCTCCCCTTCTCCGCAACAGCAGCATTCACGCCGAAGCCTACAAATCCCTCTCCACCATCTCCGCCGACTACATCCGCTTCGTGCCCTGGTTTCCCTATCCCTTGCTATCCGTCCCGGAGATCGAAGCCCCAGTAATCCTCCCCCCATCAACATGTATCACCAGCTGGAACTTCACGTACGCCGACGAACTCATGGCCGATTTCTACGCCGCCACACCCAACGTCTCGCACATGATCAACTTCAGCACCACGCCCGGCTGGATGTGGCTCATTCCGCAGGGCCAAACATACGACTATCCACGTGACATCAACGCGATTGATTTCGGGTACAACAAAGGCACGGATCTGCGCGACGCGTCGTTACGCGAAGTTGCTGAATATTACGAGAGGTTGGTGAGCTGGTACGTCAAGGGTGGGTTCACGGATGAGTGTGGCGAGTATCATCATTCCGGACATAGCTATACGATTGAGTACTGGGAAGTCCTGAATGAGATTGAGGCTGAGCATAGCATGTCTGCTGCATTTTACAATCAAGTCTATGATGTTATCGTTGAGGCGGTGCATAAGGTTTCTCCTGAGACGAAATTCGTGGGGTTGGCGCTTGGTGATAACTCGAGGGATATGAGCTATTTCGAGACGTTTTTGGATCCAGCGAATCATAAGCCGGGGACGCCGATTGATTTTGTTAGCTATCATTTTTACGGTATGCCGAGTGTGTCGACTTCTGAGAACGAAGCGGCTCAGGCGTTTGCGCAGACGGATCAGTTTATTATGGATGTGCAGAGTATTGAGGAGATAAGGAAGCGGTTGTCGCCGAATACTCGCAGTACGTTGAATGAGATCGGGACGTTCGATCCGCAGGGTGCAACGATTATCTATCCTGGGTATGAAGTCCCGCCCGAGTATTTTGTTTGGAGTGGTGGGGTATTTGCATATGTTTTTGCGAAGGTCGTCACGATGGGTATTGACGTCGTTGGCGAGAGTCAACTCGTCGGCTACCCTGGACAGTTTCCCAGCGTCAGTCTTGTGGACTACTGGAGTGGAAAATTGAATGCTCGAGGTCGCGTATTGCATCTTCTGCAGAAGAGTTTCGGAGCTGGGGATACGGTTGTGGAAACGCTGTTCAAGGGGAAAGATCTTAGCGCGAGTGTACATGCGCAAGGATTTATAACAAAAGAGGGGAAGAGGAAGGTCTTGCTAATTAACAAATTGAATGAGACGACTGAGGTCAGTATTACAGATTTTGGCAGTGGATTGGCTGAGGTTGTGGACTTGAGTACTGGTGGGAAAATGTGGAAGACGACGAGAATGTCTGGTCATCGATATGATCTGGCTCCTTGGGCAACTGCTGTTTTGACCGAGGCATAGCATGCGAGCATAGCTATGGACTGATGGTTATATTGAAATTATAAAGCCTGAGATGACGCTCTACTCATCCTGAATTGCGTGTCGGACTTTTACTTCATCGATTTTGTTGTCGCTGCTGCTCTCGATAAGACCAGAACAAGGTCACTTCTACGCCTCTCGGCAGTAAACATAGGATCATCACAATCTTGACTTCTGCTTCCCTCGACCTTCATCATCCTCCGCATTCCCGCTTTCCCTCTTCTTGGCACCCCACTCCAACAACCTCTTCTTCCTCATCTCTACCCCCGCCCTCGGACTCCTCCCATCCACATACCCCATAAAATCATGCGTACTAAACCCCATCAACTGCAACAACCTCTTTGGCAAAGCATCCAAGTCCTCCCAACCTTGCGCAACAGTAAAATTCTCAAACGTGCGGATCCATGGCTGGCAATACTGAACTGTCATGCTCCTTCGAGGAGAAGAGGATGTGTTGGCGCCGCCGGAGTGCCAGAGTGTGTTGAGGAAGTAGACCATGGAGCCGGCGGGCATGATGGCGGGGATCATTTCGGCGCGAGTTGGGCGACGGGTGTCGGGCCAGAGGTGAGAGCCGGGTATTAGCGTTGTGGCGCCGTTGGTGGAGGTGAAGTCGTCGAGGGCTATCATTGTTCCCTGTGGGTTATCAGCAGGTAAACTTGACCAGAATCCAGGACAAGAAAATGGGTCGACTCACAATGCCCATCAAGGGCCTCGGCCTCGGCAAAGCAATCAGTCCATCATCCGTATGAATTTCCTGCTCTTTCTCCCCCGGCTCAATAACCACGGTGTGGAAACTCGTCATCAGATATGCTGGCTGTAAGAAGTAATCATTGAGCTTCATGACTGTATCATGGATCGGAAAACAGTCGAAGGTGCGGCTCTTGTCGCATAATGAATATATTCGCTTTGTGCTGTACCCTTCGAAGGAGTTACGTCCGCCGGCTGAAGCTGGGCCTGATGAGATGGAGGAGAGACGTGCGAGTTCGGAGTTGGCGAGGGAGACTTGTTCGGGTGTGAAGATTTTGGGGAGGATCACATAGCCGTGTTCGAGGACGTGGGATATTAGGTCGGTGATGGACTGGGTACTTGGTTAATGTTGAGAAAGCTGAGAATCCGCAGAGGACGGAGAATTGCTAACAGTTATGGAAGCCTAAATTAAAGGAAAGCCTTGTCAGATCTGGAATTGGACGTACCGGATCTTTTGAGCCTGGAAGAAAAGTCGTCCCTTCTCCTAGCTGAACCCGATTATGGATTGTGCTTGCACGAATGTAGGCTCCGTCTTCTTGGTCTCCGGACTGAATGTTTAGGTTAGCAAGAGGGTGTTGGAAAAATGTGTGAGGGATATATCAAATAAGTGAGAGGATACACATGTTGAGAAAATAGACAGAAGCTCACCATATTGAAGGAGCTGCTGTTCAAAATTCAAGGATTTTATGATCTTTGAACAAGATCGGCTATCGGAGAAAGGTTATATTGAAATCAAACATCATAGTAATTGTTGAGAAAAGAAGAGAATTAATCTGAACTGGACGAGTGTCGTTCAATCCTTGACGTTGGAGCTTCTCGGTAGCCGGTAGCCTATGCGGGGTACCTAGGTAAGTGCGGGAGCGGGGTGCTGAAAGTGGCGTCCGCGGACTGTCGCCAATCACTGCCGTAGCACAAGGTAGTATCGTAGGCAGAGGGTGCCAGATATTGATCAGAATTGGAGTCGTCACATGTTTGATCTACTGGAATGGGAACTTCTGATCAAGATTAATTCTATCTCCTTAAACGCCAGAATACTATATGACGAGTTGGCCTGATATCACCGATTAATAGAGAACCCTGCCTGTGTTTTCCCCTCCTTCCCATCTTTCTCCTTCAGTCTCTCCATTCTTACTGGACAATTTTCGAAATGCCTATTGATCGCACTAGGATTCTCTTTCCAACTTCCCAGAAACCTCCCACATTCCCCACAATTCCATCCACTCCCGGTATGTTCATATTTTCCCGTCCAGGAATTAGGCAACGTCTCAAGTGTGAATTTTGTGTCTGGATGTTCCTTCTGCAGATGTGCTTTCAAAAGATCCCAGCGTTGGGTTTGGAAGGGCTTGAAGTGGCATATTTGGAAACATGGGAAGCTGCAAGAGGAGGTGCAGGCGTCGAGGAGACAGGTGAAGTTGCCGTTGGAATCATGCGCGGTCTGCTCGTGTTGTGCGCGAGTGGTATCGTCGGGAAATGTGAGATTGCAATGCGGGGCAGCACAGTGGAATGTATTTTTCAGCTGGTCTGGACCCTTAGAGCTCGGTAACTGAGGATACGGGTCTTTCATTAGTCTTTCAGATGCTGCCGAGTGCCGTGACGTGTTCTGAGGGTTGAACTCGGAGACGTGACTGAAGCGCGTGGCAATGGTCGATGTAGACGACCGCTGGCTTTTGAGACTCGAATCAGTTTCAAATGAGCTAAGTGAGCTCATGGATTGAAAGGAGTCTCGATTTTCACCGATGGAATGACAGTTTTCAGGCTTCGGTCGCAAACCTGACTCCCACGTTAAAGACGGTGTCGCTACAACGAAGTCTGCCTCGTTTTCTGTGTTCCTCGGCCGATGTGACATGTTGGTCCCGGGCTTTGGGCTAGACCTTGGTATGTTCTTTGATGATCGGTACCCGATCCCCAGCTTTGTAAACCTTGGACCTCCCCGCACCTCGTTGATGTTGATGGGCTCTGGGTCCAAAGTTGACTCGTAACTCCCCGCGGACCGCTTTATAGTCTCAACAGAATCATTGACGATTTGCAGATCGGACGTATTGACTTTTGGTAGGAGATCAAGAATGGCAGATAGTGATGATTGAGCTGATGGTACAAAATCGCCAACAAAATTCCCAGGATGCTCAATGGTATTGCTCTTCCGCCTTGGGCCAGGCTCTGAATTGTTTCGCTGATGAATGGAATATGGAAAGCTTGATCGAAGGACACGATGCTTCTCGGGGAGTGAAACTCTGTTCTCTGAAGTGATGGGTCCTAAGGATATGATGGAGGGGTCTTGTGGAAGGTATGCTGCTACAGAGACTGGCAGCGATATGATGACAATCGTCGAAAAACTGTCAAATGAAGCCTCCACATTGACTTCATCGGCGATGGTGGGCATGCATCTCATCCACTCAGTGAAAAGTTCGACCATATCCTCCCCAGGCTGAAAAGTATCTCTCATCCTTATGGCAAAGAGCAATCTTGGCCCGCGCTGATACTTCAAGCCTTCTGATACCTCCTGTATTGGATCGACGGTGATCGAAGTTCCAGTGGTGGAAGAGGAGTCTTGCTTGACAGATGGTCCAGATACTGATGAATTTCTGCTATTGGCTGTAGCTGATGTGCCTGAATCGAACGACACAGAAGAGGATCCATTGTATCCCCAAGAGAGTGGAGGCTGCCATGAGCTCGCTGTCGGGACTGGTCTTTGAGGGCCAACCCTAGCAGGGAGCTGGATGCTTCGGGGCACTGGGCCGCCCTGTGTAAGCACCAAATGTATTGGCGCTGGGTGCCTTTCTCGCTCGGTCCCATCCGCATACAGCTCCTCTGGCATGCGACATTGGGTACGAAAGAATATTTTCTTGTACAGTTCTCCAACACTGAAAGATGGCCTATTACCCAGAAGTCGGAGTTCCGTTACAAGGGCGCTGGTGAATGAAAACGGGCCAACACCATTCGCCGTTTCGTTGAATGCACATGCTGAAATCAGCTCATTGACTCCATTCCCCTCGGATGCATTTGCAGTCCCGGAGGCACAGCAATCTAGCAAGATAAGAACATCGTTCGGTGCTTCTTCCAGAATTGTTTGGATGCCGCCCCATTTCACAATTGGGCATTTTGGCTTTGTATAATTTCTCAAGCTGAGCACAAACATGTTAACCAATTTCCACTTAAATAGCCAAGTTTGCGTCAGTAACATACCTAGTCCACACCAACAATCTCGTCTCAGTGAGTCTCGCATGCCCAGCATAGTATACAATCTTCAAGTGTGTCTTGCTATCCTCCGCTGGCTTCACGTAATCCATGATCTTCTCCGTCAATTTGTAATGACAACTCTCATCAGGAATCGTCCAGCGATCCGTCTCATACCGGTACACGTTCCGGAAGACATCGTAAAGTCTATCAATCTCCTGGGAAACGGGTAAATTTGGATCCTCGTTCTCCCAGCTGAGCATCAGCACTGACACTTTAGTGTATCGGGATTTGGTATCGTTGGGAAAGACAGCATTAGCAGCTGCTTGGAGATCGCTGCTGAATTTCTGGAAGTCGATGTGGTATCGCCAGCGATCTAGATCGGAGAATGTTGGAGGAGGCGAGGAATTTGCGCTACTAATGTAGCTTTGAGCTGCGATCTCGTGGCGGCTGTCGTCACTATTGCTGGAGCCATGACTGCTGGTTGAGTTGGTGATATTTTGCGCCATCGGATAATGGAACTGCCCTTTTGAAAACTAACAATATATGGATTACTGATGAACAAATACTTCGATGATGACAGAGTACGAATTAGGTATGAAGTGAAAGAAATGTTGGAGTTGAGTACCAACTTTGGGGCTGTGAAGCTGAAATATGCCTGTTGTTCAGGGGTGATGTTTCGCTTAGGCCTGTCTTCCCCTCCTGAAACCTTGACTCGGTGACGGATTAGGCAACCCTGTACGCCATACGCAGGCTGACGAGGCAGACTTCTCTAATCACACGAAGCACAGAAGACCGGGGAGTAACAGATTCTCATATTTTAGTAAGTAGTATTTCTATATATACTTCAGCATCCAATATGAAAGTACATGACTTAAAACAGTCTCTCTTATGAACCTCTTCCGACGTTTAAATTACGTAGCTCTAGTCTGTAGCCTTTAGACCAGTCTCTAGTCTCTAGTTCCAATCTTATAAAGGCTCCTTCCTAACACTACAGAGTATCGTAACCACATTCCTGCAGTGACTGGGCAGGCCCTTTTTTGATTGGTTCGTTTGGGGCGGGGGGAGATGTGGCTGGTGGTGATGTGTCGCTGTGGTGATGTGTCGCTGGCCAGATTTGTTGCCGATTTGACCTTCCTCCACCAACAGAAAACGCTAGTACTATCAGCAGCCATTGCTGGAACCAAATTAATTCTTAACGTCGAGATGGTGAGCTATGCCGATGGAAGTTGGTTTGCTGTGCATGCGGATTGCCTCCAGTCCTCCTATGATTCCGGCATCGCAGAATTCCTTCTTGTCTTTTGGCGAAGCCACAAGGAACAGTAACCGTCGAACTCGCAAGGCTGGGCCACAGTTGCTTATTTTGATATCTCCAGCCGCTGGGCTCTCTCTATCTGCCCCTCGAGATCCCTAGACCCTCTTCGCTTGGTGTCTTTTGGTTGTGAAGGGGATTGTGGAGGAGAACTTGTAGAGATGCCGGAGAAAGTGAACTCGACCTGACGCTAAATGCGTCAGAGGCGTCGAATCAACTCTGCAGATCTCCAAACTCTGGCAATGCAGTATCTGGATGTTTTTAAGTCTATCTAGAATCTGCGACGCGAATCTGGAGTTGTGATGAAGGTTGGCAAATCTTAGCAAGGAACGTGCGAAAATCGGGGTTTTGGAATGCGAGCTCGGAGCGTAGAGGCTTCCAGACGTTATCATATACTGTAACAGAAAAAATTCGTTGAATATGGGCAGCGCAAAGATCACTCGAGTCCTCGGCATCATCAATCCAGGACGATGAGAACCTCCCTGAAGGCATGGAGCGAGTTGGGTACGATGCAGATACTCAGACTTACACGTACCATGATCAAGACGGAAATTTCTGAGAAGGAGAACCAGGTGCGAGGTATGGAGTCCTGAGGCAGAGTAGGTGGCTCCGTCCATATCATAACGAGTCCAACATTAACAGCATTATTTTACATAGGCGCCGCAGCAAGAGATGCAATGAGCGGACCAAGTGGCCTGGCGCATCATGCTCCCATTCTTCCTTCTTGTCCTGGTAGTTGTATTCACCCTCTTCCGGTATCTTGGATTTGCATCTGAGATTTTCCCATCGCAGTTGAGCTGTAGCGAAGGAATTGCGAGCTACCTCGTCAAACGCGGCGACTCATGCTGGCAAATTGCACATGGCCATGGGGCATAGAGGTGTCGAATTTGATGAAGAGTTATCAAGTACTGAATTGTGATTGTTCTGAAGGCGGGAGTAGAGATCTGCGTACCAGTGAGCATTCAGTAGTGGGAATTACCGACTCAACTTGATCGCGCTTGGGGACATGGAACGATCAGATTTGATCTTGCAAAAATGAAGGGGAACATTTCATTTAGGCTTTTTAGTGTTTCGAAGTGCGCTTGAGACATTTGTTTGGGAATTCAAAGCGACGAGCGAGACCGAGTGCAGGTAAGTCGTCGTTCAATTATCATTAGCCTTCATATCTTTCCATGGATGAAGCGGTGATCTAGATCACGACCGTAAACTGAAATTAAAGAATATGGTATTCCCAGATAGCCTATTCCTTCATCTTCTCCAGTTCTCTTTCCTCACCTTCAGTTCTTGCACATGTTTCAGCGAATTTTGATCGATTCGTAACTGCTTCCTGTCGTCAGATAACCTGCCACTTCTCAACCGGTTTTTCTACAGATGCGGCTTCGCTATATGCCATATCCACACCAAATTGCCTTGTGAAACAATTGTCCACAATGACGGCATTGTCTGAAGCTGTGCCTTGCCTTGTCTGAAATCTGTTTGACTTGCTCCCGCTGGTCTAGAGCCTGATAGCGAGAAACAATATTTTGGTCAAGATTGGGGATTATGATTGGGACCATCACTCTCCGTACACTTAAAATGATATCGTAATTTCTATTTTCAATCCTTCATTGTATGTCACTGTCACGGTCACCCATAGAACTGCACCAAACTTGATGTATGAATTAGTGAGTAGTAGCTACTACTCCTCATTGCAGTCATGCCTTCCACTTTACTGGTCCATTGTTCTGTAAGATGCAAGAAGTTGCGTGGATCCACTTGTCGAAGGAGCTCCTTGCTATATCCATCCCAGGAATAACTGGGATATCAGAACATGACAGTAGAATTCTAGTTTGAGCGGATTTCGACATAGAAATCGCCATTGCCAAAGACATAGTCATTTCCCTGAATGAGATCATCAGGTCGGTTGCAAACATCCATGATCCGCCCAAGAGTCGTAGCAACTTCCCCGCTGTATACCATGGTGTTAGCATTGGAGCTTTCTCGTCTTAGAAAACAGATCTGAGACACCCCCTTCTTCTTTCTTCTTGAATGCTAGCAAGGAAATGAATAGCTCACCATGTTGTCCGAGCCCCCCGCGGGACCCTGCTGACAGACCAGATTAGGGTTCCTCCACAGGTGCGCAGCTTTCTCCCTGCAGCATCCGTCACGCAGGGAGTTGAGCCAAGTGCTGCTAGCTGATTGATGCATTGTACTGCCTCCTTCGTCTGGAGATCGTGGAAGTTAGCATGTTGTTTCTACTTGGGGTTTTGAAGATTTGGAGACTTACATGTCCAAATCCAACATTGGCTCTATCACATCTTGGATATCGAGCCTCTAAATTGGCGGGAGATGCAAGGACGAGGGGGCAGAAGGCGACTAAAGCGGCGACCAGGGAAGTTGTGAGTTGAACCATGGTGCTGGATGGTGCTTTTAGCTGAGAGTCTTGTGGTTTGTATAAGGTGATGATATTGTGATGCCTTCAAAGACAATTGCTGAAGAAAATTTGAGTCTTAGAAAAGGGAAGCTGAATATATATACCACTTGAGAAGTTTGCGATTGTAGTTGCGGCCTATATGATATTACGAAGTACCCAACCATGCTCAACTGCTCTTTCTGAAGAGTTACATTGTCAAGCTAGGGTTGCAGTGAATTGATGGCCGGTCACTTTAGCCATATGACCAAAACTTCTAAAGCTCTCTAATTGGCGATTTCGTGTAATGAGGTGAGTATTAGATTGCAGTCAGCTGTGGGGTCGGAGACCAGATCTCCGGCATAGTAAATATGAGTAGGAATGTAAATCAAATTAGGAATGAGTAAAGACGAAGAGGCGCTTACTCATGCCGAAATGTAGTGGTATCCGATCCTACAGCTATTGTTAAGTTTAGACCAAGATGAAAATGTAAACCAATGAGATATGCAAAATCGTAAGAGTTTCGACGTGTTCTCGCAGTTCGTGACACGTGAATATCCCCGCTTACTTGCGTTGTACATCCTTGCAAATGTTGTCTTTTCCCAACCTTCCCGCTTCGAACCTATACTCCGAAGTATGATTCAACCAGCAAAAGATTCATAATATTCATGTTTAAAAAGGGGACATTTGTAAGAGGTATTTAGTTTCTTTCAAAGATACTCGTTTAAAAAGACACTATAATACATACAGTATCGTCAGGACTGAAGGCCTCCAAAAATCAATTAATCCCAGCCAAGATTTCTCAGGACCTGGCACGCAGTGGTCCTCTCAGTCCGTACTGTCTGGCCCTGATCTTACTAGTCAGAAAACAAGATGCAAAGTCCTGCGATGGAATTCTCGATTGCGTCTCCAATTTCTCCTTTAGAGAGGCTCCCTGTCCTTGTTTTGAACCGCATCTGTGAATACATAGACGACGAATCAGCATCGCGACAGAACCTGCAAGCCTTCTCTCGAACGAGTCGGTCCCTGCACACTGCCGCCGATGTAAGGCGCTACTCTCAAATTGAACTCCTGATTCGCGATCAGGATAAATTGAAAGGTATTTTGAAGCGTTGGAACGAGGTCCTCACTGATGGTCGGCACCGACACGTGCGCCGGTTGAAGATCTCATGGGCTCTGGACCCAAACTCAGCACTGGGGAAAGGGAGAGCATCAGAAAGTCCAGATGAAGAATTGGATGAAGATGGATACCGGGTCGGTGGATTCAACGTGAGGCCCTACTTTCACATGCACAATTTCTGTCGCCCTTCCGAAGATTCGATGCGCGGCAATGGGGGAGCGAGGCTCCGCGAGCATGCTGAGTACTGGGCAACCCTGGGCGAATTGGTAAACCAATTCCCCGGGCTTCAGGATTTCATCTGGGCAGCTGGCGGACAAATCCCTCCCTCTGTGATCGCTGCCGTCTTTGAACGAAAATGCCGTCTTCACCATCACAACTTCGTTCTCGGAAGCCTCGTCTACGACCGCAACGATGTCCAACCCGTTTCCCCAAAAGACTACGTACTCTGCACTTCACCGTACCTGTCGAGCATTGTGGTTCGATTTGGGTATTTTGGAGGCCGCGGGCACATAGATTACACGCAAGAAGCCGTGATGAAAGTGATATCCGGACTGGCACCCAACCTCGTACACCTATGCGTGATTCAAAAACAGTCTTCTGGCGAGAGGTCCGACTACCAAACATGGGAACTCGGGAGGCCGGCCTGGAAAGGTTTCTTCCCGGGCCCCACGGACACTGCAGCAGACTTGACATCTGGTCGCGGAAGACTCCAGAGTCTAGTCTTCGCGGGGTACAAGCCTGAAAGCATTGAGAGCTGGGCTCGCCTTACGGATTTCAGCAAGCTACGTTGCCTGCTTATAAAATGGGAGGATCATGGCCCTGCATTAGCTGAGCTGGATTCTCGAGGGGAATTGAGGTCTCTGCAGAGGTTGGAGCTGATCTCCATCAAAGACGAAACCACACAATCGCAGAACGCGCTGAACATCCTCCTCTCGAGCTTGAATCCCCTCGAACGCCTACAGCTTAGCGGCTACATCAGCCCAGAGACTTTCAACATCATCGTACATCACCATGGAGAAAATTTACGCAACCTGTCACTAGTCCCTGAAGCTGATGAGGAGACACGAAACCCGTTGATCGTATTTTCCGGGACAGTCTTGCAACATCTATCATCGCATAGTCCTCGCCTCACGCACCTATCCATTCCTATCAATCGCACCCGAGACGACAAGAACGAAGTAGGCCTCTACCGGGCCTTGAGTAAGCTCCCCAGGCTGCAGCACCTATCGCTCAGGCTCATGTATACTGTTGGCCCCGACGAGGAATTCTGGGACGAAGAGAAAGACGGCCCGCATCCACTCTCCAGATGCGGCGAGGCAAAAATCCCATCCACGTACCTGAAAGAGGCATTCAGCAACGGTGCTATGGACGAAACTTTGGCTAGGGGGATTTTCAACCTAATATCTAATGAGGGCAGAAGTACGTTACGATATCTACGCCTCCAACTATCGAGGAAGTCAACACGGAACGCACCGGGTGCATGTCCTGGGGACTTTGGGACGATATTACGGTGGTTTAATCGCTCCTTTGCGTGCACGCACGATGTTTATCGTGTGGGTGATGTGATGATCAAGGAGCTTGGGATGGCCGAAGTGAGGCACGCGGAGGAACATTGGAAGTATATGATGGAGGACGAGCAGGCGAGGTGGAATGATCACGGGGAGGACCTCTTTGTGGAGGTTTTCGGGGGTCTTTGGCCGAAGCAGACTGAGGAGTGGTGGAAGGAGTGGAGGAGTCTTCCGTTGGATGTTGGGGAGGGTGTGTGATGAAGGTGGGAGTTTGCCTCTGCTGGAGAAAGTATTCGAATGAAGAAGCCCATTTTTTAACGCGAGATGAGAGATTTCTCTCTAGCCTCTCCTCACAAGGTCCAGAACGACATCAGAAAATCCTAAGTTCAAATCAAACTATCCATTAAAGGATTCCAGAAACAATAATCCACCGTTCGTAATTCTGGTACCTTTGCCACCTGGACTCCAACCTCAATTGTTACCTGGACCTTTATCACCAATCCTCCCCGGCAGATCCTCTCCTAGTCCTTGCCCACCAACAACAACCTTCTCCGCAGCGACCAGAGTGAACAGCATCCTAGCCCACCCCTCATTCTCCGTGATATTTTTCCATGCATGCATCGTCCCTCGCTGGACACATACATCTCCCCTCTTCATTATTCTCTTCTCTCCCGAGTCGAGGATGAGTTCCATCACACCTTCCAAGACTACGCCGTAGTCAATGGATTCCGTTCGGTGCATGTATGGCTCTTTGGAGGGTGCGAAGTCGACGAAGCGGAGGGCAGTCCCTAGATTCGAAACCTCAAGTATCAGTATAACTTCCGAGCGCGAAAATAACCCTAACGTACCATTCGTGATACTCAATCCTCCGGGAGGAGAGTTTAGATCCTTTTCGTAGCTCTGAACGTCCTTCGGCACAGCATCCGCATTGTCCGCATTTAAGTCTACGGGAAAGCCTTTCGTGGTGTACCCAAGAAAGAAATTGGCCCCGAGACTGACTTGACGGAATGAAGACTCGGAAGGGAGGTCTTTGGAGAAGATGGCTTTTCCAGAGGAATCGTGCGTGGTTATCAGACGTTGCACGTCCGGGAGTCCATTGGGAAGGAGAGGACGCTCGGCCATTGTTCGCAGTTTTTAGAGACTAGAGTTGTGAGGTCTGAGGATGGATAAATATCGAGGTTATCCTCTGTGCGAGAATATCAGACATTCAAAGAGAATGAATAGAGGAGAAATGAAAGACAAAATTAAAGCACCGAAAATTATGGTACGGAACTTCCCCAAGTCCGTAGTAAAAGTTACACAGCCGATTCGGTCAAGGACTTGGTCGCGGTTGAAATTCTCTCGAGACCATTCAGCTTTCGGCGCTATAAAGTCGCCGATAGTCGTAGCAGAAGGATACTTCAACTTTCGATAGTACTTTGCTTCGAGCTTCTTGGATATATGAGATGATACTCGCGACGGAATTGGAGGGAGCGGGGTATTTACCCCGCTGTTTACCCCACCATAATACAGGCTTGGCAGACAGAACTCAACAGAGCGATTAGGTGCAGTTTTATGACCTGGATCAGGGTGAAACCGATTAAATGTAGGAAGGTTCCTGCGAGACATATATCGCATCTGTCATGGGCAGCATGGCCTGTGGACCCTAAGGGATTCCACAGGTTAGCATTCCGGCGGTCCAACAATTAGATTTCAACGATACAAGCTTTGAGATGAAGCTAAGATTCTGGTAGGAGAATTGTACGGATTGCGAAGCGATTTATGAAACATAGGATCGGAGTCCCTGCGTCAAGTTGAAAGGATATTAAGTAGTGGCTCGGAAACAGGCACAATTCTTTTCGGTCTCCCATACGGCTTACCCTTCGAGACCACCATGTACGATTATCCACTTTCAGACTCAATCCACAGGAAACGATGCCGCAATCGGTGATATCGATCAAGGCTCGACACGTACGTGGGGGTAGACATCTGCATTTTCGACTTCCTCTGTAGGAAGTGACACAAGCCTCGACATCTATGACGATGCTAGGAGGTCTGTAGCCATCAGATAGACTTCCCATTATTGTGACTGCTACAATTTACTTCTTTCGGATTCATGTCTTCATTCTCCCGCTAATATCATCAACAACGCTCTGTTCACTCTAACAAACATTATCTCGGAATGTTAAGCGAGGCAGCCGAGCTCAAGCTCCGAGCCCTCTAGGCCATATCAGCCAGTCAGCCAGTTTCCCAATTTCTCAACTTCGGGTGAAAATAAAAGGTAAAGTGCTTCCCAAACCCGTAGTCGGCTCCGAGTGTGGGTGCTCCGAGCCGAATCTGAAGTTGGGCTGTGCCGCTTGCAAGAAGAGCAGGGGGTCCTCTGCTTACCACATCAAAGAGCGCTCTGGGTCAAGTTTCTGATCAAGCAATCTCACCTGGACTCCACTTGAAAGTTCTAGATCATTAAGTTAAAGCCATACCGCACACATAGAACTCTGAGAATGACAGGTACATGATACATTCGGCTCATGCAATCATTTTACGGAGTTCCACATGTCAGCACTAACCTTCTGCACCTGTTTAGGGATTTGAGCGAACAACTCAAATCAGATTACGTGCCACGGACTATCTTGCGACTTCGAGCGAAATCTAATCAAACATACATGATTGGGCAAATCTACGAGTGCGCATATGCGGATGAGGGGTCATTCTAGTCCACGATGATATAATTGGCCAGTGGGAGTGGCAGTTGTTCCGAACATGCAGGAGAGCTGATTAATGGTGTTGTACAGTCACGATATCGACCAATGGTAGCTTACTGCGTCCGAAAGAGTAATCATGGCGAACGATACAGCATGTTCCAATTCAGCCGCCATGTTTGTTGCGTAGTAAGTATTTGAGTTAAGACTGCGAGGCTACAGGTTCGACTTGTATAAAGCCCGAGAGAAGAGACCTCTGTCAGCGATGACATTTACAGATTATCGAGAGTTATACAGATAGCCGAAGAGACAGCCCAATCAACAATGCCTTTCCCAAGCGATGAAGTGTTGATGAAGACAGCTGCCGATGTGGTAGCTGGATTCCAAGCTGTATTTGGCAAGCACCCTGGATATCGACCAGGTAAGCAGCATCTGAATTCATCTCGCGAAATCAACTCTAACAAGTCCCCAAGCCCATGCCAAAGGAGAGATTTTCAGCGGAACATTCACACCATCAGAGGAAGCCAAGAAACTCAGCACGGCGCCTCACTTCAACAAACCCAGCACACCAGTCTGGGTACGATTCTCCAACTCCACTGGAATCCCCAACATTCCCGACACAGATCCCAATGGTGATCCACGAGGAATCGCAATCCGTTTCCATCTTGGTGACCGCAAACACACAGATGTCATCAGCCACTCGGTAGATTTCTTCCCAACTCGCACCGGCGCAGAGTTCCTCGAGTTCTTGCAAGCATTGATGGGAGGTACCATTGGAGAATTCCTCGGCTCTCACCCTCCGGCTATGGCTTTCGTGCAAGCTCCCAAGCCACCACCAGTCAGCTTTGCTACCTTGAAGTACTTCAGCGTGACGGCTTTCAAGCTCATCGATGCTGCTGGAAAGGAGACTTTCATTCGGTACCAGTTTGTTCCGGATGCAGGCGTGCAGAGTCTTGATGCTGAGGCTGTGAAGGAGAAGAGTCCGAACTACTTGCAAGAGGAACTTGAGGCTCGTGTCGCAAGCGCACCGATTGGTTTCAAGCTCGTTGCTCAGGTGGCTGCCGAGGGAGACGTGACAGATGATGCGACTCTTCACTGGCCTGCTGACAGACCAATCATTGAACTCGGAAAGTTCACACTTGATGCGGTTGTTCCCGAGAACCTGAAGGAGCAGAAATATATCATCTTTGATCCAATCCCACGAGTGGAGGGAGTCGGACCTTCTGATGATCCACTTCTGGAGATGAGAGCGGCGATTTATCTGATTTCTGGGAAGCAACGAAGGGCTGCTGAGTATGCGGAATAATCGACTTCGGAAAGAGAGCTTGCCTGAATTAGTATGAGAAATGAACACATTTTCACGTCCTCCTACTGTTCCAGTCGCAATTGTCTTCCAAATGATAAATAACAGCCCGCTGATATGGGGAAAAGCCAAGATGGACTGTAATCAGTTGACGGATTTTGGGTTGCCTCGATGTTTCTTCCAAATGCCTGGTAGAAGTGTGCTGAATATTTTTCTTCGCCGCCAAAATCAAGCATCACTGAAATGAAATCCAGACAATAACGATTATTCGATGTCGATAGTCTCCTCAGGCACATCCCTAATCCACTGATTTTCAGAAATCGCCGCGATACCAATTCTGACATATCTTCCTTCTCCATTCGGAGCTTTGGCTACCAGCAAGCCATAAGCCTCAAATTGAGGGATAGTTGAGAAGGTGACATCGCTCAAATATACGAAGAAGATCCGCTTATCTTGCTGCTTTTTTAAGACTGAGTCGCCACGCTTCGCATCATCAAACACAGCCCAGCCTGACGGATCAACTCCAGTGCTCGAAATTCTGTTGTAGTGTCCCAGGTGATGATTTGCTCTTGCTCGGATGAAGCGGTGTCCGTCTTCAAGATCGAAATCTTGCAGCAGAGGCACTTCGATCTCCTTCTTTCGGGCTACTAGCTCCAGTAGATTCGTCTTCATATCGACTCCATGGACATGACATCGTGGTGTGAAAGAATCACAATCATGTCTCGTGGCCGTCTCGCGAATCCTGAACCAGATCTCCTCTGGACAGCTCACCCAACTCCAAGACGGTCGCCCCTCTCTATCCCAAGCCAGCATTTTTGGGCTCCACAGCAAATGTAACGGCATATCGCTTCCCCATATTCCGGCAGCATACCAGTCATCTTTCGGCTTGAAGAACCTATATCTACTCGTTAACCCCTCCAGCGAGATGAGTCGATCACGCTGGTACGTGAACAGTCGGGCAGAGTGTTCTTGCACAACTTGACCCGATGCATTTCTGTATTCCTGTATCGGGATCCCGCGTCCTACGACGAAATAGCCACTCTCCGCTTCCGCGGTTGTCTTGCAGACCCAGACCAGCCCGCGGTCCAGGAAGTGGATTGTGCGTCGCGAGAGAATCTATTCTTGAGTTGCCCAGCCGCATTTGGAGAGAGCAGTGTCCATCGGATCAAGTTCTTGGATGAACGGCTCTTGTCGCCATTCCAAGCCAATGTTGTATTTTCCCAGTGGCTCGGACGCGCCTTTCTTGGGGTGATCGAACGGGATGGATACTGCTGGCACTTCAAGCTCCCCGTATGGTCTTGGAATGAATAAGCCGCCGCTTGAATCTGGAGCAGATGAAGCTGCGATTGTGACGAAAGCTTCCTCGTATACACTTCCCATGTGTTTAGACTCGGCCAGCCAGTCTACCTCGTCGTCTTGGATGATACATAGGGAGTCGATCCAGATGTATTGAAGACCTAGTGCTTTGGTCACCGTAACGGCATCGGCAAAAGACTTCGCATTGAAGATAGCGGGATATCAGCGAGTCGCTCTTCGAAATTTGCTCTTGTTGTTTTGAGAGGGTGATTCTGTGGTCCTCCCCAGCAGTGGCTTAGTGCGACCCACTGTCCGTCCGGATACCCTTTTGTTTTTACCAGCCGAGGTGCGGCAATCGATTTTGGTGGGCCTAGGTCAATCAAACGAGTGGGAAGCTTGTGAGTATCGCAGTTCTCCATAGTATTTCCTGATATGGTCTTCATGCATTCGGGATGATCTGTCTGGCACTTGTGTATCCACTCGCGCATGAGCTCCATTGCTTGATCAGAGCCCGAATTGTACAGCGGCTCGTGAGTTGATACATACGGTGCAATGTTTGAAGCGCAAAAAGCAGAATCTATTCAGTGATCAGCCTGCGAATACTTCTTTAGGCCAAGGAGACATTATGTACTTTTAAGATCAAAGACTTGGAGCCTTGTGAAGATTGTCTTCCTTTCCTTCGGGGTATGTTCTTTTACCGGTCTCTTCCAAAACAGCCGGATATAATCCAGTATGTACCCACCCGTTGAATATCGCTGCCTCGGATTCGACTCGTTCCACAGCATCAAGAAGATGTGCTCATTACTTTGAGCAAGCTGTGCGTTAATTCGATCGAATAGAGCACTACCCTTGCTTCTGTTGATACTGCCAAGGATCTCGGATAATGGTTCTCTAGAGTGATCAAAAGCCTTTTCCTCTCCTCGTTCCCGGAAAGAATCTATGATGCAAGCTATTCGTAGTAGCTCACACAAAGGACATGTTTCAGCAGATTTCACAAGCTCGCTAGCTGATCGATGATGTTGAATGACGTTGTACGGCAGCATGAAACTGGGCTGAATATCTTCAGGTGGAATAAACCTGTTGCCGACAATGTACTGCTCTCGAGTCATGTCGCATGGCATAGGTCGTGGTGGCCAGAATTCGTTGACGTAAGGCTTCCAATCGATTCCACTGTTGAACAGAAGCAAGACGCTGGATATCTGCTCTGCAACTCTCAGACAGACGCCGCATAGGTTTTTACGCTGATCAAGGCTCGACTTGATCGTAGCTACATGTTCAACATTCGACGTCCAACCATCTCGATTCTTGAAAAAACTGCTCGTGTACTTCCTTGAGGTACTGTATCTCCGCTGCGAAGGAAGCTATTCGATGCAATCGCGCTGGGTCTGAGACTTTTTGAAGAGATCTTCGAGCATCTCTGGAATCCGGTCAGACTCGCCAGGTGTTGAAATTGTGTAGGCGTCTTGAACGGCTGTGTACGATTTTAGTAGCTCAGCCTTGGTTGATTCGCACAATTTGCGAATGGCTGCGTCCTGATAACTCTCTTCCTCGTCGACTCGAGACGGAGCTGAGGATTCCATGACTCCAAGTTAATAAAAAGGATCATTGGGAAAGTGTTTAGAGTCGTGAGAGGCTGACAGAAGGTGATGTTCATGCCTTGGCAGGTCGAAGATGCGGAAGTGGAGCTGCTTCGGTACTTGGCAGCTGAAATTGTTAGTGGAACCTTGAATCTGCAGGCTTAGTCAGTACTGTAGCGGCCTACGCAACAGCAGGCTGTGCTGGAATCATTGGCTAGTCGACGAATCTCTTTTCTTGCTACAAATGATCATCTTGAAAATCTGCCCGCTAGGAGAAAGCACCCCAAATAAAGTGCCATTCCGTTTGCATATTTCATCATACTATGCTACACTTTCGCGAGTTCCTCCTGCTGGGGGCTCGTTCTCCCAATCGTATGCTCGTCATCGTCTTCATATGTTACCGCATAATTAGTGACTCTGTGAATCTTTTTCGCATCCTCGGGAGCTCTTCCAGCCTCTTTATGCATGATAAACTCCTCGCTTGTATCGTCACTCATTCCTCTTGACACTCTAGTTAAGTTGATGGCTCGTTCATCGTTACCTCCACCTCGAGAAGGGACCCATTCGTTCTTCCCTGTACCAGCATGCCCATATGTGCCGTTGTTGGAACGAGGACCGGTTGCGTACGATGTGCTGTTGGCGGTTTTGGGAGGGAATATGCTTGGGAAGAAAATCGTGAGGGGTAGACGGCACATAGGCAGACAGGCGCAGATTATGCCGACGTTCGGTTCAATCATCGTCCAAAGGGAGGAGAGGATGTCATCTGCAGTTCGTGTCAGTATAGCGTTCTATCTGATATTCTTGAGTACCCACAAGTCATATCTGGCGTCTTTGTTGAGAAGTCCAACGTCTGCATTCTGAGTATACTCGTTATGACAACACTTTACGATATCAGTCATGGTCTGCATCTGAAGTTCGAAAAAGACCACTCACAAAGCTCCTAAAGCAAACACAAACATCAAAGCTCTTTTCTGATTGGGAGGCAGTCTCGATTTGTACAATATTGGCATCGGAAGGACCAAGATGATCACATCTGTCGCAATTGAAAACCCCGCATTTGCGTACCAGTTGGCCGTGATGTCAATACAAGTCCCATAGAGGCTTTTATCCCATGCTCGAGGTATCGGTGTACATTGGAAGATGGTTGCAAACCATGTAGCTACCATGTAGCTTAGAACAATCCCCAGCATGATGTAGCAGATGATGCGGAATGGTCTTTGAACAAAAATTCGGAGATAGAGAAGCAGAATGGAGGTTTTCGTCAAGTTTATCGTGAGTTTGTAGAAGCCTTGAGCTATCCAGAAGGTCTGCGCGGGTCAGCTTCAGGTTACACGAGAGAGGTAAATCGTCACACCTGTAAAGTGATCTTTCTGTTTTGTGGTGTCAGGTTCCTAATGTGTTGGCCAAATCCGTAGTGACAGGAAACCATGATCAAGATCGAAACTGTCATAGAGAATATCTGCACTGGTGAGTCTTTTGACCTGGAGATCTGACCACAACCAACTCACAAAAGATACGATGATAGTCCAGTCATCCGATTTCAGTCCCGCTCGCATCTGTTTCCGAGACCATACTCTGATGGCTACAAAAATTGGCGTAACAATAAAGAACACGATACACGGAATCTGGACTTGGAGAGCATTGCTTTCTCCTGGTATGTTACCATCCGCCGCCATGGTGTCTAGCCACCAATATAATTCTGGCACAAGATGAAGTTGAACTTTCTCAGAGTAAGATCAACCGAGAAGAGACCCACCAGGAGAAGCTTGAGAGCAGGCGTTATCATATATTGGCGTGTACTTCGTACGGAACAGATTGGATTGCCAACCTTTTCTTCGTACCACACCACTACTTCTATGCAGTGGCAGGATAGACCCGATCAACAGGGGTTTATTCTGTAGATGCAGGAACGACGCCTCTTCCCTGTCAATTTGTCGACTTGGCTATGCGAGAATACTATCTCGGAAATAAACTGACGAAATGTGACAGAAATGATTCAGAACATATGTATCTTAAACCTATCATTAAAACAGAACAAAATTCTCGATCCCTTGGGTAATTCTGACAGGTTCCAGTCGATCCGGAAAGCTCCTCGTCATGATTGAGTGGAATATTGTTGTTTTCAGATCGATCGCTGAGGAGGCCGTAGATGGTAGCCCTCATAGAGTGTCAAGGTCAGAACCGTATGCCTCGTCTCCATACCGTTCTTGTCCCGATTTGCCAAGGGGATTTCGGGTCGTTCGGCCTATGGGTAAATACCTGCATCGCTTGTCCAAGATGATTTTCTGCCACCTTCCCAAAGTGCAGCCTCCTGCATATTCACAGGAAATTGGCTCGTTTAAAAACAAGATGAAATCAACTCAAAGGAATCGAAGGCCGTGACTGCTGACGGAGCTATGGCCTGATTGAATAACCTATGACCACACTGTGAAGGACAGTATGTAGGAGTCAACAGCAGGATGCCAGTTGAATTCTTGCAAACATGAGATGCATCAGCGGAGGTGTAGATGAAAGGTAAGTTCTGATTGGTTGGGTATTCGGAATCGATGCACCGCGGGCGGGTCCCGCAGCCGCTTCCTGCACGAACAACCCTGCATCACCCTTAGCCCCTATCTTGAGTACAAATCTCACCTCTTCGTATCAACCCTAATGTAGGAAACCCGCCTCCGATTCAAGGGCTTTGCATTTCATTGGTGACTGGCAGCTTTGCTGCGATGGACCGACGCATCCTTGTGGCAAGATGATGATCCCCGCATCCAAATGCCAAGGCGCGGAACAAATACAACCCTTACTTCATCTTCTTTTCTTTTTGATTGCTTTCTTTCTTTGCTCTTCTGCTTTTTTTACTACTCATCGTTCTGGGTGCTCGAGTCGAAGTGAGACTTGGAAAGGACGATCCTTTCATTTTCTCAATTGATCGGCAGGTTGAATCGGTTGGATAAGGTTGGAAATACTACGTAAGCTGAATCTCGCCCGAGTTGGAATTACGGTGCTAATACGTGCAGAAGTCACGTTGAGCTCTATTTGGTTGCAGCGATGAGGCTTTCACAATTTGTTGTTGTTCTGAGCTTCTGGCTCCTCCGATGCGTATCTGGCACTTCACCCGACTTCATCAAGGAGCATCATATTCCAGCGGATCTCAATGGCTCAAACTTCACCTACCCATGGCCCGTCAAGCTCTTCCAATTCACTACCCAGAAAGCCCAGACTCTAGAGATGGCTTTCATGGACGTCGCGCCAACTGGCCCCTCGAATGGGAAAACAGCAATCCTTCTTCATGGAAAAAACTTCTGTGGTCCAACATGGTCAGCTACAGCCATTGTACTGGCTGATGCTGGATACCGAGTCATCTTGCCAGACCAGATTGGATTCTGTAAATCGCAGAAACCTGATCGCTATCAATTCAGTCTCCAGCAGCTGGCTTCCAACACTTACCGACTAATCGCTAAACTTGGGATTTCGAGGGTGACTGTCATCGGCCACTCGATGGGTGGAATGTTGGCTACGAGATTCTCTCTCATGTATCCTGCCAATGTGACGGAACTGGTCCTGACGAATCCCATTGGTTTAGAAGACTGGAAAGCTCTCGGCGTACCTTACATCGACACGGATATCACGTGGGCTCAAGAAAAGTCCAGTACCTATGGCTCGATTCGCGGCTATGAACAAGCTACATATTATGTCGGTACTTGGGAAGATAGTTACGACATCTGGGTCAACATGTTAGTCAACATCTATATCGGAAGCAAGGCGGACAAGTTTACTTGGAATCAAGCTTTGATCGTTGACATGGTCCTGACCCAACCAATCGTCTACGAGTTCCCTCTTCTGAAAGTAAAGACTTTGCTCCTGATTGGCGCCAAAGACAACACTGCGATTGGAAAACAATGGTCGCCTCCGGACGTGCAAGCCAAACTTGGACATTATGATGTCCTAGGACCAGAGACAGCTGCTGCGATACCTGGGTCCACTTTAATCATGTTTCCTGATCTTGGGCACGCACCCCAAATCCAGGCCCCGGATCGATACCACGATGCTCTCATGGGATGGCTGAGCAAATAGATTGCTCCACACAACAACTTCGCGAGTCGAGTAATGTAAATATAATGTACGAGCTAGGGAGAATTGGCGACAGAATAATCGTTCATACTCTCAACCTCAAATCTGTTCATCTTTACGAACTCTGCAGTTTTGTAAATCTCATCCAATGCCATTAATTTCTATCAGATGAGTTGGAAGATAGGTGCAGACCTGTCAAAGGCACATGTAAATTCTTTGTTTACCCAGCTGCTTCTAACGAAAAGGTCCATGCACTGCGCTCCAACCGCAGCTTAACATCAGCGTATCAAGTATCAAGTATCAAACTATCTAAAATCAAGTTCATAGCTTCAACACGCCCAAAGATCGTAACAAGCTTAATTCCTAATCTATCTGTTACAATCCCTAGTCTACACGAAATTGTGGGGTATTGCAGCTCAGAGCCTGCCCTTCGCTTACTTGCAAGTACTTCCCCAGTGCTGGAGCCCGGCTCAACCATGACTGATGCCAAATATTGTCAAAATTCACTGAATTTTCCATAACGCGACCTTCTACAGGGGAGCCCACCCCTGGACAATATATCAGAGTATATGCCATCACTCAGAAATTCAAGGTTCAAGATGCCGCTCCCGATCCTGACCCAATTTAGCTGGCTGGGCCAGATCAACCATACGATACTCCTGAGAGAATCCGCTCTGGTAGCTCTGATAGCTCAGACTCTTCCCTTTAGTAGTATTGTGAGGTTCTTGAAAGTATTCCAGCAGACTGAGCCACGGCAGCCAAGCAACCAGGTACCTGACTGGCCAAGCACGTCCTCTCTCAATTTCATCGATCTCGTCCGGATCATACTTGGTCGCGACCGAGTCCCACGACATGGCGGGTGAGAATGCAAGAAGGAAGTTCCGTGCACGCAGTGTACGTGAACGATGTGGTGGAGATGAGTTAGAGAGTGATGGCTCAGTATCTTCTGGTGATCGTTTCGACTCGAAGACTAGATAAAGTATCCGTACTAGTCCGAAAGTTCCCATCAGAAGCGGAAGCAGTTGTGCAGGTAGATGAAGCTCGTTTCCGTTGTTTCGGCCTTTCAGAACTGCTGTTACGTTGTTGAAGTTCAATGAGAATTCGATGAGCAAAGCAGAGTAAATGAGCCAGACAAAATTAAGGATTCTCAGAGACTTGAAAATGAGTTCGAGTCTGCAACATCCAGGTTAGTGAAGACCCAACAGGGTTTTGAGGCGCAAAACTTACTCCGTATAGTTAAATCCGGTCGCAAATCGCAGACGAGACGTATCAGCCCAACGCTGCTGCTTGAATAACTCCAACATCTTGTTAACTCGAGCCCACCCAGCGATACTGGACGCCAAGAGCATGGTTCCGAAGTAAAAGCAGCAGCCAGTACAGACGACGATATAAAACGTTCGAATGCCACCATCAGCTCGGACCTTTCCGAACATGAAAGTAAACAGCTTTTGACAATTCGGGGAGTTGAGAGGCATTACTGCCAATTCGCCGACCTCTTCTTTACTTCCCATTGCTATGAGCCCTCCTGTGACGGCATACAACCAGTACCACAGGCCATAAACACTCACGGCCAGGCTGACTATGAGTCTCGAGTGTGTGCCAAAACCACCGAAGAAGCGAATAGCTTTAGGCCCGCTTTCAATATACTGTCGAGTTCGGTAGCCCCAAATGCTGAAAGTGCCGAAGATGAAGCCGCCGCTGAGATGCATGAGAATCAAGCCGTCGATTTGTTCGAGCATGTTTGTACTGCTACACTTTATCATTGCGATCAAAAGAACAAGTAGAAAGATCGTGTTGGTATCTGCTGCGCCAGATATCTCGGAAGAAAGGAAGGTATTGGCGATCCAGGTTTGAAGCCAGGTGAAGTAGATGCCCAATCGAACGCCAAGACCATAATAATCAGAGGCACGAGCCGTTTGACAGCTCAAAGCGTAGCCTTGGTTGTTCTCCATAGTACAACTATTGAGGAGTGTAACAACAATATGAGAGAAATGCAGTTGCTGCTTGCTGCGATTGGTGGCAAATTTGAAAAGCTCGATAGTTTCGTTGCGTGGGATTCTCTTTGGCTTGTGACCGATATCTATATTGCCGCAGGACACCCTCTTGCAAAAATTGCGCAAGCACAACTTCTCCGGCAAGGATCTTAGCTAAGTCTGAGGCTGACCTCTGATGAGAAGAAATAGGGAGCATTGCTTCAAATCGACCAGCCCAACGGTACTCCGTTGTTCTCAGCCTGGAGGCGATTTCTCGCTTAGCAAAGGGCTGGAAGAACAAGTTGTAAGTTCAGGCACTGATCTTACCTCTTCATTCTCTTCATTAACCCCTGTGAGGTTTTCCAACCCTGACAGAAAGTTCCGGATCAAAATGGTGACCATCTCGTACCCTTAGCCACCAAGCAATAGTGGTGGGTTGTCAACATTGCAAATTCGGGTATTGATTGACGCCAAGCTGACCTAGCTCACTTCTGCTGACCTCCACCGGCTACCTCGAGACAGCCTCTACGCCCGGCTAGGCTACCGTCCGTACCGAGCTACCTGTAAGAAGAATTTCGGCAAGGTCTGAAAACAGGAAATGGTCTCACGTAATCAAAACCTTTAATTCTCGTAGAAATGCTGGATTGATGTCACCCGTCCGAGGTCATATATGTGGCGGTACGCTTCAAAAAGATAAGCTCCTCTCTGGTATCAGCTATAACTACTCGTCTTGTTTCAGCCTTTCCTCAACCATAATTCTCAAAACTAAGCGGCCTGACTTTAAGAATCCGTCGGATTGTCCGTCTCGCTTACAAATTACAAAACAACAGCAACATGATTGTCCAAATAGTCAGCAACATTCCTAATGCACAGAGAGGCAATGCAAGCAGTGACTCCAAAAGCTATGGTGATAAGATAGATACTGTTCAGCGACTTCGTGAAGCAAGCGACCGATGCCTGTCGGATAAATTCCACATTCGCAGGATCAGCGAGAGCTGTGATGAGGGGAACCCATTCCCGAATTGGTTGAGCTGTAAGACCGCGCACAAAGTCTTCGATTATTTGAATGTTGAACACGCCTAGTTCAACAACTGCGGGAACAATCGTCCCGTAGGCGTTTTTGGTGACTTCGGACACGAAGCGGTTGTAGAAACGCGCGAGCCCGATGACCTGAGATTGTGCTCGGAGTCCGACTGTGAGAGCTGTGACTGAGGCGATAAGTTCATCTGGTGTGATGACAGTGATGATGACTTGGTTGGGAACGAGGACTCCACCAACGCCAATCAATGCGAGGACGACGGGGGCGAATGCTGTCCGAATGTCGTTCCCGTCAATCAGGACGAGACATGCACAACCTAGTCTTCTGTTACTTGGGACTGAATCTACAAAAAAGCATTCGGAGATGACTTGCCGACTGTAATTTACCGCGATATGACCGTCCATGATTTTGAGTCACCTATGATCATGAGACTGGGACATCACACGCACTAATAGTATACCATCTCTACAGGGACGGGGAGCTACTCACGCCAAGGTCGGAGAGAATGCTTGACTGCTGCGAAGGTTTCTCATTTCGTCTATACAGATCTTCTAATTGAAAAGTGCATGTAAATTGGATCTGTCGCCTAGAAGCTTTGTCAAGGTCGTGTAGTATACCCTCAAGGAATACTCACGAGCCTTCAGATTTACAGCCAATTTGCGACCACCGACACATGGGAAATTCTCGGATCCCTCGATAACGGAAAAGTTTGTGACCATGCCAAGACGAGAACTCGAGGCTCAGCATCTCACGTCCGGGACTCGAGATGCATGTATCTTGTAAAATTCACGCCACCTTGTCTTGCAAATTCATTTTCGAATCAAGTTGATTTAAAGTGAAGTCCAGAAGTAAACCAACCAACTTCTCCTGCAGCCACAAGGCAAGCCCTAGAAATTGGATGGCGCTATCGCAGCATACCTTCAGACCTATGGGCTTCCCTTAGGTCTCGAAGGTAGTATCTTGCTTCTCATGCCTTGTCTTCTGTTTGTGACATAAATGTGAATATCGAGCCATCGACCGCCAATACATGGCGATTGGAGCCGAGGGGTATGGCCATTACACAGAAGACATTCCCAAGTTTCTCATGATTCATGATCCATTATGTCCGAGATTAGGGCATGGTTCCCCCAGTTCAAGCAGCCCCGTTATGATCGTCCTCCCATCTGACTTTCAGACGTATGCCCAAAATCACGTTTTGAACAGCCCACGTGACAAGCTGAAACCTGTGCCATCTCACCGCGTCAGCTGCATCTTCGAAATGCTGCACCATTTTCTTTTCTCCGCCATGCAACTCTCATCGAGTCGAGAAAAAGACAAACTAGTATAAAATGCCTCCTTGTAGATCGTGTGAAGACTTCGACCTCCGGTCTTTACTGTTCCACTCGGCTGGTCAAGATGCTCAATCCACAGGTCTGACCGGTCGCCTCTATTCGGACACCAACGACTACAGACCGCCGATCCCATTCTTTCACAAGCTACACGATAGTATCATTGGATTGAAAAGATCAGCAGAAGGAGGCTGCGAAACATGTGAATTGCTTTGGATCACGTGGATCAAGACAGTAACCAAACCAGATATCACTGAAGATTGGCTGGACAAGACGTTCCTAGGGGAAGTGTACTTGGGATGTAGCGGATGGATTGCATCGAGACAAGGATCGCCCTATATAACTTTGGCGCAGAAGACAACGAACGGGACTGCGCGTACATTGGCATCATTTGAGCCGTTTGCTGATCGAGGTACGGTTTCCTGCCGGCGGTTGAAACTCGCTGACTTATCTCAGATGAACTGCCAAGCGATGGATCGGATCTTTTGGGAAGATCTATATATGAGGATCCAGGTTCAAAAGGTTGCTTAGCTGTCGCTGCTGAATGGCTCGACTCGTGTTTGAATGACCATGAAAAGTGTGGTATGCAAGCGGACACTGAAAAGCCTCTTCCCACTAGGGTTATTGACGTTGGAGATGATAACACTCCACCTAAGCTCATTACAACTGGAGGTAAGCTTGGAATATGGATTGCACTGAGCTACTGCTGGGGAGGAGACTCCGTCTTCATTCACAACGACTCCACCGTCGCGGACCTCAAAGCTGGAATTCCTTTGGAGAAGTATCCTAGGACACTTCGAGACGCCATCACCATCACTCGTGCCCTTGGCGTGAAGTACATCTGGATCGATGCTCTATGTATCAAACAGGATTCTCGTGAAGACTGGGCGGCGGAAGCAGCGAAGATGCGAGAAGTCTACAGCGGAGCCATCGTCACCGTCTCAGCTGCCAACTCACCTTCGACTCAAAGCGGTATCTTCTCGCCGCGAAAGCTAGGCCTATCGAAAGTCGGGTTTGACTGGAAGTCAGAAGAGAAGTCCGGAAAGGTGTATCTCAGATCAGGATCCGAGCTCTGGGACCATTCTTTGCAGACCAGTGCACTTCAGACGCGGGGTTGGACGCTTCAAGAAGGCTTGCTGGCTCCGCGAACGCTCTCTTTTGGACAACAGCAAATGATGTGGGAATGTTCTGAACACCAAGCAGATGAAGGGGGAAGAATCACGCAGCCCACTCAAGAATATAGGTCGAAAGGATTCATTCAAAAGATGCTCCGCGAAGGTCGTCAGGAGGTTGCCAAGCCAGAACCGACCCTCCTTGAAAGACTCCACATTCGCACACCGAAAGCTGAAGAATGGTGGAAGTCACTTGCGATTGAGAGTCCATATGATCGGTGGTGGGAAATTGTAGAGCAATACATGACACGGTTCCTTACCAAGGACTTCGATGTCTTGCCGGCACTGTCAGGATTAGCTCGAGGATTCGAACCAGTCTTGAAGGACGAATATCTTGCTGGTCATTGGAAAAAAGATTTCATGCCTAGTCTGATGTGGAGTCGAACTCCACGATATCCCTCTGACAATTCGTCTCGATTTGTTCCAACGATTCCATCGGAGTATCTCGCACCATCATGGAGCTGGGCTAGCATTATAGGTAACTTGTCTGCTATGTCAACGACGTGGAAGACTCGAGATGCTTTATCAATTTCGGCTCTGAAAGTGGCCGAGATAATCGATGTCCACACAATTACCAAGGGCGATGATTCTTTTGGTCAGGTTATCGGTGGGGAATTGAAGATGCGTGGGCGGTTCTTCCCGATCAAAGTCTTGCCTCCGGTCTGGTCGCTTGACAATCAATTCCCCGAGGAGCCATCTGATCTGCCGAACTTGTCTTCATTTGAACGGAAAGTGTATAACGAAGCGAGACTTGTTGATACTGACATCTATGAGCGGTATCAGAATCACCAGTCGCATCCTGGTCAAAGCTATGGCGCATTTGAAATTATCCGTTGGAAAGCAGATCCGGGCAGCGGACTTCCTGGGTCCGACTTCTTGATGTTGGAGTCAACTGGCAAGGAGAATGAATACAGGCGTATTGGGACCGTTAGAGTAAGGAAGAATCCCCCGCCAGATAAGGAATCAGTGGGACTGGACACGTATGAAGGTCTGTTGCTCGAGAATGAAGCATACGAGGAGGTAGAAAAATCCAAGGTCAAGAAGAAGACTATCACCATAGTATAAATAATATACAAACCTTCGAAGTTCAATCCTGACGCTTATATTGTATTCCCAAATTTGTCGAGCTAGAAGACGACAAGACAATATGATCGCGATTGAACGTGGTGACGGCAAGGCTTGGTGGCGTCCAATGTACAACATTCATTTTAGACAGGGTTGGTGATTCGTCCACGTTGCCGCCGCCGATCGAGAACGCTGGCTTTTCGATTCAGCCGCAGAGCCTCGTCAATTTCGACCGACTTCTCGTCTTCACGATCGTACACCTCACTGGACTGGAATATGCATTAGCCATTTTGATTTGTTGTGAAACAAGTCACAGTAAAAAGGTCATCCAGTTCTTCTCTGATCTCCGTCTCTGGCAATGGCAAGCTCATCGTCCAAGGGGAATACATTCCAGGGGCCAAAGCGAGGACTAAGAGATCGAATTCTGGGGAGGAGGAAGGACAAATCCCCATCTGTGCCCCAATCCAGGGATGCCGAACCAAAGTCGTCCATTACCGGTCGAATTGCGGAAGATCGTGTACTCAGGCATGATGAGAACATCCAACTCACCCTACGGCCTGCGACACTGAGTATGCCACCAGACGTAACCTATGCTGCGACGAACGCTGCGCTGGTAGGGGATGCCGGAAACGACGGCCCCAATGGTGTAAATCCACCGGAAAGTCATGCCCCTACTATGACGGAGCAAGTCCTCAGACCAATACGCGAGGTCTGGGATGAAGCGTACGAGGATCTCCGAGTAGAAGATGAAGATCTAATCACCAAATACGAAGCCAAGCTGCGAGAAAGTGTGTATGGTGCACTTGCAGTAACGGCTGGAAAGACAGAAAAGCAAGTCCTGATGAAGACTGTCGTGGACCAGAAACTGGAGCAATACCAGGCCGATTCGTGGAAGGTGAAGGCGCTGGGCGAAGAATTCCTTGTCAAAGACATGGCCAAGCCTTTAGTCGGAATTGTCAAATGGGCAGACAAGTATGTCGGCGATGCGCTGAAGAGCAACCCAATGGCTTCAATTGGGTGGGCCGGAGTGATGGTTTTCATACCAGTACGTCTCTACAGTGTGATCAGAGAGTCATAGAGCAGCTTTCCACTTGTTTTTTGACTAACAACTCATAGCTTCTTCTTAATCCGTCGGAACAGCAAAAGGCACTGTTGGAGGGACTCGCTAGCGTCTCCGATGTTTTGGTCCGCGGCACGATGCAGGAGAACCTTTACTTCCGACGGTGGGAAGCAAATGCGGACAAGAACAACAGGGCTGAGTTCATGCCATCGCACAAAGGATACCGAGATGCTTTGAAAGCACTCTACATCCAGGTGTTGAAGTTTCAAGCGACAAGCGTCTGCTACTTTACCAAGAATGGTACGCTTCAAGTACTCGCAGATGTTGTGAAGTGGCACGCATGGGAAGATATGCTAAAAGACGTAAAGAAGAAGGACGAAGCAATGTGCCACACTTACAACTTGTTGAACGACGTAAAGATCGAAGAAGAATTTGGCAAACTGGAGAAGCGCCATGCGGAGATGGTAGATATTTTCGCATCCGGGTTCAGCGATTTTGCCGCGCTCCGGCGAGCTATCGAGAGAGCGCAGCAGGACAAGAAACGTACCGAATTGCTTAACTGGCTGAGCTCAGTGGATCCTTCCTTGAATTACAACAACGCTCGGGGAAAGCACGAAAATGGCGGACAGGGTACAGGAGATTGGCTGATACGCGACAACGACGACTTCAACAGATGGAAAGTGGCACCCAATTCGCTCATGTGGCTAAATGGAAAAGGTGGGTCCGGACTTCCAGAGCCCATTCGCGTGCTCATGCTGATATTGGATCCTATAGCTGGTTCTGGGAAGTCTGTGCTGAGGTAGAGTTTGCTGCCCCTCGATTTCCGGAATAAGCTCTAACATAACTTAGCTCTTCAGTGATCAGCCAACTAAAGGAAATCCACAGAGGAGATCCCCAAGTGGCTCTTGCTTATTTCTACTTCAGTTTCAACGACGAGCAAAAGCAGACTGCGAATGGCATGATCGAGTCCATCATCAAGCAGATATGTTGCTGCAGGCCAGACACTCCGCCTTCAGTAAAGGACCTGGAGGATCTGAAAGTGAGAGGCCAGCGAGCTGATGCCAGACTGTTACGGCGAGTTCTCATCGAGACCCTTCGAGGATTTTCCAGCGTCTATGTGGTCATCGACGCACTTGACGAGTGTCCGGAATCGGACCCGGAGCATGGGCGAGAAGCATTGCTAAGATGTCTCGCCGCCATCAATGAGGGCCGGTCCAGCAATATGCATATGCTTTGGACAAGTCGGCGGGAGAAAGACATTGAGGCTTCGTATCAGGCACTTCGATCTCGGTCCGAGAAGTGGGATATTGATCTCTCTCTATACAAACCTGCTGTTGACCACGACATTGGCATATTTGTCGATACAACCCTCTCCTCGCTGGAATATGGTTCATGGCCTAAGAAACTCAAAGACGAAGCAAGAGAAGCGCTCATCGAACGGGCTGATGGAATGTATGTGCTCTTACTTCCCCTCGGAGTTGACAAGAGAGCCAAGAATTCTAACCTCATATTAGGTTTCAGTACATATCTTGTCAATTCGAAGCACTTCGGGAACTCAAACAGCCCAAAGAGATCAAACAAGCACTGCGTGCCCTGCCCAAAGGACTAGACGCAACATACGATCGCATGCTTAAGCACGTTAAAACGGAGAAGCAGAAGCAGGTTGCCAGAGTATTAGAATGGCTCTCATTTTGCCTTCGACCGCTTCTGTTGGAGGAAGTAGCCGAAGTATTCATCCTTGACCACGATGCAGAGGTGCCGTTCGATGAAGAGGATCGTCTTCTGACTCCTGACGCTGTATTGGAACTTTTGCGTGGTTTCGTAACAGAAGTTCCTCGGAAGCTGGGTATATATGGTAATGATCATTATGCAAGACGACACCAACATGTAATTGAAATCAGGCTAGCACACTTCTCCATCAAGGAATACTTGGTATCCGACAGAATGCCACTGAGCATCTCAACGACATTCACCATCAAAGAAACAAACGCACACGTCCATATCACCGAGTCATGTCTAGCCTACCATCTACACTTGAGTAAGACTACACGTGCGACGGAAGACCTGTTGCGGCAGTACCAGCTATGGGAATATGTTGCTGAGTACTGGCCAAAACACCTAGATTTGGTTCCACCAGAAAAATACACCCCATCAATCTCGACTAGAGCTCTAGAAGTCTTCACGCGGGGTTCTAAGGCTTTTCTAAACATGGCGCGAATCCGAAATCCGAACGGGTGGGGCAATCCGAAATGGGAAACAGCAGTAGACGAACTCGCCCCACCACTCTACCATGCTTGCTCCATTAACGCACTACGACTCACTGAATTGATCTTGGAAGCAGATGATGTCTCTATAATCGACGAAGTATCCACCAAAGGTGAATACGGCTTTGCACTCCAAGCAGCTGCCGTTCAGGGACACGAAGCGATCGTACAATTATTACTCGACAAGGGTGCTGATGTGAATGCGCAAGGCGGATACTTTGGAAATGCACTGCAAGCAGCTGCATTTCGTGGGAGCGAAGCGATCGTACAATTATTACTCGACAAGGGTGCAGATGTGAATGCGAAAGGAGGCGAGTTCGGGAATGCGCTACAGGCTGCAATTTGCAGGTCTCGTTGGGAACTCGGAGAGCTGCTTCTTCTGCATGGGGCCGAAGTGGACCCGCCTGGACCGGAGTGGGAGGAATTACTCGCTAGGGTGGAAGGAAGGTGGGGTGCGCCAGACGTGAACCGATTACGTAAGTTGCAAAATAATCCGACGGTGGAGGGATTGAGGCAGATGGGGAAGGAGGCGGAGAAGGAGAGGGAGAGGAAGAGGAAGAAAAAAGCGTGGGAAGAGGAGAAGCGGAAAGATTAGGAGAGTCGGATTGCAGAGGCACGAGAGCAAGAACTGTTAGAAGTTGCTCAGGCCTAGACATACAGAAGAAAAACCTATGAACGACAAGTTCTGCAAACAAGGCGGAAATATCAATTTTTGAAGTAAGAAATAGCAAGAGGGCAAGTATGTCAGAGAGATGTACCAGCCTCTTCTTTCTGTGGAGCTTGCCCTTTCGATAGGATGAAAGCATGAACGAGCGGGCAGTTACATTGTAAACAAATAAGCGAGCCAGACAATTAACACCAATCACACTACCGGAACCGAAAACCCAGCCGCTTTCAAAATGTAATATCTGTCCCAAGAAATGCCAGGAAGACATCAGCTTAGAGCCATGATCTAGCGAGAGGATCAGAAACTGAAACCCACGACACTAGGTCTGCTTCACCAAGATACTGAATGCTCAGGCAAACAAAGACAACTATAAAGACTCAAAAGCTAACAACAACTAAAAAAAGTAAACGACGTCCATGCCCACTTGGGCAAACCCGTCAAATTCTTTAAGCACAACAAATCTTGAAACTTCCAAGCCTCATAAAATCCTCTTGTATAAAATATCTAGCTACAAATAGCTCGATACATAATATACAGCGCTCCAATCTCCATCTCAAGCCTTAATCTCCCTCTTCAAATTGAACAGCCTATGGCCCTCCTTCTGCGTCGTCTGCCCTAACTTACATAACTCCTTCCATACATCAGGATAAAGTCCCTTCGCCCATTCTTCAACGAGATCTTTCCTGTGCTGACTTGGGATGGAGTTGTAGAATGTTCCCAAGCTGTTGTATCGAGTTAGTAAAGAGGGCTTGGATAGGGTAGGGTGAGAGAAAGGGAAACATACGTCAACACGTCCAACTTAAGCGAGAGGTCCTTCTCCATTACTTCTAGCATATCCCTCGCTTCTTCAAACTTGCCTTGGCCGGACAGAGCACCTATATACGCGGCAAAAACTTTGCCTGTGACTTCAATCTCCATTCTGCGCATCTTGTTCCAGATGTCTCGTGCTTTGCGATCACCAAAGGGTTTGCGCCCACAGGCCCAGAACACGATCTCAAGAGACTTGTAGCTGGGCCCTTCATCGGTGTTGGTGATGTCATCCCAGAAGTCCAAGGCACGATCTGCGTCCTCGCAGGCTGTGTAAGCGAGCATCAGCGAGTTGTACAGTTTGGTGTTTGGCTCGATCGAGCTGTCCATTTTGAGCATATTGTGGACCATGTCCAAACTCTCGCGGTCCTCGCATTTCGCGATACCCTCGAAGCATTGCACATAAGTTTCCAATTTCGGGCGGCGGTTCAGAATAGAGTGCTGTCGCATGTGGCCGAACGCGTGGCAAGCCATGTCGCAGCGGTTGCGGGAGAAGAATTCATTCATCATCTGGGTGCGCTGTTCGGTGTCCGTCTCGTCGAATACTTGGCGCATGATGTTGTACGCTTCCCAAGCTCTGACAGTGTTTGTGCTTGAATCAGTGGCGAACTTTATCATTGTGTTGATGATACGATTTCGTTCCTCGAGAGTGTAATGGTACGATTGGGTTTGGAGGACATCGATCAAATCATCAAGTTCGTCTCGTTGAAGATACATCGTTGTCAACGCGCAAACCGTGTCGGCTTCTAGCCTCTTGTTCCGTTCCTCCAGATCGCTAGTGATAGAGACGATGCGTGTGTAATGGTCATTCTTCGATGCGCAGAGAGCGCGGAGGAATATGTTGATTGCAGGCAAGTCCTCGTCATTCTGCACCTCTTCTGCCTGCAGCAAGTCGTAGGCCTCTTGGGCGCCTCGTAAGTCATTTGCATCGGCGCGGTACTTCATTTGTAGGATGAAAGTATTGGCATTCGGCTTGATCCCAAACTTCTCACCCAAAGCAATGTATCTTTCAGCAAGATACGAATTATTCAAGGACATAGCAAGCTCGACCAAACCATTGATCGTGACAATATCCGGCTCTATCGAATCGGTGCCATTAGCAGAAGCACTTCTCCGAATCATGACCTTCATCATTCGCTCGACATCTTCGACGCCCTTTCCCATGACCCCAGCAGCCCATTGCAGTACGATATCCCAGGTAGCTTTATTTGGATCCTTCTCGAGAATGTCTCGAAATACGGTCTTGCACCATTCCAGCTCATCATTACGAATGCAAAATTGCAGCACAACGGCAAGCGTTTCGGGCTCAGGAACGCCACTCCTCTTGAAACCTGTAATATGGACCAGTGGCTTCGAGTACCACAATTTCGTGGCTTCGACATCGTTTTTCGCGGCATAGAACTTGGTCATGATGTGCTGTGTCTTGGAAAAATAAACAGACAACCCATGCTCCTGGACATATTCGAGAGTTCTCAGCAGCTCTGTTTCGTTGTTCTCCTTCGCGAATCCACCAAGCACAAGATCCCAACACCACCGAGTTGTCACGTTCGCGTCTCTGTGTCGTTCCGGACCGAATGCATGGGCTTCTACAAGCTCCTTAGCCTCAACTGTCCGTCCAGTCCCCGTCAAAACACTGATCAAAAGCCTGAAATCGGACTCTCGCTGAGATTCGTCCGCTACTGGATTTTTGAGCCACTCCTCGTGTAAAAGCCTCGCGAGTTCCGCATGATTATCTCCATTATCCTCTGGCAGGTTGTAAAACGTTCGAATGGGCAATCTCAAGTCCGCCAAAGTCAATCTGCAATCTTCGTCCTCGCTATCAAGCTTCTGCAGATGCTTGAACACTCTCAGAACATGCTGCGCTTGTATGCTATTGAAGCCCTCTCCCTTCGCCACCTTATTCCCAAAGAACAACCTCCATCCCTTCACCAAATCTGTCGCTGGCGGAGGTCTCGCCTGTATTTTGTCCATCAAGCTCAAATCCAGCATCGGTTTTAGCCCGGGGGCAAGAGACGGTTCTTTCGGTTGCCGCGGAGGCTTCTGCGAGAAGCCGAAGAGCGTCCTCCGATCTGGAGCTCGAACGATAGATGGAGGGGCATGGCGATGGGAGTGTCGTGAAAGAAGAGCAGTTCGAGAGGGGCAGCGGAATATGAGGCCTTCGTTCGAGAGGAGGCGACGGAAAACGCTCCGGGTTAATTGGGATCGCATGGCCGAGAAGAATGGTATTATGTACAGAAACTAGAATGTCGTGATTAGTAGGGTGCATTGAAGCTTTGCAGACTGGCGAAATACATACGAAATCATGATGCGGAAAACAATTGGCTGAATGTGAAGCTGTCGATACTTTTCGGTATACATTTCTTGAAGCTTGATTTAGCGCCCCACTCTGCACCAGTCCGTAAAAGGAAAGCTTCTGTGTGCACGTGATATGAATACTCATCTATGGACCTCAACTCGGTCAAGCCTCTCTCCGTTGATGGATATTTGTTGAATCCAAATATCAGCACGCGCAAGAATCTATACCAGAGTCAAGTCAGGATGGAAGTCAAATGTTTCTTGAAGAAGCTATCAAAGATCACGCACGCCGCCACTCTCCTCCCAGATGCATAGTTTCCCAGACGCCGTAACCACAGACCATTGTATATCATATACGTCGTAGAAATGGTGTTAGAGGTTTCACAACAGTTCTCCTTCCTCGTCATCATCCATGCCATTTGGCTCACTATCCCAATCGATATCACCAGCAGCTGCTTCGGCTTGTCGCTGAACCTCTGCAAGTCCACTGAGCTCAGTAATGTAATCCTTCTCAGTCAATGCTCGCTTGATAAACTCCCAGCCTGACCGTTTGTACTCGTCAACAATCTTTGGAGAACAGGCAGAACAGCAGTCGTAGGATTGCCCGCTGATTAAGATATTCTGGAAAGTCGCTTCAAATCCACGAATTTGATGGGGAATAAGTCCAAGCGGATGATTGAGAGGATCGCGATCATATTCCATTCTCCCGTTGGATGACTGATTCGCGGAGACCTTGGGAGCAGGAGCTCGTGCGCCATCTGGATGCTGAAGTGCTGATACCATTAGTTCGACTAGTTGTGCGGATGCTGTAGGCGCGATTCCCGGCCGCGTGACAGTACACTGTTGATCTAAAGTTTGATCTTTGACAGACTGGCGCATGTTAGCAATATCCAGGATTCCATTCCAAGCAACTTACATCTGCCGGAGCCACAACATCATTGCAGAAATAGCAACCAAGTGCTGCTGGTCCGCCATCTTCCGCAAATACACCATGTCTCATGACGACCCAAGTGTCAAAACCAAGGGCAGCATTCAGGACGAGTTTATTCTTCGCTTTTCCCATCACTGTTGGAAGCCATCGACTTTCACGCGTGTCCATGAGTAGGAATATGGCATCGTGGTCCTCCATCAGCTTTTCCAAAGTCTCAAAATCGAGACGAGTGTTTTGTTCATCAGTAATTGGATGTCCCAGCATAGGAACCGACATTACAAATCCTGTACTATCGACTCCAGGATAGATCTCCTGGAGCGCTTCGGCTGCCCTGTAAGCTTTCTTCGCGCCTCCATCAATACAGTCTTTGAAATCGAAGAGCGGCTGCCTGACTGGATTTGAAAATGAGACCGAGGCATTATCGATGAATGTAATCTTCCGGACTCCCCATCCCATCAAAAGTCGACTGACATAAGTGCCGAGTGTACCTGCGCCCAGGAGGAGGCATTTGGTATCTTTGATCTTGTTCAGATTCAAGTCAGGAGCAATTCGCCACTTCATGAGCTTCAAGTTCAAATCAACTGCTTGGTCTGCTAGGTGTGAAGGATCCATATACTGCGCCAAGTTCGTAGTTTTTGGCGATAATTTCTGGTTGCTGTTGCGCTCCCACCCAGTTACTTTTGGCATTACGTCGGTCTCGGCGGCCTGGCCTTCAGTCTCCAAGACGATGATACGACTCCTAGCTTCATGTCTTCTTGAGTGAATGTCTCGATAGCACAGGATTTGGACCTTATTGAGCTTGAATCTTCGCTTGATCAACACCAAGAGATTCCTGAGCATCCATCCTGGATTTTCAGGATAGGTCGATGGATCCACAAATGCAACGAATTGATTCTCAATAGGAACACCATCAAAGAACCCACTTTCGAATTTTCTCAACGACCCAACAATCCATTTATAGTCCAATTCATCCCCTGAGGCGCCAGGAGTTGGAGGCCGTGGCGACTCGGAAGATGGCAAGGGAACCTTCTTCGCCAGGAAGAAGCCGTGCTCCCTTTTGTCAGTCGCATACCTCCAAGTGCCAACCTCGTCAGCAAGGGCAGTAGTCTCCTTTCCTGTCAGCTGACTCGGTGGCCCGCCCTCGACCTGCTTCCAGACCGGCTCAGAATGTAGGGCCGGAAATGCAAACCAGTAGGTAAAGGTATATTTCTTGAGGTTCGCGAATGAGAGAATTGTAAAAGATGAGAGAAGAGACGGAATAGAGTATATGGTGCCGTCGTTTATCGCATCCCAGATCTGGTCGCGTGAGCTTAAATCAGTATTCACTAAAAATTCATACACACCTGTTTTGCTGCTGTTTGCAGCATGGCTGCTTTGTCCATATTTTTGAAGTCTTCCACTGTGTTCACATTCTTGATCTTCCCCTCAGCCCGAATGTAACCGGCTGGGACGCTGCATTTGTCAACACAACTCCACGTAAACATTGCTCATATCGTGACTCACTCATCACTTGTGAGGGCATTCCCAAGAACCTGCATACGACAGCTTTCCTCGGGAGATGAGGTCACACGAGGCTCATATAAGCCAAGAACAGGTCGCGCAGAGTCATCGAGCTTGTCAAAATCAATCTTGAATTGGGAGAGGGCCGTGTAGAAAGGAAGCTCGATCTCAGAACCAAATGGAGCGAATTTGAGAGCCATCCTCAGCAGTATCTCCCAGCTGCTGGAGGCGGGGTGTAATGTGGGGTTGTTGCGAAACAGGAATAAATTGAGATCTCCAAGTTCAGATTGACAACTTGAGTATGCTATCGCCTGTACAAGTCAAGGTTCAGTCCAAGATGATAATGAAGTCGAAAGTGAGCAGGATTATGTGAGTATGTTGTCAAGAGTCAGATGAACCAGGCAGTGATCATGGGTCAAGTTGGATTCATATCAAGTGGGAGAGGCACGTGAGGCCCATTTAGCGGGCGGATAAACTCCGGCCCGAAACGCGGTTCGACCAAGATCGCGTCCCGCGAATCGAACCTCGACGTTGCTGCTACTGTCAACACCAAGATTTTGAAGCAAGAGAGACAATGTTGATCGGACTTTGCGGAGGTAATATATCTCATCCTCTGCTGGACACTATGAAGCTAATAGGATCAGGAATCTGCTCGGGGAAGCAAACCATTGCCGACTACCTTGTCTTGCACCATTCCTTTACACAACTCCATCTTCGACAAGAATTGACGAACGGGGACTCCTTAAAGGACTTGGATATATCAGTAGAGAGGTCTGAGGTCACGAAGACTGGCTCCCGGGGAAGATCTTTGTTTAATGGCACGAATGCGAAGTCTGCCGAGACATTCACCTTCCACACAGCAGACGATCTTCTAGACTTTGTCACGAAGAAATGGCAGGGCTTCTGGGTGACAACAGATGTACATTCCGAGGAGATATTGGATAAATTGGACCGAAGACCATTTTTCATCCTCGTCAGCGTGGACGCACCTATCCACGTAAGGTGGAAAAGGTTTCAAGAACGATTACACGGCACATCTAAAGACATCCCGACCCTCGAAGAATTTGTTTTACAATCAGATGACCATTTATACAGCGCTGATGGAGGCCTCCTACCACTCATATCCCGAGCCACTATAAAACTTCTTAACACATCGTCGGATCTGGCGCATTTCTACGCGAGGCTCTCGGGCGTGAATTTGCTGAATAACGACAGGCTACGGCCGACGTGGGACCAATACTTCATGCAACTGGCGTCGCTCGGGGCACAGAGGAGCAATTGCATGAAGAGACGGGTGGGGTGTGTAATTGTCGAGGACAAGCGGGTTATCAGTACGGGATATAATGGCACGCCGAGGGGCTTAAAGAACTGCGCTGACGGAGGATGCCCGAGATGCAATGACGGACAAGGCTCCGGTGTGGGCCTGGGAACGTGCTTGTGTCTACACGCCGAGGAGAACGCACTACTAGAAGCCGGGAGAGGAAGGATACGGAAAGGAACCATCCTCTACTGCGATACTTGTCCCTGCCTTACATGCAGCATCAAGATCGCCCAGGTTGGCATTAGTGAGGTTGTATATAGCCAGGGTTACAGTATGGATGGAGAAACAGCAGATGTTTTCAAACAGGCTGGTGTCCGGCTTCGGCAATTCATTCCAGTGAGTATTTCAAATTCTTTTGGATTTGTCAAGCTAATGATTTCGTAGCCTGCCAATGGCATGATCCATTTGGAAAGATAGGGAAAATATCTTCCTTCAATTCTTACATTCTCAATGATACCCTAAATCTTGGTTAGATTTAAACCTTGTCTATCTAATTTAATACATGAAGAGAGGAGGTTTCCACTTCTGAATGCCTCTTTGCTTCAACCCATCGTCAAAAGGCTTCTGGCTTGGCTTCCAGCCGACGGTCACACCATGCAATTGCTCGCCAATGGCATGGGACCTCCAACATACTTGGCGCACGTCTAAGCAAGTATCTTGTCCTTCGCAAACGAGTAGCGAGCACCGGTGAAGATCACAGCTCCAGCCATGAGGACCGAAGCGCTGAAAACGATGGCATCAGTATATCCGTGATTGTCCCCAATCAAAGCTCCCGCAATAGGCGTTCCAGCCAGCCCACCGAAACCGATCACGAAGGTAGCCATACTGATGTAAGTTCCAATCTACCAAATAGTCAGATCAATCCAATATTGAAAGCCGATTCCATTCCTGGGTGTGGTTACGTACCTTGCTGGGATGATCCGCAGTATGCGCTATAGTCGACATCATTAACGCAATAACAATACCACTCGCGCCCCCGTACAAAAGAGAGAAGACAACCAGTCCAGCAGACGATGTGATCTTCAGCCAAAGGAATAACAACATCGCAGAAACATAGCACGCGAATGTCATTACGTTGAACTGGCCAAGATGCTGCGCAAACGTGCCGGCCAGTACTCGTCCAACGAAGGATCCGGCGTTCAGGAGCGCAAACAGATACGAAGCAAGGCCTGCATCCATGCCATGTTCCAGTCCATACGATGCGATATAGAAATATGGCGTCCAAAGACCCAGGATGACCATGAATAGTGCCGCGACCTCAAGGGAGTAAACTGCCTTCTTGAAAGCCTCGAGGAGCAAGAATTTGCCTTTTCTTTTCATTGGAGTGGGGCGGATGGTGACTGCCGCTATACCAAGGAGAAAGAGACTCAAGAAGCCACAGATGCGCTGTCCCCACGCAAAGCCGATATTCGACTTGGGCAGGAGGTTGGTCATGATCACAGGGTAGATTATGCCGCCTATCGGGGACCCTGTTGATGCGAAAGACATTGCCATTGCTCGTCTTCTGAAAAACTGCGTGGAGCAACTAGACGTCAGTTATTGTTTTGAAGGACAGCAGGGTCCTACTGACATAGTGACCGACGACGGACAAAGCCGGCGCAAAGATCAAACCGGCGGACATGCCAACCAAGATTCCTTGGCACAGGATGAACTGGTAGTATTCTCGGCAAAGACTTGTGAGCATCATGGCTACGACTAGCAAAATCGAACACGGCCAGATGACAACCTGCGATGGAGCTCGTTGTCAGCTCAAACAACGCAGTATTCCAGACCCAGACATACCATCGGGCCATATCGATCACAGATTGGACCACTGATTAACGTCGCCGAGAACTGCGCAAATGCTTGGATGGATCCAATCCATGCCACGGCGGATGGTGATCGGTCTTGAAGGAATGTTTGGAGGTAATATGTCTCGTACACCCTGAGAAAAAAAAAGACAGTCAGTGGTCGTCAAAAGAGAGGTGTCGTTGGGACAGAGTAATTACCCGAACGAGTTGATATATCCAAACGAGGTGAATGAGGTGCACCAACAACCAAGAACTACTAGCCAGGCTTTCACTCCACCTTCAGGAAAAGTTGGTGGCGCTTGTTGTGGCTTCGGTGGTGCTGCACTGGAAGGGAGATTGTCGGATTCGCTTTGTTGCTTCGATTCGAGGTCAATATCAGTCGACGAGGCTTGAGTTGTATCTGCTACCGACGAAGCCAACATATCGAGAAAACGGACTGGAATAAACAGGCGACAACGTGCTCTGAGAGAAGGTCGAATGCAGAGTCTCGAAAGGAGAATGATGAACAGAATGCTGAAATGGACTTACCACAGCAATCTGCCCATACATATATGGTACCCAACAGAGCGCCTCTGAATATCATTTCCGACCATGTCCGAACACATCGAAGGAACATGTTCATAATGATATGTACCTAGACGTCGACGTGGAGAAGTGGCTGCAACTAGCTTCGGAGATGGTCGGTGATCTCTGCTCGCTAAATTCAAGGGGCCCACATGTGACAGCCGAACTCCGCTATATCCACGTCCATTTCAGGTCTCACTCGCATATATTCGGATCCTGTTTCCTTCATCAGCGATTCATACACTTCCAGTGTATTTGAGTCACGCAAATTTCTACACAATGCTTGATCAAGCTCGCGACTCGACCCCAATCCCGCCTGACACTAAAACGGACGGCACCAACGACCGGCACAGTCGGAGAAAGCGTGTGCGACTGAGCTGTGGTGAATGTAGAAGCAGAAAGGTAAAGTCCATGCCGAAACATCTACGCATCCGCAGGTACTGATAAGTTTTTGGGCTTGTAGCTTGCCTGCGACCGCACATCACCGTGTCAAAGATGCGTCAGGTCCGGTAGATCCGAAAAGTGCTCATTTGAAACCTCCTCCGGACTACCGCTCGTGAAGAAACAGCATTACGATGAACAGTTCACTTCTACCAGCAGTCAAGAGGTGCAAAGTCTCCGTGCCGAAGTTGCACATTTGAGAGACTTGCTCTCGAATTCAGATATTGGTTCTATTCGAAACTCTGCCACTTCTCCTGCCTGTGCCCAAACAGCTCCGAATGGAATAAAGGCCACAGATCATATTCTCGATGTGGTGGGCCCGTCCCATGTCGACATACCCAAGGTTAACAAGGGTATCGCCGACCCCAGAGAGAGTTGTCTCACATACTACAGCCAGCATACATTGCTAAAATTCTTCTACGAGGTAAACGTTCCACTCTTCAGTAGCTTGAATAGATTCTGAGAGCTCCCTGCAGATTCCGCAGCTATTCCCGTTCATCAAAGAAGTATCTGATGAATGGCTCAAGCCTATTGGTATCCGCCTTGGAAAGACAAAGCACGCTAAGGTTGAGCTTGAGCAGGCTCAGACCAACCACATCGAAACACGGATGGAAGCTCTGCTTCCATCAAAGGAAGACACGGAAGAACTCATCATGTTCTACATTAGTAATGTCGAGCAAGTACATCGTATCGTTCATATTCCAACTTTCAGACGGGAGTACGCGAACTATTGGGCACCCAGGCCACCTCGACAACCAGCAATGACAGCACTGATGTTGGCAATGATGTCCATAGCTTACGGTGCAATGCCAGCCTCAGCGAGTGCTACTTCTCATTCGGGGTATCCGACAATCATCATCCAATGGATCGGAGCTTGCGAAGGCTGGCTTCGGCAACAAAGTTCTCGGCATCGAAAACTCATCCATCATCAAATCGCATGTCTAATCTATTTGGCAAAACGTATCAACATCGTCAGGAAGAAGTTGTACTGGAAAGAAACCGGCTCTTTGATACAAGACGCCATTTCCGACGGGCTCCATGTCGAACCTTCGCCATCTATCACTTCGCCATACATACGCGAGATGAAAAGGCGGATATGGGCCACTCTTCGGGAGCTAGATATCCAGAATTGTGTCGAGTTCGGACTTCCTACTTTGCTACACAGTATTGAACCAACCATTAGTGCGCCTTCAAACATTGATGACGAGGTCTTTGATGAGACCACACAACAGCTTCCGAACTCGGTGGACGTCGGGAGATACACAGACACGTCCTATCAATATTACAGTTCCCTCACTTGGAACGTACGCCTCAATGTCTCGCGACGTCTGTATAGCCCCGGGTGCTCCAAAGTACTGACCTACGACGAGGTTTTGCAGTATACGCATCAACTTACCCAGGCTCTCCATTCTGTACCGGAGTGGAATGATATTCAAGAGCAAGGTTCATCACAAAACATTCACTTAGTGTCTGCATTTCTGAAGCTTCAGCTTATCGAGCTCATCTTAGCGATGCATCGACCATATCTACAAAGACAAGGAGAGAAGTTCTGGCTTTCAGAGAATATCTGCTATCAAATGGCACGTGATGTCATCCTCCTGACTACAAGTCTGGCAAGCTCGGACTACCAGAGACTGATCTTCCTTCGAGAAGACCTTCTAGTTGGGGCTCTGTGTCTCGCTCGTATCTCTCTGCTTCAGCCCAAAGGTTCGTGACATTTCATATCTGTCTGCTTAGAGTTTCCGCAACGGTTTGACAAGCCAGGACTCGAGAGCTGACATGATGTAGACTCAACTAGCATGGCAATAAGTCAAACTCCAAGCACTACCGAACTCTTAGAGCTTTGTGTTCCATTGTTCGAAGATCGATACCACCGCTGTCCTCATGAAATGTGGTGCTTCATTACCATGTATTCTGGTTTCTCGCTGGTCAAATTTCATCTTGGGAAAGAGACTTGGCAGACCGCCAAAGCCGCATGCGCTCAAAGGTTCTTAGCTGTTTACTTCAAGCATCCAGGGAAAGGTCAGCAGGCCACATCTGATCCGAACGTATGTTTTGTGCACTCTATCTTCCCTTTTTATCAGGGAGCAGTTTCGTCTTCGCGCCCTGGTCTGGGAAGTACGAGCTCATACTGGTGTCTAGGTTGCGGAACCGTACAGGCTCAACGATGCTACCGAAATCGCTGCCATCACGTCTGATTGGCTTGACAGTAATTATTCTGATGTGAGATCCTCTCTTCGGGAACGACTATCGATCGTTGACTGATCCTTTTCAGTTGTTTGCCGATCCTTTTGACCTCGATGTTGATCTAAATGGCATGTGGGGTACGTGGAGCTCGTGATTACTTCTATGACCAGCGGGCTCAGGTCCATTGCGGGATTCCGCCTTCATTACTTCTTCCCATCACAACACTCATGGTGAAGTCTATGGATTTGCACAAGTCAGCATGCCCACTACAGATCAGACTCCAGGTATCCCTATCCCAAGCGTTTGATGGGTTCGCTCGACCACTTCGGCCTTGCTGAGGAGACAAAGTAGATCATCAGTACTGAGTAGTGCCGGTATACACATATCTTCTAGCTTGTTCATTGAGTTCTCAGGGTCTAAGCAATTTTCATCCGATGGGCTTATCCAGCTGCATACCGATCAGCAGGGAATTCAGCTCACAGGGAATTCAGCTCACAGGGAATTCAGCTCACAGGGAATTCAGCTCACAGGGAATTCAGCTCAGAACGTCACAACAGAAGTACTTGCATAATGGTATCTTGCATATGGCTCCGCACATGTTGTAAATCTTGGTCAAGCAACCTCTCGTTGTCGCATTGATAGAACGGCGACCAAACAGGTCCTCGAATCGCTGATCCAACAGCGAAGCGTGGTTGTTGATTCGCTTATCGCCCTGCTTTATTCGGCTAAAAAGCTTGGACTGTCAACAATTGCCGAACTTCGCATATCAAGCGTACTTAAAGGCTAAACCAGGACATTAGACAAGCTTTCCATATTCGACAAAGTTATTGGCAGCATTCCTAGTTGGATAGAACACTAGCAATTTCCTACTATATATCCTAGACAGCAGCAGGTACCTCATGACGAGATAAAATATGCCGATCCGGTAGATGATGGTCGATGAAAGGCTTATATGTAGGGGAACAGTCTCCACGCCTCCTAGCCATTGAAAAAAAAAATCGTTATTGGAACAATTTGGCTATTGCAAAGATGAAGTTGCTTTCTCTCGCCCCTTTTTTCAGCATCGTGAACGGCGCACTTCGCTTTGGATGCTCCACTGTCAGTATCCAGTCCCTCGACCCAGTCGTTCAGCCTGGCGTGATTCTATCAGCCCACTTGCACCAAACGTTGGTGGCAATGCGTTCAAAGCAAATATGACTGGGGACATTGGAGAACAGGGCTCTTGCACCACGTGCACCTTCACCGAGGACTTGTCGAATTACTGGACTGCGGTCATGTTCTTCAAACACACAAACAGCTCATACAAACGTGTTCCAATCATGCAAAACACAGCTTTACCCAATGGTATCAACGGTGGCATGACCATATACTACACTCAGCAAGACTTCTCTTCGAATGGAAATCAGAGGATTACTGCTTTCAAGCCCCTGAGTTCAAGGTCCATCGCCAAGTTCGGGTCATGCTGACATGTTTGACCCAGGGCTTTCGCATGACTGTTGGGGCTACCACTAGCACTCTAGCAGATGCGAAGGGTCATGCTGGTCTGCGATTTGTATGCCTTACAGACAAACCGACACGCTTTCCTGAACTACCCGACTTCCCCACCAAGCCTTGCAAAGATGGCATCATGACTGTCCACCACTTTCCATCGTGAGTGTTTTCAATTCATGGGAACACATTACACTTACTCATGCACTCAGATTCTGCGTCTAACATTCAGAGAGCCACCAGTTTCTTGAATCGAGGGCTGTTGACACAATCCTACAAGGTGCTGGACAAAGCGGTAAGGATCTAGTCATATTGGAGGTCACGAGAGACAGATGTGCGAGTTGCTTGGTGCCGCTGGTTAAAAGTACAGATGGACATCTAGTCTTTTTACCTCGGCGCTATACACATTATGAGTGAGAGGAATAGGTCATCTCATCATCCAGTCCCCATTTCCACTGGCATTCCCTATCGCTTTGCTCGCTTAAATCTTCTGAGGAGAATTTAGATGGCGCAAAACCGCGCTGAGCTTTTTAGTGTAGTTGTGATAGAGGGCTTGTACTGAAGCTTGAGTGAAGGCTTTATATCAATCCGGCGCAAGAGCGATAATGCGGCTTCCAAAATATCGAGGCTACTAAATCAAGTACATAATGGAAACTCATTCATTGATTCACCAGCCACGACCCGCTCCTCTACGAATCCAGAACATCAACCGTCAACTCCGGTAGCTTCGTATACTGACAAAAGTACTCCATATATACCGGCCACATCGAGGCCTCGATGGCCGACAAGTCCACCTTGCCATTCCTGCCCATACCAGATTTAATCTGTAGCGTACGTTTGGGAGCCAGACCACTGTCCTGAGTGTCGAGATACTCAGATACCGCTTCGCAAATAGCGGCGTAGGTGTTATCGGTGAGAGAGAGCATCACTTCTCGAGTGCAGGCAATGTTAAGGTCGCTGGAATGTCGGATTGTAAAGACGACCGTTTGGCTGCTTCGTGACGCGGTTGGGGTTAAAATGCCTGTAGCGAGCGGAAGTGCGACTTGGTTTTACCCCGGACCTATTTCAGACTCTCTTCGCATAGTCTCGGTTCTCGCTCCGTCAATGGAGAATGTTGATCTCATTTGTTCCTCCTCGTCTTCCTTGGGACTCATGCCCCAAGTCAGCGACGAGTCTTGGTCAGCCACATCCACAGCCACGGGCTCGGGATGACAAGCTGCAGAGAGGACTGGTTCAGGTTCAGGGACTGATTCCTCAACATACTCAACTTCTTCAACATCCTTCTTCCCTCTCTTCTTCCCCTTATTCCCTTTCTTGGATACCAAAGATGCCCATCCGTAGTGTTCGTCGGGGATTGGTTGAGGCTCCTCTATGGTATCAGCCATATGGATAGTCTCGTTAGAGACTGGCTCAGGCTCAGGAACTGATTCCTCGAATACCTCGACTTCTTCGAAATTCTTTTTTCCTCTCTTCTTCCCCTTCTTCCCTTTCTTGGCTACCAACGATCCCCACCAGTCCTCTTTATCGGGCATTGGCTGAGACTTCTCCATGGCATCCATCCCATAGATAGTCTCATCATAGACTGGTTCTCCACAAGATGGCTCTCCAAAGACAGGTTCCTCGCAGACAGGTTCCTCACAGATAGGTCTCTCGCAGACAGGTTCCTCACAGATAGGTCTCTCGCAGATAAGTGCCTCGTAGATAGGTTCCTTGCAATACATTTCATCAACGGGGGAATTCAATGTAGCAAGAGCCTCCTTATCATTGTGCAGATCGGGCAAAGAAGCCACAGGGGTGGCAACAAAGACAAAGTTGGATTTTTGACTTGCGGGAGAATCGAGAACTTCATGTTGTCCACAGCCATCCGTCAAGTTCTGCGTCATTTCGCCATCAAACGGTACCTTATTTCCGTTCGTTACGAAAAGCTTTGCGAGTTCTTTTTCAGATTCCAGAAGTAAGCCTCTGAGTGCATATTCGGTTCGGCTATCGAGCGGGCTATGCAAGAACTTGGACCATGTTGCCTTGGGGGAATGAGACGTGGCAGCGATTGCTTGATGCCCGGAAAGATCTTCAGTCTCGATATAAATGGTAAGGATTTCGACCTTTTCACCGTAGAGAACTTTCAGATTTGCTACTGGGATTAGAGACGGGAACTGTTCAGGTCGCAATTGCGGTAGAAACATACAGAGCAATTAATCACGGATCTCAGTCGAAAGCATCTTGTCGTGGAATCGTAGCCTTTGATTATTCTTCTCGCTCACTGTGGAGGCTTGTTTCGGTTCAACAATTCCAAGACAATACTGAAAGGAAATGATTGAGTTTAGGATCGATCAAAGGGGACGCATGAAGATCTTGAGCTCCTGTGAGTAACCCAAGAGAGTATATTCCTTTGATGAATCTTACCTGCAAGTTTTGTAGGATGTAAAGAAATTATTGGACAGATCTCGATGTCCTGATTGAGAAATGAGGCGGGTGATCGTTGTCGCGCAGAGTCACCTGTATCCAATGAATGGCAAGGATAACAGGGATCTCTCCCAGATTTTTGATATTCCTCAATTTACACGAAGGCGGCGTTTGTTGGATTAGTAGCGACGATGCCACGTCAATCCAGGCTGCATGAGTCTATAAGCTTTTTGCATGTCGTGCATGAGGCCTGCGCCACAAAGGCGGGTGACGTCGAAGAATCTTGTGGAAGAAGCGATCGTGGAGTGCGAAGTCCATTAACAGGTCGATTCAATCACCAGGTTAGCAATGTTCTCTCTCGGTATCCCAGGGAGCTCGTCTAGCTGTCGGGGGTTGCTGATGGACTGCTGCAATTGCGCGCAGTGGATCTCGCTTCCGCATAGTGTCTCCTTGTTGGTTTCGTCGCCTTCCTCTTCTCAGGCATCTCGCCAGGTATGGTCTGGCGGAGCAAAGAGTGGCAAGTCATGATCGCCAGAGAATTCGATGTCTTTGGAGGCCTCGTTTTTGAGTCCTGTGGGGTACAACACCGTGGCCGCAAGGTGGCCATTACGAGTGGTTCAGTGACAAGAGCCAAGATAGGAGTCGTTGCTTGCGACAGTTGCCGCGTTGGCTGCTGCTTTTCGCTTTTGATAGTCAGCCGGGCCTCTCCCCGCGGCATTAGCATTCGCGGCCCAACCCCACTCAGATCTCTGAGGACAACACTGAACAATGGGGCTAGACAGAGAACCTTACAGCAACCTTACCTTACCCCTTCCCTTACTCCAGCGCAAACTTTACACATATACCGAGTCCATTCAATTTACAAGTCCCCAACAATTCCGTATTCTATTATCATGACAGATCCTCAAGGAGAAAGCATCCAAGCTAGATATTAAATCATTTGAGGCGATGAGGACTACGACCTCGATCGTAAGTCCAACGATTGGGTGACGTATACTTACTTAATTAAGAGGGACTTTAAGATAAGCTTCAGACCACTATTAACACCGACTAGATCATGTAACTCGGTAGAGCAAGCTTGAATTAAGGTAGATGGACTATTAGACATATAAGCGAGGCAAAAACAGAGCGACAGCCGATAACAAAGGCTTAGTCATTAAAGACATTCGGGAGGCCAGACGGACGTAATAAGTTTGTTCTAGAGAAATCAATCTCTAGATGAGGCTTTAACGGTGGATGTCTGGATCCGCAGCCTTTGAAATATCAGCTAACCACGTGTTATCAGGTCTGCAGTGGCTAGCTCTGTGTTCTTTCCAATCAACATGGCTGGTCTGCCACTCTTGACCGTCAGTCAGACCAATGAGGGATTTTTCTTCCAGAATCGATACCTACCGCATATCAAGCATGCAACCAAGAGTATGCGACAGTTATATCGAGGTGGGACTCCAGTAAAGGACGAACGGATTACCCTTGGCAGCATTAACCTGTACCAATAACTGGGCTCCAAACCACTGTATCTTAGGTAGCTTATCTCTGTGCTGCGATAAGAAATCGGTCAGCTACATACTTGTCGTTAATCGAGCCCTTACGTTAGGTCTCCGGGAGAATATGTGAGGACAAGTGATGCATACATGTCTCAATCCTGTCAAATCTATTATTACACTAAATGTTCTGGACATGCCAAGACTAGTAGCATGGTTCGATGGCATGGTGGCTGTCTGCACTGACAACGCTGAAAGATTTGGGGCGTATCTTATTCGTTACTAGAAACATAGAGAAAGGACTCGATAAGTGGCCGAGTGATATATCATTAATTTCTTTCGCCGCTAACCGTTGTGGAACGTCAGTAGGTCACCCATCTCGAGTTGCTTGATACGTAGGGCACAGATCGCGTTTGTATGGAAGAGCCAATGTGAGCAGCCGATTGATTGGTAGCTTCATGTCGACCGCTGCACCGCCTAGGCTGTGTGTGCTGCCACGTGTAATCCGACACGACCGTTGCTGATTCTTAGATATTCGACTGTGGTTCGAGACTCACGAACGTCAAATTGGGATTATGGATGCTGCCCGATGTTTTCTGTTTCGGAGCAGCTACTTACTGGAGCTAGATGTGGCCTCCAATCAGGGGGCGTGTTGAAATGGTTTTGGTCATTGTCGTCAGTCTGCCATGCTCCATACCGTTCAGAGAAAAGAAGAAGAACTCCAGAGAGACGGAAACTTAGACCACATCCTCACCGCTCTTTTTGTGGAACATTACATCGTCCGAATAGGTGGTCATCATAGCTACTCAAGAAGCGGTTTCGCTTTATCTAGTCAATCACAACTCACGAGAAGCTGCTAGCTGTTCTCCAAGATATCAAATGATATATATCAAGCGGATATCATCCCAACAACTACGTCTCAATTCTTGTTATTTGCTCTTGGCATTGAAGTTTAAGCACACGATCCATCGACCGTCAAGGTAAGTTGAATAGCCATGGAAGTATTTGTGAAATAGCTAACCGTGAAGTAGCTACCAACAAAATGGTCACCATTAATGGAGTCCACCTTCACGCAGCTCCTGCAACAGCCCCGAGGTGTCGATCCTGCCAAAAACAAACAGTTCGTCTTGTGACTCGAGTATCGAATCGTAAAGGGAACGCCAATCGTCCCTACTACAAATGCATGCCTTGCGACAAGTTCCGATGCTTTGACGACGACCGTGGCAATAATCCGAGTAACCCTCCCTGCTTGTGCCTCGTACCAAGCAGGCAGCAGGTTGCAGGACTTGATACTTCCATACCGGGAGGACTGCACTACGTGTGTGTGTCAGGGGCGTGTGGATTTTATAAAATCCGGCGGAATGCGGGAGAATATCCGGTCACTTTGGATGATGACTTGATAGTGATACTGGCTGGTCTAAGTCTTATTTGATTCCAATCGGTTGAGACCTCTTGCGGCTGGTCTTCTATCAGTGCAATCACGAGCGTTGAGGTGATCGAGGGTGTAAAGTGCAATATTGGAATATGAATCATTTTTCCCATGCTTGTGTCCCGTATGATATTGATAAGCTTGCTGCCCTTGCTCCGGCGCTATCACCCTCTGCTCACCCTCGACCTGCCTGAAGAGCCCGAGTGCCATGAGCAGGCCTGAACCTGTGAGAGATTTACCGCATCATCACATATCTGCAAAGACTGAGGCAACAGTTACACATATCAATATCGAAATGTTCGCGTATTTCATTTCATAGCAAACGATACCTCACCACTTACGGCGTACTCAGATCTAGCGGGGTAAGCGTTAGGCACCTTTCCAGCCCCCTGTCATTAACTAGCGCGGCTCAAGTCTCTGCCGATCTAAGACTAGTATTTTTTTGGGAAATCTAATTATGTAAGCATCAGTAGCAACTGGTGCCTAAACATGGTCCTCTACTCTTGTCTCGTCTTGATACTCAATCCAAGCTTCGCAGTCCTTACTGTTCTAGCATCCATCACTTCTATTGTACGTATCGAAATTGTTAATTTAAGAAGATTCTTAAAAGACGCTAAGGACCGTAGTGCCTTCTTGCCACTCTTAGTTTACATTTGAAACCATGCTTTGTGAGCACTGCACACGATAATTCTGGCATTTCGAGGATGCGAAGCCGTGGCAGGCAGGGGGTATGATTCACTACTCGTCTAGCCATTCCTCGAAGCGTGCATCAAAGTAAGGATGCAGCATGTGCAGGACTTTGTAAGGTGCTCGTATGGAACGACTTTCGAACTTTATTAGAAGCGACGCGATCTGGACGAGGGCAAGCGGCTCGAATCTTGCGCTGGTCTTAGACATATACACGTCCAAGAAACCAGGCAGTACAATTAAACGACAGACAATCGTCTCTCTTGAACCGAATCTTCCCTAGCCGAGGTAAGGTTCAACTAGCCAGGATGACACTGGAAGGTGTTTCTTTGATCAGAAAATAGACAACAGCATTCCGGCTCGAATCACAGTCGAATCTACTCTTTTCCTGCCGGTTACATCCGGCATTGGCATTAGTTGTTTGGCCCAGGCTCACTGGAATATGAACGTGGCTGGGTGCTTCAGTAGGTAAGTAGTCCTATTTCAAAAAGTGAAAGATAACTTGTACGTATCAAGTCATTCAATGTATACGCTTGATATCTGGCAGCCTATCCGAGTCGAGCTTGTGCGTGTAAATGCTTCATAAGAGGGCACATCTTCTGAATCGCTTCCTTTTATCCATTGATCGAAGGGGGCTTGGGGACAGGAGGGCTACAAAGTAGCGAGGGGAATCTTTGCAGAATACTGTAGTCAGTCGATTACTGCCCGATGGTCCTGACATTAGATCAAAACTGAAGTGAATCAGAACCGGGTTGTGAGGAATTTTGTTACTTGGCTCTTTGCAAAGTTGGACGAAACTAGATAAGACTCTTTGAAACAAGTATCAAGCATTACAGTACACATGCCTCCGTACTCTCTGTTGATAGCTCGGAACACCTTCTAAAGCTGTGACAATACTTGACATTGCAACACCTAAGCAATTTCTAGTAGCTCTCCCGATCTCCCAATGAGCAGAGCGACTCGAAAGTCCTCAGTGGTTTACTCAAGGACCGGATCCGGAAATCGGATCACAACCTTAGTCTCCAGATGATCGCTAAAGCGAGCAAAATATTCCGGCGCTTCCTCAATGCCAATCGTGGAGCTGACAATGAAGCTCGGGCGTGCACGACCGCTCGATATAAGGTGAATGAGAGCAGGAGCATATTCCAGGATTGGAACAGGTCCACTTTTCATGGAAAGCGACTTGCCAAAGAAGTCGGCCATGGGGAAGTCGATGGTGTGTGACAAAGAATCCGCGAGAGGTGTTCCAGTAGAATTAATCGCCTGCCCAAAGATTCCAATTTGCCCAAGGCCACCGCCCGGGCTGGTCACGGCGACCATGTTCTGATCACTTCGTTTTCGCGTGGCTGCCCATGAATATCAACTGCCTCGTAACCAATGCAGTCAAGACTTCGCGTCACGCCGTTTGGCTCGAGCGCCATGATTTGTTGGACAGGGTCGGAGCCATTGAAATTGATTGGAACGGCTCCGATGGACTCGGCAATAGCAAGTCGCTCTGGTACGTGATCTACGGAGTAGACTCGTGACGCACCGCGGAGGATGGCACTATATGCTGCAAGAAGACCCACAGGCCCAGCACCAAAAACTGCTACCGTGTCGCCTATTTCGAAGCCAGAAAAGTCAATGGCTCCCCAAGCGGTGCCCCAAATGTCTCCGACAAGGAGGTAATCGTTATCATATTCGGCGGTGTTGGTACCATTAGGTGCTGGAATTGCTATGAGGTTGGCGTCTGAATATGGAACAAGGGCGTACTCGGCTGTAAGTCATCAGAAATTTTATATTATTGGCAGCATTTTGGACCAGGAACACGTACCTTGAAGCCCACCAGCATCACCAAACTCGCTACCAAGGCCGTAGGATACTCGATTCACTTCCAAAATAGCCTTGTCATCCACACTGTCTGGGATGATCACTCTATCACCCACTTGGAAATTGGAGACAGCACTCCCAACTTCAACAATCACACCAACGGCTTCGTGGCCTATGGTATATGGTACTTCGGCGCTACCATAGACACCGTGGTACACGTGGAGATCGGTGCCGCAAATTCCTGCCGTAGTGATCTTGACGATTGTGTCGGTGGGACTTTGAATGGTTGGTCTCGGGATGCTCGTAACATTCATCTGGAAGGGAACGCCCAGCCAAAGAACAGCACGCATTGTCGCGTTGAGAGCCATTGTTGGAGGAAACTACTGGTTTTCCTGTAAGCTGGAAGAGTATCTGACGAGTCTTGAAAGTTGAGACTTATCGCTTGGTTAATCGGGAGGACTTGCCCTCTGCTTTATATCTCACGACTACTCATGAAAATACCCCCCCTTGAAATGCTTGTCGTCATTGAGCGCCTAATTTCTTCACACAGTCTTACGCGTCCGGTCTTTGACAATCGTTTGATAGAGGGGCACGTTATTATCGGATCTTCCAAACGGGCCGACGTCGTTAGTACTCTGCCGGCTCCAGGCATGGAAAGTTTATCAGATATACCGTGAGAAGGCATGAAAAGAAATACGCAGGAACACTCCAAGTCTGCTGGGAGCGAGTGATCCTTTGAAAAACAATCTCGAGTACAATTATTCATTTTTGGCTGATGCTTTCTTTTCCCTCTCTCATTCTTTCGAATGCGGTCACATTTGAACTGACTAGGGGTAGATAGTGCATGAACAAACGACATGCGAATGTCTGAATCTAATGTCGGCATTGCAGTCGGTAGTGATGAGGTCCTCGCTAAGCCGCTCCTTTACGACTACTGGAAGTGCAAGGGAAATTGCTCAGGCTGGATCCTTTTAATCGCATGGTGTTAAAGTGATTCCACCAAAATTCACCCATCTAAGGAGGGACATCTCCATAGAGCCGCTTAACGCAGGCAAACCTTAATGGTATGCAGTACGGCGGTGGTATCCGAGAAGAGGATATAAATGTCAACGCGATCAACAAGTTACATATATTCGAGATTGTAGCATCAGACTGCTTGGTGTTTTCTGTCCGAGCCTACAAAACAAACCCGGGCGGGAGTCCCCTGATTAATGATGTGAACCTTTCACACGACTTCAATAACGACAGGTCAGAAGCTCAGTATAGCATTGGGATATGAATATACTTCTCTGTCGACGATAAGATATAGCAGGGTATGGGCTGCAGATCCGTTGCCAAGCTTCTGAGCTTGGCGAGCTTGTGCATGCGGTCTGCTTATTCCCCTCCCCCCAATCACACAATGTTGCTTCGCAAGGAAGTACTTGTCAACCGGGTCAGGGTGGATTACGGCTGGCCAACATTTGAATACTGTCCAAATATACTTTATCGTCCAACTTATCCCCTGCCTAGTCCTAGCCATAGCTGACAATGTTGTCCAATGGTCGACTAACCTACATAAACAAGACTCCACGCTGAATGATCATGAGATTCCGTATTCCTGTACTTGTTGTCTGAGTCCAGAATATAAAGAGGATAAAACCCGGTTCTTGACTTGGACACCAAATGCAACATAGTAGTGCCGAGTCTAGCTTGTTCTCGTAAATAGGGTTCGAAAGTCCGGGCACGCGAATGCCCTGTGATTACCATTGAAGTCATTCTGGTCGAAGGTGAGAGCTGACCCCACAACGATGAAGTGTCTCTACTTCTGAAAACTAAAGCTTGCCCCAAGTACGAGGCGCAATAACTGATACCAAACCGTAGATTTAGGGACTTGCCAAGTAACAGAATTTGATTGGCTCGCACAAGATCGAAATCTAACTAGAATAGCTCTATTCGCTGTTCCATTGCATCGCATCAGAAAACTGTGGTCAGAGCCAAATATTCAAATTCGCTCGCAACCGCCTTGAAATGACGAGCTTTCTCGCGCAATGCTTGAGTTGGAGCTTTTCCCAACGGCAATCTCAACGAAGATTCCTGCCCTTCAGCCGTCCCCGACGACGTTACAACCTCAAAGATTCGTTCAGCTCCCTTCCAAATGTCTCCTACTTGCTGCCCATCACTTCCCTTCATCATTTTCATAGTCTGTTCCAGAGAGGTTCCCTTATACTCAGTACCCAAGTCCGTCCAATTTGCGACTGAGTCCTCAAGGATCGTCGTCCAAAATGGACCCGGCTCCGCGATGAGGAGTTTGACATTGAAGTGTGCAAGCCCATGCGAGACCGACTCGCTCATAGCCTCGAGGGCGAACTTGGATGATGCGTAGGTACTGACCGTCACCTGGGCTCGAACACCTGCGCCAGAACTCATGTTGATAATCAAACCAGACTTTCTCTCCCTCATGCCCGGTATTACAGCTTGTATCACCTTGAAAGGCCGAAGAAATTGAAATCAAACTGTGCTCGTACAGCATTTTCCCTGGCTCTATATCAACTCCTATCTCACTTCAATTGGTCATAGATTGATTGGGCACGAAAACTTAACCCAAGGTCCTCAAAAACACTGATCATCATGCATTCCGCATTATTGACCACAATGTTAATCTGCCCAAAAAGCTCGCTGGCATGTTTCTTTCCCTTGATATCAAAGGCCGTGACATCTTGGTCGATCCAATGACCGCCGCTTTTCCGAATCTCGTCAACAAGGTGCGGGCTGCTGCTTTGATTTCGAGAAGATGCGATCACGCGGTGGCCGTGATTCAGGGCTGTCTTGGCAATAGCATACCCGAATCCGGCAGAGCAATCCAGACTGGCGCTTTTTGGCTAATGATCATTTCTTTTATCATCATACCTGTGCTGTTGTAAGTTATTCAATCTCTTTGCGCAAGGTGAAGAACAGACGTGCTTTGGAGTGAGGGTACCAGATGAGGCAAATCATGTAGGCATGTGAAGTTGACGAGGTTGGTCTCGTTTAACGTCCGTGCTATATCTGCAGGCTGCTTATCCCCCCCGCCACACAACCTCGTGGGCCCAGCGTTCTGCTGTGGAGATTCACGAGCGCTGGGCATTGATTGAGTTTCAGGCTTGAGTTATGTTCACATCAGGAGTACATGGTTGGCTTTCAGAAGTGCAAAACCCTCATAAGATTCAATGCTAGCTGATCGTGAGAATTATTTCTTCTCTGAACCGCAAAGAATGCTTCGACCATATGTATGCTTACATGATGGATTGAAGTGGTCGAGTGTCATACTAAACGGTTGGCTCGCTTAGCTGGAGCCGCTAAACGACGATTAGTCAGGCGCCGAAGCTCCCAAACCTCATTCTGCTCAGGAAGGCATTGAGAGACTACACAATTCAAGTCTTCAATTTCGCTCTATTCCAAACTATCTTGATTAAACTATCAACTGTGGAAAGTGGCGGCGCAATTGCACAACATCGACACTATTTATAAAATTGAGCTTGCTCAGTGCCATCTGGCTTCACCACTTGAATGTTACGTGCAGCGGAATTCTGAGCCCAAGTCGGTGACAATGGCTTCGTTAAGGTCTTAGCGTATCGATCCACATTCTAACTCTAACTCATTGGTTGGCAGGGTAAGAGAGGCGTTCCGGTATGTCCGGACAGTAGCATTCGACGATCAGGTTCATCTTATCAAGTAGCACAGCCAGCCCACTGTCCAAGAGAGACAACTCCGCACTGCTTGGAAATCAAGCACTACGTTTAGTGACTGATCAAATAACCATCGACTTCGCAGAGTCAAATTTGAAGCTAAGGCTTGGTGGTTGTAGCCGTTTTGGCGAATTGCCGCTCAGCTCCGTCACTGACTTGAAGCAAAGTGCCCAGTTTTAGATTATAGCAAGGAGAATGTTACACCAGTCGTACCTGAAAAGCAGTCAACAGGACTTTACACTAGAGGTGATAAGCTGTCAAATACAACACAGTAGTAATGCCGTGCTCCTATACTTGCATCTCTTCATACCAATTGGCGTGGGTCCTCTATCTTAAGCAAAGAGTCAAAGATTCTCGAATCAGACTGACCGAGGGAAGTTTCAGCAAGGCTGTATTACAGTAATCAATGTCTTTAACCAAGTAAGAACCTAGCAGAGATTCAGAGTTCGGAATTGAGGCACTCTCTAGAGTCTCGCTTAATTTATTTAAAGTTTATGCAGAGTAAGCAAAGGGAGCCTCAAAATAGTGCAGCAGGGGAACCGTGCTAACATTTCAAACGGACAAGTGCAGCACGCTTGACTAATTTTATCTGAGAATAGCCCTGAAAGGTGCTGTGGCTGCAACGCCATTTTGAAATAGAACACAGTAAGGTTTAAATAATCGTTATCTCCCTTAATGCCGGTTTACCATCGGGCCAAGAAAGCTTCGAGTACTGTTATGTGGATTATCGGAGTTAAGGAAGCTAGTGGGTGTGGTTTTTTCTTGAAATCGCACTGGCTTAGTTGACAACCGTGGCGCTATGTAGCTTCACGCCTGGCGCACTAAATAACAACACTCAGGACACGCCACGGAGGAATCTAACCCACGTAATTAACGAACGACGCCGAACCTATCAAAAGTAAGACGTGGCCCTGGGTTATTACTTTTGCATTTTTCCCCAGTCCATGGATTGTATACACAAAGACACGATTGATTGAATGTTTGGTAATTATTTTCGGCGTTTAGAAATAATGTAGAAACAGAAATGTATGTATGTTAATGTACACAACGTGCACCCTCTTGAAAAGAACATAAGTACCAAGTCGGCCCTATCCCATCACAAACTGCTTCCCAAAATCCATCTCCCTCGGAGACAACTACCACACATCCAAATCTTAAAAACAACATCATCAGCTCAGATCTTCTGAACTCTGAAGACTACATTCAGCATGACGGCCAACATGGACACGGTCTTAATTCTTGGGGCAACATCTGGCATTGGTGGAGCCTTTGCAAGATACCTCCATGCGAAGGGGAAGAAAGTCATTGCCGCAGGTCGCCGTGTGGACCGTCTTCAAACTCTCGCTACTGAGCTACCAGGTCTAGATATCCTCGAGTTTGATGTTGCAAAAGTTGAGGGTATCGAGTCCAAGTTCACCGAACTTTTCAAGCTTTATCCAACACTCGATAGTGTGGTCGTCATGGCTGGGAAAATGGAGACCGTTAACTTTGCAAAGCCTTCCAGCTCAACTGCGACATCCATTGCGTCGGAGGTCACCACCAACCTCATCGCTCCGATGGTCATTGCCAGGACTGTTGTTCCACACTTGCTGTCTCTCAAGCGCCCTACTACCTTCATGCTGGTTTCTTCTGCCCTCGCTTTCATTCCACTCAAGGAGTACCCTGTCTACAACGGGACGAAATCTGGCTTACATCAATTCACCGTCACTCTTCGAGTCCAACTGGCCGGGACAAACGTGAAGGTTCTTGAGCTTGTCCCACCTTATGTGGACACCGAGCTTGATCTGAAGATTCGGGAGGAAACAATCATCTCGCAAGGTGGAAGGACCGCTGCGAATACGCCCATGCCAATTTACGACTACATGGCATCCGTTATTGAGTCCCTTGAGAGCGGGGAAGACTTGAAGGAGATATCAACTAGTTTCTCTGCTATGGGAGTCCAGGCTTGGAGAAGCTCTTTCCAACCCATCTTGACCCAGTTTGGAATACAGGGATAGATATAACGGAATCGAGATTCTCGGATGTTGTTTGATTTAGTGGTGATTACAATATAGCATCGCGTGCTAGAAAATCAATGTTGATGTTTCTCAGAATCAATATTTCGTGCTAATGCAGTTTCGTTACCATGGCTTTGCCTTTTGCATTGTTGGTTTCTGTCAACTGCTGCCATCTAGCTCCTGTTCTGGTTAGCCCTAATGATTCAGAGCCTGCCCCGAGATTTACTGTAGCTATTAAGCAAGCACGAACGGAATCCGAAAATCAGCTTTCAATCAGGAATCGATTAGTTTCTGTAGACACATTCAGAAATCGTAATAGGGCTTCTTAATTGGCATCCTGGGAATTTTGGCCCTTCTACTGGCTAGACGATACTAAAGGCCCAGAACACACCTGATGGTCAGAGATATGATAGCATGTTGAGCACGCCGAAGTATATACAAAATGTCAAAAAGCCACTTTCTAGTCACGGGTCATCATTGCGGGGGGTAGGGAGCAGTAGTCGATTTAGAGTTCGCAGATGTGCCGCTTCTGACATGCTTACGGACGTATCATTCAATGTCAGGCATTAATTAAATCCGAGGTGATCTTGTCAAGTCTTAAAGCCTAGCGCCATGTGCATCTCCTGAGACCATGACAGATCGCTTACTTGGTATACAAGCACACATCTTCCCCCCGAGATAATGAGCAATCCTTCGGAATATTTTCAGAATGCCCATTGAAACGAAAATCGCAAGCGTCCCACATTTGGGCGACACCATTGTCGGTTATCAGATGCCTCGACCGTACGACAAAGCCAAGCCAACTCTCGTCCTCATTCACGGCTTTGCCATGTCCTCACATATGTATGAGATGCACTACAATAGCAAATTTCTGGAGGACAAGATGAACCTCCTTGGAATTGACGTCATTGGTCACGGGAAGACAAAGACTGACAGAGAATCCTTTACCTACTGGGACACCGCCATCATCAACATTCAGCTCATGAAATCACTCGGTATCACGAAAGCCTTTGTGCTTGGTACTAGCCAAGGAGGATGCATCAGTGTCCGCATGGCTTTGTTAGAGCCAGAAATGGTAAGATCTACGTTGAATCCTTTCAAAGTCGAGTATCACTGAGAAATTTAACTATTTACAGATTGAAGGCATTCTACCTATTGGTGTCTCACTAGACTACGAGTCCGAGGCAGCACGTAGCCTGGGATGTTGGGATGGGATCAATGGTTGCAACGAATTGATTTGTTCTTTGAGTAGTCTTGTTCCAACACCAGAGTTTGAGCTAGACAACAAATTTTGTGATTTCTGTGTGGATATTGACTACGGGAAAGATTGCGATGACAGGACTAGGAACTTCTGGAGGAAGGAAATGAAAGATGCGTACCGTGGAGATATTGGGAGAAAGACACTTAGAATGAATGTTATTAGTATGAGGGATCGGGATGGGCTTCATGGTAGACTTGAATTTGTGAGGTGTCCGGTTCTTTGGATGCATGTAAGTACCCTTGCAGCAAGTCATTACTCCACGTTACTGTCAATTAATACAGTGGTCTCAGGGCACCATGGATGCACTAATACCACTCGCAAGTCCAGAAGCAGAAATCAAATTGTTCACGGGTTCGATAGATGCTCGTTTGGTTGTCATCGAGGGCGGTCGGCACGTTTTGAGCTCCTCGCATCAGCGGGAGGTTGAGCAAAATGTGTCAAATTTTGTGGCCAAGTACCACAAGCACTAGAACTTTACGTCTTGCTTATGAAAGGCGAATTTGCTCTCCCTAAAGGGGCCTGAGAGGAGCTTGGCACAACGGTATGCATGGACGAGAAGGGTCGGTTGGAACATTTGAGTACGTGGACTGTGGAAAGCCAGTGGCGGAAGCAACCAGACCCAGCACAGCCATAGTTGGCCGATGTCTAGTAGAGTATGCTGTTACTTCAGCCGCGGTGTATTGATATTATCATTTAAATGGAGCAGAAGAGCTATAGATTATGATCAGACTCAACTAGAGGTGTCACTTCCAAATAGTAAGACGGGGAAATTCGCTAGTTTGAGTATTGTCCTCCTTATTATGGCGCTTGGCTCTGGTTCCTCGACATCGATACACAGGCTGCAAGATGGGTCATTGCTTCCATAGCTTTCCCCGCCGAGCATACGACGGTAATGCCAGCTGTAAGTTATGATACACCGCCATTTTCCTGCCACCCACCAAATCATTTCGCCAATAGAAATTTAAACCTGGCATAAAAAGGCGGGATAACGAAACCCACGGTTGGCCGTTCAGTTTCTTCCCTTGCTGGTCCGATGCTTTGGCCTCCACACCCACTTTCTGGTTAATCTTCGATCCTAATTCGCTTTGCTTGTTATTAACCTCGCGTTGTATTCAAATCCCGGTTTGGAGCTTGTCTACCAGCTGCTTTGCATGACCGAATGAGTGCAGTGCATACAGTACCTACAACCTTTTATCTTTATTTTCATTTCAATTTCCTTTGATAGATTCCCTACGTTTCTTTGTATCTGATCTGACTCATCTGATCTGACTCGGTTTATCTGGTATTATCCACTGCCGTCCCACCTTTCCCCTCTTCTCCTCCTGAATCCCTGATTGCAGACCTGTAGATGGGAGAAAAAGGAAAAGGGAAATAAAGGTTGTTTTATCATAATTCGTAATCATCAATCAATCCTCGTTATTCGTAAAATGTGCTCTCCAACCAAACCACCTCGACCTCCGACGAATAGAAAATCTCGACAAAAAAAGGAAATTCTGAAATGATTGCATCCATCCATGCGTCTGTCTGTCTGTTGTCTCGCGATGCTAACTAGAATCAAATCAATCATGAAATTCGTAAACTCATGAACCATTCATATCTCCCCCTCGAAAATCAAAATCAACGACCTCTTCTCCTCCTCCTACCCGAGCTACCCCTCTCACTCTCCCTCTCCCTCTCCCTATCCGAACCACTCGAGGTCCCACCAGCACCACCAGCCTCCTCCACAAATCCCCTCAACAAATCCTTCCAGGTCTTCCTCCCCTCCATGACATCACCAAAATCCCCCGCCAGCTTCTCAACCATCTCCTTCTGTCCTGACCCTCCTTCACCACCCAACAATCCGCTCAATCCCCCGCCTCCGCCTCCGCCACCTTCTCCACCTCTACCTCTATCCCTAGCACTCGCCCTCGGATTACGATACGCGTTGCCGAAACGATCTAAAGGTCGGCCATCACGATCAAATCGATCGGGTAGGACTTCGACCTCATCTGATGATGTTGGAGATGGTGAGCGTGAATGCTGTTGGTGTCTGCGGCGGTGTTTGGAGGGTTGAATGGGGCGGTCTGAGGAGGGGTCTGAGTTTCGGCGACGGCGACGACGGTGGCGAGAGGGGGATTCGTCGCGGTCGTAGACGTGGTCGTTGTCTAGAGGCTGAGAGGTGCGGACTAGAGCTGAGGGGCCTAGAGTATCGGAGTCTGAGGGAGAGGGGGTGCGGTCTGGATGTGCGATGTCGTGGTCATGTGTGTTGGAGTTTGAGGAAGCGGCATTCTCATGGATGTGTGCTAGGCGACGGGAAGACGTTGGTGAGAGAGGTGCGAAGTTGACGGATTTGTTGTGTGGGCGGGAAGGAGATGGTGGTGGTGATGAGTTGGGCGAGAGCGTCGAGACTGTGGAGGGGGCACGAGGATGATTTACACGGCCTGAGGGGACTGTTAGCTTGCTTTGCAATGAGAGACCGGGTTGACGAAACACAGACGCACCCTCCTCTGCATGAAACGGGTCGCGAGTGAACTGCTCGTCTTGGACAGGAGCGACAGGGGGCGGAGGGAAATATGGCGTTGCGCTACTTGTAGTAGGCATGGGCATAGGCACAGGAGCAACAAAAGGAGCCTGATGAGAGGTATTGTCATTTGCACTCACATTGTGACCTGTTTGAGGCGGGTAGCCGTATGGGTCTGGATGCGGTGGTTGATTGGCATAGTCCGCTGGATTGTATGGCGGGATACCCTCATGATTTACATGTGTCGTGGACGTCGTAGTATGTGTTGTGAAGCCTGGTTGTGGTTGAGGGGGTGGTGGAAAAGCATTATTATCAGGATAGTATGAGCCACCCGAAGCGTGTGGAGGAGAGGGAGAATAATCATCTTGATAATCGCGAGCGTAGTAATTTTCTGGAGCAGGTTCTTCTTCATAGCCTGCCGCGGATTTGTTAGTCTTACAGGAAGATACATGATGCCGTGATTGAAACATGATATAAGGAGAATCCACATCATTTCGGAATCAGGTTCGACAAACGTCTTGTCAACCTGCTTCTGATAGATGATGCGGACCGAGAACGAGATCTTGAGTGCTGGGGGTCCTCACGTCTGCGTTCCCTTTCCCTATCCATCTCCTTTTTCTCCTTTCTTTTCTTGTATTGATTGATTCCAATGGCCGCTGCAGCAGTGCCCGCGGCAGCTCCTGCAATATTCCTAACTCGACTTCGACTACGACTTCTTGATCTTCTTCGATCGTCTGAGCTCGAAGAATGACGACGACGATGCGATCGACTTCGAGATCTGGTGGCGCCATACGCAGCACCAGCTCCGCCCGCGGCAAGAGCAGGGTCATAATCGTACCCTCGTCGGTAGGTAGTGGTTTCTTGGTGGGTGTATACGGGTTCAGTACCGTACTGCACCATTCCTAATTCGGGGTCAACACCAGGATCAGAATATGCGCCTATAGATCTGGCTCTCGACCTGCTTCTCCTCCGCTCTCTCCTATGATCTTCTTCAACATCCAAATCACGATCTTCCTTTGCCTTTCGATTCTCGTATAATCCTGCAACTGCCGCACCTGCTAAGCCAGCTCCTGCGATTTCGGCACCAGTTCTGATGCGAGACTTTGATCGTGACCCGCTTCGTCTACGTGATTTGCTTCGGAAATGCTCAACCACTCCAGCGACTGCGGCAGTAGCAGCTCCAGCCTTTGCAATCGTTGCCGCTCGATGTTTAGGATCGGCATGCTTGCTTCGGCTTCGACTTCTTGCTCGGTCGTCGTCATAGGAGTCATAAGAGTAACTTCTACGGCGTCTCGAGACACTTCGAGTTCGGCTACGTCCTCTGCCCATCTCTTCTCTGTTGGCCTTGCGATTGGAGACATATTTGGCAGCAGCGGCCGCGGCTAGACCAGCAGCTGCGAGACCAAGTGCTGTCTTGATCTTGCGATGCGAATTTCTGCTGCTCGATCTTGATCTTGAACGGGATCGGCTTCCATGGCTTTCACGATATCGACTTCGTGCTCTGGTGAGAACTTCAGCGCCGATTGCTCCAAGAGCGGCTCCTCCAACGACCTTTCGTCCACGATGTCCTCCATCTCCATCTCCAGTCTTGCTTTTGTGGTTCGCAAGTAGAGCGGCAGCTCCTGCACCGGCCAAAGCACCTTCTGCGAGATGTCTCCTGTGATGTGGACTTGAGCTTCTACTTCGCTCACGTCGGATGACCTTTCTCTTCACAACATAGTTCTCGCCATCACTGTATTCTCTGTCGCTGACCGAGTCTCGAGGCCGGATTTCTCTGCGATCGTAGGCGACAATTTCCTCATCGCTACGTCTCACAGGTCCAACTTCGCGCACATCCTTCCTGTAGTAGTAATCTTCTTCTGCTCTTCTAGGTTCCGGCCGTGCAACTTCTTGTGATACCTCTGTGTGTCGAACGACTTGAACTTCTTGTTGCTGAGGCGGGAGGACAATCGGAGGTGGAGGTGGTGCTTCTTGAACAATAATCTGCTGCGGTTCTGGTGCACGCTGACGAATAATAATTGGTTGCGGAGGTGGTTCCGGACGATCGTAGTACTCTGTTTCTCTCTGATATCGCTCGAGCTCATATGGTTCCTCTCTGCGTTCTGTCGACCGTTTCTCGACCCGAACGATGTCAGTCTCCCGAACGTCCCGTTCCGACTCCCATGGTCTAGATGGTCCACGGTCCCAGGGATTGCGCTCTGGCTCGCGCCGGTCCCGCTCGTAGACTACCGTTCTTGTTCGCTCACGTTCGCGCTCGGGTTCGCGGATAGGTTCACGCTCGACATATCGCTCACTGGTGAAGGACGATCGTGGAGGTCGAATGTCGATGGCGCTGCGGGGCCGTTCGGGCTCGACGAAGCGCTCACTGCGACGGTCAATTTCAATGCGCTCTGCTCGTGGAATGTCGAGTCTGGTCGTTGAGCGACGGTCGATCTCGATATCTTCTGTTCTGCTGGGTGTGACGCGGTACCGTTGGACGGTGCGATACGACCCGTCGCCAACTCTCGAGCGGCTGATGACTGAGGAATGGTCGTCGTCGGAATCGTAGCCGTCGCGATATGCGCGTGTAACGCGAGTGACTTCTGGCATGGTGAAGTTCGTTGTTGTCTGCGGATTTTGAAGGGAGAGGAAGATGCCCGCAGGCTATGTAATCGTAAATATGAGCGATGCAACGTGGTGTGGTTGTCAAGGGAAAAGAAAGTGTGCAAAGGTGACAGCGAGGTTGGGCTGATGATGGTGGGGTCGAAGGCTGATTTGTACTGGAGAGGGAAGCAGGAGTGAGATTGTGGTGGGCGAGCCCAAGCCTTGTCAGGGGCGTACGAGTCTGAATTGCCCCTCGGAATTTATATGCCCCAGTTCACCTCGGCTGGTAGAATGAGGGAAGTTAAATTTGCACAGCAAGCCACTCAGGTAGATGCAAGTGAAATCGAATTGCCTTTCTGTTCTCTTTTCTTCCCCAGCCTTACGCCAGTGCTAATGCCAAGTCAGAGACGTTGAACTATGGCCGTGACAAAGCAGCGGGCAATTGGATGATGTTTCGCTTCGATGTGAGACTGTTGATTGGAGGGGAACACTCGGACTCGGATGTTTTGGTGTGCGGTGCTGTGCTGCAGGTGATGAGATGCAGCTCGGAATTGGGAAGTGGATGGCAAGTTGCGTCAGACGGCGATACCTCGTGGTCGGCTAGATGCAGGTAGGAACAGGTGGGCTGTGAATAGAGTTGAGGTCTAGTGTGGCACTCGGTGACAACCGACGAGGATCGAGAGAAGAGGTTGATTTTAAATGTATTTGGCTTGAGCCGAAGATGAGTACAGCCTTGGGAATTGCCCGTGAAAGGGGCGATTGACTTTGTCTTAGAGTTCGCTTTGAATGCAAACCATCATCAACTCGGTCTGATATGGTTTGATATTCGCTCGTTGCAATTGCCCGATGTCTTGAGGTTGATGCTTTGGAGTGCGGTGGACGAATTACCAGAAGTCAGCAGAGCAAGATTTCCTCCTTGCTGTGGAGAGAATGCTCGGTATCGGCTGTTGACATCGTCACGTCGCAAAAAGTTGGAAGGGCAACATGAAGAAAGTTTAAGCTAGTCGTTATGGATGCTTATGTGCCCAACTATGGCTTCTAGAACTTGGTTATCCTGCATCCGAACTTTGTGGATTGTAGGTATTTGTGGAGCTATTGGACACCACCTCATCATCAACCCATGATACTTCGTACTTGAGTACAAGTGCCGGTTTCCTGTGCCAAACATCATAACATAATAACGGATATCCCCTTTACAACCGTGCGTCTAGGATATCGAGGTATACAAGCAATATTGTAGCTCAAAATACCTGGCTAGGTCCCTCGCTTACCTCTCCCAACCTCCTGTTTTTCTCAAATGCCTTCATTTCCCAGCCCAAGTGCAGGGCATCCAAGCCTCTCTACTGGAGATTCTTCTCTCAACACCCGTGCTGTACAATGACGTATTTCTACCTTACTCACATCAATTCCTCAGCGACGATAACTCCGTCCTCTCCTTTGAGAGCCGCATAAAATGTAATGAATGATATGTAAACGCAGATATACGGCTGCGCCACCAGACTCATCAAATGAATCTTTAGTCCAGAGTCAGTCAACTGCGCCCGACTGAGGCTGTAGCTGCAGTGTCAAGAGGAGAGGGGAGACGGAGGTGTGTCGCACAAGAAAATGACGCACCCAACTGCTGGCGGGGAGAAGTTCGGATGCGGCCGCCGGACGCTGGTGAAGCGAGACCACCGACATGGAAAGCCAGCGCTCAGCCTCCACAACCGACTTCATTTGATGACTGCCCTTACAGATGCACTTGGTCTCGCTGCCTTCCTGGCCGGTATGTATGCAAATGCAAGCCAGACCACAGCCTCATGTATGCTATGAGATGACATGCATCCACAATTCTCATAGTGCAAGGTTTCGGATTGCATCGAGTCTTGCGAGCCAGTCATCCGCACATGGAATCGCTGAAATGTGGCTAGAAGCAACGAGGCTGTGAACTAAGCTACCAAACAGAAGCTAGGTAAGCAAGGCGATGGTATGGTATCTGGCTGCCTGATCTCCCGTGCATTGGATCTACATATGCGGTGTAGCACTTTGAAACTCTGGAGCTGGAGCTGCAGTGAGCTCGGGAATGGTAAGGCTTTTTTGTTAGGTGCACTACACCTTTACCCCTCATTCTAGCTGATATCATTTAGCTTACTCGGGACTTTGAATATAACTTACCTTAAAGAAATGCCTGATATTGAAGATGTATGGCAATACTCGCTCAAGCGTCGAACCATCGAGGAATGAGGCTTGCGAGTTGACCTAGGTGATCTGAGAAAGGCCCCCTTAGAACTTCCGAAAGCAACTGGATGTTGAGGCTCTTCATCAAAATGTATATGCTCTACCTGCAAACAACTATTTGGCAGGTCCCACTTACGCCCAACGAAGTCAGGAGATAGGAGCTAAATACCATGCCATGTCTCTCTTCAGCTCATCAATTCTCATACCTAAATACCTCGGTCACCACGGAGCCTCATCCCACGCCCAACCCACGAGTCAGCCATTCAAAGTGCAAGTCGAAGGGCGACTGCAGGGCATTCCAGAAGCCCTAGCTTACACATTTATGCAAGCTTTCGACACCGAGTACATGGTAACTGGCTGCCTAGCAAAGGAAAGGTTATGGTGGCAACTAATCACAAACAAGCCGTGCCGGTAACGTAAGGCTGTCCAATAGCAACCACTTCTACAGCTTCACATTTATATCACGCAAGGGTTACACGGCACAGGAAATAATGACAAGGGCATTCATTCTCAAGTCTTGTATGATATCAGGATGTACAAACCGGTCAAAGCAAATAGACAGCCCCATGAGCTCGGACATATCTTTCATCATCCCATCCGCTATTCCTCAATGCCACAACGCCAAATTTCCCATCCACATAACGAGAACACGGATCGCCGGGGTATCATCGCTTAATCGCAGGAGACAAGAAATCAGAAGTCGGAACCAAATGCTCTCCACTCACTCCCGAGCAGGCTGCTTTCTCTTCGCCTTTTCCGAGAGAACAGGCTCAGACGATGTAGCTTCATGCTCGATCGAGGCTTTACCTATAGCCACACCTTCTTCAAAGACTTTGGCCATGAAGTTGCGAAATTCCGGGCTGTTGAAATCAACACCAGTAGCCTTCAGTCCATCGACAGTGGGTTTGGGAAGAGCAGGAATAAGCTCATCTTTGAGAGTCTGTGGGATTTCATCAACGTCGGTTGCGGCGGGCTCACCGGCAGAGTCGGAGCTGTTAACGGTCGCGACAGGTTGGCCAGTGTTACTATCGACCATTTGACCGATGTTCTTGTCGACGATCAAACGCTCAACAGCAGCCTCAAGAGTCTCATACTCGCCTATCTTGGCCTCAATCGCGTTCTTGCTCAGAGCCTTGTGGAGCGAGCCTTGAGTACGACGAAGCGTAGCAATGCGGCGCTGAGTACCCATGAATTGAACCATAGGCTTGACATCTGCCGGCGCGCTCTTGACGATCTTGAAAGCCTTCTGACCCTCGAAGCTGGCAGCGCAACCCAAAACCTCCTTCACATCACTACCGATTCTGGTCTTCGCAAGCTGGAAGCCCAGGATCCAATCCCAGATCTGCTGGTCCGTGAGATCATCCCACTTCAGCTGTCCAGCCTCGCCAATGACATCAAGGAGGAAGTTGTAGTTGGTCTTGACGCAGAAATTATTCGGATCGTTCTTGACGAACTTGTGTAGAGCAAGGAGGTCTTCGTGGATGGCCTCTCGGAAAATCTGGATGACTTGACCGTATTTACCCTCTTCCTCGTCGGCAGCAATCAACATGAGCAGGGCAATCATATTGTGCGTCTCCTCGTCCTTGATCAGAGTCTTCCAGGCTGGCAAGACGCTTGCTGGATGGACCTCATCGACATACCAGACACCCAACATCTGCTTGTACTTAGCGACAGGATCATCAGCCTTTGCCTTCAGCAGATCATCGATATCGCGAGCCTTCTTGATGAGTTCGAGGTACGCAGCCGCATTCTTCTTGTTCATCGTCTCGGTAGGAGGATCGCAGCTCGCCAAGCCAATATACTTGGTCTCCATCTGCTTCTGCAGCGTAACACCATCACCGACCTCATATCGCAGCTTGGTAATTCCACGCCAGGATAGATCAGTCGGGTACTCGCAGACCTTGATCGACAACTCCAGACACTTGCTCAGCATACCCTGCAACTTCTTATTCTCGACGCGATTACGCTTATCCTTGCGCTTCAAGACGGGCAGTTCGATATCGAGGTTCTTGAAGGTCTCGTCGAGAAGCATAGCCATCTCGATCGCCTTGCTTAATTTCTCGCCCAGAGTCTCCTCCATCAGTCCGATGTCGATGATGATAGCGAGCTTCATAGCCTGGAAGAAAGTGCGGCCGCCGAAGTTGATAGCCTCCCATGCCTTGCGAATAGCAGGTCTCGTCTCTTCGCTGATCGTCTGCACGCTAACCAGATAGATATTCTTGCACAGCTTATCCAAGAGATCGAAAAGCTCAAGGCTGTATAGCATCGGCAATTCATCATCGCCAATCGCAATGCCAAACTTCAGATCCCAATCGGCAATCTTGGTAACAAGGTCATAGATAATCTGCGGCTCAGGTGGATCATCAATCTTCTCCAGCAGACGCTGAGTAGCGCGAAACTTCAACTCATGGTTGATGTTCTGGAGCTTGCGGTTCTCGTGGAGCAGTTGGTTGGCTTGCATGCGGAGGGTGGCGAGCTTGATGTCGTCTGAGGCAACGGAGTCCATGAGAGCCTGGTAGCGGGCTTTGTCTGCTTCTTGTTGGCGGACGAAGTCGGAGAAGCGGCGGTTCCAGCTGTTTGAGAACTTGGGGCTTGTATTGCTGGCTGATGCAGTGGTATCATCTTTGGCTGGATCCTCGGAATCAGAGTCTGCATCGAGGGATTTGGTAGCTTCCTCTTCGGCAGGTTGGGAGATTGGGCCCTCATCGATAATGGGTGCTTCAGTGAGAGGATGGGAGTAGACCTTCGTCTTTGGAGTTGTACCCGTGCTGTCGGCGGCTTGTGCGGTCGAAGTCGAAGTCGATCCTTGAGCAGTGGATGAGCTAGGAATTCCAAGTCCCTTGCTCAACGCAGCCTATGAAGTAAGTTAGCACTGTTCCCTCCCTCAATTCCAACAACAACAACACCAGGTAGGTACACTAACTTCCTTTCTCCACTCTCCCTTCCCACTTCCACTTCCACTCATATTCTCACCCTCAACATCCTCCCAACTCCCCCTATTAACCTCCTCCCACTTCTCCATACAAACCTCCACCTCATCACTACTCAACTCCATCCCATCATCTCCCTTCTGCGCCACAACCTCCTTCCAAAACGCAGCCCGCTTCTCCCGATACTTCGCCTCATCAACATAAACCTTGAACGCGCTCTCCCGCTGCTCCTTGGTCCGGTATCGCGCTGCGTGGATGACTTTTCCATAGAAGGATTTCCAGCCGGCGGTGAGGGTGTCGGCGAGGTTGAGGTCTTCGATTTCGAGGGCGGAAATGAAGCTGTCGCGGGTGCGGGGGAGGCCGTTGGCGTGTGTGTGGGCGGCGCAGGAGGGGGAGCAGGGTGTAGGGGTGATTGGGGTGGTGGAAGTGGAGGTGGAGGTGGAGGATGAGGGGTGGGTGTGGATGTAGGTGTCTTGGACGTGGTGTTCGAAGGCTACGTTGACGCGGCCGGTCGAGTGGAGGGCATCTTCGCCTGATAAGATTGTAAGTAAAATATTCCTTGAATGAAGTTTTGGTTATGTTTGGATCTGTTTTTCTGCTGCTCTGCGTGCGTGCTTGCTTGCTTTGGGACCGCGCTCAAAGGTCAAATCCGAGGAATGGGTAGGAAAGGAGGACTCACGAGCATCGATATCCACCTTGATATCCTTGATAGCAGGGACAAGCTTATACTCATTCTTCTGCAATAATTTGATAGCGTAGCTCTTGGAGACTAGATAGCCATCCTTCTGCGACTGTGCCATCACGAGCGCAAGAACCTTAGGATCGATGAGCGGATCGCGTCTGCGGAGAGGAAACATGTTAGCGCTTGGGTAGTGGTTGAGATTGGATAATGTGAAACGCTGGAGAGATGTTTGAATGAGCAGGAGAAGCGGTGAGGGTCAAGGCCATAGGTGAGGTTGACGGGGAAGTACACAACCTCACCTCACACCCTCACATTCCCCTTCCCTCCAAAACCTGAAACAAAAGAAAAAGAGAACGAAAAGCAGTACTCACGGCTCACCACCACCACCCCCAAAACTCTGCGTCAACGCCCCAACCGGCGCAAACTTATGCTCACAAAGCACATTCTTGCACTTCGCCGCGCCCTCACAAGCCTTTGGAAACGTCTTCTTGCCCCGCTTCATCATCATCGCGTTATACTGCGACGAGAGGGTCTCGCCTGCAACAGACGAAGATGAAGCCGAGGAGGGAGATTGCGAGGAAGAAGCAGAAGAAGCAGGAAGAGGGAAATTCATAATCGCAGCGCGCTTGGCTGGGTCATCCATCGTGTTCGAATATCTCGCCGTGGACGAGTTCGCGGAGGTGTTCGTATCTGCGGTGTTGTTTTGACGAGGAGAGCTAGTACGCTTAACAACACAATCAGCTAGCAGCTGATTACCGAACCACTCGGTAAACGCAGGCTCAACATCGCCGCACACCTCAGCGAACGTGACGTCGTTAGCGTGGAAGAAGCCGGCGGCCTTGGCGAGCATGGTTTCCGTGGCATTGTGGGTGGAGAGGAGCTCGATTTCTTCTTCGGTCCAGAGGGCGGCGAAGTGTGAGGTGAGTTCGTAGAGCTGGGGGGGCTTGTGTTAGCTTTTCTTCTTCTTCTGATTTGGTTTTGGGCTCTTGAGGCTCTCTTGAGGTGGCTGTTTATATAGACTGGAGGGCTGGAGGGAAGGGTAGATGTAGTAGTGAGGTTGAAAGGGGGGCGGAATTAAGCGAGACTTCTGTATTGACTTTCTTTCAACATGGAATTCATTTGGCATGAAACTCCCTCCAATTCACGAATTGAGGATTCCTGGACTTCCAGATTCCAATTGCCAGTATTCTCGAAAGCTTTCTGCAAGAACCAAATGTCGCGTTTCCACTTTCGTGACGTTTGTTATTGTTTTAATTGGAATGCCAAGACCGACGACCGAGTCCAGAGTGTCCAGGCACGTGACGGACTCGGCCCCCAACCACAGACTTTGGATAACTTGATCCTGGTAAATAAATGTCCTTGATCAACTGTGTGACATAGAATGGTAGTTATTGTTATGTTGGAGATTTGGAACAATGAAGAGACCTGTTTGAAGGAAGGAATAATACGATACATAACATGACATAGAGTAGATGAAAGGAGGAAAGTGAGCCCGGTCCAGGGATATGAGGCGACGATTATGTAAACGGAGAGAGTCGGAGAGCTAAGACGTTGCGGAGAGATAACCTTTTAGAGTGGTGGCAAGGAAATAGGGAAGGAATGGATACAACCAAGAACTGAGCAAGGAGTGTTTCAAGACTTTTACATGGTACAGCCAAATGGAATAAAAAACCTTTCGGGCCTTCGGCTTGCTGGAAAATCGCTATGCCATACCATGATAGTGATTTTTTGACGAGAGACGAGAGATCAACAGTAAGTTTAGAATAGGACAATGTATAGAACCGACCTCGCTCTAGGGAAGGGCCGAAAGTCGGCGGGATGCCTCAAGCCTTCCACCAAGTGAAGATTAATAAGAACAGTGTGTCAAGTCAGGAGTGAAGAAGAGAGATATACGATCATGCAATGGAAATGAGAAGAGCTTCGGTGAAAAATAACTCGCTGTACTAGCCAGCTTTCGGGCCCAAGAAATATGGAGCTGAGAGTCTTGATAGAGGAGAGAAACGGAGGAGAGTAATAGGTATCGATCTTTCTGATACCAGTCAGCGTAGTAATTTTCGTAACATTGAGTCGAAAAAGAGGTGTGAAGTTGAAAGGCCAAGATTCGAGATACCATCAAGAAGCAGCTTTGCTTCAAGAACATCGAGAACAGCCATTCATCTCCATGGCCTCCCAGTATCTCCAGAGTACATTCTCCAGTGTATATTCATTCTTTTTCCTGTGCTATCGAGGAAGATGTAAGGAAATGACGAGGCGTTGAGGAGAGAGTAGAACGTATAGAATCGGGAATGTCCCCCACGAACAAGCCAGTATGCAGGTATCTGATTCTGGCCCGTCGAAATTCGATGGATAGAGGAATCGACAGTAGAAATTGTAATCAAAGCTTCGTTCGGGGCTTATTGATGTAGCTTAGACTTGTAAGAAATGTGGCATTTACCTCAGAGTCGGGGTCGGGCGGGAGACGTTGCGGGTGTAGGTCCTACGACACCGTGAGCGTTAGCACGTTCCTACCAAGTTGAAAAAGCGCAAAAAGAAAGCAAGGTAAGGATCTTCTCTAGCCAGCGAGATCACAAGAAGCAGACTTTCTTGTATAGATACAAAGAGAGTAGACTATGTCCTTGCGTGCTCTTGTGCCCTCGTGCTTCTGCGATGCTGGTCTGAGGTGGCTGGAAGTGGCTGTGCAGGAAATTGGAAGGCAAGGCAGGCCCCAGGATGATGTCGATATCGCAATATGAAGCGTACTGGAGAGCTTTCGACCATGCTACCAATCGCAGTTCTGCGTAGCTTTGATTCTCGGCGATGGGGAAGTTGCTTAGGATTGAGATCGAGGAGGTTCAGCACGAGGAAATTGGGAACATGGTAACCCTCTCTTTGGCTGACGACCAGAGAAGGAAACAATTGTGCAAAGATAAGAGAATGGAAAGGGGAGCTTACTTGTTTATGCATCTTTGCGATGGTGGTTGCGGAGAGTGCGATGGTGTTGGTGTGTGTGGAAGAACTGGTCGTGGAGGGGAGTTGGGAATGGAGTCAATTTTGAGGAAACGAATTGTGGGAGAAGCTAAGCCAATTTTGGTTGTTGAGAGGGCAAATTCATGCAGCCAATGGGGTTAAGACTAGTTAGATCTCGAGGAGACTTGTGGACCAAGCAGATCTTTGAAGACCTCGAAGTGATGAGGTTTGTGGAACGGGTTGGGGAGTGAAGAGTTTGGAGAATATAAGGGCTGCCTGGAACAAGTCAAGACTAGGCATCGTGGGTGAGACTAGGTCAGTCTTGGACTTTGTCATATCTGGCAAGCAGAGAATACATTAGAACATCATGCATGCATGAGGAACAAGTGCTAGATCATTCGAACTGTTCAGTATGGGGTAGTTAGAGAAAATGATCATAATATATGTATCCCGAACAAAGTGTACAATCAAAGGAGGAATGTTTATGTGACCATCTTCTGAGTAGAAAATAAGTATTTGGTGACTACAAAATTCCTCCATGCAGCATAGGAGAAAGAGATGACAACGAGAGAGACCAGCGTCGCCGGAGAATAACCACCTGAAGATTTCCAAGGACTGGCAATAACATCACATCACCTCAGAATATCAGTCATTGTTTCGTCTGAGTATCAACCAGTGAAGTATGAGGGTGTGTCTGAACAAATGTCTCTCCGCATGCTCAAACGAATGCTGCGGAGTTAGACTTCGAGCGTGACCCATAGGATGTGCAGCCACAGGTATGACTGTTAACCTCAGAGATCTGCAGAGACTTAACGTGCAAATGTTTTCTCCGGGACTGCTGAGTGACAGCTTGGGCACTTTGGTTTATTAATTTCTGTTGAAAAGATATCCTCTCACAGGTTCATTTCCCAGGCTTATCACCTAGAATTTGGAGTGGGAGACTCGAGAAGGACCCAGCAAAGCTTGCGCTTGCTCTCGGATTTCTTGAAGTTGAGAAGCATTACTTCCAATACTATGGAGAGAGTTATAAAGAAGGTCGCAACCAGTTTGTTTACTTTGAGGCTGCAGCCCAGATATTTAGCGAGAAGCTGTTCTGTCATGAAAGGCAATTGCACAGTGAGTGAGAGTGGTAGTTGTTTACAGGCCCGCTCTGCCATCTGTAGTTTCCACAAGGCCAACTGATGATCATCACACAGTATCCCAGACCAGAGACATCCAACAGGCCGGGGCCTAAATGAATGCAGAGCCAAAATGTTTGAATACGTTTCGCTGGTCACATGACTTTTGGCGACTGTCAGCAGCCAGCAGCCAGAAGCCAAGCTGCTGTTCTCCATGATTGTCTCCGTGGCAAATAATATTGACGACGTAATCGAAAAGGCAAGTATATGCACTGGAAGCTGACTTGTACTTCTCGACACCAGAAGGCTTTGCTTAATGCCAGCCTCAGCTACGACTGGGAACACTTTCTACTGGTTTGCTGAAGCTGGGTTACATCACGCGCTATGTCCAAAGTTCCTCAAGAACAGAATAATACATTATCTTGATGACAAGTCTCCTACAAGTAGTGGATAGCATAGTGCTGTTCGCATCTCTCAGCATGAGCTAGTCAGAGAGTGCCTGGTGGAAGGCTAACATTTTGGCGTAATGCTCCAAGAAGAAACAATTCTTGTTAGAACAAAATGGCCAATACAAGCTAGCCTATCCCAAGACTTGCAGAAGATAATTGAAGATGCAAACAAGTGCCACCAGCAGATAACTTACTTGAGAAACCGACAGATTCCAAATTTCGCACTTCGCCGATCGGATAAAAGCCGTAAACACCCCTTGAATGCCTGGCTTGCTCTTGAGCGATTTCTACGATATCGACGATGAGTCCCCAGGGTCCCGGAATCTCGTGTTCTCTCGCAAAAAGTGTGGAACAATGGTGGAAAACTTGAGACACGGAGAGCAGCCTCATTCGGAATGGGCCGAGCTTTGAGGTTGAGGCCCCTGCAGCCCCTGTAACCCCTGTTTAATCTATTAAGCAGCAATTTATTTTGATTAATTGAATAAGCGTATCTTGCTTAAGCAATTGATTTTGATTGAATGCATGGAGCTACTTAAGAACGCTCTGGGGTTTAATTTACTTGCTCTGCTCAAAATTGGATCTTTGACCAGTTGACAGCGACAAAGCAAAATCCACAGATTCGAGATCATTAACATCGTCGGATGAACTTCAGTCAAGCAGATCAGACCTATACTCCGTACCGAGATTTGCTTACTCTTTTGATCCACAGCTGGCCGGCTCGCCGAAAGTCTGAAATTTCAAAAGGGCCAGAACGGTTTCGCCGATCAGGGACCTGGCTGGAGCTTCGCGGCCATCTCAGGCATCAGACGGGGCAAACCCAGTTCAATTTCGGCCCATTTTTGTTGCAGAAACTGAACTTCAAATATTTCCGATAGTGATTGCTCTGATATTTTTCATCTCCTGCTTCCTACTCAGGCGAAGATGGATTTGGATGATTAGAATGCGAAAAATTAAATAATATCAGTCTGCCTTTGGAAATGTTTTGCTTTGCTCAAGATAATTTCGATGTTCGATTATCAGTACTGAGCTTTGGGGCGAGGTCTGGCCAAGTGTCCTTGAAGAGAATGTTCATCTATCATATCATATCAGCCTCTATTGTGTTATCTTGCGAGAGCGCATTTGCGCAAGAGAGGAGTTGAGATGACAGGGTTATCGGTACGGAGGTACCTCGCGCATCATGGAACAGGAGGTCTCAGCCTCTTGGGGCGAAGACCTCCCCCACGGCCGAACAAGCTTTTCCAATTACTTCGTGTGTTCCCAACTATCCACTCCGATGCCTGTTTTATACCCAATTTAAATCGGACTTCGATAGCAATTCTGGACTCAACTTTGGACGGATTGTTGATCATTTCGTAGCACGACCAAGCTCGTCATCTCACACCCCCTGTTTGCTGCGCAAATATCAGATGAGACTCATGCGGATGATGCGATACCAGGACCTTCTGTTTGAGAAGTTTCTCCATCTCTCTTCTGCCCAGCGACAAGGGAAAATGGAATTGGAGGTTTGGAAATGCTTGATTCCATCAATCAGCACTCTCGGCTTGAACCGAAACAACCCCTGGACCAAAAATCGTAAGCGACAACTCCTCGCTTAGCTTCACATCGCGACACCTTGAGTTTCCAAATGCAAATCATACAGCCATCATCTTGAGATTCAGGCTACCATTACCGAGGAATCAAGCGGGATCTCCGCCAAGATGAATCGAAGCGCCGTTACACCGATCTTTCAGACGAGGGGGTATCGTCTGATCTGTTTGTTGTTCTGGCTAACTTTCTCGAGTGATTGATGCGTGACAAGGTTGACAGGAGGCAGCGCATGGATTTTTGTTGGCCAGCCTACCTTGACCATGGACGGGGCCCAAAGGCGAAGCATACACCGGATGGCATATATAAGTTCTTCTTGTTCCCACGACAGTTTCCTTTTCCTCCTCATCCCATCTTCATTCTTTTCAGTTCACTCTGCACATTCTTTACAGTTCTGCGAACTTCACATTCATTATACATTCATTCTAACTTTTAAACAACCCGGCCGGTCCTTTAAATCTTCACTTCAACTTCCGACATACAATTTTCAGACCTTAGTCAACATATACCTGCAACATGTTCTCTCAAACCGTTCTCGTCGCCCTTCTCGCAGCTGTCGCTGAGGCTCGCTTTGGCCAGGAGCAAGGCAATGGTGCCATCACTGCTATTGGTGCTTTGACCGACCTCGGTCAATCTGGACAAGCTGCTACTCTTGCAGGTGGATCCATTCAGTTCCTCCTTGCTGCTGCCAACCCATGCGGAAAGCTTACTCAAGCCGACAACATCATCTCCGAGCTTGGAACTTCCGCCGAGGCTGTGGCAGCTGCGCGTGGACTTGTAAGTTTTCATCTCACTCTTACTCTCCCAAAACATTCTGACACCGCTTAGGTAGCCGCTGAGCAAAACTTCAACCCCTTCGTTGTGTCCATCCCATCCATCTGCAACGACCCCACTCTTCCAAAATCCGCCGAGCTTCGCGGTGTCGTTCCTCTTATTGACCCTGCTGTCGGTGGACAAGATGTTGAGAATGCGAACTCGAAGACTTCCATCACCACTCCATTTGATGCCACTGGATTGAGTGTTGCTCAAGTCATGGTAGCTCAAGGATTCTCCAACTTCACCGCTGTCGACCTCGCCGGCAACAAAGTTGATGCTTCGACTTTGAGTGGAGGAGCTGCCACTGATGCCTCAACCGGAGCCGCAAGCTCAGCTGTATCCAACTCATCTGTCGTTGCTGTCTCTAGCATCGCTGCAGTCTCGAGTGCGGTCGCAAGCACAGATTGTGTTCCATCTACTACTATGGTCACTGTACGTTCCCTATCGTTGATAGCAGGAACAATCTCTAATAAATACCAGGTCACAAGAGCTGCAGTTGCCTCCAGCTCTGATTGCGCTGCCGCTGTCACCGTCACAGTTGAACCTGTAAGTTGTTGTTCTTCCACAATCCTTCGATTCAAGCTAATCCTTCACCAGTCCGCTGCCGCATCCGCAACCGCATCTGCTGTCGAGAGCGTCGCTGCCTCGAGTCCTGTTGTTTCTAGCGCTGCACCAGCCGCCACTGGAGCTGCAAGTGGTGCTGCTGCAGGAACATGTACTGGCTCAGGACAAACCATGGTTTGCTCTTCGCCAGCTGTTGGAGCCGGCAAGGTCTCAGATCCAGTCACCGGTACTTTCGATGGTTTCGTGGCATCCACCATTGCTGGTCTCGACTTCGGTCTCTGCGTCCCCACCATGAAGTTCGAGCTCGGCTTGAACGGCCGTGCAGCAACTGCCGGGACTTTCCAAGCTCAAGATCCTCTCTGCAACAAGGGCCAACAAGAGGCTCTCAACCCAGCCATCATCACCAACCGCATCCACGACCAGATGACCAACGCTTGTGGTGCCAACCAAGCTGCCAAAGATGCTATCACAGCTGCTCAAGCTATGATTGTTGCTCTTGGAACGCGTGATGCCTCGACCGCCGATGCTTTCAACACCGCTCTTGGATTTGCTGGTGCCAACACCAACCCCGACAACGCCCCTCAAACCGGCCTTGTTGGCCATGTTTAAATATTCAGCTACCTCGGATGGCTGTAGTCTGCCTGTATGATTGATTTGTTGGAGGTGGATATTTCCTATTTTTCATGTTGATGAGCTTTTAAGGATGAAGATGGAGATGAAATGAAGACGATGTCAATGTATATAATTACTATCAGTTGTATGTATTGTATAAAGTAGGGGCGAATTCAAGCCAATCACTTGGTAACGCATGCCTTCTCTTTCTGCGATACCTTCTCCGTATACATATTTCATGCTCGAGATATGCCCAATCAAAATTCCCATACTTGACATTATTTGATTCGCTCCTATGTCCCCTCCACAAGTATAATGTGTGTTCGCGTACAGGCTGCCGTAACTCCATCTACTCAATCAATGAGGGGTCTCGATCAAGTGTGTCAGCCATGAAAGTCTGCTTTGTCATTTGCAAGTCCTCGGCCCTGTATAACTTTGTTCACTGGGATCAGCCAAAACCTCCCACGTTCCAGAATATTATGCTATCCATAGGCGATGGTTTGATCGTGCACCCTGAGGCTGAGATCTTAGATCTTACCTCATCCCGAAGTTCTTTGTCACCATCCACTGGCTGTGTATCTTCCAAGCCCAAGATTGCTAGTAGTACAAGACCCCTGCGACTTCTCGGAAAGACGCGTGGGCTGAATGGAAATTCCCCGCTCTGCTTGAAGCTGGGCTCACTAGCCCGAGATTTGGATCACAGGATCGGATACAAGACCCGTGTGGTTTTAATGGATTCAGGTACTGCTCGTGTAGGTATCTTTTCATTTCAGACATGTCCCATACGAGAAATCCAATTGGCTGGAGGATTTTCCGTGGCGGAGAAGGAGGGCTGGGCGGAGACAAGAGCAATTGTGACTATGAAAGATTACATTCCGGCTTAATAAAAACTGTTGCGACCGTTGAAGCTTGAGTTGCGCATCAAATAGCCTGGGTCTCTTCCATAACCTCACTTCTAGCCAAAGTATCGCGCTCCTCTTTGGTCTATGGTTGCATAGAGGTGAACCATTCCGATGGGTTCCTCGATTATGATCAGTTCCATTCTATGAGCTGTAGTCGTCTCTCAGCAGCCTCCGCAAACAGCACTGTGCAACTCTCTCCTCCAAAGTCCCAACATGCGATTTCACAGACGCAGTATGCTATACCACCGCTTGCGATTCCATGGCGGAAGAAGCGGAATACATTTCCCTGTATACTGCTTGTATGGATTTTGCATGTAATTACTCCACCTTTACTGACTGACTCTTCTTTGTTACGAGTAAATTAGAGGCTATCGATGTGTAGAGGTGCGAGGATAATAATAAATTCCTCTTGCAATTGATAGTATGGACTAATGACGCCTTGAGTGGCCCTTCAGCTTGTACTGTTGCGGTATCTTCTGCATCTTTATAGATGTAGTTGCTGTTCCGACGGAGGATTCCATAGTCTCTAATTCAGGGAAGCTCGCTAGAAATTACACTAGGGCTAACGGCGGCTGGCAGGAATGCCGCGGTGACTGCCTAGACTACGACTACGAAGAAAGACTGTGGCAGTCTTGAAGTCAGTGTGAATAAGGTTGGATTGATAGGTCTTCTGTGCATATTTGCTCTCATCTGATGATGGAGCAGCATAAGAATAGGAATAGGTCGTGCTCGATGGGATGTAATGTTGTACTCGAAAGGCTGGGACATCTGAAAGACTCGGGTCTGATCGGGCTGATCGAAGAAACACCATTAACACATTGATCAGCTCCAATAATGTGCACTCGTGTTACCTGTCAATTGCGTGATAATCGTGTTGCCTCGTGGTTATGCTATACCGCCTTCCGATCAGCGCACAGGCTGACCACCTTGGTCAAACCAGTGATTGCTCCACTTAAATATGTCAATGAGTTGATTTAAAGTCTTAAATATGAGAGAATGGACTCATGATTTATTTTCCTTGATCCCAAACCATTGCCTATCTATCTCTGAAGCTGAATTTTGATTTGTCTACCATGACAAACACAACAACTGGAAGCGAGGATACGGACCCAGGATCTCTCAAGCGAGCAATAGCCAGAGTACCACCATGCCAGTACCCGTGTAGTCAGCTCACACCAAGTCCGATGGGCTGCGCAAGTCCTACGCGGGGTAATCGATATGGACAAACACTCACAACACAGCGTTACGTAAATTCCTAAGCCTTCTGCGGAAGATACGTTCCACCGTGTACTCCGCTTCAGCTCTACTAAAATTATTGCACGGCTATCGTACAGGAATCCTATTGTATGTTGGGCATCTTACCACAAAGTACTACTGCAATATATCTTCGCCTGGAAATCCTAGCCGAGGACCAGCCAAAGTTTGGCTTGTCATCCCCGATCACGACCCAGGACTGCGGAAAATCTCCGACATTACCGTAGTACCATACAGTCGAAGTCAAGAAAAAGGGTATTGATTAGGGTTGTACAACAAGACTTCAAGAAATGATTGCAGTACTCATGTATGTCATCTGAGATGCGCCGACGATCACACCATGTTGGTGCTCAGAGTGGTTATGCAACTTCACCAATATGGTTGCACGAATCATGTTAACCATGGGAAAGAGGTCGGCGAGGACTCAAGCTGCACGAAAGTATTATAAGAACGAGAGTTTTTCCCGCTTGATTACTCTCTTGGTCCCAACTACCCAAGGTTGAAACAGAAATTCTTAGATACATCAATTAAAATGGTCAAAGTCGCTGCTACCGGAAACGCTCTGAAGGCTGCGGTCGCAGCAGTATGCTGGGCCAGCAACCGCATCGACATCTTCCGCACTGGAGATCGTGCTTCTGACTTGCAGCACAACTGGTGGGATGGGTCCAAGGTATGTCGTGCATTACCTTACAAATCGATATTGTGTCTTTTTACGGTATTACAGACTTGCTAACATAGCCCAGTGGGAAGGATTTGAATCCCTTGGCGGGGTCCTGACCAGTGTGCCCACAGTGGCAGCATGGGGCCCCAACCGACTCGATGTCTTCGCCCTTGGGACGGACGCAGCTGCATGGCACAAATGTGAGGATGCTTGTTCCTTTCACTTGAGCTCATCACTAAACTAAATTCAGGGTGGGATGGAAGGTCCTGGTCTAACTGGGAGAGCCATGGCGGGATCTTCACCTCGAAGCTTGATGTCACAAGCTGGGGCAGTAACCGCCTTGACTATTTCGGCTTGGGGACAAACTCTGCTTCTTATCACAATTGGTGGAATGGAAACAAGGTAAGTGATCCACCCATGTTACGGTAGGTATGTTGACTAACGAACTGAAGTGGGGTGGCCATGAGTACCAAGCTGGCGTCTTCACTTCTCCCATAAGCTCCGTTGCGTGGAGTTCAAATCGCCTCGACCTCTTTGGTCTCGGAACCGACGCCAACTGCTATCATAAGTGGTAGGTAAGCCCAATATTCCCCGGGGAGTCAAGTGGCTTACATAACTGATGTGCTCAGGTGGGATGGAACTAAATGGGCCGGTTGGGAGAAGTTGGGGGGAGTATTTACCTCATCCCTCGCCGTCGCCTCGTCAGGAGTCAATCAATTGGATGTGGTTGGACGCGGCACAGATAGCGCACTCTGGCACAACCTCTGGGACGGCCGCTCATGGAGTGGGTGGAAGTCGCTCGGAGGAATCTTTATCTCTGAACCAAGCATCGTGAGCTGGGGTCCAGGAAGATATGACGTCTTCGGTATCGGAACGGATGGAGCTTTGTACCACAAGTATTTCAGCGGAGGTTCATGGTCTGGTTCGTGGGAGAATCTTGGAGGGGTGCTCATCTCCGCGCCGACTGCCGTAAGCGTATGCATTACCCCACCAAACTCTCACCATTTTGCAGGATATTTGCTAACTTATACACAGTGGGGGGCCAACAGACTTGATATCTTCGCTCTTGGAACAGATAACGCCGTCTGGCACAAATGGTGGAACGGGTCGAGCTGGGGAGGATGGGAGCGACTTGGCTGATCTCAACGTCGTCCTGAGCATGTTGAGCGAAGATCCAGCCTGAAAGAGTTGCCGAAATGGGCGAACTTTGCAATGGAATTGCTTTTTCGACGTACGAAGCAGTTCAAACTGACTAGTTTATCTCCATGAATTCCCGAAAGTCGTGACAAAAGTCGTGACAAAAGTCACCTAGAGTCATTCGTTCTCAATCCTTATACTAAGTCTTGGTGTTGTTTTGCTTTTCACGTGACTCGCTTACGTTTATTTACCTTCGTGCACTGTTGAGGAGCGACCACGATGACGTTGACGGCGTTGACTTGGCTTTAGATGACATATCTAGGACTGAAAAAATGGTCCATGGTTCCTTGGGGTCTATTCATATTAGTCTGACCTTGGTTTAGATAGGACTTATCAAAGTGAACCTACCTGGTACATGTGTACGTGCGAATGCCAAGAAGAGGTATAGCGGTTTTAAAGCACTCAATGTCGCGAATACCTGTGAATCATCGACGCTGTCAAGAGAGCACTAGAAGGGAGCTAAAAAAAATATCAGTGCGATCTCTGATTTGCCAACCTTTTTCAAATACCTCTAGCTACCTGTCAACTCCGAACCCTCGTTTGATTTCATGATAAGAATCTTCTCAGCCACTGTTGAACACCCACCTCCTCAAACCTCACCCTCGACGTTCACAACTGATTTAAAAATCATACTGAAAATCTTGCGCCGTACCTGCGCTCGGCCACCATCTTTCATCCGACTCTCAAATTCATGCTGTTGGCAGTTGCCCTCCTTGCGCTCACCATTACATTTGTCTCTGGCTCTCCCATGAGCACAACGTCAGACCTCAGCTCAGCTGTACTTAATCATAGCGACAATCTCGATACTATCAAGCTAACAGCCGCACCTACTCCAGCTCAATTCGGCAATCAGTTTGGCACGCGCGTCGTTCACCAGTCAGCTCCTCAAGAGACTGGCGGAGACGGCACAATTTACATCGCCAGAGACGAGACAGAAGTAGTTCAACCCAGACAACAAGTTCCTACAGGTTGCATTATTTATATCGCCAGAGACGAAGAAGTCGGTTCCAGAGACTTGCAAAATTCATGCCCACCTCCAACCGCCCAGAAAGTCCGGAGACTGCCACTTCCATCCTATGAGACAAAGTCATCGATGTTCCGTGTCGAAGACCATTTCCCAGGATACCGATACGCCGAGCATGATATGGAGCACAAGCAAACTCCCACGACACTTGTCTCGCCAGGCTTGACGACCTTAACGGTCTCTGCTTCGACCGGACGTGAGCCTGGCGGTGTCATCGTCATCACTGGACCAGTGACGCATGAGTCACATAAGACCCATTCTTCGAAGACGAAGTCCTGGGTTTCGCCAGGTACCTTTACCGTTACAGGGGGAAGTGGTACCTTCACAGTCATCACTACGGCCCTAGCTCACCCAGAGCACACCCATCTCGCTGGTCGCGTTCCTCCTCCAGAATGGCTGTCCACCCATGTGAAGACACACGTCCGGCCAACAAACGAGCCTGTCTTTACAGAGACCCGTCTGTCAGCAGGTCGCGTTCCCCCACCTGAATGGCTTTCAACCCACACACGCAATCATCCCTACACTGGACGCATGCTCGCCCAACCGAAAAGTCATCTGTTTGGCGAAGCTCAACGTCGGGCATATCCGCAACCCACATCCATACAATGGATAAGCACACTTATAGCTGGAAGCACAAGACTGAGACAGATTTGGATCCAACCCATGTTCGTCCGACTGACAAGCCAACTACTTGGGGTCTGGGAACCAGCACTGAGGATCCGCCACACGTCCGTCCAACAGACAAGCCTGCTAGTTGGGGTCTAGATGAGCGTGACAACATTCCGACTGGTATCCCGACCTCATACAAGCCCGCTCTAAGTCCAACCTGCACCCTCACAGTGAACGACCCCACCCCAACCATGAAGGGCGGCGTCAAAATTATGCACGCTTCCACTTCTACTGTGACGCAGTATCACAATTGTGGAGCATGTATGCTTGTCACTGGCAAGCCACAGACTTTGGATCGCAAATGGAAGACTACTAAGACAGTTCGTGGAGTAGAGACTGTCACCGTGGATTTGTGCACTGGTGGTCGGAGAAGACCTACCCACGGTCCTCTTCGACAATGACTTTAGCAACCTCCCAGCGGATACGTCCCTTGCTGACGGCCTACCTGCCAATATTACAACTCGTTCCCCGAATTGATGGAGGCCAGCGTTGGGGGTCTTGAGGCTATGGTGTCTCCTTGGATCTTGTTAGGAATATTTTGCAGCTTAGGTTATTCTGAGACGAGCGTGAATTTAGGGAAAAAATATTCTGGCGCTGGGCCGAAATGTTTCCGTTTCATACATACCACAACTAGTTCTGCAGGAGGAAAGCGGCAAAAGAGAACTTCTACCAGTGGGGCAAAAGCAATGCGATGATTCTCGAAGGCGTCTTCCTTCAAGTCGTGATTTGACATTGCTAGTACATACCTAAATAACCTTACGTTGAGCAGAACTCCTGCCCGTGCTACCATTTTGTGATATCCCAACGCCAGCAATGCATCCATACCCGAACTCCAAGACCCATATCCAGCCCTCTGCCATGGCTTCTCTTCACAGAAGATCGAAATCATCTAGCTTCTCCCTGTACTTCAGGATATTCCTCTTGATCTTGCTACCATCCACCCAGGTTACAAAGTCCTCCATATTTCTCGTAACTAGGAACGCTGTGTCCGTGATAGTCTCCGTCCCAACTCTGACATGTCCTTGCTCAATGATCTTCGTCGCAGCCTGCACAGTCTCCGCCATCCGTAACCTTGTCAAGACTACTGGCAACCTCCGTCTACAGAAAGCTGAGACTGTGACATTCTTTTCAACTTCGGAGAGCTTTGCATTTGCGGCGTTGGAAGGCAAGATCCCCATATCGTGGAGTTTGGAGAGGAGGAGCTCTTCATGTTTGCGCCGGAATGAAGAGTCGGGTGGGAGAGCAGCGAGACGATGTGCAAGTTGTTTGAGGCTCTGCAAATACACAGTTAGCATCCGTAGAGAAAAATCAGAGCTCGGGGAGGCACATACACCGCATATACGATTATATTTCGCATAGTCTGCTGGTTTCTGGATATTGTATCGTCGAATTACTGCCGCATCGCGATGGTTGTTGTCACTTTTGTAGGTGGTAAAGTCGACCTTTCGGAGGAGCTTCTGCTCATGATGCTTGAGTTTTCTGACCATAGTGACTTCTCTTCTCTGGGCTCGATTCCTGGTGGAGGATGTCTGAAGTCTTGAACTTTGGCGGGGAGGTCAAAATAATTTTGGATGTCGGGACAATTTTTCGCCGCTCCGAACACGCTAAATATTTATAGCTTCAGCAACACCAGACGACGACATCTTGGAGACTTGACAGCAACATCAAGCCAGCTATGATGGCGCCCCCACGATTCCAATGCCTCAATGCTACGAGGCAGATTGCAACGAGCGGATTGAGTTCAAGGGCTGCGTTCTCAACATCTCGCTCGTCGAGATCTGGTACGATTGAAAGCAACAGTCCTCCAAACATCCACTGACAATTCCCTGAAGATCAACCTCCTCCACGATCCACAACTTCGGACTTGCTCGACCTATTACCTGGCTCGAGTCCAAAATCTGCAGAATCCCAGCCTCGACCATCTTTCAGCAACCCCATCCAGACTTTTGCACAGAGACAACCACGGGAGATAGGTGCCGGAAATGCCAGACTTGTGAACCTGATAAAGCGAAATGTAGACAGGCAAAATAGGGAGCAGTCGCGAACTCGCAGCGCAACCACAGCCGAAGAAATGCAGAATCGTAACTTGGCACAGGATCTGAGCAAGCAGATATCGAGGCGATGGAGAGCAGGAGATATCTATGCGCCTCATGATCTAAGTGAGGTAGAGATGGCGAAGTGGAAGAAGAGGGGACAACCCCATCATGATGCATTCGATATATTGGACTTGAACCCAGAGGAGCATTACCGAGTATGTTCTGCTATGTTGTGGCTTGGAGTGAGCTAGGAGCTAATCATTGACAGAACTTCTCACTTATTTCCGAATACATGACACCTATGGGACGAATCAAGCATTCTAAGGAGACTGGACTGCGACCTGTGAATCAGAGGAGGATTGCAAGGGCTATTCGAAGGGCTGTTGGTATGGGTATGCACCCTAGTGTGCATCATCACCCAGAAATATTACATCTACGGAACCAGAGGAACGAGTCGAATTCGCCATTCAGACCTCTGGCGGGCCCGATGTAGTGCGATTGACACTTGGTGTAGGATTGGGCGGATGTACATTAGATGTAATGCATATCATTATTGGGATCTGTCAGGTTTGAGGTGCTTGAGAACGACACATTCGGCCCCTAGGCAACATGTAGGTACGTGGTTTTGGTCAGGAATGGCATTCCCATTCTGCCATACTTTGACGAACAGGATCAAATCAACTTGATCTCGATTTCTACAGCATCAGCAAACCAACTCGTGGCGATCGAGTGATTGTTGCCCTCGTCCGTTGCCGTCTTCCCAACGCTCATTTCGACATTTTCTTCAACGCCTATCCCAATTCTGGCATACTCCTGCTCTTCGCCTCGAGGAACTAAGACCAGAAAATACGATTTTTCTCTCACAGCACCGATGAGCAAGCACCACACATCTTGTCCCTCCTTTGTCCACTCCAAAACTCTATCAGAACAGTCACAGCCAAAATCAACTTCCTTACCAGCCGACCGGACCGCAAAAGGTGGCAACGCAACGAATGAGCCACCTAGACCAGGTTCCGGTGTATACTTGCATACGAGCTCTGCCTTGAGTGCCTTCCCTCTCACCAAAAGACGTCCAGACTTTAGGGCGCCAAATGGATCGCTTGTCGCGAGCCCACAGGCGATATCCAAGATCCTGACTTGGTGTTCCAAATTGTTCTCTTCAAGAGGATCAGCACCATCAAGCAGCAAGTAATGGATTTGGTTCCCACTCCTGATATTCATCCAACTCCAAGTCGGCGCCACATACTCTTCTTTGTAATTCGGACTTCCGAACACCTCCCAGGTCAACCAAAGCGGTAGATCCTTCGTCCAGAGACCAGCAACGAAAGAACCAAGTCTTTTCTCCGCAAAGACTCTACTCAAGCCAGAGAGTGCAGGCAGTCTATCACTTTCCTTGGTCGAGTATCGAGCAGAGTACTGCTTGACGACTCTATGCCACTGAAATTGCACTTTTCTCACATAGGCATCATCCAGAAACGAATCCTCGAACTGGCGTTTCACAGTCACAGATCCCCGATCAGCTAGCGACGACGAGATCTCGCCGCACTGACAATCAATGTCTGTCCTACACTGGAAGACTATCTCTTCAGGACAGTAATACAGGATTCTCGTCGAGAGAAGCTCTTCCTGAAATGTCCATGCTCTGGCGAAAAGTGGGAGGTTGTTGGTGACGTGGAAGAATGAAGTATCGTCGAAGCCTTCGTGGCTGGGACATTTGCGGACTTTGACAAATATCTCTTCATTGGTCTTGGTATCGAGATGTTTGAGTGTGGTGGTTTGTGGACCTTCGGCGAAGCACCCGCCATTTCCATCTTTGGACTTTGCGGCACAGATCGTGATTGCGGAGTTGCGGTATATGGAGGCCATTTGCTGGGATTCAACTTCCCAGTCAGAGAGCGAATCTTGGATGATGCAGAGGGAGTCGATCCAGATGTAGCGGAGGCCGAGGTTGTTTGTTATCTGAAGAGCTTCTTGGAAGGTTTTGGAGAGCGAGGGAAATGGGATGTGTTTCTTGTGCGTGGAAATTGTGGATAGAGTGGTTGTGATGATCTGGGTGCTGCCCCAACAATGGCTGAGAGCTGCGTAGGGAGCGGATTGATTCGTGCTTTCGTGGAGGAAAGGAGAAAATGTCTATACAAATTAGTGGCGTACTTGACGCGACATGGCCATCGTATTTACCTTGTCTTCGTTGTACCCGATATCTATCACTCTGTGAGGCAATACAGAAGTTACTGTCTTGCAAATAGGGTGGTTCTCAACACAATTTTTGATCCATCGTTCGCAGCTGTGATATGCCTCTGCCGTATTCGTGCCTACAGGAGGAAAATTCCCAATAGGAAGCGCATTACATCCGGTAGATGCAGCTACAATGTATCAGTAAGTATATCACACGGAATACTACAGCTCTTAATTGAAGAAAATCACAAATTGAGCACAGCATGCGTAAGCCAACTTGTCACGAAGCAGTATAACATACCACCATTCTCCTTGCCTCGATATATTTCAAAGAACCTCATCGTCCTCACAACCTCCACTCTCAAGCTAGACTCCGAACGATCAATACGGATCTGCTCATGATCACCACCCCAGTAGCTATCGACGTGCTCTGAGTTATTGTCGACACTTCGGAGCAGCATTGTACATGTCGGGCAGCCGGATTTTACAGATTGGCCAAGCTCTATTTTTGACACTCTGATTTTCACTCGGTCTGGAGGCAGGAAAGCTCCTGATGAGGCTGTCTCAATGGAGGCGGCATGGCGACAGGTATCTGGTGAGCAGGTGAAGTGTATGGGTTGGCAGAGGCATGGAGGAGGGGTCATGTTTACTTTCAATGACGAAAGCACAAGCGAGCTTAAGTGAAGGGTGACGTTGCCAAAGCAATCTGAGATAGAATTATGATCGTGAAGGTGTATTTTTTGTCTTCGGATGTGCAATCATACTTGCCGCTGCAAGTGACATGTGCATGCAGCTGCAACAGCTGGGGTCAGCTGCACGGTGGTGGGCGCTGATAAATCTGCACGCACCGGCCAGTAAATCGCCATGTACGGCTGTCTATGTTGGATAAATTGTATTCCCCCTCAGAATCGCACCAAAAAACTCTCTTTTCATCATCTTTCAAAACGATATCTAAGCCTCCCACTTTACGCAAGTTACTGGAAGAAGATCGTTGAATATTCTTGTCTGGCTTGGTGTGCTGTCAAGTCATTGAACGTCGGTTTGTGGTGGACCATCCATCTTTGATGTGTGTGATATAGGTGACAGCTCTCGGCTCATTCCTCCTAATTTGGGGTGGAGATGTTACATTCTTATTTTGTCGACGGGACATGTTGTTGTAGCGTAGTGGGTGGGCAATGTATTCATCGACGTCTGGGTGCAATTGGCTAATGTTTCTGCATGGTAGAATCGCGGACCTTGCCGTGCACTTTCCCTGCTCAGGCGCTTTTAAGAAGAGCAATGTTCAGTCTTGCGGATAGGTATGATCAGAGCCGATCAGTATCTCGGAATTCCCTTTATATGACTCTGTTTTGCTGATGATCGAAATTACGACACTGACTTGCTGGAGCTTCAACTCCGCCAGCTCGGCAGCAGATTCTTGATCCACAATCAGTTGACGATTCATCATTCTGAGGAGGTTTTTGATGGCGTTGGTGACCTCAGTACCGATGCCAGGAAAGTGTACCTCTAAGCAGTTCTCCAACGATCGAGCCAGGTACGAGAAACAGTCCAGGTTATTACCTCGCCGGTGGCAGTGAATAGCATAACCTCGATTGGCGATCCGCTCTGTCTTCGAGCGTGAGGGTGTTGAACCTTTTCCTGGACGATTCTGAAGTACTGTTGAGTATGAGTTTGAATATTGATTCCGCGATTCCAAATTCGCCAACTGCGGAGTAAGCATTGGCTAAGCTTAAAGCAGCTTTGACGACATCTGGGCCATGTATAAAGCCTGGCGTGGGCCCAAGATATTCGTGGTGTGAAAGCAAGGATGACGTTTCAGCTTGTTCTAGAGAGTCCAGACGATCTATCACCTCACTCCATTTCCCAAGAATGTTGGCTCTGACGTGTGCTCTACGAAAGCGCACGACGGAACTGCGGAGAGAGAGATATTGAGGAGAGTCGAGTGTAAGCGAAAGTGAGATATCCAGATACTCGATGAAGGTCGACATGAACAATGAGAAGGCATCAGCTGCTCGATCTTGCTTCTCAAGAAGGTTGCCAAGAATAAGCTGCACTTCGAGTCGCTTTTCATCATTGCATAGAAAGCGCCACCCACCTATCACTTTCCAGTACAAAACTACTGCTTCATCATACTCGCGGCGTCGCACATGAAATTCGGCCTTTGTTTGCGTGACCATAATTCCTCGCCCGTCGGGTTGCTGATTCAGATGAAGAATCTCGTTAGGGCGTCGGAAGATAAAGGGCGAATAGACTCTCTGTAGGTTCTTGATGCGAAGTGTGGGATTGAGGAGATTTTGTGCCGAGCCTGAGATTATACTTTCTGATTCTACTTCGTGTCTATCGCCGATAGTGATGGAAGTGTTTGAGCTGCTGCCGCTTGACGTGACACTTACCGCCGACATAGACGAAGCGCTGACTCCTGAGACAGATACTGTCGTTCTGTCCAATGTGATGCTCTCGCTGCTGAATGGAGTGCTTGAGGCTGAGATGAGCTGGCCATCGTCCATTTCTATGATGTCCAGGACTTCAACGCGTTTTCGCACATCCTGTGGCGCCGTTGGGTCAGGACTAGACTCGACCCTTGGAGTGCAGTATGTGATGCACGCCGGTCTGTCTCCAGGAAGAAGTTAGTTTCTACTTTGATGGAGAAGAACAGGTCTCTGCTTACCAGCTGAAGGAGATGCTGCCTCGGAATTCTTGACAGTCTTTCTTCTTTTGAAATTATCGATCCTGCTCGGATAGATGAGGAAACCGTTGTGGCAGAGATCTGTTTTCTTGCCGTCATCAGAAGCCCGTTTCTCGGCTTTCGCGGCCACGATCTTCATGTCCGATTCTGTCAGGCGCTTTTCGTATTTCCACTCCTTGAACTTCATCTTCCATCTTCGAGGTCTGAATAAGGGATTCGTCAGTCCACAATTGATGAACAGAAACCGACGTTACCTACGACGCTTGAAATCCGTATTTGTCCTGTATGAGTTGCATGGTCCTTGGTAACGTGTTGCTCTCAAGAACATAATGCAAATGTATTTCTTTCTTTATGGCTTCCCATTTCATGTCGTTCTTTGACAATCGTGGGCTCTCAACCCCTTGTCTGGTCCCCTCCAATCCTTTCGTAAAATCTTGATCACGCTTGCTTGAGCTCATACTTCCGGGATCTATTGAAACGAACTTCGCGCAACAAGAAAATTCGCGTCAAGAGACTCAAGATCATTTAGGAAATTGACTTGTTTTCGTTGAGCTGAGGAACAACACGACATGCGGCACTTATATGCACTCCAATGTGCCAAGCATTGTGGGAGAGGAAGCGATTTGAACATGGTCCAACCAAGTGCCGGCGAGACGGGCCAGAAAGCCCAAGGTGCAAAACATAGTCTTTCTCGTAGCATAAGCCTCACGGCTGATGCTCATGCTTGCATCGATTGGGTTCCATACCCATGGATGTGCATCAATCGGTTCCGGGATATATAAAGGTGCAAATTAACCGGTTCGTTCGGAGCGCGGACCGACCAACCTGGCAACTTGTTCCAATTGTAACAGATAGCCAAGTGGCCTCACCTGAATTGACCCTGCGCTTTTCACATGTGAGCGCAGAGGATTTCGCTAATAACTTTGAATGTGCGAGGAAAATGCGAAAAATCGTGAAAACAAGGCGACTCGAGCGGTTGCTGGGGACATCCGATTCGCGATGATATCCTTATATCAACCATACTATATTGCATTAAAGAGAAATGAGACTTCACATTACCTCGAGTAAAAGTTGGGCTGACTCGAAGTAGCCAAATGAGCAAGTGATTCTTGAGCCTTGCGAGAGGTGCATGTTAACGCCGTCCCCAATTTTTCCTTAACGCCCTACGCTCAATACCGATTAAAGTAATGCTTGACGTATTCTCCTTTGCTACAGAGTACCAGAAAGCAGGTATGGCCGTCTTGCAATCGCTTCGGCTTAGAAATTGAATATGGTTTCGGTGATGATGAAGAAGAGAAGCATATCTGCTAGCCATAAACGCCTTCGATTGCCTGAACAAATGGTTGGATGCATGCACCAATAAATATTGCGAGGCTGATCCTGAGAACAACAACTTGTAGACAAAGCTGAAATCACACAGGAACATTGACTAGCGGAGGAGAAGAGGGAAGCAGCATGAAAGTTATGATACACGGCAGCCTACAAATCTTAGAACCCATATAGAGATGCGTCCATCCTACACTGGTAGTACCATCTGCAGGCATTATCCCGCTTTCTCGAGATACGAGGCGTCTGACGAGCAGAGTAGTAAAGAAAGACAACAGAGGAAATAGTGAAAGACGACTTGGTTCTGCGTTATCATTGAGAAACTCGACATGTCAAGTCAGTCGCGCTAGTGAGAATCACATGACCCAGCCTCGTCTCAACTTTAAATCCATCAACCTCGAATTTCTGCCCCTCTCAAGCTACAAGCATTAACCCCCTCACCCGCAAATATGTCTGGACGACGTGACTTCCTCAATCAACCGGCGCCCGAAAACTACGTCGCAGGTCTTGGTCGAGGTGCCACCGGCTTCACCACACGTTCAGATCTCGGTCCTGCGCGAGAAGGTCCCAGCGAAGACCAGATCAAAGAAGCTCTAGCAAAGCGTGCTGCACAACTTGGAGCAGCAGCACCCACAGCATACGGCGCGACAGAGAAGAAGGAAGAAGAAAATGACGATGATGAGCGGTTTCAGGATCCCGAGAATGAGGTCGGCTTGTTTGCGGGCGGCGCATACGACAAGGATGACGATGAGGCAGATCGCATATACCAGGAGGTAGATGAGAAGATGGACAGGCGGCGGAAAGCTAGAAGGTTGGTCTCCCTATCCACTACACATCCTTTCAGTACCCTCTGTGCAGATGGTTTATCAAATATGCAAATAGTTGAGCAGATTACCGACGTTTCTACCTACAGGGAAGCTCGAGAGAAAGCAGAACAAGAAGAATACGAACGAAATAACCCCAAGATCCAACAGCAGTTCGCAGATTTAAAGCGCGCCTTGACAACAGTCAGCGATGAGGACTGGGCGAATTTACCAGAGGTCGGCGATTTGACGGGCAAGAATCGGAGGAACAAGCAGGCTTTGCGACAAAAGTTCTATGCGGTGCCTGATAGTGTCATTGCCGGTGCGCGAGACTCTTCAGAGCTTGGTACTACAGTCGCAGATGATGGCCCCTTGGGAGACAACGAGAACGGTACGATGACCAACTTTGCGGATATTGGAGCAGCAAGAGACAAGGTTCTACAAGTCAGACTGGACCAAGCTGGATCTGGAACGGATTCTGTTGCTGGAAGTGCGACGAATATCGACCCCAAAGGATACCTCACAAGTCTGGCCAAATCACAAGTCAACTCGGGCGAAGCACAAGTTGCCGATATCAAGAGAGTCCGAGTCCTGCTGGAATCTGTCATTCGAACGAATCCCAAACACGCACCCGGTTGGATTGCTGCTGCACGTTTAGAGGAATTGGCTGGCAAGACTGTGGCCGCAAGGAACGTCATTGCACGGGCTTGTGAATTCTGTCCGAAGAGTGAGGACGTCTGGTTAGAGAACATCAGATTGAACGACAATCACAACGCCAAAATTATCGCCGCAAATGCTATCAAGAACAACGACCGTTCAGTGAACCTCTGGATCGAGGCTATGAAGCTAGAGTCAGAGGCGCGAGCCAAGAAGAAGGTCATCCGACATGCCTTGGACCATATCCCACAGTCAGTAATGCTTTGGAAGGAGGCAGTGAACTTGGAGGAAGATCCTGCAGATGCCCGTCTTCTGCTTGCTAAAGCGACCGAGATCATCCCCTTGTCGGTCGAATTGTGGCTGGCTCTAGCGCGCCTCGAGACCTCAGAAAATGCCCAGAAAGTCCTCAACAAGGCCCGTAAAGCTATCCCTACATCTCATGAGATTTGGATTGCTGCTGCAAGACTGCAAGAACAAATCGGTAATACGACAATCAACGTCATGAAACGTGCTGTCCAGGCACTCGCGAAAGAGTCTGCTATGTTGAAGCGCGAAGAGTGGATTACAGAAGCCGAGAAGTGCGAAGAAGAGGATGCCGTATTGACTTGTGGTGCCATCATCCGCGAAACCCTAGGATGGGGACTTGATGAAGATGATGATCGGAAAGATATCTGGATGGAAGATGCGCGGGCTAGTATTGGCAGAGGAAAATACGAAACGGCCCGAGCAATATATGCTTACGCCCTACGAGTCTTTGTGAACAGCAGGAAACTGTGGCTGGCTGCTGCCGATCTGGAGAAGAACCACGGGACGAAAGAAGCACTGTGGCAGACTTTAGAGAAGGCTGTAGAGGCTTGCCCGCAGAGTGAGGTTCTTTGGATGATGTTGGCAAAAGAGAAGTGGCAGGCCGGAGAAATTGACAACGCTCGGAGAGTCCTTGGCAGAGCTTTCAACCAAAACCCGAACAATGAGGATATTTGGTTGGCGGCTGTCAAACTCGAAGCCGAGAATAAGGAACCTGAGCAGGCCCGAAAACTTCTGGAACAAGCCCGTCAAGAAGCACCCACTGACAGAGTCTGGATGAAGAGTGTCGCGTTCGAGCGACAGGCAGGTGATGTCGACGCAGCTCTCGATCTTGTCAATCAAGCACTTCAGCTCTTCCCTGGATCCGCCAAGCTGTGGATGATGAAGGGCCAGATATACGAAGCTGATGGCAAGATACCACAGGCTCGGGAAGCGTACGGCACGGGTACCAAGGCTTGCACGAAGTCCGTGCCCCTCTGGCTTCTTTACTCGAGGCTTGAAGAACGAGTCGGCAACGTGGTCAAGGCTCGTGGTGTTCTCGATCGAGCTCGTTTAGCGGTGCCGAAATCGCCCGAGTTATGGACCGAGTCTGTTCGCTTGGAAAGACGAGCGAACAACATCAGCCAAGCAAAGAACCTCATGGCTCAAGCTCTGCAACAAGTACCGACCAGTGGCCTCTTGTATACTGAATCAATCTGGCATCTCGAAGCCCGCACACAACGAAAGCCCAGAGCATTGGAAGCTATCAAGAAAGTTGACAACGATCCGATTCTTTTCGTCACTATTGCACGCATATTCTGGGGAGAACGTAGGTTGGAGAAGGCACAGAATTGGTTTGAGAAGGCGATTCTGCTAGACAGTGATATTGGAGATGCATGGGCTTGGTACTACAAGTTCCTCATGCAGCATGGAACTGATGTAAGTTTGCCAATACTACTTTCGGTCTGCAGTACTAATAGACTTGCGTAGGAGAAACGTGCAGATGTGATTGCGAAAATGATTCTCAGTGAGCCAAGACATGGTGAAGTCTGGCAGAGCGTGGCGAAGGATCCGAAGAATGCTGGTAAAAGCCAAGAAGATATTCTCAAACTGGTTGTGGGAAAACTGGAGTAGTTTGGACTAGAGGGAACGGTGTATTATATCTGCGGCAGGACGGCGCTGGTGTTTATCGAAAAGAGGTTCGTTTCGGGCATCTAGTCCAATCGACAAGATCGCTTGATGACTTCCGTATACTCGGCCTGAACTATTGCCTTTGTGATTCGAGGCAGTGAGTTCCCTGCATCTATTTCCTTGTCTCTTTGCTGACTGCCACCACGGTTTTCAATGTGCTCCTTCCGCCTGTATCTGAGTGTGATAAGCGGACCATGTGGAACTTAACCTTTGTTTACATGTCGGAAATAAGCGAGAGATAGTGGAGTTCTTCGATTGATTACAGGTAAGCACTGACCAGCTTGTCGAACATAGTGTCTACTGAACAATGTTAATCAGATAAATATAGTGAAATCCGACTTGCAATGTGGAATAAGAATGTGATTGGCTGATACATTCCATTGGCCAAATTCAAGATCCGACCATGCACAAGCGGAGAGTGTTGACCAACCAGAAGCTAGGTTGGTTTTGCCATGCATGCGCAGGAACTTGAGCACAATCTGCCTTATCAGGCAAATCCAAGCTACATTACAGGCTTTCGGCTTCATGGTGGGATGTGGCAAACTCGCAGGTGGCAGCATTATTGAACTGAGGTCGTCGTAAAATTTCAACATTGATTCAGCACTTGGGTAAATAATATTTTGTTGACAAAAACAATGCAATCATTTCTTGTCGAAGCTGTGAGAACTGAAACCTATACTAGGACTCAGACTGAAATTTCATTGGCTGCAAGTTCATTTTTTCAAGCATTGCACCAGGCTGACTCTCAAGGAGAATTTCCTGCCAGGCTGGCACGAAAGTCACCATGCGCCAGCCTTATGTCGAGCCGCAGTTATCATTTTCGTTCCATCGATTTCTCATCTGTAAGTCTCATCAAAATGGCAGAACAAATAGTTCCACCTGTCGAAGGCTATCCCAAGCTCGCCTGCCACATGGGCAGGTATGCACAAAGCGCAATATTCCGAAGATTCGGTGGCCTCAATTCGCAAAATATCCTCTATATGCAGGCTGAGCTCACCCACCTCGAGAAACGTCTTCAAAAAGTACAAGGTGAAGATGCTGTCTTTGCAGAGGGCAATCGAAGCAAGTACTCGAGGGATTGGTATTGGCTGAAGAATTACGCCGCCGAGGAGAATAGCAAGCAGTGGGAGACTGTCCTCGCGATTCGTCAGAAGTTGAAGGATTACAGTTCGTTGCCAACAGAAGACCAGGTGAAATAGCTGAGTGACTCTTTTACAGATGATGCAGTTATCCAACAGTCAGTGATGAGCCAGTTGGCGGATCCGAGTTCGCATGACTTGAGATCTCTTCAACAGTGGCTCGAAAGACCAAGCATGGGAAACCTCGCCTTGATCGGCAAAGACAGAGCGACTTGGGGAAATATAGACCTTCCCATAGATCCTCATCATGATCTGCTCGCCGTTTCCTTGTCTGGAAATAGGGATTCGTTCACAACATGGTTCATGGAGCAACTCGTTCTGTGGCTTCACAGACTGTTCTGGCACAGGGTGAAGAAAGTCGAGGATCCAGAATCCGGAATCGCATCGTACGATCGCGAGACTCTACATAGATACACATCACACATCACAACAATCGTCGCCTCACTTTTGCCAATCTTGGCAATTGTCGTACTGTATTGTGTGAATTCGATGAAGATTCGGCTGGGTCTCATCGCCCTCTTTACTTTCACGTTTGCGGCGGCATTGTCATTCTTCACGGGCGCAAAGAGAGGAGAGATCTTTATTGCGACCTCAACGTGAGTTATGGATTAATCTTGGCAAAAAGAGAATGTTGCTGATGACTTGGTGATAGATTTGCCGCAGTCCAGGTTGTGTTCATTTCTACAGGGAATGATCTTTGATTCAGTGGACGATAGACCGCTTTCACGCGTTAAATAATCCATGCATGTTCTAGGATCACGCTTATCAGATATCAGGGATTCGTTAAGAAACAAATATTTCATCGATAAGCGCAGGAAGAATCAAGAGAGAGGTTGAAACGAAATATTATTCGTTTTGCCTTCTACCATTATAAAGAATCTCCTCACCCGCCAACACCACGAAATTACCAGCTAGGTTTTTTGGCAAAACTCTTTCCGCCGCCCACACTACGTAGCATTGAAGCGCGGACTTCGCCCCATCGTCTATTCGCTTCCCTCTCTGCTATCATCTTTCCTCCCGCCTTTTCAACTTTGAGAGGCTCCCGAGCCCGAACCATGATTCCCAGATTGATCCTCGCCTGTCTTGCCCTCTCGCTTACGCATATCAGCTTCAACATTTGCATCATTCGCAACCGCTTCTTCATTGTGCTTATCTTGCCTGCCTTTGTGACCACTCTTCTCGCCTTCCCTCCTTGATCAGCTGACATCAATCAGTAGGAGCACATTCTTGCCTCACCTTTCGTCTTCTTCGGCAAAGCGATGATATTCTTTCCGCCAAATCCAGCGAACTTCACAATGCCATGCTCAATGATTGTTTGTGACCCGAGGACGATCTGCCAGGGAATAGACTCGCCGTCTATGACGTGGAATGTGGTGGTGAAGATCTTTCGGAACCGTTTCCCTTTCCAGCGAAGGGTAATTGTACCAATCGAAGACAAGGAGCTGCCATTGAGACAAATGCCGTTGTTCTCGTGGCGTCTATCCATGCTATTGAACATAGCTATGTCGTGAAGTGTTTCGACTGTGATCCAATTGAGTTCGGACCCGGTATCCAGTGTCATCTTGCACTCAATATGGGCACTGAGGGGTACACTGAAGATCTTCACCGTCTTCAAGAAAGGATTTCCTGGCTCCTGGGAAGGTCAGAACTGTGCTAGCTTGAGCATTGTAGAATAGAAGATGGTTACCTTGTCCTTGAAAGCTCGTCTAAGTTTCTTCAGCAAGAGAGTTCTCGAGCGAGACAACTTTTCGAAGAAGGCTAGACACATATTGATTGGCATCTAGTCACTGATAGTGAGAGCTATGTAAGCGGTAGAATGCTGCAGAAATGCCAATTGAGAAGATATGGTAGTAAACAAAATGTAGAACACACTGTGATGTTGTGATGCTTGATGAAAGAATGTTCTGAAGTAGAAGGGGACAAACAGGAGGGGGGCGGGGGTTGGGTTTGTATGGACCATGATGCCTCGCTTTGGACTACAATGGCAGCTGCCGTGGTAAGATTTTGGAAAATAGCATCATTCATCACGTCTTGGTGCTCTTGCAAGATTTTGGCTTCGACCAATTCTCGAATACTTCCAGCACTGGTGTTGATAATATTTCTGCTACGACCAATGAAAAAACCTTGGGCAGCTTTGACCCGCCTTGCATTTTGACAACAGTCTTGGTGCCCTGCAATATTCCGTAAGGATCATGAAATACACTTGTATCGAAGAAAGGCTCATCCGAACTTCTACAAGGAAGCGGAATATAATATTTTGGCAAGGGCGCATCAGACGAGGGCTCAGCGGTCGCAAAGGGAAGCTACTACCTCGTGGCTTGAAAGTGGCCAGGATGGGAGTGAAAATAAATCACACGGGATAGACATCTCAGCTTTCCCTGTTGTTTTCAAGATTCTGGAATGAGCAAGTCGGAATATAGAGGTGGGGCCGGCGCGGCAGCTGTAGGTTTCAGTGTAAGAAGCCGTTCAGCAGAAGCCGTTCAGCAGTGCCCTTGTAAGATTCTGGCAAAGATGCATGCTCTGCTTGCAAGCCGGGCGACTGTCTCACTGCAAGGATGTGTTTTGTCGTTGGTATGCTCCGTGGGACGAATGGCTGCGGCTGAGCCCTGCAAGATTCTGGCCCGAGCCAATGACAGAGGCATTGCATGCAGGTCTGATTGTGCCACAGCACAAGACATAGGGGTAAGAGGTGACGAGCAGTCAATTTTTCCAAACTCTTGTCTCGGTACTGCACCCGTCTCAAGATTGACTGTCATTCTTTTTCTTTCCTGATATGCCTTTTCTTCAACGCAGTAATTCGCATACACACCTTCTCTCTAATTACCGAACGAGTAATTCCAAAGTTTCGGGCAAAAGATGAACTTCACCAAACGGAAGAAAGAGGCTGTCAAGCCTCCACCAGAGGATGTTTGGAACGACCACAAGAACTTGCTGCGAGGCCTCTACTTCAATTTCACGCTTGCAAAATTGATGGAGCACATGGGAATAAATTTTAATTTCCTCGCATCGTACGTCACGAACTTCCTATCTGCACGTAACGTTACTGATATGACATGTTAGTAAAAACCAGTATGAGAGAAAGTTCAAAGAATGGAACTTCAGAAAAAATCTCTCGTGCGAGGAATGGAAACACGTTCTTCGCAAGAAACGGAAGCGGGACGAAGACAACAAGGAGACTCGAGTCGTCGTTCACAATGTTCAAATTCCGAAGAAGAGACTCAAGAAGGAAGAAAGTCGATATACTCTGTCAGATCTGGACAGAATCTTCTCTTCGTGTATGTGCGGTTCTTGAACTGTAACCTGCGGTATTGACGAGAGATAGATCCGACTGCACCCTCCCCCGAGGGAATCTCCGTTGCTACACCACCACCGGCAGTGGTCGACTTGTGTATGCGGCGTATTCGAATCGACAATCTTCCATGCTTTAGACTTCCAGACTTGTTCGCCAACCAGAGTGAGTAACAGAGTTTATTTCCGAACTGTGGAGAGGAAGTATACTTATACAACTTTCAGACCGACCAATGCAATTCTTGTTTCGAAATGACCTTGCTCTCCAGAGCTGCGCTGAATCAATTACTTCTTCGCCACTCTCTGCGCCGTCCACTTCCAGGCCCATCGCCGAGATTTTAGGGAAGCCGTACAATTCTTCGAGAGTGTCAGCGACTGAGATGCAAGAAAACATTACTCGGCAATTCCAGCATGCCATTATCGAAAGTCACAATGGTGAGACTGAAAGTAGGATCGCCAAACTCCTTGGAACATCCGACAACGATGCAATGCAAGAATTCTTGACTTTCGTAGTGCAACTCGGATCAAACTGTAAACTCACAGGAGCCCAGACAGCGGAGGCAGAAAATTGGATCTCAAATCAAACCCAGCTATGCTTGGAGGGTTTGATCGAGTTACAAGATCAGGCAGTTCAGGCATGCTTAGAGACATTGCTCAACTACTCGAATGGGAGGCTCAACGAAAAGGTTTTCAATGCACTATTGATAGCCGATCGGAACCGTCGTCTATATCGTGGCCGAAGAAGTCATTTGCTGTATGCAGCAATTGAGATGGATCTGATTGATGCGGTCACACGTTTGGTGAATGAAGGGATCGATGTCAACACTGAGAACCAGAATTTCCGCGAATGGCGTCGATATCCGATTTCGAACACCCTTCTCGGAGCAGCTTCCAGCGTGGGAGTTGCCCGTATTCTCATTCGTGCTGGTGCCGATGTAGACGCTCCAGTCGACGACCACGAAGGCATCACTCCAGTTGTCTGCGCTGCCCAGGCCGGGAAAGTCGACTTATTCCAACTCTTTCTTAACGCCGGAGCCTATTTTGAAATCTTGAAGGCCGACTCAATGTTCGATGAACCTAACGGTCTTCTAGCTTCTGCTATAGACAATGAAGACTGCGAAATGGTAGAGATGTTATTAGACCTAGGTACAGAGTGTTCAGATCATCCTCGAATGTACTTCGAATTTGAGGAAGGGAAAGATCCCGTCAAACGGACTGAGCTACAGCAAGCATCTTATACAGGAGAAATAGCAGTTGTCAGGGCTCTGTTGACAATCAAGTCGGGTTTAAAGTCACTGCAGAGCGGCCATTACAGATGGGCGCCATTACGAGATGCCGCTATGGAAGGGCACTTAGCCATCGTGGAATTATTGATATCCGCTGGAGCCGATGTGGATGCCACAAGTGAAGCTACTGAGGATTCAATCGAGGAGGATGCCCAGGGCGTGCGATTGATACCATCTAGTGCGCTAATGGCAGCCGTCGAGGCAGGGGATAGTCCAACAGTAGATTGTCTATTGAGACATGGTGCTGATGCAAATGCTCCTGCTATCGGCACATACGGTACCAATATTTTGGCTGTGGCAGAAATCATCGGTAATCTTGAAACCGAAAAGTTATTGAGGGGGGCAGGAGCCAGGTATCAACCAGATACTCGGCATATGATAGCCAATGCCCAGTTCGCGGCAGCACGACAAGACCATCACAAAGTACAACAGATATGTGCTCTCGGCCTCGATGCTGCTCATCTTCTAGACACCAGTGAAAGAACTTGTGAACAGGCATACGGAAGACTGAGAGACGTCCTCGCAACTTTTGTAGCGGTATGTGGCCGGCAGCAGATCAATGCCAGAGGACCTGTGTCGCACCGCTGCGCTATAGAGCTTGCCATTGAACTATACGACGTGACACTTCTTCGAGAGCTTCATGAGGCGGGGGCGAGCTTCAAAGAAAATACTTCGCAAGGCCTATCATTGCTTCAATATGCCCTGGTGCGCGGGTCTAGTCACGAGTTGATCAATTGCTTGTTGAGCTATGGGGCAAGCACAAATGCACCGGCGGGACTCGAGGGCTCACGGCGGGTGGGAACCGCACTTGAAATTGCCGCGACTGACTGTGATCAAGAGACCTTCGAGCGCATATTGCTCTCCGACGATAGGCAGATGAATGATGCTTGTACGAGCAATATTTTCGTGAAAGCTATTTGCAACGGAAGAATTGGACTTTCGACAATACAACTCCTACTCAACAGCGGAGCCGATGCCAATGCTTCGGCAGCAGGAATATCAGCTCTTCAGGCTGCTGTCTCGCGCCCAAATATCAGTTTCTTTGACCTGCTTCGTCATAGAGAGGCAGTTTCCAAACCCGCTCGGCCAGAATCTTGCGGAACAGCTGTCCAAGCAGCTGGTATTTTCGGATCGATCGAAATGGTGAAGCTGTTATTAAGCCGAGGAGCGGATATTAACGCTCCTGCAGGAAATTATGGCAGCAGAACTGCCCTTCAAGCAGCTGTTCAATTAGATTCCTTTGCCATAGCCAAGCTACTGCTAGATAGAGGTGCAGACATCAATGCCGTTCCAGCACCCACGTGGGGTAGGACAGCTCTTCAAGCAGCTATCGATCAGGATTCACCTGATACTGAAATACTTTCAATATTATTAGATTACGGCGCCGACGTGAATGTCCCAGCGGCAATGAACTATGGGATCACTGCTTTGCAAGCAGCTGCATCGAAGGGTCACCTCAACATCGCTCTCAAGCTACTCAACATGGGGGCAGATCCTAACTCTCCAGGCTCATTACGAGAAGGCCGCACAGCCCTAGAGGGTGCCGCAGAGCACGGCCGACTCGATATGGCCCAACTTCTCCTCAACGCCGGAGCTTCGCCAACTCAAAACGCAATGTACTTGGCTGAGAGGGAAAGGCACTATGTCCTTGCAGACATGATCAAAGCAGCGCTCAAGGAGAAGGAAGCGAACGAGCAGAGCAACGCCCAGCGCGAAGGCAAAGAAGTTGTCAGATGACCCGAGCATGTAACAAACGACAATACCCAAGACAAGGTATGTAAAAGCTGCTCACTTGAGCGAGAGATTGCGAGAGGGAAGACACCATTTGCATAGCTGACCAGGCATACAGTCTTCAAGAATTGAATGATACTGTAACCGAGAAGGGGTCCTAGCTTGATAATTTCGTGATTTGATTGATTATGTTATGTATTTCCCACGGGGTTGTCTGCCGAGTATACCTACCTACGTATCTGCTGTACTCAGATGAAAGAATCCAACTCCATCCGTTCCGTCATGCGTCCATCCATCCATCCAATGTGCAATGCATCGTCCAAGTCTCTACATCGCATCCTATCACATCGCGTCGGAGCACATCGTCTCAAAATGCTTCATTCCAATCATTCCAACCATTCTTTTCCCCTATCCATCCTACACTCTTCAAAATGGAGAATCACTCCCTCCGAACGTCAAACTTACTCCTGAATGCTTTCCTCAGCCACCTTCTCCTCATCCTTCTTCCCAAACGCCCACCCCATCCAACTCGCCCTCTTCGCCTTCATATCTTCATCCCCACTAACCTTCCTATTCTCCGGATGATCCTGCACCAGCCTCAACGGCCTCGGCTTATTCCCCGCAAACGTCGTTGCCTTCTCCGCGCGCGGAGGGCTGTTGCTCGGCGGCGTGCTCACATCGCCGCTGTCGCTCGTGCTGCTACTCTCGCTCTTCATCCCAGGGAAGTTGCCGGCTGTGGGGACCTGGCCGGCGCTGGGGACACGGTGTGCTGCGTTGGGGTTTGTGCCTGTCACTGGAGGGGGAGCGAAGAAGGATTGTGAGTGTCGGGGGGTTTGGGGCCCGTGGAGGGGAGGGGAGGCGGGCCCGCCTTTGTACATTTGGTTGACGACGCTGGCGGCGCCGCCGGTGTATTGTTCGGATTTGGGACGCCCGGTTCGGAAGCTCGAGGAGCGGCCGAGGCCGAATGGGATGCTGGGCGCAGTATCTGGGTCTGTGAGAGCGGAGTGTGTTGCTGGCATCTGGGATTGAGGTCGTGGTCGCCTGGCTCCGCCCATAGCTACAGATTTTGCGCGCTGGAGGATAGACGCGCCGCTTGCTTGCTCTTTTGGGGGAGGAGGCAAGTCCTTGTCGACATTTGCCCCAGGCTTAAAGTCAGAAGACTGGTCGAGGATAGCTTCGAAGTCTTGGTGTTGAAGCAGGCGCTCGATGATCTTGTTGATATATAGGGTCAAGGCCTTGTTTGAGTCCTTTGCGGACTTCAACTCGGATTCCAGTCGTCTATAATTCTCACTTTCTCCTTCACCTGCTTCAGATAACTCGTCTGCCAGGCTCGCTGGTGCAGATCTGCCTTCTAGAGCGCTCAGGGCATCTGCATTGTGGGAAGCTGATCCCATGAAGTCGCTCTTGGCGAAATCTCCTGTCAATGTCTTCTCCGAGAGGAGCAGCTGATAGCTCTCATTGTCCTCCATCAATCGAGCATTTGTCATGCGGGCTTCTAAAAGTAATCGCTCGACTTCTTGCATACGTCCTCCTCCCATATTCTCTGATTCTACAAGCTTGATCTGGGCTTCTGCCAGCTCTAATCGCAGGGACTCGATAAGGCGATCTTTCTGGAGGAGGAGCTTGGAATTGTTTCGAGAGTCGCTGCGGTTCAAGCCAGATGGTGGTGCGAATTGGCTGTCAATAGGGGAGGAGTTGTTTGCTATCAAAATTAGTTATCGCCTTCTCAAACAAGATGCTTAACCTACAGCGCCTAGAGATTCTGCCCTCCTCATCTACATTCGACCTAGAATTCAGGGAATCCTTCAGTCGCTGGATGATTGTTTGCATCTCCTCCTCCCGATTAGAGTTCTCCTCTCTCTCCTTTGTCATCGAACTCCTTTCCGCCTCATATATCGACTCCATCTCCCGTCGTTGTCTAAGAGCATCTCTCTTCTCATTCTCCAGAGCTTCCAAGCGCTCATCACTCTCGTGTAGACGATCCTCAAGCTTCCCTTGCTCCTGTAAAGCTTCATCCAATCTCGATTGTAGAACCTGAGTCTGCTTCTGATATTGCTCGGACATCGCCTCCGTCTTGCGCAGGCGCTCCTTTAAATCGTCTAACACTGCGACCGTCTCTGCCCGAACGTCATCATCTGCATCAGAAGTCGTACTGCTCGAGCTCAAATGCGAAGCGCCGGCGCCAGGTCTCTGCATAGAAGCTCTTGCCGATACAGGTGTGCCGCCGCGGACTGATCGACTGCGCGCGACTCCATTTGCGGTTGCTGAAGCTGGGGCTGGAGATCGAGTTGGTCGTGGCGGCGGTGTTGATGCAGCCGTTGCGGTGGGATCTGTAGAGGGCCTGCGACCTGGGGTTGAGCTCGCCGGCGGCTTTTTCGTTGCTGCAGACATAGTAATAATGGGAAATGGTGGTGGGAGATAGTCCTCTTGTTATGGACAGAGGAATGTTGTTGCTCGTAGTCAGGAGAAACCAAGGCCCGAGTGTTTGGCGCAACGACGCAATAATTCCTAAGGTTCGCAACCTTATCCACGGCTTTGATAAGTCCAATACAACGACTTATGGTGATTGCTTGATAAATCTACTATGAAGAATGCAATGCGATCATGAGTATGTGTCTGTGATTGTTGTTGTCATAACATTCATGTGTCCTCTGCTTGTTGACATGGCAGTAATAATAAGGTCCTCGCGAAATGATTTGCTTGTTAATCCCAGTCGCATGAATCGGCGCGTCGGTACCATAATATGACAACAATAGGGGCTACGGGAGATGCATTTGATCTCCGGTATCATGCAAGTTGAAACGCTCTATCCAGGATTATGCTGGCTTATCAGGAAGTGATTTGAATGGTTTGACGTTCCAGAAGCTCTACAATTCTGATATCTGAACCACTTATTGAGGGATCATCCTAATGGCTACCAGACTTGAAGTATTTCAGGACCATATTGTGAACCCTATCAGAACTCAATTACTAGATGATTTGTTTCGAAGATATAGAAGAATTCCACTAGAGCAGTAAACGCGAATCCCATCTACGTGTGGGACTGGGAAGGTGGAAGAGTACTGTATGAATCTGATCACGTGCTCATACAACGTGACTGGATATCCTCAGATTCGGGATGGGCAGCTATTGATGTTCTATACTGCAAGATATAGAACAAGAAGACTTGATACGCACAGCGCTGTATTTCATATACATTAGTTCAATTTCTTTGCACAACATGCAAGTCACGACATGTGTTTGGCCTGAGTTTCGGCCTAAGGCGTTAATACTGGGTTCGCGCTAAATTGGCGCGATACACACTTGCGATACCAATTCTGTAATCTCGTTCGCGAACTTTTCTCCCGCAAAAACGACGCCGGAGCATCAACCACCACATTTCAAGAACAATCCGAATCTTGAATCAACGCAAAGATGGCACCTACCAAGAAGGCAAAGAAGACCGCTGACTCCATCAACTCGCGCCTTGCGCTTGTTATGAAGTCAGGAAAGGTCACCTTGGGATACAAGTCTACCCTCAAGACCCTCCGTTCTGGCAAGGCCAAGCTGGTCATCATCGCCGGTAACACTCCTCCTCTTCGCAAGAGTGAGCTTGAGTAGTAAGTTCCACATTATCTGCGAAGATAGACATCTGCTAATTGCATTCTAGCTACGCCATGTTGTCCAAGACCAACGTCCACCACTTCAGCGGAAACAACGTACGTCCATACACAATCTCCTTTGTCATACCATGAAGCTTGCCTCATCCTCAACGACCAGACTTTTCGTCTGCGAGAGACTTGCCTAACGATAAAGTCTCCCAGACTTTGGAGGGCCCTTTACTTACTTCTTTTTCTTCTTGCAGATTGAGCTCGGAACTGCTTGCGGTAAGCTCTACCGATGCTCGACCATGGCTATCTTGGATGGAGGTGATTCAGATATCTTGAGCTCCCAAGCCGAGTAAATGTCGCCAATGGACATGGGGAGATGGATTGAGGAATGATGGACTGGACACAATTGTATGTTCTGCGGAGCTTCTAGCATAGCGAATGATACCAGCCGGTTCTCAAGGAACAATTTTTCAACGAAGGATATGATATGCGCGTGTAGATGGAGCTGTGATCGATGTTTGTAAATTTTCAAATTGTTGGCCCGGAAGTCTATTTGGCTTCAATCTTCGATTCCTCGGACATCCCAGGTTTGTAAATTTGATGCTGCGAAAATCACAAATTGCACTGCACATTACGAGATCAGCCTCCCAGAGACCGAACTTATAGGTACCCCATAATGATCCGACTCTTTGGATGGCGTCGATTTGTGGTCCTGAAGGTGTAGGTATCGTTTCCCTCTGTTATCGGGAGTCAACATCGTCAAAATGTCTCGTAGCATTTCTAAGCAAAGATGGATCATTTCGACTCATCAGCAAAACAATTGCCCGTTCCCGATCCACGTAATTGAAAATGACTCTATCTGCCCAGATTCCGCAACTTAATGCGCACGACATTAGGATGATGACTCCTTCGGCTTTTATTCTTGACATTTGCCTCCGAATCTTAGGGCCCAACCCTCGTTTGTGTCTTGAGGGCGGCGAAGTGGGGCAGATGGATTGTGGCAAGCGAGACGTTAGCGTCCTTTGCTTTGAAATCGTACTCTGAGGTCAACCGCCTCAAAACCGCGAACTTCCCCGGAAGAGAACCAACGACAACTCCACCCCAACGACAAACCATCTGAAATCATTCAAGATGGCACGCCGCCCAGCGAGATGTTACCGTTACTGCAAGAACAAGGTCGGTTTCCTACCCTTCACAGGTTCTTTTGGCGCTGGGGAGATGAAGGGAGTCTTTGAGCGATGACGACCTTCGTGGGCGTCATCTTCAACGTCCCCTCGATATTTTCAGCGGTCAAATATGCATCTGCGAGCGTAAACTGACATATTTGCAGCCGTACCCAAAGTCCAGATTCAACCGTGGTGTACCTGACCCTAAGATCCGCATTTTCGATCTCGGCCGAAAGCGCGCAAACGTCGACGAGTTCCCTCTCTGCATCCACTTGGTTTCCAACGAGTACGAACAATTGAGCTCCGAGGCTCTGGAAGCTGCCCGTATTTGCGCCAACAAGTCAGTATACCCCGATGGAATAAGTGGCGTAGTGGAGTCAAGAACGAGTTACAAATCAGAAAATTCAATATTGGACAATGATACAAGACGCGCGGAGGACAGAGAAGGAAGATGGAGAAACCGAGGCTAACAATATTGTTCAGGTACTTGGTCAAGGTTGCAGGAAAGGAAGGTTTCCATCTCCGTGTCCGCGCTCACCCATACCATGTCGTCCGTATCAACAAGATGTTGTCTTGCGCCGGTGCCGATAGATTGCAAACTGGAATGCGTGGTGCTTGGGGAAAGCCAAACGGAACTGTTGCCCGTGTCAACATCGGTCAAATCATCTTGAGTGTCCGCACCCGTGATGCCCGTAAGTATACGTCATTTTCCACGCGGATCAAGATCTAACAAGTTGTCAGACCGTGCTACCGCTCTCGAGGCCCTCCGTCGTTCCCAATACAAGTTCCCTGGTCGCCAAAAGATCATCGTTTCCAAGAACTGGGGCTTCACCCCTCTTCGCCGTGAGGAGTACATGGAGAAGAAGGCTGGAGGAAAGGTCTTGGTTGATGGTGCCTATGTTCAGTTCTTGAGCAATCACGGAAAGTTGGCCGACAATGTCCGACGTTTCCCAGCTGCTTTCCAGGAGGCATAAATGGAGATTTGACGATATTTGCTTGGTTCGGTGGGGGATGAAAGGCGTACATTCGCAATGGCTGGATTTTCAGGGTGTCCTTTGACATCTGGTTCTAGTCCCATTGTAACCAGGAAATGATGTGGCTTTCGACTACAAATTTAGCTGTTTTACAATTCGCGTGAAGGCTGGATCATGGGGGTTCAAGATTTTATTTTGGTTGCTGGACTTTGAAGGATTCTTGCAGGATACCCAGACGTATTCAAGTGGATATGGCATATCTTTCACTTCCCTGCTCTGATCCGTTCGTCCCCTAATCTCTTGGTCGATAAGACCTCTTGGACATGAGATAACGGGAACTTGAAGCATTTCGAATTCCTTTTCAACTGTAACGTCACGATTATCTTTTCCTACACTTTCCAGATCTGCTTCATCCTGCAAATTCGGGTTGATCAATGTTTTCAGTACGAGCAAAGCGCTCACAAGAATAGACAACTTTTAAAGGAAGTCTCCTAGCCGGAACAGCTACGGACGAGCAGGTATTCATGTATTCACCACAACCGAGCTGAACCTCCCAACTTCCCCACCCGATCCTTCTCCTCGGATCATCTCAAAATCCATCACATCACATCACATCCCATTCTTGCATTGCATTTCAGAGCTTCCTTCCTATCCAGGAACAACCTGCGCTCTCCCCTCTTGGCTCAAAAACACATGTCCCTCCCCCCAACCGCCTAATTGGCCTCTCAAAATACCAATTTCCTAAAGCCAAGCCCTGGGCATGTACGTCTGATCTTGGCTTGTATTTAACCCCTCCTACTTCCAACAGCGACACCCACGTGCTGGGCATTTTTATATTGAGATGTTCTGTGCCATGGGAAAATATGGGATGTTCTAGGACTGCTTGAGGTGTATGTCCGAGATGTGTGCAGGTTGAACAGGCGGGAGGGAAGGTGTGTATGTACCTGCGTATGTATATAAGTACGGATAATGTGAGCTGAAAGATGAGGACCTTGTGAGCCAGCCATTCTTCTCCCTCATTCGCTCCCTCTTTGCCGTATCCTATACCAGTTACTAGGTATAAGTATAAAAACTCAAAATGCGCGTCTCAACCCTTTGGCCCGTTGCTCTCCTCGTCAGCATCTCGCAAGCTCAGACCACCGGACCGGGCGATTGGCAGGGTTCTACTGCGAAAAGCTTCATTTACATCGTGCCTGATGGATTCGGGACTGCGTCGCAGACTCTGGCAAGGGATTATGTTTCGGCGTTGAGGAATGGGGGGAATGTTGATAGGCCGGTTACGTATCAGTTGGCTGCTGATCAGATGGTAGGTTTCTTGCTCTGAATTTTATATTCTATGACAATAGGTGCTGACTGGAGGAAAGGTCCTTGGAAGTGTGAGGACTCAAGCGAGTGATAATCTGATTACGGATTCTGCTGCTTCTGCGACTGCGTTTGGGTGTGGTGTCAAGACGTACAATGCTGGTATGTCTATGCCTTGTGTCCCAGACAAGTGAGAAAAATCTGACCTTTGTAACAGCCATTGCCGTCGACGACAACCGTCAACCTGTGGGTTCAATCCTCGAAGCTGCAAAACTCGATGGCTTCAAGACAGGCTTGATTGCGACTTCCAGAATCACCCATGCCACACCAGCTTGTAAGCATTTCACTTCACTTCTGCCACACTACTCACATATTGTAGGTTACGCTGCTCATGTCATACATCGTGACTCTGAAGCCAAGATTGCAGAGCACGAGATTGGCTATGGTCATCCTCTCGGCTCTGTTGTTGACATCCTGCTTGGCGGCGGAAGATGCTACTTTAAGCCAAGCTCTCAAGCTGGGTCATGCAGAAGTGATAATGTTGATCTGCTGAAGTTTGGCAAGGAGAAGGGGTTCAATGTTTTCACTGACCGTGCTGGCTTTGATAAGCTGAAGGGTGGTGAGAATGCGAAGTTGCCATATGTGGGACTGTTTACTGAAGGTAAGGTTGATCTCAAATGCTGGAGAGAGAGCGAGAGAGCAATGCTAATGAACCAGGTCATATGTCATACGAAATCGATCGCCAGGACAGTCTTGAGCCTTCTCTTGTGGAGATGACCAAGACAGCACTCACATCCCTCGAAAAAGCAACTAAGAACACCAAGCGAGGTAAACATTACCCCTTCCTCATACCATGCCGCTGCCTTCCACCACAACAACTAACCTCTCCTCCCCATCTCAGGTTATTTCATAATGATCGAAGCCTCCCGCATCGACCACGCCGGCCACTCCAACGACCCCATCGGCCACCTCCACGACACAATCCAATACAACGAAGTAATGTCCTTCGTACGCACCTGGATCGATTCCCACCCCGACACAACCATGCTTTCCGCCGCCGACCACGAGTGCGGCGGCCTCACTCTTCCCGGCTACAACCCCATGACATTCCAAGCAGCCAACTCCTCCGCTGAAGCTCTCGGTTCCCTATTCTCATCATACAGCGGCCCCGACCCGTCTACCTTCCTCAAAACTGTCGTATTTCCCCGGTACGGTCTCCTCAACCCTACGGATGCGGAAGTTGCGAAATTGGTGGCGTTGAAAGGGAAGAGTGCGTTTTTGAATGAGATGGGGTTGATGTTGAGTTCGAGGGGTGGTGTGGATTGGAGTACGAGTGGACATAGTGCGGCTGATGTCACGCTGTATGGGTATAGTAGTGATAAGGGGGGCAAGATCTTGAGGCAGAATATGGCGGGCAATTGGGATAATACGCAGTTGCCGCTGTATATTGAGAAGCAGTTGAAGGTTGATCTTGGGGCGGCGACCAAGGCGTTGAGGAAGAGTGGGACGCAGTGGGTTGGGAGGAGTGTGGAGAGGAGATTTGAGGGGGAGGAGGAGCATCATCATTGAGGGGATCTGTAGAATTGTTCGGAAAGGATTTCGATCTTAGAAGAAGCCTGAGATCAGAGGGCTAGCCAAATACACAGGAATGGTAGAAGTAAAATGTCCCAGGTTAGTGTTGCTGCACAGCCAAGGTCGAGGATTCTCGCGTGTCAGCTCTGGTCCCTCTGATTCTTAGCGAGGATACAAACAACGGTCAACCGTGCTGACTTCAGCTGGCGTTTTGTTCCTTTTACTTCCAAATGTGATATAACTTATTTCAATAGACACAATCTTACTTTGGGATTCCCATATGTCAACAACTAATAGTGAGAAGAGGATACAGATTTCGCACTCGCTAAGGAGTCTCCCCTGCGCCGCACCAGCCCCTGTAATTTACCTCGCACCCGCACCGACGCCATTGGCCATTTCGTCAATAGACAAGCTGGAATGGCCCCCAATTCCCATATAGCCCTGTATGTTCGAAACAACGTCATGCTGCATCCTTTTTCAAGTGTTAATATCTCGTCTCTCCCGTTCCCAGATCCCAAGAGTGGTCGACGACTTCGAGGTCCCCAATTTCAGAAATTGTGCCCAGAATACTGATCTGGCAAACTTTCTTTACGTACAAGTCGACGTGATCTGAACCCGTTGCTCTGATTTCATGCTATAGAAGAATCCAGCCAATTTCGTCATACCAGAGATTCCAATCTCCATTCCCAGAGCGCCATCATGAGACTCATCAATTGCGAGACGATGCAATTAGAGTGGTTTGCAATCCAACCACCACCATATGCTATTCTCTCTCACACCTGGGATGGCGACACAGAGGTCACTTACCAAGACTACATCGCATACTTGGCCGGGCATGGCAAGCAACGTCACAAGAATTGGACGAAGGTGGAAAGATCTATTGAGATTACGCTCAATAGCAAGCAACGACTGAAATATATCTGGAATGATACCTGTTGCATCGATAAGACCAATACGCCAGAACTGAGTGAGGCAATCAATTCCATGTTCAAGTGGTACGCAAGGGCTACAGTTTGCTATGCCCAACTCGCCGATTTCGAATCAGACTTCTTGCCAACGCCTAGGATATCTGGCTACCAGCCTAATGGATGGGCTCGGGGGCACGGCCAAAACTATGAGATGCCACCACTGCATAGCAGCCTTCAGTTGACGGACATGTCAAAGAATCAGCTAAGGGGCTGTCGATGGTTCACCAGAGGCTGGACGTTACAGGAACTGATAGCCCCGCCAACGGTCGAGTTTTACGATGCCCACTGGATTCATTTCGGAAACCGAAACGAACTGGGCGACCTTCTGACGAGCATAACTAGGATTGACAAGAGGATATTCGAATATTCTGGGACTACGAATCGGGAGCAAGACGTCATGAGTATATTAAGCAAAATGACAATTGCAAAGAAGATGTCCTGGGCGCAAAATAGACAGACTGCCAGGGTGGAAGATATTGCATATTCCCTCCTTGGAATCTTCGGTGTGAATATGACCATGACATACGGCGAGGAGAATAAAGCTTTCATCCGTCTACAGAAAGAGATCCTTGCACAGTACAACGATCTCTCAATCTTCGCTTGGACTGCAAATCCGATAGGGCACGGCGTAGTTCCTGAATTCCGTGGCATCCTCGCACATTCCCCAGCGGAATTTGCAAACGCAGGATCGTACGAGCTTTCAAGAAACGCGATTGCCAACCCCGACTTCACACTTACCAACAACGGCCTCAAAATCAGCGCTCAAGTCCGTAACATACCGAACAGCAAATACCTCTTCCTCAGTTTGAACTGCTATGACCAGAACGAAGGGCCTCAGAATGTCCAAGGCATTACACTGCAACTCATCGGCTTCAATAAGTACAAACGTACGAACCCATCTTGTCTTGCCATCGAGCTCAACTCTTGGCCTTTGCAACCCAGGAAAGATTTCTTCATCTCATCTGACGACACCGATGCCGATACGGAGCATCTCTCCAGGAGCGAAAACCAGTCCTTTGTATTCGATTTGCAAGGTCTAGAATACTACGAGAAAATGCGAGTGAGTCATGATATGGCATGGGACGACAGCACAACGACATTCAACACCCACGGACTATCGAGTTTCAATGCATGTATCTGGTTCAGGACACGAGGCCGCGCAAGCGAGAAAGTCACGGAATACCTCATTGCATGCGGGACCGCCGCGACGGCTCAAGACGACCCATGGCTTTGCATCGTGAAAACAGACCATCAGGTCTACAAAGCAGCTATGGACCAGAATTGGGAAGCGATGGGTGCATTGGGTCGGCAGGCAGGAAAGCCACGGTACTCTGGCGCTAAAGCGGATGCTGCGATGAGCATCGAGGTTCCGTATGATGGGAAGGATATTTATGAGCAGAAGAGCGGGCTGAAGATTTCGGCGTCCATGGTGAGGGAGACTGGGACCAAGGTTTTCAGGATTCGTGTCCAGGCGGAGCGTTTTGATCATGGGGATGGTTGTGATAGTTGCTGTATATTTTGTTTTGATCCGAGAGCGATGAACTGCTCGAATGGAGACTGTGTTATCTTGTGATTGGTGGCTGAAACCGATCGAAAGCCGTGCAAGGAACCCTGAGCTGGGACAGGGACATTTAGTTGTGGGAAAAGTTGGGCAGCATATCCTACAAGGACCAGACTTCAGGCAAGGGAAAGGTGGGGAACAAGAGTGAGATTGAAGGCAGCGATGTTATGTTGATATAAAGATCTGGGAAGATGCGAGCTGCCAGATGCCGAGACTTCCGCTAGTGGTTTTCAGAAGGGTAGCAGGACGATACCAATTTGATTGTGCGCCTTGATTCGAGATTTCTTTTTCATGTCAAGGCGTCGATTGAGAACTGAATAATACATCCGTATGAATGAATACATGGAATTGTCTTGAGATCTGGAAGCGAGTATTGTTGATAACGAGGTTCCGGTGCAATATTGTGGAGTTGAGACCGAGACCGGATGCTGTCCGCTATACCAATATACTCGTGGTCTTTGCCCCTTCCCTGGCATGAACGATTGAAAGACCTAATCCTTCAACACCTGTTCTCCTTGCATGTAAGAAGAGTCGTACCTCCTCCCGAAGCTGCGCCAGATCTTGAGACCTCCCTCGGCTGAGTAGACCTCACCCCGCGTGATTTAGACCCCTATTTGCACATGTCCAAATGCGTCCTCTTAATGCTGCACAACCGCGGAGTAAACAAAAGAAGCAAGGATACGCGTTTCAGGTTGTTGGTTCTCCACAACCTAAAATTGAGGAGCTAACGATTTTCAGCTGAAATGCCCTGATCGACGTGACGATCTCCAAGACATGTCCGGATTGGGACAGCAGAGTGCACGGTTCCTTTGAAAGGGGGAACATCACCAAAACAACCCTCCAAATACCTTCGTAAGCTGCAATACGAGGCGTTAAACGTCCCTTATGTATGAAATGAAATAAAGATGACGATGTTATAGCCATGTACAGGAGGACACAAGTGCTTCCAGGAAGTTTCACGCTCTTAAGCGACGTGCTGAGTACAGTTGCATCTGCCGTACCCATGTCACCCGAAGATCGCAATCACATCTCACGGCCCTTCTCCCCCACAAGACCCCTAAAACAGACATGTCAAGCAGTTGATCGAAGCTTATCTGTCGACGGTGAGCTGTCTTCCGTGCTGAGTGATTGAGATCTTCTGTTGCTCTCTACGTCATTTGATCGAGTAGGTTGATCACGATAGGTAGATGGTGGGTTATATACTCCCCTCGCTGGAGCCGAGGGGAAATATTGATTCCTCTTGTCTTGCATCCGCGATCGAAGATCAAAGTCATTCATTTTGTCTAGTATTGTAATACATAATTCACAGCCATCCGCAGAACTTCACAAGAACACGTCCATTTCCAGTCAATCCCCAACGCATCTCATCACTCAATTCTCTCCGCTCTACCAAACAAATCAAACATCGCCCACCATGCAGTTCTACACATTCGCCATCTTCCTCGCGACACTCACTCTCTCCACACAAGTACTGGCAGCGCCAACACCATACATCAAGAAAATTGACAGTCCATCAGGACGTCCCAAATACGTCTGCGTGGACTCGGACCTATCCTGTCTCACGAAGCGAGCGTACGACGCCGTCACATCATCTGACATTGGAGGGTTCATCGGACATGTCATTAGCTCGACGACGGGAGGAGTCAGCCATGTCGTGAAGGAGTAATTTGAAGAGGTCAAGAATACTTGATCGGCCTTCGATCTGGTCTTAGAAGTAAGCATAATTATTTTGTGCTAGTTGTGGAACACTGCTAACAGCTTTTCAGATCAGATTCACATGACCTTGACCCGTTTCCAAATTTGACTTCAGTCATTGATGAAGTCTGCAGGGCATCGCTACATCCGCGATTCACGCGAGGGCATGTCGCTTCGCGCGCTGTACCACATCTTTACGGGGCTAAAGGGCAACAAGCTCTTGCATGGAAGCTAGGCTGTCAAGAGAAAGGAACAGCCCCCGGGGCATCACCAACGACGGATATATGTCGTTGCTTAATCTTTAATGTATATAGTACCACCACGTCACCCTAACAGGGCATTTTCCTGAACAATCAAATACACTCTGGATTTGGAGAAATCCATAGAACTAGAAATAGCTGAATGCAAAATTTCGAACTACTCACCGAGTCCCAGCTCACAAATCTAAAATCACGACTTTTGTCATCCATCTAAACCCTTGAAAGCCCACATTCCCAACTCCTGACATACCTCCAACCATTGTGCCCTCATCCCCATGCAGTCAAATTTTGAACACGCTCCTCGATCAGCAAAATGCACAAAACAAACTTCCGAAACCCGGCACACCCCCAAGAGAAGTTGCAAAATCAACAATATCTTTGAGGTTATTGTCACAGAAAGACCCGCAGAAACCTTCGTTCTCGCAATCGATGGACCATTTTATTCTCGCGTTTGGTGATGCATTTGCTTCATTACCCTCATCGAAGACGCTGACTAGCACTGATCCGGATTCTGGGTAGGTGTATTGTCCGTATCTGCGGGGTTCAAAAGTCAGCGGATGGTTTTTGAAAGTCAAATTCTCCTCTTAGAAGGAGCCGATATTGGGGCGTTCCCTTACTCAAAATCATATCCGGGCTCACATGGCCCGCCACCCGGAGGACATTTCCCATTGTAGTGACCCTTCTTCGTGACTCTCGTCTTCGCAACAGCCGGGGCGATAGCATCGATCAAGATCTTCTTCATGCCATCGACATGATCGCGGGACGAAAACCAGCAATCGTTGAATCTAAGCTTGCAAACACTTCCAATCTGGTATGATGTTCCGGCACACTGGATGCCTTCATCATCATCATTGATATGGCGGAATGCGTTTTGAGGTTTCCATGCCTCGATCTCAGCATTGGTCCCTTGGACTCGTACTGTGACGTCTTTCTTGGACATGGCGTAGTCAGTCTTCGATTTCTTGGCCGCAGGAGGAGGGTTGTCCGGTGGGTGGTAGCAGATGTAGGCCGATGTACAGGTCTTCCCATCTGCGAGCGTGAATGCTGCATGACCATGTTCGGCCCAGCATTTGAATTCGTTGCCGTAGGTGTGTTTGGCGTCGCCTGCGTAGCTCTTTGACTCAGACCAGTCTTTGATGGCTGGATTGATCCTGAAAGATTTCAGAGTCAGCACAAATTCGGAGGAAATGAAAACTCCGTGGGATAGACTTGGGCTACACACCAAACCTGGAAAGTGTCGCCATTGGGAAACTTGGTTGCAACTCCACTACCCCTCCATGGGTAGGAACCATCCCAAGGGACGTTTGCGATCATGTCTGGCTGGATCCATTTGGTGTTTCCACCGCCTGGGTTGTATGAACCAGAATAGTATGCCATTTCTCGGGATGTCGAAGCACCATTGGGAAGGAGTCCGATACCACAATCTACCAGCATCAGATGCTCATTCGGTCGGTATTCCCTCGTGTTGATGGTGCTCGCTGCTGTAGAGCCCAAAAGCACGAGACTGAGCGCTGTAAGTGTACTCATTTTGGAAATGTATGGAAAGTAGGTTCTGAAAAAAGAAGGAAGAGAGGTATCAGTATATGATGATGGACGTTTGTTCTGGAAGATGATTTGGAACAGTATTTTCTGTGGCATTGGCTTCGGTTCATATACTTCTCAACTTGCGCAATTATCCGGCCAAATTTCTCCCCAGTATCTTCTGAAATCCAATAATACCACTATAGTTGAATTGCATGATGCACATGTCCTTTGATTATCTCTTGGCTTGAAGCTCTTTCGATGACATTGCTGCGCATCCAGAGGTCGAAAATCCAAAATGTGGCTTGCAAAGTCAGCGCGTCGAAGATTCTTCTCGATTATTGTGGATTTGGAACGCAAAAGTCGTGTCATTTCATCTTGTTGCTTACCTTCAGCTTGCATTCTGGTAAAAAAGATCTTACCTATTGTACTGGGGTACACGGCTTCGGTGTACTCCGAGGCGCTGAAGCGAAGGGCTGAGTGCATACATCAGGTAGAGTGTACCTGGGTATTTACCGAGGCTCGCCTGCACTGCCACGATGCTTTCACCCCGTGCCAACCGCACGTTGTTGCTCCAAGACGAGACTTCGAAAAGGCCATCATGATTGGAATCTTCCATCTGAAGCGCTTCCTGCTGATCAGCCCTAGTGCCCGTTCGAACAGAAGATTGCGAGTTGAAGTTGTTGAACACAAGCCTGACATCACCTTCGAGCAACGAGCGATGGGCAATCTAATGGACTCAGCCTCCTCAATCCCTTCGCACAAAAAAGTATTCTAATTGCTGGTGTCAAGTATAGCATATCTCTGAAGAACTTCTCATAGTCTGCTCGCCTTGGTCCTGGCAGTATTTTGAATACTGTCAAGTGCTGCGAGAGAGTGTCGATCAAGAACATTTTTCCGTCCCAGCATCCCACGACAATTCCAAAACTTGTTCCGAACTAAATCTAGCACCCCTAATAAGTCGTAGAATGGCATTTCAGTCATCCCCCAGCCCTGCCAGTAAACTTGCACTAGGTGCAAAGAATACACTCCCTGTCGTAGCCGTCGAATAATCCAAAATCCTATCGTGCATTCCCTCCGGCACACCGACAAACATCCTTTGAAGCATCTTCTCAACTACCCACAGCCTTCTCGAGTATCCAATGAAATAAGTTCCAAACTCCCCACTCCCAGGACTTCCAAACGGCATATTGTCCCTCAGTATATCATGCTCATTGCCTTCCGCATCCTCCACAGTCGCCAAGCTCTTATGGCTCATCTGCTGACCTTCAGGGGCGTCGTCAAGTTCAATATTATCCAACTTGGTTCGCCCAATCACAGCTTCTTGTTGTTCCGTTCTCAGTCCTCGCCAGGACTTGAGATTGTGCAGGTATTTCTGCACGACGATGTAACTTCCTCCCACCTGAGCAGTCCCACTTTCAGCGGAAACATCCTCCTGAGCGACCAATACAGACTCCGTGACTGCTTGTCCAACAGGATTCGCAGTCCCATCAACGAAACCCAACAGATCCCTGACGTCAAAATACCGAAAGCCAACAGTCTCGTCTTCGACTTTGACGGATTCACCAAGCAAGTCCATAAGCTGTCTCTCGAACTCGAAATTCAGATCCCTACGCTCAGATCGGATGTGGAAGAGTAGATCGCCGGGAGTAGACGGAGCGGTGTGCGTCTTCCCTTTGACTTCTTTGAATGGTCTCAATTCAGATGGGCGGGGTAGGCAGGTGATTGCGTCCCAGACAGAGGACCCGATGCCGACTGTGCAGGCAAATGAAGCATTTAGATCTCGGATTGAAACATTCTTGGCGAGACCACTGATTCCGGAGAGAACGGATCGTATCGTTTTGATTGAGTCCGGGGTCTGGATTGCGGAGAGGACGAGGAAAGTTGCTGAGCAGGTCAGAGGTGCATCGACTTGCTGCGATTCGATCGGGACACGTCGAGACATCGCTCTTTTCGAAATTGTTGGAGGTAATCGTCGTTTTTCTACTTGTGCGATTGAGTAGCGCTGATGAGCTTGTCCCCAAGTTGAAATGGCGTGGTGCCCCGTTCGTTGATTCTCCCTCAATGTACCGAGTTTCAGGAGGGGTCTAGCTGCTCCGACTCTCGTCTCTAGGATCGACTGACCTTTAATTCCTATACAGACTGTTTTGAAGGCACAAGTCATACTTACACTCCTCTCTTCAAGTCATGGGCTGATATTTGAGGTCAGGACCTTGAGTATGTAACCTTAGCGTTCTGAAGAACCCCACATTGTCATGCAAGTGATTAGTAATGAGTAATCCACGCAATGTCACAGGCCGATACCCGGATATCGTGAGATTGGGACGCTTACATGATTGAGCGTCAGGAACATATTTGGCTTGGATTAAATCAGATGTTCGGGCCCGAGTGCTGATCGAGAAACGGCGGCGGGGTAAAACTCTAGTTTACACTAAATCTAAGGCGAATCTAAGCGAAGGTCAATCTAAACAAAGCTAATTCTTGCCTCGCGTGGAGATAAAATACAATCACTCGGGGCATGGTGGCATATTTTGGAAGAAGTCCCTAAAAGGCAATTTGTATGATAGTGGTATCCGAGTTGGTGCAGCCTTCAACAAGTAGTGAAGGGTCTCTGGAGTGTGAAGAACAACGCGCTTCTCACATAGCGGCTCATGGGGCGAGGCACAGGCGAAGCTTGCGCTGGTCTTGACCAGGCAAAAAGTTGATGGACAACGGATAAAAACGAAAATTACATTTGCCTAGGGCACTAACAAAAAAAAGAATTCTCTTGAGAATCAATCGGTTATTGCCCCACCACGTGGTCATTTCAGAGGGGTAACGTTTCGACCTCGAGATCTGTTCTTAGACATAAAGCAAATATCAGACTTCGCAAAGCTTATTCAGATGCTCCAAGAATTTGCAACAGATGTTCGCTTCACGGCTTAAAATTGTGGAAATCGGCTGCCATGTCAGTTTTTGAAGCCAATTTATGACCCCCAATGTCAGCGACAAGGGGTTTTCAGCAACTGGACTTGATTGGCTGAAATGTACGAGCATGCTTCACAATCCCTGACATTGTGAGAGTCATCATCTCGCGCCGTGATGTTTATCGCCTCTGCTCATCACCTTAATCTCCAGCGGTATCTTTGCAGACCTCCGTCGCAGAATGTTGGCAAATATTCAGCCCAAACGTAGAGCGAGTACGCCGAGAAGCAAGAATGGCTGTATTACCTGTGAGGTTTTCGGACCACCCCCTAATAATTAATTCAGATTCTAACATGCTTTTACAGGCAAGTAGGTCATCCCAGGGAGCCGATATCATTGGACTTGGAGTAGGTTGCCTAATGGGTTCAGGATCCGCCGTGTCAAGTGCGATGAAAGGAGGCCAAGTGTAAGTGATGATAAGAGGGATGTCGGAGTCTCTGGTCAAACCACTGATCTACCGACAGTGTATTCGATGTGAGAAGTTCGGAATCGATTGCGACGGGTACTCGTCGCCAGATCCATCGGTGTTGGTCCAAAGGAAGACCCAGGTTCCGCTGTTGCTACCGAGACCAGCATCAATTGCCCATGAAAATTTGACCAGATCACCAAATGCGAAAACAGAGAACCAACACCCGGTAAGCTCCCTCAGCTTTCACCTAACAGCAATAGGTTTGCTTACAGCATTCCTCTAGCGACGAGCTGCACCTCAGCAGCTGCAAATATGGTCACTCAATTCTGACCCCACTTTCCACACCGAGACCGAGCACATGTATTTCAAAGTGTTCCAAGATCGCGCCGCCTTGGAGCTTTCTGGGTACTTTGATACAGATTTCTGGGGACGAACTATGCTTCAAATATGTCATAAAGAGGAATTTGCGCGTCATGCTGTGATTGCTCTAGGAGCGCTCAGCGAAACGATGGACGTGGTACGATCAGATAACCCGTCCTCGCGGACCCCTGAGGAAATTCGAAGAAAGCATCATCAACATGCTCTTCGCCATTACGGGAAAGCACTGAAACTGATGCGAGAAGTACCCAACCGAAAGGGCCAGGCCTGGGTCAAGTATGCTCTACTGTCCTGTCTCTTGACAACTTGTTTTGAGAACTACATGGGCAATCAAGAAAGTGCAATCGCAGCAGCTAAAGCTGGAGTTAGGCTATTTAATCAAAAGGCAACAGGTGGCTGGTGCGAGACAGAGACCGACTTATACAGCGCCATTCGGCAGCGATCATCTGGTGATATCGACCTGATGGGCACTTTCGATCGCCTGGAAGCCATTATTCTTTTGCAAAGCCTTGGCCGCCCTACCACAGATCCTCAATCACTACTGCAACTCGAAGAAAGGACTCCTTTTAAGTGTACCATACCCACCCAGTTCCAGACTGTGAGGGAAGCAAGAATGTATTCCGACTTTCATACCAAAAGAGCACTTGCATGGCAAGCCATTAATGCTCAACGGACGACTCTTGCGGACATGGATTTCGGGACGGATGACTCAGGAAGGGTAACAGTGAGGATTGATGAGTTTACTCAACGAGCAGAGGCAGAGTTTGGAGAATACAGGCAAGCCAGAGAGACATGGTATCAGGCTTTCCGACCAGTCTTTGAGGGATCGAGGAAACGCCCTGGCAGCAAAGAGTTCCTTGGAGCGTCAATGCTAATGATCCAGTACGTTTCTGCAAACCTTATGTGTGTGCCGCCAGAAGAGGAGTCCGAGATGATCTTTGATCAATATACTTCACAGTATCGCACGCTCGTTTATTTGTCGCGAGAGTTGCTGGAGACATTTCCTCGCACAAAAGCTCGGAAAGCTGTATTTTCATTTGATGATGGCTTGGTGGCGAGCTTGTTTTCAGCTGCAACTCGCTGTCGCGACAGAAATATCAGGAGACAGGCAATCAAGTTGCTGGTTGAGCATCCACGGCGCGAGGGACTCTGGGACAGCGCAGCTGCGGTGAAAGTGGCCTGCTGGCTTGTCAATCTGGAAGAGGAGGCGATGCTTGATGGTTCTGTGCCTGAGAGTTCGAGGTTGAGGATAGAGAAGATGGACACGAACTTGATGGAGAGAAAGGTTGTCGTTCTATGTTCGAAAAGGAATGATGCTTCTCAAGCAAGATACGATTTGGAAGAAGTGGTATTGTCTTGGTAAAAGAAACATGGCAGGAGACGGGGCGGGAGAAGACTAATTTCACCCTAAGAGCCGAGGCCAAAAAGCAAGCGAAGGTCAATACTTCTGTTTTGTCACCTGCTCGAGACAAGCTGTCAGTGAACACTGCTTGTTGTGTGTACATTCTTCAAGTGAATACTGCTTATTGTATGTACAATATTTTCCTATTTGACTCTCCAGACCTCAAGCCCAGTTGTGAAGTCCGTCCAAAAGCTATGTGCATTGCGTTTCGCAACTCCGCTACCACAAATTCATAAACCTAGCTAGGCGCTCCATTCACCTGTCCACTTAGCCTCAATCAGACTCATACGAGAGCCTTCTGGTCTCCTAGCTCCGAGATATTTGAATTTGGGATCGGCTTTCTTGAATAAAGCTTCCCAGTCACCTTCCTCGCATTCCTTAGCATTCATCGCCACCATCATACAGATATCGAGGTTTCTACCAAGATCAGCAACCACATCAAGACACATGCGCAGTGAGGACGCATACCTAGAGGTTTTCTCTTCAAATAGATGTCCAGTACCGGGTGCAGGTAGGCAGCCATCATTGATCAATATCTTCGCACCTCGCTTCAATGCCGGGATTGCAGCCTGCAGGATCTTGACTGACTCATCATCATCACCCCAGTTGTGGAAGATCCAGCAGTAGATGTACACGTCAGCACCCTTCACAATTTGAGGTGCGAAGAAGTCATGCTTCTGGAACTGAATGTTTGGTCGCTTGTGTTCGGTCTCCATGTTATCTGTAACGTCGATGTCGATATCCTTGACGACGATTTTGAGAGCGGGGAAGGCGTCTGAGATAGCAGAGCTGGTAAATCCATTACCACCACCAACCTCATGATGTGAGTGTCACTGGAAACAGAAAGGTAGACTTGTAACTCACGTCGACGACGGTACCTCCACCGACTTTGCCCCAGTCATATCCTTCCACTAAAGAACTTGGCTCATAGCCATCTCCTGAACTGAATAATGCCATTGCAAGACCAAATCTCTGAACTCGATCCGGGATCTTCTTTACTTCTTCATAGAGAGACGTTTGGCCAGGATTATGGAATCCAATCGACACGCCTGTTTCTCTCTTGCTCTCTGAACCTGGCCATTTGTCGAGTGCCTCGCAATTATTAGCACCACCCAGTAGGATGGTTTCTGTTTGTAGCTCAGCCCATGCTGCAGTCCGTGGATCATTCGAGAATCTCGGACATAGAATTGTGCGCAATGAAGTCCTTTGCTGGCTCATAAAAGATGCCATTGGACATTGCATGACACATCAATCTGTGCAAAGCTATCGGTTCTAGCCCACATTTCGTCGAAAGATCCGTATATGAGATCTGCTCGTCCAAAGGAACATATCTCGCAATTGACCAATGAGAGACAGCCTTCAGACTGAGAACGTTCAGCCACTATAGTGGAACGTTACACAATCAGCTCGGGTACCGATGACAGGGCAGTGAAAACATGATCACGTAACGCTTACCTCCCATGCCATATCCCGAATCGTTTGCACCTCTCCAATCAATTTTCGATTCAACGCAGGGATCATATCAATGATTTCCAATCGTGCCTCCCGCTCAGCCTTATTCTGGAGGTCAAGCGGTGCGTCCAGGGCTTCGCGCAGCGAAGCTGCAAGAGTGGCGAGACTCGCCGTAGACATGGTGACGCAACTTATGCTGTACAGATGTCAGTTTTGCAGAATGTTAATGATCGAAGACGAGATCTCGGAGTGGATGAGATGTCTGTAAAGGTTCAGCGCGTGCACGTCCAATCGAGACTAAGTAGATTGGTCAGATAGGAGAGCGGCCCGGTCCTGTATTCATGCTGAGGACGTGGTGGCGGGGAAGTATATTCGAAATGGATATTGATAGGTCAGCTTGGTAGATTCTGTGCAACCTGCCTTTTATTCTGGCCTTTGTCCAGATCGCCAGTTCCCGACCTGATGTTATGCTTCACTGCTCTACTCCACCACTCTACCCCTCAGTCACTGTGTTCGGAATCGCTTCTTCTGTGCCACTTTCAGTCACACGATGCCTTCTCCAAGCCAGAGTCGCCGACAATCCCTTCAAATCTGGATTCACCCACCAATGTTTGATAACCGACAATCCGATTGAGGCCGCGGAAGCAAGGGCTGAAGAAAAAGACGACGGGTATAGTGATGATAGAGCCAGCAACAGTTCTGCGGAGGTGATAGGAATTGATCTGAGTCCGCTTCAGCCACCATGGGTGCCGCCAAATCTGCGGTTTCTGGTCAATGATCTGGAAGACGAATGGATCTATCTTGAGAACCATTTCGGCTACATCCATGTACGGCATACTTTGCACTCGACCAGGAAGCCAGCTGCGCTCATGGAGCGAGCGATGAAGTAAGTGCAAAAAACATGCAGACCATGAAATGCATTCTAACAAACAAAGGCATGCCAAACCTGGAGGATGGGTCGAGTTCCAAGAACTCCATTATCACCCACACTGCGACGACGGATCCCTCGATCGACCATACCCCCGTGCGAGAATGGCTCGAATATGTACGGGATGGAGTTGCGAAATTTGGAAGTGACCTGAATGGAGAGACGAAATTGCGAGAGAAAATGGAAGCAGCGCGGTTCATCAATATTGAAGAGCAAGTTTTACGCTGCGCGATCGGAACATGGCCGAAGAACAGAACGCTCAAACTTGCCGGATTATACTGGAGGATTACAATATCGAATGGTTTGATGAGTGTTGCGAAAAGGCCGACGGAGAAGGGACTTGGTTGAACTGTTGCGGAGATTGAGGTATTTCTTGTGGGTGTGAGGAAGGCCCTGCATGATTCCTCTTTTCATTCGTACATGAAAGTTGTGATTCCGAGATGTCAATGGATCTTGCGATACCATTCTGACAGGTTTCCCCAGGCCACTGCATATGCTTTACGGCCAAAAGCCCTCAGAAACCACCACGGCCAACAAACCATGAAACATGAGGTCTCAGATTTGTGGTAAAGACCTTGAATCAGAGTAGAAAGCTCCTAGGAAGAAGGACTGTGAAGTGGCTACTTCCGGAACATTATGTGAATGTCCATCCGAGCGGCGTTTTGGTCCCAAGACTCAGCGGGCTTCACACCCATCTCAGCAGACCCGGCACCTTCTTCCACCTCCATAACAGACCCCATCCACCAAACACGGAAGAAAGTCCCGTGAAGACGATCAATGGGCCGTACGTCGTTCCATATCCAAACCCACCGATCGAGGCCTCACCACCAGCCTTAAGGAGAGCCACACTTGCAAGTCCACCACTTACATACCCGATCCCTCTCGCACCATTCAACAACCCATACAGCATTCCCGTATCGATAGCTTCATTGCTCCTCGCAGCTTCGCTCTCCAGCTCATTAATTACGCCTCCCCAAGTAGCCGAATATCCGCCAGCAAAGAACCCGAAAGTGATCGAGAAGAGCACCAGCAATCCCATGCTACCCTGCGATGTCAAGCCCCAGAACAGGAAAGCTGCGAGCGCAGAGCAAAGAGCTGAGATAGACGTCACAGTCGTGGCCGAGAGCGGGAAATGTTTATTGTCGCTCAAATACCCGAAGAAAGCCGATGAAGCAATACCAGGGATATTGAACAGCGTCAGCAAAAGCGTTGCAGAACTCTGAGACAGGAGCGTGACTTCGTGGGCATATGTGTTGAGATATGTCTGTGGGATACCATAGCCAGAGCTTTGCAGGATGATGGCTATGCCGTAGATGTAGATCGTACGATGGCGGAGGAAGTTCCAGGGTATTCTCCTCGCACGAGGAGAGGTGGTCGAGAGGGAAGAAGGATGAGCTGGGATCAAGAAAATGGCTAGGAAGCTGGTTCCTGCAACGATAGCGGCCCAGATCCTCATCGTTGTCCGGAAGCCATATGCGTCGAGCATACTTCGGACGAGGAAGGGACAGCAAGATCCGACGATGTTCTTGCAGCTCAGAACGACACCGTAAGCCACGGCCCGATTGTTATTCGTGAACCATTCGCCGAGAGAAAGTGTTGTTGGACTGTATATCAAAGCACACCCAAGAGCTGCGAGAACTCCTTGAGTGGCAATCAAGTGCCAGGTTTGAGTGCTGAACGAGGAGAGTAGGAAGCTGAGGGTAGTGAGAATTGTGCCGCATATTGCAGCTGTCTGGCGATACCGCGCCCATCGTTTGGTGAAGAGCGCAAATAGGAATGGCATCGACAAATACATCACTCCATTCGTTGTTGTGCCAATGATACCAGTTGCTCCTTGGTTGCCTTGAAATGTCCAATCGCTCGTGAAGTATTCTTGAAAAACTCCATAGCTCATTGCGAACCCTGTGGATGTGATCAGAGCTGAAGACTAAAAGCGAGGTGCATACCCCAAATTGGTAATTGAATTATTGCTGATCCAACCAACACCGACGCCCTCTTTCTCTTGGACTCCGATTGTCTGGAGCTTGCTTGCTCGAAGATGGTTGCATTCTGCTCCATATCTGCTCTGTGAAACCTTTGGTCACTTGCCCCTGGTAGCGAGGCTTGTAGAGCAATGTTGTCGGTTCTTGAAGCCATTGTGAGATTTGAAGCTTACCTCTAAAGCTTTGGGGGGACTTGGCTCTACATATAAGCAATGACGGGGGCGGTTGCCCGATTGCGGAGAAAGGCTAACCAATTGGCGTGGGATCGTCAGTGGCAAGGACCCCACAGTGAGATCGATTCAGGGAGGTGAGCACGCGAGCATCAAAAGTGGGTGTAGTGAGTTCATCGATGATCGGTGATGACATTAATCACGGCAATATTGGGCATGAATTTTTCACAGTATTTCATTCATGGTAAATACGCAAGGTCAAATCTCAACAGAGAAGTTTACCTCAACTAAGGCTTGCCAGACTCACCTGAGCACTGTCCACTCAACTGAGGGAAAGAGGGCCGTTTCTCAACAGAGAAGAAAATACAGACTCACCAGAGATCTGTATCAAAACAGCGACGAAATAAAATAGCCTCAAAAGAGAGCTAAGGACACACTCATCAGAGATCTGGGTTCTCAACTGAGAACTAGATAGTCTCAACTGAGATCTGTTAACAGCCTCAACTGAGGACTATGGATAGAAAAAAGGGAGAACAAATCACGACACAGGAGGTGGCTGAGGACCAGTACCAGTACGAGAAGTACCAGCACCGGCACCAGCCCTGGATTAGCAGCGGGGCCAGTTGCAGGAGCAGGAGTACTGCAACCGCCACCACCACGAGCCAGCTGTGGTTGCCTAGCAGCAGCAGTACGGCGCCGCGCAGGACCAGAAGTACGATCGGCACGGATGGCAGATGGGCGAATGCGAGAGGGCGCCATGGGTCGTGGCACCGGATTTCGAGGGCGAGTCAATGTTTGTTGATCTTGGATTGCAGGATGAGTGGCCAATGATTGTCCATGGAAGTCAACGATATCCATCGCAACACCGATCTGCCTAGTCCAGGCGAACATGAAGTTATAGCACTGGCAGAAGGTGCGCCACCGGGTGTCATCAGTGTTGAGGCGGACGGCCGCTGAATCGTCCCAGCATTCCAAACACACGACCAGGGTTCGGTTTCGCATTTTTGATACATGATCTTAACACCAGGGTACAATCTATGGATTTCACGCAAGCTAGGTTGGGTCTTTTCTTACGCCTACAAGTGCATTGTAGGATTGTTCAGCTGTGGTAAAACAGGTGTACTTCGGAACATTACCAGTCCCATTCCATCCCCACGTCGGTACATAGTCCGCTCCTTTGGCAGCAATGATGTCCTCACGGATAGCGGACATGGGAAGGGGAATGTGGGGCCTCCAAGGACCAGCTGGCTGTTGCATCAGTCGAGGTGGCTGCATCGAGTGTTGTAGTTGGATGGGATGTCGTGGTAGAATCTGTTGTGGTGGTTGCTGTGGTTGGTTTTGCATCATTGGTTGGTATCGCATCTGAGGAGGTTGTGGTTGCATTCGAGTTGGCGCCGTGTTTTGTGCACGGTATTCTAGGAGGACCAGTGGAGGAGTCCACATTTGCAGCTAGGCTGAACATTAGATTTATGTCTCAAACCTTGAATAGATGACGTACCCTTAGAAACTTTGGTTCTGGATCAATACCAGGGAATCGTAACTGGAAATTTTCATGTCTACCGTCTGCAACCTGAGTCAGTCATAGAGGTTTCGACATGTGAAAGGTGAACTCACAAATTGAGTGCCAGGACCAGCACTCGACACGGTAATTCTTCACAGCAATTGGTGCAGTGAAGTATGGATCATCTGCAACTGCATCGTTTATGATTCGCTGGTATCGTATTAACTGTTCGTCAATGGCTGCAAGTGTGGTGACGCTGCCGTCGCTCATCCGGTCGTAAGGCGCCTGATTGATGCGTTGTACCCACCCAGCCACGACACTGTTTTACACTGGTATTGTGTTGGCAGCAGGAGCAGGAGCATGCGCATTTCGCGCAGGGTTTTGAGCTGCCATGTTGTGGCAGAGGTTGTAGGTTTTGATGATGAAGAAGAAAGTTCAAGCTCGCGACGGGGAGAATATCAACAGTGCAACGCCAAGTCTTTTGGCTCGGTTACGGTTAGTAGCGCCACGCCAAAGTGTTTGCTCTGGTTGCGAAGTCACGAGATTGGTAATATTAGGCAAGGGGACCTGCCTAGGTAGGTACGCAGTCACGTCCTTTCCTAGATTAACTTGGCAGCAGCTTTATCTGTCAGAACATTTTGCTCGGTCGAGGCAGACACTCCGAGGAGCTCCTTTCCATAAGTGAGCGACGCAGACAAGTCACAAATACAGACGACCCTGAACTTGATCTTGCTTCTTATACCAACCTCATTTTATTGGTGTGGACTCATTTTGTCGTAGGACTTGAGTCATGGTTCTCCTGTAATGAATAAGAGTCCTCCAGAAAGTGCAGCATGAAAGGATACTTAGTAGCTGTTGTTTTAGGCAGTACACAAGGGAGAGTTGGTCATTTCATAAGCAGAAGTGCTATGTAGGCTGAAAGTCTTGATATTGCGGCAATCGAAAGGCTATACTTGGAAATTTCTATGCCATATTTATGGTACTTATTATCAAAAAAAAACTTGGAACCCTTAATTTTACATTAAAATCAAACAGAGTGACTTCTCAACCCCGAAAAGAAGTCTACAATGAAAGGACCCTCGAATGACGAAAGCGAAAAACAAAGTTCTGTTGACTCACGGATATGGAACATACGAATTCTAAAGAAGAGTAGAAAAATCCAATTGACCTTGGGACTGTCGTAGATAACATTATCGTCCGCAGACCAAGTCCAAGATCAACAAGCAATCAAACCGTGTCCTCTCTCAGAGCGCTTCGCGAACCATCCTCAGAATTAAAGGCGTCTCAAAACCAGTCCTGCTAAGGCGACAAAGAGACCCGCACCTCCGCCAGTCAAAGCAATCGCTCGTCCCTCCATCCCCTCTGCCATGACAGCAATCACACAGCTGCAGACATCGACTGAATCACATATCAATCCCATCCAAACCACAGCGTTAAGATCCCGCTTAGACTCTGCAAACTTTGCTGTATCAGACTTCGCTCTGGCTCTGAAAACTCTGCGATGGGCGATCCAGAGGGTGAGTCCAAGGAGCAAATCACGGACTCCGAATAAGCGCGCAATGATGTTCGCTTCGCGATAGATCGGTATACCGAATAGTTGGCCGGCAAGTTGAGGTGTGAAGAGAGCAGAAGCCCCAGCGAAGGCGCGGGTAATTGAGATGAAGCTGATGCAGCTATTGGCTAGCGATCCTGGTGGTAGGGGTAGGGTGGCCATGACAATATTGAGGAGTGTATTTGGTTTGCTTCGGAGATTTCAGAAATAGTTGTTGTCAGTGGTGAAAGTGACTTCTGATATGAGATATAATGGTATGAGATTTCATCCAGCAGAGGTTTTGCTTGAAGATTAAATACTTCATTTAACCTCCCCTTTCATTCATGCCGACTAACATGCAGCCACGATTAGCGAAGCGGGAGAGCTGCAAGCATGACATTCCCCCGTTATGCTCTTAACCGAATGCAGAACAGCGTCAGCCACCAGTGACATCTCCACTTCAACACCCGACAGAAACCTCACGGACTGCATTACGTTGCTTACCCGAACGTTCTACCGGGGTAACCCTCAGCTTGGATCTCACAGGACATGATTATTGAAGATCTTCGGGTGATGGTCCAAAGTTTACTCAGATTGTGAGGGCTGCATACCGATTTGCCATCGTTCGCTTGGCTGTGTGGACTTATGCATGGCTCATCATGGCGGACAAAAGAACCCCACATATCGTTATCCCAGAGCCTGGGGATCCTGATAGGAAACGGGCCTTGAATGTGCTTGCTCAGCGAAGATATCGTAAGTTCAAGACCGAGTCAGGGATTTACAGACGAGACTGATGTTGAGGGCAGGTCAAAAGAAGCGGGAAAAAGCGCAGAGTCGCCTCCATAGGGCTGATTTACCTGCTGATCCATCACCACAAGTTGCATCGACGTCATCTACAGCTACTCTTCCTAACACGACACCATTTTGGGACCTCAGCATGCCCGTCATAACGGGTAGTCACGATTTCTTCGAAGTAGACACAACGATCACTCAAATTGACTCGACCAGTAGCGTATCAACGATCGCCAGCAGCACAGCCACTCACGGTACTGGAGACGTAAATAGACTCGTAGATTTTGGTAGCTGTCGATTACTTCTTAAGTGACCCACTAAATGCTAACCATTTCTCTATCAGATATATCGACTTTTCCTATTCCAGCAGACTTCACCTCCGAGTTACAGCGACTCGAAAGTTCCCAGTTCACGTTTCCGGATGATCGAGCTATCGACGTTCCAGAGCTTCAGGTAATGAAAGCAGGACTCTCTATTGCAGAAATGCTCGGCTGTGCCGAGTCGATGTGGGATATCTCCGCGCATCGGGTCTTCGACAAATCCTTGATATCCACCCCGTTTCTCCCCGCAAACCTAAAGCCAACAGATATTCAATGCCGAATCCCACACCATCCTATATTTGACCTTCTTCCTTGGCCGTCTGTCAGGACCAAATTCATCATCGTGTTTTCGCAGCCGGCAAATGTCAGGCCACCAATGGCTAGGGATCCACTTGCGCTGATGCAGTTGATCTATGACATGGATGATTCTGCAGAGGGGCTGAAAGTCTCGGGCTCTGACTTTCTCAGCGTCGAGAATTGGGAGGTTGGGCAACTTTTCTTCAAGCATTGGTGGTGGGCATTTGATCGGTCGGTTGTGGAGACATCTAATGCCTTGCGAGCGAAAAGAGGTTCACCAAAGCTGGTGCTTGGGCCCACGTAACTTTGTTCTGAAATCATGTAGCGTTGGATCTTGTCTAGTATCATGTCTGCTGATGGATTTGCGTGTACGTGATAGATGACTTGAAAGAGATGATCTCTAATTCCATTTCACTCGGTAACGGAAAAAGTCAAAGTCGTGGTCTGAACTTTCGACACTGGCGTGAAGTTCACATGAGATATTGAATCCAGACATGTCCAGTTGAGCCCACATTGTCGGCTAATCAGATAGGGACTGTCGATTTGCTTCACTTTCTCCAACATCAGACTCCTCCAACAGGATTTTTTCTGTTTTCTTCCCTGATGGGTGGGCTCTGTTAACGCAGCAATCTAGTATCAACTTGACGACAAGGCCGTCCAACTTCATCAATCTTAATCGTACTCTGGACCGTATGAAGACTTAGAAGAAGTCGACACCTCCCCACGATACAGTGAATCATGCCCAAATGGACGACAAGCTCGTTTGTCGCTTGTCGCCCATACTGGCCAAAAGGCCACCAAGATCTTCGCATTCATGGTAAACCCATGATTCCTTCTGGTCCCAAGGTTGCCAAATCTACATTTGTGGTCATATCGAGAGCGGCGCCTGCAGGGCAACTCGCTTGGAATGTCAACAATACCCCGCTACCCCGCATGGTCCATCCCAACTTCAATTTATTTCCGAGGCGATCTAACAAACCATATCGCGTACTGATGCTGAATCTAGAGGCAAAAAATAGTTCATTTAGATGTGGCGTGATAATTGTGGTCTGACAAAATTAATTAAGATTCCCCTAGTGGCGGTCTATGGGCGAAGCCGGAGCTGGATCCTTGGCCTTCCGATATAAGTGGGCTTTGTAACTCGTATATGAAAAAGCGACGTGCAGTCATTAATTACGAGATTTACTTCCAAAATATCATTCTTGTTGCTGAGAAGCCAATATGCGTTCTCAACACCACCATCAGTATACGTCACTTCATGGGTGGCACGCAGATCAGCGCCAGCGACGGAGAGGTTCGCGATGGATCCCATATTCGCTTCGGTGGAAGGGAGGGATATTCGTGAAGATTTTGCCACAGGTAGAAATTCGACTTAACACTTTTTTGTGAGCTTGAAGTTTGCAAAGGTCCTAACTAATATATGACAGATTATCTTCTCGGGTCTGGTGGCCCTGGGTGTATGCGCCGCGTCAAGCTTTATGGGAGCCGAGCTCTCGATGCACACTCCAATTCTGTTCCCTGCCTTCGGGTGAGCCATATCCAGTCTTATTAAAGACTTGTTATCTAATCTCAAAATAGGTTTGTGGTTGGTCTTGCCATCTCATTTCGTATGCAAGCATCATACAGCCGATGGTGGGATGGACGAACTCAATGGGAAAGGTTATCGACTCTTTCAAGATCATTCGCCAGAACAGTCTGGGTTCATATACCTGGGCCGAGCGAGGCCGCTATGGATGAAGAATTCCCGAATGAAGGGAAACGACTTGCCATACAGTGCACTCATATTCTTGCCGTTGCACTCAAGCATCATCTTCGTGATGAGCGAGATTGGGATAGCTGTGTCCAGCTGAGGAATCTTTTGTCATACCTACCGGACGTAGGTTTAATCGTGCCAGAGACTTTTTCATCGAGCTAAACGGAAATTAGTATCCATATTCAAACAACAACCATCCAATAACAATCACAATGTACATGGGATACTACATCGAGCACACTCGTCTAACTACAAACATGGATGCTCAAGTCTACACTCATCTCCTCGCCCAGGTGGAAGGCCTCACCGCAGTCGTATCCGCTTGCGAGCGTCTACTCCGAACACCTATCCCGTTAGGCTACAATATTGCGATTTCTAGGATTGTATGGATATTTATCCTTGGTCTTCCCACACAGCTTTGGCGTGAATTGCATTGGTGGAGTGTTCCTGTTACAATGGTTACTGCTTATGCGCTTTTCGCCTTGGCGGAAGTGGGACTAGAGATTGAGAATGTACGTGGCCTCTCTTCTATTATTCTCATTCTTCAGGCTCAAGATCAAGCTGACAGGTCGGCAGCCGTGGGGAGAAGGCCCAAATGATCTTGACCTGGACAGATACTGTAATTTGCTTGCGCTTGACTTGGAAGAAATTGTATCTACCAAGCTTCCAACAGACGGCTGGTTCGGGGCGCAAACATCAGCCTGCAATACCCCAGGGTCAGCCACGCCTAAGGTGGATGATAATGCTAGGTTGGCCGTGACAAAGCAGCACTTTGGAGATCTTGAATACGTTTGAGATAATCCAAGCCAGATAGTGACAGCAACAAGTTTTCATTACCTCCAAGCCTTGCCTAGGTGCCAAAAACAGAAGGCAAATTTGTAGCTCTCTTTCGAAAAGTCTCTATGTGCCTAATCGCTGTTCTGCATATGACCATTGACGGATACCCGCTCAGGGTCAACATTGAGTCGCTATTCTGGTTCTACCCTGCCGTGTATAGAAATACCATGTCCTTGTCTCGCTTCTTGCCCCTCGCATGTTGACCTTCGCTTAGGTCCAATCATCAAAGGGATAGAAGTCAAAGTCGTGTAGCCAAAGCATGCGTGAGGAACACCAACTACCAACTTTTGTTTTGATGAAATCTCAATTACTATCAAACGTTGAAGTAAGTCATATTTGAAAGTCTCCAAAGAATAAGAGGATCCCCCATGTCCATCACAGCGCGTTCAGACGTACTCCCGGCGACAACAAGTCTACACCTACAGCTCCTACGCGACGGTATTACATGCTCGCAAAAAATGATGTCCAGTCCTCTGCCTCTATGTACTCCCTCATACTGGTCGTCACTGCTTCTGGGTCTAAATCCGCCAAAAGGCTAACCTCGGGATCCCCACCAGCGTATCCAAACTCCCAGATATAACTCAAGGAATCGTACATTTCTTTTCTCATTGGCTCTGGCAACGGCTTGAGATACTCATCCAATGACACCTCTGGCATTTCAACCTTTACACCCTTGATATCAGCCCATAAGGTCCAAAAGTCGCGGAACGTTGTCATTTCCGAACACCCTAAAACATGTTTACCGGGCTCATGCTGTAATAGCGCCTTCACAAAGACGCCTGTATCGCGATGTGCCACAACCCATGGAATTGGAGTTCTATCCCCCTCCGGGATATATACTACAAGTGACCCATCGCTCTGTTGCTGAGTTCGACCGATGCCCCTCTTCCAATTGTCGGCATACATACCGACTTGAACGGTACTTAGTTTTGCAGCAAGGCCGGGCAACTCCTTTCGAATTCGCAGCGTCGCGGCTGCTTTCGAGTCGAAGTGAAAATTCGCAGTGTACTTGCCCTTCGATCGTCCCGTAGTGTCGCTGAGGGTACTGAAGATGTAATGTGTGAGCGTGGAGGAGACGGCCGGGGAACTAGCCGCAAGAGCTAGGCTCATTCCGTCTGCGGTTTCGAGATCGCGCGCGTATTCGTTCATAGATATACCGGCTTCTGTAGCCTTTGGGATATTTGCGGGATTGAAGTAGTGTACCCAGAAATCCGTGACGGCGAATATAGCGGTAGCGCCTTTGAATGCTTGTTCGAGGGAAGAAACGTCGTCAAAAGTGGCTTTAACAATTTCAATGCCTTTGGCTGTCCATGCGAGGGCGGCATCAGAAGATGGGTTGCGGGTGATGCCGCGGATCTGCCAGCTTGGGTTGTTGAGGAAAGCGTTTGCAACCGAGGAGCCTTGATTTCCGGTAATTCCTACAATGACGAGAAGTTTGGGGGACGACATAGTGATTGGAATTGACAGAAGGGCTTGATTGCTTGTGGTTTGCTGTTGACTGCTTGTGGTTTGCTGTTGGTTGCTTGTATCAATTGAAAGGAAATCGGTGCACCACATACATGTATTATATACCTTACCAGATATCTGCAAAGGGCAAAAATCTACTCACCTCGGTTATGTTGTGGCTTAGCATAAACCTACTGTAGTAGAGAGTAAACAATCGGACTCATCTGGCCGCGGGTTAGACTGAGAATGGCGCTATACAACTCCGTCCCGGATCGGACGCGGGTTGCCGCATACCGTGCAATAGCAGCATTACATCAGCAGTCCGCACGCCGTTCCGCGACCCAGTCGCGTATAGTATCGCAGCAACATTGGCAAAGTTGCATGACTCCGTCCCGCCCAGCGCGGAGCGGATTCAAGAAACATGAAACGCCCATGCCTAGCCGGAGCGGACGGTTGTTTGCACTGTATGAGACTGCTGCTCACCTAATGAACAATTGTACTACGCACTTGTATAGACTCAGAGTTCTTCTAAGTATCATCACCGCGTTCTTGTTTTTGTTGATTTGAAATCAAGTTTAGACAGCCAGATACATCGTCACACCTCGAGTCATCTCAAATGTCCGAAAGAGCAATGCCAATTTGTATAATCCTATCTCCCATTTCCACGGTTCCGGTCCCAGCAGACAGTTGCAATAACATCGAGCTCTCTTCATCACGCCAATACCTTCTAATGAGGTCTCGCTGGTTGCGTCGCAACGGTGAAGATCCAGAATTGCAAAATGATGAGTGCACCGGCAACGATCTCAGTCCCAACCATAGCACCCAAGCTCTTCGCGTTGACTTTCGCGATACGGATCCACGATGCACGGGAGAATGTCTTCCAAGCATGTAGCCATGACATAAAGCCTAAGTCTTCCTCATTCTGCACTCGAATAGAAGAGTCGAGTTGGACCATGGTGGGGACATCATCGGCAAGCACTGATAACGGGCAATGTCAGCTTCCAGAGCGGAACAGCGGGGTTGAAGGATTGAGTAGTACTTACTGGCAGCACGAGTCCGAACCAACATGACCTCCACCGGGATCAACAAACAAGCGTAAAGTGTGAAGAAGGTAACGAGAAACATGCAGAGGGCAGTAATGCTCGTGCTCTTCTCATACTGAGGTATTACACCCATACCATCAGCACTACCGGTCCTCTTGCCAAAAGACAAGATAGCAATAGCATTGATAACCTGGATCAAGACAGCTTCGGCGGCAAGGGGTATAGCCGTAGCTTTCAAGATTGTGATATAGCTAGGAAGCTTCTTGTAGAGGTATCCATCGTATTGTGCAGAAAGGACGGCGTGTGTCCACGCAGTCTCGACTTTGGTTGCAGCGAGCGAGGCGACCACAGCTGATGCTACGACTGGCATGTACGGGACTTGCGAGACGATGCCGAAGGCAAAACCCCAGACACAGTTGTATAGGAAGCGCCATCTATAGGCCTTGAAAATACCAGTACCAGACGAACGGAGCAGGCGTAAAGTGCCGAACAGGGAGGACGTGACTGGCTTGGAGGGAGTAGAAGGTAGGCCAGCAGTCTCGTCTGGCATGAGTTTCGAGGAAGATGACTCGTTCACATCGTCTGGGACGATGGCATCTTTTGAAGAGCTGCCTACGTTGACCTTCCCGACCCCAGTATTCGATTCTCTGCTAGTGACGAGTTCATATTCGGGAGGGCTATCGGCTTCGACAATAGCCAATGTCGGGAACAGCCTGTCGATTGTGTAGACGAGCTTCGGACATGTTAGCAAAAGTACCCAGAATTTCACAGAAAATCTACTTACGACGAAAAACACAGGCACCAGAATGCAAAAATTTACAGCAACTAATACCCAGAAGACAGTTCCAGCCACCTTGTGATCGGTCGGTTCATCTCTCTTTGTGATGCCGCCCCAGGCAATGTTTGAGCCTAAAGTTGTGTCTCTCGAAGCAATCAAGGAGTGGATACCCCGTGAAATGAATAGAGACGCCATAATGAAAAGACTCAGTTTCTATGGTTAGTACAAAATCAACTTGCAATCGTGACAAGATACAAGAGGAAGAAGAGAGGTGTGGTGGGATGACGCGAAATATGAGGAGCAAATCGGGGAGGCGCAGTGGATGTTGGTCTGTTGGTTGGCAGCTTGGCGGGCGGTCTCTGCCTAGCTGTGCCGCAACGGCCTTACCCACAGGGTGTGATGCATAGAATTCCAGGGATCTCAGGGAACAAGCGAGCCTGAATGCGGCAGAGGAGTGGCTCGCTAGAGCTCGAATCCTTCGTGGCGTTCGCTGAAACTGGTCACCAACAATGAGGCAATTCTCGAAATAGACGATCGACGGCTTGATGTTCAAGTACGTACGTACAGTTTTTGATGTAACAATATCTTGCAAATCAGTTGGTCTGGATGAAGATAACACATATCAAGGAAGCCACGAAAAAAGACCAACGGGCCACTCGTAGATACAACAGGTGCGAATCGAAGAGCTGCATGGCAATGGGCTTACCACCAACAGTTGACGAGCAAAGTGGTTGGGCTGAAGCGTGTTTCCTCAGCATCGAGCTCTTGTATTCTCATGCTGAGGACTACCGGTACTCAAGAAATCCCAGTATATTCGCTCGCGAAGACCTCAGTATCCAATTTCCCGTTTATCTTCCAAGCAGATCTCTGTCATCTCTTATTTGTTCTCTCTTCCAACAATGCACGCTGTTACTGCAACCCAGTTTAAAGCTCAACCTGTCCAGCCTCCTTCATAACGCTCTGTCCATCCTTCCCTCCCACTCCAACAACCCCGCCATCTCTCACACTCCCAACAACAAAAAAGTCCCTCACGATAGCGGAGCCATCTTTGACTCCGGCATACTGCTCAGGCGTACAAGTCTCCGGGTTCAAGATATAGCACTTCGGCTCTGGAGCTGTCGGGACAGCGTTTTTAATATGAAAAGTCGACGAAGGCCCAATAGTCGTCAAATCATCCGAGACAGGAAGGAGGCCCGTAGCGATGTCCCTGTTGAACATAGCGCGCATGAATATGTTGTACGAGACTTCGGGTTGATACCATGGCACTTTTAAACAGTCAGTAATGCTCTCACATACAACCGCGTTTGAATGAGCATGAAGTGCGAGCGAGATCTTACCTTCATGACCCGCCTGAAAGACCCTCGAAAACGAAAAATTTCCATACTGCCTCACGAATCCACCCATGCCCTCCACCCCCAAGATCGGAGCATATCCAGCATTCTTGAAATCCTCAGTCCCAGAATACTGGATAGCAAGCGAAGCTGTTTCGCCGCCTAGCCAATTACAAGCATAGTCGCGATCGCCGTATACCATGTGAACTTTGACGCCGCTGTCGAGGAGGTAGGAGACTGCTTCCATGGAGCCCCGACGCTCGTGGTCGTGGGTTCCGGAGAAGGCGTGGTATACCGCGGGGGAGCTGGAGGAGAAGTTTACAGGGACGCCGAGGGCTTCGAGAACCCAGGATTGGGTGAGGTAGCCGAGCATGTCTTGTTTACTGTCAGTATTGGAATACATTATTGGGGTGAAAGGGGGCTGACATGGCTCTGGAGTTGGATCTGCGTGAGGATGGGCAACATCATACCAGCCCCACTGTAATACATCAGTATAATTTCGGCTCATGGGTGCAAATTCTACTCACTGTGATGCTTTTGAAAATATCCTCGATGGACATACAGTCTTTCGCCACCTCGTCAAAACACTCCACTACTGACGGCACATTACCCCTCCAGTCTGGATCGTCTTTCTCTGCAAGCCTTTGACACTCGATCGTTCTCTCCTTACACCCCCCGGGTTCGAACCACGCAGTCATCCCCGCCTCATAGGTAGTCTTGTTGATTAGCTCAAGGCCATACGTCTATCTCTCGTCAGCACAATAAACTTCAGAGACTCCTACTTAACAAACATTATTGTAAGCCATCTCAAGATACGCAGGTGACTGCTCGACAATATCCAACAACCCATTCACAATCCCCAGCGTATCAAGATGCAAGTAGTGCGTTCCCTTCTCTTTGATCGACCCATTCGTGATCTTCTCATTCTGTTCCTGGAAGAACTTGAAGAATCCAGGTCCGTAATGCCCACCATAACTCTCCGTCCACAAACTGATCCTGTCATCATGTGGTTTGTAAGCAGGGAATTCAGAGAACCACGTCTGCGCGAAATGCCACAGCGCATGAGCAGCGTGCGTCGTGGAGTTTGCAGTCGTAGTGAGTGACTGACTACCCATAGTTCCCGTGAAGAAAGTGTTATTCTGTTTTGGGATCTCGCCATGAGTGAAGTTGACGGCTTGGATTATGTGGTCTGCTTCTTCCGCGGCGTAATTGACGGTCACGTTTGTAAGTACGTCGTAGGAGAAGCCGACCTGAGCTGGCTGGTCGAGATATAACATGTTAACTTCATTGTTCCAGGACCAGGGATTCAAGATCGTGGAGTTGGAGTCGGGGCCGATGAAGCAGGGTCCGTTCTCTTGAAGGAGGCCCATGAGGGACGAACCTCCCGGACCACCGTTTAGCCAGATGGAGAGTGGGGCATTATGAGGATCTTTTCTGGATTCAAAGAACCAGAAAAATCTGGAATCTCGAATCAGATTCGTGTTTGGGAAGTTTGAAGAGAAACCTTACGTGTTGATCGGATAATCTTGAGATTCTCCGTTGATGTCTGACAACAGGCCAGGAGGGAGATGGACATAGCCGCTGTAGCTTTTGACTCCTGGTGTCGTTTCACACAACCCTGGCTGGAAAACATCAATTCAAATCCCCATCATAGAATGACTTCGGTCGCACCTTCTTGTACGAGATCGTGACTCCCTCATGGTACTTCGATTTCAAGGTCTTCACATCCTTTAGTGGTGGCGGGAAGTTTGCCAGAACGACCGGCACAGCCAGCAGCGCTACAATTGGAAACAACATGTCGTTGACAGACTTTAACAGGTCAGGGAATATCACAAGGAAATTGTTGTTGACGTTGCTTCAAGCTTTATTAATGATTGGCCGTCTTTCGGGTGCCTGGATGGTTAATCCAGGCTAGCCCGCTTGAGGAAGGTGACTTACGCCTCTTATCTTTCATGGCGCGAATCATTGACGGAGCAGATATGCGGCTACTCGATGTTCTGTAAGCAGAAAGGAAAGATGGTCGAATTTTGGGCAGATCAATGCCGTATGAGAGAAGCTGGAGAGCTTGACCCCACTTTTGAGTACCCCGCCTGCCCGCCATGACCAACATGGAATGGAAATTTGAGAAGCACGAGCACAAGCTGCAGGCGTTTTGCAGTGTTTTGTATTTGACATAAATGTACGTCCGGTAATTTCGCAACAGTGCATTCCAAGATCATCACGATAGAGTCAAAACAGGGGATTAAAAAAGTGCAGGAGATATAGTACTTTTGGGACCATTGACGAGCCCAGGTCCGGTAAGCGATTGATTCTTTCGAAGCCTTCTCGTCGGCATTGACAAAGGATAGAAGATGATTTGAAACTACTCCCCGTCTTTATGTTTCAGCCTGAATAAGATATACCGAATGCTAGATCAATATCCATCGAGCTTTTCCTAACCACCATCTTCTTCTTCCTCCCCTCTTTTCAACTCCTCCTCCCTCGCAGCCACAAGAAAACTCAAATCATACCTAACCTCCCTCGGCTCCCCCATCTCAAACCCCACATGCTCATCACCACTCCTAATGTACCTCCTCCTCTCCCTCCTCACCTGCCCTTCCCTCGTCGGTCCCCAACTCGCATAAGTCAGCCCCCCATACTGCCCACACCCAACACTCGTCTTCCCCCAAATCGTCACACAATCCCTCTCCTCCTCTCCTTCCCCATCCCATTTCAAACCCTGTCCATCAGGATAATAGATCCATTCATCCACTAAGTCCCCAGCCTTCCTCGAGTTCCCGAAAAGTAACTGCACAGGACTCCCCTCCACTTCATGCCAGTACCTAACCGCATCATAGAGGAAGCCCATCGTCAGGCCGTTGGGACGGTGGATCGTAGAGCGAAACTCGAGGGTTGAGCCTACGCGCCTGCTGATTTGCTGCACGAGTTCTAGGTTTCGAATGGGTGGTTGGGAGAATAGAAGTTGGCGCCATTGCCACGAATGAGGAGGGGTGGAAGTGGTGGATGAGAGGGAGTGGGTGAGGCGGAGTTCGATGGTTGTTCGGCCGCGGCGGTCGGTTTGGGTGCGGTGTTTGATGGGTTCGGGTCTTGTGGTGGTAGGGCTTAGTGGTGAGGTGGCTTTGCTTGGGGCTTCTTCAGTTGACTCCTCTCTGTTCTCTTCATCTCTCCCCATGTCTTCATCTGAGTCCTCCTCTTCCTCATCCTCTTCTTTAGCAACCCCACCAACCGACCAAAACTCCACCCACCTATCCATCACCAAATCCGAATATCTCTCCATATACATCGCCGACCCCTTCGGTCTCGGACTCACGAACAATGCAGCTTGAACTTCCACATTGCTGAAAAGACTCGCCCATGTTTTGTTGACCAGCTTGGCTTTGAGTAATGAGGAGTGAGGAAGTTGAGATAGGATGATGATGAGAAGATCGGGAGTGGAGAGGACTTTCTTCTGGGCTTCTGAGGCAACTGCTGTGCTAGCAGCGACTGAACTTTGAGGTATAATGTGTTGGCTCGAGGGAATTGGAGGGTACTTCAGGGAGTGATATGATGAACAGTAAAGACCAGCGAGTTGTTTCCGCGGTGCTGCGCCGCCGGTCGACTTGCGAGCTGTCTGTTTTGTCCGGGCCATCGTACGGGATGATATTTGTCCAGTGCGTGGGCAGAGAGATTGAAAAGAAGTATGAGAGAGATGCTACAGCGATAACCTTAAGTGCAGAGTCGACGACTTATGAGAAGGTGTCACTGCGCCGTTCGCTTATGGGAGGGGGCAAGGGACGCCAAGCTGTGGCTGCCTAGACTCGGCAGAATGTTTACTTGAGGATGTCAAGATGGAAAGGTGGACCCCCAGAAAATAGACAGACGGGAATGCTCATGTCGAGAAATGGTTACGAGACTTCGATTCTACAGATTCAGAACTAGAAGCCGGGCACTAAGTTATGAATATGTGATAGATTGCGACCAACCAAAATGTTTCCACCGGAAAACCCCAAAGTACCGAGACAGTAAAGAGAAAGCAGAAAATCTTAAATCCGCTGATACAAAGCACGAAACTGATATATATTACTGTCTAGCCGCACCCATAACACCCTTGAAGATATTATGACCATCCTGCAGCTTCTTGGTGCGATCCTCCAGAAACTCACGCTGCCGCTTCGCAGACGTTGGTTCGGAGGCGATAGCCTCGACCTCAGTATCCGACATAGCATTGACCACAACCGGCGAGAAGATCTTTTCCAGGCCTCGGACAATGTGACGCTCAATGACCTGGGTGGTGACATTTGCAATGAAGGTCTTTTGCGAGACCTTGTAGATCGCAAGGAGACAATCGAGGGCTTCTTCGGATCCGAAACTCTCCATGTTCTGATCACTGTTATTGGTCATCTCGTCGACGATCTGATCGACGTCGACGGTGGTGGTGATGGATTCCATGCCCTGTGTGTCGCTCTTTCGACTGGTCTTGGTGGCGTTCTTGGCAGTCTTCTCGAGAGCGATGCGCTGGCGGTTGGTCCGGCGCTTCTTGATCGTTTCAGTGTAGTAGTGGTTGTAATTGATCGGGTATCCATTGGCGTCTTCAATGATTCTGTCCAATTCGGCGCGGGCTTGGTTGGTGCGCTCTTTCAGAGCGTCGTGGATAGCGGTGTCCCACAATCTCAACTTGACGTCCTTCGGGCACTTGTCGTGAAGCAGTGTCTTCAAGAATTGCTCACATTGCCGAGCGACATTCTCGATGTGGTCTGAAGCTGCTCGCTTCCACTTGGATGCCTGTTCCCAGAACAGAACTCCTACCAGAAGGGGATTGTAGTTGCCGACCAGTTCACGGCCACGGGTATTTGCCAGAGCTTGCTGAACCCATCGGAGTGCCTCGGCTTTCGTGATCTGAAAAGGAGCGCTGATTTGAAGGCCAAATTCGTTGTCAAAATCGTCGTCCCAGTTCGGATCAAATGAGTATAGCCCGTCCTTGTCGTTTCCACCGACTTCGATGTGATACTTGTGAGCCATCTTGCGGAATAATTCAGCGAATTGCGTATTTGACTTTTGTACAATTGCTCGAATGCGACTGATTGAAATTTCACCACTCTCCTCAGCGAAGGTGGTTGGGTGAATTGATTTGTGGAAATACTCGCCTTCGTAATGACCATCGACCGCAGCCTTGGTGATTTCGTAAATCTCCAAGCTGAGCTGAGAGAGGTACGCTTTGCAATCTTCGGGAGTGGAACGACGACTTCCGAGGATAGAAATCTGCGCCTTCGTGTTGGCCAGAGCATCTTCCAGATCTTGACGTAGCTTCGGCAGCTCCGCCTTGACGTGCTCGAATAGAAGTCTGCTGAGTCGAGTCCTCAAAGTGTTAATACCAACAGTTTCCTTGGGCAGGACCTTGAAATTGGAGATGCGAAAGAAGGTATCTTCGGCAATGTTGCGCTCCATCAACGAGCATTTTCCCTCTTCGAAGCTACGATTCTTCAAGACATGCCATCCGAGACGGAAGAAAACGTCTTCATTCCGTGCCAACGAGATGAATGCCTTTTCGCTTCCGGAACCTGATGAAAGCCGATCGGGCTTCGTGACGATACCTAGAGTGCGATCGCCATGAGGATCGTACTTTCTGACCTTAGTAAGAATGGGCTGATTGGCATGATCATTAGTGGCAGAAATGACAGCCAAGCAGATTGTTCGCGGCTGTGAGATGTAATGGTCCGTGATCTCGGCGACCATTTTCACATCGGCATCAGTGACACCCTTCGTGGCGTTTGCGATCAGTCCGGGAATATCGACAAGCGTCAGCTGCGGACGAGAGGGCCCTTCGATTTCGATGCTCAAGACATCTTTGGCAAATGCTCCGGTCGACGAAGATTCGCTGTCGTCGCCCATGCCCATGATTTTCATGGCCAGCTTCATGATCCCTGGGAGGTCTTCGAAGTCTGTGATAGACTCTTCGAATGCTCTGATCTTGGCCTGCTCGTTCACGGGCCTTTGCTCGTCGGGTATGACTTTGATCGTCAGGGAGTCATTGGTAGCACGGCGAAGGATGATCTCGGTCGCAAATCGGGTGCAGAGATTGTCATTGCGAGGGAAAGGAATCTCGGTCAACGCTTCGAGGACTGAACTCTTGCCTGCTGACTGGTCACCACATACTACCAGCTGAGGCAGGGACAGGATGCTTTCAAGGCCACATTTTCGAACCTGGGCAACGGTATCAAGAATTCTTCGCTGCTCGTCGGTTTGAAGATCGTGCAGAGAGTCAGTGATGTTGATATTCTTCTGAGCTTGCCCGTTGCCATTTCGCATCTTATCGTTGGCCATTGCGGTAGGTTCTGAATGCATAGTTGTGAGAATGTTGACCTCTAACAGGTTTGAGGTACCGTTCGTTACTGTCGCAGCTTGGGCTGGGTACCTGATGACGATTTGATGATCGTCTATTCCGTTGAAAAGTCGAGTCTGAGAAGGAACTTCTAGATGACGGTCTGAAAACTGAAAAGGCGGACGTCGTCATTTAAATAGAGAGAAGAAAGAGCTGATCATGCTTGCAAGGAATTCTGCCTTGCCTGAAGGCTGCAAAGCCTTGACAAGGTCTCGCAGCAGCCGATCGTCGACCAGGAGAGAACAACTTCGGTGAGCTTCCAGGATAAGATGAAAGAGCCCGCCCCTGCTCAATGTCCTTTCTGATCAGGTTTCGAATGCTACATATTTTGTGGAGAGCGGCACGATGCATAATCGAAAACGTTGATTGCGGTAGATTGGGAACAGGAACGAAGACTATTATCGATAGACAGACATGACAACCGGAATGACCATCAAAAAATTTGCGATGTCATATAGAAGCTGGATACTGATTATAGCTCAAACTTCAAAATCCCATCTGTACACTATTTACCACTATTTACTTGAAAAGGGTGATAACCTTCGGCCCAAAAATCCCGTTCCTATGCTTCAAAACCAAACAACTATTAGTGCAGCCAGTTGGAAGAAACCAAAGTGCAATTAACACTGTACTACGCAAAGTCTGAGACACGAACGATGCAGGAGTTTACTACCCCGGGAAATCTCACATCTGCACCAAGACAGATCAGATACCTTCTACCGGCATGATCGGCCAAACTTCTCAAAATTGCAACAGATAACGAGAAAGCTGCAGAACCTGAAGGAAAAGTGATGAAAGTGCAAGCAAACAAATGCGAAGCCGTGGCAAGATCGGGGTCGTCCAAAACCAGACATCTGCTCCTTTGGGCAGACATGGGAAACCAACAACGAGGCTGACTTCAGCACCCTTCCCCTTACAGAATCAAGAAGAGCGGTGACTCCGAGAATAATTCTATCTATGTTGTTTGCATGATAGAATTGACTCTCCGCCACACAATGGGTCCGCGCATATGATGATTCGCGTCACCTCGTCCATGGTCTTCTTCTCGAGCCGGGTCGCTGCGCCATCGACCTGCTGGCACCCTTGCTCTCTGCACCGCACTGCACTGCATTGCACCGTTTGCCAGTCTCTGTTTGTTGGTATTTCCTTTCAGCTGGGAAAGGCCGCAGTACCTTCGACCTTGCATACTCCCCGTCAGTCGGTGAGCATCTTTTTGCGGGTGTTAGAGATCTGATATCTCCCGAGGATAGAGGAAAAGGAGGCAATTGGAAAGGAAAGAGGTGAGGTTGAGATGAGATGCTGCAGGTACACTACACTACACTACACTACACTACACTACACTACACTACACTACACTACACTACACTACACTACACTACACGCCACTCCCGTCCCGCTTCACTAAGGTCAAGGTCAGCCACTTGCACTCCACTTGAAGCCTGGATCTTGGCTGGCAAATCCCAGCCCAACTACTACCCCCGTTCCGTCTTCTCTTCTCATAAGGTACAGGTCCCTCAGTGGCCAATACATTCGGACAGATCGATATACTCGCATGCCATTTCGTACCGCCCAGCCTCTCTCTCTCTCAAGGTAGACTTCCTTTCTCATATCCTATTCAAGGATCCAGCAGGCTCCAAGGCGTCCTCGCCCGTCCTCATGATATACTCGAGTACCCCGCCACAGTGCATGAAACAGCACAGTACAGCACAGCATAGCTTCCTTCCCAGCTCACTCGACGAACCTCTCGCTCTCTCGCAGAGCAGCAATAGGATTGACTTCAAGCACGTCCTTCAGCCAACCAGAAAAAAATTATTATATATATTTCATCATCTTCATCTATACATCTCATTTCCGCTGATCTCTCAACTAAATCGAGCTTAAGAGGGTACCCAGGTAGAATGAATAGAACGCAATCGTCTCCTCGCTTGGAGGTAGAGAAGGGGTCGTGAATGCCATGCCATCGTCAACATACGCATGACTACCCATCGACCGGATTCGTCCCTATCGACGCCGTCCATCCATCCATCCATCCATCCCTTCTCATCAAATTATCAAACCCCGCAGTATCCCGAGATATCCTAATTTCCCAATTTCCACCCATTAGACGGTAGAAACGAACCCAGTTGCGAAACTCCTCGGCTTTCTCATATAATATAATATAATGTAATATAACTGAAAGCAAGGCCGTCCGTAAATGGAGAAAATATAAATTCATTATCTCAAGACGGAATTTCTATTTCTCTTCTCTTCTCTTCTCCACTCCTACTAGGCATGACAATTCGTTCGATCTACTGTACTTCGTATGCACACCCAGAAGCTCAAGAAGGAAAGGCAAAGCAAGGAATGCAAAAAGATTCTTGACTAGACGTACAAGGTATAGCTTAAGGACTGACTGTGAAAGAACGCACTGCTTGCCAAATGAAAATCTGTCTCTATATCCAGTTCTTCTCTCGTCAACCTCATCTCACCTTCTCTCTCTCTGGTACCCGATACCACATCTCTTATTCATCGATTCGCGTTCGCGTCATATCATCCAGCAAATCATAAACTCCAATCCAACTCAACCCAGTCTAGCCCAATCGTTCCAACTCCCCTCTCGCCCTCTTCCCCCTCAGCCCTTTCCCCACTCAGTCACCGTTTCCCAATCCAACTCCGTCCCTTTCCCTCCCTCAAACTATCCACAATCCTACAAACCCCATGACTCTGACAAACCTTACTCCTCCCCAAATTCTTCCACCTGGGTCCAAACGGCCCATTAACATAATGATACTGCCCGACAAACCGCCACTGTCTCCTATCCCCCAAAGCATAGAACTTATCGCCCCAATGCCCGCTGAACCACCACCATCCCATGGGTGCGTCGGGTGTGTTGGATGCGGGTTGCAGCGCGGAACGCATGTGGGAGATGGGGAGGTTGGTGGTGCGGAGGCGGGCGTCGAGGGAGGGTTTGAGGGTGTTGGGGTCTGTGGGTGAGAGCGGGTCGGTGTCGTTTGCGAGGTTGAAGTCCTGGTTGCTTGGATCAGAGAGATCGCCATCTGGAGAAGGGAGTGATTTCGCGTCCGCGCCATGCGTGATCGATGTATTATAATGATATGCCAGATAATTCTGCGCTGGATCCCACAACGGTCCACGATCCGTGACATCGGCTAGGAGGCCGAAAGGTAGGATGTAAGGATGGGAGCCTGGCTGGGCATACATTGCGTGACTGCCCAACGCGCTGTATAATACGGGGCGACCTTCTCGACCTTTGCCTTTGCCTTTCTCGACGGCGGAGTAGGAGTAGGCTAGGCCGCCGGAGTGGGCGGAGAAGAAGACGGCTTTGGGGACGCCGTTGTGGAAGCGGATGAGGGAGTGTTCCCAGTCGCCGATGTGGTTCCCGAAGCGGACGTTGAGGACGGTTGTCCCGAGGTTGTAGGAGTAGAAGTAGAACCAGTAGGCGTCGAGGATACCGGAGCCTTTGTCGACGAGGACGAGGATGGCCGGGGCGGGTGAATATCCGCCTGGCTTTTGGAGGGCGGGAGAGCGGGCGCGGAGGGCTTCACGGTAGGTTTCTTTGGTTTGCTTCTTGGCGGCAGGAGCAGTCTGGTAAGTTGGTGTGATGGGCGCGGCGACTTTGTGTTTGGGACCATAGGGGTCGAACCATGTCTCGAGATCTTCTTCTGAAGGGATGGCCCCGGATGAGACTTCTTCGAGGAGAGGTTCTTCCTCTTCATCAGAGTCTTCCGGTTCTTCTTCGTCATCATCATAGGGAATTGGCTTGTTGCATGCGCTTCCTAACCAGTCTGGGCGCTCTTCTACATCGTCTTTACTGTGCAAGAAGACAAATGCGCCTTTCCTTCCCTCGTTCAATTGGTGTAGGTTGTCAACTGTAGGACGGAATCCAGTGATGTTGAGTTCTGTGAGGTTTGAATATGGCATCACATGTCTCAGATGTTCTCTGATGTCCGATGGCCAGAACTGTTCCCCGGAATAGAGATGTACCAGCGGCGCATGATCGAGTACGAACTGCGGTACTTCTTTCAGAACCATAGTATCACCATCCCAATCTCCGGGCCGTAATCTCTCTCCATCGCCTGGTATTTGCTCCCACAAATCACGATCATCATCTTCCTCCCCATCCTGCCCCTCTTCTTTCAATACACTCTGCACATCTCTTCCATGTCTCTTCTTATCCCTCTTCTTATTCCATGGCCTAACCGCAGGATCCGGATGCCAGTGCGCAAGACCACAGAGACCTATCCACCGACATGCCTGCCTATCTAACCAGTTCTTAGACGTTGCGATCCAGAAGGCATCTTCTCGTAGCTCGTCGGGTGCATGTTCGTTAGGATCGAGGTATTTATGCAGGGCGGTGAGACCGAACCATGATATGATTATGAGGAGGACGGCAAGGCCACCACGGCGGAGGTTCTTCATCGATTCGGTATTGGTATGTTTCTGCCTAGGTATCTCCTTCCTTACTTCATGTACAGACCTTTATTCCGTCGTGTCTCCTGCTCTTCGTGGAATCGTGTTTTTCAGAGCCGTAGCCTATGTCCTTCTTGCCTCCCCTCAACTCCTCAGCATACCAGTGTCAAGGTCGTATATTGTCTGCAGATGTAGTAGGCATGCTCATCGACGCCGGCGGAGAGGTGTAATCGTATGTATATGTCGTCAATCCAATCTAGCCCAGCTCAATCCAATCCAGGAATATCCCAATCGCAATTCCAATAACAACCAATCTTTCTATTCACACACCGACCAGCGAACGTGGCATCGACACAGTCGACTCTGCAAGCAAGTAGTGGTACCGTAAGGCGAAACCAACAAATGGCAAGGCAGCAAGCAACGGAAGAGTGAAGTCCAGGTCGTAAGGCGAAGCAAAGGACAAGGTGAAGTGAGATGGGCAGGTAGGGTAGTCCCGGCTACAAGTACCTATGGCATGGCTGTCTGTCCTGCTGTCATGTCTCTCGCGGAGAGGAGGAGGATGATGCTGAGTCTGACGCTGATAAATCCGAGTCAAGCGTGTTCGTAGTCGAGTCGTCGACTCAAGTGGCAGGACCCGAGTAGTCAGAGCTCTGGCGTAGTACGATTCCGGTCAGGGCCAGGGCCAGGTCGTCGCTCAACTCGCGAATCCGGATGTTCCGGTGTAGGAGCGAATCCTCTCACCTACCCTCTAAGCGGCATAGTTAGGGTCGTTGGACCAATTGTGAAGCTTGTCTGATCCTCGATAGTTGGGAGTGATATCCTGTCATAGGTGGCCTTGCACAGCAGAAGTCCGCGAGTGCCGGGGCTGGAATGCCTGTGAGCCTGGGTTTGGAGGGGGAGGATCCCAGGGATGGTTGGGAAGGGATGCGCTGGTGCTGTTTTGGGTCTGGACCAGACAGCTCACAGGCCCAAAAGGCGTCATTGGAAACGTGGATGTGTTTCTTATCCTATGGTGGGGACTTGTTTATCGCGTAGCACGGTCGTATCACGGCATATCTGATGTTTCCTTTTTCCTATCTCTCGAAACAATGAAACAATATACTGTGTCTTGGTATCTTACGTTCATCTTGTCAGTAACTCACTTCCACATCAACACATTTTCTCTCCCATATCTCCTCACCCCGACCACGGACCAAAAAGCCGGTGTGCTTACTTTACCCAGCTGCATGCATCATCGAGGCAAGTGCCGATAGGCGTCCTTGGCGATTCATCGGGCTCTTATCACCACGCTAATCCTCAGCCGCTCGTTCCCAAAGCGGATCCTGACCTGCACCCTAGTTGATCTGACATGTACTCGAAGCTTAGTATATTGTAGAACACGCCGAACTTCCCGAACTCTTCTATTGGGATCCTCGGCTGTGTGACTTGGTTAACACAACAGGATCCAAACTCAGAGAGTAGAATGGTGGTATTTGTCTCCTTAACGTAGCAGGCGTCTTTACGAGGTTGGGGAGAAGGATAACCAATGGACCTTCCAGTCATGTTTCCACATAATACGTGATTCTTATAGGTAAGCCGAGCTGACATGCATCTCAAATGCACAAGTCGGTGAACGAGACGCCACTCTCAATTGACTGGATGGACTCGACTGGACTCTTCAACATCCGAATACAGGCAGCCGAATCGGCTAACACGGCTACGCTACTTTTCTTCCAGATTCAGGTTGTTATGACATGTCAGTCAGCCTCTTGAGAACTGGTGACTGGACTTGCATGTGGAGGTTTGTGATTGATGCGGCCGCCTCACTTTCTAGCATTACATCCATTCCAGCTTCTTCCTTATTTTGTGCTTCCCAAGAGAATTGCGCGGTGATATCACACGATCAGAATCATACTTTTTCTCAGCGGGGACTTCATTAAGAAAGGCTCGGATAGGAAACGTACGAAAACTCGGAGCCTGGTACGGTGCGGGGTTACGGCGCGGGGTGGATCTTCACCTGTCGGGTTGATGAAGTGATTCGGAGAACAAGCGTTTCCGGTCCGAAGAGGTTGGGAATTGTCCTCTTCAGTCAGAGGGTCTATCTGAACTGTTTATTTGTCCTTGCGGTGCCACACTTTATCGCAAGCAACGCGTGCTGTATTCGCAATAATATAGGGCGAGAGTGGGTAAATATGCCGGTGGTGAATCATGAGTATGAACCAGTACCAAATTTTCTTGATCAAATCCAACGATTCACGATGAGGTAGACATTTTCTCTTAGCATATATCCTTTCTACATGGAGAGATATCCAAGACCATAGCACAAGAGTTTCTGAACAATGCACGTATATGTTTCCCGGGCTACGCTTGCTATACAGTTTAAAGATCTTCAGAATAGCTCACCTTCAATATACTTTCACTTCTCCGTATAGGCTTCAATGCTTGCACATCTCTTCCACAGAGAGCTCTCCGGAGGTGCAACCTGAGGAAGTCCTCGGTGCTATATCGACGACGACTAATTCATTGACAGAGGATATGTTATTGTCAACAACGTACCAACGGCTCTGTACCGCTTTTGGAACATCCCTATTCAGCTATATCACTCACCATTCAAGTCTTCTGAAGCTCCTGCAACTTTTCATCAATCATTGGCTATCCTACCTAAGAAACTTAGAAAAGCGAGATCTATTCCTTATGTACTCAGTTTCCGTATCCTCTCTTAGTAATGTTATGAATGATCACGAGCACTTAGGTTCAGATACTCTTATAGACGCGACTACGTCTTCACTTATCGATCTTGTTATTAGCACTTAGCTGACTTTAGGCGGCTCACCGTTATACTCTATAAACTAGATGTTCTTTCTTTACTTCATCAAGAGAAAATAATTCAATGAACAAACCACCTATGATAGGAAGACGAATCCATGGAAACGAAACCTGGACCGTAATAACAGGTTCAACTTGTACCAAGTAGCTGCGGCAATTCATCGCTTTCTACCGTCAACCTCCCAATTTTCGCTCCCAATGTCGCTACTTTCTTTCCAGACATAAGACTTGACAAAAGACAAAGATCTGACAGCGACATACGATGTTCTTAATATCAAACCCCATTACCTCATGTTCACTTTCACTGCTTTTCATTTTCCTACAGATCATGACGGAATGAATTCTAACCACAACTACCATACAAAATCCCCTGGGAAGCCCGACTAAAATTCAACTGCCCACACTACAGTCTCATCCTCACTCTCTGTGTCCTCTTCCTCTTGACGCTGCAAATGGCCACGGAGTATGCTCTCGCGCCCTCGGCCTCGGTCTTTTACGCTCACCAAGCCATCACGTGATGTCCCAGTTCCTTAGGAAAGTAATTCATTTTGCTATAGTTCGACTTGCTTCAGAGGTAGATAGCTGGAGGTTATCCTTGAATGTCTCCTTGAGACTTCTTATCACAAGGCTCACAGAGAGGTGGTTTTCTCAGGCGTAGATATATAAGGCACGGATTTAGTATCACGAACTGCATCACTGATCAGATGGAACAGCATCGAATGCACATGGATCGCGACTTGGTGGGTTTTTGAGAACTGTGTACATTTTGTCTCTGGGTTCTAAAAGAGTGGATGCTGTGCCTTCTGGATATATCATGTAGCTGTCTCATCCTACTCGACTGTGAAAATTGCGTAACCTGGTGATCGACTCGTCAGTTCAGGACGTTAATTTTCGTGGGTCTGCCGAAGGATGGGAGTAATAAGGATCATGACAACGATACTTCTGACAACACAACTGTATTCGCATCCTTGCCTCTTCTCAAGTCCTGGTGATGAAGAGCACGTTCAGTACGTTTACTTAACGCGCAAACATCCACTGCTCTTGGACGTGAAAAGCAATCCTTAGACACCTGTCCATCCCTTAGCAGGTAGGAGGTTGAGCTGCATGGCCTCGAATCGATACCAAATTCATCTCCAGAAAAATAGTGGTTTACATTCTCCACGTTATGCTAACTTACGGAGATTGAACCCTTTGACCAGTCCATACATTTACCACTACAACAGCTGCAGAATAGAATATAAACGAGACTAAAATAAACTGTTCGATACTGGTTCTTACACAAATCATTCTTACATGGCAGAGAGAGAGAAAGCGACCTGGACTTCGGCGATCTGGGGGAAGTAGCTCTGAAGAAACGCGTGAGCCCTCTCATGTCTTTCCCTCGCCATGGAAAGTTTCCAAGAAAGCTAGACCAGTTGAGAAGAGCAAAAGCATACCCATTGCCAAGATCCGACTCTATTGTAAGGACGACAGTAAGCCTACCCGATGACAACGAGATATCCGAATATATAAACCGTTTGACAACCCGAAGGTGAAGACCATAGAGTTCAGTCGACTTTACGAAGATAACGATTCAACACAAGCCCGGCCAGAAAGTAGCTTCGTGTGAACAGAAATTTCATCGAACAGTAACGAGAGCATGGAGTCAAAGGTTTGTAGAGGCTGTTCGTGTGTGCTCCCCTTATTGACTCTCTTGGTGATTTATAAGTCGTGGGATGATGAGGTCTGAACCATCAATCAACATGCCACTCAACCGGGCTGAACCGACTTGACAGTGTCCCTCAGAATACCCTTGCCCTTCTCGTGTATTGCTTGTTTCCTTTTTCGAGCCCTCTGGGACTTTACACAGCTATCGGCCTTCTGCTAACATTTATGTAACCCTGTGTTATGACGATACCATCAAGCTCGAATGCCGGCGAAGGATTTGTCTGCTTGTAAGTCAAGGACCATTTCGTTTTCTTGCTTGTAGGTGAATCTTAGCGGCAATTCTTCTCCATCACGTGCATTCGCGCCAGGGATTAAATCATTGGGACCTTGACTATAAAGGTCCTATTCCTTCCAGCCTCCCAGCAGTGTTCGCGAAAAGGATACTGACCAGACTTCGATGCTGAGTGGAACCCGAGTCGAGAAATAAGCGTTTGGAGAAGGTCGTCAGAGGCTGCGTTCAATAGCGCGCCATCACAAATCCAAGTTCGTAGGCTACATCTGCGACATCGAATAGTCATCCTCGGTATTTCTCATGGCAGATAAATGAAGAACCTTGTGATGACAGTGCCAGGTTCGTTAACAACAAAGTTTTTCTCTGTTCGAGAGTATGCATCCCTGATACGGCCTCCAAAAACCCTTCCGAGACTAAAATTGTGCATGGAGCAGGCGTGTATGGACCGTCTGTATGGCTTCACCAGAGTCAAAGATAGTGATAACCCTGTTCTGGCGATCGAAGCACTCGGAACCATGATGACCCCGATACTGTGTCATTGTATCTCCTTACAGAATCCGATCGAAAAGGTGGCTAGCTTACAACTCAAGGGGTAAATGGCTTTAAGCGATGTTGACATAAGTTCACCAAGTGGGGCAACGGAATCTTTCTCCGAATATTGAGGGCAACGCGGGATCTGATAGGCTGTCAACAAAAAGCTAATGTCACTCCCAGGGACCGAGGTCAAAATAACAACAAATCTTTGCTTGATTTCCTCTCCGTGTCCCTCTCCTAGCGGTGGCACAGTATTCGGTTTGGGGTTGGCTCCAGATGTCGCAGAGAGCCGAATGTCGCTAATTGTTCAGTGGCCGACATTTGACATGTAGCATTTACCTATTTTGAAGCCATCGTAAGGAGCAGCCACTCAGATCAACAATTGCAGCATACTACTACTATCAAGCTTCGCCTGTAAGGTTTCCCGCGACTATAAGCTTCCACCATTTGACTAGACAGTCTATCCAAAGCTTGATTGGCGCTAACATGTTGACGGCTCGGTTCACCTCATTTGAAATGGATTATAAATGAACCTGCTATCACGCCAGCATATGTCACCTGGTAGCCATACCTGCTCCAGATTGACATCGGTCTGAGTTTGAAAGTCAACAAGATGCGATATCTCACCATTCTTCCAGTAGTAGCCACTCTTGCGGCTGCAGATGTCATCGCAACATGTGCTCGAAAAAATTGCTTGAGGGCTGTTATAGCTAGCGGCTCCAAACCAGGACCCTCGTCAGCTTCTGAAGACTGCTCGTCCTACCTCCAAGGGCAAGTTAGTCACACTTCCCACGTTATCAGACTTCAGCGTCCAAGTTCGCGAACGCTAACATTGCCTCAGAACGACTTCACACGCAGTCCCAACCTATGCCTCGGCCTGTTCTGGTGCAGCTCGGTATACCTCAGCATGCTCATTCATCGGCATCACCAAGACAAAAGCCACATCAATACTAACACCAATTGCTGACTGTAACGCCTTCTACCTCAAGATCTAAGGAGCCACCAATCCCAACATCGTGTACGCCGTACTCCCAAATGCAGACGACCAATACATCTCCTCATTCACTAGCAACATCGCTGAAGCCGCAAAGTTCACCCTCACTGCCGACAGATCTCTGGCCAGCAACGGACATGTCGCAGGTATGGAGAAGGCAACGAATCTTGGAACTATATTCTTCCAGACCAATCCTGCGGCATCCAATCGAGTCACTTTGAAATGTACTCGCTCTGCTGCGAATATTCTTAGTTGTTATGGTAATATTGCAGCGACGAATCTGTCTGAGGGTTGCCCTGGGACTTGTGGAAGGCTGCCAAACCCCGCGTTCTGTGGTGGTGTGGCGCTGGGGAATTATGTTGATGATAGCTGTGCTCCTTTCACGTTCGAGACGATAGGTCTTTGCACTGTCTAAATAGCGGAAAGGCAATGCTCTAAATTGTACGCTGGCTGGCAATGGCCCTTGCAAAGAACGAATGTTATGACATGTCGGTATGTTCTCCTAGTACATCAGCTACCTCTAGGTATAAAGCCTCTGAGGAAAATTTTCATTAATTGTTCTAGACGATCTCATGTTTATCAGCATTGTATCTACATATATCTCTATTTCACTTTAATCGGCGATGATTCTCGACATGATAAGCTGTCCTGCTCGATTTGGCACTGAGATTCTCACTTCGTCTGGGTCAGAAGCCTCAAGCTTCAAGAGGAGACTTTTGAGGCGGCCAGTGGTGTTTGTACGATTCAAGTCGCTTCAATAAAGGCCCTCTGAAGAGCGGAACCCAGCTTGGGAGAATTTGGTTGCTCTTTGGATCACTTTGACAACAAGAGAGATTATACAGCCATCTGGTCCTTTGTTGACGAGTTCCGGCTCCGAGCTTGGTATAATATCGTCGGACCGGGGAATTCTTCATGTATTTCTTCATTTTATCGACATATAGACTGATAGTGCTAGTGAAAGAGTTTCTACTCGATCTGCAGGAATGATTTTCGTTGCTTCTGAATTATGGTAATCCCGTAATGGTCTCCGGTTGGCAAAGATGAAGCATCACATCGTTGTTTTAGTGATACATCTTGGTCCCAACCTTTTATATTTGGTCTTCAACTTGAAACGTGGGGATATTACTATTATAAAAGCATGAAATGAAGGAAGGGGTTTAAGTCTCCAGGCGATCACTTTTACGCTCTGTTTACAAACATCTTTCTCATTCGGTTTTCCTCGCTAATGAATTACCCCGCACCGATCCCACCATGGGACTTTTGCGGGGTTGGGGTATCAGAACCCCAATTGCAAACTAACTTCAGCAACCTGTATGAATGGGCCGATCGATGCTAATCTACGGTCAAGGGCTTCTGCCCTCCGGAAGTCCCCCACAAAAAGCATGAAGACCCAGCTAGCCTCTGGGGTCCCCTCGATTTGTTCGCAAACAGTGTAATTGGAGCGTTCAATAGCCCTTCCAATATCTCTGGGCTAAAATTTTAGTGAGCTTACTCTCTTAATATATTTCAAATCGTGAAAAGAAGTTTCTTTGCTCATTGCAGGACATTGCTCTCTCTTGCTTACATTTGCCTCAACACTATTCTGGCGCAGACGACGACGATCATCATGGCTCTCTCTCAGTTTCTCGATCTCCGCATATCTTTCTACCTGGGAGCCTTTGCCTGCCTTTGTGCCATCTCATTCTACCAGCTTCGTTCCCGTGGAGTTCCCAAAGGTCTCAGACGACCTCCTGGCCCCAAAGGGCTTCCACTGGTTGGAAACACGCTTCAATTGGGCCCACAACCACAAAAGATATTGAAAGAATGGGCAGACAAGTACGGGGAGATCATACAGGTTCAGATCGGCTGGGAGAACTGGGTCTATCTGAATTCCCCGGCTGCTGTAAAGGAGATCATCGACAAACAAAGCGCCGTCACTTCTAGCAGGCCGCCAATGCCTGTCGGAAACGACATTATCAGCGGTGGCATGCGATTTCTGCTTATGGGATATACGCCGACTTGGCGGAAGCTCAGAGCAATTGTCCACAAATTGTTGACTCCCAAGGTTTCTGATTTGTATAGACCGTCCCAGGAATTCGAATCAAAGCAGCTGTTGTTTGATCTGTTGACGGAAAATGAAAACCAGGAGGATTTCTACATGCATATTAGACGTTACTCGACATCTGTTGTTCTGACGTCAACGTACGGTCGAAGAGTTCCGAAATGGGTATGTGTGCCATTTTCTCTCAATGGGCGGTCACTAACAAAGTCAGGACTGTGAAGATGTCAGGGAGATTTACGGTCTGATGAAAGAGTTCTCCGACAGCACCGCTCCTGGAGCTTTCTTGGCGGACCTCATTCCTCCCCTCGCGAAGATTCCAATTTCCCTTCAGTGGTGGAGGTCGCGAGCGTTGAAATACCAACAGCGACAAGTCAAGATTTGGACGAAGCTTTGGAATAATCTGATGGTTCAAATCGACACCAAATCGGCTCCTGAGTGCTTTGTCAAGCAGTTTGCGGAAACGGACTACAAGAAACAGGACATTGGTGAAGTTCAGGCAGCATTCGTGGCGGGCACGATGATTGAGGTATATTCAAACGAGGTGCTGAAAGTTCGATTTTTCTGACAGTTCGAAAGGCCGGATCTGAAACGACTTCATCCTCCCTCAACAGCTTGATTTTGTACCTCGCTGCCAACCCAATGGTTCAAGAACGAGCTCATGCGGAGCTCGACAAAGTCGTCGGCTCATCTTCCTCGCCAACTTTCGAGCACGAGAATGATCTTCCCTACATCCGCGCCATGGTGAAGGAAATTCTACGAATTCGACCTGTCACCAACATTGGAACACCGCACTACACGACTGCCGATGTTATCTACAGAGATTTCTACATTCCTAAGGGCACCATCGTTAGCATTCACCAATACGCAATTCACATGGACGCTACTCGTTACGAGGACCCATATGCTTTTAAACCTGAGCGATACCTCAACCATCCGTACAAAGCAGGAGCGTATGCGAGCCATCCAGATCCATATGCTCGCGATCATTTCGATTTTGGTGGTGGCAGAAGGATTTGTCCTGGCATGCACCTTGCCGAGAACAGCTTGTACATCACGCTGGCGAAGATTTTGTGGGCGTTCAGGATTGAACCGGGTTTCAATCCTGATGGGTCAGTACAGGTGGTTGATACTTCCGATGATGCGTATGAATTGGGAGCGAATACTTTACCGAAACCTTTCAAGGCACGCTTCGTTCCTAGAGATGAGAAAAGAGCAACTGTGGTGCGGGAGGAGTGGCAAAAGGCTCAACGGGATGGCTTCTTCTTGGGTGCAACTAAGGTTGATGTGAATGGTATGGTTACGGGGTCCTAAGTCTTGCTCCAGGCGTTTGCAAAACAAATTTTTATTGGCCATTTCAGGTGTATCAACGATATTGATCGACTTGATTGTGGTCAGTTCCATGCCTGGCTGGCAACCCAGCTGTAGATGTAAAAGTCGAACAATCTCAAATAGCCTTGCTCAATCCATACAGTCTTGTCGGATACATGTTACCGATTGTGATTATCTACCCCACATGGGGGTTCCGAAAGAAGTGAGGTGATGGGGTAAAATTTTGGAGTGACAGTACCCCGTTACCCCGCCCCCGCCTCGAGAAATAGTGCTCGCTTAGCAAGGGGGGAGGAACGGTCTCTTGTTCTTAGTGTCATAACCTGCATACGCATCCTGTTTGAATCAGTACTGCCAGTTTCTATCGTTGATTCCGTTCAATTTAGTGGTGTCTGGAATTCTCATCGTCTTTCTCTATCGGCTCAGCCTTTGAGAGCTTCGGAACACCATGTCAAAACCAGTAGCCATAATTACAGGCGCAGCCTCTGGCATTGGTCTTGCCTTAACCAAACACCTCATCTCCAAAGACTGGCTCGTCATAATGGCCGACATTAACACCAAGCTCGGCACAGAGCTTTCTGCTGAACTCGGCTCCTCCACTCTTTTTGTCACCACCAATGTCGCCTTTTATTCGCAGCAAGCTCAACTCTTCTCCAAAGCCTTCGAATGGGGTGGTGGCAGATTAGACTTCTTTGCAGCCAATGCCGGCATTGCGAAGACACAAGACTTGTACGAGGAAAATGAAGCGCTGGACGAGAATGGTGTCCCGAAGGAATTGGATTTGACAACGCTAAAGGTCGACCTGGACGCGGTCGTGCAAGGCATCTGGCTTTTCAAGTATTTTGCACGGAAAAACAAAGAGAAGAAGGGCGGTAAAGTGGTCATCACTTCATCCATGGGGGGTCTGTAGTAAGTGCCCACGTCAACATTTTTGCTGGTTGTTGAGAGGCCTGCTTCCATTCAGTGTATTAACCATACGTCCCACAGTCCCATGGAGTCCGATCCGCTATACACAGCCGCCAAACATGCGTTAGTAGGACTCACACGCGCAACAGGGACTCGTTTCCATCGCGAAGACATCACGGTCAATTGCATCTGTCCGGCATTTGTTCCGACGAATTTGGCGCCCAAAGAAGTGCTGGCGATATTCCCGAAAGAGCACATAACGCCGATGAGCACGCTTCTTCGAGCATACGATATGTTCTTGGAGGATTCGAGTCTGTCTGCTAAGGTTGCTGAGACAAGTTTGGATCAGGTGCATTTTCAGGAGCCTCCAGAGTTCTCCAGTGAGTCGAATCGATGGTTGGCTACCGCGACGAAAGAGCTTTGGGAAGACAAGTAGATGAGGCATTGAGGAAACTTCACATGGACTGTGTGTCTCATTGTATCAAGTTAGTTCAACATCAGTGGAAAATAATCTCATTCGTTTTCGCCATGTCATCGAAACTGTTGTCACTGAAAAGGCGTTGCTTGTTTGTAAGCGAGACGTGGATCACTGACGTAATTGCCGATTCTCATGGAAGTACGTACAGAATCTTATATCAACTTCAAAGTCTCTACCAGTCAAAATTGAATTGCATTCAGATTTTGCAATAATGGATTTGCGTTCATCGTTCGAGTTTCAGAACTGGGATATCCGATACAACGTTCTGAAATCAGACAAAAACTCTACCTCCTTTCGCCAAGCCAAATGTGTAGTTTTCGTCCACGGCACACCCTGGTCATCAATTGTTTTCAAACCCACTATTGAAGCACTTCTGGCCAGAGGCTCATACAAGATTCTAGTATTCGACCTCCCAGGCTATGGACAATCGCAGGCTTTCGATGCGAGCAGCAACACAAACACTCCCGAAGATAGCTTTCTCGGCGACACGTCCGTCAAGTTCCAAGCCCTTGCTCTATCAGAACTTCTCAAGCACGTACAGCTAGACGGCAAATCAGGCAATTCAGCACCAGCTATCATCGCCCACGACATAGCCGGAACGATCGTCTTACGCGCTCATCTCCTCCATGACTGCGAATTTGACACGATGATGCTTGTTGATGCCAATTGTGTCCTCCCGTGGGGCGACGGCTTCTACAAACTTGCACGCTCAGAAGCAAAAACATTCTTGCAATTACCGCCAAGTATATTCGAAGCAGTTGTTAGAGCTGTGACTCGGAGTGCGGTTCATGATTCCAACGTGTTACTCGCAGGCTGGGAGGATGCTCTGGCCAAGCCTTGGACGGAAGGTGATGGGCAAGGGCAGCGCAGTTTTGTGAGACAGATCGCGCAGGCGAATGATGGTGATGTGGCGGAGATGCTGGATGCTGATTTGTATGGACGTGTCAGATGTGACGTGAAAGTTGTGTGGGGAGAGCAGGATCAATGGATCCCGCGGGAGAAAGTGGAGGATTTCATCAAGCGGCTAGGAGGGAGATTAAAGGAGAAGGCTTTTATTCCGGATGCGGGACATCTGGTTATGGTGGACCAACCTGTGCGATTTGCGATTGAATTGTATGATTGGTTGACGAGGTTTGGTTCATCGAAGAGCCTTGTTGAATCTTGAGCCCGATTGGGAAGTTTGTTGTGGGAATGAAATGGCGAGCTCGCTTGCCTCGAACACGATACTCGAATGAGGCTCCAACAAATGTGTCTTGCAATAGCGCTTAGATAGCATTATGTATTCAAATATTTGGCATAGAAACACGCGCATCGCACCTCCTCCACTACGGCATCTGATAAATCGGCTCGCCCCCAATCTGCGGAGCATGTGGCTTATGCACCTCCTGCTGTGGCAAAAATTGGCCAGCTTCTCCTGCCATCCCACGTTGATCAACCCTCCTCCTACATTCCTTCCCCGTGACAATCCAGTCCTTCTTCAGCGCCAGAAAGAATAGCGCTCCAAGCAACAATGCCATCCCAACCGCTGCACCAACAATACCCCCAGCAAGCACACCAGTAGAGTATCCACCACTATTGCCAGCCTCCGCAGCCGAGCCAGCACCAGAACTTGTAGCTGGCCGTGTACTTCCTCCACAAGACATATTCGCTGTGATACCTCCATCGTCTTCGTTCAGGATGGCAAAGAAATCGGAGTAGAAAGCCTCGCCGTTGGTGCGAAATTCCATAGTGTAATTACAGCCACTGGAGGGACTGTTGCTGCGAGTTATGGCACGAAGGTAGCTGTCTTCTCGCGCCCGCCAGGCGAATGAGCCATTGTTTGGTGTGGATGCTAAGGAAGCGCCTCTGTGAGTCAAAACTCTCAAAAGATAGAATAGTTGAATTGAAGTTACAAAGGGTTGGAAGTAAAGGTCAATTCTTACCAGATATGACGTGCGCTAGAGTCAGGTTCTGCGACTCTCCTTGCTGGAGAGTGATTGTGACATTGCGATCACCATTTGGAGTCCAAAAGATGTCCCAGTTGGAGTTCGTGACGATGGTGTCTCCTGCTCTTGGTGATACTGGAACTACTGCATCGGCTCGGCGCCAGAGGGAGAACGCGCTGGCCATCGGCGCGAATGTCGCGATGAACAGCAAAGTTTCGAGGAAATACATGTTGGGTCTTTGATAGTCCAATCGGATCGATGTTTTGTTATCCTGTGGAATTCCAAATGGGCGGCCAAGGAATATCCAAGTCGATGAACAAAGTGTCGCGCGGATCCTCCTTCGCGCAATTTTCACTCACATCGATGTCACGAACGTCAATGCCAAATCCAGACATTATAGTAGAAGGATTCAATAATGACGGGTGCCTGTTATGTATATTCCGGGTGTCTCATGTTCCTAGGTAGGCTTTCTAGATGACCCGTCTTGGAATTCGCTAGCGTGACTGCAGCCCTGTGTGGCGTCCACTAACCACAACCCCAAGTTGCCAAGCGGCTCCTTCGTTTTAGCGATCGACACTCTCTTCACAGATTGGAGGAATCTGAAGCTTGCTGGCCGAATGGGCTGCTTGGCACCACATGCCACTTCCTCAAAAGTACCGCTCGACCTTTCTTGAGCGATAATATTGAAAGTCTGAGAATCTGTAGCCACTGCAATTTGTTCGACCTTGAGATTAAGCTGGGATATTCGCGACATCGCCTTGATATGACCTTAAGTTATTGAATTCGCAACGATCTAAGGAAATCGGACTATGATCGTTGCATTCTTGCAACACGATGGCTGCATCCTCTGCCATTGGTTAGCGAGGATGGAGACGCCGGATCTCCATTCTTTCCGAATCAGAACTATATGAAGAGTTTTGTAGAAATCCTGAGAATCTATTCAGTCCTGCATCAATTGTCATTGCTGCCCTCTAGATGATGTTAACGGTTCGGATACCCCATCCATCATCAGCCATACCATTTTCACACGGTATCTCCGCTATGCCCCGACGTCTATATTCCCCCTCCTCGCCAGTCGGTTCTATCATCAAGGCATAGGCGATGGCCAGCTTCTCGTAACCACGATAATAATAGTCGCTACCACCCTCCTCGTCTTTGCGTCCAGATAAGCGATATATCTGAACGAAAGCTATTCTTGTCTCGAATCGGGTCTGATTTTCTTTTGTCCAGTTCTCCGGCCAGTCCTCGTGGTAGTCAAGCTCGCAAAGTATATGTGGAGAATCCGTAACCGGCTTTGTGTAAGTTCTCAACTGGACTAGATCACTGAGATCAAATCTCTCCCCTCTCTTGTACAGCAGTGGAAGTGAATGACGAGAATTCCAATCGCCAGCGCTTTGAATCTTTCCCTCGATGGTGATTGTGCCCGACTCAAAAACACCAGAAACCATTTCCCTTGTTTCCAATTCGACCTCCCTAATTAAAGATCTGCTATGGATGACGGTTGGGAACACATTCCTTGTTATTGACCGAGGACCAGACCACATATCATAAGGGCATTCGACCAGCCGGGTCCTGTAAACACAACACCTGCCCAAGTCCATGAAGGGCACTTGATATTTTCTCGCTTCTGACCAGTGCCATTAGAAGACCATAATAATCCAATGTGGAAATCTTCTTCCCATATTCCAGCTTTGTACTGGCAGTTGAACACAACTGTTTTTTCTTCGTCCCCAGGTCGGTTAGTAAGCTCGCTGCTTCTACTCAGGCGCCAATCACCATCTCCTTACTTAGCTCACTTGAGCAACCTGAGCAACCTGAGCAACCTGAGCAACCTGAGCAGCCCCTGAGCAGTGCCTACTACTCACTCACGCATTTAATTTCCGATCAGGCTGCATATAGACTAGGCTCTTTTTCTTACAATTTTGGCGATGATCCCTGGGGAGCTCAAACAGGCTTTAAAGGATTCTGAAACCAATCCTCGTGAAAATAGATGCACGTAATGTCATGGCTGATCGCCCATGGCGGTTGAGCATGAAGGTCTCAATCAAACAGAAAGGTCTCACGATCCGCAAACCTCAGAAATGTTCTTGGCTTTAATTGCTTTTAATCTACCGGACGAGGCGGAGTAGATATCAGCGAGAGGCCTGAAGTAGCCCTCCCACTACGGTCAGGAATCCCAAATATGTTACTTCATACATTCACAGATACGAGGACAGTAATAAGTAAGGGAGGTTTACCCCGCCCCGTTATATCGCCTACAGTACCGAACATATGGCTTCACTTTCACCTGCAACTTAATTTAATTTGTTGCCAATGTATTCGATTACCCCGATTGAGTCTTACGTGCCACCTTGATGGACTATCACTATTTAGTATTAATTATACTACGCATCCATGTAAGTAGAATAACTAAACCAACATACGACAGAACATCATAACACTTCTAAAAGCGCATCGACACATCAAAGCGTCCTGATTTTTTTCTTTGAAACAGATGCTTTTAAGGATTAGAATACGCCCGATCTAATTTCTTATCCACACTAGTGTTTTCCCCTTCATACCACGCCCTGCTGATATACTTTAGCTACGCTGTGTCCAAATTGTCAAAGACATAAACAGGCACGAAACCTTTCTTTCCCTTCAAATGCTTTGGCTACTCGACTTTTGAGAGTTTCTGGCAGAAACACATATTCTTTTGACGATAGCATTGCTTTCGAGCTTCCACGTGCTATATATGCCACGCCCGTCGTCGACGTGATGATGACTTGAAGTACATAGGCAAGCCAGGTTCAATGAGAGGGACACACACGGCAGATTATATGGCGTCACAAACACCTACCTTATAGGACAAGGCACGGGTATGCTAGTTGAAGAGACGCGAGTAGTAGAAGGAGAAAGGGGAAGGCTAGTTTACACCGGGAGGGATAAAAAGCTTTTTACTTGATGACGGGAATTGGTGCGGACTATTTAGTAAGGAGCGTTTTACAGAGTCAAAAGTGAGGTAGGAGAGCTCGCCGATATTGGTGTGCGTGACGGATAAGAGAGAGCGAGGCGTGACGTGCTAGGAAAGCGTAACGGACCTGGGAAGAGAGCTAGGAGGGTATATGAGAGCTAGGAAAGGGTTACTAACCGTGAGGAGAGCTAGTGATAGTTGACGGACCAGGAAGATAGCTCGGAGGGTATAGCATGCCTTGAAAGTATAACGGACTACGGGAGAGCTACCCAGGCTCTACTGACAACCCAGAAGCATTTACTCAAGCTACACGCGAAAGGAGCTCTTAAAAAAGTAGGCTCTCGCGCTTAGAGATAAGATAATAAATGTATAACAAAGCCTCAAAGGAGCTAAAATGGCCCCTTTCGATCTAAATCGGGCTTCATAATGCATGCTCAGGCTAACTCTATTGATATACCCTGATTGCTCAGGCCGTGCTCAACAGTACTCATCGTCGCCTCAGGTTAACGCAGTCGACGCTCACGTCTGGAGACTAAACGGAACCAGCGAAGGAAAGATTTGAGACTAACTTAAGTGGAACATTAAACATGGCTCCTATCTTCCTCGCCGATGTTCTGAACCTTCCACATTGCGAAATCGTCTATTTCAACATGGGTAGGTAGGTCGAGGATATCCTCGTCCCTGAAATACTTCTGGAAGTCCAGACTCCGGCCTCGAGAGGTAACAAGCAACTTGAAAACAACTTTGGTGTGCTTGGTCACCAAACGAGTCAGCCGTCGCATGATTGCATCTATCTCAGCCGACAGGGACGAAGTCTCGTACACGACTACCTCGTCCAGGAGACAAAATATGACAGTGCCAACCGGGAGCTGCATCGTAAGCTCACGAAAGACGATGCAAAGTTTACTCAGTTCCAGGCCCTCCAACTTCTTCCAATCATTTTTGGTCAAGAATGAGATGTCTACCTCGATCCCTTCAGCCAACATCTGGGTGAGCAGGCCGCCGACGAGAGACCCCACCATCCTAACAGTAGGTGTTCCTCTAGAGGAATTTCCTGGATCCCAGTAGAGGCTGGAGAAGTGGCTTATCACAAGTACTTGTTTGCTCCGTTGGAAGGCTCTCACTAACTGCGCATCCACGAAGCTCAGGGGAGATTGACCTTCTGTCGCTTCCATGTCACATCGTCCGTTTACCAGTAGAGAGCTGGAGGTCTCTTTTTCTGCAAGCCAAACTCTCAGTTTGTCGCTGTCGACCATGGCCGACGCTTGTGCCTTTCCTCGGTCGTCCAATTTGTGACCACCTTCCAAGAAGGTTTTGAGAGATTCTGCTATATGAGCAGGGTCATAACGCAGAATCTGTAATAGTTTTTCGGCTGCTGCAAGGTCTGGAATAAAGTTAGCACAATACCCAATTTTCACATACAAGATGTTCACTGTATTTTGCTGGCTCAAGCAAGTGTTTGGTTGTCCCCACAATAGTGTTGTTCGGAGTTCCGTCCCCTCGGAGTTCTGTAACTATCGTCTCCATCAGCTGCGACCTCGCCGATTGGGCAGAGATAACTTGCCATGTCCTTTGTTTTGAAATAGTGGACTGCTTTGCAAAAGTCGGTAGAGCTTTTGAGCAACCTGCTCTCCAATTTCTTGAGGAAGAGTGTCCACTCTCTCTACAAGTTCAATCACATTCTTATCTATATTCGCACTTCGAGCTGCCAGGCATTGTTGAGCCACCTCTTTAATCCTCGAAATATGCTTCCTAACATCTTCGAGGCTTTCGGTAAGGTCAGCCTTGTAGGACTTTTGCTTTGCAATTGGTTCGAAAAACTTTCCTATGCCACTAATTAGGTGAGTAAATAGTGTCAATCTGAGGAGAATACCTACTTGCAGTGCTATCAGCAAAGAACTGCACGACATGATTGAGTGACTTCAGAATGGCAAGATATAAATCAAACGTCTTGCGCTCTAGCGACTGGTTTGGGTAGTCTTGGTAGATCAGTATGTACCTTCGAGCACCTTCCATGATGTCTGGTAGCTCTGCAAGAGCATCAAAAATGCTCTCCTCTACGTCAATATATCTTCCTGCTGCCTGCCTAGGGAGTCAGCGGCTTTCCCAAAATATTTATGAGAACAGGCGGTAAAAAGAGTTATGGGTTGTTTGACTCACACCAACAGCGAGCTTGAAGACCCCGCATATACTAAATGATAACCATCAGCATTTCGCTGGGTGAGGCTGAGGACTGATCTTACCTCGCTCCATAGTCTCCTGCGGGTAGTACTCCGAGCCATGCTTGAAATGCTCCCGAGTCCTGCCCCAACTTTTCAAGGCATCTTCGACCCGTGGACATTTTTCCAGGGAGACCTTTCCAGCTTTGACTGGTAGCATGTACCTCTGACATTACTTCTCCCCAATTACAGGTCTTCAGATCAACTGGCTTGTAAATTCCCTTGCTTTTCTTGCCGAGTTTAACTTGTACTTGCTGCATCAGTGCAAAAAGTTTGTTCTTCTCCGCATCCGCTTCTTTCCAAAGCTCGTCGCTATTCGGTTGATTAGACCCTTCAAATTGCGGACAGGAGAGAGGAATGGCACCTTATCTGATGCAACAGATGTCCTTCCTCTATAGATACAAATCGATCCAGCTGCCCCGCATATACAGGGGCCTGCTGTCCTGCTATCACTACGTTCTTTTCGACAAACATTGCAGCCTCGTTTGCGACTTGCTGATAGCGGGAAAACCCCGATTCTTCTTGATGATATTTTTCCATTTGCATTTCCAATGTCTATGAATTAGTAGAACGTGATTGTCATCGAAAATGGGGTTAATGTAGTATCCGCAGATGTGTTTGCAGAAAAGCCAGCTAGACGATCATTCCAAAACATGCATGTACTCGGCGAGCAAGGCTTTTAAGATGACTGGCTAGGCTGTGCCTTTATCGTGATCTCGAAACGAATCGACCGCCACATAGTTTTCAACCGCACTAGCGGCATATGCATGAGGACGAGCTGGGTGGCACCTCTTTCCACACTCGGCATTAATTCGTCAGCAAATGCAGCCTCTATCTCATTCATGCAGTCCCAGGAACACATGCATAGATAACAGCAGTAACTGTGGTGGTCCTATTGGTTAAACATCGCCCCATGAACTCACGCTCCTTCACGCCATCGGCCTCATTTACGACATATAAGCCGGAGCGTTTGAACTTCGCCAAATTTGAAAGCGTTGTCAGATCCTAACATATTTCACAGAGCAGACATTTTGCAAATCGGAGCCATGTCAGCTCTAGATACCATGAGTGATGTGGCGCTCTCACCGTCTACGATTGTTGACCGGCAGGCTGACGAGCTTGCATTGCTCACGGAAGGGAGAACGGTGCACAGTGTTGACAGTGACCAATCAGCAGGCACTATTGCGATGGGCCAGCTACCTTCGAATGATGACCCCAAGGACCCTCAATATAGCAGTGAAGCAGCTCCGAACGAGGATGCCCAGCTCTTGGATCCTGGAATCAGCGCTGAGATGGAGAAAGAAGCGACGTTCTTCCAAACCTTTACCAAAGAGGTCATGGACCATAAAGACGATCCAGAAAAATCCTTCCGAAAAGTTGGTACAGCTTCCTACCCATCGTTGATCCCGGAGGTGATTGAAGAAGAGAGAAGCAGATTGGAAGCCAGAAGTAGGCAAGCCATGTTACACACAGCCTACACTGAATTTAGAGTCAAGAACCTGGAGGCAGAAGTCAAGAAGCTTCGAAGAGAGGTAGAAGGTTTACCAGAAGATTTTGAGATTGCGAAATCGGTGAGCAACCCGGTATATCTTCATGAGCTGAAGCGATCTACTGGTCCTGAATTCCGATTGACCGAAGCATCGAAAACAATTCTGCCACGTCTACAGCCTGCGCTAGAAGTTCTTCTCGCCCACAAGGATCCTGGTGCAAGCTATACTAAGAGTGGAGAGGATGCCGGTAGCCAACAATCACCACGAGCCATAAGAATTCGACCAATTCTGTTGTCCAGGCACCTTGGAAAGATCTCTGGCCAATCTATAGAGCCAAGATACCACCGCGCACGGTTGGAAGCATCTCAGTCTTCTGCAATCATAATTAGAAGGCCATTCAAGCTCTTCTGCGAATTTGAGAAGCAAATCAGAGCGAGCGTCGCAGAGTTAGAGACTCAAACCGACAAGAACACCAAAGGCAAAGTGCAAGAGATAACAAACACCAAACCTAAGATGGAATATGACGACAAAGATCTTCTTACTGATTTGAAACTGCTACTGGAGTTTCTTGATGTCGACTTGAAATCAACGCTAGAGCTGAGAGGCAAGATTCGGGATGGTACGGCAACCACCATCGAATACGAAGATCTGTGGCATCTGTTCAAGTTGGGAGATAATGTAATACAACAATCTGGAATGTGTAAAGTCTATCGAGTGATCAATTTCACGGTGAGTACACGCCATGTACTTTTCTCACTGGTGTCGAATATTTGAGTTGATGCTGACAACACTATCCAGGGTGGCCGCGAGACCTTGGTTTCTAAGACTCATCCTGAACAGAAGCCTGTCGCTGTTGATGGCTTTGTGATAGATTGTTACAACCTCGGTTTTAATGGATCATCATTTGGACCTAGTTTCATCTCATTTTCTATCCGGAAGTTCGTTTACCTGAATCTTGGACGATGAACTTTGCAGCTGAATATTGATTCGGAAGCTAATGATGGAACAGATATCAAGGCAAAAGACTCATTACTTCTTTGACAATATTTCCCTTGAAACTCGATCCATCCTACAAGGAGCTGGAAAAAGATGTCGTTGACCGAGGCACAAGATACCTCGAACTGACCAAAACTCCATATGCGCACAAGTTGCTAACGGGAACGACGTTGGATGAGCCTGCAGAAGAAGTATTACCGCCCTTCCATGTTTTCAAGAAAAGAATAACATTGTTCCTCCGCAGATTGATGCTCAGATAATCGTTGACACGACCTTCGCAATCAACAGAAATCCGGCATGGGACAAAAGATTAGACTTTGACGTTGACGATCTGACGGCGGGGGACAGCCGTGAGACACAAGCACCGCCCTTCTGTACGCATGGAGAGATGATCGAAGGATGTGAGCAAGTTCAAAAACCACAATTTTGATGGCTGGAGTGGTTCATTTGCTTACGAATCCAGGCTGCGGAAGTGACACCGTTCAGAAAGATCTTGCAATTGACAAAGCAAAAGTTGACGATTATATTCAGAAAAATCTCTATGCCCTGAAGAAGTTTCCAGCAAGTGACCTTGCCGAGAAAGACAAAATACTGCTTCCTTATTGGGCATATGGATTTGTCCTCAGAAGCCGGCAGTGGGGTATGCCATAAGGTACCATTTTAACATTTACTGGAAGCTGATACCAACTGCAGTGACGGTGAACATCAATGATCTCTCAGATGTCGTTTATGAAAACAACTTCGATAGTCTAGTGCTGTAAGTTTTCCAAAGGTTGTCTCTACGATTTCACCTATCTTACACCATCGCAGACCTGATGGACATAAAAAAACAGTAAAGGCACTAGTAAGGATCCATGCAAGAAATTCAACAGATTTGACCGCTACTTCCAAGTTAGGGGCGTCCATGGATCTCGTCAGAGGCAAAGGTGAAGCTGAAAACTCTCATCTTAATTCAGCTCTATGACTAATTTTGGGTTCAGGCAAGGGCTTAATCATCCTTCTCCACGGCGAACCAGGTCTGTTACCACCTGAAATACCACAGAATGAAGTCATCAAATTGACCATGTTGAAGGCGTTGGGAAAACTTCGACCGCAGAATGCGTTGCGGACCTGACACAACGCCCGTTGTTTCCAGTGACTTGCGGAGACATTGGAGAAACGGCCTCAGACGTCCAGACCTCTCTTGACAAGAATTTCCAACTTGCTCACAGATGGGGTTGTGTCCTTCTTCTTGACGAAGCCGAGTAGGTGCAGGTCTTCCCCGGAGTAGCACAATCTTGATCTTAGGCAGCTGAACTACTTGTAGTGTGTTCATGGCCAAGAGGAACAAGACAGACCTGCGACGAAACGCGGTTGTCAGCGTGTTTCTCCGCACTCTTGAGTATTACAGTGTAAGCGAAAGAAACAGTAGAGCAAATAGCGCTAACCTCTTAAGGGTATACTGTTCTTGACTACTAACCGTGTTGGAAGCATCGACCCTGCCTTCAAGTCCCGCATTCACATGAGTCTGTTCTATCCACACCTCGGCCTGCATGCGACCCTCCAGCTGTATAAGATACTTCTTAAGAGGACGCTTGCAGAACAGCAAGAGTCGCAGAAAGTGGACTTCAAAGTCAAGTCGAAGGAGATAACGAGCTTTGCTAAGTCACATTACAAACGTCTGGCGAAGGAAGGGCTCATTACATGGAATGGAAGGCAAGTTTCTTACATATTGATACCTATTACAGCGACTTGATAAGTTGCTAATCAAATTGAATCGAAAGACAAATCCGAAACGCATTCCAAACTGCTATCACCCTTGCGGAGTACAATTCTCGTCAATCTGGAGCGCAATCCACGACTCTGGGCAAGGAAGAATTTCGAGTGGTTGCAGAAGCATCCAAGGAATTCGATACATACATGAAAGAAACACTTGGAGCCACAGAGGCGGACGTAGCCTGGCGAGAGGATATTCGGTACGACAGATTTGGTGTTTCTGATCGAGGCAAGAATTCTGCCTTCCACTCCGCACAGAGTCAAGAAAGGCATCTTCGTCCTGCTAGAAGAAATACTAAGGATCCTGAGAGCGAGGCCGAGGAGTCATCTGACACGGATGACGATGCAAATGGTGACGATGATGATGATGATGATGATGATGACGAAGAAGAGAAAGCTTTGCCCCGCATCAGAGATGCATATGGTTCAATAGCCAAAGGCAAGTCTGTTGGTGTGGGCTCCTCAAGAGACGAAGGTGTTACTGTGTCGAGTCAAATGCAGATGGAAGAGTTTGAAAATTTCAAGAGGTTCCAGGAGATGATGAAGAAGGAAAGACCAAAGTATTAAAAATTTCAAACAGGTCTCCAACTTTTGGTTTCAGAGGCAGGCTATATACCTGTGTTATGGAGGTTTCCGGTAGTTCAGACTTTGCGTGGAGACAGCACAAACACAAGCTTTCTTAGTTTTCTTCCACACCAATCAATCGACTTTCTGTAATACTCTGAGGACTCCTTGATTAGCAGTCGGTCTTAATGTTTGGGAACAGACACCAGAGTCTCCCTGAGCAAAGTTTCTTTGAATTGCTGGCCACAAGTACTCCGCATTGTTTGTTTGCTCCCGATCTACCCGCACCTCGCTTAATTTGGAATTCCGTGAAAAGGCTTGCTTGGACAGCTGTATGTTAAATTCTATTCTTTGCTTATGACTACCTGCTGAGACATTTGCAGTATTCCTATAACGCAATTTCTATCGACTACCTACATATGGTCTTGGACATGACTGGGCTGGGATTACATGAGAAGCGTTTCTGAGACTGCTCATTGGCGGCGCAGTTTCAGTGCTGCTGATGTATAAAAATAAGCGAATGTGGATCTGAAGAAATAGACCCAGGAAAACATCGGAGGTAAGGGAGCTGAATATGGATCCATTCCATAATACTTGACATAAGATGGGTAAGATCTAAGCGACTAATAAGGGAGCCAAAACGGGTCCTTCAGGACCAAAAATAAACCCTTGGTGGTTTCTCAGGCCGACTCTGTTACGTGTCAAGCCGTGCTCAGGTTGCTCCGGCCATACTCAGGAATGCTCACCTTGGGCTCAGGTTAAAGCGGCGGCTGCTCACGTTTAAATACTAAAACAGAACCAGCGAAAAAGAAAGTTGAGTATGACTTTGCTGGTATCCAGTTCGTTCTTGGATTTGGCTGGCAATTCCGGATAAAGCTGGAAACCTGTCTTGCTCCACTGTGAGGCTTCTCTTTACATACTCATTGACTATGAGGTACCCATGGTCTAGGGCTTCCCCAGAAGGAGTCGACATGAAAACCTCAGTGTCCAGCGGATCCCGTTTCTTGTCTACATCGGATTGGCCATTAGGAAGAAGAAAAGATCGCTTCAAATAAGGAAATGCTGCACCTCTGTAGCGTCCCTGGGTGTCTGGAATATCTATTTCCCCTTCAATTATCTTTGTTGTCTGGCATTGCCAAAGAAGCTGGTCCTCGGAGAAATTGAGGCTGCGAACGGAAAGAAGACCCTCCTGCAGTGTCCAATCTCGTTTCTGAATAGGCCCTCTAGGACTTTCGAAGAGCAGAGGTCTGAAATATAGCACTCCTTCTGCCTCAAGACTTAGACTTCTGTACGGAACAGGTACACTGATAGCGGCTTGGTGTCTTTTCAATAGAATGCCAGTATTGGAGTCGCTTGCGACATCAGCTGCAATCGTGACCACGGCAAATTGGTAGATATTTCCCATTTGAGACAAGTGGCTTTGCCAGTCCGTTTGCGAGTCCTGCAGTATGCACAGAGCATCAATCCATAGATACCGGTAACCAAGTGCCCTTGTTATAGTGATCGCGTCTCGAAAGTTAACAGGAAGATATGGCATGGGAAGCACTTCGAACCTCCTGTGAACGTTTGAGCTTAGAGTAGCTGAGGAGATGCCACCTCCCCAGCAATGAGATAAGGCCACCCAAGGGGCTCTCGATTGTTGGTCAATCTTGAGTCGTGGCTCTTCGGCTCCATCGGGAGAGCCAACATCGACGACCCGCAGCGGAAAAAACTCTGGCGGATTGCGACATCGTGGATGCAAATTGATACAGTCTTCAATTCATTTCTTGGCTTTCATGAAAGCACTTGATGATACTTCGGGCTTGACTGGCTGTCCTCTGATGAAATTGGGTCTGGAAGCTGGGTCGTCTGGCCAAGTCAACCCAAATTCGCGTCTGCAGAATCAATAGCATAGCGTAGCTTGACTGGATATACGTAGATCCCCAAACTGGTGCCGAAAGCTTGCAAATCTAGGGAGTCTTCAGGCTCACTCTGATAGAAGAGTATCCTCGAGGCAACGACCCTCAGATCGCCGTTTAGATCATGCACGACACGCGCAAATATCGGTGTCTTCTCCAGGTCGAAAGTGGACTCAAACCCCGTCCCTGAGTTTCCCGTTTCTTTGAGCAGTAAGCAGCACAATTCGCAGCCTGCTTCTGCGGCGTCAACCATACTTGTTGTCGACTGGTGATGACGGCATCTTTCTGCTTGAAAGCGAACTTTCCTGGAACGACAGGAACATTAGAAAGTAAATGACCAGGCTGCCTAGAATTCGGACTGATCTACGCCATTGACAACAACTCTCTTGAAGTGGCCATGGGCCCAATCACCAGAAACAAATATCCCATCAAGAGATTGACCCAAGCCAATGCAAGCGTCGCAGAGCATGTCTCAGAGTCGGTTTATGAGGGACGAGGCAGAAGTGAGATGGCTCAAGATCGACGGGGAGAATTCTCGCTGTGTTGCCTGGTGCATATAGCATCACGGTCTACACCGCTAGCCTCTTACGGACACAGCCCCGCCGTAATAATCAATACGACGCCCCATAAGCGCCTTCTTTCGATCTTCAGTGATAGAATAGACTCCAATGAAATTGTAGATAATTCAACTGTAGCAATCTAAGCCAATGAGGCAAGATCCCGTTCGCCCTCTATTTAGCCGAACGCGGGGTTACTTCGTTATATACCTAGGTAGGTAACGAATACCCCGCTACAGCACGTGTTTATCAAGGACTTTTTCAATAAAGACGATATTCTCAATCTCTTCAATTGCTCAACTAATAGACATTACTCTTGTGATTACTAAATCCTCTGATTCGATTCTCCCTAACATTCTAAGTCGGTCCCATCACGAATAAGAACAAAATGCCTTCTACCCCACCCTTCAGCTCCCTCCCCCTCCAGCGCGACGGCCCTCGAGGCAACGCCTGGGGTCTCTTTGGACCCAAAGACGAACTTGGAATGCTCAATCGTCTGACTCCAGAAACTACCCTGGCTGCCACAAAAGAGATAGTTCACGGAATTCGAATCGCCACAGATTGGCCCATGAACATGCCGAAGGTGCCCTGTTTCGGCCGGCAGAAGTTCCGCCAACATATCTACCAAAAAACGCCCAGAACAGTCAACGATGATATCTTGACGCTAAACACGCAGTCTAGTACCCAATGGGACGGATTCAGGCATTTTGGGTATCAGGATCACAAGGTTTATTTCAATGGGTGTCAGCAGGAGGAGGTTATGAATTCGGAAAGGAACGGGATACATGGTGAGCAACCCTCATACGCTTGCGATCGCTTCTTGTTGACTTGATATGTATAGTTTGGGTTCAAAACGGAGGCGTCGTCGGCCGCGGTGTCCTACTCGACTACGCAGCATGGGCAAAATCCCAAGGACTCAGCCACGCCCTGCGTTCAACCACAGAGATCACCGTCAGAGAACTAGACGCTATCGCCGCATCCCAAAATGTCACTTTCCAACCTGGAGATATTCTCTTCATTCACAGCGGCTTCGTCAAATCACTTGAGCGTCTACCTGAAGAAGAAGCTTCTGCCTACGCAGCTACTAATCCTTCTCCTGCAATTGGAGTTAAGTCGTCCGAGGAGAGTTTGAGATGGATCTGGGAGAAGGAGTTTGCGGCCGTGGCGGGTGATATGCCAGCTTTTGAGGCACTGCCGTTTCAGAGTACGACGCATTGGATGCATGAGTGGCTTTTGGCGGGGTGGGGGATGCCAATTGGAGAGCTTTTTGATTTGGAGAAATTGGCAGGGGAATGTGCGAGGTTGAAGAAGTGGACGTTCTTCTTTAGTAGTGTTCCACTGAATGTGAGTTATTTCTCCTATGACATTCAAGGGGATGATCACTGATATACTTTAGGTTCCAGGAGGAGTTGCTAGTCCACCGAATGGCGTGGCGATCTTGTGAGGTCCTGGTTTGTGAACCTGTAATCTATTTCGAAGAATCTCTATGTCAACATCTATTCCCCCTCTTTCATCGACTTCAAATGACTTCGACCTTCAGCTCTGGTATCTCCATCTTCTCAGGCTCTAGTCCATGACAATAACAATCTCCAACCAATCTATACGTTTCCTCGAGCCCGACTCCCACCTTTCTCAACATGATTGGAACCTTCTCCCCCTTCACTTCAAACACTTTATCCCCCTTCATCGCCCCGGGCGGACACAACCCGATCCACCCGCCTTCCCCTATAAATACCCTTCTTCCTCCGCAGTACCTCTCAATCTGCTGCGTCGTGCCATCTATCTCTTGCAGAATATTATACACTTTCTCTCGCTCAGCTTCTGATTCGGTCTTTGGCCGTAGACGGAAATGTTTCAGTTGCTCAGCCCATGAAGCGAGGCCGATTTTTCGCCCAGTAGCTAAGCAGACGTGGAAAGCTTCCAACAAGGATTGGCGCTCGGCATGAGGATATTGCTCGTGAGTCAAGGCTGAAATGGTGAGGAACTGTTTGCAGTTGGCGTAGTTCTGATAGAGATGGTGCATTTCATCCACGACACCGTTGCTTTCGGTGATCGATGTGTTGAACAGTGATGGCCCGACTTCGGCGATTGCGGTGACTAAGACACCGTCTATGAGGAGTGTATTGTGTTTGCTGATCGTGACGGAAGGTTTGGGCTCATCCTTCTTCCTGCTTTCGATTTTCCATCGGTAATCGAACGTGTCTTCAACTAAGAATTGAGTCAGTCGGTTCTTACTTCCCTTCTCATCGAGCAGCTTCCAATTACCATCTCCCTCCTCAATCTCTGTTATGGCGCCGAGGAACGAGAAAGTAACCTGCTTACCTGGATGCTTAATTCTATCATATTTAGGTGCGTTGGCCCAATCCGGTACCCAAGAAGGAAGTTCGAGTTGGCTCTCTTCCGATCCAACACGATTTCCCATCCCCGCCAGACCAAACAACAATCCCAACGACCTCTTCTCAATAAGTTCCTTTGCTGCAGCCATATACACACTCTCCACACTCGCCTGATAATCAACCTTCAACCCATTCTCCCCTCCACAAATTGACATCAGTCCATACACTTGATCCCTCGGATTCGTCGCCTTGAAATACGTACTTTCCGCCAAAACATGCGTGATCGTGACTTCTTTCACATAGCTGTATTTTTCAGTCGGCCACAAATTCTCTCTGAGCTTATTCATCCGCATGATATTATATAGACTAGAATGCTCTGCATGTCTGATCTGCACATTATGTGACCATTCTAGCCACAATCGAAAGTGCCTGAGATTATGGATCATCTCGACAGCAGAAGCCATGATCCGCCAATCGATCGTCTCGTCGCCGTAACGGACTTGAACATGTGGTGATAGAGCGACTTCTTGAACGACCCACACTCGGGCAAACCAGGGGTGTTGGAGAAAGGTGATGAGGGCTTGCCATTGTTTTGATCTTGATGAGGGCGGGAGGAAGGTCTCGTAGAGATCGTACATGGTTTTGCCGCTGCTTTCAAGAGGAGACTTCAGGATGTTGAATTCATTGAAGGTGGATATCGCCAGCCGAGCGGTTTCGAAATGCTTACGCGTTTGTTCATCTGGTGGGACGATACCGTCAAATTGGTAGGGCAAAATACCATCTGTTCTTTTTGCGACGTTGGATCCTGGTAGTGGTGACTGGCCCAGGAAGACGGTTGTGAAAAGCGCGCTGGAATAGATCTTGTCCATGAGCGGCACCTGTTGTTCCTTTTCCTCGTCATTTTCTTGATCGATACAAATCGCATCTATCCAGAGCAGTCGAGGGAGGAATTGGGAAGTGAGCGTTGCCAGGACTTCGTAGACACTTTTCGTGATCATCATTCGACACCCATCCACCATGATCTCCTCTGACCTTTCAGGACTCCCCCATGTGTAAGATATTGCTTCATAGAAAAGGAGCCGCATGTAAGGTCCATCTACTATGCTACCCGAAACCGGGCGGAAGCCAAAGCGTGGATGGAGCAGGAGTAAACGGATATGGTCCGGCTTCTTCAGCTTTGAGTATTCGTACACCGGGGGATTGGGATTACTGAAGCGAGTGAGCTCCCGGAACCAAATGAAATAAATAGTCGCATAGTGAACCGCATTATCAGTGAAAGGAGAGGATTTCTTCCAGCCGTCAAAGATCCAGGTGGTAAGTTGTAGGATTAGCATGTTGGTCGAGATGCGGCCCATGAGATCTGGAGTGAAGTGTTTGTAAAGCATGTGACCGAGCCACCACCAAGTGTACAGCAATGCCCTTGTGTAGTTGTTGTCGAATTTGCGAGTAATTTTAGACCACATAAGCTCAAGGCCGTAGTCTCGCCATCTGAAGACATTCCAATTCCACCTCACTAGTCGATTTATCTGCCGTTGAAGAAAGAGCTGATAAGCATGATGCCCAAATACAATAAACTCCAGGAACATGTTGAAAGCAAGTCTGGACCAGAACCACTTCGGTAGAAATGCATCTCCGAAGTCATTGATCGCGGTGTAAATTAGAAATGATGCGATGTTGAGTGTCCAATGTCTGCCAAAGGAGTCCGTTTCTCCTTGGTCTGCAGCTCGTGACCTTGCAAGCTCGAATAAAATGTGCGAATACTGTTGTGATTGTAGATAGCCACCGCCTGATACGTAGGCGAACCAGTACATGAGCAGGAGGATATAGGATATTCTGCGTAGAAAGCTTTGGTAGTAGCGAATTGCGAGGACGGCACTGGCGACTCCATACCCTGCTTCGTGGAAGTGTAGAGTCAGTCAACAATACTTCAGTGCCGAGACTGCTTCCCTAAGCTTGTAAATAGGTACATGATATTTATTCCGCATCGAAAAATGCCATTGCTGATATCCGTGGAGGCGGGATACTGGTTGATGAAGCGATACTCACAGGGTACAGCGCCAACACTTGCAAAATCGCTCATGCTGTGACCCGACTGATAGCAGAGCAGGCCACTTCCTCCAATGAGGATATAATACCACATATTGAGATAGTAATTGAAGAAACGAACGAAATCTAAGCCACACAAAATAAATGCATTGATGAAGAGAGACTTTTGAGTCACAGGAAATAAATCGCAGGTATTCCCAAGGCTGAATTGTGGCTTGCCTTGGCTTGCATCTGTACCGCCCTGGAAATAGACACCGAAAAGCGGGTGTGGGGACTTCGCCAATGAGGAACAACCTCAACCGCCACGACTATTGACGAAAGGGCAGAAGATTGGCCGGGCAAACCCTCAAGGCTGTTTTCTATCTTTCATAATACACCAACTGATTTTATGCAACCATTCCTTCAAGATTGTCACCCACCACCGCACCTCTAAATGACATATCTGAATCCGGCCCCTCGAGCCTCACCGCTGACCTGTTCAGGACTCAACCCTTCCGCTTCAGCTCTTTCTAGCTTCTTATTCTCATGGATATGAACCAGCCTTAGCACGAACGCCAAAGCAGCAACGATGAAACAAATGCCCGCCACAGCCGCACCACCAGCTAAATATCTCGGCCCATCAGACTTAGGATACATATACGATCCATAAATCGAAGCCGTGTTCCCAATCATGTTACAAATTGCAATGGAAGCAGATCTCTTGACGTTTGGTCTGATGAAACTGTTTGCGACCCAGGCGACGATGATTTGATAGGCAGAAACTGCACCCATAGGCATCAGGAACATCGCGAAGAAGCGTGCGCCGGTACCAGTTGCGCTGATGACGATGATGTTACCGATGAGAGAAACCATCATCAAGCACATTATATGGATGGAGCGATCTCCAGTCCGTCCAGACGTCCAAGTCACGAAGAGTGAGACAAGGAATGTGGCGAACCATACTGGTGCTGTGAGAAGTAAAGTCGCGATGCGGCCGAAGCCTAGCGTGTTGACGATGGTCGGGAAGAAGTACTGGAATGTTTGGGAGAGGAGTGAGAGGTGCTGGAAGATGATGAAGATATAAAGGCGATAGTCTTTGAGGGCAAGCTTGAGACCAGACATCAGGCCTGTGGCTTTGGCGTCGTCGGACTCTTTTGCATCGTCAATCATCCGCCATTGGGCGTAATGGCGTTCCTCGTCGGAAAGCCATTTGGCTGTTGCGGGGAGGTCGGTAATGATATCTTTGAGGAGAAAGTGACACTCACATTGAGGTGAAGGCTACACCGATAGTGATGACACCTTCAATAATGAAGAGCCATCGCCAGCCTGTGATTCCACGCACTCCGTCCAGATTTCCAAGAATACCGGCAGCAAGGAGGCCACCGAACATGTTCGCCAGCGCATTACCGGAGTAGACTGCATTGTCAGCCTCGAAAGAGTAAACATGTAGGAAGTAGCTTACACCAAGATATACGATGAGCCAATTCGTCTCGAGTGTACCACGAGCTCATGAGCATGATGGCCCCAGGAAAGAAAGGTGCTTCCGTTACACCAAGCATGATTCGACAAGCGAGGAGACCACCGAAAGACTTTGTACCAGCTTGAGCAGCTGAGACAATTCCCCAAAGCGTCATGACAAGACCGAGGTAGATTGACGGGCGGACTCGAGTGATGAGTAGGTTGGACGGCAATTGCATCGTCAAATATCCCTGACCATTGTTAGCGAGGACCGTATCAACACGGCCAGAAGTCGACATACGACGAATAGAATGCTAGTCGCAAGGTTGAAGTCGGTTCCTGTCATACCCAGATCTGCCTCTAGTGATCCGAGTCGAGCTTGGGCTAAATTCGATCGATCGAGGAAGTTGAGGAGATACATCAGAATCAGGAACGGGAGTAGCCGAATGTCAACCTTTCGAAGCAGTTTCTTGTTCTGTATAGCTTTCCATTGCAAATCTTTGGAAGCAAACTCGACGTATATTTGAAGAGTGGGATCCGCAGGACCCTTTGTACCCTCGACTTCACGAAAGGAGCCTTCTTTCTCGGGTAGGGTAGTCATGTTGGCTTGCAAAACTTTGTTGGGATCCAGTGCACAGGATAGTTTGGTTGATTTTGGGAAAGTTCTTTGAGACATAAAGAGAGTTGTAGAGTTCTTAAACCTCGAGGTGTTAATTGCCATTGGTAACACAGTTTGCGGGGACCCCGCTTCGGGTTGTTGATGGCACGATGAGGATCGTCATCACCCCCACTGTAACCGTCAATCGCCTGGGGCAGTCAAGTAGGAACGGAACATGTCCGCGAATATCGGGATAAACACCGACACCTCCATCCATTATAGGTATCCCGATCTCGTCTTCAATGCTCGAGTTCTCGAAGAGAGACAATTCCGTAAATAATACAGCAAGACGTGCATATACCCCTCGGTAAAAGCTGCAATGAGTATATTCTCCATGATACCAGCGGGCCTCAAGGCTTGTGATCAACGCTGTTTGCAGCAGTACAAAGAGCCGTTCAGAACTACCGCACAAACCCAGGAGCAGTGGTCCAGGTTGATAAGGTTGACTCATGAAGTATTGATGTACTGAGCAACATGCTCCAGCCGTTTATCAGCAAGTCTCTGGCTTGGCTGAAAGCTGGCCAAGAATGATCATCGGGGACCATCCGGGCACAGTGGGAAATAAGTATGAAATTGGTTCGCGAAACTTATCGAGACCAGTGTTGGTCTCGGCTAAGGGTAACTCACAAGTGTACATGCGTTGTTTTTTCATTTGCTCGATGTTTGAGATCTTAGGGTTAGGGTGTCACTGTACCTGGCCAACGCCTAGAAGAATTTCCATATCTGATATCAGGTGACCTAGTCTTCCTACTTCCTAGTCTGGACAGGTACTATGTGCTTACTAGCGATGGATTCGCATCCTATCGGGCAGGAGCTGCATGGAGAGCAACAGCCATGTCGTGGATCTTGCCAACGACTTGCGGCGACGAGGGCCCCAGTGGGAAGGCAAACGATCTTTCCAAAAGGCTTGCCATCGAAATTGAAACTGATAGAGACCACAGGTATAGACCCGTATATCCTAGTAAGTAGCTAGAATTACCCCTGAATTGGTTTTGGTTTTTCCTGGTGCCCTGAGTGCTTTGTGTATATCAGGATATTGTTACTTGTGGAATCAGCAGTCAGCGTCATGGTACGGCGACGGGGTGACACGGCCGCCTGGAAGCGAAGCGGAAGGGCGCCCGCTAGCTTGCCGACCTTATTTCATCTCCGAGCGGGCTTGCATGCCTAATTCATCTCCATCTATTGGGTTATTCTCTTCACGAAGATGTAGTCAGAGCGTAAATTTGGCCGTTGAGGTTATCGGGTCGCCGTATCGTGGTTCTGCGAGTAATTCCTCCTGCGTACACCTTATCAGACGCGGCCTCGTCGGGCTATGCCCACATGGAGCGCCCGCCTGTGTGGTCATACTAGCAGCAGCTCTGTTTCTTTGGGGAGCTGATTGAGGTATAGGATACATATGTCAAATTTATTTATAAGTGTTATGTTCCTTCCCCTTTGTGATTGTTTTGACTTCAATAATTTTCAAGCTTATAGCAAACATCTATTACTTCCCAAAACTTCTTCAGCAATTGAACAACCTGCGCTTCACTCTTGCACGTCCTACAACTTTCTCAGAAACCTCTTCAGGCATCATCATGACAGGCGTTTGGCTCATCACTGGCTCATCTCGAGGTCTTGGCCGTGCCATTACCGAAGTCGTCCTCAACGCAGGGGGTTCAGTCATCGCGACCTGCCGCAAGCCATCCCAGCTCGACTCTCTCGTTGAGAAGTACGGCTCCAAAATTTTCCCTCTCGCTTTGGACGTCACGAACAACGAAGAAGTCATCAAAGTCGTCAAAGCAGGCCAAGAAAATTTTGGAAGAATAGATGTCGTCGTCAACAATGCCGGATACGCCAACACAGTAGCCATCGAAGACATCACTATCAAGGACTTCACAGCCCAGATGGACACCAACTTTTACGGAGTAGTCTATGTCTCCAAAGCTGTTCTTCCAATCCTCCATAAGCAAGGTTCTGGTCACATCTTCCAGATCTCTTCCCTGGGTGGCCGTATGGGAACGCCTGGACTCGCACCGTATCAAAGCGCCAAAGCAGCAGTCGATATCTTCTCGACTGTCCTGGCGAAGGAAGCTGGTCCTCTAGGTGTCAAGGTTACTGTCATGGAGCCTGGAGGTATCAGGACTGACTGGGCTGGGTCTTCCATGACCATTCCTCCGGTCAGTGAGCCGTATCAGCCGACTGTTGGAGCTTTTGTGGATATGATCAAGCAGTATGCTGGGCAGGAGCCTTCTCTTCCGGAGAAGATTGCTGAGATCTGTTTGAAGCTCGCTGGGACTGAGGATCCGCCTTTGAGATTGTTGATTGGGCCAGATGCGGTTGAGTATGGTGCCGCAGCTGGCAGAGAGCTTGCCGAGTCGGATAAGAAATGGGAAGAGCTTAGCAAGTCTTCTTTCTGATGGCTTTAACATATCATTAGGCTTTTTACACCACGTGGATAGCATTAGTTGAAATCTGAGTAAAAAATCCCATGGTCGTCTATTTTTTGCCGCATGACCACGTGATGCTAGCCTGCCAGCAGTGCATCTTTTCAGCTGGTTGCCTTCTCACAGCCTTACAATAACCTTGACCTTGACGTCAAAGCGTTTGCAAATATAAGGAATCATGGCTCAGCTATCGCCTACAAAGTACGAATATCAGCCATTACTCGAACCAGACTCCATTCGTGTTCTACAACTTCACCCATCATCGGACCTCACAGCTTCACCACAATGTGACCTCATCGGCATGAGACTTTGTGACAGTCACCAGCCAGAGAGAGCTTACACCGCAATATCCTACGTTTGGGGCGATGAAAGAGACAGTCATACCATCTCTATCGGCTCGTCTGAGCTGACAGTGGGAAAGAACATCCATTCGGCACTGCGTCACATCCGCCGACGTGACCGACCGATCAGGCTATGGGTAGATGCCATCTGTATCAACCAATCTGAGTTGACGGAACGGAGTCATCAGGTCCAGCAGATGTGTGCGATTTATTCGGCAGCGAAGGAGACGACCATCTATCTTGGTGATCAAGATGGCGGTAATACGGGTAAATCAGCGTGGAACTTCTTGGAGAGGAACAGCGAGTGGTCAGTGAATGGTGATGGTGATGAAGACCACTCTATTCCGGCCAAGATGGAGCAGTTATTGGAATTTCGAGGCGATCTGGACGATGTTGAGATAGATGTCCTGGGACGCCCGTGGTTTCGGAGGGTCTGGGTCTTCCAGGAAGTGGTTGTCTCGAGGTTCGTGACAATTCAATGCGGAAATCGGAAGATCGCTTGGGATGATTTCTGCCAGATTCTCCTACTGAGCCCCAGATATCACGACCGATATGGCTTCAGTATCGGCAGGAGTGGAAAGATCGACGTCGTTCGTGATATGTTTCATGCCAGGTTCAGCTACCAAGAAGCACATGGGATGGGAGATCTGGGGCCATCCTGGCACTCAAAGGTCGAGAACTACAAAGGTGGAGACTCATCAATTCTCAATACTTTGTCGAGGACCCGTCAATTGGAAGCTTTTGACCCGAGGGACAAGATATATGCGTTACTTGGTGTATCTACTGGTATCCATTTGAACAGCGATCTGATTGCTGTAGACTATCACAAATTGTGCTCCGAAGTATACAGGGATTTTGCTAGACATGTCATGGAAACGGATCGAAATTACGACATCCTCAGCTACATCGACGACTTCTCCACTGGGAAACCGCACATCTCTCAATGTTCCAAATGCCGGCGCCATTTTGAAGGTTTACGTGACACAGATTCGTGCTCTTCGTCTGCTTCGTCTGATTCGTCTGATGCGTTGGACTCGCCCGATTCACCTCAATCCAGTTGTTCTGTAGGGACAAATCCCTGGGACGACCGGACACGGGATTTCGTTCTGGAACGGAATTTTGTACCTCTTAAAAAGGAAGCAAGGGGGTACTTGCCCTCATGGGTCCCCAATTGGGATCGCAGCGCTTGGAATACTCCTTCTCCCTGGAAGTTCCGATACACATCTCGGACCATCCTGAGCACTCTCGAGCCCGAGAACCATTTCCATTCGGAAGTACGTAAAGCTTCTGTCAGCAGAAGCCGAATGTGGGCCAGTCAACAGACCCTCGCTGCAGTTGGCGTCATCATTGGCGAGGTTGTAGAGTACGGAGCGAGTATTGCACTACTGGGCAATGATGAGCTTCGCTTCCAAGATATACGGGACCGCTGGTGTGAAGATCAGTCCAGATTGACGGAAGCAATCCTTGAACAATGGCAACATGTTCTCAACCAAGGCGAATTGACCCTGCAGGAAGGAAATTCACTAGAACGGCCATACCCCAACTCTCTTCCGATTCTTGCGCGGCTTCTTAATCGTCTACCTGAGAGGTTCTCGGGTGCCATTTCTCGTTCGCCAGACTGGGAGCAGTGCTCATTTAAACGACAAAAGACAAGTCCGCGAGGGACTAAGCTCGGCACTACAGGTTGAGCATTGCGCCATTTTCGGAGAATGTTTAGTAAATGGATTTGATGAGATTGTGAAAGACTGTGAAGAAGCTTTGGAAGAATCCAAACCGTCTGGAGAAAATGATTCAGGAGAAATGCCGCCAGCGTGGACGCCATTCAGTCACGCGAGAGTGTTTCTCATCTCGTAAGGAGGAAGGTGAACTTCAACTCACACGCAAGAGAAAAGCGGAGATCCAGCCGAAAGGCACAAGGTTCGAAATAATTTTGTCTTTCCATATCAGATGCAAACGTCCCAGTTTGCAAATACCCGAGGCAAAAACTGTTCAATCCAAGGGAACCATTTTGACTATCCCGTCCGTTTGCTTGCTTACATGCATCGAGCGAAAACGTCCATAGGATACATGGCTGCCTGAACCTAGCTCCCATAATGCTCAGTGGTCGTTCCTGATAGCCAGCAAAGTATTCGTGGCGCTGTCCAAGCTTCATATAAGTATTGTGGCTTTGTGGCTTTCTCCGGCGCTGCAGCGCACAACAAAGCAGAAGATAAGATAACAAACATGAGCTTCTAAACCTCAATTTCGACTGTTCCGCAAATTCCTTTTCTCGAGATAGTCCTTTCGTAGTTCCTTTGCAGTAGGTTGGCAATCGGACTGCACTGGTGTCCTCAAAGTTGCCGGTACAGGCTCATCCCGATGTCGCAACCTATTGTGTTGGCAACTCTGCACTGGAATATTATATACCATGAATCTTGGAGCCTCTCTCATCTGAGTTCAGCTCAGTTCAAAGTGATTGTATCGAATCGGTCGATATAAACCCCAAAGAAGGCATCAACATGATGGCCAATGGCTCGCCAAGCTACGGCTGAGGGCGAGCACAGCAGATACGATCGGTCCGACAGGTTATATAAGATGTAAGGGGAATAGACCATCTATCCTGTTGAATGCATTGCTATACTCTGATATATCAGCTCAATAGATGCAGCTCGTCGACATCATGCTGGCTGTAACCTCATTTTCGCTTATGGCGATTTCTATCGCTTCACTATCTCAAGCATACGCCCACGACGTCAACATCGAAACATTAGGGGATCTCGTTGCACGCACGCAGACACCCACATATCAAGGTCTTCCAAAGGTACTCGACTCCCGCACCACATGGTGTGGCGATACCACCACAGGAGAATTGTGTCTTGCTGGCAATGGTTGTATCGATGTGCAATGCATCCCAAATTTCGAGACCACTATCGACGACCCAATCGTATATGATGATCCAGTCCCGGGTGACACTTCTGGATCTTGGTCGTGCTCTGCCAGGTGAGTATTGAATTCGTACTTCTTGTCAGAAAAACTGCTGGTGAGAGTACAGCGACTTCGTTTGTCCTGCTGGGTTAGGATGCTGCCCCATCGGGACTGTCTGCGATGATATCTATGGGAAGTGTTGTTCTGCGCATGTACAAACCTCATGTATTGTCTTGCATCTTGGGAATCTGCACTGAGATTGTGCAGTGCCATGTTCTGTGGTGGTGTTTTTTGTAGCACAGGAAACATATGCCTCGGCGATGGAGTGTGCGGGGTTGCTTCTGAGGATAGTAGTACCTCAACTCCAGTGACAACCTCGTCGTTGATGGTAGGAAGCGGAAAACCCTCTCCGACCGCAATGGGAAAACCGACTGGATCTACGACTACACTTACATCAGGAACGAATATTGGAGCAGAGGCAACTCCAGCTACTTCATCTGGCACTTCCAGGAATTTATTCTCCGCATTGTTGGCTATTTCTATTGCTGCTTGTGCTCTATTCCCTTGATGGCAGGAAATCCAGCCGAACTTGGGGGCTGTGGAGAATTCCATTACATCCAATATGATCTTGGCCCCATATTATCTCAAGTGCATCAGTCTCCACTGCATCATGCTGTCTATAGCCATATAGAGTTAGTATTTAAGAGGTTCTCAAGAGGTCTTCGAATGATTTTCAAGTGTTTGGGGACTAAGCGAGTGCTGAATTGCATTCCCCACTACCACACTTTCCTGAAATAAAGGCATCTACCAACATAGGTTTTCCTACAAATCGGTGAGCCTGTGACGTGTAAGCATTTGGGAATTTCATGATCGCTTAATACAACCGCCACAAACGTTTCGCAACAATTTTCATCAACCCGACGCGAGGATATGCCATCAACATCGCGAGTTAGTTGGCAGACCTCGTAACATCACGACTCGGGCTCTAACCACACAACGTCAACCTGGTGCAACCATCGACGTCGGAATAAGCGACAGCTATCCAAAGCTATCAATTGGAAACAACTTGGCTTCATAATTATAGGCTGGTCCATCACGCTCCTGGTCGCAGGATTGAGTCCTGGGCTGCTGGCGGCAATGGCGTTGAATACCTCGTATATGTGAGGTCCGCAGTGAGGCCGTCGAAAGTAGTACTGTGCGACTGGGGAATGTGTCATTTTGAGGTAACGGGGCCAATAAGATGCCTTTATCAGTCGCGCTCAAAGTTATTCCGCTACTGATTGGAAGGTTTTTGTGGGAAATCGCTTTGTTCGAAGTGCCGGTGATCAATTCGAGATGCCGAGTTCAGGCTGAAAGGGAGGGTGCACAGCTTGCATCTACAAGAAGAAACCCTTCCCCGTAACTTTGGCACGGAAAAGCCACGTTGGTCTCCGAGATGCAAACATGAAGCATTTCTTGGTTTTGCTTGCCCTTGCGGCGATCGGTTATGTGGTTGCACAAGATGGTCTGACCATTGAGGTCATTCGCTCGAGTGAATGCAGTCTGAAGACGAAGAGTGGGGATTTGATCTCGGGGAACTATAATGGAACCCTTACAGATGGAACCTTGTTTGATTCGAGTACGTCTTGAAGTGTTCTTTGGAGTCGACAAAGCTGCTGACCATGTGTACAGGCTATAGTGGTAGCGTTCCAGAACCATTCGCATTCACAATCGGCGCTGGGGAAGTCATCAAAGGGTTCGTGGACTCCGCTCCGGTTCAGACATATCCTAGGATATTGCTGTCTAACAGAGCTTTTATCAAGATGGGAATTTGGTCTTCTAGATATGTGCATTGGCGATCAAAGGTAAGATTTCCGACGCTGCTCTTTGGAGCAGTTCTTGTGCACCTTCCCCATCTGACCCCATCGATTCAATATAATTGATCGAGCCTTTGTCCAATATCTGACAAGAATCTAGAAAATTGACCTTGCCACCTGCTTTTGGGTATGCGGATCATGCTGTTGGACCAATACCGGCTGGCTCAACGTTGAGTAAGTAATCCTGTCCCAAATCAGGACCTACTCGCTAACGAAGAACACAGTATTCTACACTGAATTAATGGCCATCGGTAGTGGAGCTCGACCATCTAAGTAATTTTCATGCCTTACAACCGCGGACACTTTGCAAACAAGGTTATCTGGGAAAATAACACGGTAAATGTCGCAACACAGGATGGTCTAAAGTGATGCATGCTTGGCTTGAGAACATTTGATTTGGGCAAAATTATAGATGGTCATGTTCATAGATACATCGATTCTACACAGTCTACTATACTACAACGCGACACAACGCTTTCATGAAGCCATGCTAACATATTATTCGAACAATCTCGTGCCACAATGGCACACCACACTTTCACCGAACATCCACTTAACGTCAAGGCTGAGGGCAACCACCGAATGAACAACAACATCACCGCTTCTAGATCCAACATCTCCATCAATGATTCCATTACCATCTACAAAGTCATCAGCACGTTCCATAACATCACTTTCATTCAGGCTTACCGCGGGAACGCAGCTCTGAAAATCGTATGACCGTCAACATAACCCTTGATTGTAAAGACCTTGGCGAATGGCATGTTGTTATTCCAGAAAGGTCTGAAATGGAAATCGTCATAGTCCAACTTGACTCCCTTATCCTTGCTATCACTAGGATCCCAATTACGCGCAATCGAGATGACGAGGTATTTCGGTAGCTCTGACGACATTCCCCAACCCCACTTCGAAGCCAGCATGTCGCGAGGGACGCTGAGGTTCTCGCCGATACGTTTGCATTCGTTGTCGTAGATGTAGAATTTGACAAGGTTGTTCCAGGAGGGGTGCGAGATTAGGGTTAAGGTGCACATGTTTGCTTGTTGGTCATTAGGGAAGCAGGGTTGGAAGCCGGTGGTGCCGAGTTGCATCCAGTCCATGCCGAAAGGAGAGCGGGGTTCGATGGTGGAGACGTTCGAAGTGGGAGATTTGATGATGCCAGCAGGACTTCTGGGGAGTTCGGAAGATGCCAAAATGGTTGGGGCCGCCGACGCCGTTCGGATGAGGACCAGCATCACGGAGGCAAACATAGCCGGAATGGCAGAACACTTCATCTTGAGAGATCGAGAGCTCGTTTCGTTGAAATGGGTCAAGCCTGTCTCGGTCAGCATGATGCCCAGCAGGGTCATACATAGTAGGGAAAGGAGCTTCCTCCTTGGGGACGCAATACAGTGGGAGAGGCATCCACGTACCAGAAGTAAGCGGTATACTCTGGAATTCGGTATCTGGACGGACCCGTTTCTGTCCTGAAAAGTATCAGTGCTATAAGATACGCAGCTGATTACTGTGGCACGAGGTTCTGGTTGTTGTGTCTTCCAAATTAAATCTCTTTGGTTATTGTCTGTGTGGAGGAAGGCCAGGATTTTGGACGGGGGTGTAGAGCATTTATATTCCCAGCATGATTGTCAGATTGTGGAACTACAACCGACATCTCAAGCCCATTCACGGCCGCAAAAGTAGTTGGCGGATACTTCAGTTGTCGTGATTCAAGCACTTCGTTCACTCCTTGGCCTGCCACAGCCTGTCGGGAACGGAAGGATTTAGTCATTGGCTCTTTCCAGTTTCTATTCTTGATGGCTCGCTGGACAAGAGCCCACGAGTACCTTGATTTATATTCACGGCCACAGATCGAAGCTCTTTTGGGAGTTGAACTTCAACGTTTATGAGGAGAAGTAAAGTAGAATGATTCCCAGCTGTTGTGAACCGTCCATCCCTTACATGACTTGTTTGTGCTCCTCAAAATAGATCAATAATTACGGTGGGCATATTGGCAATAACTTAATTTGAAAAAGACCCTGTGGGCTACAATTATTGCTGAGGTATATCCATGAGCAAATATATTATCCTTTTTCATTCTGCTCAATTGCCTAGTCCTCGATCGGGTTGATGATTCAACGCCATGGCAACCCAAGCGAAATCCAAATCGCGAAAACATAAATTCGGCAAGGAACGAGCCGCTTCAAGAAGAAATTTGAGGAATTTACAATGTACGATCGTACCATTGCTCTGTATCGTGTGCAAGTCAAAGGAACTGATTTGGAAGACTCCAGAGTAAAAACAAGTTCACGGCGTTCCCCAAGATGGGACGTGCCGTGCGCCAAAATGCACGTGAACCACTTGATGGAAATGATGAGTCGCAACTTCTGCATTTGACTCTGATACATGCAATGCGTTTTCAATGGAAAATTGTCCCCAGATATTGTACCTGGAATCCAGCAACATACGCCACGATCCCAGGGGCTCTGGACCCGAGGAATGATCCCAGGGACGATGCAAGCCATGATCGCCATCCAACGTCAGCAGCCCAAAATGCAACAACTCATCGCCTTCTTCCCCGCAAAACAAAGGAAGACAACAAGAATCCGATTTCGGATAGCTGGAGGCTTTGGAACGTCGTGTCCCTAACCTCAATCCAAATCCCTAGATCACCAGTCTGTCAAGGCCGCAACCAGCCTCCGGAATGAATCGCGATACAACCAACGACGAGTAGAGACTTCGAGCCAGCCACGTATCGTGTTGCACGGCGTCTAAAAGCCATACAACTGCAGCATGCTGTGTAATAGTACTCAATCAACACGTTGGCGATCGCGTGAATGCTTGAGATGCGAGAGCTCAAATCGGGCAAGTAGTACACAATTCGCTGCTTGAATGAAGTAGCCACAATCCGAACACTGTATATTCCCATCACTTTGGTGAATAGATGCAAGCCGATAGGATTCGAAGTCGAAAGCCAATCATTGCAAATTTTCAAAGCACCTCATAATGAGACAAAGCAGCGCAAGCAGTCCAAGAAGACGACGCATTGAGTAGTCTCGCGAGGAAGGACAAGGAGAAACAAAACGTAACAATTGAATTCGTGAATCTGAGGAAAGATTCATACATTTCCGCAGAACATAAACAGGAACTTTCGCAGGGGTACTGAATTGAAATGTCCGTCATGCTGTTGGTGGGACTTTGAGACCCTTACCGTGGCCCAACAGTTCAGGGGACTACAGTCCCGTGCTTGATTTGACGTGTTTAGTGAATAGACAACGGGAAACTGTGATTGATGAGGAAACCTCAGGGTCATCCTTCCATGGAATGAATGTTTTAGGAATGATTGAGATGCCAGGCCGTGCCGTGGCTACCCTTCTGTTCAGATCCGTACCGATGCAACGGCTTGGTATTCGGGTCGCGTTCCGAGGCAAATAACATGACGTAGAGCACGTTGAAGTGAGCTTCCGCTTTTGTCGAAGACCGAAGACTGACATCGAAATCAAGATATCCTCGATACGAGTCTTCATTTCGGGGGTCGAAGCGACGACGCCCTAGACGAGCGGATAAACAATTGACGCTAGCCAATCAAGCTTGTTCTGAAAGTCGTACGAATGTGGCAAAGATCATCAAACGGGTTATTCTTCTCGATTGTTCATCCCGATGTGTGCAGGAAAACTCTGCTCAAGGTTCCGAGAGAAGTTTCACGTTTTCCTGTGCATTCTACCGCTTTGTTATTCGTGCCTGCATGTTACCTTGTACCTGCATTTCAACGCTCCTCAGCCTGATCTGCAGCTGCACGGATTGGACATCTTCGCTGGTTGTCTCACGACGATAATTCAGTGGGGTCCCTGAACTGATCGAAGCTTTACGGTTTGCGGGGTTCGTACTAAAAATCTCCGATAATCACGGTCTCCGATGGGAGTCATGAACACGCGATTTCCACACTATTGGATGTTGGCTCGCGAGGTGGACACGAGGCGATTGAAGAATTGCAGTGGGCCTCCGTCTAGTCAGGTACAAGTCAGGAACGCTGTCAGAGAGACTGAACGCCCCGTACGTAGCGGCCTGGTAGTGCTGGACCGGGTCCGTTCTAGAACTTGACTTCTGCATACAGGCTGATTCCTTTCATCCAGTCAGAACAGTCAGACTCGAAAATATCTTCAACGATGGTTTTCGCGATCCTACCAGAGCAAGCCGGTTTTCCGAAAGCTAAATCAGGTGGTTGTTGGCATGTTGTGGCACTATATATTCCCCACACTGATTGGCTGTTACCCCTGAGCCTGCCCTATTCCTATCGTCGATCTCCTATTCTTGGTGCAAAGTCAAGTGTCACCGAACTCTTCCGGTGTGCTTTTGACCTCCTCAATTAAGTTTAGTTTTATTTTGTTTTCGTCCAATTGCGACGTTACAGCACACAACCCTCCCCTGACTAGCCGCGCGACAGCCAAAATAATCCGCTTTACTTCTGCCCAAAACAGCATAGACTATCCCCTATTCTAACCGATGACCAGAGCGTTGGTTCTTTTTCTGCAACTCCCGTGCGCTGGGCCGTCGAGAGGCAGCCTTAATTTCCACTATCGACAAGAGTCCATCCCGCCTGTAATCCTGCAAGTCAATTCGTTGAAGCCCCTGCAAAGCGCCACAATGTTCCTTGACCACATCTTCAGCATGTGTACCTTGGCGCGGGACAACAGAGCTATTATTTGAATCTCGTATCCTCCCCTCTCGAGCCAACGCCTGTCAAGTTTCCCTCAAAAGTCATTGCCTCCGCTGTTCCCAAGTCACTCTTTGTTCATCCACATACACTCGTTTTCCAACAGTCACTCACTCTTGCAATTCAATCGTTCAATCCACAGGATTCAAAACATCTCTCAATATGCGTACCACTTATATGTCCCTCGGAGCTCTTGCTCTTACTCTTGTCAATGCCAACACCTACCCAGACTGCGTAAGTCATTGATTTCCTCGGAAGAGTAATTGCTCAGAAACTGACTGTTGATTCCAGGAGCCCGACAACTGCTACAGAAACATGATCGACTCTCGATTCACTGATACTGTTGTTCCTTTCTGCTACGGTTATCTCGACGGCTCCGTCAAGGAAGTCCCATCCGATTACCAGAACTGTGGTGGAGACTCCACTGCCATCAGCTCTGCCTGCTCTTGTATCACCTACACAGCCACTCACACTTCGAGTGCAAGTGTCTCATCCTCAACCTCGGAATCCACCAGTGCTCCCTACACCACCACTTCTGAGACTACCTCAAGCTCCTCGGCCGAATACACACCTTCTAGCGAGTCCAGCAAATCCTACGAAGCCTCTGTGACTCCAAGCTCTTCATACCCAGTTGAGACCAGCAAGTCCGAGTACCCAGTCTCCTCCACCAGCTCTGAGTACCCAGTCCACACGACTAGCTCCAGCAAGGAGGTATACACCACTTCCACCATCTATGCCATCACTGAGATCACCGTCACATCTTGCAAGCCTACCGTGACCAACTGCCCAGCTGGTCCTCACGTCACTACCGAGACTTACGTTCTCACAACAACCGTCTGCCCAGTTGCCTCTGTCCCAACCTACACTCCTAAGGAGCCATCCACCTCGACCTGCACCTACTACACTACCGAGACGCACATCTCCAGCGAGTACACCTCCACCACCGTCTACCCGACCTCAACCGGCGTTGTCACCATCGTCTACCCAACCTACCCAGTAAGCGAGGTTCCAACCTACACCACATTGGCACCCGTTCCATCCCCAACCTACCCAGGAACCGTTGTTGTTCCATCCAAGACCTCCACTTCTTCCGGTCTGGTCGTCACTGCTGCCGCTGGACGTGTCTCCGGTGGTATTGAGATGCTTGCCGGTGCTGCTGGTGCCATCGCTGTTGCGCTCCTGTAAAAAGGTCGCGCATTTGTTTTGATTCACTTCGGCTAAGGGGCATGGAAACTTGGAAGGCTTTGGTTAAAAAGGGGGTTAAGGATTGGAGTTTGTTAATATAATGACTTCCGCACGTATCTGATACACGTACAAATGCAACGAATTCAAATATAGCAAAATTATGAGGATGTCAACGCGTGCGAGTCCAGCGAGAAGTGACAACAATCGTGTTGGATGTCGCATTCAATACCCCAATGTCGCATTCGCTTCGGACCGTCTAATAATCATATTGACCGTCTGCGGACTCATGCACAAATAAATGATTTTGATGTCTCACGTTTCCAGCATCACCGTTACACCTCGCCATCCTCCAGATTCTCGGCGAGCAGCATATTGCCCAAATCCAGCGTATCGCAAGTGCAACCCTCGAAGCCTGTCACTTGCGCCACGCAGCGCCACCGTGCTGAACCTTTCTGATTTGTGAAACATCCCGTCTGAACCTTGTCCGATGATAAGGTTCCGGGGCACAGGGCCTGGGCATGTCCAGATGTCCATGCGATAAGATGGGATGCAGGAACGCTCGGCAAGCACGCCCGAGAAATTTGTGGACATGCGATATTGGTGCCAAGGTAATTTCGATAAATACGAGGCTGATAAGATGCTGGAAATGGACGAGAAGCATTGCGTTGTTTTGAGCGTGGAGGGGATGATCCTTGTGACTCGCGAAGTTGTTGAACGGACTGTTGGTGGCTGCTGTGGCGAGAAGAATGTTGGTCTTCCAGGCTGGATTGGAAATGGTCACATTCTTATTTGGTCATTTTTGCTGCCGATAAATTCGGCAGGGAGGTTGATATTTCCTTTTCTATCATATCGGATTCTTGTTTCATAAGCCATTCACGCAAAAGCTCTCAATCCCACCCATCACTATCAACTCACCCCCACCAACGACTGTCTTACAGCGCCCGAATCGTCAGTATCATCTCCACTTCGTGAGTGCTTTATCTCCTCAACAAGAACACAATGTGCAAAGCGGAAATCTAGCCGTCTACTTAGTCCCAAGGCTTTAGTGATCAGAACAGCATCGACGATGGATTTTGGTAGGCTTGATAAAGAAGTCCAATCTAGCATGGTGTTGTCTGTCATTAAAGTCGAAAATTTGGAGGAGCCCCAGCAATAGCTCAGCGCAACGTATCGGCCTGCAGATCCATCCTGAGTTTCAACTATCCTGAAGGTATCGTTCCCAGGGTTTATGTCAATAAGACTTGTGGGAAGCTTTGTATCCAGCGGCTGACAAGCCGGGTGCTGAGAAGTACATTGCTCCAAGTTGTCTCGCATAAATCTGAGCGACGACTGTGAAAACGAGCTTGTAGGTAATTCAGCGCTAACCAAACTACCATCCCATACAAGCGGTAGATCTATATTCGTATCACTAGAAGTGTTACAATGATCGATAATCCAAACTCACCTGGAGGACAACCTAGCTGCACGAAACTTCTACCCACATAAACTAGACATTGGCCGTCCAAATTAATTTGTACTGGTACGTCACGCTCACTATCCTTGAAGGTTGCCTTAAAGACTGCTTCGCAAAGTTTGCAGCCAGATATTCCAGATTCCCTTATCTCGGCCTGTGTGCGGGGCAAGCAAGGATCGAGTCTCTGACAAGCTCATCGCGAGTCCTGCGCTGAGTGCTCGCGTCGAAAGTTAGGCAATGACAAACACCATACAAGTCAAATCGTCAGAAGGAAGAGGAAAGCACCAGAAACACACGAACTGATTAAATACATTGGCTGGATACTCAAAACTCGAGGCACAAATAATCAGAAGGCTGTCAATGGATATGTGTATCATTTCGTTCAACCTTGCCCATTCACGATTGTGAACCTAAGTGGACCTCGCTTCGCGCTTGAAAGTAAACAAAGAGAAAAAGATCTCAGCTTCGCTGGAGGCGAAGGAAGAGAAAGAATACAGGAGCATTAGTGGATACGAGAGACAAGGAAACAACAGCCCGAGTGTCAAGCTAAGCGGCAAGTAAATGTAATCAAAAAGATGTCAGCAATCAAGACATCATGTCGTTAGGCAACCTTCTTTGCCCGGCTTGGATCGACCAAAATCATCACTTCTGCGGCTCCCTGAACTCGACCAACCTCCCGCAGTCCAACACGGCAACCCTATCCGAGTCCATAATAGTATCCATCCGATGAGCCACAGTCAAGACCGTGAAATCCTTGAACTCCTCCCGAATAATCCTCTGCATGATCCGATCAGTTGCCGCATCAACATTGCTAGTCGCCTCATCCAAAACCAAGATCTTCGCATTTGATTTAAGCATTGCTCTCGCGAGGCAGAAGATCTGCTGTTGGCCTTGAGACAGAGGATTGGCTGTCATTTCGGCGTCAAGACCGCCGCGTGAGGAGAGGATGTCCCAAAGACCAACCTTGGCCAGAGCAGCGATGATCGTGTCGTCTGTGGCAGTGGATGTTGGATCGGCATTTAGGCGGACGGAGCCGGAGAGTATGAATGGTTCTTGGGGAATGGTGACGATGCGAGAGCGGATTATTTCGCGGGGAATCACTTTTAGATCGATGCCGTCGATGAGAATGGTGCCGGATGTCATGTCGAGAATCCTAAGGAGAACGGAGAGAAGGGTAGTTTTACCACTGTAACCCAGTATTAATTCAGCACGTCGGCTTTCCTTGGCGCCATAGGCCGGGTCGACTCACCTTCCAGTCCGGCCACAGATGCCGATTTTCTCTCCAGATTTGATGTTCATGGATATGTCGCGAAGTGCGGGAGACGTGCTAGGTGAAATATCAGCAAGTTTGTAGTTTGCACAAGTTGGAGATTAACATACCCATGAGAAGCCGAGACATTTCTGAACTCAATAGCCCCAGAAGTCGGCCAGTCGTGACTCGGCATAAAGGTCTCCTCTTCCTTATGCTCAGACACAGTCTCTTTCTCGAAGCTCTTGAGTCTCGCAATTGCACCCAGTGAAGTTTCCATCTGAGTCCAGAACATCATGAACATTCCAAGACTAAAATTGAAATTCACAATAGAACTCAAAGAAACACCTAGCCGACCACCCGTCGTGGTACTAGTGAGATTCGTCGCCAAGGCCACAACAATCACTGCTGTAAGCCCAACCAAGAGAAGCAGAACGAGATTAAACCAGCGCTGAATACAATACATTAGGTAGTGGGGTCGCTGAGACTTATCAAGTAGCTCGACATTCTCTCGTAAGAAGTGCTCTTCCCATCCAAATGCTCGGATCGTTGACAGCCCTTCGATGGTCTCAGTAAAGTGTGTATACAAGGGACTTTTGCATTCCAGATCCAAGAATCTCATTTGGCGTGATGTTCGAAGGTAGAAACTCTGTAAGAAGTAGACGCACAGTACAAGTGCGGGGCATGCAAGAGCCATGTAAGTCGAGCCAGTCGCGATAAGTCCAAATTGAGCGAGACATTGGAGGAAGGCAGAGAAACACATTGCCGCGGCACCAGGAAGACTTGCATCGATGAGAGTCATGTCTTGACTAAATCGATTCAGTATGAGCCCGGAATCTGTCTTGTCAAAGAAAGACTGTGGTGCTCCCATGACTGATGTGAGCAGAATCTTATGAAGGCCAGCCCCGGATCTTGGGATGAGCTTCATGTAAAGGTTGCTAGACAAGATAAGTACCATAAACAGCAGCCAGAGAATCTTTAATCACTCACTAGAGAAGACCAGTCGCCGCTGAGAGTGCTACCACTGCGGTCGTGATATAGATGCCAATGAACAGTCCAATCTCTTGTACGGTATGTTTGGCGTACCAAGTGAGCCACAAAGCTGCTGATGGTGAGATTGATAAGTGATGAAAGGTTAGATCTACTTACGAGGAAAGTTCGATCCCAATGTCCAAATCAAGGCTGTCACTGCATTTGCCACGGCAATTCTCCAACCGATAGATTTCAGATAATAATTGTATACTGACAAGTCGCCAATTCTTCTTGTCATTTCGTTATCTGAGGTTGGGTTAACTTTGACGGCGACCGGAATTTTGTGTCCATGACCATCCTGTGAGTCGGCGACGTCATCGTCAGTGGAAGGTTGCGGCTCCTGATTCATTACTGAGTTGATCAATTCCAAATTCCGTCCCCGAAGCTCCTGGAATGCTCCTCGTTCGATCATGCCGCCGTCGGCACCAAGAACGAGGATGTTGTCTGCTAAGGGAAGGTGCTTGACTATAAACCTATCAGTCGCTGCGGGTTGTACACAATTGGGTAACTTACTGGCATGCGTGGCGAGGATCACAGTGCTGCCTAGCTTCTTGAAAAGTCCAGATGCTCCAAACAAACGCTCCACAATGAGCGCCTCGGTTTTAGGATCGATCGCACTGAAGATATCATCGAGCACAAGTATCCTCCTTCGTGCGTATACAGCTCTGGCGAGTGCCTGATCAGGTCAGGAACAGCTCATGCTTGGCAAAGGCCACACTTACTAGTCGTTGCTTTTGTCCGCCACTCAGTGTCACTCCTCGACTTCCGATGATCGTGTCATGCTGGTCAGGTAAATCCAACACATCGCGATCGAAAGCGCACGCGTGAAGAACCGAATTGTACCACTCGTTATCATCCTCGAAAGTACTATCGTAACCGGTAACGATCTTTCGAACAGTAGTGTTCTGGAGCCATGGTGTCTGACTGCAGTAGGCCGAGGTCTTGAAGTTTGAGATGATGGATCCAGTCTCGCATTGCAATTCGCCAATGATAGCTTTTATCAAGGTCGACTTACCAGAACCCACTACCCCGACCACCATCGTCAAGGACCCTTCCATGACATCGAGATTGATGTCACGCACAGCTATTTCAGCAGTTGCCGATGGCTTGAAACTGGCGTTGCGAAGTGCCATGACAACACCGGCTGAGTTCTTGGCGAAGCCTTGAAGCTCAATTCCACGCCCAGTCTCGTGCTGGAATGCGGAATTTCCGCTTTCCTGGATGAGACGTTGGTCTTCACACGAATTGGAGAGGAGGAACTTTTGGATCCTTTCCAAGCATCCAGTAGCCATCCCAATCATAGGCAGTGTTTGGAGAAACTCTTCGGCAGGAGATGTAAGGAGTGATATGATCGACAACGAGGAGAATGTCTCACTAGTGGAAAGACTCTCAGATCCCCTCAGAGATGCTTGAATTGCAAAGATCACGAAAGTCACCATTGGTCCTACAGTCGTAGGCAGGAAAGCTGGGTACTGTTAACGATGTCTTGTCAATGTGAGGGGATACATACACAATATCATGCGCCACATCCCCATGACTCTGAACTTTTTCGAAAGATTGAGCTCTCTAACTCTCTGGTTCTGGAGCGTAGTAGATAGAACACCCGAAAGCCCCATCATCTTCACGCTTTTCATGGAGCCTAACATTGAAGATGTCATCCCGACACGAGTCTGGACAGCTGCGATCCAGTCTCTCTGCCTCGGACCGATGAGTCTTGTAACTTGGCCAGCGCACGCAGTTGAGACTACCCTCGTAAGCATCAATACCGAACATTAGGCATGGCAGAATAACTCACTGACGACAATGATGATGGGAGCAACGCAAACCCATCCGAGATTCCTGCTGAGCAGGTACAGCCCAACCGCGAGCTCGATAATTTGTGCCCATACTTGGCAAAGAGCATCCAAGCTGAAGGCAAGTTGATCGATGTCGCTGCTCATATGGGTCAAAGCTGCATCTTTATCATCCAAATTGGCGTGCTGCTTCAGTGTCTTCGAGAAGATGAGAGATGCCACAGCCCCCCTGAACCCGACCAATACTCGATTGACTGCATGTTGGTAGTGGGTAGTGGATATCTGGAATCTTTAATTAAACACAAAACAAGTATTGCCCCCGCTGAACAGTACTCACAGCGATTCCAAGATATATAAGTACAGCCGCACCAATCAGTCCATATCCGTCGTTCTGGTTCCGACTCTTGGACGGTTCAGAAACGAAATTGATAGCCGAGCTGATCAAAAACGGCTGGGAATAATTGAAGCCAATCAAACAAAGGCGTGGGAAGATGACTGAGAGGAAAAGCCATCTCAAACAGTGCAAAATCGAAAAAGCAAGTCTAGAATTTCCGCGAGTGTGGTCTGGATTTCATGTCAGCTACTAATTCTTCCGAAAGAAAGATGAGGGTACTCACATCTATCCCAAGACTTCTGCATGCGATTTCGAAGGGGTTCAGTCAGAAGCGAGGCATCAGTTTGAAAGAGATCATCCAAAGTGAGGAGCCTCCGGAACCCAGTCGCAAGAATCGGATTAATCCACCAGAAAACACTTCTGTTAAAGATCCCTCCCGTAGTCTCTGGTGAGTAGGCATTGTACGGAGCTCTCAAGTAACGGCGTTTGCTTCGACTTTCCAAGATGAGAAGAATGGCTTTGACGGCCACGCTCGTCGTGAACAGGCCAAGAATTCCCGGGTCGTCATGGCGAAGGTACAGAGTTCTGGCTTGAACGGCATCGAAGATGAGTGTTGAGAAGAGATAGATGCTGATTATGAGCGATGGTCGAACTGCTCGGCTATCTTCGAGACCAGAAAGAAGAGAATTGCGATGGCGGCTGCGAATGACAAAGCTGACGACGGTAGCGTGGCTCGAGTCACGCGATTTGATGTCCAGAGGACGAGAAGGGCGAGCTGGATTCCGATGAGCGATAGACACAAGACCTGTATACATTAGCCTAGCAACAGGATCCCGTGTTGTTGGTCTTACTGTTTTGATGGAGCGATTTCGCGAGATCCGTGTCTTGGTGTTGGAGCGCAGAAGGGTGACGATGCGGGGAGGGGCGAACAGGAGCAGGATCGCAGCAGGACCAATCGAGAAGATGGTCTGCTCAAAAGTCAGCGTGAAGTCGAAGTCGGAACGACAGCCCTGGGCGATTGGACCGAAAGCGTTGTCATTTGATGGCTGGCATAGGGATGTCTCGAAGTCGCTTTGGTTCATCACGCCGAACGCACCAGACGAGGAGTCGAGCGCAGATTTTACTTTATATTTATTCGCGAGATGCGATGGACTTTCAATTCTTTACGTTATATTCTAATTTGCAGATGCAGCAATTCCTGTCCGTGGACAAAAGATTGTCAAATCTCGTGGAAATGGCAAGATGGAAAGAGAGAAGAATTCTTGGGAGGGGAGACTGGGTAAATATACCGTGAGACGCTAAGGTTTCACTGAGCGGCACAGGATACGGGCTTCTTGGCACATACGGGGTATCTAACCAGCTGCCTAAATGGGATAGCAAAGCGAGATGTAACGCTGCAAGTCTGCACAGTCTCGATCTGAACTCCTGATTCATTTGTTCGATATGAGCCTTGAGTTTTGAAACCTCAAACAGTCATTTTGGTTCTTGTTCGTGAAAACGAATGAGTAGTACCTTACAGGTTTCTCTTTCTGTCCTTCGGCACATCGATGCACAGCACAATGAGTGCCATACAGTATCCAATAGTTCCATTATCTCCAGGGTAACGTCACTGACGGAAGCACCACACCAGGATTCCCCATGGATGGGTGCTTTTTAAGCAAATTGGTGATTTTCTCGTGTAAATAGTTATAACCACAGAACTTCATCTCGTCCTCAAGGTTGGTATCAAGGCTCCATATCACATTATCTACGGGCCTTACAGCGAAGTGTAACGTCGGGTGCTTCAACCGTTCAAGCGTAGTACCATTCTCTTTTGACGCCCGATATCAATATTTTGATTCGGGTGGGACTAAGCGAGCAAGAAAAGGGAGACCCGCCCCTCATATTTCCCTCCTGGAATGCCTTCATCTACAATGCGAGGCCGACTCATAAGGCCTGAAGATTAGTGGACAAGCTTGAACAGTTATTAGGCTTGCTCAAGTGTGAATTCCGAAGCCAGTGAGTGGACTTTGATCAGGCATGTCTGAATCTGAGTGGGAGCATCCCGGTGACCAGGCTGCCGGGTCACCGAATGAAAATTAGAGCTGGTCGTGGAGACAGACTTTAGTATCGCTTGTCAATACGTGAGATGCTGTTAGTCATACTGAAGACCCCGTAGTAGATATTATTTCCAGATCTTGAGACATTTCGCCAAGATTCTACCCAACCAAATACGACCTTACAGACCGTCAGATGAAGGAGATTGAACGAGCAAGACACAGAACGAATTTTCGTCACAAGCAAAAGAAGAGATCAAATGCCAAAGATAAGATAAGATCCTGCAGAGAACACGCAGCGAAGGAAAAGGAAGCATCTTGACCCCTGGCCAAAGGCGGGCCGAGGCATGCAAACATCAGCTGATTTTACCCTTCCGATCATGCCCGAGATCCACCCTTCTCAAACGTGATTAAAGACATCCAAAATCTTTCTCTGTCATTTATTTTCTGTTCTCCTTTCGTACATTGTTCAAAAGGACATGCGTCGACGGCTTCGAAAGTAATTATCAGGTGTGCTGGCTTGAGTGAACGCGAAGGACAGTTATTCGAGAGGAGACTTGCTTTAATCCGGATTTGCCTTGTTGTCCTTTCTTGAGACTTTTCTGAACCGGTACGCCACCATACTCCCATTCTTAGGTAAAGCTCGTGTGACTGAGAATTTACAGCAAAACTTCACACAAGGAGAAGAAATCCGCGTGATTGTATACTATCCTCATCTACACCACCGCATCAGCAACCATCAAAATGGCAATCGTCGCTCGCCGATTCTCCATCACCAACTTCTTTATCGCCACTTCAGCCCTGGCATTCCAAGTCTTCGTGCTGTATCCTTGGCATCAACAGCTCGACGATGATTTCGCGTCCCTGAAGAAGGAGCATCTGAGTCTGGTGCAGGAGCTGAAAACCGCAAGAATGAGCGATATGTCGGAGATCAAAGAGGCTATCAAGGCTATCAAGAAATAGACTGTACTGTACGGACTACCAAAAGATCGGGAAATGCATGAGACGGTACATGAGAATGGGAGGCGATGCCATTCGCAAAACTGAGGATGAGAAGAGCCCCGAACGGCTAATTTGAGGGCATTGGAGTATGAGAATGACTTGGTAATCTGCGAAAGAGATTTGTAGGATGTATTTGTGGTCAATTTGAGCGATTAGCTATGTTTGCATTCTGGGGACCGAAGAATGGGGAATATATAGATAGACGAGCGTGGGTTCAAGCCACAGGCAAAATCAATGGACATAATACTGTACAGGAGCTCATGACCGGGCAGTCGGAAATTAATTGAACGGCAAATATCAATTCAACGGCAAATACAAGGGGTATTTCTTAGACTTGCTGCCAGGAGAGTCGATTTCTGGACCCTTCGTATGGCGGGGAAAGGACAACTGCTGACTCAGCGACTGCCAGTACGTCTGGGTTCGCGCTGGTCAAACTTCTTTCCTTTCATGTTGCTGCTCAGCTCCACAAGGATAACTTCCGCCTACAGAGCGCCACTAGGATGCGGTCCTCGCGGATTTTGCGCCGATGTTGGATGTTGGGTTGCAGTGCTGATCATATCATGATCCCTTGATGGATGACATTCTTGGATGCTTGGTACCTTAGCAGAAGGTAAGATCTTGTCAGCTGTGCCGCGATTTGACAATGGTACGAGCCGAGACTGGACCTTCGAACGAGATGCCTTCCCGATATGCTCGGGCTCTATCACAAATCGCGACGAGTAATGCAGCCAAGTATTTGAGCTCTCGTTCCTTATAAGAATATAACACGAGGGCTGTATACTTGGGCGGATCTCTTCATCGTTCTCCTTTTCCATTCTCGCAATGTCTCAAGCCTCCCTCCTCCCCTCGCCGGAGAGATGCAATGTCATCATCATCGGTGCAGGCATATATGGTCTCGTTGCAGCGAAGACATATCTTCAGATCAATCCTGATATCAATTTGACCATTCTTGATGCCGATACCTCAGTTGGTGGGGTGTGGAGTGCATCTCGCGTATACGCCGGTCTAGTCACAGATCTTCCTTCTCCAGCGTTTGAACTTTCGGACTTGCAAATGTCAGAGGAATTTGGCATGTCAAAATGGGCAGATATCCGAGGAGACGTAATGCACGAATACCTAGAACGATATGCCAAGAAATTCGACATCATTCGCAGGGTCCAGTTCAGGACCGAGGTGTTGAATGTAGAGAGGTCGGGGAACGAGTGGGAGTTGTTTACGAAAGTGGCTGCAGAAGAATCTGACACTGTGAGAGAGAAGACCATGACATGCGACAAGCTGCTTGTTGCCACGGGTTTGAATTCGAGACCGAAAATGCCTGACATCGACATTTCTGCCTTCAATGGAATTGCAATCCACTCCAAAGACCTCCACAAACGATATGCAGATATCACGTCCGAATCAATTCACTCTGTTGTCGTAGTCGGAGGTAACAAGTCAGCAATCGAGGCTGCCAGCGCCTGTGCCAGAGCTGGCAAAACAGTTCATTGGGTCATCCGAGAAGACGGCGCTGGTGCAGGTATGCTGATGAACGCGAAGCTTGCGAGTGGCAAGTCAGCACCAGAAATCTCACTGTGTCGAGTGTTCGAGTATCAAAGCCCTACCCTGTATGGTTACAGAGGATGGTGGGATCGTTTCTGCTTGAGCGGCAAGAACAAGCTGGGGACAATCATTTTCAATGGCTTCTGGAAGAAGCTCACGGCGCAAGGGCTGGGTGACAGATACAAGAAGAGCGAAAATGGAAGATTGCTCGAACCTACAGTTCCCAAGTGAGTGTGCCAATTAAAGGGCGGCAGCAACGTGTTGACCTTCTTTTAGCATATTCTGGAGTCCGACTGGCCTCTCAGTGGCGCATAGGAACGATCTTGATTTCTTCGAACTTCTCAATGAAGACAAGGATATCAAAGTCTCTCGAACCTCGATAGTTTCTGTCAAGGAGAGATCGTTCAGGCTCAGCAACGGCACCCAAGTCGATGCAGATGCGGTAATCTTTGCCACTGGGTGGGAAGGAGAAGGCATCCCGTTCTTCAACGACGCCATGAAGTCAAAGCTCGGTCTGCCGGTACCCAAGTCGACCTTAACGACTTCAGAAGCTACCTACTGGGACCAATTAGATGCCCAAGCCGACAAAGAGATCATGGATTTGTACCCAATCTTCGCGACAGCTCCAAAGACACCTATCCGTGAGCGACCAAACACGCAATTCCGTCTCTTTCGTACCATCATCCCTCCAAAGCTTGCAGCCCAAGGAGATCGCAGCATTGTATTTCTTGGTCAGCTTGCAAACACACAGCATAGCTTCTTTGCTGGCACTAGTACCCTGTGGGCTATTGCTTATCTTGAAGGTCTACTGCCCCATGCGACGCTAGGCACCAAGGAAGATATGGACAGGAAGGTCGCATTGGAGAATGCATTTATGATGAGGAGATATCCTGGCCGTAAGAATATTCCTTGGTGTGTGTTGGAAATTCGGGATTGGATGGATATCATGCTGAAGGAGCTGGGCGTGAGAACGGATCGTGGCCGGGTTGCTTGGAAGAGAAATCCAAACAGGGGATTTGGATGGTGGGGTTGGAAGGCTTGGTTTCATGAGTGGTTTGTGGCTTATGAGCCTGTGATGTACAAGGGAATTGTGGATGAGTTCTTGGAAGTGGTGAAGGTTGAGACAGGTGAAGGTCCGAAAGCATTTTAGACTGGAAACATCAAAGGCATTTCGGGGCAGGGACTTCACGATTGAGAGAAGACAACCTGGGAACGAGTGAAAATCAGAGCGCCGGCAAAAGTCTTCAATGCCTTATCTGACATGCCCTCAGGCACTTCGCATTTAGTCAACTGCAACATTCTCTTTCTAGCGACCAGTCTCATGTCATTCCAAACTGACATTGGGTTGATATGGGTAGCGAATTGAAAGCGGGAAACAAGTGGTGAAGTTCTGAATTTCCTTACTAAAGATCGTCCCAAAGCCACCAGCCTAGAATCGGAGCATTCTAGCAACAGCCATACACCACACGTTTCATCCGTGCTTCCGTTTGATCGATCAATATAATCATGTCACATCTAAGATATACTTCTTTAGAAAGCTTGCCCCGCGGCCAAATATCACGTGTACTCTCCCGGAGCTCCGAATTCTCGGAGCAGCCTACGACTTCACTCCCATCTTTGAGCTCCGAAAGCTTGATCATGACATACATTTAGCCAGTCCAATACAAAGCTTATCTATCATCCATTTCAGAAAATCGCCCATTGCATCTCATCTCATCCTATTTCATCTCATACCCAAGCTCACAAATTGCAGAGATTCAAGAGACGAGAGAACATGACAGGCACCAAACTCCTTCCCGGCCAAGCCAGCCTACCAACTCCCAATTCCACAAACTCATTCTGGCATAGCCAACCTTCCAAAATCCTACTTGGATATCGAACATCCGAGTCTTTGCCTACTGAAGCAGATCTGGTGATTGTCGGGAGTGGACTATCTGGAACCTCTGCAGCCCATTTCTTGCGTGAGGATGAAGCTGGGAAGAATTTGAAGGTGGTGATGTTAGAGGCGAGAGAAGCATGTTGGGGTGCAACTGGACGGGTAAGTCCACTACCATTTCTTCCGCGACACAAAGAAACAATTCGAGCGATATATTCACGAAGTCATCATAGAATGGAGGCCACTGCCAACCCTTCATATACGGCAACCCGCCAGATGTTGGCGCCTTTGAGATGCGCAACTACCAGCACATCAAAACCTTCATTACTACCAACAACATCCCTTGTGACTGGCGAACTCTCCGCGTTGCTCACGCTTACATGGACTCCGCTATGTTCCAACGCTCCCTGGCTATTTTCCAAAGCTTTTTGAAAGAAGACCCCTCATACTCAGACCTCGTGTCTGTCATCACGCCAGAATCAAGTAACCCATCGTTGGCTGATCTGAGGATCCCAACCGCCGCGGGAGCATTCTTACAAAAGCACGCTGCGAGCGTATGGCCGTACAAGCTCGTCGCATGGATGCTCGAGCGTCTGCTCGACACCAACGAAAACGGAGCATTAAACTTCAACCTCCAAACTAACACCGCCGTAACCCACCTCCAAAAGTCATCCGACGGATCCTGGATCGTCCATACTCCACGCGGCATGATAGCCGCCAAGAAAGTGCTCCTGACCACCAACGCATATACTTCGCATCTCCTCCCCGAATTCAGCGATCTCATCGTGCCCGTCAGAGGAGAGATGAGCAGTCTGATCCCACCACCTACCATGAAGCCCGGCAATGATGAAAACCCGCCATTCGAGATCTCCTACGGTTTCATCGGGAATGGGAGGCAGAATAGACATCAAGATGACTATCTGATCCAGCGCCCTTACTCCAAGGATAACAGCACAGGTGGCGAACTCATGTTTGGCGGCGGACGCTCGTACGCTGCGAAAGCGGGATTGGGCGTGTCAGACGATTCGTCGATCGATGAACCGTCCGCTGAGTATCTGCGCAGGGAGATCACGGTGGTTGTTGACATCAAGAGTGAGGAGAAGGAGTTGAAAGCTAGTTATGAGTGGAGTGGGATCATGGGGTATTCGCGGGACGATCGGCCATGGGTGGGGGAGCTGACGGAGGAGTTAGGACTTGGTGGGGGAAAGGGATTGTTTGTTTGCGCGGGCTTCACGGGGCATGGAATGCCGAATACGTGTTTGAGTGGGAAGGCGGCTGTGGATTTGATGCTGGGGAAGAAGAGTGAGGAGGTGGATTTGCCGGAGTCGTATTGTTTGAGTAAGGAGAGGTTGGTCAAGGCGAGAGTGTTGGATGAGGTGCACATTGTGGATGCCAAGGGATAAATTCTAGATGCTTGAACTTAGGATAGAACGTTTAGTGTACTTTAGTAGCTGGATTCGAAAGTCTACCCTCGGCCATGTCTAACGGCCACAGGAGGCTCGGCCACTAAGATCATATCCATGACATTGTTTCTTATGCCTAACGAGTTCTGAACATCTCATAATCCGCGATCTTACTCTGAATAAGATCCGCACAAAACGGCCACGAGAAATCTAATCTTCCCGGCGGCCTTCCCCTACTCGTCCCCTTGATCTTCTTCGCAAATGTCGCACCATCAAGCCAAATCTCCTTCGCATCTTCTCCTTCAAATGCCTCATTTTCGACCACTTTCGCACTCTTCTTCACAAGAATATCCTCATCCTGATAAAGGAAAGTCATTCGTGACATCCAAATCGCTCGTTCTTTTGGACGCATTGGATCGCTTGGAAGCCGTCTGTAGAAGACGCCTTTCTCGGGAAGCGAACCAAGTCCACCGTCGAAATTGGAGATCCAGGCATGGACGTCGCAAGTGTGTAGGCGGGGAAGGGCGTGAAATATTGCGGGACTCATGGTGCAGATAGGGTCGAAGTCTTCATCTTCATCGCAACATACATCGTTCCCATTGATCTCGATGTAGAGCTCTTGCAGGGACGGTGGAAGAGCTTTGATAAATGCTAAGATCTTCTGCGATCATATCAGTCCACGTGTCAGAATGTCGCCATATCGAAGATAGTACTCACAGGTCTGTATTCATCGAATTGAGGCCTACCATCGTCGCCGAATGGCCCACCAGAAATATCTTCATCTCCAACTTGCAAGAACTTAAGATTCTTCCAAGCCTTGAAAACCTCACCCGTCTCTTTTGAAAAATGCCCCCCAATATTCATGATTGAGAATTTCTCAATCTTAGCTGTAGCTGGGCTCGTCGTCAGCGCCCGAAGAGCCTCCATGCTTCCCAATTTAGAGCCCGAGCCAAGTCCCAAGTCGTTGCCCAGTACATTCAATTCTCGCAAATTTGGCACCAAAGAGCAGACCTTCAAGATAAAGTCCAGACCTTCTCTAGTCCAGGCGTGAGCACCTCCTGGAATGGTGATAGATTCTAAGCAATGCCCGTACCGCCCCACGACATCTAGGATGAATGTTCTGATCTCCTCATTGCCTGCATGGAAATGAACACGATTCATAATGAACCCAAAGCGCCGGAGCTTGGACAGCCTGGCTTCCGTTTGCTCTGACAGCGCATTGTACTCCGCCATCAACTCGGGAGGGACTACAGTGTCTCTTTCAGGTGGTATAGAATTTGTGTTGGCGAGCTCGATATTGAAGACTTCCATATCCGGGCAGGTAGCTTCGACTACTTTGAGCAGGAGGCGGAGCTCGACAAACATATCCGGCAGCTTATCAGCATAATATGTATATTGTGTTGCGGAACTTTTCCAATGGAGTTTCCTGAGCGAGGTTTTCTCATTCTTCCATATGTGTTTGCTTGGTGTGAATCCATCTAGCGATAAGTCGGTCAATTCCGGATATAATGGCAGCGTTGTGACGACCTGAACGGCGAGGGGATTGAAATTGAAGAGCGCTTTAGAGAGGCAGGTCATATTCTTAGCAGCACCGAGCAGTAGATTTTCATCTATCTCGGTTCTTTGATGCGTAGACAGTCTAGGACGACGGGGTTCCGGATCAGTCACGAATGTCCTGACCTGTGCGCCTGACTTTGGATTCCTGTTGATGTTCAGACTCTTATAGGCAAGAGATTTATGTGCAAGAATCACTTACTCAGCAATAGATTGCATAAGACGAAGTTGTCTCCGCTCTGTCTTTTCGTTCACCTCAGTATCTTGATCATGGTCATACTGCAGGTTGATGTCCCGATAAATCGCTGGCGTCGCAGCATCCCAAAACAACTGACATGCCCGGCTACAATTGAGGAGATCTTTGCGATCCGTATCACGATCGGGTAAGTACGATACGATATCCTGAATGATTTCTCTGGGAAGTCTCTTGATGGCCATCGTGCTGGTTTGATGGTGATGATGGATGAGAAGTTGTACGTGGGATTTATATAAACATGAAGGTTTGATACGGAAGTGCTGTGCCGTCCGTGGTTCCAGGACGATGTCTTGGCGTATTTTAGCGACATGCTGCCTGGAACATCCCTATTCTTAGCGATCGATGCCTGGACCTTGCCCCTGAATATGAACAGGAGGGCTAAGCGAGAAGCAGGGTAGTCAATATCAACTTCACATCTAGTTTAGCAGTGGGTAAAGAGCTGCATTATTCTTGGCGATTTGGAGACCGAATCATGATGAAGTGGAAAAGAAATAAAATCAACCAGATGTTGCAAATTCCTTCCAGATGGATGCCAAAAGTGGATCAGAATCACGTGTCAGTGCACAGAAAGACGGCCACGGAGTTTTAGAACATCCACAAGGTACAAGATGAATGCCTGAGGCCATTAAGAATTATTGAGATCAAATACGAATTCTCAATGTGCTGGCCACTCTTTTATGCATGTCTGCAGATTGAGAGGTGAATATCCCTTGCTTCCGAGTGTCGATGTAAGTCTATCTCAGAGAAAACCTTACGTTCAGTAGCGAGAAGGAAGCCAATAGACATACCTAACCTATCTGGATCCTATCAATGGCACTAGATACTGTCTTGGTCCAGTGACCTTGAAATGGATCATGTTAAATAAAGATTTTGACCTCGCTTAGCAGGTGTTGTTATTTGGAGTTACGCTGGAATATGTGACTGCTGGAGAAACTGAACAAATCACAACAAACTACAAAGTGACGACAGGACTCTTTGACACGATTCACTTTGCAAATTCATGATCCTTATATGCAGATTGAACCCATAAGGTCTGCAACTGAGTGTCATTGATAGGTGGGAATTATCCACTGTCCATCACTCGCCATCTCAAGTCAATTGCAAGAAAACAGGTGGTGAACTGACACCACATACCGATCTTGAGTTTGAATCAATTGCAAACTGGATCAAAATCTACAACTACTGGTACCTGCTTTTATGTAAGAGCGGCACACAAGCCCTCCCATCGAGATCGGATGCGTTCGCCAGGGGTTCAGCCCTCCTTATACCCATTCCTCTTTGTTCGATTTGTGGTGAGTAACACAACACTTGAAATTAATTGAAACTGAGGTGACTTGAAACTTGAGTCCATTTTATCCACGACTATAAGTTATTAGGCCGCTATATCAGGAAGTTCTCTTTTGCACATATGACATCAGAAGCTGCGAGTGTACCGATATAATGGTCAGTTCCGTATACCCGATATGATCTCAGGATCGAGCACTGAGACATCAAGAGTGTATAGAAACATGCCGAAATTTCTCCTTCTCCAGAACATTCCAGATGGCGTGAGTTTCGGTCTTAATACCATAAATCATGCAACCTTGTTATCGTTGTCAAGTGTCCTGCCGCTGTCGCGCCCACTCGCGTCTCCAAGTTCCCTACAGGATGCTACTATTCTTCTTAAGCCTACAAACACTACAGAGGACACCAAAGAGGCAGAATAATGACAACTGTAGACATGGAAGTCATAGCAATTGTTCTGTGATGCGAAGCAAAGCAAATGAGCTTCCACCAACGAGCGGCTCAGCCTTAGGTTATCAACGTGCCATGGACTTTTCTTCATGAGGACCCAGCTCAGCGAGGCGAAGTGCCTTTCTGTATTCAGCACTGGCCTCAGATGTCAGGAAGCATGCGAGTGAATTATCCTTTCCTTAAAGAGATGGCAAATTAGCAACCTGTCTCATGGAAAAATTATCGAGCGCGACAGAGTGACTTTCAGTCTCCAAGCGTGTAGGCAAAACATGTATTCCACTTCCAGAATCCAGAGGTCTATATAACCAACTGACTGTCCCAAGTGCTCTCACGCCTGACATGGAAAGTGTGAAAGGAAGCGTCTGTCACGAAGATAGAATACGAAGGCTGATCTATGTAGGGCAAGTCATTGCTCTGGAATATTCGATTCGAGTCTTCTTCCCATCGTCAGTTGAGACGGAGACGTAAGTCTAATGCAGTATCGTTGCCGGAATTCATCGGTGCTGCCAGCTTTAGTCCGGCTGTCAAAGTATGGATGTTCTATCCTGCTAGACTTTTGACTTCTTGGAGGGCGGATGTATTCTCCAAATAGCGCCAGAGAACATCTACCGAACAAGACGCATTGAAGCCGTTGAAGAGAAATTGGCGCCGCAAATACCTTCAAATATATCCCTCCACATCTCCCTCTTTCTGCTCGCCTCGATATTCAGTCTGGGCCTGAATCCAGTGGGATGCGAAGTGGTGGTATTTATATGCCCCAGCTACCCTTGTTCTTCACACTTCACTCTCCAGACTGTTAGGACAATGAAAAGGAAGAGAAGTAGCGTGAGCTGTATTGGACATTATCACTACCTCAATATTTCAAACATTATTTACCGGCACGTTCTTCGCCCTATAATCCAACCACTTCGGCAGCGTCCTCCTGAAATCCTTCGTCTCCTCACCACCACTCAACTGAACATCCTCAATCGCACTCGCCCACTTCAACATCGTCCCCTCACTCCACGCCGACCCCATCAATCCCAATCCAAACGGCATTCCCGTCTCACTATTGATCCCCGCGGGCAGAGTAATCAGCGGATACCCCGCCTGAGCAGCCACATTCGTCACCTGGCCAAGATCGCTAGGAACAAGAAGGACATCCACCGGGTTCCCGGAATTGTACAACGCGGCATCGATCCCATCTTCGCGGGTAGCGCGATGCATGAAAGAGAGCGCTTGCCAGTACGTTTCATCCATAACACCACCACTCTGCAAAGAAGCATTGAAACCATCTTGCCCACCAGCAAAAGCGGGATGGACATCCGGGAGTCCGCCTTCTGTCCCGACATTGTCGATATTGTACTGCATGATATCTTCCAGTGAGCGGATATCCGTGTTATTAAGTTCAGATAGATAGGCGCGAATGTCGTTATAGAAATCGACTTTCACGACTGTGTACTCTGATTCATTGGGGTAGCCGCGCGTGCTGCCGAAATCCCAGTCCCAGCCTTCGGGGTTGATAATCTTCTCGCGGGAGGGGAGTTCGGTGCCGTTTATTATGGTGGCGCCATGGGATTCGATGAGGGAGATTAGGGAGAGGAGAGTGGTTTGCTGTTCGGCGGAAGAGTATTGCCAGAAAGTGAGCCAGGGGAGACCGAAGACGGCGCCTTTGAGGGAGGATTTGGAGGTTAGGTACTGGGTGTAGCCATTTGAAGGGGCTTTTTGAATTAGTGTGTAGTTGTCGCGGGTGTCTTGGCCGTAGATTCCGTCGAGGCAGTATGTTGCATCACGAACCGTTCTGGCGAGGCATCCGACGGTATCCTGATTGTGACATTCGGGAATGACGCTACATTGTTAGCTATCATTTCCGATGGGAGGATTGAACTTACCCAGCTCGAGAAGTCAAGCCAACAGTAGGCTTGATTCCAACCAAAGCATTTCGCTCGGCTGGACTGATCACCGATCCGTCTGTCTCGGTACCCAATGAAAACATTCCTATATTGGCAGCTACAGCACCTCCACTACCAGAACTGCTCCCACCCGGGTTCGTAGTCAGGTTGTAAGGCGACCGAGCTTGGCCACCTCTCGCCGAATATCCTTCCGAATATGAGTTCGTCCGCATATCTGCCCACTCACTGAGCGTTGCATGGCCCATCATAACAGCACCCGACTCTCTCAATCGCCGCACAACATGAGCATCTCTTGGAACGACAGAACCCAATAACATCCATGAACCAGCTGTTGTCTCCATCTTGTCTTTTGTGGCTATATTGTCTTTCACCAAGAACGGAATTCCATGAAGTGGGCCGCGAACATGCCCGTTCTTCCGTTCAAGGTCGAGCGAAGCTGCAATTTCGAGGATGTCGGGATTGAGCTCCATTATTGAACTTGGACTGTCAGATTTGCAATTGGCAAATGTTTATTAACTTACCGAATATATTCATCAGTCTGCCATATCCTCTGTATGTAGCACATGACTATCTGAACGGAAGTCAACCTTCCTTGCGACAGAGCTTCCTGCATCTGGTCTATGGTAGCTTCTTCGAGCGTGAAGCCATTGCATGTCGGCATTGGGAACTGCCCACTACTCGCATTGACTCCATCTTGTAGGACAGGGAACTCGTAGGGATATGGCGAGTCCAGGGTTTGAGTACCCAGTATCTGGGTGGTATTGTATAGATGCCTACCGGCAGAGCTTCCAATGGCATTGAAAGCAACGCTAAGGGCGAGTAGTGCCCTACGAGACAACATCTTGTACAGACTGAAGGAAAGAAAGGGTAGAACGAGAGAGAGAAACTGAGAAGGAGGAATGTGAGCTTCTTCCGGATTATGCCTAGATAGCTCCCCGCTGTTGACATCGAGATAGCTGCATCCCACTACTGCAGGATCCTGTTATCAGCTCTCCAATAGAGTTTGCTGCGGGGCAGATTTGCGGATTTTTGGAGGATTGAGTAATTGTTCCTGATAAGAAACCGAGATCTGACGGCTGAATGAGCACTTGCTTGTTCTCAAGGGTTCCTGGAGAAGAGCTTAGACTGGGATAAGGCTGGAAGGTGTCAAAGAGGCTCTTTCTATGCTCGAAGATAGATACAGTTCTTAGAGGCCTTATGTAAGTTTCATTGTAAACCATGCTCGATACCATTACTGTGTAAATACCTTCCAACGGAATTGTAAACAATCAAGCGAAACAATATTTATTTCCATGGTACAAGCGGTAGACTTTCGTTTCGTGTGCTTGTGGTTGTTGAAACAGGAGCGAGGATGGTGGCGGTTCTGAGGTCTCGCGTCGCAGAAATGACCTCACTCGAGTCCCAGCCGGCTTTGACAAGCTGCGGTCAGCACCAAAACATCTCCCTCCGCGTGAAATGTTCTCCAAAGGCTCTTCAACATCACAACTCCTCAAACAATCCTCAAGATGAAGGCCTACATTGCAGTGCCAGTCACACTGGCCATGGTAGTGCGCGCCTACTCGCACAAGTCGCTGACACCAGCTGGAATCGTCGCGGCAGTATTGACAGCTGCTGCGCACGCCGTGCATCCATGGAGTCTGCCTTTCGCGCTTCTTATTGTGTTCTTCCTGGCTGGAACGAGAGTTACGAAGGTTTGTACAGCTTCTGGTATTGATTGGATTCTGCTGACTGGTGTAGGTCAAGCATGATATCAAGGCGAAGTTGACGATGTCTGCAACAGGCAGTTCGGGAGGTGAAGGAGCACGAACACATGTGCAAGGTAGGAGACGATGAATCTACAGAAGATGAACTCTGCTGATGATTGGTATAGTTCTAGCAAATTCCGGAGTTGCATCCATCCTAACCCTCCTCCATGCGTATCAACTATACAAACGAAACGATGGTGTCCTACCTCGGAGCTCGACAGATTGCTATTCGTGGCCTGGAGATCTACTAGTGGTGGGAATCGTTGCGAACTATGCTGCTGTAGCAGCAGATACATTCAGTTCCGAGCTGGGCATATTATCGAAGAGCAAGCCTCGACTCATCACATCCTGGAATCTGCGAGAGGTGCCTCCAGGAACAAACGGTGGCGTCACATTACACGGACTCGCATCAGGTTTCTTGGGCTCATTGGTCATCGTTGCTGCTTCAGTGGCTTTAATTCCATTCTGCGGACCGAAAGTAGGAGGATGGGGCTTGAATGCGAGGAATCGATTTGCTTTCGCCATGGCCATTTGGGGAGCATTGGGAAGCGTTCTGGACAGTCTACTTGGAGGGTGGCTACAGCAGAGCGTTGTTGATACGCGGACGGGACGAATCGTAGAAGGAGATGGAGGCAAGAAAGTGCTGATCTCGAAAGGCGGACCGAATAGCATGCATTACAAGAAACGGGCAGAGGTCAGAGCCAACGTACTGAATGAGGGCGAAGGGAAGGACGCGATTCTATCTCAAGATACGACCAATACCCAAGTCGAACACGAATTAGACCAGAAGATGGGCGGAATGGATAAATACGATGCGAAGAGGAAATGGCGGAAATCTAGCTTTGGAGACGAGAAACCAAGTCGTGTTGTGGAGTCTGGCACGATTGGTGTATTGGATAACAATGAGGTCAATTTCCTGATGGCTCTCACGATGAGCCTGGGTGCTATGGGCGTGGCGAGCTGGTTCTGGGATGTCCCATTTAGCAGCATTTTCTCGGCGTAATGTGGGATCAGAATATATCATTTGCAAGCAAGATATGGATGAGGAAATATAAATCCTGAACTTGTTCTTCGTTACGCCTAGATTTCATTGCTAACATAAATGACAGAAGATTGCCTAATCCCCACATCTCATCCTTCGCTGGCATCAGTATGCTACTCGCAATAAATCCTTCTCGTGTACTGTTACTTTTATTATTGAGTCCTTTTGTGTTCCGTATGATAAAGCTTTGAATTCCGAACAGCAAATCTTACCAAATCTTCTTTTTTGAGATAATTGCATGAATGCATTCTGTAGACGTCGGCCGGTCGGTCGAACTACACCTCGATTGCCTCTTGTTCTTCCTCTGTTCCTAGGTCTTCATCTTCTTCTCCACCTATGATGTTTCCATCTACTTCTTGTCAGTATATATCCTCACGCTTCTCAGGAGGCACATACCATCGTCAAACTCCGGGAGGTCATTCATCTTATTCGTTGGCTTGACTTTCTGCAATTTGTGCGAGTCGGCCGTGCTCGCAGTTCCAGTGGATGAGGTTCTCCTCATTCCAGCCTGGGGAGCTCTCTTGCTTCCAATTTTGAATCTCATGCTATACCCATCCATTCGCTTCTCAACAAACCTATTTCGAACCCCATACCTGAGCCAGAGACTGAGCACCCTGCGATCAGCATCCGACTTTAGATATTTCTTCAACCCATGAGCTTTGTCTAGGTAGCCTTGAGAAATCTCGCTTTGGCCATGATAGAAGTTTGCTATGCCAGCCCACAGGAATGCTTGAGCTGATAAATCCGGATCGTCGACTTGTTCGGCCTTGTATATTGCATCATCAGCTACGCAGACTGCGGGTAGGGCGTCGTCTGGTTTCATTCCGCGAATGGCGCGAGATGCTACCATATTTGCAAGACACTGCTCAACGCGGGCAATCTTCCATTGAAGCACTTGCTTGATGAACATTTTGGCAGCTTCTTTACCGTTGGGATTTCCTACAACGATTAGTACATCTACCAGTCTTGATGATTTGCGGGAACTATAAACTTACGAACTTGCGTTTCCACTTCGCCTCTTTCGCGCACGAGAATCTCATAATTCTGAATCTCCTTTTCTTTCCGCTCAAGCTCCGCGCGCTTCTCAGCACTTATAACTTTCTTAGTTTTCTTCCTGGTGAGTTTAGCATCCTTTCTCGGCCTCTCATTCTCCTCGGGCCCCTCCATCTCCCTCCGCCTCCTTTCTCTCCTCTCTTTCTTTCCCTTCCTCTTATCCACCCTCTCCTTCGCCCTCTCCTCCAAAAATCCCATCCTCTCCTCCAACCTCTTCTTCTTCCCCAGCACCCTGCCATACTGCAAATTGATCAAATTCGCCTCCCGATAATAATACTCGACACTTCTATTCAACGTCTCGATTTCGCGCACCAACTCCTCAATCTTTGCATCCTTCTCATCAAACCTCGTGTACGGACTCACTACTCGCCTATTCCTGGCCATCCTCACATCCTCTTCCAGCCTCCTCACTTCATCGGTCAGTCGTACATTCTCCAGTTCTAAGAATCGCATCTGCTGGAAATTGCTTGAGATGCCAAGTTTGCTCAGCTCGGCGCCTTGTGAGTCGAGATCTTTGTTGATCTCGGTTACTCGTGCCCCGAGGCCGGCGATTCGTTCTCTCAGTGTGGCTGTTGGAGGGGGGTCGCTGGGTTTGCCTTGATCGCGGCAGTCCTGAAGGTCGGATTTGAGGGTGTTGATAGTGTCCTTCAAGAGTTTATTTTCGTCCTCGAGTTGCTTGATGTGGTCTTGCAAGACCTTCTTCTCATCCTCCAGTTTCTTGGTGAGAGCACTCTTCTGGCTCTCGCATTCCGCGGTCGAGATGCCATCTAGATTAACTGCTGAGCTTCCTTGGGCAGATCTCTTCAGCTCCGCAATACGCTTCTCCAGCTCTTGCTTCTCGTTAGTTCGCTGCGAAGCCAGCTTGGCGATGATATCTGTCGCTCCCTGAGAAGCATCAGATTTACGCCTTGCAGTCTCGAGCTCTTCCTTGAGACGATCAACCTCGATCCTCAACTCCTCGCCCGCCGCTTCACGACTCACCGATTTGGCGTCCTCAGCTAGCACCTCATTCTCCCTTCTGAGACTCTCAATCACCGCTTGGGGCTCCTCTCTCTTGGTCTCTTCCTCCGCGGCATGCTTCCAGGCCTTCTCATTCGACTCGGCGAGGTTCTTGATCTCGTCTTTAAGACGTGAAATTTCATCCTCCAGCTTCGAGACCGCGACTTCTTTCTGCGTTGTACATTCTTCCTGTGTGATTAAGCCTCTCGCGTTCTCATCGGTTCGCACTGCATCAAGTTCGTGCGTGAGCTCGGCGACATGATCCTCAAGACCCTTGATCTTCAACTCATACGCGCGATCCTTCTCTTCGCTTGATTTCTGGCAATCTTCCCGTGTCATGAGATTGTTTTCATTATACTCGTCCTGTCTGTCCTGGAGTGCTTGCTCTGCCTTGGAAAGGGCGAGGACTAAGGCGTCGAATTCGGCTTCCCTCTCGCCGTCTGGATGACAGAATGCAGGCCCGGGGACTGAACCTCGTGCTAACTCCATCCTCAACTCATAGATCTCCTCGTCCTTTCTCTCCACCAGCTCCTCCAAATCTCCCACTCTTCTCTTCTCATTCTCACAATCTCCCTCATCATCACCATCCACCTCTTTCTCCTTTCCCTTACCATACAACTCCGTCAACTCCCCTTTCATCCTCCCTAGTTCCTTCACAGCAGAGTTGTTTGCACGAGTCAATGCCTCGACCAGCGCGCGTAGACGCAGGATCTCTTCGGTGGTTTTGTGGGAAGGGTATTGTGCGTGTGCGAGGGCGGCGGAGATGGCGGAATGGGCGAGTTGGATGAAGGGGTTTGTGTTGGTGGCGGCGTGTTGGCGGAAGGTTAGGACTTCTGGAGGGAGGGGAATCTGGATGAGATGTCAGAAGGGCTATGGGGTGAGGATATAAGAAAGTCTTGGGGAGGAAGTGTAGAGCATATGTTATGTCTCCCTCATTTTGATGATAGCTGACACTGAGCCATATCTGTCTCTCAATGCTCTCAGTCCCAGACTTCAGGGTTAGGACTGAAGCTACTGGGCTTTTACCAGTCCAAAGACCATTGCAGACATGTTTCCCCGTCAAGCCTCTTATTCACCACATCTCAGTGCGGGATCGAAGCAATATCTTGGGTCATCTTGAGTCCAGCAAAGCCGAAGCGAGACTTGACTTCAAATCTCTCCCCTCGCTTAATCCAGGGGTTCAGCTTTGGTCCGAAACAAACAAAGCGAGAGTTAGGACACAACTTCCAATCTCATGGCCGTTTCAACTCGACCACTGTCCAAGACCTTTCCAAGGAAATAGGGATGGTACAAACGAAATCCCGAACTCACATCTGTCCTTGGCGCAAGACCACTTATCGAGGTCCTTACACCCAGACCCGAACTCCCAGCATCATGCGGCGCATCCGGCAGCACAAAGGGAGCAACACCTGCACCAGCACCATGAGTATTGTCGTCACCTACAGTCCAGCTGCTTTGGCGTTCCACATTTCCGTCTCCTAGTCCTTGCTCCTCCTCATCGTCATCGCTCACACGCTCGACCAAACCAAACCTCTGCACAGCAACTCCAGTTCCAGCATCATCACCAGTAGTAGTAATATCACCTCCATCCCTAGCACCATTCCCCTCATTGACTCCACCCTCCCGGGTATCTCCTCTCCACACTAAATTGATCAAGTCAGCCCTCTCCCTCACCACTCTCTCCCCATCATACTCCCTCCTCGGAACATCTATACCCTGCGGATGACTAAACATAGTTGGTGCCCTTTCTCCTTCTTTGATTATCGGTAGGCGCTCCTCGGGTGGTACGGCTGGTACGAAAGGGCTTTTGACTTGTTTGGGACTGCGGGGTGGGTTTAGTTCCGAGGATTGAGATTGAGATTGTGGTTGTGGGAGTGGCATGGGTCTCAATGGGGAGCGAGGTGATGATGCTGAGGATTCACTGGCCTGCGTGAATGCGGCCGTGGTGCGTTGTGGTGGTGAGGAGGGGAGCGTGGGCAGACTGGATGGGATGGGTGTTAGTGAGAATGGTGGCGGAGAGGACGTAGCAGCTGCTAGAGAGGCTCCCTCAGCATCTTGGGGTTTGATCGTGTCGGAATATCTGGATCCAGAGGGCTCGGTTTGACCTGGTGGTGTGACGGGAGTGTCTGCAGTCGTAGGTTCAGTTGAATCTGACGGCTTGTAGGGGACAGATGGCTCTAAGGTTGTGGATTGTTCATCTACACTGCTATCTTGCTCTCGGGCTTCTGGTGCTGTGGGTGTAGATGCCTCCTCCGCATCCTCGCCTGTAGCTGTAGTACCGAAAGGCGCAGAAGTCACAAGCGGAAAAGGAGGCATATTCGGCATATCAGCTGGCTGTCGACTAGGCGTCGTAGCCCCTGATCCAGTAGCTTTTCCCTTTCTCTTACGAACTCGCTTCTTCTTCGATTTGATGGTCGTATTCGAAGGCTCTCCTCCCGCGCCTGAAGCGCCGGATGCAGAATGATGTCCATCGTCATCATCATCGTCGTCGTTGCCGGCAGGAGAAATTCCTTGGCCTGGGCTCTGGCTGGGGAGGCTTGCCATACCGACGAAGAGTAGATCTTGAGGGCCGATGTAGTCATCGAATGGAGACTTTACAGGAGTTGAGCCGAGAAGTGTGTCGAGATGGTAGATTGCTTGGTGGGGGACAAGACCTTCTCTCTCCCCCACATTACCCTCACTCACATCAACTTCTCCCTCGATCTTCAACTTCTGTGTCACAGCGTCTTTTTGTTTGTGGTGCCTTTCGTCGCTCTTGTTATGTGGTGCTTCAATCGAATTGAATCTTCCCGGGTACTTCCTTATTGCAGCTTTCAAGTAACCTGGAATGGCCTTTCCTTTCTCTTTGCCCGCCTCATTTTCATTGCAAATCTCTTCATCCAGAACTGCCTCCTCTGAAATCTCAATTTTGGTAAACGATGCACACGAATCATTTGACTGATGGTCTCGCTTCTTCGGAATACAAGGGGACTTCACTTGGAGGGGAGACACCGCTTGAGCGTTGATAGTTTCGGAACCGGCACGCGGCTCAAGTGCCAATGACGTTTCATGAGACTGTGCAAAAGGCGGGACTAGGAAATATGCAAGCGTTTGATACTGTAAATGGGTTGTTCTCGGTGGTGAGATTGATGGAAGAGGGACGCCAGGTGATGGACCTGAGGGCGAGGTTGTGGCGAGGTGACTCGAGATGTGAGGACTTGTCGTTTTGTTAGGCAGTTTCCATGATTCGGTATCGATATCCATGCATTCTGCTTCTGGAGCAGTGTGATTTCCTGCGGTATCTACCGATACGATGGGTCGATCTTCACAATGGCCCTCCTTCTCGCTTGGATGATAATTCCCCGCCATGGCGGCTGACGTGGAAGAATTGCTCGGTACAGAAGCAGTCTATCTTGGCTCTATCCTGTGCTGGACAAGCGATATGTTTGAAATTGTCCAAATATTAGATATTGTGATGCATATGGTATGGTTTATTCGTTGAAAAGAGGGATATGGAATCTTCATGGTGGTTGGGGATGTTCTTTGTTGACACTAAGCGAAGATCAAGATACCGCATCCGGTGGGGTTCTCTTTCACCGTGCAGGGAAGTAGACCTGATTGCGAATGCAGGGTATCTCAAAAAGAGACAAAGTTGCTCCGACGAAGGAAAAGATATGGTTGATTGGTTGATGCGGGAGAATTTCAGTGCGGGTGAAACTTTGGTCTCGGCTAACGTGTATTGATATTATGATTCGCTTCATGAAAATTTCGTAGATCCTTCTCTGGACCACAGTCTGCTGCCACGAGGTCCATGATCATCACAGCGAAAGTCACCAATCCCTAAAAAAATACTTTACAGGAAACTCTCTGCTTCTATGTGCGCCTGTTCATCTGATGCATGTTCCTCAAATGCCTCGTCAAATTCCACTCTCTAGCAAATGATTTCCCGTTTCCCACTACCAGTGGATACTCGCATTCGCCAATCGGACAATAATGGACTTGCTTCTCGTGCACATCATTCACGTGTCGATTGAGGTGCGTGATGGTACCAAAGCCTCTATCGCACTGCTGGCACTGGTGCCGTTTGGTATGATATCGCTGATGCTTACTGTTGAGCATTGTATCAGCACGACTCAGGAAGAAACTACGGGTCGGAAAAGAGGAGTTACTTGCCGAAGAGCATTACTGGACGGAAAGCTTCTAAGACATGTTTGATCCTCGCATTGGAATCCCTTTGCTGTGTTTTTCTTGCGCAGTACTGACGCAGTGGGCGTGCGTGCCTGTAACCCGCGGGACGGCCGAGTGGTAACAGAGTCGTCAATTAGTTGAGGAGAGCCGGAAGTAAGAGATCGGGTAGAACGTCGACGAAGGCGATTCAAAGATCCCAACAGTGTAGCTGACTTTCCTCTATGTAACTCCTTCGGTCCCGGAGTTGAACTTCTTGGTGGTAAATGAGGCAAGAATATCTTCGGCTTCTTCGATTCTGGCTTTAAGGTAGCGAATGGTGTCAGATGATTCTAGCCGGACTGTGGTCTCTCTCCCGTCTGGAAGTTGGACTGTGACATCAAATCTCCCATCGCCACCACCGCGGAGTCGTCTGACCAGATGAAGAGTGCATTCTTTTTCGATGTTGTATTTTGCGAGACTTCGCCCGTCCTCGAGCTGTTGACCTGCAAACATGAGACTTTGTGCACCAGGTAGCTCCTCTCCCTTGATGAAAAGCACTTTTTTTTTCACACGATCGACAGGCTCGACTTCTAATGTGATCGCCCTGCTTGAGGGGGTTTTAACAAAAATCTACATCTTAGACGAAGTGCAGATCGAGTTGACAAGAAATTCTGGCGACTTTGTTCAAAAAATACAATGTCCTGCGTGGAAGACAGTACTCGTACAGCATCTGCGTTCTGGGGACATTCTGATATACAGGCGAGGCTCTCGGGTAACGTGGAGGTGGTGAGGCCTCACAGTTCGCAGCTTGTGCACCCCGCGCCAGATCTTTCCAGCCACAATGTCGGGGCAACCATGGTGTGATTCGGAGGGGAGGCCTCACAGCCCAAGCCCCCACCAAAAGATGGCAATCGCTATGTGATACGAGCGCTACAAAGGAGTGGCCGGCTCAATACCGTGGCCAACGAATTATTTATCTTCTCAGCTGACGATTTCTAGCACCCCAGATCCTGCGCAGCTGAGCAGTGCTTGACCTTCTTGTTGAAAACCACCTGTCCCGTGTATCGGCTCTACCGATGTACACAAACATCAAAGCTCATTTTCCTCGCACTCGTAATCTTATCCACTGAAAGTAACCTTAATTCCTCCAAAATCTCCTTGCTTTCTTGCTCGTCAATATCACGCATGATAGATTCTAGCTGATGACCCCACGCCCTGATAGTCGCAGCTTTCGCAACCGCTAGCCTAGCCTCCTTCCACCTCTTCAGATTCATCAAACAATACGTGCGATACAGGTGGCATTTCGACACCGTATCCCACAGCTCGTATGCCGTTGCTCTGGCTAAAGAATCGTCGACCAGACTAAGTGCACGGTCGAAAAACTCGGAGTCTGAGGTTCCTGTCCCGTGAGCCATGAGTGCAACGACGCGGAGGAGATCGTTATTGATGCGACAATGCTCGTCATTGTTGCTTTTGTTATTGTAGTACTTTGGTAGGCTTGGATCAGGCGTCAGGGTACAGGGGAACCTATTGATGGGGATCGGTATGGCGGTTTCAGGTGGGTTAAATGGCGAATCCATAGAACGCGGAGGTGTTGACGGTGGCGTCAAGGTGCTGGTTCGTGGATCGGAGAAGATGGGGGAGTGCGGGGGTGTGTAGGTCTCGAGACGATTGGTTGAGTGAGAAGATTGTGGTGGTGTTAAGGGGAACATGGGGAAAGATGTTTTGCGTGTTATCTTGTTTCGTGGTGTTGAAGGGGGAGGTGTTCTAGTGGGTTCTGAATGCATGTTTCTGCCGACAGGTTTGACCTTCTTGATGTGAATTCTGACTGAGTCGACGTGTTGAGTACAGCACGGGCTATTCAGTTTTGACTTCCGCTGACCAGTAGTGTTCTGAGACAATGGGTTGGGTGTGTCTTTGTATAAACATACAGAACAAACAGAGCCGATATTCTGGCATCTATTAGCATTCTGAAGATTGAACTGGGCTGCCAAGAGTGCTCAAGAAGCTGCCTGCGGCCTATATACGTAGGGATGATTCAAAATTATCCATAAAGGGATTATCGCAGCCCTTGAAAGAAGATGAGCCGACAAAATGAAACCGACTTACTTCCCTATGCAGTTATCAATCGGACTCCTGTGGGATTTTGGCTTCGAGAGAGCTATTGAGAGCGTGCGAACATGACAGAACTGAATATATGGGAAGCGTGACATGTGTATTAAGACAATTCCTAGACTTCCAGGAAGATATCCACATTTCAGACATTCCAGTCTGAACCTACATGCCATAGCAACACAATCCTCCATCAGGCAAGCAAGCAAGCAAGCAAGCAATAAAGAGCCTTCATCGCGCCGCGGCGGGGCCTTTATGACCTTCATTCAGCTTGAGGCATCGAACAAAGAAAAGATTGTGACAAGGCATAAGGGAACGATTGGACAAAGATGTTCAAACATTTGAAGCCATCGATACGCGATCGCGATCTAGCGACCGTTGTAAAGACAGATCTGCTGAAAGAGGAGGTGGCAAAGGGTGTTTGTTGGGTAATGTGACCGCGCCAAAATATTGATTCGATAGCGGCACCGCCACAAGTGCTGGATCAATACGAAGTGGCTAAAACATCGTATTGGTGCACATTCCCGGTTTCGAGCGACCCTTCTTTGCCTCGGTGGTAAAATTGGAGGTTGACTTCGATCAAGTGGTTTGTTCACGAACGATAAGAAGTTTGGGAAGAGATCAAAACCCATTTGCTAGGTACCGAAATTGAAGCGAAACCTTGCACATACGCTCGGCTGCGTAAATGTGAGGCTGGAAGCTTGACTAAGTTACCGGCACCAGCCGGTATTGATTTTGATCACGTTGCGTTTTTCGACCATCTGTGTCACGTAGGTAAGGACAAGTACAGTGCATTTCTTATCATCATGTCAACAATCTGAATAGTTGCTTACCGCATAGCTTTTCTAATCGACTAACGGTACGCTTCATTCGAACCTAAGAATCATATTCGTGGCGGAAACGAGCGGGGTCATGGGGTCAGTCATTGTCAGTCACTATTATCTTGATTCCAAAGTCGCCATGATAGATGAATACGATCCGGAATGATAGCAGCAAGCATTACTTTCAGAATACTTCCGACTTTACATGCGTGGTGATCTAAGTTTCCCGGTAGCTCCGCATCGGGTCACATGAACGAGCCGATGCGCTAATCAGAAGAGGAAACCGAGTTGCCAAACGAATAAACACCAGTCCGACGCTTGACTCATAAGTCCGATGTCAAATCTGCTACTGCATCCTCTGGGTAAGTTGATCGGAGGTGTTGTATAAGTATCCTTCATGGCTCTGATGGCAGACTCAGCTTTCGCCACCTTTCTCTGAAGCTTTCAACTCGAACATTTCTCATAAGCTAATCACGATGTCCGAAAACAGGAGAATCGTCTTCATCACGGGGGCCAACACAGGTCTCGGCCTTGAAATCGTCAAGGCATTGTATTCAAGCCCACACTCGTACGATATCATCGTTGGAAGTCGGCTCGTCAGCAATGGAGAAGCCGCCGTTGCATCTGTGCAACAGCGAACTCCATCTTCTTCCAGCAGCCTTAGCGTACTACAATTGGACCTTAGTTCGGACGAGTCCATTCATAACGCTGTCGAAAACATCAAATCAAAATTCGGCCGGCTGGATGTCTTGGTCAACAACGGCGGCGCAGGGTTCGATGGAGCCCTCAGAGATGGTCAACTGAGTATCAGAGAGGCGTGGAACCTGTCATGGGATGTCAACGTCGCCGGCACTCAAGTACTCACGAGCGAAGCAGTGCCACTGCTGCTCAACTCAATAGACCCACGCCTGATCTTCATCACAAGCGGTGCTTCTGCGCTCGCTTATACCGAGAGGTTTGATGCCCCAGCGCTGCAGCGTGTCAATGCATCGCCAGCACCAGGTTGGCCAAAGCCAAAGGAGATCAATCCCATCGAGGCATATCGGAACGCAAAGACTGGACTCAATATGATGATGAGGCAGTGGCATAGGATACTACTCAGTGATGGTGTGAAGGTCTGGGCTATATCTCCAGGATTTCTCGCAACTAATCTGGGGAATGTTGGGGTTGAACAGCTGAAAAGGGTGAGCAAAGAAAATAGACTATCGAAGAACTGATCTTTTGACTAATGCTTGGCAGATGGGAGCGAGGGATCCTGCAGAGGGTGGCAGTTTTGTAAGAGGTGTCATCGAAGGGGGACAAGATTCGGAAGTTGGAAAGGTGGTTGGCGCTCACGGTGTCCAGCCTTGGTAGGATGGACGAACCGAATATTCAATCAATGCCATTAGACATACCGAGGACATCGAACGTCCGACACTGTGCAGTCCATGGAGCAGATTGTCCACTCAGCAACCCATGATAACTGATGATGCAATGTACTGAAGCATACATATCGTTTCTCTTTCCGCAGCCAGCTAAGTTTTTGTTTGCGAAAGAAACGGCGCATTGTCCAAATGTTGCATCAGATCCTCCCAATATAGCTCCTCAATGCCAGCGCGTTCGCCGAGTTGAAGTCCTTGAAGCCACATGCGCACTGCCTCGTAATCCCTCCTTACCCGCCGCTCACACCACCAGATCCCCTTGTATCGACACATCAGCCCCAGCCAGTACCCAACCAGCCACATCGCCCTTGCATCTTTATTGTAGAGAAGCGTTCTCAATTCTCCATGTATTTTCAGCAGCAACACCCAATTGAAGAGTATCATCGACTGCGGCGGATGGATGCCCCGTAGAACTGCAAGCACGATCAAGGCTGGCCCAAAGATACCATTCTGCTTGGTAACATTTGACCCATAAACAGAGCGGTCACGATTCAGTTTGAATGCTCGAATCCAAGTCTCAGGAACAATATCCAGACGCCTATATCTGTGGATCTCCCTCCAACCCGCTCTCCCTTGACCAAACATGATGGGATCTAAAAATGCCACCGCTTTGTCCGTGTACGCCGACAGAGAGATCGAGAGAGGTCTCAGACCCGCCTGTAGGGCTAGCCATCCCAGCCGGCCTTCTTTAGAGCTGAAAACCCAGGATGATTTAGGATGATCTTCATCGCCGCGTTCTTGATGAGGCAGTGTGAAAGCAACCATGTTCAGCAACAACGCCGACAGTAGTAGTGCATTCGCTCCTTGCTGACCCAATGATTTGCTTGGCGTTTCAAGGGCTGTCTGGAAGTCCTGAATGGCAAGAGATTGATAACGATGTTCTGCGATACGATGCTGCAGTAACCCTGGAGACATATGCCGTAAGTGGCACGCAGTAATGGCAAGTAACGTATTGCGGACAAGCGAATTTGACTGCGAGAGCGAGACTAGCTCGTCACGACCCGGCAGCCGGAATATAGCATTCCAATTTGTACAGAAGTGATGCAGGAGTTGAAGGCCAGGGGTTCCGTTCCTGGTCTTGGGATATAGAGTGATTGAGCTGGCGGTAGAGATACTTGTAAGCGCGCTAGGCCCCCCGATGTTATCTTCATGCTCGCCTCCATTCGGCCTCTCATAGGAGTATGCACAAATCCTGCTGTTTCGACGACATCGTATGCATATTGGCTTGTACTCGTCACACTAATGTTACGTGAGTGTTAATGGTCCCAATGAGGATATACGAGCTGATACAGACTTTGACCTTTTTCCTCTTGCAGGGAAGACAGCCAGATCTAGACTTCCTGTGTTGTCTCTGTTTCTTGTAATTACGGGTTTTCAAATCGGAGTTGCCGAACGAGAGTACTTGAAATCCGGCTATTTTGTCCATATCCATGTCCATGATTAATTGGGAGAGGAAAGCGAGGTGACAAGAGTTTACACATCAACAACCCTCAAGGTTTTGTCGGGCGGCGGTAAAAGCCAGATTCAGGGGTCTCGCTTGTGCTCGGTTTCCTGTTCGAGACTAGCGTTTGACTTCGGACCTAGAGTGTCAGAGCAGCATTGCAACCCCGGCAATGCCGACCATGAATGCTTCAGCCTTTGCTTGCAATCAATGGGCTTGATCATTGGATAACCACGCGCCGTCATCTTGAAATGTAGGAGAGTCTAGTGATCTGAGTCCATGGCAAATTACCACAGACAAGTATGCTGAACATATTGATCAGCAACAAAGAAGCGTCATCTTGCAGTGTTAACTGACAACTACATTCTTGCACTCTTTCTCGGTCTACTTGTCTCCCATAGATGTCTGCCAACCTCAAATCCACTATCATCCGCGATCTTGTTCATCATGCCTCCCAACCACGCCGATTCTCGACTTCCTGGACAATACACCTGGTAGGCCATCGCCAGAGGAAACAACAGGAAAAATGCTCCCGCATTGGCTCTCTCCTCTCCTAGCTGATACTCCACGCTTCTACAAATCTCCATTCCAATCTCCTGAATGTTCGGCGCAACACCAGGCGCGTACAAGGGACCGTAGACGATGTCGGCTGGCAAGTCAAGAGCAAGAGTCGAGGCGTCAAAGGAACTCCCTATTACCTGGTTTCCGAGTCTGTGAAGAAGGAGTAAGAGGGCATTGTAGAATGTGACTTCATTCGCAATCGTCAGGTCCCTGAAGCGAAAGACGGTCGGGCGAATCTGCTCCTCTGGCGGATCTGACGATGGAATTTCATGCCATGAATCTGGATTCTGTCGGGCCCAGGATGCACGCCATTCGTATAAGGTTTTCAACTGATCAAGAATCTTTTGGGAGAGGACCAGACGTTGATAATCCTTATCGCAATCCGAAGCCAACTTCTGCAAGCTCGCAGTGTCCTCCACGAGACCTGGAATGTCGCATAATTGGTCATGGAGATAGTGAAGGGAAGTCTTTGATTCTGGATCGAGTGACCAAGGTATGTTCTTCCAATCTGGGTGCTCGAGAAAGCAGCGTTTTCGTTGGATCAAACATTCTAAAGCAATGGTTACTCGATTTCCTTCGAGTAGGAACCGATCCATTACCGATTGATGTCTCCAAGGTCCACGAAGCTCAATCAATCGTCCGACACCACCTGCATGCTTCATCCAGCCGTTGTGAGACCGGAAGGCAATAAGCTGCACGTGTTAGCACCCAGAAGCCTCACGGAACTGTGAAGAAAGCAACAAACCTCGTACAATTCTAGAGCCATTGCACTCTTTATCACAGAGATCGACCAGGCCGTTTTACCGTCTTGAAGATCCCAATTCAAAGCGATAAGTGCCTGACCGTACAGTTTATGGCCTCGACTGGCGATCTCGTCTTGGCGGTGGATTCGGCCGAAATATAGGGCCCCGAGGGCTTGGACGCTTTTCTGCCCAGACATACTTGATATGTCTTTCGCATGTTCTTCCAGCCAAGGGAGGCAAACATGTCCCGACAGGAGGTGAGAAACTAAGAATGAGGTGCATATATCCTCCAAAAATGCACCCATGTTCAAGCCAGTATCGATTCTCGGGCGCTTCGTCGAAGCTGTGTGCTTAGCAGAGTGATAACTAGCTTCGGTAGGTTTCGGTAGTTTGGATATGCGGGAAGCAGATCTGATATTGACTGGTTTCGCACTTTTCTTCTTGACTTGTCTCTCTGTCCTTGCATTTTCATCTACAAATCTATGTTCAGGCACGTAACCATCACATAAGACCCTTGCTTTCTCGCAACGCTCACATAGAGGTTTTCTCTCATCGCATTTAACACGACGACGCTTGCACGTGCTACAGCCTAAGGAATGCATTTCAGGGGCCAGTTCTCAACACAAGGGGGACCTGAGACGTACCTCCAGATCGCCCACTTCCTTTCGCTCGAGCCATGGTTCCCAAAGCGTCCGAAAAATTGCGAGCACGACATTATCTTATGTGCCAGCGGCAGTTGAGGATATCATGTCGGAACGGGGCTGTCGTCAATAAGCGCTACGTTTGATCCCACGCTAGCTTCACTTCGGCTTTCCTAAAACCGGAGGTTTTCTGCGAGCTTACAATCGATAAAGTGGGTCATCCGCAGCTGTCGGACTAGTAGTGCTGTACTTGGTAGGTACGGGAGCACTTTGCTACCATTTTAATCCGTCCATCGAATCAGATGTGCCGATAGATGGCCTATCATTGAAACTGTTTGGCCCAAGAACTAAGGGTTCAAGCAGGTCGAATCCGCTTATAAGCTTTCAGCTGTAGAGATTTTCTACATTCCCATTGAGGTATGTATATTGCGAGGCAGGGACCACACAAGTATGTCAAGATGGGATACGAAAAATCTTAAATGAAAGCTCAAACCCGTACTTTTTCAATCATTCCAGATTGTTTCCACAGCAAGCCACTGCATCTATTCTCGGTGAAGTCCCACCAGACAGTAGATCTGGACCGTCACCAAGAGTGGTCGCCGTGAGATTATCACCCTTCTGCTTCGATACCGACAAGTAATGAAGATATGTTTTCGTCTCAGCAGCAGCAAGAGCAGTCATTCCCACCGCCATACCCAGAAGACGATAGTCATTTCCATCACGCAAAGTTGTATGAGAGTCTCTCGGCCACACATGGCGTCCCCGAATCACCCTCTGGGCAGCCTAAACCCACCTCCGCAAACTATTCACAGTCCTCTGAGGACCTAGTACTCCTTCAAGCCCTAGCATTCACAAAGCAAGCTGGACGCATCCCATCTAACCTACCACCCATCCCCAAATCGATTGCGATCCCTCAAACCACTCCCGGCACAGGCGAATCCTTCTTGCGCGCCTACGCTCCCATTCTCCAGTCCAAAAACATCTCCCAAACAGACTTCATCGCCTTCATCGACAACCTGAATGTGGTCGCCACCGCCAATCCGCCTCTCCAAGTCCTCGATCTCGCAGGAGGCCTCTTAGGAATGATCCCATACCACTGGGCCCAACTCGCCGGAGGCCTAGTGCAAGCTTCTGCTAAAATCGGCGTCGCTGCTGTTTCGAAAGGCCGCACGGAGATTTACATGAGAGAAGTTAATAAACTGCTTTTCAATCCCCGTGGGTTGAAAGGCAGCATTGCGAGTAGTGCTGCTATGCGAAAGATCCTTCGAGTGCCCCCAGGCGTCTCCCAATTACAACCGCTGTCTGAAGAGACACTTCATATGTCGATAGCGGAGAGAGCGTTCCAAGTCGTTGCGCCGTATGCAGCGAGTTTGGATCTCAATATCCCGGATCCTGCAGAGCAGACGACTGTGCTGGCGAAGTTGAGCGCGAGACAAGTCGCGAGTAGGGAGAAGAGGAATCATGAGAAGCTGTTGAAGGCAAGGCAGAAACAAATTGAGAAGGAGGGGGAAAGGATGAGGAAGGAAGAGAAGAAACGGGAGAAAAGAGATGAGAAATATGCCAAGAAGGATGAGAAGAGAGAGAATAAGGGGCGCAAGAAGAGGAAGGAGGTTGTTTCTAGTGAGGATGAGGTCATGGCGCAGAGAGTGATTGTGTCTAAGGGACAGCGTGAAGATAAAGAGTCGAAAAGGGATAAGGAGGCCAAGAAGGCGTCCAAGTTGCTATGGCTTATCATTGAGAATATATAAATTTAGGTTGTCCTCATGTGATGCTTTGCATCGATCTTTGGTGTTGTTTGGTCAAATAGACCTACTTCACTGCTTTGCTAAGGTTCCATGCGTGAAGGATCTGGCAAAAGAATAGACTAATAGAATTTCCATGTTCTGAGAAGAAGATCTGAAGTGATTTTACCACATTAGAATCGGGTAGCACTGAAAATTGTCGAGATAGAGTGGCATGACTTGTACGTACCACAGTCGCAAGGAAGCGTCCATTCACTCAGACTTATACAAGAACCCACCCGTCATCTTCAAGAACGAAAGCTCGGTACCATTCCCAACAGTCTTCGTAACCTTCTCGCTCTCCACATACGCCTCACTCTTCACATGTGTATTCGACCAATACTCCTTACTCTCACAAGCATCAATAGTAAACAATCTCTTCGGCGCAGCAGGATCCGTATAGACACCATACAGCAAAGTCCCCGACTCATTCTTCGCTGCCGATACCACTTTCTCCAATGCCGATAGACCCTGATCAACCTTTCCATCTTGAAAGTTGGTGTGCCGAACGACGACATAGGGGTCTTTTGTCGTTGCGAGCTCAGGACGGATGGAAACGAGGTCTGGGGATGAGTCAAGGCTGTAGAATTCAGCTGGGCGGGAGTAGATGTTGGCGGAGTTGATCCAGTCGAACATTTCGACTACGGGCTTGCTGGATAGGTGGGAGTTGAAGGCGGCTTGGTCGGCATACCTGATTTCATTGCATGTCAATCTTTTACAATGTAAGAAGGATCTCTTCGAACTTGACTCACTCTTCAATGGAATACATCAATCTGTCGTTCGGCTCCTCATTTGGAACAAAGAGGCCGAATTTCAGGACTCCAGGCTCATTCGCGAAAGCATTTTGAGAAACTCCTGTCATGAGTCCGAGTAACTCACAGCAGATGTTAGCCTGAACATTCCTCCCAAGATGCGATTGAGAGTGTCACAGACTTTGTCCCTAGTTGCTGTGTCTACACATAGAAGGCTCGCGAAAATGAGAAGCCTCATGACGAAGTCTGAGCAAAAGTTGAGACGCGATCCTCAAATTGGGTTCTGAGTCAACAACAAATATGAGCGACTGCAAGACAATTTTTTGGAATTGCTGTTTGGGCTTTGATCTGCCAGAGATTCAAATGTGCCGTAATGATCGGCTATTGCAGAAGTCATCCATATGGTTAAATGGCTGATCTGGTGAACGACTGGGTGAACTTCGCTCTCGCTTGTGGAAGAAAAGCATTATATCTATGATGTATTCTGCCTACAAAGTACCAAGTTGCTGTCACAGTCTCATGATCAACGGTAAAAAGAAATAGCAGAAGAGTATTGTAGAGGGGCCGTCATGTGATATCAGGAGCCATCCTCGAGGAGCACATAAGTCGTTGGAGCATTTGGATACTCATGTAAAGCCTGGACATGTGTGAGCTCCGTTAATCAAAGCTAGTGGTCGTGGAAAGACGAAACCGTGTATTTTGATATTGTAGTTCGAACATCACTTGATGAAAGAACAGATCTAGATGCCCGGCAAGTTTCCGATTCCTCCCCGTCTCCACCAAACACTCAGATCCTCGCTGACAAACCTTCCTCCCATCGCACCCAAGTTCCTCGTCTCCCAAAACACTCACGACACACTCCCACTCACCGAACTCTCCTCACCAGGCGCGGTGCCGCACAACCGAGTTCCCATACAAAAATTAGGCGCCAAGCTATATCAACCCAGACATTCGTGCTCCGCCAAGGGGGTCCTGTACTGCTTTATTCGTGGGATTGCTACCCCCCACTAAGCCAAGGATTCTTGGTGGGGCGGTTCTTCAGCTGTTCAGGGATCTCTTGCAGATGCTGCTCATGCGGATGCAACAGCCACAGCATATCAAAGAGTTTCCCGATGACCGACAAGAGAACACAGAATGATGAGATCCGGAGAATGGAATGCTGAGGAATTAGCCAAGTCGGTGTTTGCCCTTGTGGATACACGTAATGCTTGCTTTTAGACAGCTAGAAGATTGAGCCACAGTCCTTTGGTGAGGGGTTATGGAAGGGTAGCTAAACACAAGTCTGTCCTGACAGTTGGACTAGTCATAGAGTTGCGGGCCTTCCCGCATATCAAAACTCATGGTCCGTCCCGGAGCGGCTGATCTTTCCATCCATTCCATACAATACAACACAGATCCCTGTTGATTTTGGTGGTTGTGAACATCCTGACGCTCATTCAAAATCGATCTGCTTCCATGCTTGCAGTTCCGAAACCGTGGTCCATGTGAAGCAACAAAGCTCGCAAAGGGAAGAAGAAAGAACTGAGCCATTTCATCTCATTCGGCTAGCATCTGACACGCACTGAGTGCCCAGTCTGCCGTGCATCTACCTGGCCCTTGTCATACCCAGATTATCCCTTGGCATTTCTCCCCTCCATTCACCATTTCCCAATCACTCATACATATCTGCAATCTGTTCCTCTCCCTCCTCACGTACTCTTCCAAACCTTTCACCTTTTCAACAAACCAGACACACCAGCAAAGTATTCCATCATGTCGTTCTTCAGTAAGATGACCAAGGAGTTCGAAGGGATGATGAAGAAAGATGAGAAGAAAGACGAGTCTCCAGCCCCAACAGCTGAAGCCACAAGAGGTACGTTCTTTCTACCCCGCCATCTCAGCCCTGTCTGCACGCCACTGACGGCGTCACCACATAGGTTATGGCGATCAGCCACAGTACGGAGGCTACAATCAAGCACCGCCTCAACAAGGTTACGGAGGAGCACCAGCACCACCCTTCAACAGCCACCCCTCCTACAGCAGTCCCCCTCCAAACCAATACAGCCCAGCACCCAGCGGATACGGCGCTCCTCCCCCTCAACAATACGGCAGTCCGGCTCCAAGTCAATACGGCGCTCCTGCCCCAGCTCCCTACGGCAGTCCAGCTCCCCAACAGTACGGAACACCTGGTGGTCTTCCTCCTACCCCACAGGTTCCTCAAGGATGGCAAGCACTGTGGGATCCAGTCGGAAATCGCTGGGCGTACCTAGAGCAGTGGAACAGCAAAGTGACCTGGACTGTCCCAACTGGCCCTTCATACCCTCAACAAGGCGGCTACGAGAGTCATGATGCCAGTCGTGGTGTAGGTGGATACGGTGATCACGGTGCGGGCGGATATCCAGGTGGTGCTCCTGGCGGCTATGGTGCTCCGGGAGGCTATCAGCAGGGAGGATATCAGGATCCGGCTAAGGCTAAGGATGATGCGAAGAAGAATATGATGATGGGTGCGGCGGCTGGTGTGGCTGTTGGTGCTGTAGGAGGAGTTTTGGTTGCGAATGCTCTTGGTATGTATCAAACCCCTGCTGCCCATCGAACAAAATACGTCAGATCTACGTGAAGCTCTTTTTCTAGGTTCTAGAAAGGCTGCTAATGGGCATAATCTAGATGATGACGATGAACACCATGGAGGCCAGCAATACCAGAGCCAACAATACCAGAGCCAACCTCCTGGAATCGAGAGTGGCGAGCTGCCAGATGAGACTGCTTCCGGAAGCTCTGTTAGCAGTAGTGATAGAGAGGAGGTCGAGGAGGCAAGACAGGAGTACGAGGAAGCTTATGAAGAAGCTTACGGATCTGACTGACAGTGGTTTGGGAAGTGCGATGCTGTTCACGTTGAGGTTTACTAGATGCAATTGCTAGCGACGAATTCAAGCGAGATTTTCATGAAGCGGATAATTGGCTTGACTGCTCTTTATGCTGTGAAGAATTCTATTTTTAGCGTAGGCCGTATAGATGGAATTGTGACATGTTCTGTTCTGCAAAGTGAGCCCAGAAAGGAGAACTCGGGAGGAGCAATGAAGAGGGCGGGGTCATGGTGCGGGGTAGCTTTGCCACATAACTAAGTCTTGGAACCTTAGTTGGTTTGTTTATGTCCTTTTTGATTGCACCTTTTCTGGTGCTTTACATCCAGACTTTCACTTAACGTGCAAAAAATTTCAGGTGTAAGAAGATTCCATCTGCGAACGGACTCAACTCCCCCACCGAACATACCGTCGCATCTTTCAATATGTTAAACCACTGTGGAAAAGTAAAGGATGGGAGAAGACGCCGTTTTACGAAACTCTGTCCAACCTCGTCTGTATTGGTTGGCGTCTAGTTTTGATAGTATATCTGGTACCCAGCAACGACCAAGCTCCAGAGAACTCCTAGATGTCTACGCCCAGCTCCACTGCTGTCCAACTCCCATTGCTGCTACGCATCGATTCATCACATCCTCGTCGGTGCCCAGAGTGCATGGCCAATCGTCAGGTCCAATGAGGAAGGGAAGGATGAGAGGATCGCGATTGATAGCCATCAATTGCGGAATCATCTTCACAGACAAAATTAGCACGCTATAATCCTAATCACTTCAGAAACCACTGAACCTAATCCAACATCCGAAACTCTTCCACAAAGTCAAGAAGTACAAGTGGAAGAAACTGGAAAGGCAACTCACAGCAGGGAAATACACCTCCCTCCACCTCTCCCTATCATAAGCCTCCGCACTCAACCTTAGCACCAACTCCAAAAACACCACATCCGCACTCAACACAAACTTCCACATCAGATACCCCTGCATCTTCGCCCGCACCGCCCTCACTTGCTTATCTCCACCGTCACCTACTGCGTACACCCATTTGCGATCTAGGATCGTGTCGAGAACCTCGGTGAATTTCTCGAGGGGAGTGAGGATCCGGCCGTCGGGGAAGGAGGCGGGAGTGGAGGCTTGGAGGCGCCAGTAGGCGAGGCGGTTGGATCGGGCGTCGTTGGGTGGGCGGAGGGGGGTGATTTGGTATTTGGAGCGGGTGCGTGGTTGAGAAGAAGGTTGGGACATGTGGATGTGGAAGCCGGGTGAGGAAGACCAGCTGTGAATCAGGGGGAAGAGGATGGTGAGGGTGAGATGGTGCAGGAGGGAGTGGGATTCTGAGAGGAGGGTTGAGATGATAGAGGCGTGTGCTGCTGTGGGATTGGAGTGGATGGGGAGGTCAGAGGGGAGCTTGGATATGTAGAGGGTTGCGAGGCGGGAGGCTTCGGAGGGGGAGAGGTTGGCGTCGTGGAAGGTCCAGAGCTGAGATTTGGTCAGTTGATATGGTCTGATATTGCAGAAAGTTGGGAGACGTACCTTGACAACCTCAATCCAATACCACAACTGCTGAGTCTGCTCATCCACCTCGGCCTTCACGTCCGTAAATACATCATTGTCATCAATCGGACTAGACGCACTTTGCACTCCCGATCCCTGTCCAGAATGTGTCTGAAGCTGCGGGTACAGGCTTTGGTATTGGCCTTGTTGTTGATTCGAAAGAAACATGAACCTCGCTGGACTGGCACTATTGGAACGAGGCAGTGCGAAAGCTGGAGGAGGACCGAGAGCTTGTTGGATTTGCTGGTAGGATGGACTTTGATGCTGCGGCGAGATAATACTCGTTTGTCTCGAGCCAGTGCCACTGTTGACAGAAAGCTGAGAACCGAGTTCACCTGGCGAGCTTCGTTGCTTCTGCTGATAGTACTGCCCTTGATGGTGCGGCGAGACGCTGGCCATCAACCCAGCACCAAAACCACTGCCATTTTCATTCACAGCAAGCATCTGACTCGACGGAAACGGTGAAAGTTGTTGGGCTTGCTGTCCATACTGCTGCCTATGCTGCGGCGAGATACTGTTCAACGTTCTTGCGCCAGTCCCATAGCCATTACTATTGACCGCAAGCATCTGACCTGACGCCGCCGGTGAGACTTGCTGTCCCTGCGAGAAGTACTGCCCTTGATACTGCGGCCAAATATCAAAAACAGCATTACCATTCCCATTGGTCCCGATCTGCGAGCTAGAGCTGGAGACGCTCGCACCTGGTTGGTATGGTGAGGTATAAGGCTTCTTGACCTCCTGTGACGGTGGATGGTACTGTGCTTGGTAGCCAGGAGAGACGCTGCTCATCGACCGAGCAGCACCGCCATTAACAGAAAGCTGGGAACCGGAACTGTTGCCAGTGATCGAAACCTGAGAACTGGAGGTATCTGGCGAGGGTTGATGGACATGAATCTGCGCTTGTTGCTGAAACTGGCCTTGATGATGTGGTAAGATGCTAGCCATAGATCCAACAAATGTACCCTTACCATTACCAACCCCATGGGCAGGAAGCATCGAACTCGAGGCGTATGATCCGCTTGGTGAACTTGATGGGCTCCATACTTGTTGGAGGGTTTGCTGGTATTGGTGTTGAGGCAATGGAAAGCTCCCCATTGCTTGACTGGCGTAGATGGGATGTAGTGAGCGATCATGGTTAGGTGACTGAACATGAGCTTGAGCTTGAAGGGGGGGTGGTGGCTGTGGTGGGTAGTGGTGGTATTCGTAAGACATCTCGTCGGTATTGTTGTCCGTCGATCTCGAACCCACGAGGCTCGATCTAGAAGTTCGAGGTTGGTGCGGACCAAGGGAGAGAATGAGGTTGATGCTCGAGGCTAGAGTGCGAGCGAAAAAAAAAATTACTCGATCTCGATTCCGCTTCGAGCGCACAAGAGTGCGGTGGCTGAGAGTGAATAGGTTGGTATCGAGGGCCGACGGAAGGAGAGAATTTCGAGTAGTGCGAGGGTGATCACAGAGAAAGAGAATGAAGGGAATGGTGAAGTGAGTACAGATTGAAGTTCAGCTTTGGGGAAATGAAAGGCAATGCTGGTGGGTGATGGATAGCAGTAGAAGGGCGGCAAAGTAATAGAAGCAGCAGGACAATGAGATGCATTTTCGTAGAAATTCAGAAAGGATTGTTGCGGGCCAGCAAGGTGAAAGGATAGAAAGACTTTAAAGTCAGATGAGTGTCACTAATGGCAGAATGACAATGGCCAACAGCAGTGTTACAAATGATCCGTTATGAGAGGCGTAAACTTGAGCATCGCAACATACTAGACTCGGATGTAATATGTCAGTCAACAGTATGCTAGCCTTTGATACAAGCGGTGGACATGGACTCACCTTTCGCAGGGAAGTACATACTCCAGCATTGGAAATTCAGAGCGCTGAGACACAACAGCCATGTCCACAGCTGTGTTGAGATCATGTCATTACTCGTGCCTATAATACAAACTCTCATCCTCATCTCTTGCATTACACTTTCCCTTGCACTCTCTTCAAAGCTGCCTCAGCATTCTCCACTCCATCTTGAAATCCAATAGCTTTCGCCAACCCTTTCGCCTCTTCGAACCTTTTCCTAGCCTCCTTTACATTCCCGTCCATCTCTGCGAACTCGCCTAAATTATGTGTGGCTACTGCACAGCCAACGTCACATTCTTCCGTTCGATCTGGAGGGGTGATCTTGGCTGCTACTGCTATTGATTTTTCGGCCCAGAGGCGAGCGTTATTGATCAGTGCTGGTCGGGATGCGGCTGGTGTGTTGGAAGGAGGCAATTGTTGGGCGAGGGATATGGAGAGATTGTTCACTGGGTTTGATTAGCATACATGGTACCCAGAGAGACTGGCTAAGTTACTTAGTACTGCGGTATGGCAACTCGATGGCGGTGATTGCGCCAGAGCTTGGAGAAATAGAGGAGCAGCAAGGTAATGCTGGTTCTTCTCCTCATAATGGTGTGCGAGTGCTATATCCATTAGTTCTTGTTCTTAGCACAACATGCGAGCAAAGTGGTCAAACCTTCAAAACTCCCACCCATCTCCTCGGCACTTAGCCAGTCCCCCTCTCCTTCCTTGACACCCTCCTTTTCTCTCCGTCGCTGCTCCTTTAACACAGTCTCCACCGCCCAAACCAACCTCTCCTCTGCACTCTCCTTTTCCAACACAAACTCATTCGCATATAACTCTCCCAGTTTGACACTGACCCCGACCGTCTTCCCCAATATCCTCGTCCTGCGCCCCTCATTTCCCTTTTGACCCCCGAACCTGTCCAACCACTTCAGATTATCTGCCTTCACAATCTCCAGAATATCTATCGCCTTCTTATACTGCTGGACTCTTTCCATAAGCGCAGCTATCTGGATCTTGACACCAATGATCTCATCGGAGAATGGATCCATGCCGACTTCATCCGCGATACGCAGGGCCTCGCGGTAGTATTTAACGGCGTTCTTAGGCTCGAGAGAGATGTTGGTGTAGTAAAGGGCTTTGCGGAGTTGTTTGGCTACCGGCTCGGGGTATTTGTGGAAGGCGCCGATGATGTAGTTGTGGTATATGTAGTTTGAATACATGAGTGTTCCGGCTCCAAAGAAAATACTATTTAATAGAATGCAATTAGCAATTGATCCCGGGGTCTGAATGAATGACATGGGAGATGCCCAAAAGTATCTTCGCGGTACGTACAAGAACACAGCACCAGATACGGAGAATGGATACGCTTTGAACAGCTCCTTCGATGCTTTCCAGAATGGTCTCGAGGATTTATGTCGCCTCTGGCACATCTGCTGTGAGATGTAGCTCTGGCGCATAGCTTCTTTGCGTTGTTGCTGGAGACATTGCGCTGCTGGTCGGAGGGCACTTCTGAATCGTGGAGTGAACATCTTAATCGTCGGTTCGGATTTGACAACCTAGAGACTTGATTTGGGAATGAGAGAGCTTCTAGTTGGGGCAATCAATGGCTGGTTTTTCTGTTGGAGAATTCTGGATAGCTTCTTGTGTATGAGGTCAATCGGAGCTTGGATCTTAGAAGCCGACTCAAGCCTGAGGCGGCAAGCGAGGTCCCTGCAATCGATAACGATTCCCCACATCTCCCCAGAAAAGTCAACAAACCTTCCCTCTGTTAAATCAGATCACATCGAGGATCATCTCGGCAATACGTTCTCGAATCTGTCTTACAGCTGTACTCAAGTCTAGAAACCGCCCTCATGCCCCATTGCTAACATGCCATGGTGGACCTTGATGCCGACTGAGACGAAGAGCTTTCGGTGCCGTCTGTTTCTCCAGTTGATCTCAAGCGAGATCTTTATTGATGAGTGCTTTGCTATCATCTGTCTACGATTAATTTTTTCAAGTTACAGTCGAAGGTGGATACATTGTGTCAATAAATTCAGAAGAACTGAATGGCCTATTCTGAACATCTCGGCTATTCTATAGCATACTTCCAATTTCATGCGAAGTACCCCTCTCCCCTCCCAGCTGCTGCGCAACCAAGATCATGGCTGTGCAGTGCCTTTCGTGATACCGCACAATACGGTGTCTCACGACAATGATTTTGACATGAGATCCGGGCATGCTGTACTATGTACTACGTACTTGCGCCATCCTGGTCTGATGTTTGTTTCTTCTGAAGTTCTAGATGCACAGATGGTTCTATTGAGACTTGTTCAGTCGTCACTCCTTGGCACCGGTGAAAGGAATTCGAGATGTGCTTGCTTTTAGTTCAGGAGCAGACATTAACAGCGTAAAGTATTCCGAAAGCCTTCTCCCGCCTTCAGATTTGCTGGATACTCGTGATATGCACGTGAACATCACGAGTGTCTTGGTCGAAGCTTCCGCCCCTAATCTCAGGCGAGCTGTTGGCAGCGCAGCAAAAAGCAAAAAGCAAACATCGAAGCTATTTCACACCTTCTTCCATTCTTATCTCATGATCACCTCATGCACTCTGTCCTGCCGGGCGTATCCATGCATCTTTGAGGCTCAAAGACCTCGTCGAAGTCGACGATGCTGTGTCTCTGCTTCAGACACGGGATGAATCTGCGGTGAAGGATCAAGTGTCAGGGCAGATGAACCTCTCCTGTTGCCTATTTTTTCGGTTGCACGCCTCACTTTCCCTTGGGCTGGGCTTGGGCTCGGGCGTGGGCAGGCAAGGGCGTCGTCGCACGCCTCACTCACTCAGTCGCTCAACCATCCATCCTTCGTGTATCTCGATTCTCTCGTCTCCCCATTTTGCATCACACAGCTAATAAATCTCTCATACAGATTATTGCTCTCGTGCTGTTGTTCTTCTCGTAGATACACATTCTCTCCTTTTCTCCTCTGATTCGATGCCTTGACCGCTGCTCTGTTTGCGCTACCGTGTTGCTTCTCTATCTTCCAATCACAGGGGCGGATCGTCTAGGTTAGGCTTCGCCCATTTTGCTCACCGAAATCCTGGTCAGCAGTGCAGCCAGCCCCTCAACCAAGGAGACAAATCTGAGGCAACCCATTTCTCTCTCATTCCGCAATATAGTTTGGAGTCTGCCTTGTGGTCCGTATTCCTGCGAACCAGACTTTTCCTGCATCTCCAAACTCAGCGGGAATAATCACGATCTTGCTGTCGCCCCGTCCAGTTCGCCCAGGACGTGTAGAGGAGAGACGGCGACAAGGTCCCAGCTTCACTGTCAACTGTCCACTGTCCATGGGCAAGTACAGCTCTTCTTAAGCCCCACAGCTGCAAGAAACTCCACCAATTTGTGGTCGTCCGGGAAAGTTACCGAATCGTAATCGATTAATAGTTTGATTGTGGAAAATAGCACTGGTTTGGTTATTCTTGATTTTCATGTGTTGTTCTAGCTAACGCCTTCTAGTCACCATGGCAAGCCATTCGAATTACCACCGCAATAGTAATCGCTCAGTACGACAGATCTCCAATGCTTGTATTTTGTTTCTGTTCTGATGGACATGTTGTTTAGTTCCCCTCACTGGCGTCCATGTCGACAGACCAAGGACAGATGTACACAAGGGATATGGGACCCCCCTCATCGGACTTCCTTCCACGGCCCATAGAGATTGATTTGAATCCGAATCCGTCAAGGACACTACCGAACCCTTCGGTCGCTACGTCCATGCAGTGGGAGTATGCATCATCTCCAGGATATGGAGAAATCTCTTATGGAGGACCAAATATTCCAAGGTTGACCACAATGCCAAATAATGTGCAGGGCCGTGGACCATCAGACAATCCGTTAGTGAATTGGTACTCAGCCAATGATGGACCTTGGGCTCCTTTCCCAAAGGATGGCTCAGAGTCTGTTGGAGATAATCGTCTGTCGAAGCAGACAAGTAATCGAAACATCTCATACTCAGGTCAGTATCGACCACAAAATACCACGGACACCTCAAATTTTCACTTCGGACCACAATCGGATTCGGGTTATGGCACCCGCCGTAGTGTTGGGACTACTTCCGTGTTCAGTGGAGATACCCATGACAGAGATCATGATAGCTATAGCATGGTTGCCCCATCTCAGGACTTTTCAGCTCTGACCCATGGATATAATGATGAATTGCAACAGCGTATTAGCAGAACAAGTGGTACTTGGAGCCCGCAGACACCTGGCCTAACATGCCCTACGTGCCACAAACAGGTCAAGACGCAATCAGAGCTAAAGTACGAATCTCGAACCGATACATGAGTTTTGCTGATCAGGAACAGAAAGCATGATCTGCGCCATAAGAAGCCATTCGTGTGTAGAGTTCCTGGGTGTTCTCGTTCCGATGGATTCAGCACAACAAATGATCTGGATAGACACATCAGGAGCAAGCATCCTTCTGCCATACCGGAGAATGCACCAACCAAGAGGTTTCGATGTCTTGTTCCCGGATGCAAATCAAAGGATAAGGCATGGCCACGTCTTGACAATTTTAGAAGTCATCTCAAGCGAGTTCACGCGACCTTTATTAGGAGCGACGAACAATTCGATGAGCTGATCCGAAGGTGTGTGAATCTAGGTCAATGCAAAACTCGACTGTACTAATAGTTAGGGCTGAATTCTGGGAAAGAAGTGGCATCATTTCTGAACCGGAGGTAAATGACCAGCAACTTTCCCCTGAAGAAGATACTCATCCAGCACATCCCGTGTATGAGAGTCCTCCCAGAGATAGGCCAGCACATTATCCGGATGTCATGGATCGGACTCAGGATTTTATCCCATCACTTGGACCCCAAACAGAATCCTTTGAGAGCGCTGCACCCTCACCAGAGGAAAAGTCTCCTCAGTCCGAGGAATCTTTACCAACAACTGTTCAGCCTGTGGAAGTGCTAAAATTTCCCACTCGGATCCCTGAAAGTAGGATAAGCATGAACAACCTTCTCTCCACCAATATTGACCCTTCTCTAAAGAAGATTGAACAAGCGATACCACACTTGTCAGCAAAGGTCAGCCCCCAAGGTAAGGCAACTAGGCCAAACGCATCAGCCACAGATGCAACTTTGACAGAAGTGATCCAAAAAGCTTTGGCTGCAGCCAATGCAAATGTCTCCGATGCATCCACGGAACGTATCCAGAATCAGGAATCGGAGAGGACCAGTCTGCCCACCAGGAAAGTTAACCCCAAAGAATTGTATTCCACTTATCCACATGCGGCCACATCGACTTCCAGGACCAATGATTCCGCGAAACTTGGAGACAATCCATCTGATGACACCTCCAATAATTTCGAAGCCCAGAAGAAAGCAGTGGAAGTCTTGAACATCATCCGCAAATTAGGATTTACCGTCTCCCCCACCAAGGACACACAGGCTGCCAAACCCTTAAACCCCGGTTCTGCTGCAAGTAACAAGAGCGAGAACCAGATTACCTGTTCGGTTTGTGGGCATTTCAGAGGTCGTCCTTGCGAATTGAAGTATGCTCTTCAGCGTTCCGATAATTAAACATTGCTAATGGCGCCAGGAAACACATGAAGCGTCACGAGCGGCCTTATGGCTGCACATTCCTGACCTGCAACAAAGACTTCGGCAGCAAAAATGATTGGAAGCGCCACGAAAACTCTCAACACTTCCACCTGGAAACCTGGCGCTGCGACTCTGAACGTCCCGAAGGAGGAGCTTGTGCCAAAGTTTGCTACCGTCGTCAAACCTTCCAGGACCATCTCAAGAAGGAGCACCAGATCTCCGAAAATGAAGAAGTCAAGAAGAAGCTTGATAGCTGTCGGATTGGCCGCAACTGTCAAGCTAGATTCTGGTGTGGTTTCTGTAAGAAGCTCGTTGATTTGAAGAAGAAAGGTTTGGATGCTTGGACGGAGAGGTTTGATCATATTGACAACCATTTCATGGGCAAGGCTGGGTTCCCTAAGCAAGGTATACAGGACTGGATTCCAGTGGATAGTGATAAGCCGAAGGGAGATGTCATGATACCGACTCCTCTTGGATCTCCACCGGATGAGAATACTGGATCGCCTTCTGGAAGTGGGAACTCACCAGCTTCGGAGGGCCAGCCTTCAAACACTCCTATCCATATCCAGGAAGATACTCAAAATCACAAAAGGCGCGCCATGGATGAAGCAGAGAATCCTAAACCTGCAAAAACTAGGAACCACAAAGACTACGAGACAAGAGTCTCCTGCGTAAGCTTAAACTTCTCTTCGACCCACCATATTCATTCGGAACCGTGAGCTAACTTGAGGACAAAGTGCCAATGTCGTATGCCCTACAATCCCAAATTCTACACAAGCTGCGACTATTGCCCGGATTCTCATGTCTTCTGCGAGAGCTGTGAATGGAAAGCGGTCAAGATCGCTGATAAGATGCCTGCTGTCCCGCTGCCACCTTCTGCATAGTTGAACATCTTTCAAAGCCATCTTACGTCTCTATCTATGCCCCCTTCCTAGCAACGATAGTCTAGCCTATGCGCTCCTCTTGTTCAGTCCAGTTTTCCATGTTTATGACATACGACTCTTTTGACTTCTTCTCTTGTTTTTATTTCTCGCCACTATGTCTCATGTCTGTACTAAAAGCGGTTTCTTTTCATATTTACGAAGATTGGGTTTATTTTTGATATATTCGGAGAGCGGGGAATAGAATTGGGGGGTTTTCTCGGACAGAACGGCGCTGGAGGAAGGATGGGATACCACTTATGCTTGGATTTCTCGATCTTTTGCCTGCATTTCTTGCACCTATGTACTGTAACTTTACTCCCAAGAAAGATCACAATAATGAATTTGATAAAGAGCCCAATTTCACATCCAAATCGAGTTTTCCCGAGTCCTTACCGTGTAGCATCACATCCCTCTTAGTCCTCAACACCATCATTTTCAGCCGCAGCTGACCACCCACTACGATCCCAATCACCATTGACCTCACCAAACTAGAAAGTCTCTATCTAATAACAGACCCCAACTCTCCTTCCCTGCTCTCACCTAACCCATATTCCTGAACTCATAGTATCTTACCTACCATTGTCCAACTCACAGCACAGCACAGCACAGCACACTTTCAAAAAGCCGCACTAAACCCCCCTCAGACACCGAGTCAATCTACTCCCCTGCCTTACATTTCCTACCCAGCCACCATCACCACCACATTCTCGACAGTCAACCCTGACCTGGATTCAGCAAGCTGCAGGTGCAGGCGCATCTCCCCGCGCACCGCAGACGGGCGTTCGCTCGCACTACCCTGTAAGCGAATCAACGCCCAACGCCGCACACCATCCCCGTCCGTCCAGTGGGAAGAGAGGTGAGGTATTCGGTGAGCTGGAGTAGACTGGACTTGGACTTGGTGCAGGTGGGTTGGGCTCACTGGGGCTCTGCTGGGCGGATTAATGCTGGTGCTTGGGAAAGGAGCGGAGGAGAGGGCAAATGTGAGGCGGATTTTTACTGGTAGGAATTCGGAAAAGGGGGAGGGAAAAGGGCATTCTTGCCCAGGTAGTTTCAGGAATCGATGAGCTCGAGGGGGAGCGCCAGGAGGGGTAAGTAAGCAAGACACGTGTGCGAATGATTCACCTCTTCCTGCTTTGCCAAACGTTCATTCAATCAATTGATCGAGCGTTTCAATCAATCTCCACGCTGTTGATTCACGGGTTAGATTCTGAGGATTTTGCACACCGGTCAGAACTCCAGCCAGCAGAGGACTTCTGGTCTGGGCCTGGGCCGGGTCTGATCTGATACAGAAGAGAAATCTAAATCCGCCATCCGCGCGGGCGGGCGGGCGGACTATGTGGAATGTTGTGCTGTAGATCTATCTGGCTTTTTCGCACCCGCAGAGGGGGATTCTTAAAATGGAATATATGGCTTTCATGGCTTTTTGGGCTTCGGGCTTTGGGCTTGTAGGCGCTGGATTTGCATATTTGCATGATTTCATACCTACCTACCTGACCAAATGGGAAGAAAAGCGGGATAAAATAGAATGGAATGAAACGAAAAGAAAATAAATGGGATAGGATAAACTTTGATGGAAGTTGGGAAATGGCCAATAGTAGGAAACAGTTTGGAGGCTCTGCGAGCTGAAATGCAACCCCAGCCGCTGTAGGCGTGAATTTTTGGGTGAGGTGCGGGTGAGGTGCGGGTGTGGATGGCCGATTGGGGAGGCAAGTATTGGGGGCTGAAGGCTGAAGGGTATTGCAGGTGATCATTCCCAAGATGAGACGAGTCTCAGACGAGGAGGGAATCTGGAGTGGGAAATGGGAAAAGGAAACATGAAATGTGGAGGAGGGGAAGGGAAGGGAAGGGAAGGGAAGGGAAGGGAAGGGAAGGGAAGGGAAGGGAAGGGAAGGGAAGAAGAGGTTGGAAATAGATTTTGAAGGGGTAATGAAAAGATTAGCTGCTCGAGCTTTCCGGAGGCCAGAAAAGCAGAAGTGCAGGAATTCCCAGTCAGTCCTCGCTTCAAGAGTAATAAATAACAGCTGGTTACGGACAGCATATCGATCAGTCTCGGTTGAAGAATTCTTACATCTTGGGTTCAGAGTCAAATACATAGCATCATATCAATTCCTACTTACCGGGTGGGTGAGACAGGAAAAGAAGAATAGGCAGATACCCCGTCATCAGCATGCAAATCTCGCATCTCAGTTGCAGTTTGATTGTCGAAGTCTGCCTGGAACGCCTTGTTCGCCTTGCGGTGTTGTACAAATTACAGGGAGGAAGACGCTAAAACCCGGGATGAAAGATCGCTGGAAGGAAGCTAGAAAGGTACTAAGCCCCGAGTCTCAGCGGTCTCACACTGACAGGTGGGGTGGTGAGTGACAGCTGGGGAACAATTGATTGATGCCGTTGGAGTTCGTCGTCTGGAGATTTTTTTACTAAAAGTGAGCTGATGATGATACTGTGGAAGCCCCGGAATCTGATGTATACCTCCGCTTCTCTGCTTGAGATTGAGACAATGACCGTGTAGGTAGAACTATAGAATAATTGGTATTGATATCCGGACCGTACAGTAGAATGGGAGCAAGAACATCACCTAGCAAACTATGCCCCACGATCAATTCATCAACATCCATGTATCGATCCTTTCCCGAGTACTGGACTGCATCCAATCCAATGCAATCAACCCAAACCCAAACTGTTCAGCGAACCACAGGTACAGGATGAACTTACTTTCACCATACTTCGTTCCCTGTAGCGTACCAAGCCAAGCTTCATATGCCCTCCGTCTGTCTGCCGCTGGCCTTGGACATCAAGCCTTCAACTGAACTGGTGCAACCCACCTGTACGGCCACAGGGGCGCAGCGAAGCTATCCCAGGTCCACAAACACACCTCACTGACACTCTCACCCCACAAGCAGAACCACCTGGCCAGGATTGCATAATATGGGCATCGCATATGCAGCCAGCTACCCCTGACCCCTGACACACGGCGGATATGTATGTCGATGGGGATGTTGGTCGCAGAGTCGCTCGTAGTGGTGATGTTTGGGTTGCGGACAGCTAAGCGGCCTTCTCATGCCCAGCAAGCCCTGCGCCCACCCTAGTTCATGCCTCTCCCATCCCTCCCTCACACCATTGGCAACACCTCCAGTCGGTCTGGCACCTCATGACACGGCATGTGCACTTTTGCACCAGGAGAGAATTGAGGCTCTGCTCTGCTCCTGCGCAGGACTGAATTCCCGCTCTCCTGTTTCCGTACTTCGGTATGGGCTTGCACACCGGAAACAAGTGACGACGTGCGCGACGCCGCCGCCATGGATGATGGTGTGGAGGGCAGCTCTGGACTCGATTCGACTGAACTACTGGATTGGACGGATTGCCCTGATCCTGATCTACCGCTTTGTATTGGATTGGATCGATCGGAATCCAGGAAAAGAAAGGGCAGTTCTGAGAGTAGAGTAGACTGGTGCTTGTTCTGGTGCTGGTTCTTTTGTGGAGGATGAGTCCGGAGAGTAGTGCAGGGGCTTGGACTGACTGACTGACTTCCCTTCTCCCCTCGGGTCATTTGTCTACTTTATCTCAACGTCCTCCTCCTCCTACTCCTCCTGATCCCTCCTTTCCAGCTCTCCTATTCTATCCCACCAGGAAGAAACTGCGCCGCTCTGGAAAATTGTTGACTGATTAACTTCGCCCCACCACTCTATCTCGGTCTACCTGTTGACTTCTGGAATCCGAGACTTGGTTCTGTATATGTTGAGAGGATTGTGCATAACGACGCCCTGCTGTGTACAAAAGGATTCTACCCGGTGCTTCGATTCCAACAAATACCATTGTTTATTTGTATCGAGGATCCTGTGCATTGTATGTACTTGTCTCTGTTTGGTCTTCTCTCGATTTTGCTTGGTCTGTCGAGAGCGGTTCTCGCTTCGACCAATAACGTGCTTCCCCCACAGCAAGATTGCTGATACACAACATAGAACCTCGAAATCGGAGCAAACAATCGCCCTGACCTGAGAACTGCTAGTTATACTCCTCTCTGCCTGGACACATTGTCTTAATTCCCCGAGTCAAATCTTCCGACCTGGAAATTCACCTTTCATCTCCTGTTCACTCACCTTTTGTCACCTGCTTCGCCTACTCAAATCGACACCACCCATTCATTATCTCAGGACATGACCTACAATAAGATGCCTGTCCATCATCCTCACTTCTTCGACAACACCAACTCTGATGATCAATTTGGCGAAGACCTTACCAGCATGGATTGGAACATGAACATCGATCCTTCTCTGGACAGCTTCTCCTTCCAGAACACTTCGCATTCACAAATCCCTATGGCCCTCCAGGTACAACATCAGATTCAACAGCAACGTGCTCCAGAACAGCAACAATATCAGCAAATACAACATCCCACCATGCAGCGCTTTGTCGACGAGCCACAACGCCAGTTCTTTACCACTCCAAACATCCCGCAGGACATTCTCAATCTACAACATGCCTCCATGCCTACATCGTCTCTTCCAAGAGCTTCGCACCACATAATGGCTTCACCTTCGCTTTCACATGATCTCACTTCTAGCCACGATAGTGCGAATAGTCCACCTGCTGAGCGGGACTTCTATCCTGAGAACGGATACCGCGGCAACGGAATGGACAATCAATTATACAGACACTCATTCCCAGATATTCAAGGCGGCCCTGGGAGTTACCAAGCCTACGCTCTTCCTCAGCAACATGGCTTTCCCTGCGTCAGCATGGATCAGGTCCAAGCCTTTGTGGATGTAGATGATGGATATTGCGACCTCGAGGATGACTTTGGAGAGGTAGCCATGAAGAATGAATACGCAATGGATGTTGATCACCACCACCAAGCCACCATGAAGACTTCCAGTTCGTCTCAAGGTTACCGCTACCCCTCAGACGAAGGTATCGGCGCCTCCATCCAAGATGAAGCATCCCCCAGAGACACAATCCACGTCGATGATTCCCACGTATCCGACATCGACGCCGAAGCAGATATGTCCGACCTCGAGGCAGAACCAGAACACATTCCTTCCACCCCCGCCTCAGATACCGAGTACACCCCCAAGTCAACACGAACTCGCAAGCGGCGCCCTACATCACCCAACACCAAGACTCCTCCATCCCAGAAGCGTGGCCGTATCTCCAAGACGCCTCAAAAGGCCAAAGGCCAAGTCATATGCAAATCCTGTTCCCACGCCCCCTTCAAGGACACCGCTACTTTACAGCGCCACATCGCATCAGCACACACCCGCGCCTACGTCTGCGTCTTCGACTTCGCAGGCTGCAATTCCACATTCGCCAGTAAGAACGAGTGGAAGCGCCACGTCAGTAGCCAGCATTTGAACCTCGCGGCTTGGGTCTGCGAGTTAGGGAGTTGTGGAGGTCATCATTCGAAAGCTGGACACTCCGTCCCAAGTCCAGGTACTAAAGCCAACGGCAATGCAGCTGGAGCTGAAGGTATCACCCGTGGCAGCGAGTTCAACCGCAAAGACCTCTTCACACAACATCTTCGTCGAATGCATGTCCCGTTGCCTGTCAAGCGCAAGAAGGCTGGTACTGATGCTGTATGGGAAGAGACTATCAAGACTCTGCAGCAAACGTGTCTCAAGACTAAGCGCCAAGCGCCGACGAGATTGGCGTGTCCGGTTTGTGGCAATATGTTCGAAGGAAATGGATGCTGGGATGATAGGATGGAGCATGTGGGCAAGCATTTGGAGAGCCAAGCGCAGGGAAAATGTGTTGTGAGACAGGGCGACGATGGATTGCTTGTGGGTTGGGCGTTGAGAGAGGGGATTGTGGAGAGGAGAGGCAATGGAGGGTACAGATTGGTGATTGGTGGTAATGGTGCAGGTGGAGGGGCAGGGCGGAAGGCGCGGAATGGAATTAAGGTGGAGGAAGATGGTGATGATGAGGAGGATGCCGAAGGTGAGGATGAATAGGTCTGACACTTTACGACTTCACGATTCATGACACGGCGTTGAGGCAAATGCGACATGTTTCTTCACGACGCAAGCACATACACACGATACACAACTACACACACGGATGTTTCATTCCTCTATTGCTTCTTGATTTTGGCGCTGGTTGGCAAACGATACATAGGGCGTAACATTACGTTTTGCTTTCCGTCCCTTTTTCTTCTTCTCCACGTTTACGGCAGAGATGATCACGGCGATGATGATACTATCACAACAGAACTTCTACGGAGGGATAGATGGATGGGTTGATACGATGATTTTGAGATACCACTCTTTCACATAGGAGATGCGTTGCGTTAGCTTTGGCTCGGGGCTGCTTACTTGTACTCACTTTTCTTACTTGATATAATTCTGCTAGTAGCTGGCGTCTTTGCAGGATAGCTAGGATGGGTTGTGGCTGCGATAGCATAGGATTACATAAAAATGAAGATGAAGATCTGTAGAAATCACCCTCACTATGTCTTTAGCTCCCCGTATCATTTCTTGTTCCCTGTCCGCGCATCAATTGAGCTACTCAGTCACCTAGCTAGGCACCATCCTTTGTCACGAACTTAAAAAAAGTCCAGTAAAAGTTGACGAGGTAGTAAGTCACTTTTACCGCATTCCAAGTTTCGCTTCTAGAGCTTGATCATCTCTAGAATTGCATGTACGAGGTCCTCACCCTGATAGGTCCCAACATGAGGCCCTTGTCTTTCCATTCCTTACTCTCCACCACATGTTCCATAACCGGTAGTGCAGGCTTCCAGAATAGCCCCCAATGCACACTCAACCTCAGTGATACCCACAGCTCCGCACATTTGCGCATCCACAATCCACTGAAATGCAAATCATGTGATTCAGCCCCCACCACCTGCATGCAGTATTTTGTTTGTAGTGTATCAGCCTCGAGACCCTAGAAAAGCCTTGAGGGAACCCCTGCATGGTGCATACTGCACATGGACGCGGGAATGGTAGAGAAGACGGAGAGGATTCCCACAACCTACGTACGCGCGCTCGGGATTCTGCTCTGCTCTGTTCAGACAAAGCAGGCCAGTGAAGGAGGAAGTGGAATCTCCAAAGTCCGGGCTTCTTACGTTTCCCTGCAGTCTGCAGGCTTGAAAGAAGGGAACAGAAGCCAAGACGTGGTAGGAAGGTGGTACGGATGGAGCGATGATGATGATGGGGGCTGTTTCAGCCTTGCAGACTCACAGTAGGAACTAAATCACAATCCAGATCTTCGTCGCAAAAGTGCATTTCTAGGCCTCGACTAGCGGATACGGGTCAATAACGCAGTCTTGTTTGGTCGATCTCTCATTCCGTTCATACCTTCTTCATGATGAGGCTGAAGAGGTGGTCGTGTTGTATTTGCACTTTTGTTTACAGTGACAAATCAGCATCTCGCTTACCATGCACTGGACGAAAGTGAGATATCCATTTCGATTGATCCGGCTTGACGTGAGTCGACTCAACCTACTCTTCGAGATGATGGCGTGCGGGGGCCAGGTCAAGTAAATGCTACTGTTAAACGCGCGTCTCTATCTCTCTGTAAGATATTTGGTATGTCATTAACATGCTAGTATATATCCTGCCACCATACATCTGCCTGCCGCCCTGATCACGACCGCCTCGAGGCTGCAGTTGTGGCCGCATGTTTGGTTTGTTTTGTTTCGTTTCGTTTCGTTTCAACGCCAAGGTCAATCGAGGGGTCGCCAGCACACCTTTTCTGAATGTTCAATGGGGAAAGTAAGATGGAAGCTTGAAGACACAAGTGGCACGGAACAGCGCTTGCGCTTTCTTCTCATTCGCGTTCTGGTGTTCAGATGTGGAGAGGCTGTTTCATGGTCTGCTTCATTGCGGGAAAAGATTATGAGTGGAGCTCTGTACCTTGGAGTTAAGTGTTGATGCGACATGTGCGAACCTTGATATGGTCAGTCTACTTTCTTAAAGTTCTCCTATTTCGAAAGTGTGGCTTCAGAAACGGCTGTTTGGAGTTTCAGCCCAACGGAGTGGTAGCGCCCGTCCGTCGAGCGGTACAATTTGTGGGAGTATTGTGCGAATAGCGGATGAAAATTGATGATCTTGATCGATCATCAGAAAGCTTTGTATTGTCAAATGTACGAAATCACATTAGATCCCACCTTAAGTTTGAACGCCTCTCCCATGATCGCCCCGCCAAGCGAAATTGGCCATGCTCCTGTCCCATATGTTTCCATCCATCCTCAAGACACAGAATCTCAAACGCGTGTGTCCTCGATAGCAGCAATTCGTCCAGTGGACGTTGCCGATCCTTCCTCAAGGCTCGGAACATCATTCAAGCTATCTCTAATGCGGTGGACCATGGCTTGTGGAAGCCATGGCTGAATCGTTCTGGCCGCGTTTGGAGAAAGAGACCCGACCACTAATCTTACCGTGCGGATGGCGAGACCACTCATGATCATGCAGACTACAATTTCATGTGGGAAGTAAGTGAGATAATGTGTATCCGGAGAAAAAGGTGATAGAGCGCCGTCCAAAAGACTGCCTACCAATGCAACGCTTATGCCATAACTATATTCAAGTCAACGGCTGAAGGTCGGTTGAAACAGGTGGAGGGATATTACCTAAGACCTAATTTGAGATCCACCATGTCTAAGTGAAGCAAGTAGAGGGTATTCAGAAGAATGCAAATCCACAGACTGTTTGGGAATTAGTCTGGACCATCTCGGCTTTGACATATATTCACTTACCTGGCGATCGGCAACAACCCGCTGCTATGATTGAGCACCATGGAGTATATCCAACCAGATACCAGGAGAGATATGACGAGGTAGGGACGTCGATTCGGTGACCCCTTCACACAATTCCAAATAACCGTTCCAACGACAGCTACCGAGACAGCACTGATGATATCACCAGCTGACGGCCCAGCGCTGCTCGGATCGGAAGGGTCGATAATTGGTGCGGTGGGTGGAATCGAAGCTCCACTTGCCGTCCGTATCATGGACAAAGGGAGCAGAAGTTTGAATGTCCGACGGAAGCTTGAGCAATATGAAGGCAGTTTCCGTCTCGGTTGCCCGGTAATCCCCACAACCTCAAACGTCCTTTTGACATGATCATCCGAAGCAGCTTGCCCCCTCGACTCAATCAATTTCTGGATTTCCCGTGCCGCATCTTCGTGAATTCGCAGGACATCTGTTCTAAACGTGGTAGAGGGATGGGGATCGATATCGGAGCTTGAATCTTCATCGCGGTCGGATATGAGAATAGTTTTACCAAACGAGATGCGGTGCATAGGGATACTTTTAGGTATGTTAGACGGAAGGAGCCAGGTTTCTAGAATAGAACCGTCGATTGTCGTGAGACTGGAATTTTGTTAGCTCTTGCGCAGGTAATGGCTTGAAAACAGGAGACAGGACGAAAGGGAGGTATAGACCTTGGAGACGAAGAGCAGGTGTGGGCTACCGATTCCGTGCTGGCACAGGAGTTGAAGCCGAGCTTGCTAATTTTTATAGGTATTTCAGTGGTCTTGAGTGCGCTAAGTACCTCCAAGTTCTGCTGAACAGAAGGTGTAGCCACGTTGCTCACTGCCCTGGTCGAGTAGAAAGCTCCCATGGCAACCTCGGTTTTCAGATTCTCCCAAGATCCAATTGATTTCATCTCCTCCCCTCCCCCATATCGTTTTAATCTTGGTGAATAATCTCTGTGGACTCCGATGCATCTCTCAGCAATAAGAGGCAAGAATACGTTCAATGATCTGAACTCTTCTACCTCCGGCTGCTTGAGTTCCTGAGAATGGGCAGTATGTTTCAGGCCGTGCCATGCAACAGCTTCGACCAGAACCCGTACTCTATACTTCTCCACATACAACCGGCTTCTCAATGCTTGCGCCCTGGATTCTCCGCCCATGACCAAGTTCCATGCACACTGAGGAAGTCGCACAAGGCCGACTTCATTCGGCTCTGAAACCTTCAACCTCCGACACTGTTGAATCTTCTCTTCCAGCATCCGCAGAGCTTCCCCAATATCATTGCATAGCGGCATGAGGAACGTCTTAGAGATATCGGAACGAAACGTGACAAATCGGGAGAGCGTGGTAACTTCGACGAGGGTGCAAGTCACAGATGTAACGGCGATGAGCTCTTCGAGCATCTCAATCTGGTGAGGCAAGGTAGAGAGGTATTTGATCGTGTCGTCAACGAGTGTTGTGCCCTTATTGGCCAGACGAGCCATGTTCTCCTGGTCAGACATTCTGAGCCGCTGGCTATGGAGAAGTGGTTAGCATGTCCTAATCAGCCAAAGAACGTTTGAAATCGATGGGATTACATGACTTCCCCGCGAGATCTCAGCTTCTCAGTCAAATGTAAAAGGGCATCGTACCTTGTCTCTTGCTCAGTGTTTCGTCGATCCAATTCCAACCTGAAAATACCACCAGCGGATAGGGAAATAATTGGGCTACGGCTCGTGTGCAGAATTGTCTGACAAAGCAGATCAGCTTGGGTGGAAAGAAGATAATTTTGGTATTTAGGCCGTGGTTCTCCCTGCTTGATGAGAAGCTGTCGTCGTCTGTCGTCCGGCCTCTGTTCGCCAATCAGTAGTTCCAGCGCCTAGCAGCTGAAAACGCCACAACCTCCAACCTCTCATGACTAGAACACTGCTTTCTTCATCGTAAATCTACTCCAAGAAGGCATCAATATTCTGCTCTGCGCAAGTGCCTCATAGAACTAGCGTCGAAGATCGGAGACGCATGCAGCGCAGCGAGTTGTGGTCAATGAACGGCAAAGCGAACACTGCCAACATCTCCAAGCAACTCCCCACATACTCAATCCTTTGCAAGTTCAAGACGACAACGCAATATCTGCAGCATCAATAAATATTTCGATCCGTTTGGACATGGCTCGAAGGGAAGAAGACCTCAGGGGAGAATGCCTCATCTGGCCAGACCATGCGAAGCTGAGGGTGCGGGTGGTCATGGACGCGGGCTCGTCTGATAATATTATCTCCCTCAGCTTCTGCTCACGCTTTGGTTTGCAAAGTAGGATGACAGCAGAGCTAGATAGGCTCCAAAGTGTCTTCAAGAACAAGTACAATTATCGTGTGCAAAGGGGAACAATTGCATCAAACAAGCATAGCACAGCATCCATCCACCAACTCGGCGAGCCCCTCAATCCGGGAGACAGAGTCAATGATCTCTTGATTGTTTGCCCCGATTGCCACTCCTTCAGCGGTCCAAGAGATTATAGAAATCCAGCGTGCGCATTCCCGACATCCATGAGCGATGGATTGCTGACTTATGTGCAGAACGGACCCCGATCTTCACTCGTTCACGCAAGACCGACTGAGAGCACTCGCCCCAGCAATTTCGCAATGTAATACACAGGTAGTGGAAGATATGAACATGGAAGCGAAGGCGGAGAGAGGTCATGATGCTGAGCAGGACCACACTTGGTCGACTCCGTTCGACAAAGACACAAGCCAACATATCGGAGGACACACAAAGAAACGCAACATGCATCCCATGAAGAGCCACGCTGGTGGCAGACCGGACCATGAGAGTGCAAGAGTTGTAAACGCCCAGAAGCTGGGAGGGGTGCGTCGTCTACATAAGCTGCTGCGGTGAGATTGCTAATTAAGTGGTACAAACAGGCGCGAAGTACGGAAGCAGATCCGCCGGTGCACGACAGGGGCTCCTCCATGAGGCAAGTTCTTGGTCCATTTCATTCCACGTTCGCTAGGCAATATTTCTAAATGTCTTCAGATTGCTCCATTGCTTCGGTAATGAATGTGACCTTCTGGGCACGATGATGGGGCAACACATCCTCCATGAGCTGCGATGTGAGGACTCTGTCCATCTAGTTCCCCACCACGAATACCAGCCGCCTCAAAGCAATGTATCGAGTAACGAAAAGACTGTCAGAATATGTCCACCCATCACACATGTTCTGCATGCTAGGACTTCAGAAAACTTACAAGGAACTGAATGGCGAGGATGGCAGTTTGATTCTCACGTGTTGGTCGCCAACTTTGCAGATCTAGCTGCAATTATTGGGAGTTTGACCAGTGCTGCAGTCGTAACGGAGTACGGAAACACGGAGAGGAAACCACTAGGAATTCTGTCGATTCTCACGAAGGTACTTGCTCTCATGGGTCATGATAATTGTAGCTCTCTCATCCCGGGACATCTGCGCAGTCCGTCTGCAGACACGTTCGTGACATGTTCAGCGCTGTGGATACTGTGCGGCATCTGGCATCGGCATCGGCATCAGGGGGACAGGTTTCAAGACCAAGCTATTATTGCGGGAGCTGTTGTATCTCTTGGAGGACATTTGGTCTGGTCGATAAAGTGGGCGACTTGGGACTCTTTTGGCATCTATGTGTTTTTCTTTGTGTCGGTTGCGATGTGTTTGAGTCTTCTGGGTCATGGAATTGCGGAAAACCGTCGCAAAGATCTCCGACTTATAAGGGAGGAGGTCCGGGGTTTCGAGGATGCTAAATTTGGCAGCAATGGGCTTTGAAGTTTGAGAGGATATGAGGTCCGGCAGTGAAGGCCAAGGGGGAGATTTGAATCAACTTCACGCTAGCATTCCTAAGCAAATTCTTGGAACCGCGATTGCATTCTTAGTAGCTTCTGAATGGAATTATGATAACCAAGTAGTACTTGGTCACATGAAGCATGCTTTCCCTTTGTTCGCTACAGTATTGCCATACGGATGTCTAATAGATTCTCGATAGCCAAAGCAAAACGAAGACCTTTCCCTCCCATCAATAGGCATCGGAGTTAATTCGTCCTCCCCACTCCTCTCCATACTTTTGCATTGCCCCACTTAACAAGTAAGCGACCGAATCCTCGCACTTGCAGGGCTGAATTTTGCTATGCCCTATTAGTAACGAAATAAGCACCTTTCAACATCAACCAAGCGGCTTTAGCTCACTTGGGAGAGCGCCAGACTGAAGTCAACTTCAGATCATTGAAATCTGGAGGCACTGTGTTCGATCCACAGAAGCCGCAATCTGCGGGTCTCAGACCACTGAGATCATTCGAACATTTTCTTTTGAATTTTTTACCCCTGAACCTGACAAATGGCGAGAGCGTGAGAAGATTCTTTTTTGGACTGATGTGCTGGTTTCTTTCTTGGTGATATCTGTGAAAGGAGGATATCAGTCAGTGCCCGGTGAATCGTGTGTCGGCTTTTATTTTTGCAATCTTTCCCCCTCATGTTTGTGCGGGGAACCCTTCGCGACTTTGCCGGCAAGCCCCCACCCACTTGAAGAGCCTGCCTGTAGCCGAGCCCCTATAATTAGCGAAGCCAGGAAACAAACAAATAAATCCTTTATCATTCCGTGGACCTGGTAGCTGTTAAGTAAAAGGCAGCCTATGAATAGAACGCATTCTTGAATTATCATACAGTAATGTATATATACACGGTATAAAAATTGGGTAACAGCTCATTGGTATCTGCCAGGGCACGATTTCTAAAGCCAGATGAACGGAACGAATCTTTCGTAATTGCTTGCACAAAGAAAGAACTGTCTTCTTGCTGTTCCTGACGCCGTTATGATCAATGGAATAGCAAGCCAATCACAACGCGAATTTCATTTCAGATGTATCTTGGTGCACAAAGAGCCTTTTGGACTTTGTTATTCCAAAATGACTCCCTCTGAACAGCAGTCCAGTATAAGTCACGCTAATACTGCCAGGCATTTTCTATGTTTGGTTCCGATGATCTGATCACATCAACTTTCTCAAACCGAATACAAAACAAGACCAATATTTGGACAGAAATTCGCATTACTTCTAAAATATCAACATGAGATATAACGAGATTCTCACGGCAGCCGGTTTCTTTGCAGCCTCTGCGTCTGCTGCAGCCATCGCCATATCCAATGCCGCTAACATTGCGTTCGCTACTCCCTTAACGGCTCTCAATTCACGCTCCGCAAGTGAGCCAGTGGTTGTTATTGGCCAACCGGCTCCACTGCTACTCATTACTTGTGCGGACCCGAAATTCTTGGGCGAATGCGAGACCTGGCCAGGGGCCGAACTCAAATGCTGTAAGCGTACTCCTCTTCCCAACCGAACGCTTCTCCAGCTCCCTTCTCTTGTGTATACTGACACAAAATTTGTATTTCAGACAACTTCCCTGACTATTTCCAGAACCGAATAACTTCTGTCGACACCAGAATCGGACTAATGGACGGGGTTCAGACATGCACACTTTACTCGTAAGTTCATGTGACTGGGTTCTTCCCTTCCATGATATTCAGTCCTGGGATAAAACAATAGCTGATATGTGAACAAGAGAACTTGGCTGTGGGGGCAAATCGCATGCCTTTACCGATGCAAAAGTCGACGATTTGAGACCTTTCGGTATGGATGATGTGGCGAAGAGCTACATGTGCGAGGAAGAATGGTTTGAGCCGCCTTCTGGGGAGCGTTAGAGCATGTACTAAATCCCTGGGGAGCTTGCAATTTTGGCATAGGAATCATCGACGAGTTGCTTCTTTGAAATTCTGGGTCATGCCCGCCTTCGAGCGCCTCCAGCCTACACGCCAATCCATTCTTCCAATTACACATTACATCTCATCAGAAGATATGCACTCATTTCATACAATTGTTACTATCCCAATTAGCGATACTGTTGCTGCTCCCAGCCGAAGAGTAAGTTGCGACGTTCGGCAATAAAGAGCAAAAGTATCATTTCAGCCGACTAGTGAAGATAAGCATTGATAGTGCGGAGAGCATTCGTCTGTTTAATTGCATTAATGAAAACATATCCATCGAAACTAGAAACACCGTTTGAGCTGGAAATCCTCACAGGAATCAAAGGTCAGGGGAAAAGTCACCTGTCATGCATCGGGTGCAGGATCCCAAACACAATTTGGATCGCCACACGGGTCGGGATTTGAAGAATGAAAGCTAACCCTCGTAACTTCCCCAGACTTAATCCAAATCTACGAGTCTGACCACTTACAAAACAGTTCGGAAGTTTCCCATCTCCACATGATTTTGTTTCATTTCGTATTAAAAACTGAGATCGCGATCTGAGTGACGCAATGTCGCGGGCCAAAATCCCTGAATACTGTCTGACATCATAAGCGAGAATTCCCGAAACCCCTCCTCTCCATGTTACTTATACTTTAATGGCTTTCTATTATAGTTTCACCCTTTCATTTTCTTAGGAAAAGAATCGAAGCGTTTATTTTATACATACAAACATATCAAACACAAAAATGTCAGACGGAATGAACCGGAGAACAGAAGAGCCACAGAGGACTGACGATCCTCGAGCGGATGCCGAATGGAAGGCTGATTCTGCGCTGGGAAATCTAGCTCATGGTGCAGACAGCCAGGTATGTCCATCCTCCTCAAGTACCATCAGGCATATTTACTTACAAGTGATATCCCAGGGTTCTGAGGTGGATCGCTCAACTAAAGCAGCACCGCTGCCAGATGGAGCTTTCAAAGATAATGACAGGGTTATCGGTGGCGAGGGAAGTCGAGGCATTAAAGGTTGGACTGGTGATGGTAAGGGAGCTGTGAATCCTGATGAGTATATTCCGAAGAAGGTTGAGAAAGTGACGAAGTGAAGAGGGGAATTGACTCATATATCTATACTTCCATCTAATGAATAGTCGGCGGGTTCCTGAATATTTTAGTCATTCTTGCCGACCTGCTGTACGGTAAGTTCCGGATTTTGTGAGGGTTAATTCAAGAAGAATCATGGATCTTACTAAACAACTTCCCCTGATTCATTGTCATAGTCTTGATTGCTATGGCTCTCAATAAGTCACAACCATCTATCCGAGGAGGAAACCTTACATGTATCTCTCAGCAGAGTGAATTAAATCAATCACGTGCGAGTACGCGAGGCAGAATATTCTTGTCTGTTGCGTTTTCTCCGCGCACACATTCAAATATGAGGACCTGGGACAGTCGACTGGAGTCTCTGATACCAAACATCTCCGCCGAGTTAGCCAAGAGTCAGAACTGTTCAAGCAAGGGCTATGAAGCCGCAGTCCAACAAGATTCTGCGCCAAACTGCGGTGCTCACCTCGAACTGGTTCGTCTCGGGCTCATCTTCGCCAAAATCCGCCAGCAACCTTCCTATCCAGACAGAACTGTCCGGTGGGCTATACATAAGAGCTCCACTTGGTGGAAGACAAGAGATATGACCGCTTTGTGCTCAGGGGTCAGTGGGACTGGCCATACCAGCGGGGCATTTATCGACGCCATGGAGTCTCCCAGAACTTTCAAATGGCCTCGATAGCACCCTCTGAGCACAAAATTCAGGGTACCACCGGTACCATGCTCATATTCTGTTGGTCTTTCCAATTGGCTGACTGGTACTGGATAGGAAAGTCTAGGTATGATACCCCTCACCCCCGTTAATCTCAACCGACCTTTTTCCTCCAATAACACGGCAAACCTCAACTCAGCATCGTCAGACATCGTGGCCTCAATATAATGCCCGGCTTTTTCGTCGTGGGATGATATACTGAGGAGGGAGAGTCGGGAGGTGGGCCGACTTGGTGGTCTTGTGTTCTTAAGTTAAATGACATGGTTGGAAAGACAGTTTGCTGTACTTTGTCGGGGTGAACACGGATTGATGCGCGGAATTGATTTTTTGCCCAGATATGAGGGGAAGGCCGTGTCGAGTAAGTGGAAAGAGATGGAGTATATTAGAGGTAAGCAAGGTGGTTCAACAGTGACCGTCAGAATTCTGTGCGGATTATGTCAGCGAAAGCCTCATCAAAATGAAACACCTTTAGACATGCCACAATTCAACGCATAAGGATGCAGATTACAATACATGATTTTTATAGAAGTACTATATAAATTCATATCTCACCTGAGATTGTGATTTAAATTGATCGTGTAAGAGCGCTGTTGTTTAATCTACGCGCAAAGTTGAGGTCTTGAGGACGTTCTTACAAGGGTCGTCAAATCTGCACAGAATTCTGACGGCCACTGTTGGTTGGTGAGTGGGTGCTATGGAATTCATCTTTGAACGTGAAGTTAAGTAAAGGTTTCTGTGAAGCTTCCGGTCATTGTTTGTGCTCAGAACACATTGAGACTGAAGAATTGTCATTCTTGGTGACTATCGTGGTGAGAAGAATCATACACGGAATAATGAGCGAAGTGGTAGGGACTCCACAACACCTCGACATTGTGTGGTGAGGAGGCCAAGACTGTCAGTTTAAACCACTAGGCCCACTACAACGCTCTATATATTTATCAAGCAGCCTCAGGTTTGAAAAGATAAGACAGATCAACCACGAGTACGAAGATTAGCAAAATTCTCCAGAGTTGGAGTATGGCTTCTATTTTCATGTCTAAATGGCCAGCAAAAGAAGTGCTTTATTCTTCAGGAAACAAACAGCAAATTTCTGAGGAATATGTTGCAAATGAACCAAGAAAGAAATCAAGGAAGAAAATGTAGTATCAGACGAGTTTGAGAATAACACCGATGGTAGCAATGAGGTCCATAATGGAAAGTCCCAAAGAACACTTGTCAATCTAGGGCCTTCAAAAATTACAATTCAGATTTCGTGATCCAGAACGAGCAAAGGACATCGCGTAATCGAAATCAAACAGTGGAGGATCTGGGCCTCATTTACCTCAGGACATGGCATGATACAAGAGAGCAAACAATGGAAGAACCTCGATGCACATGAAGGTGAAAGTGATCGAGAAACAAAGCTTTCGTCGTTCTTTTTCGACAGACGCCACTTGGAATCTTCCAAATATCCAATTTAACTGGCCAACAGAGCTTCCAGACCAACTTACTCATGTGGCAACATCTGATAGGCGGATGAATTTTCCGTCACGATGGGAAAAGCGGCATTTTTCAAATTGCATAGTTGGCCTATAGCCGCATGATCATCCGAATTAAAAATGGATCGATACGTCGGTACGAATATCAAGCGGAGTACATTTCCCTGATCGGAGGTATCGCCAAGAAGATTTGCATATGCACTTTTCATATGGAAAAATTGAAAATGCCATGACTCCAGTTTTAAACTTGAAAAGTGAAGCTTATGTGATGAAAGGATGGATCACGCCTTCGAGCAGGAATCGGGGAGTCGGAGTCTAGCCAGACCAGGATATGGGTAGATGCCGTGATGCAGAAGATAGCTTACTTTGGATCTGTTTCACGCCATATCACGGAATGAAATCGAACCAGTAATCAGAGAATATGTTGACGAAAGTACACGTGTAAGTTGCGCAATTATATGACACAAGAAGCAGTTAGACAAGGAAAGTAAACAAAGACAGTGTGACCAGAAACATAAGCATCCAAGATAAGCGGTTGGTCCACAAGAACTCCAGAAGCCGATGGACAAAACCCTTCGACGTCATCTGACATCATAAGCGGCTTTGAAACGGTTGTGGCGCGTCGTACAGGCAAGCTCTTGCATCCTGCAGGGCAGGGTGAGGTTATTTTTCGCATTGCCAGGATTTCAGCCCAATGAAGGGCTGGATGGGCAACATTCTTGCTTTGCCCATCCAGGTTCGTCACGGCTTTCCCCGCACCGCCACATCTCGTGGTGAAGAATGCTCGATGTGGGGACCAGTGTGGCGGTCAGCCACATCAAACCTTGATTTTGCAGATCATACGTGGATCATCGACATCCGATTGGGGCATCGATCAGCCACAGCTAGCCACATGGTGCGGCAACTATGCGGCTATGACGTTCAGCCACATCCCTATGACGACGATGGAGTTTTGACATGTTGCCTTGTCTCGACTTCAACTGCCTTACCCGACAGCTCTCCACCGAAATCCAAGCACTAAGGCCTCTGGTTGACGTCTCGGGCTCTAGGCGAGCCAATTGATCCGGTCAGGCTGAGATTAGGTAAACTTGGCTGCCACACGAAAACTGGGAACGGCAGAGGAAGACAACATGGGATCTGCGGGGTCGTATGTGAGGGACAGGGTTTGTTATGGAGATATGACGAAAAAGCGAGAAAAGACTGCTTGGAAATGCCTTTTGTTTGACGACGAACATAAGGGATGGGGGCTGGGATCACGTTTGAGGATCCGCGGACGTGATCCCGCGCGCTATGGAGAAGTTTGACAATCGTGATGCTGATGTTGGGAGGAAAACAGGTTTCTGAGATCTGAATTCCATTGGCATCCCAGCCGAGACTTCGACATTCAGGAGCTCCGAATCTGATATATAAGAAGCTCCTCCTGCAGGTCCAAGAAGTCTTCCTTCTGCATCAAACTCACATCTTCACTCTTGAACACTACAATCTTCAAAAACTTCACTCAACTACCAAACCAAACCAAACAACTTTCATCATGTCTGGAATTATCAACAAAGTCAAGGATGCTCTCCACCACGACAAGAGCGATTCCACCCACACCACCGGCACTCACGGTACCACTGGAACCCACGGAACTGGTGTAACTGGTAACCACAACACCACCTCCGCCCTCTCCGGCTCAACCAACCACGGCCCTCACGACTCAAACGCTGCCAACAAAGTTGATCCTCGCATCGACTCAGACCGCGATGGTCGTGCTGCTCACGGCACAGGGTTGGGTTCTTCGAACACCCACTCAACTGGTCTCGGTTCGTCCAACACACACTCCACTGGACTCGGCTCCAACACCCACGGCACCACTGGTGCTTACGGATCAAACACCACTGCCGGACCACACTCCAGCAACGTAGCCAACAAGGTTGACCCAAGAGTTGACTCTGATCTTGACGGATCCAACAGAGTCGGAGCTGGTAACACCGGCTACGGTGCATCGAACACTCACAGCACTGGTCTCGGCTCTTCCAACACACACTCAACCGGTCTTGGTTCATCCAACACTCACGGTACTACCGGTGCTTACGGTTCAAATACCACTGGCACCACAGCCCACAACTCCAGCATGGCCAACAAGCTCGATCCCCGCGTTGACTCCACAACCGGCACGACTGGCACGACTGGCTACTCCGGCACTCATGCTGGCAACCACTCTGGAACTCACACCGGAACCCACGGTGGTATCTCCAACTCTACCAACGCAGGGCCTCACGAGTCCAACCTTGCCAACAAGGCTGACCCAAGAGTCGACTCTGATCTCGATGGAAAGGGAAACAGACACGGTGCTAACACCGGTGGTGTCTTCGGTGCTTCTGGCTCGCACGCAACTGCTGGATCAGGAACTGCACAGAACACTGCTGGGCCACACAACAGCGATATGATGAACAAGATTGATCCTGTAAGTCTTCACTTCCTTCCACATTCCCTCCAAAACATCTTCTAATCATAAAATAGCGTGTCGACTCCGACCGTGATGGTTCAAAGACCTATGGTGGAAATGCCACCCACCAGTAGAGTACCTTCTACTCGGTAATGAAAACATCACTCGCCGAATAACACGCCGCCGCATTCGATACCCGAAGAGGGAGGGATCCTTGTAATCGGAACGCTTTCTTCTTCATGCACTTGGCTGGCTGGTGAGATGGAATGATTGAAATGGATTGGCAATGGGATTTAATGATTGTACTATTATGATGGCATGACTTGCGAGAAAAATCATTGTAACTCTAGATAGTAATTGCATTGACTTTACATGCAAACATGTGCCTTCAACTTGGAAATGTGCAATGGCCATCAAAAAACAATTGACGTTACCTTATGCGACTCAATTAATGGCATTTTATGCGCAAGAAGCTGTTTCGCTTTATGCAGAGCTTTTCCAATTTATGCAGAGCTTTTCATCGGAGTGATCACGACCACAACCTCGCTCCCCTTTCACTGAGACTCGCTTAATTCCCATATCACCTCGCCAGACTTGTGGCTCACCTTCCACTTCACCTTCGATCTACACACACACACAGGTCCCATCTCTCGCTAATCAACAGTACTCGACTCATGTTTTGCTGCACGCCGCAGCTCGAAAGTAGACAAAGGACTACCCCCGCACTGCTGCAAATCTAGCCCCACCGACTTGGAGCTTCACACTTGAAGCAGACACACAGTTTGACACCTATACATATTCTATTATTGTGTATGAACCCAAACTTTCCCTGTCTATCTCTAAATCTCCTCTTTCTAGTCAAGACGCATCTAGTCACTCTGTTTCCCACCCCAAAGCCTCCCATCAGCAAGCAACCTCGTCATAGCTTCAGCTTCGAGGAATATTGTCACATCTACGCCGTCTTCGATCCAGCTGCCTGTATTTACAGTCTTATTTGTACTTGGCGGGCCTTCCATGATCTCTACAAGGCCATCGAGAGGTGGCATCTACCACAATCAACCATCAGCACAAATTTTCCGACTTTCCAATATCAAGACAGCAAAAAGGGAACAGGAATAAGACACTTAAACTCACCACAGCTTCAACCCACAACGGCCTCCCCTTCCCACCGTCACCATCCCAAAACCTCACATCATAGACCCCCGCCCTAACCCACGTCGTAAGCAGCACATGTTCCCGTCCCAAACAGGCACCCCACAACCTCTGCGGTGCAATCTCACTCGCGCGATCATGTAGGATCCAACTAATCTCCTCCTTCCCAAACTTGCCTAGATAGTTTCTAATCCGTCTAGCAAGAACATCTACACCTTCTCTCTCTCCTTTGCCATGTTCCTTCTCTTCAACCTCTTTTGACACCGAGGAAGTAGATGGAATAGCAACATGACAAACCGGACTTCCCAAAAACACATCCGGCAACGGCGGATCCACACGAGCCCTCACTCCAATCGTAAGGTCAAGATACGATGTCGTGTTTGCTGGTAATTTACGTGCAGAAATGATCAGAGACCAGAGATGTGCAAGGAGAGCGTCGTGTTTCGACACCTTCTCCTTCTCGCCCTCCCGTCTTCCCTCTGCAGTCGCAGTCACAGTTGCATTCTCATAAATCCTCAAAATCTCCTCTTTAGAGAAATGCAGGAGTCGATGCGAGACACGCGCCTTCGTATCCCACTGCTCCCACGGAATCGGGATGCTAGGACTTATTTCAAATTTTAGTCCTTTGAGCGTGGCGTCAAAATCGGCTGGCCTTGGGGAGGGCCATGGTTGGGAGGGGACGGGTGTGTACCAGTCGTAGCGATGACACGGCAGCGCTCGCGCCGCTTCCTGAATCTCAGGATCTGGAATCGAATTTATAGAGCCAGCAGAGTGAGAATCTAGTTTTCGAGGGTCGAATATTGGGGCTGGGTTGAGTTTTGGGGGAGGAGAGTTGGGATTGGCGAGGAGAGAGCGCGAGGTGAAAGCCCAGTCGTTGGCGAATTTCGAGAGGGATATTGCGTCGGCGAGACAGTGCGTTATTGAGATCCCGATTGTGATACTGCCGCAGCTGAAGGTTGTGAGTTGGATCACGAGGTTGGGTGCGTTTGGGTCGGTGGTGATGGATAGTTTGGTGGAGAGGAGGAGGGTTGATGATGGGAGTTGGGAGCCGTTCCATGCTTTTTGAGTGGTGCTGCGTGTGGAGAGAGAGGGGAGGAAGGCATTGAGGGTGTGAGGTGATGAAGCGATTGTGAAGGGGATGCCGAGGTCGTTTGGTGTGTTGTAGGTTACGTGAATACGTTGATACCGAATGTTTTGTGGACCGTAGGCTGTGATTTTTGAAGCGGGGGTGTAGGAAAGACGTCCGCACCATGGACGGTAGGAGTTCAGGGTGTGGGAGAGAGCGGTTGTGAATTGTGAAGGGGTGAAACTTGATGATTGTGATGGTGGAGGTGGGTAGTACCATATTGCTGCGCATTTGGCGAAGTTTGCACTATTGTTGTCAAGGATTGAGAGTGATGTCGTCGTAGGCTTGGTGAGTGGGGTAGAGGGGTAGATGGTTTGAGTGGATTGTACCTTGATGTCCAGTGTTGGGATAGACATCATAGAAGGAGATGTGAAGAGAAACGAGCCAGGACTGTGAGATAGCAATCACCTACATATTTATGATGGAATCATGGCTTGACCATCTGATCTTGAACCCTCTCGGTTTCTCGGGAAGACTGCGGGATGGCTGTCACAGAGTGGAATGAGCCATCTCGAATGGCTTGGTAACTGGCATGGGCATAAGTTGACTCCATTCGCAACACATCCTGATTGATTTGATAGGTCAATTGGCGAAAAGCAACAGTAGGAAGGGTTGCGCCAGATTATGGTCCTGCCTCAAAGGAGATAGAATGATTTGTGGGTCAGAGATCATCATGATGAGTCGAAATCGATACAAGGGGCACAGCACCGCCACGTCGGTTGCTTCCGAACACTAACTCAAGATGTGGGAGAATTCCTATTTACTGGAGCTATTAAAGAATTTCAAGAACTACTGATCTGTTAGGAACGGCATATATCTTGCTAACATCCGAAATCAATTGTTGTAATTGGCTTTTCCTTTTGAGAACGGAACTCAAGTTATCTTTTTTGTTCTTCAAGTGTCAAATTACCCCTCATGACCCCGCCAACGCCGCGATCCCCCACTACAGTATCTTAATAATACCTTTCCGGATTCTTTCTCATCCTCCTCCATTCCTATTCTACATCTCCATCACCATTCTCCTTCTCGAGATAACTCTCCTAAGCCCTCGTCTTGCTCCAATACAAATCACTCTCATTCACCACAATCTTATCCATCCCCTCCACCGGCCCAATAATCTCAACATCCTTCTGTTGATCCAGCAGAATATCTCGGGTGTGCCACTTCATCGTAAAGTTCTCCTTGTTACCAGGACCAGTCAGGGTGGCGAGCTGTTCGTTGGTTGCAGCGTAGATTACGCGACCAATGTGTGCCCAGTAGATTGTTGCTTTAAATGAGTTAGTGGTAGCATTGAGATGGATTTGAAAGAAGGAAATGGAAGGGAAAGATTGGGAGAAAAGAGATGTGTACCGGAACACATGGCGCAGGGTTCCCAGGTGCTAACAAGTGTACATTGCCAGAGATACTCTTTGGAGTAATGGCAATATGCTAGTCTAGCGAGGGAGCTCTATTCAACAAATCAGTAAGTGTTCTTATCTATCCTTCCAGCCTGGAACAATGTGGTGTGTCTATCACTGCATCCACTTGATCCATCCCCCACAAGCCAGCGAAGAAGTCTAGAAACAAAAAGAGTAAAGAGAGAAGATGTAAAGGAACATACCTCAGCATGATTGACCTGGTCAACACTCTGATGCATCAACAACACCGTCTCATTATCAGGTCCCAACAAACACGCCGCAAAAGGTCGCTTGCCAAACGTGACTGCCCGACGCTGAATGCCGAGACATACATTAATACCGGCGTCTATCTGAGCTTTGGTGATGGGTTTACGGTCTGGGAAGAGATGAGGAGCGATTTCTCGGGCGGCTGAGGAAGTGAGTGCTGCTTCGGAGGCCATTTTTGCAATAGTTGATGTTTTGGTTGTGATCTGGAGCTTTCGGTAGTTCTACCTTAACGATTAGCGAGGGGCAATAGAAACGGCTAGCAGCTAGATTGAAGTGCTGAACCTACGATTCGTCCTATTATACTTTTCAGTCCCGGATTCTGAATGAAACAGTGGCAGAAAAATCATTGTTAGTTGGCTTGTTCATACGTTTTGTTTGATGGTCGTGAGGCGGCACAAGAGTGGAGGGTAGAAGATAGCCATCCAAAATAGGCGATTGCCGAAGCGGAATACAACGACGATATCTGCAAAGTGGGATAAGATGAATCCAATGCTAAATTGCATGCTATGCTTAAGTGATATTATTTTCTCATCATATCTGGCCTCCAATCGCATCAATCATCATCCATTAGTCAATTACTCAACCCTTAATATCCACCCATCACTTTCCCGTTCGTTATTGCCATTCAATCCGCCCCACAAGACGATGCTGCTGGCATCTAGATCTCCAAGTGTCGATGATGCAAACCATCCTCTCTGAGAAGGAACCAGATTGTGAACATCCTCTCCTTCAGCACCTTCAGCATCTGCGACTTGCATCACGCTCCACTGGCCTTCCCCGGTCTCTCTTCCAAGAGCTTGCCATGTAGCATCTTTGAAGCTCGCACCAGTCATTCCAAGAGGAGGACATTGGAAAGTCCAGACATCACCCCAGAACTTTCCTGCAGCATTGTGCCCATCATTACTTGGGTCTCTCTCGCCAAGCAATAGTACCAAGTATTCTCTTCCCATTCCCGTTGTAATAGCTTGTAGACCAGCTACACTTCTATTACCAGGAAAGTTCATGCTCTCCTCCTCAAAGTTCAACGTTTCCCACTTTCCTTTCGCAACAATGGCGGCATCGTCAGAAGCACCAGTGCTACTGAATGTATCCAGACCCAGCTCCAAGATATCAACCTTGCCACCCTCTTCACCTGTACCATTGAAACCTCCGTATCGATAAATCCTATTCTTCGAAACGGCGATTGATGCACCTCCTCTGGGGTTTCCAGGCGCAGCAGGAAACTCCTTCCAGGTTCTACTTCTCACATCAAATCCCCAAAGATCATTCGTCCTCCCACTCGCTGGACAACCAGCATGAATAAAAACCGTTCCATATCCACCCTTCTCCTCATCCGTTTGCGCAGATTCAGCAATTGTACCTGCCTTTGGAAGTTCCGTCGCATTATCAATCTTGACGCTCTTCATGTTCCCCGGCTCAGGCTTGTCAATTGCAAGACTCGTATGATATGATCGTGCCTCGGGGTATGAAGTTCCAGGCATAGGATCCAGGAACGACCAAGTGTCCGTTCTCGTATCATAAACCCAAACTCTACCATTCTCCTCCAATGGCTTCATGTCCTTTCCTCCTCTTCCTCCCCAAACAAATATCCTCTCCCCAATGACCGCAGCCGTATGTCCCACCCTCTTCTCTGGCACTTCTCCTCCAGAATTTTCTGACTTCGCTGGAATCTTTCGATAATCGGCGGAGGAAAGAGCATCGTAAGGAAGTGTGATAATGTGCATGTCATTGTCGACTGGCTCTCGTGGATTGACTTCTCCGCCAAAGATATATGCTCGGCCAGCGATCACAGAGAGACTGTGGGATGAGCGGGGTAGTGGGGTACTGTTGATGCGCTCCCATTTCGCTTTGACGGGGTGTGTAGATTTGAACATGCCGCGTATGGCAGTTGCCGTGGTTGCTGCTACTTCCATCATCTTGAAGGTATTTCGAGTTCGATTGTATGTGTGTTGGTAGAAGAAAAGAAGACATTGATTCTGGTTGCAACATAAAGCTCGAAATCGAGGTACCTGGATGGCCAGTCCAATGACGTAGATAGCCGAAGCTTAACCGAGGAGGCTGAAGGCTGACTAAGTGAAAGAAGGCTGAGAAGGCAGAGAAGGCAAACGAAGACTCACATCTTTAGTATCCTCATCCTGGACGACACATTCGTATCATGTTATCACGACTAGTTCTAAGGAGTGCCGTACGAGCAGTACCACAATCCACTCCTCGAGCTCTCCCCCGAGCACTTCCACGAACTTCAATATCCCAAATAGCACGACCATCAACCTTCACCCCGCGAAGATATCAATCAGAATGGAACAGATACCCTCCTCCGCCTCCTCCGCGAAAGCCTCAACGAATAATACACTACAGATATGACCCCAATCAAATACAGCATGCGAAGCCCATTGTCACAACTGAACAAATATCCAGAGCTGTTCGTAGTCCTACCACGAAATGGATCGTTATAATATCAGCAGGTTCAGCGACAGTTTTCTACTTCGCAAACCTGGAAGAAGTCCCAGTGTCCGGCAGGAAAAGATTCAACTGCTATAGCGATGAGACAGTGGAGGCAGAAGGGATGCGCATGTACCAAATGATCATGCAAGAAAACGCACGTTCGATTCTTCCAGACTGGGATCGGAGGACGAGGATGGTGCACAGAGTTATGGCGAAATTGATACCTGCTAGTGGATTGGAACATGTGGATTGGGAGGTCCATGTTATAGACTCGCCCGGTACGTCGTATACTACATCTTTGGTAAGCCTTAATTGACATGCATAGAATGCAACGCCTTTGTGATCCCTGGCGGAAAAGTATTTGTCTACACTGGCATCCTCCCAGTAGCCAAAAACGACGACGGACTCGCCGCCATCCTCGGCCACGAAATCGCACATAATCTTGCCAGACACGCATCAGAAAGTATGAGCAGCATGGTTATGCTCGCACCTCTCCGCTTCCTCTTCATCTTCCTTGACAGCACAGGCTACACAATGGGGCTTGGCCGAGTATTGGGAGATATGGCTATGGACCTTGGGCTCGCGAGACCGGCTTCGAGGAAACAAGAGAGTGAAGCGGATTATATTGGCTTGATGATGATGGCGCAGAGTTGTTATAATCCGCAGGAGGCGGTCAAGGTGTGGCAGCGGATGGAGATTGCGCAGAAGGATCAGGACATGCCGGAGTGGCTGTCGACTCATCCTTCGGTAAGAAGTCCCGGTTCTGATTGAAGTTGCTGGGCTGACTTGACACAGAATTCCAACCGGATCACGCAAATGCAGCAATGGCTACCTAAGGCTGAGGCAGCCAGAAGCGAGAGCGAGTGTGCAGTCACACTTGGTTACTCTGAAGACTTCAAGGCTGCATTCAAGGATAATTCATTGTTAGGAATGTTCAGAAGCCAGTGAGGTATCCCTTGCTGTGGTTCGAGATCAAGCGATTGTACTTTCCATGGTAAGCGTGAGGAGTTCGGCGGAAGGCATGACAGGCGCATGGAGTATCTTTTGGGACTTTTGGACACCACTCAATACCATCAGAACATAATGAAATCTGGATGACTAGGATTTCATACGCAAGGGTATTTCTACTTATGTTTACTGGTTGCTTCCATGCCCCGATCCTGATACTTCGATTAGGTGTTCTTTTCAACCTCACTCATTCCCAATGTCTCCTTGCTCCGCAACTATTGGCAAAGGACGGAGCGTTTATTGATTTCACAGTTGATTGCTACTATCGCCTCCATCCTATTTCATTGATGTACATCCAGCCATGAATCCCAGATAAGTCAAAGCAAGAAGCGGATGCCCCCAAGCTGGATTGATTCCATGCCTTGAATGGTTCGTACTTATAGAGCTCTTGCTACCCCAAGCGAGGATGGGTGGCATCTGTGTGACTTCATAGCATTTTATCATGTATTTTATGAACTTTCAGCTCACCGCTATCTCTCAATTCCTGTTGGCTTCCATGATCAAGAATATCGAAAAAAAAAGGAAAAAAAAGGGGGAGAATGTGTCCAGCCTTCTCTTGGCGCTCAAAGTTGGGTGACGCGGGACCATATGATTGCCTGTTGACTGTCATATTCTTTGCCGCCATCAAATATACAGAATTTGCCGACAGCTTTTTGAAACTTTTCTCAATCTATTGTCTACAGATCTGACGAAAGGTAGAACCAGGACCAAGTGCGAGAATGAACTCACTGGGCTTCAATACAAGAAATTCCCACAATTGATCATTACATAGCTGAGCGACGAGAGCCCATCATATGTTCTGCCTTCAACTAAATTTCTAATCATTGTCGAGAGGGAAAAGTTCTGCCTAATAAATCCTATATGAACTTTGGGGGCGAGCTTTGTATCGATTTGGAAATGGCCTTTTCTGAATTTCAAGTCAAGAAAAGATGATTCTGAAAAGAATATCATTTTATTTGCAGTAGGTGGATTCACGTTCTGCTCCATTTTGGTGAACTTTGTGTTTGGATGCGTTGAGCTTGATATGAAAGTCTTTAACAGTTCTGGGAGTGTCAGTTTTATCTTCAATCTCTGCTTCCCTGGCACCAGTTGTCAACCCACGTTGTGAGAATGTCAGAACGAACATTCCAAACATTCCACTTTTCCTGGATCTTAAGCATTCATTTGCTGGCGAATAGGAAGCACATCGTCTTTACTCATCTACTTTCCTAGAGATTCAATGTGTGATTCGATTCTCTTGCAAGTAAGTCAAGTATTTGTTTTCAAGGAAGTCTTCGCTATTAGCGTGAGAGTGTTCTGCCGATCCAATACGCCGACACAGCAAAAAGTTGCAACTTGCAACATATTTCCTAGCCCCCGCACTCTTCTGTGGTTCATCTGAGGGTCCATTTTGCTCCAAGTCGTTTGACCTTGTGTTTGCATGATTGACTCTCGGCCACACATTGCAAATGCTCGCCTTAACTTCCATTGCATTTTCATACGTGGTACTTGCTCCTCTGGCCTAGAACTAAATGGTGCTTTATATACGGTCAAGACACCGTGTTGGCGCGAGAAGACATTTGCTTCTTCAATCAGAGTTTTCCGTGATGCGCTAGATACTCAATTCACTACGCTACTTCTTCCTCCGAACAGACCATTCACCGAATTACTTTCCCACCGAATCAGATCTCTACCCGTGATATTACCCAAGCACAGATAAACGGACCCGGAGTATAAAATAATTCTTGCATCTGATACTTCCATTCTCTCATGCTTACTGAGCTCGACGACCTCAACAAGCATTGTTGGTGAGAAGCTGGTCCGCTATGAGGAATGCCGGTATCGTGAAACTTGTTATTGGAGGGACTGTCTGGCTCACAGCCTGCAGCAGAGTGCAAGATGCTTCCAGTCTTCTGGTATCGGAGAATGGGCAGAGCCGAGGAACCTTTCATCCAAGAAAAGTTGCTATCAAGGTCATTGCCATTGTCAACGGCCCCACTTCCAACTGAATGGTCTCTCAAGGATGATTTGTCTGATTCTGATTTCATTCCTTCGCTCTGGACCCGTAGCCCCAGTGTGGCGCATTTCACCTTTGTCCCTTTTTCCAGTGCGGGGCTCCAGGACCCAGCCATGTCTGCCCAACAGCAGGCGCATTACACTTTGTTCTTCTTACCCCATCGTGCTTGAGTCTATTCTTATTTTATTTCAAAGTCCTGAATCTATGTACTATTTTTTGCTTATAAAGCAATGGAATATAAGACACTGGATGTCCCGGAAAAGTGTAAGCCATTCACTGCCGGTCTGTTTACCTCCCTCCCGAACTAAGCGAATTGACCCTACGACGACAGAACACAAAGAGCTGAGCTCACTTTCAAGCGACTAGCGTCGAAATATGTGCCCAAAACAGCGTTGGCGTAATTCTCTCATAAGCCCGATTGAATTGTCAAGAATTACATCCAAGAAATATACACGAAACCTCGATGTGCCGGATACGGGGTAGGGGAAATTTACTTCTGCACACGGATTGCCACTCATAGCTCATTTGCGCGATTGAGTCCCGTACGTCTGTTCATATAAAGTTCTTCCAGAACACGTCGCCAGGAAATGTTCACCCCGTAACTATGCTGCGCAAATGCAGACCAAACGTTTGCCGTATCTAGACTTTAACCATCCTCCCCAACCTGTGGCTCCAGATTGCCACCCATTTAAGGCTTTACAAGATCTTAATCCCATTCATACTTGTCTGACTGTTGCCTTTCATCTCTCCGCCGAGTTTTGGACTCGAGTTGCCGCTGGCCAGCTTCAAGTCCCCAGCCTTGCCATCAATGATCAAATTCACTGGCCAAGCAAATTTTCCGCCAAGTGGTTGGCCAGCTTCAGCGGACGTCAAGTACTCAACTAGGGCGATGACTGGTCGAAATCAGAAGTGTTCGTTGACGGGGGAAATATACAAGGATCCTGAGAGCGGAAGTGTAGAAAAGACAGGAAATCTGGGTGTTTTCAACATACAGATGTAAGCACCAATCCCTGTGAAGATATGCCACCAACCATGCAACTCAAGCACGAACGACCATGGCATCCCAATGCTGCGCTTCCATGTCGTCAAAGATGAGCAGATAGCGTTATCGATGTTCCAGATTCCGAAGCCGGAAATGAAGATCACTAGTATAGGTCAGATTGCTGCCAGATACCATGCTGGTGATTTGGAAATTGGGCCAACACACCACCGCCCCATGTTGCGAGCTTTCTCACTTCCTTTGCAACAGCGGGATCTTCGACTCTTACTGAAATGATGGCGCGAGTTTTGAGGGCAACGATGACGATCATGACAGCTGTATCATCAAGTCAGCGCTTTCCGTTTTCTTTACCCTATGAATTCCAGGGTTTATCCTACCGAAAAGAACCGAGTGCATGGTCAGCTCGTCAGTAATACAATGCCACGCACTGAAAGCAGTCATCACACCCGCGATCATGATCCCAGTCATAGCAGTTGTAGTAAGTGATTTGTCGTATGTGAAAACTCGGTGTACGACAGTCGCTACTGCGACGAGCATCGAGAGGTCATCACCTGCTTATATCAGTCAAGAACATGTACAGTAGTCGAGACAGCTCAGGATAGCTGGACTAGAATTTAGAAGAAACTCACACCATTGCGTATAATTCTTCATAGTGGCATGGAATATGGCCGATCCAAATCCCACTGCTGCGATGCCCAAATAGGGCAGATTCCGAAGTACGGCATCTGTCCTGTTGCTGTTGTTCTTGATGCCGTGGAAAGCGTAGATCACTGTTTCCAGTCAGTGATTTGGCTGAGTTTTAGATGCTAACTTCATATTCTCAAGGAACTGCCTGCTCGACATGCTCGCTCCTGCCTTGATTCGCCCCCAGCTCGCACGTGATGACTTGCAATTTCACGATGCTTGAATGGAGCAAGATTGAATTGAAAGACTTCTGGAATTTACAACGTACAGTAGGTAACATTCGTCAGCGTATTGATAACTTCGGCGATATAAGGCGTGAGAATGTAGTCCTGTTTGAAGATATCAGTCCCATCCGATCTCGATGTCTTAAATCGTCACTGCGGGGCGGCCACATGAGAGGGAGGCGAAAATATACCTCTTCGCAAAAACTGTGATTTCAAGATTAGTTAAGATTCTAGGTGAGAATCTGAAGGGGCCCCTTACTTTGCTTGAGCATTTATCTCCCCCCAGTATGGTGTGTGTGAATGTTCTCTGTATGGCCAAGACAGCGCCATCTTGAAATCCTGCCTAGGCGTTTTCTGAACTGTGATATGCTCAACGTCTCCGAAGAACGATCGGCTGTAAAATTGCTATTCAGAATCTCAAAGCTCGAAGATTTTTTCCAAAAAATAATTGGGAATGTTAAGATAATTAAAGATAAAGAGAGGAAGGATTTAGAAGAAAGCTTCTTTCCATCTTCATCCCATCCTAGACTTCTTTAGCGTGAGAAACAAGGCCGAGCTTCTTCTTTTTCGCCTGCCAACTGCTAGCCTGCACCTGCCAACAATTGAGTTTCTGGTCCAGCACGTTGTCTTCCCTTTCCATTTACAGGGTCCACAGCTCAAATACCTCCATGCCATTGAATGCAACTGAAGGATCGCGGGTCCAGTCCATCGGGGCCATCCATCCTATCGAGGTATGCATACGTATATCCCACCCTAATCAAGCGTTCGACTGGCGTTGCTGCTGGCAGCTGCCTTGATGTCGTGAGTGGCACTTCCTGACCTCTTAGGAAAGGCATGTGGAGTGAGGGGTGGCTTCTTGGTTGCGGTGGCCGCGATGGTCCCTCGCTCTGGGTGGCTGTTGCCCCGCCTCCGCGACTCAGGGACTGACGCCATGCAGGAAGGGTCCAGATGTGAATCGGAATAGAATGTGAGAGCGAATGAGATAATTGATCGTGTTGCGGGGTGACCCAGAAACGGGATTGGGATAATTGCAGGCGGATGGAAATCGGAGCAACAGCTCTTTCCGCGTATTGCAATGGAGAAGGGGTTACCTTTAAGAAACTTGGCTTAGATTGACTTTGCGTAAGATGAAGGTGCGCAACTAAGATGGTAAAATTTCTGTTCCATGCTCGAGAACTTTGAAGTATTTTCTGACTTCCAGTTCGTATCTACTCTTGGCACAGGTTTGGAAGTACTCTCAAGCGAAGAATGCTGGGGCTTGTCCACCCCACTTCTCAACTGTCTATCGCAGGACAGACTGAACTAGCGAAGTAACGTAATTTTTCGGTACTGCCATGGATCGATCTAGCTTCTGCGATAATGTTGGCGAGGGAAGGGGTTCTAAGTCTCAAGCATTGCTGACATTGGGTATAAAATACAGATCATGTAAGTAAGCTTTCTGTTGTTCTGAAGTGCCCCCGTTTCTAGAGTCTGTCCAGGAGGCGAGCGAAACGTTACGAAAAATGTTAAAATTAGGGTCCTTTCAGCTCAATAACACAACACCTAGTCCCAATTTCCACTCACGTCCATGCTCCGGAAACCAAGATTCATGGGAAACTTCTTTCAGCGAGGGCAAGTGGGGGAACTCTCCCCTCATCAAGAATCGCAACGGTCCCAGAATATGTAACAGTACCTCAGTACCTTCTTCCGAATGTGACTGTACTGATAACTTTGCTGCGGCAGCCAAATCATCATCCGACATGCAGAAGTCCACGTCCCTTCGTACGAACATAGTAGTTGTGCTCCGGCCTCCGTAACCAATTCCAGCACCGAGATCCACGAAACATTCATCACCCACACAGACATTCTCAGGGATGCGAGTGAGAGCCCCAGTGGAGAGTAGCGCTATATGAGAGGGAAAATACAGAAGGTGTAGGTTTGTGAGTCGTAACAAGGTTTCCATGATTTTGCGTATCTTGGGTGGCAATTTTTGCTCTGCATCATCGCTCAAAATAGCGTCTTTAAAAAATGGTGACAGCCATCCATCTTGCATTCCAAGAATTGCTTCAGCCACCTCTCGGATAATCTTACCCTGACTGATGGAGTCGAAATATTGAGCCTGGTCGTCTTTTTGCTCCATTACTGATGCTTTGGCGTCATCACCCCAGGTTCTGGCAAGCATTAATCCAAAGAAGTACATCAAAGTGTCTTGAACCTTGATATCCTTGTCACTCAGATTGCCTCTTTTGAGATTGGTCGGTCCAGATCCGGCGCTGGTCGGTTCGACATGTTGATCTGTTGATGCTGGAGGGATAATGAATTCCACAGTACCCAGCGGGTTAACAGGAACGACAAGTAGTGTTGAATTGGCATGAAGCAATCGGTACCTGTGACCATCCCAAGTTTTCGGAGCACCCTCGGAGCCCAGAACAAAGTTACCAGGTGGAAGACGCTGAATAGACTGACTCCAGTCGGGTACCCATGATGGAAGACCCCCAGGTAGTCGAGTTTCGCTCTGAGTGCCAACTAACTGAAGAATGTCCAAGTTTGGCATCCACGATAGAGCTTGTCGTGCTATTCCGATATAGGTTGCCGAACAGCTTCTCGTGTAGTCGATTATCACGATCTCCTGGATTTTCTTGCTGATCATGCCCAGATGCGCATATATAAAGTCTCTAGGGTCCGTAGCACCCATTCCCCGACGAGAGTGCAAGATCAAAAGCAACGCCTCAGCTGCCTCTTCTTCCGCAGCCCAAAATGCTTGGTTCTTGTTTGCGTACCTGTTCGTGAGACTGCCTGTGCGAAAGTTATTCATGTCCCTCAGTGGTTGCATACCATCCTCCATGGCAGATGTCAGCCTTCTCGGGATATATTTGGCGAGAACATCCCATCTGTAGCGCAAACTCCCACATTGGATCCAGGGATCTGCTGATAGCACGAGCTCCTGCAATGTCCATACTCTGGTGAACCAAGGGTAACTTAGAAGGTCTGTGAAGCCTTTGTGCCCTAGGGTGGCAGAAACTTTTGTCTCCCAATCACTCGATGATGATTGGAATGGAAGTGAGTTGATTGCTTGGATAAATGCTTGAGACTGCTTGGTTGCTGGGCCCAAGAAGATAATTGTATGGTTCGCAATCTCGTAAACCAATCCCATCTGTGCAACTTGAGTGTTCTTCTCGAAGACGTCCTGTTGATTGATGCATATCCCATCTGCCCAGATACGAATGATCTTGTCAGGCTGCCGGATATGTCGAAGTGCAAGATCAAGCGACGCCGTGATGTCGAGGGGAACGCCATCAACGAAGATCTCTTTCCTTTGGCTGGCAACACCCCAAACGTAGGAAAGTGCAGTGTATTTCTCAACCAGATCTTCATGGCAGGCTCGTAAGGTCGTGGAGATCAAGGAACATTGGACGGGTGCGTCAATGTCGTGATCAGGCTGGATTACGATTAAGCGCAAAGCACCTGGCTCTGTGAGCTTATCGTACTCGTAAGGCATAGTCAATGAACTTCTGCAGAATATTGCAAGTCGAAGGATATCGAAAAATAGAGATGCAATATCGGCATATCTGTTCTCATGTTGCGTGAGAGGATTCCAAGGGATGTCGGTGTGGGTTCCTGCACCGATGCATCAGCCTGTGGAGAACTTACTTGACCAACCAAACAGTGCTGAACTGTACAAGGATAGCAACAATACGCCCTGCTAGGGATTTCGATAGACCAAAGACTTTGTGGAAGTGATTCGATATTGATTGTACTTCTGAAGTCAATAAATCTCGGAGCCTTGATTTAATTGGCTAATTCCTCATGTTCGGCAGCTGGTGGCAGCGTAGAGGCGCTGTACTATTCAAGAGTAGGCTGGCCTGCACCGCTTCTTCAAACATAAAGAGACCACACTTCATAACGCTAGATTCCGACAGGAAACATGCTTTACCACGCTACCGGAAGCATGATCATGGAAAAGTGTACCTATTCCGAGTCCGGATCATCTTCAATCAATTCATCATCCGAAGCAGCTGAGGTCACGTAATCATCCTCACTGCGCAGCTGGTCTCCACATTCAATATACTCCTCGACTCCTCTCAACACTTTCAGATTCGGCAACAATTCTTCTCGTCGGCGAACAAGTTCGGCCAATTCCCCCGTCTCACTGTGTCTGTACCCCACAATCTCAAGTTCTCTCAGAGTAGCAGGAAACCACTCGGCTAGTGTCTTGCCAGAGAGCTCGGCAAATTTTCCCGCGAGCTTGATGCCGATTCTGAGATGTGTGAGATTGGGGAAGTAGGGCTCGCTCTTCGTGACTTCCTCCCATTTATCCACTTCCTTATTGCTGTATTCCGGGTGCAAGGCTTCCGTGGGGCATGCCTTGACTCTTGGAACATTTTCAAAGGCTTTTTTCTCCTCATGTTCCTTCAGCTCCCGGAACCAATGTGTCATTTCGTCTTGCAGACTGCCATGAGACTGATTCTCGACGTCGATATCCATCCTCCTCATCGTCAATCTATGCAACGTGAGAGCCTGCGCTACTTTCGGCGACTCCCAGCCCACGATTCCACCGTCGCCTGCCCGTCCGCCAAATCGATAGCTGAAAGCTTCCAGCCCGGTTGAGAAGTTTATGATATTTGAAACGCATGTGCCAGAAATTTCGCATTTCTTCAAATGGATTTCGCGCACAGCCGACACCTTCCTCGGTATCACCTCATATCCGCCTCCGTCCTCTAACCCTTGTCCACCAACACCTTTCGAAGTCATGATTCGCAAGAGGGGCAAAGTTCCGTAAATATGAAATGCATTCCACTAGATGTTTTCAAGTCAGTACGTGCTCGTTGCGTCAGGGCCAAGTATATGAAAAGAGCTCAGATCCTACTTACGCTGATTCTCTCCCAGGCTGCACGACTATATGGAAGATTAGGACGAATCTCAAGACGCGTGACAGAGATGGAGCCAAAGACCCCATCTTTAGCTCTCTAGACGGCTTTCCTGACAAATGGTGGGTGATCAATTTCGCCGACTACCCAATGCTCAACATTTGGTAGCACGGGTAGGAGAAGTGCCACTACAGCATCTGGAAGCAATTGGTGTGAGCTGCGCTTGTTGAAGCCAGGCGATTCTGTCGTCATGAGACGTTTGAGAAGCTCTGTCGCATCTGGCTCCTCCCATTTCTGCTCGGCGATAGCCGCCTGGAAGATCTTCTCAATTTTGCGCTCTTCATCCGTCGTAGTTGTATACGGAAAAGCTTTAGCTGGGTAAGAGGCCCAGTATGAAAATGTCAGGGTCACTTTGCGAACATATCGGGCTAGATTTCGGTTCTCGAGGATGTTTAGAGCGAATCGTTGTATTGAAGGGATGTCGCAGTGACTCTTGATTTCAAGATGAGAGAATTTCCTGGCTAGAACCGGGTCATGACTTAGCTCTTGGGAAGCTGACCTCTTGGACATGTCTGAAAATCGCGATATTTGGCATATAACCGATGTCTTCGCAAGCTGCCGAATGGTCGAAGATTATTCAATTTGAACTTCTGCTTAAGACCAAGTATGCAGCCGATTACAAAGATTAAGTTTTTTTTTGCTTGTGATGTGAGAAGTTAAATGGCGACTTACGGGCTCTATGATTTTCTTGTGTTGCAAATGTTGTCACGGTTTTTCTTGTTGTTCGAATAGATGAAATATGGAGGGGACTGGTTACGTAACCAGCGCTAACCATATTCTGATACCTCGCTGTTCGTTCGCATGTCTTTCGAAGCCATGCATATGGTGCGAACACCCAAGGTCTTTCGCGGTATGGGTAAATTGACCTACAATTTCGAGTCATAACCCAAAGCCTTTTTGGTCCCGACTCGAAGACCAGAATGTCTGGTCAGTAATTCCTGCTTCCCAAACACACAAGCGAGCCAATCCAGCAAATAGAGTGGCGACCATGCCGAAAACAGTCAAGGGTCTGCTTAGCGTGCTTTCCCCCAATGCTCTCCTTCAACTCCAATTTCAACATCATCAAATTCAGCCTTACTCCTGGTAGGGCGTTTTGAAACTGTCCCGGCGACTTTTCTTAAAAAAATGTTGTTCATTCAAGCCCTTCGCTCGGGCGTGAGTACGATTGCTCTCCTCCTGAATATGTATCCTTGCTTATGGTGGGTGAGCTTGGGTGAGGTGGAGGACGTTCATATATGGACAATTTTTTGGGGAAAGCAGTCTCCAGCTTTTGGGAAGGGAAGCTTGATAACGAGAATTTTCAGACTCCGCCTCCTTGAATAGTATAATATTGACCTGCTTCCAGGGAATACCCAACTCAATTGCGCGTTGGAAAGCTATTCTGACACTCTATGGACCACATTGCGAAATGACCCGACGTCGTTTGTTTGCTCTCTTCGCCGAGTCGGGATACTGATGACAACCTCCTCAAAGTCGTCAGACTACCTCAAGATCTTGTGTCTACTTTCCTCGAACCTTCAACGGCAGCCCCAGACCGGCCCAAGTCCAAAGACTCTGGTATTGGGCATTCCAGGTACACACCAGATGTATCCAAGTCAGCAAAGCAACGAGCACATTTCACACGCTCCAATCTTTAGTAACTTGAGCTTCAGCTCAGATCAATCACCAAGTCGTAGGCGGATGATCTCAGATCGAGTGGTGTCAACTCTAGCCTTCGTTCAGTGTTAATTCCTTCTTGTTCTGTTAGTATTTCCAATTTTGGCATACCAAGTGAGGCATGATGGTTCATTTTTGAGATTCACGTAGAACATGCGTTTTTCTCTTGTATTTCCAATTGAGTCTCTGTCTGGAGTTTCACGGCTATTGCTCTATGAGCTCTTCATTCCACTGCAGAGACGTTCGTTTCGATTTGATCTTGGACATCCTATGTCGAATAAAGGAGGAAGCCAAAGCATTGCGCACTGCGCTTGATATACATCGATGCAGGTGTTGACATTTCCTTTTTCTTTACGCCTCTATCTATCTCAAGATACAGACCAATGTCAGCCTAGTGGCTCGCCTGTTTGTGCGAATCGTGGGTACTTTTTAATCGAGGCATCTGTAATTCGCAACACACCCTCAGTTATCCTAAACCCCCACCTGATGCAATTGAGATGCATGTTAGCGTTGACTGGTAGCACGCTATTCTCAATATTTGTCCAGCCTCACAGGCAACATCAAGGCAATTGTTCTCATGACTTTTTCATCTTTTCTTGACCACCCCTTGCCTCACTCGAGCTCTTCCTCTCAAACAGTCAGACTCAAGGCAAACGAAAGGCGACCCGAGCCCTCTCAATCGGGCATGTCGCCTAGTAGTTGAGGCATGTCTGCATGTATCTTGCATGGATAACCAATCCCGCAGCCAAGGAAACAGCGCAAAAGCATTGCGGAAATAAAGTTCAAACGAATCGGCAGCGTTTCCCCTGTTCGCTTAACTGGATAGCTTGGGCTTGGAGCTTGTGAGGAGTCACTCATCAGCAGCCATCAAGTACTCGCGCGGCCTGAGCTTGCAACCTCTTTTCTGTTCGAGCTGACCCCACGCAGGCTCTCTTGCGTAGACCTGTCGTCGTCGTTGCATCTACCTGCCTGCTTTCTATTCCCTATAAAATTTATTTTCCCGGTATCTACGCCCTATTTGTAACGACTTACGAGTTTTCTACGTCCCGTCCGGCCAATTAATCGGAGAAAAGAGGTGCGTGAGGCTGCAGGCGATCAGCCATCTGGACCAGCCAAATACTAATGAGAGATGGCAGCCTCAGAACCGCGATGCACACGATTTAACTCGATAGCGACGCGTCGTCCGCCTTACCCTACCCGATTGCCTCTTTATAGTCAATTGAAGTTATATATTCGACGTGATTCCCTCGCGCTCAATACTGGAAAGCTCGACTTCTGGATAGAAACGAGATAGCCGCCGGCCTGCCAGCGCACCGTCGGTTCAACATTCTGCCCTCAATGCGACACGGCTTTAGAAGAGGCCCTCGTCTCCTCGATCTTAACCTCATCTGCGATTCAAATCAATTCTCTCTGCGACATTTCGCTCATGGCTGCTCAGCATCGCCGCACTGGAAACAACACTCCGCTCTTGAATAGATATACCCATGATGAGGATCCAATTGGAACAAGGCTTCCGAGTGGGAGGTGCAATTATACAAACTTGAGTGTAGGAGGAAGTGCCCCAGTCTGCGGATGCCGTCGATTCTGGGACAAGGCGCTGGTGACTCCCAGGTCAACATTTGGGGATAGCACACCGAGGTCACAAACCAGGTCGGGATTCTGCATGTGTGGGCATCATGCTTGCTTTCATGATGATGGTCCGCAGAATCAGATTGGACAAGCATATGCCGATATTGCTATGGTAGATGCGACTCCGACCATAGTTCAGAATGCGCCCATCAGGCAGGCCACTTCTTTGCAGGATGCTAGGTCAGAGGTAGGCCAGCGGGACTCCATTCCGGATACTTTTCAATGGGGCTGCTATATGCATTCTGGATCTGTCACCAGTCTTCCTGCTATTCCTTCTCAATGTTTGCTTCCGTCTGATAATGGATCCGTGACCTCTGGCAGCCAAGGTGCCTCTATCCGCCCATCTGGATTAGGACTGCGAACTCTCAATCCCATGCCAACTATTGCTTCTGGAAGTTCCATCCCTAGCAGACAAGCTGTAAATGACAGAAGGATGCAGCTTTACGAAGATGCCAATGGAAATGCATTCCTGCAAAGCCTCACTGAAGTTGCGACCCCCAGCGCTAGAGCTTCCCAGGATCCAGTGACTGATGGTGATCTGCTGAAAGGTATTAGTAATGTTCGTGATGCTCTTGATAAGTTCACTCAAGTATCTGGGAAGCCCATTACCAAGGATGACCAATCCCAACGACAGATCAAGCAATCTGGATCGAACTCAGAGCCGCTGATGCTGACTCAAGCCGAAGACCCTGAGGAAGGATCTCTTGTTCCTCGACTTCGGCACCTAGTCAAAGATCTCGCGGACTACCCTACCAAGATCCAAAATCATGAACATCGTCTGGACCTGCTAGAAAACACCTCTTTCTCTCACGCTGCTATTGACGATCTCCAGGAGGCCGATGATCGCCTCGACAACCGCGTGTGTGAGGTTGAGGAAAGGCTCCGCGATGTGGAGAAAGCACAAGCCGCGCTCAATGATGCCAGTAGCGTCAGTAGTCGACAGCTCGTCAATGCTTCATTTGATTCAGGAGCTTCTGTATCCTCATCGGCCATGATAGCCTCAGCTATGGAACATCTTGACTCGTCTCGCGTTGAGGCCCTCGAGGCCCAAGTTGCCGAACTCCAAGCCGCCGCTCTGCCGTCCCATTCCCGGCCTTGGGAGGTCGAGGTTGTCTTCCTTCCATTTGGTTCACGCCTCATGGGTGTCTGGTCTGGACAGCAATCTACGAGTCAACGATCACGTCTCAACAGCACGCAGACCGACGAGTGGACACAGACGCAAAACAATTCAATGGCTGCTGCTCAAGCTTGTCTTACTGCTCATGATCAGGCTTCCTCCTGGGAAAAGTCAGCCACGGAACTTGCTGATCAGGACTCGACATGGTTGATGGCTAGAGCATGTGGGCTGCGAAGCAGGGTTGATGAAAGGCTCCGTAGCAGAGGACTTGTGAGGCTGATTCGCATCCTTGGTCCTGACGCAAGAGATGTCCAGTCTGCGATCCTTAAAGCTTTTGGGGATCTACCCGAGGTCCTGAACGAGGATCCATATACTCAACATGATGACGAGAATATTGGAATGGTCCCGAGATCTCTCAAGAACTATCTCGGCTTGTCCGCGCCTTGGATTCCCTTGCGCAAGATTCATAAGGACTCATGTCTTCGCTACTTGACACCGGCTGAGATGGTCACGCCTGCTCTTTGGACAGTTCCGTTCCTGTCTGCCAGTGTTGCCATGCGACACTCTGGAGTCCGTCGACTGTATGTCACTCAGCGAGACAGCTATATCCAACAGCTCGGCCACAATAACGCCGATTGGACCTGGCAGAAGCTCCGCCAACTTCCGAGAGTTTATCCAGACCAGAGCAGTTTCAACCATACTCCCGAAGCTGATGCTCACGAACCCTGCTGGGAGTATGATGAGCGACTCGATCCCACCCAAGAAAGCATCCACTCCTCATTCGCATCCCAAATCTCCTCTCTCAGCATTCGCTCCGTACCGCAAGACCACCAAGACGAGCACTACAACCCAGCGTCACCATCTGATCATTTTTCCTCGGCAGCTGTATCGCCCAACGCTTCTACGACACCAACATCTATTGCACCACCTCACGCACCACCCTTGTCTCCACTCAAAGAACGCAATCCTTTCAGACCTATCCACACACGCACTACATCCATGCCGCTCCCAGCTATGGTTCCAACCAAATCATCTCAGTCCAATCCTCACGCCCACACAACCAAGCGCCGCATCGCATCCTTCGAGCATGACGCGCAATCATCTCCCCCTCGAGCCCCCTCTGCTCCCGCTGTCAACGCCTATGCACCACCCAACCTCAACCTCAATGCTCTCAAACGCCGGCGGATCTCCCGCTCCCGCTCCCCGTCTCGACCCCGTGACACGCCTCGCTACTCCACCGGGCCACCAAGCCCCTATGCGTTCCTAGACGATGTCAACGCCAAGCGAGAAGAAGGCATGACGCCTTTCGCGTACGCCACGCCGTATAGCAATGCGCCATACGTCGAACGTGCTCGGACAAGAAGTAGAACCAGGAGCAGCATTGGGATCTATGAGGATAACGATGGCGATGACGACTTTGGCTTCGGTCTAGGCGCTGAAGGTGTTGAAAGGAGGATGAGGAGGGATGAGGAGGAGGGAAGTACGACCGATGATCTGTACGACGATGATCAGGGGGATGGCGAAGGCGGAGAGGAAGGAGGCGAGGCGAATGCGTTGAGTGATTTCGATTCTGATTCTGATGATGAAGGAAATGGAGGCTTCGGACAGCCCAGACAGGGCGATGAGGAGTGGGAGGGTGTGCAGGATGATGTTGATCTTGATGGGGAGTACACGCATTCGATCAACAGCAACTATGATCCTCGGCTTCTGCCCGCTGGGAAAGTCGTACCTTCTGGTCTACAAAATCCACATGATCAGAATGACATGGACGATGTTGACGTCGATGACCGAGCGAGCGATGTCAGCAGTGTTCCCTCGGAGTACCCAAGTCGCCAGCCAGACCATTTGTTTGATCTTGGTTCCGGGCTTGGGTTGGGTATGGGTGTTGGGGCTGAGAGACCTGGATTTAGGATCCATGTTGATGAGGAGGTTGAGTAGGTCGTGGCTCGGACATAGAGGATATGGGATGGGAAGGTGTAAGATTGGAAACTATATGACGAGACGAAGACGTGTCCCTACGGTGCATCTTTCATTTTCCATCTGATATACAAGTATATGTTTTTTATCTTTGGGGACCAGCCCTATCGGCGTTATGGATGGGAATTGGATACCAGCGTTGGCGTTTTGGATTTGCGTCTTCTATTTTCTCAATATTGGTATCATCGTATCTTCGTCACATTGCCACGTCCTACTTTCCTCGCATATCTCCCGATAGCGTGTTGCGCGGTTAGGATTTGAAGCAGGAGAACAAGAATGGGCTGGTGCGCATAAAGACAGACGCGAAGCAGGATCCGTTAATTTGACCTTCCACGGAGTATTGGAGCTATGCAGACTGAATGGTTGGACGAGAGTGAAAGACTCCACTTCTTGTATTCTAGATAGGCTGTGCCACGATATAGGATATTGGATGCAGGTACACGCATATACAAAGGCGCCGGACAGAGAAGGGAAGAGGGCATGGATATCAGCATCTCTATCTCCAATAATAACTTTTCAAATCTGTCCCTCCGTTTTTCTTTTCTGCTTGTTCTTTATCAACCAATTGGCGACGTTCTTTATGGCTTTAGGATTCTGTTGACTGTACTTCTATTTGAACGAATGACTCAGGTGCTTAGTCTGTGGACGGTGTGACGATTCTACTTTTCGTTGGACGATACTTCGCTGAAGAGGAAGGTGCAGAAAGAGCCGAGTGTTGGTTGTGCTTCGTCGCGCTTCTTCAGGGGTGCAGTTCCGGTCCCTCTCTTTGCATGGTCCAACACCAGAGGTGACCAGAGGTGAGAATGTCATACTGAGATTTGCAGATTGCTTAATTGAGGCAATTAATTGGTCACGTCGGGCGAGTAAGGTTTGGGCTGAGTCTGATTCCATTCAAATTCGACATTCCCAAGATCCCTCTGCACACACGCAAATTTTCATCAGGGTCAAAGACTGCTAAGAACTTTCCCATATATACTCTCTATCTGCCTTATCCTGCATCCTATATACAGATTTTTCTTCCGATCAAATTTCCTGATTTAAACGTTTGTGCCGTTGACTCCGCAAGGTGGAGGAAATTTGCTTGCAATCGCAGCATTTATTGACGCCGAGTGGCAACCTGGACACAGACAGAGCTATGGAAAAGTCAGTGTCTTTTGATATCCCTTTCTCGCCAATGTCGTCTGACAAGGGTCTATTCTGTACCTTCTCTGCCCCCGTCAAATTGCTTGCACTGTTTTCGTACCTGTGAACTGTTAGCGAAGCCCTTTACCATTCGTTTCGAGGAGCAGCAAGCCCACTTACGTTACACAGTTGATCAGATCTTCTTTCGTTCCTGTCTCAGCGTTCTGCGATATACACAAGCTGGAGTTGATCACATCAAGACAAGCGTATACGCCCTTTGGACATGTGTCCACAGCCGTCTGTGCATTTACACCCGCGAGAACTATGCAGAGTGCGAGCGTGGTGTTGAGTCGCATCTTGGAGTTGTTACTCGACTTTGTATTCGTGAAATATGGCATTAGCAACTCTGTTTTTACGGGATTACGTATCTATATGTCCGATTAGAAGCTCGCTCTGAACATCTTCCATCCGAGTTATCCATGGCCGATATTTGGCAATATTGGAATAACTCACGGTCCGCGGTCTCACCGGCACCACCGGTGTCTGTTGATGCTGATCTGTTTCGATGCTTGGCACTCGGCACTATACATACCCCTCATTCTGGAGACTTTGGAGAACTTAACAAGATATGTTTATGAATATACTGAACAGTGAGGAGGCATTTCAAAAGCTTGAAAGCTGTTTAACTGCTCTGCTGGGTGATGGCCCATTACTATCCTTGAGATTCCTTCGATACTTGGAGTGAGACCTTTCTCTTTGCAAGAGATGAGCATTCACATCATGGTCAAATGCTATGGTCTTTACTCTACCGTAGTCCAATGTACCAAAGGCCATTTCGAACAGCCTGTTTATTGTGTTTCGGCATTCGAACTCCCTGTATTAAGCGAGGTGGGTTCCAGAGTGGGATGTTTGATCGGGTAGGCATGTTGATTGAAGCGAGCTTGTAGCCTAAACAATGAGAACAGCCACAAAGCAGACCTCAGTATTCGATATTAATTAGCTTCAGCGATATGCATATTCTCTTTTCCAAGCCCGGCATAATCTCATCCTATACCAATCAAGTATATCGAAACTCATGCCGGGCTTGTAGTTCGAGTGGAAGGCCAAGAGAGTAAACAACTCCAAGCTTTAGAAATATATATCGGAGTCAATCATCCGTACTCACCAGTCGTCAAAAGCCAACAGTTACCGATCCTCTTATATTCTTGCCTATCTCATCGGCTCGTCGCGGTATCCAGACATCCAAGAGCCTGCCATGCACTCAGAGGCCGGCATAGCCTATAATAAAGATAGGGATTACTCAATGATGTTCAACTACAACCTTTAAGAGTCGACTTTAAGCAGGATATTCGAAGTCCCACATTTCTTAAGCCACATTTATTATCAGTGCTGTGACTCGCGCTTCTCGCCTCATTCACTTCTGTGCTCAAATTCTCTCGACGCTGCCGCCAGGATCAAATACATACACACGATGCAGTGGCCAACACTTCTCGTTCTGGCGCTCGTCAGTAAGAGTACTGCATTAATCCGATTTCAATGTTCGCAACTCGTCACCGAGAGGCTTGACCCTCTCGTCAGCCCAGGGCAGATACCGTCGCCACATGTCCATCAAATCGTCGGCGGGGTAAGTTCATCGATTTCTAACAGACATACTCTGAATTCTCACTGACCTCTCCAGAACTCATTCAATGCGACGATGGATTATGCCAAGGACATGCCTGGGGAGTCTTCCTGCACGACTTGTCAAATGAGTGAAGACTTCTCGAATTATTGGACCGCAATTCTGTACTTCAAAGCGAGAAATGGAACATACAAACGAGTGCATCAACTTGCAAATGCTGGTTTTGAAGGCTCCGCTGGTGGGGGGATGACGGTGTATTATATGCAAGATCCTCTGTATGACACTGCTCAGAAGTCGAAAGTTCAAGCTTTCCAACCTGTAAGTACTTGCCACTCCTCCTCACTAACACTATCTTGATAAGGATCATTCTGGTAACATGTTTTCAGGGCTTCAGAATGTTTATCGGCGACGTCCAAGCCGGAAGTCTTGCAGATGCAGCTCGATTCCGCCAACTCACATTCACCTGCCTCCACAACTTCGGCTCTCGCGACCACGAATCCCTCGCATTCCCCAAAGGTGTCTGTGCAGAACGCATCATGTCGTCTCTCCGCTTTCCAACATGCTGGGATGGAAAGAATCTCGATAGTCCAGACCATATGTCGCATATGTCTTATCCTGAAACGGGCACTTTCGAGAGTGGTGGTCCTTGTCCTGCGAGCCATCCGGTACGCACTTCGCAGGTTATGTTTGAGGTTATCTGGGATACGAAGCCGTTTAACGATCCATCAATCTGGCCTGAGGATGGAAGTCAGCCATTTGTTGTAAGTCTCTCAAGATTCTACCGAGTCCTCAATCACCACTGACTTCTCGGCAGTGGTCCTTTGGTGACAGAACAGGATACGCGAACCACGCCGATTATGTCTTCGGGTGGAAAGATGATTCCCTGCAGAAGATTCTGGACACGCCTTGTTACGTCAACTGCGACACTGCGAAGACGCAATCGATCGCCTATATGAACAAATGCTCACAAAAAGTGACTGTGGAAGAGGATATTGATGGATGTAAGTGCTCATCGCTTAGACTATTGCTTACGTCGAGCAATATGCTAACCTTATTGCCAATAATACAGGGTTGACTGAGCTTCCTGGTGGACACAAAGTGATGTAGAGTGCCAATGAATTTAGGGAGTAGTTTCGAAGGTTTTTATGGTCGGATGGGATCGATTTAGGAGGAAGGGAATGGTAGTTTGTGGTGTAGCTTAGATCAGTCAGCGGCACGTTGATCGAAGCAAGAAACAACCAATCTCAAGTAAATAGTCGTACTTTGGAAAACATGACCGGCAATTCATACCAGACTAATGAATGAAAGGACCTGGGTGTTGATGCGTTTATGCGATCACACTAAGAGCTCGCACTCAAATGCTGACCCTATCGCAATCATTCTATCACGTTGTACTCCTCATTTCGAGAATAGGGAATACATCGCTATCTTTATGCAGTCTTAGCAAACGCAATGTGTAGAATAAGTACCTACCAATACCAGCCAAACCGGTGTGGCATACGTGGAGTTTTCGGTCATATTCCGGACTCCCTTGCCATGCCTCCCCAAACTACTCAAGTTCAAGGCCTCAGTGGCATCGACCGGACTCAGAGCCGAACCGTGAGATAGCCGAGGAGTCTGCGGACGGGTATCTGTGGGACGGCGGGATAGGGCGGATATGACGACAAAGGGATGCACGACAGAATGTCGCGCAGCAGAATTTTTCTAATGAATCGTGTTCGTCTACTGTCAAACAGGCCGTTTTTTCTCACTGAGTAAACGCGAAGAAAAGGTGACATTAGATATGGTGGGGAGGCGGGACCTGACATCGTATGGGGGAAACAGAGTAATCATCATTCAATACACCTGTCTGAAACCCCCAAAATGAGTTGCGATTCTGTTTTTATTTCCGATAACACGTATTCTGCAGACAAATCCGTTGAACAGGTGATATATTGATCGTTCCACATAGTCTCTCACCTGGTCCAATTGCCGCACCTAGACCCCACAGATCTATCGATGAAGCGGTTTCATGAAAAGGCGCTCCTATATCATCACAAACTCCAGAAACTGTCTAGCCATTCTGGATAGCGAAGAGAAATTCACACCAAGTTCAGTGGAGCATGCAACAAGATAGAGCTGAGATCTCTGCAAGTTCTCGTCCTCACCCTATCATTGACACTTACCCCTCACTTAGTGAGCGTCCCGATGATATGAGGAATGACATGGCAAAAGGGCTCATCAGAAGGCTGCTTGAGATCGACTTTCTCCCAACTACCGACGTCTTTCAGCCACTTCCCAGAGTCGCGCGTGATCGAGCATCCACCGAGGAAGTGTGGCCAGATAAGATCGATTGTTGCTGTATAATTTGTTAACTAATTGATGCTCCCTTGAATTCATTTTCGATCCTCGGGAATGCGAAGAAGCGGGTAAGGAACTAATGAAGATGATGACGAACCTTGCCACTTTTTCAGAAACCAACCCTGCCATGGGAAGACAACAACATGCTCATACAGGATCCAAGATCCGCCTTCCTTCAGGTACCCATACAATTCCCCGATCATCTGTTTCGGCTCGTTGACACTGCAAAGGCACTATTCTGCATCAGCGCCAATGGCTTTCCGATCCCACTCGTAACCTCGCATATGCATATCCCGGCAGGAACTATCCTCCTGGACAAGCCTGGATTCAAAATAGTTTACCCAGATCAAAGAAGACTCGAAAACAGAAAGCCCACAAACCTGTATGGTAACAATCGTATCCACCTCCCCTCTCTTCACCCACTTCTCCCCCAAATCCTCCACACCAACCGGCACAATCACATACAGATCCTCCAGTCCTGCCTCCTTAACCCTCTCTCTCAACTTAGCATGTTGATCTACATTCGGTTCAACACCATAGATCTTCGTCACCTTCTCCTTATCAAAACATCTCACCCACTCTCCATAACCAACACCAACTGTCCGTGTCAGCAAGCTCCTCTACCTTCAAATACTCCTTCAAGCAAGCAATTTTAGGTCTAGAACAGTTCAGAGCCTTGCGAAGAGGAGAGTCATGCAATTGATTTAAAGCAAGGAAGAAACAGGAAGATGAAGAACCTACTATCCAAAACCACCCCCCTCGCCTCCTTAATCATCGGACCCACTCTCGGCAGCGCATTCTCCCTCGTCTGCGGTCCAACCTCACCCCAAAACCGCGCAAACCACGCATCTTTGAATCTAGCCGGGGAGGCGAGAGTGGAGAATTGCTGTGTGCGGATCAGGGCGAGGATGGTTAGTGGGAGGTAGGAGGCTGAGAGGGCTATGAAGAGGAAGGGGTCAATGAGGTGCCAGAGTATGTCGAGGGGGGTTAGGGCGGGAGCGGAGGAGGGGGAGGGGGGACTTGGAGACATTGTTGATGGATGAGTGGTGTGAAGGTGGGTGTTGAGATGTGAAGCGAAGCGAAAATGGAGAGAGGGGGGAAGAGGAAGTGCGGGAAGCGATACAGTATTTATACTTGTTAGGACTTGGGCTAGCGCGGCGGGAGGTTTGCCCGAGCTAAACAGGAAGCTAAACATATGGACAACCGTACTCGGCATCTACGGAGAACAATATTTAAGCAAGCCATGAGCTTATCTGGTGCCATCGCAAGAGGGATTTCGATTAAATAAATCACTTAAGAGTCGGAATATGAGCATACATGGTGAAGTGAAGACTTTCGCTTCAAATCGAATCCGAGGATATTCTACCCGGCTTACTATTCACATGCACATTAACAGATCTTACATCCTGCTCTTCGGCATCTTCTTGTCCTCCAAAGCATCAAGGTCTTTCTTTTTATGAAAATGCGGCGCAGCCTCATGTAACCACTCCGGCTTGATCGGCATACAATTTCGCATATACTCCTTGGTGGTCTGCACCAGCTCATAGTACAGCACCATCTTGATCGGAGGGTTCGAATCCATCAACACTGACGAAGGATGGATGTGTACAGTAGTGTTGTTCTTGACCGTTCGGTAGCTGTCACCGCCACGTTGAATACGAGCTGCATTGGGGAAGAAGCCCGCTGTGATGGCTTTCTGGATGGGTACCAGGTCTGCGGCTCCGACGCTGGACATGGAGACCTCGACTCGCTCGCAAAGCTTGGCGATTTGATCTCTTATGTCGCGAGCTCGGGTAAGCGATCTCTGTTGTAGGAAGTTCTCCTTGGCCCAGATAGGACTGAAGTCGTTGTCGACCCATTGGTTCCAGATGTTGAGGAGGGTGAGATGGTCGCCTCCCTCCTTTACGGTGAAGCGAGCTCGTGCGCTGTCGGCATGTAGCTTCTTGTCTTTGGGACGGAAGAATAGTGCGGCGGCTTCACTCAACATGGAGACAATAGATAGCACCTCCTCGACACAGCCGAGCTTGTCCGCTGCGAGAACTGACTTTGCAAGCATGATATCCATAGGGAATTCTGCCATCTTGCGACCAAGGGAAGTCAACTCTCCATTGTGGTTCAGCGCCTGCAAAGCGAAAAGCTGGTTCAGTGCCCCGATCAAGGTCTCTGTGGGAGGTGGGTCCATGAACTCGAATTCCAGCAAGTCATTGATACCGAGGGACTTCAGGAGCAGCACGATGCCATTGAGATTGGTTCTTTGGATCTCAGGAGTCGTGCTCTCTTCCATCTCGTTCATAAAAGCCCATTTGGTGTACAGTCGGAAACACTTCCCAGGACCGACACGCCCAGCACGACCACTTCTCTGGTTTGCTGATGCGCGAGAACATGGTACAGCTACCAATTGAGACATTCCGGTCGCAGGGTTGTAGTTGTTCTCCTTGACAAATCCTGGATCGATGACATAAACGATGCCATCGATTGTAAGACTGGTCTCGGCGATATTAGTAGCCAAAACGACTTTGCGCGCACCATTCGGTGTAGGCTCGAAAATCTTGCTCTGTAATTCCGACGGCAGATTTGCATAGATAGGACACACGATGAGCTCAGCTGCCCTGTTTCCCAGTTTCCTGGAAATCTCTGTGATATTCTGTTCAGCCGCCTCAATCTCATCCTGACCTGTCAAGAATACCAAGATATCGCCCTTGCCCTGCGAGGTATGGATTTGGAAAACGGTCGTGATAGCTGCAGCCAAGTAATTGGCTTCAGGCTGTGGTGTGTAATGAATATCGACTGGATATCTTCGACCAGGAATGTTGAAAATGGGCGCATCGTCAAAGAACTCGCTAAACCTTGTCGCGTTCATGGTCGCGGAAGAGATGAGAATCTTCATCTCCGGTCTGGCTCTTGAGAGATCCTTGATGAGAGTAAGGAGGATATCGGTGTGGACAGTTCTTTCGTGAGCCTCGTCAATCATGAGAGCAGAGTAGGCGCCAAGATCAGGTTCCGTCATGAACTCTCTCAACAGCATACCATCTGTCATGTACTTCAAGATGGTCTTGTCGCTCGTAGAATCTTCGAATCTGATCGAGTATCCAACTTCATTTCCTACCTTCACTCCCATCTCATCTGCAACACGTGCCGCAACACTCATAGCCGCCACTCGACGAGGCTGCGTACATCCTACTTTCAGGCCATCTTTCGTGTATCCCGCTTCGTGTAAGTATTGCGGCAGTTGGGTAGTCTTTCCACTTCCAGTCTCTCCAACAATAACCAAAATCTGATGCTCTTCCAGAGCTGCCAAAAACTGTTCTCGATATGCGTATATTGGCAAGCTTTTTCGGGTCTCTTCCATAGAGAGTGCCTTCGTTTCAGCGGCTTTCAACTGCTCAGAGAGAAATCTTTCTTCTTTGCTTAGTCCCTTGCCTTCTCCAGGCAGTGCCGCGTCTTGTATCCACTTAATACCCTGCTCGGCGTCCAGAACATAGTCATACTCATTATCGTCGTTGCGCTCTCGGCTCTGAATCTGTGCCTTGGCTTTCGAAGCTTGCTCTCTTTCCCATTCATCATGTTCGGTGACCATCTTCTCTTGGCCATACTCGTCTCTGTCAACATATCTCTTGTACATCGCCTCCTCTTTCTTCTTTTTGTCAATCTTCCCCTTCTCCGTGATATAATCATCCGGCATCGCATATCCATCGAGATGGTCATCAATACGGAGCCGCTCCTCTGCAATCCGCAACACTTCTCTGTTCTTAGCGAACTCTGCCTTTTCCCTCTCCGTCAACCTCGCGCCACTTCTCAATTCCTCCGTTTCCTCTGCGACTTGCTTCCGCAAAAGCGCCAGTCGTTCCGTCTCGCGCTTCTTCAGGTAGTCTTGTCGCGACCTCTCTCGCAAATCTGGCATAGCAGCACTTCTCGCAGCAGCATCTTCTGCCAAAGCTCTTCGCTGAGCCAGAATGGTCCCTTCTTTCGTAGACGACCGATCCTCCACGATCTTCTTCGTTTTATCCGCATCTTTGGCATGTAATCTCTGCACAAAAGCATCCTTTTCTGCCTGGTCCCTCCGCCTTTCCCTCTCCTCATCGTCCAGCCCATCATCTTCGTTCTCGTCCTCGTGTGAGGTTTTCACTCGTTTCGAAGCTGACTCCTGGAACTCAGGCTCGGGTTCTGAGATGTACTCTTCATCGCCCCACCGATCCTCAAATTCCGCCTCGTTGACATCTCTTTTGCGAATGGTTTTCGAGCGGTGGTTGTCCTCACGCCGAGGCGATCGCTCTCTTTCTCGACGGGGTGATCGTTCCCTTTCGCGGCTTCGTTCCCTATGCTTCTCCTTTCTAGAAGATTTATCGCCATGCCGTCGCTTCTCCTTCTTTCTCTCTACAACCTTCGTAGGTCCCAAATCATCATCTTCCATAGGAAGAAGAGCGTATTTTTTGCCGCTCATGATTGTTGCTGGGCCGAAAGAAGCTGGGTGTCAAACCCTGGTGAATTATTAGCAGCGGCTCTTCTATCGCAGAGGTGGTGAGCCACGGACTTGGTAGAGAAAAGAAAGAATGTATGAATGTCGCAAAGAAAACAATTGAAATGCAGGCGAGGTTACAGTTCTGCCTCCTCCCAAGGCTAAGCTAAGCTTTCGTTGCTGCCCAGGAATAAAGTTATTCCGCGATCCCCAGCCGCCAAACCCCTGCCGACCTGTCAATCCATCCCCTGGAGAGACCAGCGTGTCAGTATCGGTATCTGCCCGCCAAATAAATCTGTCCCAAACCACCAAGTGCATCTTTTTCTGAACCATTGTTGAAACCCCTCCACATTCACTTCAGATATTCCTAGGTCCCGGAGTCCACACATTCTTTCTGATGCTTGAATCTGTTTCTTCAATTGCAATTTCTTGAAGCTCTAAGCTTTCTTAGGTGCAGGCGCAAGGAGGCGCAACAATGTGGTTCCCTTCGACTTCCCTATTGCTGCTATGCATATTCTGTATAATCCAGGTAGCAGTTTGCGCGGAGGACTTTTACAAGGTAAAATTGTCTATTGAAGATTTCAATCTGAGTCTCTAGAGCATTGTGCTAATTATTTGTAGCTTCTCGGGATAGACAAGCAAGCCTCAGATAAAGATATCAAGCGTGCATACAGAGTGCTGAGCAAGAAATACCACCCTGATAAGAATCCGTACGGCTTCCCCCATACCGACCTTTTGCGACAAAGTAATTGCACAACCCGCTAATCACGCCAACAGTGGAAACGAGAGCGCGAAGCAGAAATTTGTAGAAGTCGCGGAAGCCTACGAAGCCCTGTCCGACCCCGAATCCCGCAAGATCTATGACCAATACGGACACGAAGGCTTAAAACAACGGCAACAAGGCCAGGGAGGCGGACACCATGATCCATTTGACATGTTCTCGAGGTTCTTCGGTGGTGGTGGACACTTTGGGCATCAGCAAGGTCAGAGGCGAGGACCAGACATGGAAGTACGAGTCGGCGTTCCTCTGAAGGACTTTTACAATGGGCATACCACCGAGTTCCAATTGGAGAAGCAGCAGATCTGCGACGAGTGCGACGGGACTGGAAGTGAAGATGGCCAGGTCGATACTTGTAACGTGTGTCATGGCCATGGTGTGCAGATCAAGAAGCACATGCTTGCGCCGGGAATTTTCCAGCAAGTACAAGTTTCTTGCGACGCTTGTGGCGGACAGGGCAAGACGATCAAGCATAAATGCCCTGTGTGCAGCGGCAACAGAGTTGTACGGAAAGTCGTTACACACCCGTTGGTAGTGGACAAGGGAGCGCCCAAGGGTCACCGAATCAACTATGAGAATGAGGCAGATGAGAGCCCGGATTACGTGGCAGGTGATTTGCGCGTGACGCTCGTCGAGAAGGAGGCGAATCTGGACGAGGACAACGAGTTGCGAGTTGATGGCACATTTTTCAGACGCAAGGGCGATGATTTGTATTGGAAAGAAGTCCTCTCACTTAGAGAGGCCTGGATGGGACACTGGACACGCAACCTCACTCATCTCGATGGACACATCGTAGCTCTCTCCCGGAAACGCGGGGAGCCCATCCAGCCTGGCCAGATCGAGCGCGTGAAAGGCGAAGGCATGCCGAAATGGCATGAGGACGGCGACAGCGTGTACCACACTACAGAATTCGGCGATCTGATCGTCGAATACCAAGTCATATTACCAGATCAGATGGAAAAGGGTATGGAGAAGGACTTCTGGGCATTGTGGGAAAAGTGGAGGAAGAAGAATGGAGTGGATTTGCAGGCTGATAGTGAGAGGCCGCATGGTCCTGTGTCCCAGAACGGGAAGGATGAATTGTGATATATGTACCATAGAGTAGATGGCATTTTCCTACCTGAATCTAGAGCGTTTCTTGGCATACATCGTACAAACGACCGGGTCATCAGGTTCAGGAATCCCGGCGCTTCTTGGAGCATGCGTGATCAGAGCACTAAGTTTTACCAGAAATTGGACTTCCAAACTTTTGCAGAAACCCCGATCCGGAGGGAACACAAATTTGCGGGAAACTGAGTAACGTCACAACTCCATCCAAGTGAGACTCGAGGACCAAAACATGAGAAGGGTATTGTCTTTGAGAACGAGTTGACTGAGATGATTGTAACGTTGTTCGATATTCCCGGCGATACCTATGTACTCAGTAATGACGAGGACATTTGAATGCTTTGACTTTTAGTCGGCTGTCCCGATGGCGCAACTCGGTAGCGATGTTTTGCTACGAAGCAAGAGAAAAAGAAGGACATCAACATTAAGCAATTTGCTCATTAAACAGTGGTGTTATATTTGCAAAGCTAATCTCCAAACGAGCATAAGAGACGCATCCATGACAATTAAGCGCTCATCCAAACTCGGCGGGTATCTCAACTCAAACTCAAACTCCTTTCCGAGACCATTACTCATCCCAAAGTCCCAACTCTCTCTGACAACATTCAGAAATCTCTGGAAATGTCCCTAGGTTTCAATATCCAGGATGATATCGCGAGAGGCTTTCCATCTAGTAACGACGATACCACTTACGTCTCCCATGGCTACTATGCGCGGCATCAACCCTCGCCGTCCTTCTCCCCTTCCTACTAACCCACCAGCCCAGAATCGCACTAGCCAAAAAGAAGATACTGGCTAAGAACAAGAACGCAATGGTCGCCTTAAACTTATCACAAGCGCCACCATTCGTGATCCCTCGCCAATTCCACACACTCCCACACTGCTTATCATAATGGGCCAGCAGCCCAAACGCGACCATAGTGCCGACGAAGAGGAAGAGGTCGATGGGCCAGTGGAGGAAGGAGGAGGCGAAGGGGAGCAGGAAGAGGAGGGAGAAGAGGATGCCGAGAGCGGCGATTACTTCGACGTAGATGAAGCGCTTGCGGGAGTTGGCGGAGGAGTGGCGGGTTTGGTGCAGGTATTCGCCGTTGAGGCCGGCGACGACGGATGTGAAGGCCAGCTGGGATGGTATTAGTTTACTGAAGGTTGGGAGCGTAAAGCATGGAGAGGCTTACCTCGCCGATGCGAAGGCATAGGGAGAAGACGTCTGTCAAGACCATTGTTGCGAGTTAAGCGAGGTGGTGCTTGGGAATATTTTTGGTATGGGAAGATGGTTATATGACTTGCTCTTCAACCAAAAGAGAGAACGGGAGGGGATGAGCATGGTATTTGTAGGAAAACACACGTCAAGGAATTAAGTGGTCCATAGCTGGCCAGCACTCACAAGGCTAGGAGCCAAACATACGATGATGCAACATTTCCCTTCCGTCTCTTTGTGTGACGCAGCCTTAGCTGAAAGATCGTTTCCACACCGTGAAAACAGGACGACGCCCAGCTCCTATCCAAGGCTTTGAGATTGGCTCACAGTCCTCCTATACCTGCTTGCGAAATATTTCCATGCCTTGCCTGACTCAAAGCCACGAGGCCTTTTCACACACGGCCCCAGACAAATAGAAATCTGGGGAAGGTTACAGTACCACACCACAAAGCGCCCCGAGCACCCAGTGAAATCATTTGCAGACCTCCAAACTGGTCGGCAGGAGCCTCCTTCCTTGATTCTGTGGCGCGCGCTCTCCTTTGACTGTGGCGTCTCCCATATCTGAAACACAAATCCTTGTCCCAGACATCCTATCAAAGAACAACAAAGGCGCTACCTTTCGTCATCGGAATCTTGCTTGCAGGCGAAATGGGAAGGAGTGACAACGCAACACAACAAAGCGAAGACAAGCAAACACAAGCAAGCAAGCCGAAGAGAGATTTGATGTGATGTGACGATGATGTGGAAATCACCTGTGCAGGAGTGTTGCGAAAAGTATGCCGGGAAGAGAGATGACTGGGTGTCGTGAGTTAAGGTTGGACAATCAGAATCGTGAGGAAGGAGCACCTGATGTCTGGCCGTCCACTTGGATGTCAAGGCATGACTTGGCGAGAAAGGCTGAGATCTGCCTGCAGTGTGGATCGAGGATAATTCTTCAGGACAGGCGATGGATGCTTGGTGTAAGACAGCTCACCATTTTTTATGGGATAGGATTTGCGGAAGGTAGAGCATGGGTTTGGTTGGAAGATTAAGGGAGCGTTTAGAAAAGTTGGAATGCTGTTGGAAGAAACTCGGCTGCCAAGTTTAGCGGTGGCTTGACCGCTGTCGTGGCTGACGACGTGTGGCTGATCGCCCAGGTTTGAGATGGGAGAGGGAAGTCTGGATTGAAGTCTCCCCTCTTTTCAAGTATTGGAGATCGAGATCTTATCTGCTTTGAGCGGCTATTGATGGATGGTCCTGTGGCGCGTGACTTGGCTTTATTAGAGTTCTGACGTCGGAAGAGTAGTCGGCATGAAGTCTGCCAGCAGTGTCAGGAGACCAGAACCAGGATTCTAGGAGCACAAGGCGCCTGGACAGCCTCGAACGTTGATGCCGGGTATCTGTCAGGAATACTGGCTGGCTGAAAAGGCAAGCTTGGGACACTGCCACAATGCGGGCAAATTTCAGTCTTTCCATATCTTTTAATGACATCGTGACCTTGGAATGAGTACAAATTCGAACACCAGGAAAGGGTACTTGTTGGCAAGAGATATTACAATACTCCTTTACCATCAAAGAGTCTAAGTCTTTAGCTCCCTTGCCTAACGGTATTTGCATACTTAGGCCACCGGCACCTGAATTGTAGCGGTATGCATGCCCAATATGCCGCCATTGGTCCAGAGACTGACGCAATTCTTGCTCCTCGAGGCTGTGATCGCCAACCAATCATAGGCACTCAAAGGTCTCTCTTTCTGGCGAGAAGGATGCGCATCCAAGTATACAGCAGTGGGCTGATCCGAATATCTCTATGCTGTCTTTGGCAGTTGAGGGTCCCAGATCCCTCACGTACACCCTTTACACCTTTCCTGGCGAGCTTTGGACTTTAGAAGCAGCCCGTTCGAGAGCCTTCTCGCGGTGATATGGAGGTGCGATATGATACACAATTGTTTGCGCCATGGTTCCGGTGATGGGCCCAACCCACCATACCCATTGATCTGAATACACATCAGTATGCGTCTGAATACAGTGAAGACTTTGGTGCAGCCGGGGCTACATACGTTGAAAGTCTTTCCTCGCAACAGCAAAAGCGAAACAACGAGCAGGATTCATGTTCGCTCCAGGAAATCCTTCTGCAATGCCGATAGTTGAGAAAGCAGTCAAACCAAGCACGCAGCCAACGAGGAGGGGACCCATCTTTGGGCCGAACATTTGACCACATCTTGGATCGAGACCGACTCCGAAAGCAAGAAATCTGTGCCATGCTGTCAGTCCAATGTCCCCTTGTATCCGGAGTCCTTACAGCATGATGAATGTTGTCATCGACTCGATCAGGTAGGCTTGGCCAACTTCAAGCACTTTTGTATCGAGCAGACATCCACCTCCTTGGTACCTATTTCGAGGTCAAAAGCAGAATTACGGTGGATCTGAAAAGACTTACGCTGTTGCGAGTTTGCCGCCCAAGCTTCCTCTGATAAGAGCGCCGGCTGTTGCTGCTCCAAATGTCTGGGCGATCAGATAGAGGACGCCTCGAGAGAAACCAGTAAGTCCCGCAGTCATGGTTGCGAAAGTGATAACAGGATTTACATGTCCACCAGAAGATGGAGCCATGGCGAAAATGAAGAGACTGATTAAGAATACATTTGTAACACCAACATATGCCGCAGGCTGAGTTGTGTGGAAATTACCGATCACTGTATCGATCATTCCAGAAAGGTAACAAAGCGCAGTTTCGCCAACGAACTCGATGAACTGGTTGCAAGAGCAAAGTTGTCAGCGTCATCAGCAACATTGCTTGCGATCAACGCTAGGGCTTCTACTCACGGCTGACTTCCATATATTAATATCGTCCCAGCCGTCGGTCAAGTACTGGAACACAGTTCTCTCCCATCTTGTCGACTTGACGTATCTTCTGCTGTCACGCCTGAGATCTGGTGCAAACGAACCAGGAAATTGTGTTGCTTGAGTTGGGATGAGCCTGCCCCGGGAGTCTGATATGAGATCCTCCATCGTGGACATACCAGTATCTGACCCTTGGTGATACATGGAGGATAGAACATGTATACGAATGAACAGAACGAAAGAACTGTAAAGCAATTTGAAATGCTTTCTCATGCTCAAATGGCTCGAGGTCAGCAGAACCTTGCCATGCTAACGATGCACAATCGTGAATAAGCAGAGTCAAAGCTGAGCAAACGTAATGCTCGATGGACAGGTTCATTGACCAAATATGGGCATCCCCATATTATATAGAGATTTATGAGGCTCTCCATCTTCCCCCGATTCTCCGTAGGCTATCGGATATGGCTTTTGTGCGAGGCGTTGATTTGTTCATGTTGAAGAATGGAATCTTGGCGCACCCGAATCCCGAGCTATCGAATGACTAAGCAGATGCGCAGGACCACCAATCAAATAGGACCATTTGAAATGCATCAATCATCGCGAACTTCATATCTGAATAACCTCACAACCATCACAACAGCCATTGCGCCCCCTCACAGCGACAATGGCATCAAAACTCGCCCCCTTCATATTCCGTACCGTCGCCCGGCCTGCCCGCATAGCTTCACGAACGCAATGCCGCTCATTCACGGCCACCCCGAGAGTTGCGAGTGATGCCCTTCACGTCGTACGTCTCCTTGAAGCTCCCTCCCTAGCTCGCAGATACTAATATAATTCTTAACAGCACCGAGATACCCCAGTGAACAATGCCAGCATCCCTTTCAAGTTTACAGAACAGAACAACAAGCTCGTCGATGAGATCCTTAAGAGATACCCTCCCCAATACAAGAAGGCGGCTGTTATGCCCCTTCTCGATCTCGGACAAAGACAACATGGGTTCTGCAGCTTGAGTGTCATGAATGAGGTTGCACGTCTACTGGAGATGCCGCCAATGCGAGTTTACGAGGTTGCTACCTTCTATACTATGTACAACCGGGATCCCGTGGGCAAATGGCACATCCAGGCATGCACAACGGTAAGCAGTGCCAGGAGTTCTGTTGTCGGTTCCGATGGCTAACTATGGATTTATAGACACCTTGTCAACTTGGTGGCTGTGGCAGTGATGTAATTGTCAAGACGATTTCCGAGCACCTTGGTATCAAGGCAGGACAAACCACAAAGGACGGTCTTTTCACCTTCGTCGAAGTCGAATGCCTCGGCGCCTGCGTCAACGCACCAATGGTCCAAATCAACGACGATTTCTACGAAGACCTGACTCCCGAAAGCACAGTCGCTCTTCTGACGGCTCTACAAGATAGTGCGAAGTCGGTGGAGACAACGCCATCTAGCCCAGATGTTGAGGCCGGCAAGGGCGCATTGACTGGCGAGGACAAGAACGTCAAGAGCGGAGCAGATGTTGGAAAGGACTCTGGGAGAATATACAACAAGGATGGTGTCAAGATCCCAGCACCTGGCCCAATGAGTGGAAGGAAGACTTGCGAGAATTTGGCGGGGTTGACGAATCTGACGAGCGAGCCGTGGTCAACGGAAGTCTTCCGCAAGGACTTGTAGACGAGCGTTGATAATCGAAAATGTACATATTCCATTGTATTTGTGCTCATCCTGGATATTTCACACTTGACCTTCGTACGAGTATGGAACTCAGGGTGTGCAAGGCCTCGTAGTCTCGTTGTGATTGCAATGCGAAACAGAAGCAATTTTGACATGGCAAACAGATTACCAAGCAAGGTCTCGACAGCCTGTTCATTACCCATCTTGATTTGCTCGTTCGTTCTTAGTAGGTACCCATCGATTTGAATGTGTGAGCAGAAATACTTCCGAAGCGCGTCCTCACGGTACCCCTTCCTTTGACTAGCAGATCATCACTTATGTTCTTCTAATAGGTTGTCTTGCCGAACCGAGATGCAGGTACGACCTCCACTCTCGACCACATGTCCTTCCTCAACCTTCAACACTTCTATTCTTTCGAAACTTCCTTCAAAGATGCAATATCATAATATACCACAACCTATAACCCAACCAAATTCTCGGAGCTACTAAAACAAATCAATTGCTCACCGTTGTACTCGACCATGGCAGACCAAGATTGGAACATAGGCAACAAGAGCGGTCTCGTCGATGTCGGTACAGCTCGTCTCTTTGTTCAAGTTTGCGGGCCCGATCGTAAGCCAGACGAACCCCTTGTTGTCATCATACAAGGCATGGGCAGTTGTGCGTCATCCTGGGCAGCAGTCACTCGTCTTCTCCAACCGTACATACGCGTTCTCATCTACGACAGAGCGGGACTCGGCAAAAGCGAGACTTCACGCCTGCGTCCAAACATGAGCAATATCGTCCGGGAGCTGGAACAACTTTTGGCAGTGACCCGTATCGGACCTCCTTATCTCATCGTCGCACACTCTTGGGGTGGGGTCTTGGCTCGACAGTTCATTGCACAGTCGGCACTCAATCATATTTCTGGTCTGGTCCTCGTGGATGCTAATCATGAACGCACTCTGCAAGTCCTGGATTGGCGAGTGTTCATGGACTGGATCAAGGTTGGCGGCGTGAATTTTGGTCTGGCGCTCAAGACTGAAGAGCGGCATCAACTGCCTTCTAAGGAATGGAGTGCGTATCAGCAAGATGCCGCCAGACCGGAACACATTGAACAATCGAAGAGGGAGTATGCCGAATATGCGCTCAGCTTTCAGTTGTTGGCATCGAATGACATTCTTCATCGAGCCGAACCTCTCTTAGGTGCCAGCCCTATTGGAATACTCGTGGGTACCAATGGAAGAGATCTGAACATGCTTTTCAGCGCAGCCATTTCTCAGGGTCATGGAACTCCGGACGAGGTAGCATATTTTCGGAAGTGGGTTGCGGAGTTTGGCGATATTGATTTCAAACTCCAGAGTGAGTCTACGGAACTTTCAACCAATTTCACGGTCATTCAAGGCCCGGAGAACAGTGGTCACGACGTGCATGTGACAGAGCCAGCAGCCGTTGCCGAACTCGTCAAGAGCATCATGAAGAGTACCGAAAGTCGTGACAAACGTAGTGATGGTGCTGTTGAAGGCTGTTCTTGAAAAAGGAGCCGGCAGAGATTTGACGAGAGACGACCTTGGGAAATCGATGATAGGTACCTCCCGCATGGCAAAAGTATAACAATAGATGGTCTCACTTCAATTGTGGAAATCAATCATGACGGTTGAGATACAGCTCATCGTCAAACGAACCTAATCAACTTCTCCATTTCATGATTGGGAACCAAAACGCCACACTGAAATTGACCTCTCAATGCGTTACAACTTATGAAGAGAATTGCCACAGCCTCAACCTTTGGAGCGGCGTTGGTCCTGTCCCAGCTATCATCTCAGAATTCCTGTTGATACTCGAAGGCTCTGTTATCGCCACTGAAAGGTTCGATCTCGCAAGATTGGGGCACAGAAGATGAGGCACAGTCGTTTCCCAAGCATTGATTGGCAAACTAAAAGCTGACGAGCAACCACCTTAGCGCTGGGCGGTGAGCCTCGGCTTCAGCCTCTAGATCTTATTGTTTGTAAGGCGAACAGAATATTGAACAGAAAACGGGTAGCTGCGCTGGTAGGAGTGGTATCATCAAACATGGACCCGAAGCGCGTGTACAGTAACTCCATGCTCAACGTGTGGCCGATTGATGATCTCTGTCCTCGACGTGCACACACAAAATCACGCAGGGGCTGCAAGACATGCAAGACACGCAAAGTCAAAGTAAAGACCAGTTCCCATCCAACTATCTTTCAAGAATACCATCGGCAGGACTGACTGCATGTTTGTAGTGTGATGGTTTGTTGGCCTCTCGTTCGAGTTCTGGCATTGGGCGTGACTTGGTCAGTGAGAAAAATGCTGATCCGAGCTGACTGGACTCCAGAACAACAACCAATCTGCGGCGGATGTGTCCGTAGGTTTCCTCTCCGAACGAGTTGCGACTATGATATCTTCATTGAGACTTCTATTGAAGCTCTAGACATATCACAAGCACAAGGAGTCCGAATAAGGGGAGAATCGAAATTACCGCCACAAATCGACCTTCAACCTAGCAGGACTGCGTCTTCGGACAAATCAAGGATACTTGAATTAAAGCTCATGCATCACTATACAACACTTACCTGCAGGCAGTTGCCTGAAAGTAATACGTCTGCAGGCAAATATATGTGGTCGATGGACATACCCCGCCTTGCATTTCAATCCGATCTCGTTCTTAGTGCGCTTCTCGGCATCTCAGCTCTTCATTATGCAGCTCTCACGCCCACTGACATGGGAATCTCCCGCGTTGCAGATCTCTACTTAGATAAAGCTGTAACAAATCATCGAGTGGCCTTGAGTTGTGCCAACCAGAATTCTGCCGAGTCTTTACTGGCGACTGCCATTCTGATATGCCATCACGCATGGTTGTCGGCCCACACATGTGTCCCGATTCAACAGTACGAGATACCTTTGCAGACGTACCATATGGCTCGTGGTATTCAAACTTTGTTTAATCAGATGTGGCCATGGCTGGCAGGCTCTGCGTATTTATGGTATGTCGAGCGCTTGCCGCTGGAAGATATTGAGCACACGGCTTCTAGTGGCGACTTTTGGACCAGTGGCCAAGAAGATTTGAATGTTCTATCGAGGACCTTTGAGCTTCCTGCAATTCCAAGAAGAGACAGGTCCGTTTACGAAGCTACGGTCACAGAATTGAAGTCTCTATACCGCGCCATCGACGCGTGTTCTTCTCAGCCAGGAATTCAGAGACGAGTCGCTACTATGCCGCTCAAGCTTCCCAAACGATTTCTCGATTTAGTCGAGATGCAAGATCCTCGCGCTTTGGTATTGTTAGCCAGAAACTTTGCGTTACTGAACATGATTCCTCGTGTATGGTGGTTGCACGGAGCCAGTTCTTCGCAGTCTGTTGCTGAAACTGCAATCAATGGCATCGCAGCAATGCTTCCAGACGAGTGGAAATGGGCCATGGACTGGCCCTTCAGAATTTTCTTGGGGATTTCTGGACAAGAGTGATACAAAATCTAGTGGAATGTCCCATTGGTCGTGGCCACTGGCTATCAATTCAAGGAGGTTCAATTTTCTATGATTCCGGCACCTCATCCTCGCCTCACTGCTTCGATCAAACCCTCTGTCTCCAAATCTATCTTCCAGAACTTTACGATCTCCAGTTCTACGCTACTCAACAGCTCTGTCCACTGGGTCTCGGTTCTTTCCATTCCTGAAAGGAGGGCCAGCATATTGATGTCCAGTAGTGCGGGGTACAAGGGCGTGCCAACGTCTGGCAGAATCCACTCAAAGATCAACAATTTCGAGTATCCAGGTTTCATTGCGGTCACAATGTGTTGGAGAATTTTTCGACAAACAGCATCGGAGTAGTCGTGCAGGATTGAGCGAAGATAGTATGCTCTTGCGCCTGGCGAAACAATAATCAGCAGAAGCAGGAAAGGTGGAGTTGGAGAATGACAAACCTTCGACCGATTGCGGAGTGAAGAAGTCATGTTTTGTTCTCATGATATCGACATGCAGCTCCTTGATATCATCAATGACGGGTGGCAAATCCTGGAGTATCAAGGAACCTTTCGCATCCGGAAATCGGTTCCGGAAAGCCTCAAGATCATGGCCTCGACCACCACCAACATCCACAAGCAGCGTAGCATTCTCAGTGGTCTCGCCAAAGCCATTCAAGAGAATGATATCGACGTCAGCGAAGTTGAACCACTCAATTCGGTTCATCCTCTGTCCCATCATCAAATCGTTGAAGTTCGACATCTGCTGTGGATGTTCCATCAGCCAAGGAAACATCTGCAATTCGGTATTGAAGGCACTCTGGAAGTTTCCCATAGGTCCTTCTGGGTTCTTAAATGATGTTCTGGCGAGGAATTCCGGCATATGAATCACCGACGTTGCTGCTTGATCGAACATGAACCTAAATCCTCCTCCGACTGAAGGGACTGTGAGGATCTTGGTGATGGCTGTCGCGGCGTACTTCTCGCATCCGATTTCCTCGACAATTTTCATCGTTGATAGAGGTCGAAGTATTCGGACTATTTACCACGTTAGGCACAGAACTCAAGCCGTGGCGAGGATAAACCATACCGATCAATTGCTTGTCGCATTTGGTCAAGCTCGCCAGGTCAGTGGCCGTCTTGGAACCCGAGACGATAGGCTCAATCAGACCCATTGCCATAGCTGCTCTCAAGGAAGCACTTTGATGGGGCTGCAAGGTATCATGTCAGCTTTCGATGAGAGTTGTCAGAGAGCCAGAGGGGCTTAGTCACCTCCATCATCATTCTCCAGATCGTTTCAAGTGGGGACTCCACAGCAGCTACATACTGTCGAAGTATTGCTAGCAGCTTCTTACGAGGTTCTTCATCTTGTGATACTTCGCTTGACAGTCTGCTTAGGATGGTCTCGAGACCAGCAATCTCATTGAGTTTGGACATTGTTGATTGAAGTTGGCGAAGATTATGATGGATGATTCTGGTGGAGGTCGAGATCATAGCTGAGAAGAGAAGGGGTCAAGAGCATCTCTGGGAATACTAGTTACATATATGTACATCATTTCTGCGAGCTTCTCAAGAGCCAATCCTGCGAACGAGGTTCAGAGAGCATCAAGTGCCTTTGTCAGTCTGGCATATCTCCGAACGTCAAGCACAATTCCCAATCCTAAATCCTACGTTCTATATCCCAAGAGTCTATTTAGAAGCATTTTACGGTTTCTTACTCCTGATTGGACATAATTCATGACCGTGGAGAAAACGCGGCCTAGCTTCGCTCGGGTTCGTGTGATTTTCTTGAACGGGCAGTGACAACGACTTTCTCGTTCTCATACTATCGCAAGCTCCTGGAACTGGAACAAGTACAACAGCAAAAGTATTCACATCTACATCTAAGCTGTTAATTTGCGTCTATCTACCATTGACCGATCGCATGAAGATTGATGCCAAGATCCGCCACCCGCCTTCGCTTGAGCCCTGAGCTCTCGGGTTCGTCTGATCTTCCTCTTCTGGTCACTGAATGTTTTCAGCTGGTGATTATTAATGCTTAACTTCTGTAGGAGATCACACTAGTATCTTTACATGATCTCCATTGACCGAATCACTGGAGCTGATTGTTGGAGGTGGGAAAAAGTGGAGACATGCAGCTCTGCTCGGGTTCGTGATTATTTCTGAATTAAGACTAGCTCAAAATATTGAATGAGAACACCATCTGAAGCCAACGAGCTGTAAGGAGCTAAGAGAGTTTCTTGCGCCAATAAAACGAGCTCATCGGACGCCTCAGAGTCCTTCATTTTTAGGTCTCTCCATATCCCTTGCGATCTCTCTGCTTCTCTCCGCCAATCGAGATGCAAGTGTCGTCTTCATCACCATGAACAAACTGTCCAGCTCCCTATGTTCCCTCATCGACCTAAGAACAAGAACGACCGAGTATCGACTCGCGTTCAGCGACATAACCTGGTACTCTCCATCCGCAATGTGCTTCCCAAGACTGGCCAATACTTCGTCCAGGGTTGAGATGATTTCTGTTCGAAGGCCGCGGAAAGGGGTTGGTGATAATTCGAGAGGAAAAAGGGTGATGTTATGAACGAAAAAATCGATTGCTGGAGGTCCGATAGTGCAGCCTTGGGAACTCATGGGCTCTGTATTGCCAGTATGTGGATTGACGGTGATGTTTCCAGGCTGTACGGGACGGTTGTGTTGCACGTCCCAGAAAATCGTGTGACGATCAAGGACTTGATCCGTGTTAGAGACAGCGGAGGGAGGTCAATTTGCAACTCACTTGTGTTTTCTGATTCTTGAGCAACTGGAGAAGTCATTCTAATGGCATAACTTAGAAAATCCTGATTCTAGCTGCAAATTATTAGCTACTTAAGTTATAGGCAATCGTGTTCGGATGAGCAGCGACCCCAACACAATAGGGTAGGAGATACTTCGGAAGATTTGTGCACTTCCTTGCCCTCTCAGATCAGCTACGCAGTCTGATATTTTAGTGGGGATCTCAATATCGAGAGGACCACTGATAAAGTCTAGGAAGTGGGAAAGCCAACAAACGGTCCGTTACGCCGGACAACATTGGCTGAGGACTTCCGGAAAACAAGGTACATGCGTTGGAGTAGCTCTCATTTATTTGAAGATGGCGTAGCTAGATGCAACAACTGATATGGATAAAGTATCAAATGTTGGTAGTTAAGGGGCCCAACTGGACTTCGAAGCTCGCAAAACACCGTCGCGTGGGTAATGATGCAGTTGGAATTGAAAATAGGAAGCGATCTACCAGTTGAAGTACCGAAAACTAGTATGTTGATTATTTCAGATTGAAACGTTGCTTTGGAGACTAACATGTAACATCAGCTTTAATGAAAGATGGAATCTGGAAGTTTTTAAACTAGTCACGTCACCTGCTGTCTGAGCGTAATCCTCGGTCGGCAGTCATAGCAAGCAGTTGTTGTACAAGCTCCGTGATGTATAAAAAGGTTAGATAATTCTCCTAGAGCTCATCATGCACAGAATCTTGAGAGCCTGAATAGTATCCCAAAGGTAGCAAGCATCTTGGGCTCTGCTGATGATCAGAATCACGTTGACGACCTTAAGACAAGAATCGTGGCGACGCGGTAGCCATCTCGCCTGATCGTTAACCTCGAATACACATCTTCGCAAATACCTAGCCTCCTCTTCCAACCATGAAACTTTGGGTAAGCTAGTTCGCTCTCAGCGTATTCTGTGCAATGTCACGATATGTGCTTTTGCTGAGATGCACAGATCTTGCTGCCCTTGCTGTGCCTAGGAGGAGCACTAGCAGCCCCTATCAGCTTTAATAAAGGCCTCGATGCTTTAAATCAAGTCCGCAGCCCTGCGCAGTACTACTATCTTGATTGTGAAGACCAAGTTGGATACGATTCTTGTAACGCCACCTCGACAAATGGAGGAGTAACCTGCAACTACGATGGTTCATTTTTGAGTCATGGAGTCGTCCCGTTTGAGTGTCGCCGGCAATGCAGATGCGCTCCAGTTCCCTGCTCATCCTACTGTGGCGAAACTGAGAGACTGAAGCGAAAAGTGGTTAAGTGGATAGCACCAGCTTTTGAAAAGGTTGTGGAGAATGTTAACCCAATAACCAAGCCAGTCTTGTTGGAGCATAGCTCTGGGGAGCCATAATAATCACTGTCATTTTCGTATTGGAGGGCTGTTTCATTTTGTACACGCCACTGGTTAATAGTTTCGGGCATTCAACATGCATTGGAGGCTAGTAATCAGCAACGTGATTCCGATGCTTCCATCTTACACACCCAACCCAGCTTCCTTCTTGTCGATCATAGCAACATGATCCGTGACCAGCGTCCTGAAATCACTACTTCCATAGTAAATGGTATACTTGTCATCGTGCGTCCGTCCAGTGCTTAGAGTATCTCCATACTGCCAGTACATATCGGCAGCGATGCCAGGAGTGGAGAGCGCAGTCGTCTGCCATGGAACCAGAGTCGCTGGCTTGTTGGTCTCCATGCCATATTCCTCGAAGATGCATGGTTTGCCGACTTTGACGCAGATGCTGCCATGTTCTTTGATCCACGTGTTGCCGAATGCTAGAGCATTTGATTGACCCCCTTCATTTTGTAAGTCCCATATATTTTATTTGAGGCAAATGAAGTTATGGATGCTTACATTGTGTGGGATAGAGATGAAAGGTCCCGAAGCTGATGTTCTGGACATTGTCAATGGTTACACAGAATTCTCAACATCTTTGTAACTTACTGCGATCCTCAAATTTACCTCGAAATCCACTCCTTCAGCAGTCGTAAAGGGATAGCTTCCATCTCCACCACCCTTCAACCAGCCTTCGTCGCCCATGGTAATCATGTGATTGGGGTCAAGGCTCTTGATATACGCACTCGTCTTGGTGACCCAGTCTGTCACGATTGATGTCGGGCATCCATTACATCTGGCCTCGTTGGCTAGCTCCCAAGCGAAGATAGCCGGGCTTGTAATATATCGACTCACGACAGCTTTGATGTAAGCTTGATACTGTGCTTGGACCTTGGCATCAGTGTACCATGTGGTCTTGGTTGTTTTGAAGTAGGTGTTGTAAACTGGCATACCGCCGTAATCCCCCCAATTGTTAACGAAGTTGATAATAAGCTTGATCCCGTGCATTTCAGCGCTTTTGACCACGTAGTCGAGCCTTTGGAGGCCGTTCGCACCTGTATTAATCACGGGCTGCTGGCCTGAAATGAAGCTTTGGAACCACACCCCGCTTGAAGTTTGTGTGACATCGTTGAAACCTACATCGATCAATCAAACGATGTCTTTCGCAGTACTCAGACCATTTTTTGCTTACCCCATATTCGAAGAACTTTCAACCCTGATGACTTCAAGTGGCTCATAACCAGGTCAACATCAGCATTGTTAGTCAGGAAGCTGATCCAGTACGAGTTCGACCCGGCAAAATATGCAATTTTGCCATCGATGTCGAATTTCAATCCTGAAACCGAGGGATAAGCTGCTCGTTTCTCTACACTTTGAGCTGTACTAGAAACGACGTCTGGGACTGGAGTGGCACTCGTCAAAGAAACAAGACCAAGCGCCAAGAAATTGAGAAACTTCATAGCGATGGATGGTTGTATGCTGGAGGAAAGAATTCAAGCCTCAAAACAAGTCGAGACAGCTGAGAAGAGAACAGTAGTGAGAAATATCGAAGGTAAAATCGAAGCGAAATTTGGAGTACTTAAAGAACGATAAATTACCAGTGGCAACCCTACAAAGTTCAGGTGGATGACTTCCCCAAGGACATTAGATGAACGCCGAGAGAATGTGTTTGACGATGCAATATGGCAGTGAGAATCCATCGAGTCGGAATGCTTTGCCAGCAGGCTGTTCCTGGCGGGGTTCAGGTTACAGTTTAAGCGATGACCGGATTAAGAGGCGGAGGATGGTCTCCGTGCTTGAAAATGGAGACCCAAGAACGCATCGTCAGGATCGACAACATCTCTGAGGAATTTGAGGACGTTCCTGAAACTCAGATCCACGAATGACTGCAGAGAAAAAAGCACTGAAATAAGCTTGGAAGCCACCGATGCCAGCATAGCTTTCCAAAAATGACGAAAAGAGGAAAATTTCGATAAGAGGAGGCAAGGGACTTTTCTTGTTGGAGAAATAATCGAGAGGTTGAGTGTTGGAAGTAAGTGAGGATAGCCCCTTTCGAGAACCAAAGAGTTCTTCTTAACTCTCGACGGTGTATACAGGGGCACCGGTGGGGATGCAGAGAGAATGAAAGTTTACAACTAGAGGACCGTTGTATCATGGCCTGGCAGTTCTGAATTACAAGATGATAAGGGTACGTCCAGATGAGACACCAGAAGATATCCCGAATCTTCGGCAGCAGTGGACGATTGTTGATCGATGGTTGATTGTTGACTTTTGAAAAACAGAAGCTGGAAGGAAAAGAGCCAAAGAAACCTGGAAGTGAACTTAGCAAGAGCGACTCGCTTAGTCAGTCCACGTGACGCTCAGCCCCTTCTAACTTAGGCGTTTTTTTCGCTAGCGAAGATCATCAAATCTGCCTCACCACACTCCCCGAACTTCCTTTTCATCATCCTTCCGGAACAACGGGTTCGACGTATCACTCTCCATCAACACCGATCAAAAGTACCTTACATGTGCTTTTCTATATAGTGCGCAGTCAGCCCAATAGTTGTCATTAGCCCGGAAATTATAGGCAGCCAAGTTGGAAGTGGAAAGTCTATTGCCCGCCCGCTAAGCCTCACCCGTCAGCTCGGGCGGATGTCACGATATTTGCTGTTTTCACTTTTCGAGAGCGGAGAACTCCAAATGCATGGGGATGTCGCTAAAGATATTTCATTGGGCGACTGTGCGATTTCCCCATTCCTATGAGTGCACTTTTGCGTTGCTTCTTGCGAGGCTGTACAGCCTGCTTCAGCCCTAGGCCTGATCTCGAAGGGTGAGCCTTGAAGGATGCAGATTGCTAGGCAGCTGAATAAGGATCTGACCCATCGGCAAGTCCCCAGCAAATCAACCGTGGGTGAGACCTCTAGGGGAAGCTCCATGCGATAATCCATCGGTTAGTGTGTTGCTATGCATACATACTCGTATATATTTTCTTTGCTTTGGTATTGGACGCCATCGAGGAAAATGCAGTGCTCATCTGAACTCCGGGGTGATCTCACACCGGCTGGGTCAATGTCAGATTCAGAACGCGGTGATATTGTGAAGCAAGGCTTCGGTGAACTCCCAAATCAAAGCACTGTCTTGCGTATGGAAGGCTGCTCCCGTGTACCAAGTGTCTCGTTTACCTTGGAGGACAGAAAGCGCCCTGTAGAAGCCATAGGCGATAGCTGCAGTGGAGACTTCAGTTTTCGTACATCTGAAAGGATTTGCTTCTGGACATCGTGGTCGGGTAAGGCATGGGCGCTGCCGAAAGTCACCGCCACTAATCCAGGAATGTTTGTCTCTACTAGATTGTAGATCCCTGAGAGAATCATCTGATTTTACTCAGTCTTGGGGCTGACGTTGACGATCGAGATATCACTCGGGAGGCCAGTGTTCCGCAGCAGGCCTGTGTAGTAGCCGGTGTTGACGATTTGAGCAAATGAATGGCGCTCATTGGAGTCCAAATCCCATCCGTCGAGGCTCTCCAACTTTGGAGGAACGGCCATAATCAACTCCTGGCAAGTAACCAGCGTCAAGTCAGCCCTTGTTGAGACGACCACTCGAACTCTTCCTTGGCTTGAGCGTTTCAACTTGATGACTTTGCTGTTGAGCAAGATGTTCTCATTCAAGGCTTCAGTGGCATGCTCATAAAGTAGGCTGTTGTCATGATGCTCTGTTGTGAGGAAGCCAATTTGGATAATCCTCAAGATATCAGAACCGAAGTTTTTGATCACGTAGAGCGTGGGCTGAGCTAGAGTATCGCCTATTCCCTGTGCAAATCTGTAGTGAAAGCCAACCATGGACCCGAGATTGTGCTTTTGACGAAGTCTCCCCAAGGCATCAGCAGATCTGATAGAATAACATCTGGAAAACCGAATCCTTTTTCCAGATATGGATACTTTGCACATTGAGCCCCATACACGGCGAGGTCAGTAGCCGCTTACGAAAGAACGCTTGAGATATGGATTGAATCACAAGAAGACTGCGCCGTGTGGGGAAAGATGTAAGGCTTGGAGTTTTGTTCATACTTACAACTTCCACGCCAATATCGTACTTCAAGCGACTCATTGGTTCAGTGTACGTCTCGGTATGACCACACAAGCGATCTTGCTGTTCGATCACCAGCACACATTTCCCCATGTCCGACAGACGAATTGCTGCATATGTTCCGCTTGACCCACCTCCGACGATACAGACATCATGGCTGATCGTAGAATCGACTCTGTACTCAACGCTATCGAGACTCACTGGTTTTGAGGCGCTGACCTGCAACGTTACCAGGAATCCAGCGAGCACAGCCAAGGTGACCTGGAAAGCTGAAATTTTGAAGCATCCCATTGTCAGGTTCGGTGGTAGACTGAATCGACAGAATTGGAAGTAATGGCCTGGAAAATTTCCTTCTTTGGAACAAAATCTCTGGTCAACACTTTGCTCGAATATGGAACATGTCAGATGGAAGGCTTGGGAACATAGATAGCTTTTGGAGGATTGAGGTTGAGTGTTGTCTTCAGCTGATCAAGGCATCGACGATGTGTCTTTATGGGACGAAGCCTTGGCGACGGTATTCGGAAGTGAAGTATCAGCTCCTTTGGGAAGCAGTGGCGTCAATGATTATCAGACCCGAGTGACTGAACGTCCAATAATCTGCAAGACCGTTGGGGCTCCATGACCCAACGGGTGTTTGTCTGCAGGAACTTGCGGCCGTGATGCGTAAACCATACAGCGGAAGGCTTGCCGTTCAGACGGCGGCAGGTGGCTCTTGTCAGTGGGGGCGCAATAACAATCAAATCCTCCGCCAAAAATACACTACCAAAGCGGACATTACACTGGCAAGTTTCGCGGTTGTGCAGAACTTAGTCTTCAGCTTCCACCTGTGGGAACTATGGCGCAAGGCGCCTCCTCCCATTCGTCAGCCCTACAGATGCCTTCAGCTGCAGGTCTCACCAGCTTTTCTATTAAGCCATGTGCTAACCAGCTAAAAGTCGAAGAAACGTCGCCATCGAGCCCGTTTCATTACTTAATCACCTCTTTTCACGTCAAGATATCGACCTTCCTGCCGCAACAATGCATAGCTCAAGCGCCTCGCTCCGACCCCGCCAGAGGACTTTCACCTCCTGCACTGAGTGCCGCAGGAGAAAACAGAGGGTATGACTTCACTAGACCCTAGACATGTTGAGCGCCTGATTGATCCGATTCAAGTGTAACCAGGCCAAAGATCGGCCATGTAACAACTGCGCGAGACGATATCCACCAGTGATTTGTACATATGAGAGCTCCAGGTACGGCATGGCACCCACATTTTCATATTGATGGCCATGAATTGATGCATGTACAGCTCACCACCACCCACCGATCGTGTCGTTGACATGCGGGATAACCACGTTTCGCAGCAGGACAGTGGTCGAGGTAGCGGAAGCGATGTTTCGGGCACTGCTTACATGCAAACACCCCAGTCTAATGTCAGCGATATGCCCGTTACCTCAACGTCAGACGGATACTACGCTTCCCACGGGTACTATGCGACTGCTACAACCAGAGCCGACTATCGGCAATACCAAGGAGAAGGTTCAACAGCGAATTCCCAGTATGTCGCGACGTCGGGTAGCTACGGAGTGGACGGTGGTTACTACCAAGACCAAACGAACTACAGCGTCGCGGGCTCAACCCAGGGCCATACTGGATATTACCCGGTTACAGACCAGCAGCGCAGCGACTGGCTTTCTACAAATGGTGATCCAACTGCCTTTGTAGGTGCAGGCTCAGACTATTACTACGTCGAGCCCGACCCAGAAGATCACACGTCTCCGAGGCGATGAATCGGGATTCCATTATGATGGTTCGACGAGTCGGGGATTTTCTTCTTGTTCTATTTTTGCTTTTGGGTTGGAAGTTTAATGATGGTGGCTGCTGATGCAGCCAGCCACATGGATGGACACATGCAAGGTATCGGAGTCAGTCTCACTGTAATCATGGACGGAAGGTTATATGATGTGTGGTGTTCCTCATTCTGGAAGGAAAGTTGGACGGTGATGCAAAGGTATCACGACTGGTGGCACAGTGGTACATTAGGAATGAGGATGTGGTGGACGTGCAAGTAAAGTTGTGATGGTGGCGCTCAGCTCACACCACCGTCGGGACGGGATAGGATCAGTTACCCCGCATCTGGGACGAAGATGACAGTGCATCGGACTGGAGTTCTTGGTATTTTTGCGCGCAGTTTTGCTTTTTCTCTTCCTTGCTTACAGTCGTTTGATTCGCTTGATAGACTTTCTTAATTTATTTTTCCGTCGTTATTTCTGATGCTTTTTATTCAAAATGCCGATTTCACATTGAAGTCACCGGCCTTCCTTCTCAACGTCACTAAGCGAGCGCGATCTGTGTAACCTCAATCCTGAAGGCTGGGGCTGCATGTTTCGGGATAAGACTCGGAAGTGGTGCGATGTCCGGACTCAGATCGTAACGGTTCCGTCCGGTGTCCCAGGTATGGAACCCTGAAGCGGGATACTTTATCGGGCTGTAGAACCCGGATTTTAAGACATACTCAAATCTTCTTTTTCATCAACTATTCATGCTGGCGAGGTCCAATGAGGTATCTCGTTCATGCTCGCCTGTATAGACAGCTGCAATGTCACTGTCGTACTTTGCAGTTTTAGATAAGAATCATGCAATTGAATGCTCGTCCTCAAGATTAGGAATGGCGGTCAAGAAAACCAACAAGCCACCTCCTAGAGCATGTCGCATTTATGGTGGAAGCTGCAAGGGATATACAATTGTTAAGAATGTTGGTGATATCTCTGCATACATGGCGTTGGGGGCTGAATCGGCAGACTATAAGCGGTCCAGCGTTCGTTTAGAACGGTAAAGAGATACCCCTATCTCTCTGGTACTCAGCTTTTGGGTCGTACAAATCATCAGAGTCCCCATGATTGCTCTCCCTTTGGAGACAGAATTTTGGTCTCCATTGGTATCAAAATGGCAGCAGTGAAACAGGAAGATAGCTACGTCCTGGGGAGGGATGTCTCCGATTCGATCAGGTAAGTTGACTAAAATCCATGTGCTGAGTACTCGGGCTGACGATTGACAGATTGGATGCCCAGCATTTGCTTTGGAGGATGCATCTGGGCTATCTTCTCCATCCCGACATTCCGATCACGAAAGGCATGAAAATCGCGGAGCTGGGAACTGGGACGGGGTGCTGAGCCACAACACTTGAGACTCCCACTTGCACACAAGACTAATTACCAATGCTTAGGACATGGCTGTTCGATGCATCAAGAAAGTTGCCCTCAGATGTTGTGCTACACGGTTATGACATTTCCGATAGTCAATTCCCAGCGAGGGAGCTCTGGCCTAAGAACATCACTCTCGGTTTGTTGGACTCACTTAACGATCCTCCAGCTGCGCTCACCGGTCGATATGATATTGTGCACCTGCGCATGTGGGCGAGTAACCTGAAAGAGAGTAACACAATGCCGCTGCTGCAGCATATCAAGCTTCTCTTGAGTGAGCTCTTCTGCTGCTGACATGAGCGGTGGCTGATCTTTCGTACAGAGCCAGGGGGATACCTGCAGTGGGAAGATGCAGACTTGGTCCACCAAGCAGTCAGAGGAGAAGATGCGGAAGCCTTTGAGAGACAGATGAACGCAATCTTCGAGATGGCTGGGCTCAAGTATGAGTACGTCTACTCGTTGCATTGCTATTCCTCCACGACAGTCCCGTAATCTTTGAAGTGCAACGAGGCAACGCGTGTGCTGGGGTACATACACTAGCTGGGTCTCGGAACTTTCTGACCACCTCCCGCAACACAGCTTTGAAGTCCTCAAGACAGAAAACAATGGCTTTCAGCATGACTTGGTGCAGTTGTGCACTAACACATATCTCATGGCAATTTTGGAGATCCTTCGAGGTATCAATCGCAACACGGGACTATCGATAACCGAGCATGAAGACGCTCTCAAAGCGCTTCTGCAGAGAAGTCGTAGCGGACTTGTGTACAACTGGGGAGCTGTCACTATTCTGGCAAGTAAGATAGAGGATTAAACATTTCAATTGAGTGAGGCAAGGTTCAGAGAACAGGAGAGTGACCTTTCATGCAAACAGGTAACCTAAGCACTCCAGACAAACCTCAGCTCTCTCTATAAAATTCCAGTCGTATTCGTCAGTCTGCTCTCCGCAGCAAAATCGTAGATCGTCTTGAAGTTCCTGCACGCATGCGTGACATTCCAGCCATCGGTCGCGTCGTCCTCAACTGGCTCTAGAGTCATGTCTCCAGCGCACATCACTGCTTGTCGAAGAAAGTCGAAGCAATGCGCCATATGCTTTTTCTTCATGATGTACGCTTCAGATGTCTTATTGACCGCGCTGCTCTCCTCACTTTCAAATATCCATTTCAGACCCGCCTAGATAAGTCATTCAGTCGGGCCACTGAAGCTTGTTGGAGAAAACTCTAAGTGCTAGGGACTTACGATACAGTGGAGCTGGTGGAACATGGAGATACAGAAAGGTTTGTCTTCTGAATTCGTGGTTCCATCGGGCTGAGTGACTTCGACGGGAACTTTGATAAAACCTCTCCCAGCTACGATTACAAGCTCCTCAGCATAGGACCGCCCACAGAAGAGCCCTGGGAGAACATACGTGGTAATAACTTATTCGTCCAAGGGTCGTCGATTCAGTTCATGTAGGATGCGTACGAAACATCGGCGTCGAATAAGACCGCCTGATCAAACGGCACTGCAATGTCCGGTCAATGAGAATGATTCGATATGAGTGCGCAGTGAACATACCGCGTGGCAGCCCAGCAGCGTTTTCGAGAGTAGACTGCGTGTTCCTCCAATCTACTGCATCTTCATAGCTGTATGACGCCACGCCTGTGATGATGTACACCGCCAAAACGACGTAAAATGCCGTGCGATAGCTAAACAGCCATTGCGATAGGGATATCTGTTTTTGGCTCTCCAGAACTGCACCTGACTCTCCCCCATCTGACATCTTTTGGTATTTTGTCTTGGGAAGCATCTTTGTGCCCGCTGATTCGGGATGTTGTGATGGCCGAGTGCAAAAGTGATGGATGACCAGGACACGCGATGTCAATGCGGAAGAGGTGATTTCTTATACCTCGGTTCTTGAACCAATTTCTTCTATCGTGTCGTTCGCGAATCTGACTCGCAAAAGATCAGATAGATTAAATTGTTCTCGATGGAGATCGAACGGGGCTCAAATGCATTGCGAGGCATCCTGAATCAGGCTCGCTTAAACCCCCAAAACAAAAATTGCAAACATCCCGGTCATCGAGCGAGAAGAACTTCGGGCCTTGGGATTCCCAACATCTTTTGGCATAGAGCCGTATGAAGAAGATATATAGTCAAGCTAGAGATAGGTGTTGATGATCTCTTATCGACCTCAATGTGGGAAAGCGGGGTCGAAATATACTTTCTCGCTTCGTCGAGTCATGAAACCGAGAACCTGGCAAACCGAGAAACTTAATTATAGGTCGCTTTGAACAATATCAGAAAAGAAGCAAAGTATCCACAAAAACTCTCCATACCTGAGGATTTTGCTGACATGGGATCTCGGGTCAGGGCCACGCCTCAGTACCGGGATGAAATCCCTAGTGAGAACCGCTGGGAGTATTGGTGAAGAGACCAAAGCAGCGTACAAGAGAGAGTAAACTGATTGCTAAAGACAGCAAGTGCAACTGTAGACAATCCTTATCATCGCTAAGCAAACAGAGGCATGTGCAAGGGCCAAAACGCTCAAAAGAGAGAGGAACTGCAGGTGTGTTGGCCATCCTCACCGTGACATTATCCACTTCTTCTCAAAATGGCATTTTGAGCGCTGACGTTTTGATTACTTTGACGAGGAATAATCAGGTTGCATACCTCTCGAAACTTGCAGCTGGAAGATCGTTCTCCTCGAATAGCATATAAAGTCTCAAAAGGACCACAGGAGTTCCTCCCTTCATTTGAGTCGTCATGAAATCTGCCTCTCAATATCGTTGACACATAGAAAATGCTTTACCCATTGCTTTTCCGCCTATAAAGCCTGGCATTCCCATTTCTCTGGACCAGAGCTCTTTTGTTCTTCATTTCTACTTTCCTTCAGTTTCAGTGTCTCGTAAGTATTTCTTTTTCGCAATCGGTGTTCAGGAAACGTGTCCTCGCGTTCGTGTTCATTGGATCTCCGCGCCATGCCGCCAAATTCTCCCCACCAAGTTCGTTGCACGATGAATCCCCTCAACGCCAGCCATGGCCAAGGGCTCTCGGCGTCTTGTTATTCTCCGACTGAGTCGAACTCAACGCTAGTACCTTGGCGACAGCAAAATTGTCAAATTCAAATGCTTCGAGGCCAGCAAAGAGGACAGGAAGGCTCTCGAATTTGGTGCGAGCAGTCATGTCGTGCTGAAAGATGGAGAACCTTCCGTGGCATTGACGTCAAAGCCTAAATCACGCTTTGAATGCTCATTGGCAGTGTCGCGTTCGTTCATGCAACGCCGGTATCACGAACTCACGAGAGTCGAATTGAAAGCTCTGTCGACTATATCAGGCGGCTTGCATGCAGCTGCATACCACCGCATGGCACCAGAAACTTAAGGTGCAATTTTTACAGAATAGTTTCTTGTCAAGGGCAGATTCTGCGTGCCAAATCTCCACAGTTTGGTTGCTTTTTTCTTCCGTGCATGAAGTCTTCCCGTCGCAGTATCCACTCTACAATTCTTCTTTGAAGAGATGGAGAGTAATAGTTAGTATCATATGGACTGTTTCTATCTGTCTGTTACGTCTTCTCGAATTTGCAATTAGAAAGTCGTTATTCAGATCTCTTATGTTATACTTTTCGAGAGATTACTCTTGTTATCAGCAGTCGGTAGCACGTCCGAACCCCTGAAGACTTTCTTATCGGGCCCAGCCGTCCAGTGACAAGCTTCAACCAAGCTCCCCAAGAATCGCTTATCTTGGCCCTCTTGCAGCATTTTTGTCATGGCATCAAACAAATACCGAGTCCCGACATCTCCATTTGATGGCCTGAATGCCCGGATATGCTGGTTGGCTGAGCAAAATTCCAGAGATCTCAAGTAAGAACTCCGTAAGCGGTAATCTCATGCAGAGAAGACTGGTCATGACATGCTAGAATTTGCACCCTGGTCTGGAGCTTGTATTTGCTTATCGGGACCAGCAAGCCATCAATGCGGGTGATGGTGGATAGACAGGGCGTGTCCTGGAATAAGAATGTCTGTTTCCCCACGAACTGCGTTTCTCATTGAATCTCCTTTCCTAGCATCCTCTGCGTGTGCTTGAGATCTTGGAAAATCTCCAGTCGCATCTAGGACAATCCCCAGCGTATCTCGAAATCAAAACCATGGCTCCAGAGCCCAGTTACCAGGATGGTAGCCCAGAAGGCTCCACCACACGCGAAGACAAAGTCAAGAAGGCACATGCTATTCTGGGAATGGAAGAGGGCAGCACGGCCATGATTTCTGCAGACGACCAGCTTTTGGCTTCCTTGGGATACAGAGCAGAACTGAAGCGAGAGTTCTCATACCTCACGGTCTTCGGGCAAAGTTTTGGAGCAATGGGCATTGCGCCCGCAATCGCAGAATCGATAATCTTTTCCTTAGGGAGCGCTGGAAGTGTGGGAATGGTCTGGACATATTTGGCGGGTTGTCTGCTCTTGATACCCGTGGCGGCCAGTTTGGGAGAGTTGGGAAGTTCTATGCCGACATCTGGTGGACTTTATTACGTGAGACTCCCCTATCATTCGACATACATTGCCGAGAACCATGGCTGACATCGAGACTGGTAGTGGGTTGCACGACTTACTCCCCCTCGCCAGAGAGCTTTCATGTGCTGGTTGGCCGGTTACATGAATGTCCTTGGATATCTGTCAATCTACGCTTCGACCATTTACGCCGCGACTCTGATCTTGGGAGCTACATGCTCTATTGGCAGTGATGGAACTTGGTTCGCAACCAAATACCACAACTATGGCATGTTCGCTGCCACGACCCTCCTCACTTTCTGCATGACCTGCGTCTCATCCGCACTCCTCTCCAAGCTCAATGCTTTCTACATCTTCGTGCAACTGGCCATGTTGCTTTCTCTCATCATCGCCTTGGCAGCAAAGACACCTAGCGAGTACAAGAACAGTGCTCACTTCGTCTTCGCTGATTTCGAAAACACGGGCTTCTGGCCGAATAATGGGTGGGCATTCATGCTGAGTTTCTTGACACCGGTCTGGGTTGTCTCTGGATTCGAGAGTAGCGCGACTATTGCAGAAGAGGCAAGCAACGCTGCCAAGGCTGTTCCTTTCGCTATGATTTCCTCCTTGGTCGTGGCAACTATCACTGGCTGGGCAGTCATCATTACAATTGCGTTCTGCATGGGAACTGGCGTTATCGATCTTGTCGAGACTCCTCTTGGTCAGCCATTCGCCCAAATTGCATTCAACAGCCTCGGAAAGAATGGGAGCATCGCGCTGCTGGTATTCTTGTGGTTCAGCTCTATCTGTAACTGCTCCATTCTGATGGTCGCTGCTTCAAGAGAGACATTTGCATTTGCAAGAGGTAAGAAGATTCGTTCAGCTTACGAGAACAAGACTAACAGAAACCAGATCACGGCCTCCCCTTCTCAGGCTTCCTCCGCAAGCTCTCCGCAAACAAAACCCCCGCACGCGCTGTCGGCTTCGTTGCCGTGTGCACTCTCCTTGAAGGTCTCCTCATGCTCGTCAACACCATCGCCATTAACTCGATATTCAATCTTGCTATCATGGGTCTGTACTTTGCATACTGTATGCCTCTCGTCTCCCGTCTCTGCTTCGGCCACTTCACCCCTGGAGTGTTCTACATGGGTAACACCATATCGATCATCTCTGCCATATATTCCGTCGCTTGGATGACGTTCATCTTTATCCTTCTCCTCTTTCCTACCTATCCTAGCCCTAATGCTCAGGAGATGAATTACGCTGTTGCGGTGTTGGGATTCGTGCTGGTGTTTTGTGTGGTTTATTTCTGGTTCCCGAAGTACGGTGGGAAGACGTTCTTTACCGGGCCGGTCAGAACCATTGATGAGATTCTGGAAGAGAACCCTGAGGCGAGGACGGCGGTCGAGCAGCAGATTGCAAAAGAGCGGGAGGTTGAGGCATCGCGGTCGTCCGAGAAGGTGTCTTCTTGAGCAGGTGGAACACCTGACTGTTGTAGTTTGATTAAATGGGTTATTAGATACCAGACAGAATGGCAGCAATTATCCGTCGTGGCCACTTGCGTTCTGTGAATGTTCCTAAATCACTCAGAGACATCTAGAGCGAGTTCAATCTTCTCAGTCCTCGAATTGCTGGCTCCAGGATCCGGGTATTGTGCGTGCAGCTGACTCCTGGTTTGACTCTTCCTCAAACTCTGACAAGTTATGGTCAGATGAATCGGCATCTGACAGTTCGTCGTCCGTCCATGTTCCTTGCGCATACTTAGTTGGTACATAATCACAACATATCTCTTTTTCTCCACCTTCAATCAGGTCCCAGAATTCTCTCGCCGGAGCTCTGCCTGGCGAATAAATCTCAAAGACCCAATCCTCGGGTCGCCTCCCGTAAGAGAAGCTCACAATTAGGCCGCGTTTAGGACAACGTGGGCCAGGAAAGCCGCGTTCAGGAAAACGTGGGCCAGGAAAGTTAAGTGCCGAGAAATCCCAGTACGAAACATGCTGTGCGCAGCATTTGGTACAACCTACCCGTATGGCGACTGGACAAGAGCATTGATAACCCCAATTCCCTCTTTTCCAATGGGCTATTTCTGCTTCGCCATATCGCAGAGATCGACACCACTCTCCGCAAGGCACTCAAGCCATTGCCGGGCTACCATCTTCCAGAGCTGGAAAAGTGACCTCGCACCCAAGTCTATGACGAGGAATTCTGAGAACCTCGCCGTCAGAAGTCTACGAACCATGGTGAAAAGGATGCTCCGCCCAGCACGATCCAACCCAAAAACCGAACAACCAGCTGATATCACTTTGCGGATCAGAGATGCCAAGTACACCCCCTGTTCCCTATTGTTGACATTTAGCTCAAATATCTAGGTTCCATGCTTTCATCAAATACTACTTCACCTGGAACTGTACTTGAAGCCTGGGCGAAAGACTCGGCTACTACCTGCAAAAAGTTCCTGCCGTCCGCATCTACCCAACACGCAAGAGCACGTATACCGCCTTCAGCTTCAAGCCAATAATCTACCAACCGAGGAGTGTTGTGCCAACGGGATCCTGCGAGCTTTGCGGCCACATCTATTCGATTTGTGGGGGACAGTGGTGATTCGCGTTTGTAGACGGTTCTTGACTGCTGGTGCAGTAATCGCATTGTCACGAGTGGTCCTCTGAAGTGCTGCAAAATTCTGAGATCGTCCATGAGAATGTCCGTGGCCCCTGCCTCGAGTAGCAGACGGCAGACACCGAAAGCATCGATACTGTAGATGAATGTGTTTACCCCACACCATTGTATGGCGGCGTGGAATGGTGTCCTAGATCCCCTGTTAGATGTGAACAGACTCCAAAAAAGAAGCGGAGGTCGTGAGACGTTGTTTGTCTCCAAAAACTTCCCCTTTAGACTTTTCATGCAAGTTTGTGTTCATCTACCTTATCTGTGGATAGAAACACCTTACTCATCTCGCCGCACTGTATCCAAGACTTGTTGAAAATGATTATGCTCTTGAGAATCTGGGAAAGAAAAAGAGATCTGCGCTCACTCGGAATTGATATCTTGACTCGACACACTGGCGCCTGCCAACAACAGTTCTCTACATATCTCAGCATTCCCCAACGTTGCCGCGAGCTGCCTATTGTGTCAATTGGGCGTTCCGAACGTATCGAAATGGGTTCGAAGGCTCACATGAAGGGGAGTTTTCTTGTCATCGTCTCGGTCGGTAACGAAGAATTCTCTATTCACCAACATTTGCCTGATTGTGACAAGATCGCTATTTTCAATCGCTTTGAAAAATGCGTTGTTTTCAGGAATCACGCGATAAGTTTGTATGTTCACTCTCCATCCGGACAGCATCATTTGGCACTGGAGATCCAGTACTTTATTGGCCAGAAAGTCAGGTATCTTGTATCTAGCATTCACTTCGTTTATCTCTCCACCTTTAGACATTCGCTTACGTTGGTGGTACGCGAACTGTCCAACAAGATATGCGACCCAGGAGGGAGAAGAGATCCACAGATCGTATTGTTGTTGGACGACAGGGCTTCGGTTCTGGAAGTCTTCCGTCTGGCCTAAAGGCTTCTCTTGATCTTTCTGCGTGCTACTGGCTACTGGGAGTGTTGAAATGTGGTTGGCCATTCTCGCGATAATGACATCAGGTTGGAGCTGAATCATGGCACTGAGCAGGTCAGACACCATTTTCAACCGGGCGCACGGATGAACGTACTTTGTATGCCACTGGTATGACAGCTGCAGCAACCAAATCGCATGTTTCATGCGTTTTTTCAACTTCTTGATATCATCCTTCTTCAGCACAACCTTCACGGAGCCTACCTTCTTCCTCCACCCCTTCTTACCATCAACCTTCTCGGCCAGCTCGTTCGCCAGCCAACGCAGCTCATCGGCACCTTCCTTGCACGAATTGAAACTCTGCTGTATACAAAGATTATCCACAGGTATGCTACATCCCGTCTGCTTCGCTTGATCGGTTTGAATATGATTCAGGATGAGGTTCAAGGAGTCGATTTCGCGAAGTAGGTATTTGATTTCGTCGGGCGCATCTTGGACTTGGCCCCAGTACTGCTTCAGCTTGAAGATGCTCTTCGTGACTTGCCCAGCGATTTGACTGACGGCTACACCGCTGGCAACAACGCCTAGAACCTCTGCCATCGTGTTCGCCCTTGTGAACGTTGGGTCAGCGAGGCTGCTAGGGATCGAATTCTGGAGAACTCAGGGTCGGGCCGTGTGCTCAGACTTGCGACTGCAGACTATCAGGATGTTCGCGGATCGGAGATATATCAATATCTAATGTCTCAAGAAGGTTTAAGACGCTGGGAAAACAGAAAAGGGGAGTAACATATGGAAGTGTTTGTCGAGGTTGGCGGAGCCTTGCAGGGCTGAATCGACTGGATTCGCAAGCTCCACCAATCAGTGAAAGAATTACCAGAGTACAGACCCATTGGACTGAATCTCGATTCAATGATGTGCGTACTATGCAGTTGTTGGGATCTTTAATTGTCATAGTGTGCTGGTGAGAGAAGAGGATGAAGTTCAAGTCAAGCTCAAGCCTGAATCGGCGCTAAACCTTAAACAGACGCGTATCAATATCGCCGCGGTCCAACGTGGTTCCATGGCTGGCAATCCGTGTCAAAGCAATGACATTCGCGAGATCGTCTGAACGCCAATCTGGATATTATTTGGTCCTTGGAGTAGAGGCTTAAATATCTACATTGGTTCCGAATCTCTTCTTACCATCAATCCGCGTCGATTACGCGGGAAGAGTAGACGCGACGACGCGAGCGTGCTGTTGACACAGTCATGTCATCGCTGACAAAATGTGAAATCCTTCCAGCTCTTACAAATTCCCAGACCTCTAACGGTGAAGCTAGTAGATATATCCGGGTTCGCGCAGCCAATATTTCCCATTGAACGTATAGTCTTATGTGGTTTCAGGCTCAGAGCTAGACAATTGGAATGCCCTCCAACCCTGGAAGATACTCTCGCAAGGAAATGGGAGCACATCTGCCGACCCAGATGACCTGATTGAGTGACTAATCAATAACGCCCGCAGCCAAAAGCTTTCGATAGCTCCCCAGTACCTGTTTCCATCATTCGCCATGTGTCCCACATGAGGAGTCCCACCCCACTTCTCCATCTTCACACGCTCTCGACTCCTCTCAGCCTCCAAAGCATGGCTCTCAACATCCTCCCAGCCAACCATCCGATCTCCTGTACTATACAAGTATAGTCTCCCTCTATTTGACTTGATAAGGTTCATATCGATCAAATCCATCCTCGCCCGTTGCACCAAGTTCGCGCCTCCAGAAAAATAACTCTGCATCCAGATCAGAGCCACCAAAAAGTGCACTAAACAAGCCAGCAATTGCCGAAGTAGTGGAATAGCTGGTAAACCAACAGTCATGGCATCGACGATGCGTGAATACGTCGCAACTCCAGGGGCGCTATCAAAGACCATTACCCCGCACCTCAATGGTGCGCTGGTCTGGACTTTATATGCTCTTGCGAGTCGACTTGCTTTGTGAGCTCCGGCGTTGCTGAACATATGAAGTAAGATCTCTGGCTCTTCATCTTCTGTTTTGGTCTGCAGGAGGGGCAGGATCCTGTTGAGATCTTCTTGTTGGGATTTGTAGGATCGGTATACCATGTCTGCTGGTGTGGTGCGAATCACGAGGATTGATGCACTAGGAAAGATAGATTGGTATACATCAGTATATTTGGTGATATGACGAGCCTGAGCTGCGAGCCATGGAGTGAGCATGATGAGAGCAGGGGACGAGGAGGTGGAAGAGTGAGTTTTGGTGGTGATGTCCGATGGGCGGTAGAGGGAAATGGTGGGGCTAAGTTGGTGGAAGTCCTTGAACGGGACTACCCCTCCTGTGCTCAAAGGTGCCATAACGGTAAGTGTATAAGTCCGGTAAGCTAAATTATTCGTGTCTGCCGTTATGATGTTGAAAGTGTTGAGATGCTGTCAATACCTAAGCTAGCAGGCTTTGTCCATCATTGGTTGACCAGTCGAGCGGCGCAGCGCATGTAGAAAGCCTGCCAAGCGAAGACGAAGTCTACGATATCATGAAGCCATATGGCTTGATGTAAGAAATTGCTAATCGAGTTACCTCGTTTTTTTCTTGCTTGACATTTCCGTTCCAAGGAATTCCTCAGCCAGTACCAATTTCTAGCTCCTCCACCTCTAGCAGTCTTCTTGGGCTAGGATTCACAATGCTCCGAGCACCAGTGGTATCCATCACGCCGCCTCTCCACACCGAATACGATCTTATGAAGACCGTGAGCTCGATTTCCTGGTCTTTGAACAGCTTCGCCAAAGCTCGAGGAGGATCCCAAGGCTGCAGCTTCAGCACATTGTGTGACCCTGGATCCGTATCAGAGTGCTCTGTGAACTTTACTCTCTTGAGATTGGGGAAGTAATCGGGCTTGAAGGTTGCTAGTTCTTCAATCCAGTCATACTCTTCGTCGACGAAGTTGTGACTTCTAGAATGGTATTTGCGATCGAGTATTGCGGATCCGAAGTCAAAGAAGATCTGTTCTGAATTCAGTTGAGCACTTCAGTAAGAGTGAGCGTTGAGCGCTTGCCTTCAATTCTTCAAGTTTCGGGGGTAAACGCATGTAGAGACCATTACGATGGGATGGCTCCACGACATGCTCTCCACCTTCTTCAAATACGGTCAGAAAAAGTAGTGCTCGACTGATCTCTAATGTCTTCAGGGCGGTGAAATCATGGAAATTGACAAGTGCGCAATGGAAGTCGTCGGTATGACGACCCTGTAAATCTAGGTAGAACACTGTAGGGGCGACGGGAGCAAGAAATTGTTGTAATGTTTTCGGGGTGTGAGGCTCGGAATCGTCATATTCGCCAAAATCGAAGAGCAGGGCCCCTAAATTGCTGCTCCATTGCAGTAGCTCGTGTACGAAGGCAACGCATTTAGGATGACCTTCGAGTGCAAAATAGCGGACCTTGGAAGTCGAACCTGCTGGTCTCTGAGGCAGTTGGTCATCGATTCTCTCGGGATCTACATCCATTGGCATGAAGAAGACTGCGCTAATTTTTGGAAGAAGTAATATTCTTCCCACAGTGTTCCACTGGAGTAAGTCATTAAAACTCCTAAACAGCGTTTGAGAATACGGTTTGAGCTTGAGGTGCTTCGTACCAACTCACCGTGATGTTGACACATGATATTTCGACTCGCCAAAGATCTCTCATTGGATTGACATCTAGAAAGGCATCACTGATAACCGGGAAGGGCATTGGGTATTCCTTCAGGGCAGTCATTTTCATCTTCAAAGTGCGAAGTCGAGTTGTTCGTCGAAGCAGGAATTGCACAATAGTCTCTTGATCTTCGCCGAACGTCTTCCCGTTATCAGCCCAGGAGAAGCTTAGCTTCAGGATTAAGTCCGCTCGGCTTGGGTTATCCTTGAGGGTCTGAACGAGGCCAAAGGTTCTTTCATCGTTGACAAAACGTCTGACTTTGACATTCGAGTAGATTAGTGGAACGGTGACCTCGCTGAAGTGCTTGCATGTTCGTGCCACAGAACACATGTCATTGTTCTGGAGACGGCTCCTATGGAAAATCTTCCTCAGGATCTCGTTAGGCAAATCGCCCAAGATGAGAGCCATTTCGTGCTAACTTATCTCCAAGCTTGAAATCAAATATCTTACTATTTGAGTCGGTGTGCCGTTGGTTCCTGGAAGCTGTTGCGAACATGGTGGGGTTGATGCATAACCCCGCACCAGTCTGCTTCGGGCCTGTGCCCCTCGAGAGGAGTGCCTTGACTCTTCAAAACTCTTCTTTTTTTGCGATGTTTTGATACGATAAACCAAAATTGAAACAGTCTCACAAGTAAAACTTAAGCAGCTCACGTTCATTTGCGTTGCTGAAGAATCGTTTCAATTGCTTCCTTACAAAATAGCCTTGTGCGTCCTATTATTCATTATCATCGTATTCATCGAAGCCTCTAAACTTCTCGTCCAGTGGCCCTTGACGAGTCCATATATTCATCCCCAATTTCGATCCACTAGTCACAGGCAAACCGGCATGTATGGTTGCTGGATCTCCGCTCCCATCCTCATGTAAGTTCTGCCAGAACACGGCATTTCCAGGCACAGGTCTAAACGTCACTCCATTCTCCCACGGCTCGTCACAATCCACAAACTCGCACCACCGCTCATTATACGGTGCATTGAGGATTGGGAAGTTCGTTCCTCCACCGGTGAGGTTGCTTGCAGCAACATATACGAAGAATGACGAGAGTCGATTTCCACCAACTTCAGGCGTCATCCGAGATGGTGCTTCAAACCAATCGGTATGTAGGTGGTAATTCTCGCCATTGCCATATTGAACAAGCTGGAGGGGCTCGAGATGTGACCGAGGAGTATCGAAGCCTTGGAATTCGAGCGCTCGAGTCTCGATGCATCGGACGATGGAGTCGCGGATGACGCTGGTGGATTGAGATGTTCGAGTCTGGCGCAGACCTTGTTCTCCAGATTCGTCTGCGACTGCGGAATTTGTGAATGTCCCTTTGCTGCGTAATTCTTAGCTACTGGCTCACAGCATAAGTAGTCCTAAGCCTACGTGATCTCCTGAAGATGCTCGCGCTCCTCAGCTGTCAGGAAGTTTGGAATGTAGATGACCAGAGGGTTCTTGGAGAAAATGTGGACTTTGTACGGCGGGCGAGTACACGCATCTCCAGACAATGGCTTCTGGCTTGCTTGAACACTGCCTAGAAGCAGAGCGACAAATGCTAATACGATATAGAGTGACTGCGCCATTTGACTTGGAAATTGTTTTATTGTTAAGATCATTTCGAAGCACGAATTCAGAGGACAAGCTCTGCTCAACCATTTCCTGGAGCTCACCCCTCCAGAGAGCTTTAATGGCCCCTGCGATCAGGTCGTCCGATCAAACGGCTCCCGCGCAAAAATCTTCCAATTAGAAAGCCAGATCATGATTCTCGACATGTCAGAATTTATGATGGTGTAGTGATGAAACGGGAGGGAATCGATCTGAAGCAGGACTTGTTACATGACTTATGCTGATAAGGCGTAAGACCCCGCGTTTGGGCGTCGGGCATCCCTGTGATGTGAAGCTCAGGGGTAAAGCTCCCCTGTATTGTGCGGAACCAGCACCCGTCAGCCGCCCTGACAGTTCTCTCTCGCGGGGTACTTTTCTTGCTTTCTAAGTTCGATAATTCTCGGATCAAAACACAATACAATCTTCGAGCTATCTATCTTGGACTGCAAAGTATTAAAATCTGGATAGAATGTTACCAAGATCCCTTCTCGTTTGTGTACTGAACCTCCTATTACTGACAGAAGTGCACGGATGGAGTCATGTCGACAGAGATCAGTTCGAATCCATTACATCGGGAAATGAAGTATCACTAGTTGCATGTAAGTGGTAGCTGTTTATTGGGAGCCAGTGTTGTTGAATTTACTAACAATTTTAGTTGTCGCAGTAAGTTCAATTCCCTCCCTCACAGCTGGCCTGATCGAACTTCTGGCTGATATGCCACCGCGATTTGTCAAGCCATGGACGTGAGATATCCTTCAACTTAGGTTTATGCTGGTAACTAATGGTAATGCTACAGCGAACCAAGTAAAGCCTTAGAGTCCGAATGGCTTTCAGCTACGGCTCGAAGTCAGAACTCCCTCATCAGCATCGACTGCACGATCGAAAGCGAGCTGTGCAAAAAGCATGAGATTATTTCTTATCCAGCGATACGATTGTTCCTAGGCGACGGGCAAGAGAAGAGATACCGAGGGCCACGGAAAGCTTCTTCGTAAGACCATCCATTACCAAGTCTTCTTTAGTTTCCGTAGTTGACATTCATGGCAGAATCCTACAATTTATGAATCGCGCTCCCCGGCCAATCATCTCTAATGTGGACAAGTCTAACATTAAAACATTCAAATCCAGCGACGAAGCTGTTTTTATAGCATACATCCCGGATGAGGAAGGACATCTGAAGTCAACTTTTACAGCTTTCGCCAAACGACATGCTGACAGATTCACCTTCGGAATTGCTTCAGATCCGAAAGTGGCAAAGACCGAACACATGCAGTTTCCGAGTATTGTATGTCATAAATCATCAGAGGGTGGGCAAGAAGTATTTTCCGGCCATGCTGGATTAGATGCCTTGGAGAAATTCTTAGAAACGGCGACTGCGCCGACGATCGGGGAGTTCACAAGAAGGAATGAGATGAAGTATATGAAGGTGCGTGCTCTGAAAGGATAAAGGACAGAGGGATGAACGAAATTATTGACGCACATGACAGGCTGGGAAATCTCTCGTCTATTACTTCACTTCCTCAGACGACGACCGCACTGCTTACGACGCTGCACTCAAGCCCCTCGCCAAGGCCTACAAAGAATACCTCAACTTCGTGACAGTCGATGTTGCCGAGTACGGACACATGTTGCCGAATTTAGGCTTGGCTCCTAATTCGAATCCTGCGTTGGCTGTTTTCAATCCGATGTATGGGCAGGTGTTTCCGTTTACAGAGGATGAGATCACGCCGAAAGCTGTGGAGAGCTTTGTGGTGAATATTGCACAAGGGAAGGTGCAGCCTCTTGGAAGTCAAGCTCCACCCACGGATAGACATACGGAGTTGTAGGACGGCAAGTAGCGAATTATGCAACTACAGTCTCTTTACAAGCTCCCGGATGACTGATCCCCTCGTGGTACCTCGTTCGCCATATCTCATGCAGTGGCTTTTCACAAGGTCACTACTAAGCACAAGCGGACAAAACAGTTGGTCGTGTACTTGGCATGTTTGGCTGAATTCTATTCCAACTAGTTAACTACATCCTCCTCTACTCTCCCCTCAGATCGTTTCCTTCACTATTAAGCCTTCTTTTGCACACCATCGACCGCTTCCGGGACTTCCTGAACAGGAGGAGTCGTTGGAGAGCTGATATCGAACTGCAGGCGATTCTGCTCAAACGCACTCCAATCACCAATCTGCTCCTCGAAGAACTGATCGAGATCCAATCCATTCAATTCAGTCTCTTCGGTAACACGCAAGTGCATGCCTGGAATGAACTTCAAGATGTACAGAAGGATGGCGGAGACGATGAATGAGTATGCCGAGATGGCAGTGATCTCGGCGAATTGTCGTCCAATCTGAATGCCATTGCCATCGATGCCACCTGGTGCAGATGTCGCCCCGTCCAGCATCGAGATAGTTTCGGATGCAAAGATACCAGTCAAGAAACTTCCGACCATTCCACCGATTCCGTGGAGTTTGAAGACATCGAGTCCCTCGTCGATATGAAGCCAAGTGTTCAGATCCTGGAGGAGTGCACATACAACCGCTGTAACGAAACCGATCACAGCCGCGAGCCAAACGCCAACATATCCAGCAGCAGGAGTGATACCCACGAGACCGGCAATAGCACCCTCGCAGGCACCAACAATGCTAAACTTCTTGCCGTTCTTGAAGTAATCGACGAGCGTCCATCCGAGAATACCAAAGCTGGCAGCGGTGTTGGTGTTGAAGCCAGCAAGCATGGCACGAACGGAAGCATTGAGAGCACTTCCTCCGTTGAAGCCAAACCATCCGAACCAAATAAGGACCGTGCCGAGAAAGACAAGTGTCGTGTTGTGAGGGCGGGAATGACTCTTGCCTTCTCCTGGAACGGTTCGCTTGCCAAGGACGAACGCGTAGGCGAGCGCTGACCAGCCCGAGGCGATGTGTACAGGTCCACCTCCTGCAAAGTCGAGCGCTGGCAAATTGAAAAGCCATCCATTTGCATTCCATGTCCAGCATGCAATTGGGCAGTAGACAATTGTTGCCCAGCAGAAGGCGAAGATGAGCGAAGGAACGATGCGACCTCTTTCGAAAGCACCGCCAATTACGATTTGGACTGTGCATGCACTAGTTTCGGTCAGTCTTTATCTCGTATGTTGAGATTCACATGAGCTCACCAGAACAAGAGTTGGTACAAGCAAAAGACAATCTCGGGAAGCACAGCACTTCCAGGGCTTGGAGCAGCCATCACGTTCTTCATTCCAAAGTTTGCGAGATCACCGATGAAAGGTCCAGCGGTCCTCGAGTATGCAAGAGAGTATCCCCAGAACATCCACTGGAAAGTCGTCACCGCTGCGACCATCAAACTCTGGAACAGGAGCGTCAATGCCGACTTGCGGCGAGCCAAACCGCCATAAAGGAGACCGATGCCGGGAATGATCAGCCAGACAATGAACCCACAGAACATAATGTAAGTATAGTGGTACTCGAATCCGGCATATTGGGCGTTGACATCGACGAGGAGGGTGTCTCCGCCCTTAGGCTCGGATGAGTTGAAGGAAGGCTGTTCATTGTCAGTGTGAAGTTGCAGATATCCAAGCTTCTTTGAATTGTCGGCTTACCGCGCTCATTTTCACGTTCGATCCTGAAGCCTTCCGGAAATTTCAGTATAGTTGGAGAGAATCTACTTCACAACCAAACCGGAGACCACGAGGGAGTCCGTCCTCTTTATATACATCCCACCTACGAGCTGCCTTCTATTTCCATCACTGCTCCGACGAAGTCAACATTCCTTATCTCGCCCAAGGGCACCACCAAACCTTCCTTCGGAATATGAAGCGGCTTGGCGAGCAGGCCACAAAGTGCAATTCCCTGTCGTTCGAGATATTTGACTTGTTGCAGCTCCACAATCCCCATCCTGAAAGATTGCCAAGTGAGGGCGAAGACCTGTCAGGAACCTTGAATGGATCAAGCTCCAGGTTGTTCCAACTGATAAGACGCTTGGCGGTGACTTGGGACTTGGTATCCACTTCGGGCAAGGCTTCGCTTCGCTTCGAAGGCTTGTTTGATAAGCTGAGCGGTGCCGTATGTGGATCGTGATTGTCGAAGGGGAAGGTCAGAACTATATCTAAGAAGTGCATTTCCTCTGATTCGAATTCCAATCATGACAACGCAGAGAACATGTGTATGCAGGTCCGAAACTTGACCGTGGGATCGGTATGGTCGTGGAAGCGGCGTTAGCGGCACCATGCGCGTGCTGAGCTGAAAGGCTGCAAGCCGTCCCGAATGGGATCCCACCTTTGGCCGGCCGGCCTCCCACTCTTCACGACATATCGCGATAGCATCCAATCCACCTTTGAATGGCTCAAGCAACTTGAAATGGGCCTATGTGAAGGTACTTACAGCTCTGGGGGAGTATGGCCTGTATTGAGTTCTCTTCAAATTTGGAGCTTCAAAACCATCTACCACCATGAAAACTCCTTTCAGAATTGCAGTATTGCTCAATGGCCTCGCATCACCCAACACAGCCGGCATCAAAGCCTCATTCGAGACCGCAATTGCATCCGCATCATCACTCAATTCCGATGCCTCGCCTCCAACAATTACTTTCTACGACCCCATTATAGCGCAAATCCATCCAGATCCCTCAAAGTATGACCTGATCGTCTTGAGTGGTGGGACAGCTGATCCGATGGGCTCAGATCCCTGGGTGCTGAAATTGCAAAACTACCTACGGACTACAGTCAAAGACTTCCCTAAGCAGAAAATCGTCGGAATATGCTGGGGCCACCAAACGACTTGCATATCTTTCGGGGGAAGTGTTGCGAGCATGGAAGGCGCTGCTGAAATCGGCGTGACCAAGATTTCTTTGACGGCGGAAGGCAAGAAGATGTTCCCATTCGCTTCAGAAGGTGCTCTTCAGCTTCATGAGTTTCATGCCAGAGAAGTCAAGACGCCTGCGAAAGGTTTCGTTGCGCTCGCGGAGGGAAAACAGTCGTTTTTGAACGAGGAGAATACGATTTTGACGTTCCAGGGACATCCGGAATTGAACACGGATCTGGCGAGGACATTGCTAGCAAACTCGCCAGCATATATGGGTATTGATGGGGAGAGGAAAGAGGCTCTGGTTGAGAAGGTGGGAATGGATCATGATGGAGTTAAGATTTGGTCGAGGATTCTGAAATGGGTCCGGGAATGATGTGGATCTGTGGACGCAGGCGGGATTTCTTGGCTCAGTGTTCTCCACTAGGACAATTGAATTTGAAAGCGTTGGTTGAAGGTCAGAAACAGATGTGCATGTTCTTCCAAGGCTCCTTGATCGTTTGGTTTTTGCCACGTAATTCAAGCATCCGAAGACATGTCCCCAATCCCGAGCCGAATTGTCGACAATTACTATTCTTTTTCTCTCTCGTTTCCAATTATACTCATCGAACGTTGTTTCTCGTGTTGCACCACAGTCCTCGTTAAGGCACAGGAGCTGGGGGTGGTGATCTATATCGTCACAAAATCCTCGCTTGTTGGGGGCAGTCGCCCAAACATTAGTCTCGGCCTCGGCCTTCAGATCGCCTCCCGGAAAGTTAAAACCACCGGCCTACGGGATTTAATGATTTCCATACAGCACCAAAAAGTCCAGAACGCCGGGCCAAGCACTAACAATTTCGGTTCGCATGGAATGGACTGCCCACTCTCTTGAATTGGCATCATCGGGAGGCTCGTAGCATGAGTGCCGTCGGGAAGTGTCTGTCTTTCTGCCATCCTAACCTCTACATTCCGAAAATTTGCCAATCTAAGTCCCCTTGCACGAGTACCAGATATTTGGGCAATTCAATCGCATTCCCATCACTCACACCGAGATTTAAAAAAAAAAAAAAAAAAAATCAGGAAATAAAAATAACTCTAAGTAGAATTATCGTCCATATCTCAGTTCCTGAACCTTAAACCTTAAAATTAGGCATCCCAAAGGAGCGTCAAGCCAAGAGCGGAACAGTTGTAACGCGCGAAGAAGCGAGGATGAAGTCGCAGGACTCGGTCTAACAATTTAAGTGGAGCGTCCACCTGGATAGGAGTTGGGTTGAACGGAATGACGTGCAGTTTCAACACGAATTTAGACACTCATATATCAGTTACTGCTTCTTCTTCGTTAATTATTCTCTTCCCTTTTCACAACAGTGTCGCAGTCTCAAGTTTTCTTATACCGCCATTACTTCAGTCCAACGAACTCCTCGCTTGTTCTCGATTTTCGCAAACACTCGCCTGATATGGCTCGCCTACTTTGGACGGATCCATTTTGGAATGGGAAGCGGAAACCATTCGTTATTGGAGTAGTAATGTCGTCTCTATCCGTCATTCTGATGTTCTTCGCTGTTATGTCATATCTATACGGCTCTCTCTGGAGGAGCACTCACCGAGCGAGCAACCTGAACATTTTGGCAGTCGACTTCGATGGAGGGGTTATTGGGCAGTCCTTGTCAGCTGGATATTCTGCTCTGAAGGGAAACAAATTTCCGACGCTACATTTCAAGTCCTCTGAGGAATATAGCACAGTAGAAGATATCCGAAATGCAGTGTGCAGGGGAGATTACTGGGCTGCAATATTTGCTCAAGATGGCGCATCAGCACGCTTGTCGGCTGCTCTTTCGGGAGGAGTCGCCGCCGCAAGTTACAATTCGAGCAATACCTTGACATATGTAGTAAGTCCTGAAGGAAATCCAGTACAATCGTCGTCAACAATACTGATTAAATAATCAAAAGTACAATGAGGCACACTACCCAACCATACAATCCGCCTACATTCTATCGAACATGCAGACACTAATTGGAGCTGCCGGTTCGATATACAACTCCCTCAATGGAACCTCAGCTGCCAAAGTGCTGAACACTAACGATCTAAATGCGACAATGGCGCTCTTGAATCCCATTTCCGCGTCCTCGATAAATATCATGCCCACCCCACAAGGAACGAAAGCCCTTTACAACACCGTCACGTTAGTCCTTCCAATCATTCAACAATTCTTCTTCCTTATGGCCTTGAACGGCATCTCGAACTCCTTCGGCATATACGGTTACCTCTCCAGCTTGCATGTCGGACTCATTCGAATGATCGTTTCCATCAGTTATACATTCCTCGCCGCTTTGACACTAGCCGGATATATTTGGGCGTTCAGGGAGGACTGGGGTGTAACAAGCGCTCAATTTGTTCTCACGTGGATGGCGATGTGGCTATACATGCACGTCAACTTCCTTGTTCTCGATGCGGCGACGGCGTTCGTGCCATTGTCATTCCTGACTTTCTTCGTCCTGCCTTGGGCTATCATCAACGTCACGTCCACCATCTTTCCCTTCGAGTTGAGCCCAGACTTCTACAAACTTGGATACGCCCTCCCTGGACATCAGGTTGTCAGCATACTATTCCAAGTTTGGTCCGGAGGGTGCAATAACCAGCTTTCGCGAGCTCTTCCTGTTCTATTTGCCTGGGAGATCTTTGGCTGGATTGTGAGTGGATGGGGAGTTGTGTATCGAAACAAAGCTGCACGGGCGGAAGTTCTGAAGGAGGCAGAGGCGCGAAATGCTCCTCAGACCGCTTCAACTACCGGCACACAGAAGCTGCAAGAAAAGCCTGATTCGAATTCGAATAGCATGCACCATAAGCTGGAACGAAGGCATACCGGTCCTCCTGGTTTACCCATGCCATTCCAAGGGATGTATACTTTAGCGGAAGATGGCGGAGAATCGGGTCTGAATCTTGTGAAGGATAAGCGGAACTGAAGCTCAATGTATCGCTGTTTTTTTTTTCGCTTCCCCAGCGGCTCTGAGCTGTTGCCTAGTGTGGCGATCCTTGTAACCAAATATGAGTCGAGTTTCCTGCCTAGTCTACTGTAGTAGTGAGCAATAAGACAAATCATAATTTTCGGGCTATCGAGACCGAAATGTGCAGACAGATGCCCAGCGCGGAATTACCTAAGCATTGCTCAGAATCTAAGTAGTCTGGGTGATCCGAATTGATTTAGTTCCATGAATGTAGCTCTAAAAGTGCTGTGTTGACTATCTTGCCGAGGAAGAAAAGGGGTAAGGTCACTAAGCGAAGGCCCCATAAAGTGGTTCGGACCCGTAGCTCAACCCCACAGGGCCCCCCAAGACCCTTGAAAGGCTGAATCCCACTACTATCAAACCTCACCAAACGCGGATCGAACGCGTCTTCTCAAAGCCAACAACCCGAATTCAACACCACAAAGCATTCCCCTCACGACACTAAACGACGATAACCATGCCGGCAAACAAACATACTTTCGACCCCAAAGGCGATCTGCTTCTGCAGCTTTCTCAACCCGCGAAGAAGAAAGCCAAGATCCAGCGCGAATGGCAGGAAAGGCAGGAATTAACTCCAATTGACTAGAACGACTCCTCTCTTCCAGAGCCTTTAGCATGACCGTCTGCGGATGCTGCCGAGATGGAGGACCAATTGGAAGAACCTAATTCTGACCATTCTATCGTCGTACACAATGAGGGAGAAGACCAGAAGGCTCAAGAGCCTGCTGCCTTGCCCACAAAAGAAATACTGGAGGGGCAAGACGATGATGAGGAGAGTCGACCAGACATAATGAAAATTGATATGCTCGTCTCCTCACGGCATATGGCATTGGCAAGCCCAGTCTTGAAGGCAATGCTACGCCCTGAAGGAATCAAGGAAGGACACACACAGCGAAAGGCAGCGTCCAAGTCCCCCCCTTCCAAATGACGACCCTCGAGCCATGCGGATCCTGCTCGATGTTGTACATGGCCACAATAGAAGAGTTCCTCGAAAGGTCAGCTTGCGGACATTAGCCTCAATTGCTGTATTAGCAGTCAAGTACCAGATGGTAGAGGCCCTCGAATCGTATTCTGACGTCTGGATCAACAAGCTGAAATCGAATCTACCGACGGAGTACATCACGGCTGAAGGTGAGAAGCTTGCTTTTAGATGGATGGAGATTGCTTGGGTCTTTGGCAAGGCTAAAGAGTTCAACGAAATGACTTCCTTGGTGCAGCGAGGAGCATTATCGGATTTGAATACCGATGTCGCTGGTGCGTTTCCGTACCGAGCATCATTATCGGTAAGTGTTTAGGTTGTCACAGAACACACATACGTTTGAGCTTTCAACTGATAATACATCAATACAGACGAGATTATGAAGCAGAGGCAAGATGCCCTATACGAATGCTACAGCCTAATCGAGCATACCATCCAGCGATATCAACGACGAGAAGTCTTCCCCCCACGAGACGATGATGAAGATCTCCGAATCACATGCGACTCCATGCTTCTGGGCTCTCTGCTCAAGAATGCTTCAAGCCATGGAATGTATCCATCCCAAAAGTGCCATATGGAAAAATCTCCTTCGAAGATCTAGCTCCGATCATGACCCAGCTTTCTGTGCAAGCTCTGTGTGACAACGTCTGTCCGTTTTACATGGAAGATGACGCGAAAGAAGCACATGTCTGAAAGACCTGATCAACGAGAAGATCTGGGATATCTATGATCGTCTTTCGGGGCTGGACCTACAGGAGTACAAGAACAGGATCTGAGGGGTGGCAACTATGGTACTTCGATCTTCGATATCACTTGTACGATAGGTGAGGGGTCATTTTTCATGCGGTCATGTTCGATCGCTCTATTGTACAACAAGAGATACATCGGTCCGTGTCTAAATTCTTGCAGTGGTATCACTCAATTACAACTCGTGTAATCCTCTAAGCCCCTGTCGGGAATCTTCGTGTTCGGAAGGCAAAGTTTCACTTTCTCACCCTTCAGATTCTTGAATACCGCCTCATGTTCTCGCTATCTCTCATCAGCTACTTGCCCTAAAAAATCATTGCGCTCAGTATCAAAGTGTCGAACTCACCCGAGTTACGGAGATAAACTCCTTATAAATGCCGTCCTGCTTCATCTTCTCACGGACGAAGTCTCCAACGCCACCAAGGACAGCGATTACAGTCGTGATCTTACTGTCCCACGAAACGAAAGACGATGTAGCCGTTCCGTCAATACGAGCAGACTCGCTACTTCCGTACGGATCTACCATTGTTCGTCAGTCTTCGCTTTCTTAAGCAAACAACCTATCTCGACGCTCAGAACTCACTCTGCATTTTCATTCCGTCAGCCATATCCTTCCACCATGCCAGTCCCACAGCTTTGTCGAAGTACACAGTGGGGAAGACACCATACGGGGTGACGACATCGAGTTCTTGCTCTGTTTGATCGGATATTGAAGGAATGCCAGCTGCGGAAATATAGCCGATGATCTTACCAGTAGTGGGATCGGTGGAGTTATTCACTGAAGCGTAGAGGCCTGGAGCTTTGGTTACGACGGAGTTACATGTCCGTACTCTTTCGGCATTGTAGAAGAGTCGTCTATCGAAAGTCAGTATTCGAGAAGGTTCTGATTCAGGAAAGTAAGAAGTACTTGACAAGGTCAACGTCGGTATATGGCATCTCAAGGATCTTCCATTGTTCATGGCTTGAGAACCAGAATCCTGAGGGAACAGATCAGATCTTTTTCACTTTGTTAGGGCACGGCATACCTTTTTGCACAGTTATTGGGCCAATGTTTCCCATACTGTACTCAACACTGACCAACTGCGGCCGTTTGACTTTCCAGAGAAGATTTTTCTCTCTTCGGGCCAACCCACCGAAGAAATACAGCCACCAGGTGAATAGCTCGCCCTCGTAAGGATCGTTCAATACTCCAAAACCTTCGCAGCTGTAATTCTGGTCTGGGCTGTTGACGTGTAGTGACTGATTGAGTGTCATTACAGCACAAACTCTACCACCGCCATTGTAGAAGACCTGCCACCTTTCAGCTATACGGAAATTGCAATCTTTGAGTCTCGGCTCTTACCTTTCCGACTGTTGACTTGGTGTAGTCTAGCCAGTTCTGCCAATTCTTTGCAAGTGCTCGGCACCTTTGGTCGTGGCTCGTTTCCAGGACGTGCACAAGTCCATGAACGGCCCAGAGAAGTTCACTGTTTCCATTTCAGCTCTTATTTTTGCATCTTCAATGCAACCCATACCCGTTGTCAAGCGCCGGGACTCGATTCACCCAATCCGCTGTCGGTTGAATCTCCTTCTCGTCTGCAAGAAACCAAGGGATAAAACCTCCAAATCCAGGAAACGTCTCATTAAATCCCAGATATATCTCCAATTTCAAAGACACGATGTTGAAAGCTACTTCCGGTGCTTTCTTCTCATCATGCGGCGACAGAAACCTCGCTGCATCGCTCGAACCAGCCAATACATGCGTGTACAGCATAATCTGTAGCGACTCTTTGCTTGCAGCACTGAATGGATGTTTGATGGTAGCGATCCCGGTTGTTGGATCGATGAGCGTCCCATCGTAAGTCATTCCATTGAGAGTGTTGTAGCTGATGTTGTTGGCGTGGAATTTGCCTTCCCAGTAGAGGAAAGAAGAGATGAATGGATCAGGGTTCTTCAGGATTGAAGACTGCGTGTAAAGAGGGGAGAAGCGGCATTTTGGGTGCTGAGGTTCTGGATGTGCGAGGACTGCTATGAAGAGTAGAGTCGCTGCTAGGAGAGAGGGTACTTGTGTTAAAGGCATCTTGCAGTATGAAGAAGCGATATTTGCTTACACCTTCGAAGCTCAAAGTCATGCATGAATTTATAATCATATTATCTCGACCCTTTCTCACGAACTCCTTGCCCCACTAGGAGGCTCTAACAAACCTGACTCTGACAAGTGCCAATCACAAAACCGCAAGACCATTGGAACGGCAAACTTTTTTCTGCAAGAGCCGATCTTCAGATGACGGCTCGGTAATTGCGGGGTGTTTTTGCAGCTGCGGGGTTGGCAAGCATTCCCGCTTCTAGCATCTGGCGGGGTAAGAACGATGTCAACAGAACGCTATTTCCCAGTCCCTGAGTTCAGATTGACCGGATTTGTCTCCGTCTAGGAAGTATCAGCCGATTGTCAGACATCTTTGCAGGACTCAAGGACTTTGTGTGGATCTTAAGTTGCCTCTGCGTCATGGTTGAGGATTTTGGTTCCGCAAAAGGGCCGGTTGGGATATAATTCGAATTCGCGAGAGCCTGTCAGGAGTATGAAACACCGACGATCTTTCATTGAGATTTGGCCTTAATGTTTCTTGTACCGGGCTCAATGATTTAAGCTTCTCCATTCCCTTAGTATTCGCATTTCATCACCACATCCAGGACACGTGGAAGCCAGCCGGAGGAATCGCCCTGACAGAATTCGGCTTCGCCGAACAATTCGAACTTTTGAAGACGATCAAAGCAGATGCCTTACTTGATCCGATCAGGAGTAGCTACTATTGGGTTTATATGTAGGCTACTCTCATCACAGTTAGCGAAGGTGTTGATGGGGTTGGCGCACTGGCTTGGGTATTGTCGATACTCTGGAGTGGGCTGCGGGGTGTCAAGATAAGCTTGGGACTCAGTAAATTATGTTCAGAAGGGTTTTGAAGGCCAGAATGGTGCTAATGAGTATTTTTAGGTTTAGGTATGTCAACCTGGCGACTAGGAACGGAGCTACAAGGCTAGTTCCTTCGAGTTTGTCCATGCTGAACTTTATGGAACAGATCCTGTCGTGCCTCATTATGTCCCCACCTAGAGTTACAAGCACAAATATCGATCCCGAAAGAAAAGCATCGGGCTTTGGCAATACCTTTTCAGCTTTTATGATTCACTCATAATTGTGAGATTTCTCACGTGCGTGTGACTGATTGGCCGTGCAACCGAATTAGGTACCCGTCTATAAACAGGCTCCCACCTCAACGTCAATTTTGTGTACATGAAGCTCGATTTCGAACTTCTCATCTTCAAAACTTAAGCTTATTCCACGTATCTTCATGATCACAGTGTCCTCGTACCACTGACTGACTCACCTCTCCACCCCACAGCGCACATAATTACAACATTCAAATATGTCACCACGACCCCTTCCCACACCGCTTCCTGCGCCTCTCATTCCGCCCACTCTGAATCACCATTCTATTACTCCCGGTGAATGGCATGCCACTCATCCTCGCCTCACCCGTCTCTGCGTCGGCGCCCTCATTTTTCGAGATCACACAACTGTCGACACTCTCACGCAAACTCGAATCACGATTCCGCAAATCCTCCTTATCAAACGCGCCTCCACTGACTTCTTCCCCAACCTCTGGGAGATACCCGGCGGTAGCGTCGAGCTTACTGACACAACGCTCCTGTACGCTGTGGTGAGAGAGGTATGGGAAGAGACGGGTTTACTGGTCAAGGGTTTCAAAGCGCAGGTTTGGGATTTCAAAGCAGGCGAGAAGAGAGTGGTGGCTGAAAGTGATGGTACCGAAAAAGTAGTAGTGGTCGGAGAGAAGCCTGGACATGGTGAAGTTGAGTTCCTGGGTGGAAAGGGCGAGGTGTGGTGTAAGCTGAATTTTGTGGTTGACGTTGGGGTTGTAATGGAAGGAGAGGTTGTGCTTGATGAAGATGAACATCAGGACCAGGGCTGGTTTGGAAAGGAGGATATCTTTGAGGATGGTGGGAAAGGAGGGGAGTTTATCAGTGAGCAAGCTTTAAGGATTGTCGAGAGGGGATTCGAGGTTTTCGAGGGTTTTGAGATGTGAGACAATGATGAAATATCAAGTTCAAGGCGAGGCTGCAGCCTGCACCAATGGGCTTGCGCGTGTGGATTCGTTGAATAGGACTTCGCGGAAGTTCAAAAGAGTAGTCTTCGTCTTTGAGGTACACTACGCAAGATCTAGTCCCTAAAGAATATTTATACACTGTATGTGACGTCGGAAAGTAATAATCCCAGATCCACAGATTAACCTAAGGCTTATATTATGGGTGGCGAATACCGGCAGTCCTGAATACGGCACCAATAATACAAACCATATGCTACGGCGAATACTGCTCCGAGCAGGATTCGTGTGGCGGCCTTGACAAGACGGAACTGGCTCGTTACAGCTCTGATCTCAGCTCTGATCGAAAGCATTTGCGAATGCCTCTCGTCTGAGTTCATCCTGTCTAGAAGCGCCTGCTGCTTGACCCAGCTAGGGATCTTTGCTTCTCTCCGGACAAGCCACTCGACCATATCATAATTTCTCTGACTGACTGCGAATACCAGTGGAATATAGCCGCGAATAGTTTCATATGGCCCTCCCACCTGTCCGTACTGAGTGAAATAGATCTCTTGGTCCCATTTAGTGCCGTTCAAAATAGTGTACTCATCTAACGGTGAGCCTTGGCTGTCGAGAAAAATATTTTCGAGATCTACGTCTCCAACCCTAGCTATCTCCATCATATGTTCCACGTGTCTTGGTGCTCCTCTCTCAATGAGCCTTGTGAGTAGGTCCGGTCTTCTTTGCTAGATCACCCTGCACAAAAGTCCATGATATTCCCGTCTGCAGAAACTGTCAGGGCAGAAGGCATCATTCCACTCTTGCAGAATCCAATCTAGAGCCTCTTCCCTGCCGTGATACACCATCTGACAGTATTCAGGCCTGTCTTTGATAGTCTCATAGTCAAAGATTCCTATTCCATGCATGTAATCTTCCGTGTTGGAGAGTGGCTGCTTAATAATAGAGAGACGTTCGTCCATAATGCTCGCCTGCTACCCACATGGCTATATTCTGTCCGTAGTTCCTTACACAGGCCAGATATGTGATCAAGAAATACCTGTATGATCCTTTCATGAGCAGCTGCATATGTTACACCCAGTGGTGCATTCCGGAGAGGAAGTATAAGTCGGCAAAATCTGGTCCTTGCTCCAATAGCAACCTCACGACATTAGAATGGCCTTGTGCACATGCTTGCTCAGATGGTTTCGTGAACCACATCTGTCTTTTGTTGAAATCTACGCCTCGCTCGATTAGTCTCTGAATAAAAGCTACATCCCACAAATACGTGGCAGCTACCAAAGTATTGGCCGCGATGTTCGTGTCAAAGCCACTCCTGGCAACCGTAGCAGACATCATAATCTCGCCGGCGTCCAGCTCTATATCAGCACAACAACGTGCGATATATACTTTTGCCTTTGGGCTTCGATTACTGCCGCATCACTAGATCTTACATCTTGATCGATTTCAAGATCGGTCTCCAGCATAAAGTTCACTGTTTCCAAGATTGATCTCAGAAACCCAATGTTCTTCGCAGATGGCAGTTCAAGCCGTGCCATGAGAAATATAGTGACGAGAGGCTGTATGTAGATATCTCGTTCACATGAGATATCGAAAAGGAGTTCCTTTGTGAGGAATATATTTGAGGGGCTAGGGCGGCAGATTGATCGTAGGATTTCCTGGTCGGAAGATTCTGTCCGGATGTTAGTCAGCGGAATAAGTTTTATGTGAAGCGACTGGACCCACTGTTCAATTGTCTTAGCTTGAGGACCTCCGCGACCTTCAAGTTGGCGGGAAAAGAATCGAGCACGTATCGGAAGAGATCCAGCGGCAGATTTAGGAAAGGTGAAACCCCTGCCATGATTGCTTCAGTGACACTGTGTTTGAAGTTTAGGAGTGGCAAAGAATCTTGTATCTTGTATATAGCCAAGGAGCGAGATTTCATCATTCGAATGAATTTGTAGCGGTGAGTGACGGCGGCTCACCTGGACCTCATAAAGACCCCGTAGCGTACCAGACATTTTTTTCGAGGGGCTAGAAGTGCCCGTTCGCTTGAGCCCCTTTTTAGTCTTCGGCTAATTCGCTCCCAACTTCCAGATGTCAACAAACCGCGAGATGAAGCACGACTGGCCATGGCCCGTTCACATACAGGATGTGAGGTCCCGAACCATTAAATATACTTCACAAAATGTGCGCTTAATATTTCTAAAGTAGGATATGTTCCGGGAAGATATTCACAGCATTTCAGCTTTTAATTTCAGGTTCTCAATAGTATCAGTGCCTCTGAATCCTGAATGACGAACAAATCGTGCCACGGAGTTCTGATTACTGACTTCTGGTCTTTGGGCCTTAAATCGAAAATGAGAAGCATCAATTGCCCAAAGTGCGGGAAAACAGCTACCTACCAGCCCGGTAGCGTTTGTACCAAGTGAATTTGCTTCGTTATTCTGTGATACCGAGCTCATACAGATGGGACTCCTTGAGCTTTGAAGTGCTTAGTATTCATACTCTCACTGAAGAAGCTGAAAATTTAATTGCGAAGGAAGTTTTGTAAATTATCATCTGGTTCGGCCTCACCTGACTTGGCGTGTCAATTGCGCACGGCCTCCTGGAAATCTGTCGCGTTTCCGAAATCGCGTCACTCTGTACCTTTTCTTCAACGTGCCAGCTCAATTCGAAAGACAATCCCATAGCAACTCCTCAAAATCCTCGAATACCCCAGAAGCACATAAATATGAGTCTCTCTCTCATATCTCCCTGCCCGGTCTGCAGCAAGACCGAAAAGCTTCTCTGCTGCCAGGGCTGCAAGTGATGTTCTACTGCAGCAAAGAACACCAAGCCTCTGACCGACCAACCCACAAGAAAGCATGCAATGCCGTGAAGAAGGCACAGCAGAATCTTGATATCGAAGAACAGAAACTGCGCGATCACCCAGGAGACTTCATGACTCCCGATAACTTATTCGAGCACTGCGTCAGTCATTTTTGAGGGATTCACGAAACCCGACCGTACATGAGGGCTCGATACGTTCTTATCGACGCACTGCTTACGATCAAGACGAAGGCCGCGGTACAGACAGTACTGGATCATATTATGGACTTGTTGAGATTATGTCGGGGTGACAATGTGGGCGTCCGCAGTATGCTCCTGCGTTGTACCTGCGTTTGGGCAAGGACCAGGAATGCTACGATTTTGTCAAATGTGAGCTATTGACCCATTGTTTCAACTTGGGGACATTCTCAATTGAGCAAAGCTGACATACAAAAGGGTGGCAGACTACTGGCCAAGGATCGGATTACGACTGGGGAGACCTGGACAATCCCTACCTCGACGTCAAAGATGCTGATGCTTTCGAAGGACTTAAGATGGTTGCCAACAAATATACCGATTTGAGCTTCGCCGCTGCGATGACTCTATCAAAGATCAGACTCCTCTTGGATCTGAAGGCTCTGCAAAATTCCGCTATCATTGGCAAGAAAGTCCCACAAGACCTTCTCGATCAAATCCGAGGCCAGGTGGTCAGTACCATCGTTGCGAACAATAAGGATATCATGGGCAGTGAGGACCAAGGACGGCTCATCCAGAAACTGGAGGATCAGGTGAAGCAGATGCAAGTTTCGGTGAGTGAGGGTAATAAGTACTTCTGGCCTGCTCTCATCAATCCTGGACGGCATTTGATATCACCGATTTCGATGTATAGTGCTGGTACGGTGCCACATATGCAGCTGTGCCTTCAACAGTCTTACGACTCATGGGCCGAAACCCCGGGAGCAAGTGATATGATCCGGAACTTAGAGAAGGGCGAGGCTCTCTGATTTGGCGACGCCACTGCTTCGATGAGAGGATCTTGAATGGCCGATAAGTCCGTTCGTTAAACTTCTCATATCTCAGCCGCAGTCTTTCCCCTGGTACGATTGTACTGTTTGTAAACTTGCCTATTTGACTTACTTTATTTGCCTAACGTGGTCTGTCGATCCACACCCTGCGACTAGCTTCGGAAAGGTTCTGGAGCCGTGCCGTCTTATGCGGAGAAGAGCGGGGACAGAAATGCGGACGAGATGCGGGAAAGTTGCGGGATGAACGCCGATGCGAGTACGAATCCAAGGGTGATCACAGCAGCAAACCGCTTCAAACCACTAGGTGAATGACAATTGCGATCCAGATATAACATCCGTAGATTAGAAATGCACGTGTCGGACGACACGGAGGTATTTGAAGATGTATATATCTTGCAGCATCTGCAGATCAATTCATATCGTCAAACCACCATCTGCAAATTTCGACATCCAAAAGCAAATCCCAACTGAAATCATGGTCAAAGTAGCAGTAGCAGGTGGAAGTGGTGGTGTCGGACGTGCCATCGTTGAAGCTTTAAAGCAGCAGAGCTCACATGAATATATTATTCTCAGCCGGAAGGTATTAAGACCTTGTCATGACTTAACCTCCGTGACAACTTTGAAATTATTTTCACTCACATGCAGCAGGACAATCCAGAACTTTCAGCAGAGATCGGGGTGGAAATCATCGGGGTCAACTACACCGATCTGGATTCAGCCAAGAAAGTCCTCGAGGATAACAACATCCACACAATCCTCTCAGCTTTGAGCCTCCAGTCCCAGGAGCAGAGCGATGCACAGATTGGACTCATCCGCGCTGCTGCTGCTTCGTCGACCGTGAAACGTTTCGCGCCGAGTGAATTCGGCATTCCTTACGGAGACAAGTGCGTTCCTCTCTCATGGCCTTTCATGGGTTTATGTCGGATTTTTCAACTAATCTCTTCTTTTCGTTGTGGGCAGGCATATAGCGTCCTTTCACCTCGTAGCATTTAAGGTAGCTGCCATCGCAGAGCTCAAGAAGACCAATCTTGAATACACGCTGTTCAGCAACGGCTTTTTCGCCGACTACTTCGGCATGCCAAAAGTCAAGAGCTACTTGCAACCTCTGGTCCTAGTCATCGACATTGGACACAAGGTTGCCGGAATTCCTGGATCTGGAGATACGCCTGTTACCTTCACGACCACCGGCGATGTGGGAAAATTCGTTGTTGCGAGCTTGGGATTGGAGAAGTGGAGCGAGCGGAGTTCCATTGTGGGTGATAAGAAGACCTTCAATGAGGTTTTAGCCATTGCGGAGAAAGCTACAGGCATGTTCATTTCCATGTCTCCTGACAATTTCATACTGACCAGTTCTAGGGTCCAAATTCCAAACTTCTTACGACCCAATTGAGAAGTTGCAAAAGGGCGAGATTACAGAGCTTCCCAGTCATGTCCACGTGTATCCCTTCTTCCCAAAGCCAGCTCTACAGGGTATGTTGGCTTTGTTCGGTATTTGGTTCGAGAGTGGGGAGTTTGATTTCTCTACATCCGAAGGCACGTTTCTCAATGAGCGTTTTCCAGATATCAAGCCGACGAGTCTTGAGAAGGTCATCACTGAGGGCTGGGCCTAAAAGTAGACGTTTATTTCGTGCCGTTGCTGTCCTACAATAGTTGATCAGAAGAGTTGCTTCCTCTCAATGTATGTAAGGTTGCTTCAATCGCATGTTCGGATGTTACGAAGCTCGATCCCTTTCTATGCTGTCGCTTGTTCCTGATACGATGACAATGGCTTGTGTCGACAAGATAGTTACACTTGACGGGATGCATATACTTCCAGTCCCCCTCCAGGATATTGGCTAGACAATGTTTGAGCAAGTTACACACCAGCGCATGATGGAACGTCGCTAGATAAGTCTTCGTTGCGTCGATTCCCAGTTGTAACCTGTGATGCCTTCACAGTCAGCCAAGTTCTTGCCAGTGCTGACATCACAATCCAGTTTCACAAATGGAAGTTAATTTCAATTGCTCCAGGCGATCAGCTGACAAATTTCTTTGGAGCACTGAGACTGACCTGACCAAAGTCGTGTCGACTTGTGTTTTCTCTGGGGATCGCAGATGCTTCTCGAAGGGTTCTCAGGACTAGGCGAGCTTTGCTGGTGATGAAACTTTCCCTACCATGCAATTCGGCCTATGACTGGTTGCTCAATCCTAATCCGCAAAGGGTTTGGACTCAAAAGATTTCCATCAATACATCTCCATCAATCAAGTGGTTGACTCTGTGAAAATCAAGAGTGAGGGGTCACGAAGGAGGGGTAGCTTTCTGAGCTTCAGCTTTCAGGCGCAGCTGAAACTTAGGGGCAGCCACAAGCCACATTCCTAGCCGCCTTAAGCTCCAAACCATGAAAACCGGCTTTTCAGTACCAATTTACTGGGACCAGCCCGGGAGTCATATCTTGGTACTAGGCAGATGACTTGCATGTCATGGGAAGTTCCGGCCTTCATAGCACGGGTTCGCTTTCTACTATTGATGAGTCTCCACTTGACTGCATGTACGACTCTTCGGAGGTCCAAAAAGGATCGGGAAAGAGGGCTTGTTATTGAATCCATAGATTTATATTCACTTCACCTGCAAGGTTATGCATGCCCGAAGAGCTTCAGGCAAGTCAATCAAGCAGGCAGCTTGAAGAAAAGAAAATAAGTTAATTCTGTAAAATGCCCAGAGCAAACAAACGGAGACGAGGACAGCGGAACAATGGCCCGATAAACAGAGCCCTGGCATTTAAGACCTGAGGGACACTATTACTACCAGCAACATGAAAGCCTTGATTGACTGGCATCTTAATGTTTGTCGAGGTTCTTAGGTCTCCTATCGCCAAGTCAAAACCCAATTTCATAATCACTGCCGCTCTATCCACACCCCGCCATGGCTGAGCGAAGCCCCTTTCTTTAGCGCACCTCGCTTGGCCCTATCGCTGGATTGACAGCTTCCTCCAAGAAGGTAGCCTGCAAGAAAAGGAACCACTGAAGCCTTAATTCCGAAAGACTGCATTTGCAGGACTCAGCCTTTCTCCTTTGCTCTGCTCCGTGGGCCGTGGTGACCCAGATTAAAAAGCCTGCCGTTCCTTCTTTCCTGCATGCGGGCACAGATCAGGCCGTGGAAATCGTTTATACGTCCGACAATATGCAGAACCGACGAACACGCGAATACAAGGGATCCAAATTCTCTGAAGGGCGACTGAAATTAAGCACTTCGTGTGGGGAATGCCATAAGAGGAAACAGAAGGTACGGATGTCTCTCAACTCGGACAGATTGAGCGTCCGCCATTAGAGGATCTGGATGTTTCCCGGCGCGGTGGACCGCCAGGTGGGCTGACGTACTGCAGTGCGACCAAAAATCGCCATGCAGGCACTGTGCCCGTCGTTATCCCCAACCTGAATGCATCTATCGAAATATCAGGTAAGCCTGCTTCCAATCTGTATGGCTCTCCGTTGACTCGACTCCAGAGAAGCCTCCACGGCATCAGAAGAGGTCTGCAACGATCCGAACGATCCAAAAGCAGCAATTAGACCCGCGAGCATTTTAGATCAGCGTAGATGCAGTATCAAGACTGAGACTTCTGAAACTACTATCAGCCATTCAGATGATCTGGTTCCGGCCTGGCTGCAGGACGAACATGATGCCATCAAACAGAGCCTGTTCGTGTCCGTGGAAACACTCCACCAATTTGGTCCAAAAGCATACCAAGATCTCTTGACCTCTATGGTCTCCCAGATATCATCCAGTGTCTTGGCCGGTTCTGGAAATTCCAGTGCGGCGTTCCTTGGCTCGTCCAATAAGACAAGGAATGAACCTCCCCCAATTTTTTACGATCGACTGTCGCTATATCGGAGATCTGCTTCGGGCACACCGGATCAGCCATCACCTTATCACGACGTTATTCCTTCTCCTCATGATATGAAGATAAGCTCAGTCGACCCATTACATTTCTTGGGCATTACACCTACAATTCAGAGTTCGGAACTGTTGCAAGCCTGTAAGTCGTCGATGTCTGAGGTAACAATGTCGATGATGCTCATTGTTCCACTGTTAGTCCTCAAGTTGATCACGAGATATGTTGTATCAATCGATGGCCATGCCACGCCAAACTACTATAATGATCATTGGGTTCCTTGGTCTGTCAAGTCGCCTCTGCTAGCATACTTTGGCATCTTCACAGCAGCATGCTATCAAGCCGAAGCTCTGAAGATCTCACCAAGCCAGTCAGCAGTTGTACTCAGGTACAAGTGTAAAGTCATAAGCCTCCTCAACCAGAGGCTCTCCCATAAATCAACATCAACCTCAATGGACACTATCGCTGCTGTGCTCTATCTTGCAGTGCACGAGTGGTACTGGAGTAATTACGATAATATCCTAGCCCATATGAAGGGATTGAAAGAAATGGTTAGGCTTCGTGGTGGATTGGAGGACCTGGGAATGAGTGATTTTCCCAGAAGGATGATCTTGCTGTATGACGCCTTGCCTCTGTCTTGATCTTGATTGTATGGCTTACCAGTTAGCAGTATGGATTATCACATCGCTTGCTCTTACAACGGCGATCCAACGTTCCCCCACGATATTTCCATACCCACCCAATACCCACCACATATGAGCATGCCATTCATCCCCCCACCCACGAATTCCACCAATAGTGAATGCGACATCAAGATTAGCAACCACGCTGCCATGATACTAGAAGACATGCGCTTCTTACTGCTCGCAATACTGAACCAAGTCGATCGAGTAGCCTCGGGGAACGAGAAGAAGAAACTAGAAGCCACATCACTCTGGATTCAGAATCGAATATCCTCGCTTCCAGACGGTTCTGATCCAGGTGACGAACTCTCAAGAGACCAAATCTATAAAAGTCTCCGGCTTGCATCTCTGATCTACTGCAAAGCAATAGTAACTCGAACCAACCTCGCCAAATCATGTACACTTTCAGATCTCAACCAACTTTGGTTCAATATGTGGCAGGTCAAGCTGTCGCGCTGGAAACAAATCCCTGGAATTTTCCTATTTATTATTCTCGCGGCTATTCCTGCAGCGCAGGACACTGCGCATGGGAGATTTCTGAAAAGTATGTTGAAGACGACGAGTTCCTATATTGCGTTAGAGCATTGGGATGTCGCGGATGCTTCATTGATGGCGTTTGTGAGATTGCAGAGATGGTTGAGGAATGGCGGGGTTGATACTGTGAATGTGGGGCAACCACAACCGCTGGAGTTCTTGCATATCTATGGGGAGTAGGAAATCAATTGCCTAAAGACCAGAAACTGCTTTTGTCACTCTTCTTGCATCCTTACGGTGAGTTAAAGCGTCGTTTCAAATGCCGTGCGCTCGATGACTAAGGAGACCAAACGAAGAAAATAGGTAAAGATGCCCCTCACCACACGTATCTTTCATGTTTTCTGTCAACTAGATCTGCAAGGATTCGAACCACTGTACTTACTGAGTTCTGTTGCTACTTTGGTAAAGTAAGCCCCAAGGCGTAATTTGATCCGTGCTGGCAAGTACATTATACCTCGGACAAGTAGTAAACTTCACCATCTGCCTTCCTATTTACACCTCGGTTAGATAAGCGAATAAGTTATGCTATGACTTGCCGACATTTGGCGAGGCATAACCTTGTGATGAACTGTTGATTTATTTTGGAAATAAACGTATCAAAAGAGTCTCTTGTCTATCCCAGGCACCAGTTCTTGCAATTTGACATAAATACCCCGGTCTCCTATTTGCGCCCCACACACCCCCCTCCCTTTCGAAATGTTCCATAGCGGACTTCAACATTGAAGCGCCATGGAGGTTGATGTTCCTCTCTTACGTTGCGCTAGGCATAGTAATAGAAGTGAACGAGATCTGTGTCACTAGTGGCCTTACACCAGCCCTCCATAGTCCCATCTTTGCGCGAGACCACCTCCAGAGATCCACTTGCTTGGCAAGCCGAACTCGCGCCTGGCAGCGCTTCACTCTTCCACACCTTAGCATCTTCCGTCCAGTAAGCATGCTTGAGTTTCGAGTCGGAGCCCAGGAAGAAAACTTCTTGATGGTTGAAGTTCATCGATACCGCACTCAAGGATCCGGGAGAGGTAGCGAGGTTGGAAATTGGCTCAGAGGGCGTATTCCACGTACCAGGAGTCTCGCTTTTCCAGTATATTTGGTGAACTTTCTTGTCGTTACCGATATAGAAGATATTAATGCGAAGTTCGGAGCGAGCAATGGCGGTGAGTCGGGATGAAGAGTGCGCAGATCCGGGACCAAGAAGTTGCTTGCCCTGCCAGCCTGATGTGCCGAGCCAAGCTCCCCAAATAGCGCCATCAGGTCGAGTCCAGAATACGGCTAGCTGGGCAAATTTGGTTGAAGCAATGCTAGTGAGACTGATTGGATTGATGGGACCATCCCACAGATGTTGGTCGATTACCCATTTCTGGCCGTCGTCGTTGGAGTAGGAGTGGCGGAGGTCTCCAGTATTTCCAACATAGAAAATTTCCATAGATCGAGGATCGCGAGAAGACGCTGTTAGACTGTAGAGCATATTAGCCTTCGCTCAAGTCGAAATTCTGTGTGATACAGTATACTTTCTGTCAGGATGAGTTCGTGAAGTCTTGATAACATACCTGGTACCCACAGCAGCTGCTTTGGCCTTCCTTTCATTGGAACTATACCAATTACCAGCGCCGTCAGAAGCTGAAAAATAGTAACTGTAAATCTCATTACCACGCCCAAAGAATGACTCCATACGGGCTGTTGAACGGACAACAGTAGCTACCCCACCGTCTACTTGGATGTTATTGCCATTAGTGGAAAGTGGATAGAGCGCCCAATCGTTGGTTCCTTCTTGCCAAAGGAGATTATATGGTTGAGGCTGGGATGTTCCGTTTGGCTTATTAGCCAATGTAACATACATAGCACTCCCGCTTCTGGCTGTAGCTGCAAAGTCGCGACCGAGGCCCCCGGAGTTCTTGATGTTCTGAACGGCAACGGTCCAGCTAGCACGCTTGTGGAGATCGCTACCCTGCATATTGGATCCTGGTACCACATTAGTCTCAATACAACATATCTGTTTTGGAACGAGAATAATACGTACTTTGCTCAACATCAAATGTAGTCTCGTTGCTAAGTAATCCTTGCTCTCCGGAGTGGGAAAGTACCATAGCAACTGAATTGACGACGATGGCTCCGTAGGTGAGTAAAAAGAGTGCCGATCGCATGTTCTGTTGTAAAATCGAGGATATAGCTTGTCCTGTGGAATTTTTGTTGAGTTGTGAGACTCGTGAATGGTTGAGAATTAGTTTGGAAGTAGATGCTGATATTAAAAACCTTGACTTAAGCAGGATTCCAACCTTTATACGTTTCCTTGCAGAAAATATCTCGAACGAAGTTACGGGATCTCTGTGGAGACATTGCTGGAGCTACCTAGCACTTGCACGGGGACCATTTCTGGCACCATTCAAAATAACATCGTCAGATTCAAAGAGGCGATGTAAGGCTGAGTCGCGGAGCAAAGCAGGTGGCACAAAGGATCTGGACAAGCTCGGTTCATGTGCATGACAGTGATTGGCGTGAGCAACTTACGATTTGCTAAAATGATTCTCACTAGATTCTACCTAGATGCTATCTACGACGTACTTGGATCCAGGTGTTTAGATTCGGTTATTGTGAGCATGTATGATGGTCGCCTAGCTCGCTACGCTCTTGCTGACAAACCAAGCTGAGGGGGTGAGAAGTATAACGCCAAGCTCGCGAAAGAGGCATCTTAGTCATGATCTTACATCTTTCAAACGTTCTGCTGAGATAATTCAAGTCCCGTATAGTGTCCAGGTCACAGAGTCAGATCTACTGCGCATGATGGAGGTGCTGGAACGTCAGCTTCCTGTACCTGAGTCTCGCCTTACGTGCGTACTTCGACCGCCCTTGGCAGTGTGCATCGAGATGTATTTTTTTTTTGGACGTTTGAACATTGAGGTCGCTGTAATATCGAATCATTTTCTGCTTCCGGCTAGTATGAAAACATGGGTGTCCCTGAGAGCTGACAGTTTGGCAAGTGTCTTTCCGGAATCAGCATAAACCGGGTCAAGTGCCATGCAGCTGTAGTTGCCTTCGCAACTCAATTTCAAATTGACTAAAGCTTTCCTTACGGTCTTCCGGTCCGTTTCTTGTGATATGTACCAATAGTACTCCTGATATCTGATTCATATTAGACAGAGATGAGGGGCCAGACCAGGCGCTCGCTTGAAGCGTGACTATTAACTCGGAGACAACACTTCAACGATTTCCAACGAATATCTGTATCTTGTCCTCAGATTTTGCTGGATGTTTATCGAAATCAGTAGTCTCCTAATTCCATAGGGCCTCGGCACGGTATTGAAGCCTTAGCTACCCCTTACCCCTGCGCCACTCAATGGCATTTTCCGAAAGGCTTTCGATGGCAGCCAACTAAAATGAAGTTCCAATCTAGTCCGGTCTAAATAAATCATTGAGAATAGTTACAGATGACAGGACCTCTAAAACCAAGCTAGTTTTAGAAGTGGTGGGGATTGAAAAGGAGGGCTTTCGACAAGCGACAAGATAGCGTTAAATGTTGGATTAGGGGTTGGACTTCTGGCTGTTTTTGTTGCGATACCTGGTTGTTACATTGCCTTGAAGAGGTGCCCATTGACTCCGATACTGCAGAAGGAGGGTGTGCACCATGTAAAGGAAAAGGAGTCTTGTAACGCGATTGTTTTGTCTACTACAGTCTGAGAACTGCTCAGTGGCCCTTACGGTGCTATCCCATGTGTCTGACGGACCAAAATTATATGATTTTGAAGTCTTCAAAGAAGACGCCTTCCGTACGCCAAACCTCTCCCCTCATCAACCCATGAGCATAGCACTCTCCGATCAAACGATATGTTTCTTCTTCTTTCCGCAGTACATATGGTAAGAGGCCCTCTCCAACTGGCAATTGGATATACGCATCCCTCGCTCTTTCAACGCCCTGCCAGTAAAGTTTGAGGTCAGGGCTCAGCGGCCGAAGGACGTAAGGCACGCTAGCACCCGCAGGAACACAGACTACATCGTCGAGCCCGAGACCTTTTGGACCAAGTCCTATATATCCGAGGCTGGTGATAAAGAAGCAGTGATCAGATGTAATTCCTGCGACGCGAGCATGGAATTCCATAGGCTCATAGGGCATGAGTGTCACTGCCGGTGGGGATCCTGGTGTTTGTTGTTCTGGAGGTGAAAGCGAGTTCAGCATATGTGCCCGAAATTGAGGAAAGTAGGTATGTGGTGTCGCAAGGTAGTCGTCAGGAGACACAGCTTGAGGAAGATCTCGTTTGTAATCAAAGACGGGATCATTGCGATCGATGATAAGTGTCCGTGCTAAAGCTTCCCAGAGCCTTCCTCCACCGATATATTCTTCATCGCTTCCCCATTGTGTATGCATGACCTTGCTTATCACAAGTTCAAGCTGGACATACCATTCAGCCAGATGTGCAGGCTCAAGCAACGAAAATGCATGCTGCTGATCTGAGGCTTTGAAGGCATCACTCTCGCGGACAACAGCAATGACTTTGTCTACAAGCATACCCTTCATCAGAAGTTGCTTAGCCGAGTCATCCAGTTCGACCATAGAAGTGAGTTTGTGGCCAGCAGTGAACCTTCCCAGACAATCGATTGGAGTGCGAAACGGAAGTCTCCAGTCTGGAACCCAAGAAGGCAAATTAAGGCTTTCGGGAATCAGAGAATGGTTTGCGAGTCCCGCAAATGACAGAACATCCACAATATCGCTGTGACGCAAGTTCCATTGAGCGAACTCCATGAAAATATCTGCCTCAGTCCTTCCGTAATCGATTTTGAAGGGATCTCCTCTCCCTCGATTAAATATACTCGACAGGCCCACAATCTTGTCTTTTGCATCGCGGCAGTGAAAGCTCCTCGCAGCATTCAGACATTCCAAAATCTCCTCACTGGACACTGTCTCCTTATGACGCAGAGTTTTCCTCATATCATCAAGCTTCCAGGCATTCAATGTTGAGGTGGCTTTGAATCTGCGTGGTCGCTGTGAGGTGGGGTCAGTGGCAGCACAACCGAGAGCTTTACAAGCTGCGAATAAGACGTCCCAATTCATACTGACATCTCCACAATGAATAGTAGCCCTACCAGCTAGAGCTAATTCCTGGATGATCCAAACACGTGAAAACCATGGCTTCGTCCAGATCAAGCCGGTCATCTCCAGGTTCGGGTCATCAATCAAGTCTTTCCAGAGCGCATCGTTCTTTTCACTACGTTCGTCTCTAGGCTCTAGAATCTCTGCACCTCGGTCGAAGAACCTTTGCCCGATCCTTTTCAGATACAGCATTACATCGTTAGTACCCTCTGTCTCTTCTCCCAACCAGATGAGCACTTCACTTACTTGCCCGTAGATGTCAGCCATCAGAGGAATCTGAAGCGATTTCTCTGCATCATCAATTTGATTGATGCAGATCGCATCAGCCCATATGATAAGTGATCTATCAGGACGTCTGAACTGAACGAGCGCGGCATGGAGATTCTTCGTGATGTGCAGGACACTTTCCCCGCAAACGAGAACTTCGGTGAATGCATTGCCACCCCATGTGTATGACAGAGCAACAAATTCGGGGTTATCTGTGAGTGAGACTACTGAAAATGTGCATTCTAGATCCTGATCGATATCCTCAGCCGTTCGAGGCAGAATATTGATCAGTCTGATCGTGTCGGGTGCGGTGAGTCGTTGATATGTATAAAGTGGGAGAGATGCTAGGGAAGAGCTCATCGTGTTAAACAGTATTGCAGGTTATGAAAACACGATACGTATCTCTTGATTGATGACCTCAGTATTGTGGCCGATGAGATTCCAGAACGACGGATATCCAGACTCACGCAGGGCTGAAGCGCGGAGATCCGAGCTGAAATGCAACTTCAGCTGCAGCTCAGGTGACGTGTCTGTCCCAATGTGGGAGCGCACAGCCAGTTTATGGAACCCCACTGAAGTATCACTCATAGAACTCAAGAGTCTGCTGAATTGATAGGTCGTACTAGTCCAGGACACGTGCGATGTATCTTTGCGAAGTTTCTTGAGCCCCTGCGCATTATTGGCAGTTGTCCTCTTCAATGCAGCACGTACTTCACCAGCTTTCTCTTCCCATTTTTGAGCTCATCTACTGCTCTGCCATGCATATATCCATGGATATAGACATCTCCTACAAAGCGATACTCCCTACGCGTACCTTCCTGCCTCAAGAGGACTGGTGTCGAGCAGCCCATCGGTACGACAACAATATCACCAGGCAGCATAAAGCCTGAACCCATTCCAAGCCGCCCCTCGCCCGTACGACAAAAGCAACGACCCATCATCTGATCTCCAAAGTGCTTCTGGAGAAACTGCCTACGATTGTCAATGCCGACATCTAGCTTGGCATCGGCACATCTAGCCAGCTTTAGATCAAGAGACATATGGGACAGTCGTTCTCGTAGCAGTGATGCGAAAACATAGTAGCAGACATCCCTCCATTGGTCCTTCTTATCCCATGATGGTGGTACCTGGCCAAGACTTAAAGTCCTACAAAAGCTATCTTGCACCATGAGGCTAGCTTCTTCTGACTCGTTTTCGAGAGTGCCGAGAAGGAGTGCGCGCCAGTGCAGGAAAGCCATCAGGTAGTCGCCTAATGTGCAGAGCGTACCCACGGCCATACCGTGGAAACTAATCGTGTCCAGATATATTGCGGACAGTTCTAGCTTGTTCAGACGCTCGTCCAAAAACCTGCAATCTGCCTTCCTGTCAGCTGACGCTTTGAAGTGGTACTTGTGACCCATAGCGGCTGTTTGAGGAATGTGTGACCAGTCTGGTACATAGGATGGGAGATCAGCCGACCCAGTATGTACTGGAAAATGTATAGCATCGCAAATAACGTCCATGGACTCTGTTGTCTTAAGGAGATAATCGACTACCTCTGTGTAGACATCTTTGACAGATAGACTGTAGTCGGCTCGGAATTCCATGCGGGTCTCTTCCGGAAGAGCACCAAGGACTGCGAACAATTTATCTCTTGGGTCTGAGGCAAGCTTCCTTCGGCAGGCGCGAAGCACTTCGAGCAGAGAATCTTGTCCAAGTCCCATATACGACTTCAAATTGGGGAGACTGCCTGGACCTTGATAAACCAAGACTTGAGAGTAGCTAAACTGCGTTGGAGCTACTGTAGCACGTCTTCCATTTCTTTGACGTCCTGGGAAATAGACATCCAATTCTGTTCTGTGCCGGCTAAATGTTTGGGATGCCTTTCGGTATACGCTCCACGGGAGCTTCGTCGGCCCGCAGTACACTGTTATGGATCTCGCGTTGAATATTTCTTGGACTACCCATAGTCGTTTCCAGTAATCTCTTTCAAATAAAGAAACCACACCTGCCAGATCACGCTGGCCAACTCGAGATGAGAGTAAACGGGAAACCACTTCGGGCTGTGATGCTTGATCGACGACCTCGCGCAACAAATCCGCCGCCAGATTGCTGTCGTCCTCCTCGGGGCCGAGCCAGATCGCTACTGACTCCGCTGTTGAATAGATACTTGTCATAAGTTGCACTTGTTGCGTTCTCTCATCTTTGTTCGACTGATCGATACACAGTGCATCTACCCAAGCCAGAACGGACTCTGACTTCTGACGAATCGCATCCAGAGCACCATACAGACTGACGCTTATCGGGACTAGAGATCCTTCGAGCTCGATCTTTCTGGTATTCCCGGCATCTCCCCAGGCGTAGGATATTGCAACGTAGTTAGGAGGTCCATCGAGAGAAGCGTGAATTATTTGGCATTTGATCATTGTCTTCCTTTCTGGGAAGATTCTGACCAGCCTGAACTCAAGAACTTCAAGCTCCCTGTACTGGTATCCTTGATCACGGAGGACTCCGGGGGAAGAAACAATCGATGACCTGAAAGAATTGGAAAGGGCTAAAGACGCCGGTCTCTTAGCAGACGACGGTAGCGATCTATATACCTCAAGAACATGATCAGTCCTGCCCCAAAGCTTGGGAAGCGTAGCCTCTATGGTGAGAGTCCCGGAACCCAAGAGCTTTCACGGCCCGGACTGGAGGTTCCAGAGCAGGCAAGGAGCTTTGACTCACCTCAGTGGTGGCTCGGGGGACGTAACTTCCCTGTTTGCCAGTCTCTCGCTGAAAGAGCGCTTGATCTCATCTGGTCGAGGGAGCCCAGAGGATAACACTGCCGTTGGGAGGACTAAGGGAGCTACATATTCGGATAGACTCGATGGAACTGTGTGATTTCTTGCTCCTTGACTAGTATCTTCTGGATTCGGTCTGGCTAGATTTTCCCCTTGGGACAGCCCGCGCCGGACTGGCGGGGGATAATGTGGTGGGCGGCTCCCTGGGGCAAGGGCAGTCCTCCGGCTACTCTTCAGAGTTTTGCTCGTTAGCAGAAGAGGGGATGGGCTTTGGTGATACTGAGATAAAGGTCGGGCGACTCGAGCTGGAGATGGAACTCGTTGCCGCGAGGAAGGACGACGCGGATACCACTCAGGAGATGGTGACCGTTGTCTCGATCGAGAGCGGGGAGGAGATGGGACTGTATGGTTATGAGAATTACGATGACCTGAGGGTTTTCGTTCACGGGACGAAGCTGGTTGAGGACTGTGGTCGATGCCCTTCGGAGGCTCGAGGTACATTCCACTCGAAGCAACATGAGGTCCGTCCAAAGTTTTCCTATCTTCTGAGAAGTAGTCGTTATATAACTGAGGATGTCCTGGAGGAACAAGGTTGTGACGGATCGGCAAAGCCTGGATAGGCGGCTGATATCTAGAATCAGGCGGGCGTGTGCCATACATCTTGACTAAGACCCCGCTGTGGTAGCAGTGCCCACAATGACAAGTTTAGATGACTCGAGCAGTAACGGTCGGTAACCAAAAGCTGTCAAAATTTGTGTTATGTTGATGAGAAGGGAAAGGGGATTTGAGCAACGACAACACATCGAGATCCTTTGGGTCACGCTGTGCTGAGGTGTTGGGTGTCCCATAGGGTGCGGTGCCAACCAATTATGTCGTGCATTTGGTCGGTGACTTAGCTGCATGAAAGCAGATGGAGGGGCCCAATGACTGTTGCGAAGTCGCCGACGTGGCTGACACGATGTAAGAATAAGGATCCAGCAAAGCCTCGTCTGGAATGAAAAGCTTGGAGGAAGAATTAGCTAGGAACGCATCGAAGTCCGTACCTTGTTGACATCTCGGAAAGTTCTTTAAGTAATAGCAGAAAGAAATCGTACGAAGGGTAGAGAATAGATCGGTTTCTCTATATGATACAAACAACTTAATTGTACAGACAACCTGGTGATCTTGCACGACTACCAAGAATAATATTGTCGTTGAGCGGTGATAGGCCTGTTCGGCAATTGTACCCAGACCCTACGATTCTGCTCCTTCTTCTCGCGCTCTTCATGTAGACGGATGCGGGTCTTCTCTTCCTTCAATACCACCGATAGCGCTGCTGTTGTTAGCTAGTTTCAAGGCGATGGGAGAAAAAATACGTACATGTCGTTCGATTCTTCATCAAATAAATTTGACCTCTCGCTCTGTGGTCTGGTGTCTTTCCGAACAGACCCTTTCCGCACCACGCTTCGTCCACGTACAACGTCGTAGGATCCTCCACCTGAACTCGCTTTCCATCCTTGGTCAAAATCTGTCTAGGTTGAAAAGCTCCTTTTACGCCCTGTCCCAATCCCATTCCCCTCCGGATAATAGCTTCATTCCTGGCATGTTCAAGGTGCTCCTTGACATCCTTTGCAACTTTCTTCTTCGAGAATCTCATCTGCACGATTGCCTCCTCGACAGTTTTACCAGCGATCTGCTTGGCCAAGGGCACAAGCTTCTTGACGGATGTCTGAAAGTCGTGACTCTTTGATAGCAGAACCCTCTCTTCTCTCTTCAATTGCTGTGTTTTCGTCAAGCGGCCCCGTTTGTGGATATCCCGAATTACCATCTTGCGCTCCCATCGCTGCCTTGCCTGTGGGTCTGGGTCCAGTGCAGCAGCCATTGTATGCGGGTTTCGAGGTTCCTGCTTCTGTCCCTCCTGCCCCTGAGAGACTTCAGGCTTCGGACCAACTATTTCCTCATCCTCGAAGATTGACGACGATGAAAGGTCACCTCGTTTCTGGGCTCCGACTGGTGCCTTTGGCTTTTTCCTTAGGTACTCCTCGGTCAAAGGGTTTGAAGGTTTCGCTTTGGTGGTCACATCGTCATTCTTGGTCCATGGTCGTAGTGAAAATGCGGTTCGTCGCTGAATGACTGGTGTAAGGAACGAAAGCGGCGCTTGCGGAGACGTAAGGGCTGCGGCTACAGATCAATTAGCTTGAATAAAGCACATTCATGAACTGCAAACTTACCCGACCTCACCACTCGCCGCGATGGCAGATGTAAACTCATGGTGGTCGTTGATGATGCTCTCATCTTCTGTTCTGTGAAGCTTCAACAATAAACGCGAAAACGGGGAAACTGTTGATCCGGATACACGTGATCGTGATCTGGACCGACGCCATAAATTTAGTAGCGCCAAAGCAACCCTTGGGAGAGGCAGACAATCAACACGAGAAACCTCTTGACTACACGCTCATCTCTCGTTCTCACTTCATTTCAAGTATCAGCTTTGAAATGCAAAGTCAACACCTCGACGATTCTTCTGGACAGTGATCCTTCGACACGATACTGTCAACCCTGTCAGATCCGAGGCTCCCAGCCAGGCGCAATGGCCGAACCAGTTGCAGTCGGCGAAGATGCATGGCTTGCGCTCGTCGATGAAGCCAGCAGAACTGCCGGCGATCTCGAGCAAAGGATAGGAGTTGTAGAGCAATACAAGCGTGCGATTGCGGCAGAACCTTGGTCGAACAAGCTGTGGTTGGCATACTGCGAATGGTTTTGGTCTTTGTACACAGACTGCCAGAATGGTGATGCAGGATGGCCAGAAGAAGAGCAACAGGTCGGGCAAGAACTGTTCTCTTTGGCGGTTGCGTTGGACGTCTGGCACGAAGGTGCACAAGCGACGCAGTACCGATTGAACGACAGCCACGAGCTATGGAACAGGTGGATGTCAATCGAGTTGGAACAACTTTCAAAAGCTCCAAGCCGTGAGAAGATCGAACGCGCCCGAAATTTGTTCTTCGACCGACTTAGAATTCCCCATGCCACCTGGGACGAGACCTCGCAGATGTTTTCAACATTTGTCACGAAGTTCGACGAGCCTGCCTGGGAAGCGACCATGATCGAGTCAACAAAGGTTGGGAGAATTGCAAAAGAATTATACAGCAACCGGGAGCCACATGAATTGAGACTGCAACGAGCTATCGACTCTGGAGATAGGGAGGCCGTCAAGGTTGAAATGACGGCTTATCTGGCCTGGGAATCCAACCAAGCACTTTACAAACCTAAAAGGGGAGCTGCTGCAAGCCCACTGATACTTTGCGCAGCCCTATATGAGCGAGCTCTCTCTTCTACCCCCCTGGGCTTGGATTCGTCCATCTGGGAAGATTACATCGTGTTTCTTACCAATCACAGGGATGAGGCGGTTGAGAACCAACTCCCTGCTGTACTTCCTGTTATTCAGAGAGCCACAAACCATTGCCCATGGTCCGGGGCTCTTTGGGCGAGATACATCCTGTCAGCGGAAGCCGAATCTCTGCCCTTTTCTACGATGGAACAGATCAAGCATGCTGCTACAAATACCAGAGAATTAGATCGTGATGGGATGGGCAGTGTCATCGAATTCTACATTGCGTGGAGCGGATACTTAAAACGCCTTACCATGATTGCTGGAGCAACCGATGATGATATTGATGTGGCAGAGATGGGATTACCAACTGCGCTGGAAGACGTTCAGGAATGGGGTAAACGACGCCACGGCAAGGAATGGAAGGGAGATCCTCTATTCCGTATCGAGAGAATTTTCATCCAGCATCTGACGCAGAAGGGGGCCATCCTTGAAGCTCGAGAATATTGGAAACGATTAGTCCACACTCATGCTGATAGCTACGAATTCTGGCAACAGTACTATCTGTGGGAAATGACGGTCAGAACTCCTGTTGGACCACCAACCCATGCTACCGGGGTTTTGATCCAAGCTGTCGGCCGGAAAACATTAGACTGGCCCGAGAAGATCATGGAGATTTATCTTCGGCATTGCAATAACTACGAGGAAGTCGATGCTCTACTCAAAGCTATGAGTACTGTGCATCGAGTTACGAAACTTGTTGCTACCAGACGAGAAAGAGAAGCCGCAGAGGCTGCAGCAGCTTACGCTCAACAGCAACCAGCAGTACCAACAGAGGTACTAGGCGAGGATGAGTCAACGTCAGGTGCCTCGAAGAGAAAGCGTGAGCCGGAATCGGAAGATCCTGAAGGTGGTGCACAAAAGAAGGTGAAAGGTGTTGATCGAGAGGCCGTTCGAGCCCAACACGCCAAGCGGGATCGCGAGAACACGACAATCCTCGTCGCAAACTTACCTGCTGAGGTTACTCAGACGAAAGTTAGGCAATATTTCAAAGAATATGGACACTTGAACAACGTAACTTTGAAGACCGAGGCCGACAAGCAATCTACCACGGCTTTGATCGAGTTTCGAACGCCTGAGGAGGCACAATCTGCCCTTCTTAGGGACTCGAAGTATTTCGGCGAGAAACAGCTTCAAGTTACACCAGGTACTGGTCTGACTTTGTATGTGACCAACTACCCACCGACTGCGGATGATACCTTTCTTCGACATCTTTTCAAGGATTGTGGCGAGATATTTAGCATTCGCTGGCCAAGTCTCAAGCACAATACGCATCGACGATTCTGCTACATTTCTTTTCGTACTGCAGAAGCGGCCGCGGCTGCTACAAAGCTCGATGGCCAGTTCTTGGGAGGCAAATACAAGCTGAGCGCAAAGTACTCCGACCCAGCCAATAAGAAGGACCGTGAAGGTGCTATGGCAGAGGGTCGTGAGATTCACATCACCGGTCTTGACTCAAGTATATCTGAACAAGAGTTGACGGAAGTATTCTCCAAATACGGAAAGGTTGAGAAAGCCCGAATATTGACGACGATGACTGGAGACAGCAAGGGCGCTGCATTCGTGGCTTTCGAAAAGAAAGAAGAAGCAAATGCTGCCCTCGAACTCGACAGGACAAAACTCAAGTCCAAAATTCTTACGGTCGAGCTCTCTACAGGCAAGAACTTCAAGCCGACAGCGACGATAGTCAAGGGATCATCCGCATCTCCTGCTCCAGATGGTGGGTCAGCCATGTCACCGTCCCCAGCCCCCGACGCTCACAACAACACTCATGCTCAACATGCACCTGTTCGATCCGAAACTTCCAATCGCACCATAACACTTATGAACATCCCCGATACGGTCAACGTTGCTCGAGTCAATGCGATTGTGGAGCCGTATGGCGAGCTGGTCAAGGTTGTCTTGCGGCCTGATCATCAAGGTGCGATTGTTGAGTATGCTGATGCTGCATCTGCAGGCAAGGCTGCATTGGCACTTGAGAATCATGAGATAGTTCCTGGACGGAGACTGCGTACTGGAGGACTGAAAGATCTCTTCGCGGAAAAGGACGAGATTAGAACGGATCGAATTCAGGTTGGTCAAGGAAAGAAGCCAGCTGCTGGTTTCATGCAACAGCCAGGTGCCCCTGTCAGGAGACCTGGTGCTGGTGGTCGTGGAGGCTTAGGACAGAAGAGAGGTCTGGGGTATTCGGCGCCGAAGCCTGCAAATGCTGCAGGTGCAGCTGAGGTTAATGGTCATGGTCCTGGCGGAGCAGAAGAGAATAAGAAGCCAAAGAGCAATGCGGATTTTAAGGCAATGTTCGTCAGTGGAGGAACCCAATAGTTTTCCGTGTATTGTCTGCAGGAACTCAATGATTAATTGCAATTGCATCCAGTAATGAAGTCAAGTTACACTGCTGCTTCGCGCAGGTCATAAATGTGTCTTGGTTTTTCTGTACCTTTGACATGCAGTCCTTCATTTCACAATTTACCAGTTGCTTGGAGATCGCCAGTAATCCACACTCTCTTGGAGTTCCAAGCCCTGTCCACAACGGCTGCCATCGATATCAGATCTTGGAGCGCAACATCTGATGCTTAGACCTGGCCCCCTGCTCCCGCGCGGTCGTCATCGTACAGGCGAGGCGCCAGGGGTCAAAAGCTGGCTGAGCCAACCACCTTCAAGCGAGACGTCAAAACCAGCTTCACCCCCATCCCGAAACATTAGAATGATTGGGTCTGGGAGGCAGATCAACGGACTCACGACACCCATCAGGACCTTTGAGCCGGCAAGCGAGGGAAAGAGACTCAATGAGAGATGGAGGCCGATCCGAGGCCTTGTTATCGGTGACAGGGGATGGAGCAGGTTCTAGCGTTTCGAGAAACGCCTCGCTTTGCTGGCATGGCATGGAGTACAACTTGAGGGCTGGGGACAGAGAGGTGATGTGGTTCTCTTCTTCCCCAGCTTTTGGATAATAATTACTCTGTGATTCAGATATACGACTACTCGTGAATAACCGTCAATCTGACATATTTGCGGCTGTCTCAAGCTAAAAAATACTTTGCAAGACTTGCCAACGCAAATTCCTTGATCTCCAAGTCCATATATCACCACAATGGGTCGATCCAATACTCTCCCCATAGGTCGCTCTCACGATCCAGAAAAAGGCCGGGTAAAACCCAGTACCAGAAGCGCAACAACAACATTCGAAGAACCAGCTCACTCCTCAAAACACCACATCCATCTCCCACACGTCCACATCCCCTTCACAGCACACAATGATCACCATACGCCTCCTCAGACCAGCGCACCATCACGTCCAAATGGCGGTCTCAACCGCCAGAACAGTGTGCAGACCCGCTACATGAATATGCTGCTCGCCATGGATACGATACCAAGAATGCACAACATCTTCGCTGCGTTCTTCACGTGGATTCTTCTTGCCGGTTTCGTTGTGTTGCCAGGTACCTTCACGTCACTCCAGACACTCGAAGACAAACCCGAAGTATCCTCCTCAGAGACCGCCTCCGCAATTCTCAAAACAGTCAAAAACATCCCCTTGCTCGTCATCGCAGGTTCTTGCTGTGGCATCGGCGCGCTTGGGATGGTATGGCTCTGGTTCAAATGGCGCTCCAACTACGTCTGGCTCCTGAATCGCATCTTTCTACCGGGCTGCTTGAACAGTCTCGCGGGTTTGATTTCGTCGCTCATCAACGTGTATACGCAACAAGATGGGGCGTGGAGCGTTACTGCAAAGGTCACGGCTATCGCGACTGGGTCGAGTATGGTTGTTACGGGTGTGCTGTTTGGGTTGTATAATTTTTGGATTTTGGAGAAGGTTAAGAGGAGGCATGGGCGTGAGATGGATGCTGTTAATGGTGGGGAGGAGGGGTTGGTGGAGAAAATTGGGAAGAAGATGCATGAGCCGGCGCTTGAGCCTGGGAGTGTTGTTTGATTTGCTTGATGGGGAGCTTTGTTGTCCCATTGCTGTATATACTAGTAGCCAGTCAGTGATTTCCCAAAGATTTCTATTGATATACAGCCGCACGATGCATGATTCGTACTTTGTGTCGGGTGAAGGATTGTTTGTCGTGGTCTCGACGGGCCACAATCTGGCTCTCGAAGAAACCCACAACATGTCAATTCTTCGCATATGTAGAAATATATATTCGGCAACTTTGACCGAATACCGGTAGTTGGCCAGGTGCGACCCCTCGGGTGCCCGGGTAGGCTTCGACGACAAGCTTCACCAGTACCTGACTACTCGGTCTCAACGCTGTCCGAAGTATTGGTTTTCTAGACCACCTCAATCCGAGCCTAGCTGCGCTTCATAAAGACAGAATCAAGTATGTATTCTTGTATGCCACTATTGACGTACAATATCGCTATGAAGCCCCTTACTCACACTAGGCAATCGGAAAATTCTAGCTTCCGGAGCCCGATCAAGGACCGATTGAACTCAGCGGTTTCGGCTAATTATTGATCACCGACGTCTTCGATTACGATGTTGACACGCGCTATCGAGATCACAGAATGAGAAATGTGCTGTGCCTCAGAAGGCTGTTGGGTGCCTAGTGCTCGGGTAGGTAAGCATATATGACATGCTTGGCTCGCCTCGGCGTCATCCATCTCTTCATTCTTGCTTCTCATCATCACCAAGCCCACTATATCCAATTCGCGTGACCGCAACCTCAACAAAGCAACATCATTAAGCATTTCTGCTATCAGGTTATTTCCAGCGATGGCTTCAACTCCACAGTCAACCCATATCCCAGTTCTGGTTGTTGGGGGTGGAGTCGTGGGACTTAGTGCTTCGCTATTCCTCAATCACCATGGAATACGTACTATCTTAATCGAGAAACACGCTGGTACTTCGATACACCCACGTTCCCGAGGTGTCAATACTCGAACAATGGTAAGTCAAGAAGACAGGTCATGCTTCGCCGAGCTTCACAACACTCTCCTCGATTTCAAAGTAAACAAAGCTGATCTCTTCGACAGGAACTCTACCGGGAACTAGGCATAACCACCGCCATCAAAGAAGCTGGAAAGTCAATGTCTCCAACTGGTGGCATGAAATCCGCGCCAACATTCTACTTTGCCATCTCCCCGATTCCCAGGAGCGCTCCAGGCAAGCGGACTTTCCGACCATCTGCATTCAAGTCCACTCTCTCGACTATGAGTCCCGAAGAAGGCCTCTTCATCTCACTCGAGTTGCTCGAGCCAGTCTTGCTAGACACCGCACGTGAGCGAGGCGTCGATGCTCGTTTCTCAACTGAATGTTTGAACATTACTCAAGACGGAGAGAAAGTGACAGCCCAGCTGAAGAACCGAGAAACCGGCGAGGAGTACGAAATCACGGCCGGTTACTGCATCGCAGCAGATGGAGCCAGCTCACCAATCCGTGAGCAACTCGGTATCAAGAGAAATGGACAAGATGCCAACGCAGGCCATCTGCTTAATATCCTCTTCAACGCAGATCTCGGCCCGTTTGTTCGTGGTCGTGAACTCTCGATTGTTACCATTCACCACCCTGGCAAGCCCACGAAGTCCGGTGAGGCACCCAGACCCATTGACGGAGTTATGACGACCATTAATAACGGCGAGCGCTGGGTCTTTCATCTTTGCTACGATCCTGCAAAGGGAGACAAGCCTGAGGATTTCCCGAAAGAGAGGTGCGAGGAGATCGTGAAAACGGCACTTGGTATGGACGCAAGTCCAGAAAAGTCCGAACGTGGTGTCAAAGTGGAAATCATATCAGTCCTTCCATGGCAAGCCAGCGTCCGCGTCGCTAATCGTATGCAAGAGGATCGTATCTTCCTTGCTGGCGACTCGGCACATCAGATGCCTCCATATGCTGGACAGGGCGCCAATTCCGGGATGGCGGATGTTCACAATCTTGCTTGGAAACTGGCTGTTGTTCTCAACTCCAAATCACCCTCTCAATTTTCGCATCTCCTGAAAACATACGAGGCAGAGCGCCTACCGGTCGATATTTACGCCGCTGAGGTCTCGGGCGCTTCGACAGATGAGAAAGGGCTTCTGTACCTGAAGCCAGATCTGAGAACTGTAGGCAGTCTCACAAGGAGAGCATTCCTCGTTCCTGGTGTGAGTGTCACGTACGAGGGAAAAGGTGTGGGTATCGTGCCTGAAGATCCCGGCTTACTTTGGGGTATGAGTTGGAAGACTTGGACGTTTGCTGGGATGGTGATGGGTCTTGATGGGAGGCCGGGGAGGAGAGCGCCGCATGTTTGGTTAGAGAAATATGGGAAGCAGGATCCAGATAAGAAGGACGATAATGGACGTGTCTCGACGCTCGATCTCTTTGGCCGGAGCTTCGTTCTCCTTGCTGGTTCAGCTGGTAGTGCTTGGGTCAAAGCTGCAGAGAATATTGTGTCTTCTCATTCTCCGCCCTCGACACTGCAGATCAAGACGTACGTGGTAGGAGGTAAGGGGGCTGATGATTACGCCCCAGTGGATAACAAGACAGCGTTCGAGACTGCAGCGGGGATCTCTAGTACTGGCGCTTTGTTGGTACGGCCAGATGGTTTTGTGGCATGGAGGGTCAGGAGGTTACAAAGTGGGTACGAAGAGAGGTTGGAGGATGCTTTCAATATGTTGTTGTGTGGGAGGTAAGATAGGTCACAGAGAAACACTTTGTATCGTTATGAGGTTATGATGGAAAGCTCCCCGTACTCGAATCTCGGACCTAACAGTACTAATAAAATTACCCGTAAAGTCGAAACAGACTGTAGTGAAGCATGCAAGCTGGCAAATGAAGTGAAACTAACTAGGTGAAGCAGTAAAGGCAGTAGCACCGGGATCGGCAGGCCAGACAGCAACAAGAGCAGAGAGTAGTGAGAGAACAATTCAAGATGGTAGCAAGGATAGCAGAGTCACGAAACGCTTCGCTCTTCTTAAAGGGAAAGCTTCCACAGATGCGTGCTTGTCCAGAAGTCTAGCATCAGGCATCCTTACTCGTTACCACTTGAAAGAATCACACCAGCTGGAATCGTTTTAATTAGCCAAAGCACGTTCTTAAGCAGATGCAAGCGCTTACTCTATGCATGAAGCTTCTCCAACGAATCCCCATCCAACAAAATCCTCGCGATACCAACAGTAAACTCCTGTTTTCATGTCTACGGAATCAGTCATATGATTGTATTGTAGGCTTGTATCTAAGCTGGGAGGAATTGCCAATACTTACTGCGATCAGGGCTCACCCCTTCGATATGACCATATGCTTCATCGATCGAGTACCATTTATCCAATCCCCAAAAGGCTTGGCCCCAGAAGCCTCGGTGCCCATCCAATCTTAATACAAGCAATAACGTCAATGCTGCATTCATACCATGCCATCGATGAGACGATCCTATTCGGATAGGATTGACTTACTTGTATAGATTCCACAACTTTGAGGGTATATCAAACACAGCAAAATTGTGTCCGGAATTCTTGTTGTCCAAGATCCTGAACTCTTCCAGTCCGAACGAGCAATCCTCGCAAGGCCCTCCGCCGCAGCACTGTACGACATACCATTCATGCGCAAACACCTCGCGGCATTCAGCCCCATTGGGAGGATTGAAGGCTTTGCGTTCAGTGGAAGGCAGGTCGTATCCAGGGTTGGGAATTGTCTTGTTAGTAAGAGGGTCTCTGAGATACTCGCCTGTGATAGGGTCTCTAAGAAACAAGTTCTCCCATCGAGCTTGCTGCTCATCGAGGAGAGCTTGAGACGGTACCCATTTGGGCTCCTGGGTACCGTCGGCGAAGGTGGTGGTTTGGAGTTCGAAGCCAAAACCCTCGCCTTCAGGGATGTTGAAAGCTGGATTTGCGAGAACGATGGTGGATAGCATGGCGAGCATTACAAGACGGAGGAAGCGATGGGCCGGCATTATGGCGGTTTGCTTGTTGGAGCTGTCCTTGGTAAGGGTACGATGATATGTGTAATTTGGTTGAGAGAAGGTTGATCTAGTTGAACAGACGACAGAGAAGCTCATATTTATATCTTTTCTGAGGCTGACCTTAGGTTGCAGTGTTTGAATCAACTCGAAGGACTCTTTTGAGAGACTTTTAAGAGATTACTGCGATACCGCTGTGAATCCAGTCCGCGAGGGGTACACTGTTCAAGGGTAACATGGATCATTCAAGGTCCGCTCGGCCGACGTTCACATCCACCATTTACCTCTTTGAATATGACGAGAACGTTCTACTTCCATTGAATCCTACGGACAGCGAGAGACTGTCACTGCGACAGGGAACAGGTGGTTTCGCTTGATGCCAAGCGACCGAGATGCCTTGATTCTGACCCAAGATGAGTCTCGAATGACTTCTGGAAATACTTTGAAGATACCACTACAGGTCTCTCCTGCGCATCCGTATGAGGAAAACTTTTCGTGCGCCTCATAGAAATCAACGATTCCGTGATTCGGATCCAGGTAGAGAAACTCGGACATCATCTTACCTGGGCAGGCCAGAATCTGTACCCCACTACAGAGCTTCACTCAATAAAAGCCACGTTAAATGAAATACACATTTTCAGATGAGCAGATTATGCGAACACTCCTAAGGGCCTTGTGGGCTGAGGGGGAAAATGTCATAGTATTGTTCTCGCTTATGACCTTGGCGAACATTTGTCAATTCGTTTCGACCTCATCCAAGCCAGATCACATAAGCATAGAGTGGCTGCTCACCATCACGCTCGCGGCAAGCGAATTCTTAAATGGGCATATTGTATCCTCGTCCACCTTCCATTTTCAGCATCCATCCTCGTATGTGATCTTTAGAGGGTTGAAGCCAAGATTTGAGCACAAATTCAAATTCAAATTTTAATTTCTCACTGTCTTTCGGCAACTCACCACGAACTTGACGGCTATTGAGACACAAGTCACACAATTTCACTTTACTCAACAAGACTTATAGTGACTGCCATGTTCGACGTTCCTAGTCATCAAGTCACAGGGTGTTCTTGTCAGTTGTGGTTCTTCCGACGGTGAATTGTGCCAAGCGCAAGGCACGCCTCCCTCAACTCCCAAATGGGCAACTCACGAACGCCAACATTTTCCGACTGAGACATTTCGGCCGCCATTAAGGGTCACAAACTCACAGAAAACAATAACAGCAACCGACAAATATATACCCGGTACCCTATCATCCGCTCAACTTGGCTATTTTTGGTGTCATGCCACTAATGTGCAAAAGTGGTAACGGACCTTTCTAAGCTAGAATCTGAATTCTCGAGACCTGCAAACCTACAAGAAGGAAGGATCAAAACCCTGCATGTACTTAAATTAGGAATCCATCAGCTACAATTCAGCCCGAAAAACACCCGTCCAAGCGTACTAAAGAATTGGGGTAGGCTATGTTGTTCTTATCTGAGGATTACTTCGCAATATCGTGATGCTGATGCTGCTCGTATGTCCTGATCAAGACATCCATCCATATGTCTCATCTCTGTCAGCGGCCGAAATGTCAAACAGAATTCATCCACTCGTACGACGGGAGCGCTGTGATGATGTGTTTCGTGAAGTCATCATCCCTCCTACGTCCAGAGACGGCACAGCCATTATCTTCGAACCAGTCATCTTAATCTTCAAAAGAAAGTAAACAACATCATAATATCCCAACGCGAGACATTACGTGTCTTTTAAATCTCCGCACTCACTTCTATTAAGAGTTACAGATCTTGGTATTGCAATGCAACTAAGATATGGTGGCTTGAGAGAACCGCGGAACAAATCGTCGCCTAACCATTCAGAGGCGAATAAGCTCTTTGGTAACCATACTTGGGCCAAGTGGTCTCTTCTTGCCCAAGACAGGAGTAGCACACACTGCCAATCTGGTGGTAATAGCTTCATCAACGCAAACTCAATAGCCGCTGCATTGTAGAACACTCGCTTGTGAGACGGTGCGAAGCCCAAACCTCGCTTCCCCCTTTTTCGTGTCACAATTTGACCTCGCTTCACAATAACAAAGAGTTGGACAATAAGACACCAACGGTGCATTTCATACTAACCTATTCAAAGTCCATAAGTTCTACACCAGAACCTGTTCGACACGAACGCCCCTTACAATCAAATGAATCCCCAGCCAAAACGCCGAACCACCCCAAACCACGAACGCCAACTCAGACCCACAAACAACAAAGCCCGTTCACTCAAATTTCCCGCCTCCAAACAACCCACCAACAACCTTCCTCCTATCCTTCGCCCCCTTCACCATCTTCATCTCCCTCCTCCTCTCCGTCTTCACAACAGCAGCCCTCCTCTCACTCTCCCTCGCAAAATAATTAATCCCGCTATTCTTCCCTCCTCCCCTCTTAACACCATCGTTGCCAGCACCACCCCCAGCCATGCGCTCCGTAGCCGACATCCCACCACTCACGCTTGAACTCGATCCAGTAGACACGATACTGTTATTCGTAGTAGCTCGTCGAAGTAGAGCCGGGACTTTGAACCCGGGAGTAGAGGACGAGACGGCGAAGGCGAGCTTGGTGCTGTTGGAGATAGAGCTTGAGGAGGCGCGCTTGAGAGAGATGCGATCTACAATCGCGACGTTGGTGCGGCGGAGGGCGAAGGGGTCGCGGTTCTCTTTGTTCTTCTCTTTGGCTGGGCCGAGGTCGGTGTCTTCGCCGCCTTCGATTTCGAGCTCGTCTTCGGAGTCGGAGCCGGAATCTTCGGGTGCAAGGATGGCGTTGGGCTCTTCGATGAGGGAGGAGAGGGATTCTCGGATCTCAGAAAGGCTGGATGGCTTTTTGTTGGGTTTGGTGCGGCGCAGATGGGGTGGAAGTCTGTTTTGAGTGGCGGATGTGTCGTCGGAAAGCTTGCGTTTGGGAGGACCCATGGATGTTGGCTGGCTATCTGGCACAACTTGTGGCGCGCCTTCTGTCTGGGATTGGGATTGAGATTGTGAGTCAGTTCCCTCTTCCTGCTCCGGGAAGTCTTCCAGGAAATCCATCTCGTCTTCACTTCCGCGGTCCTCAATTGCCCGCAAGAAAGCTTGCCTCTTCGGATTTTCAGCGATCTTGCCAATTCTTTCGTCAGCGAGAAGAGCTTTTCGCATCTTGGCGAACTCCTTGCGCTTTCTGCGTTGTCGAGCTTCGCCTCCATCGTCAGAGTCGGATAGGTCATAGTCAGCTCCACGCTTGCGGCGAAGCATTCCGTTGGTAATGTCCTTGTAGAGCTTCTCGATTTGCTTCTCGTCGTTTACTCTCTCACGATCACTAGTCAAGGTCAGTGAGGGTTTGATCAAAGTGGATCCACGGAAACTTACGCATGAATAGCAGCAAGCTTGCCAGCATCAAAATGCTCTCCGCCGGCATCATTGATCATGTCCTTGACAAATGCATCGTCTTCGGCGCCACTCTCATCATCACTTGCGCCTCCTAGTCCAGCATACTCATCTTCTGACTCCTCAGCCTGCTCGTTGACCATTTCCTTCGCCTTGCTCTTCTTCTTGTCGAAGTCCTCCTCGACCTTTTTCTCCGCCTTCTTCTTGGAACTCTTCCGCATCACATCGAAAGCATTTGCAGTGAGTTCGAAATCTTCCTCCTCGACGGCTTCTTCTAGTTCTCCAGCATCTTCCTCATCAGAAAAGGTGGCAATGCGAGCTCTTTGGCGAAGCTTGCCTTTCTTCTTTACAATTGGTGTCTCATCCATGGTTTCGGGTAGATCAGTTGGCTCAAGAATGACAGTGTCGACAGTGGAAGGTGGTGCCTCCGCAAATCTTCCCTTGATGGGAGTCATATGCTGGAATCCCACGTCCTGAGTAGCTTCGAACATCTGCGAAAGTTGGGTATCGTGCACCAGACTATCAAATTCGTGAACTTGTGATTGAGAGAAATGAAGATCGATATTCTGGGTCTGGGTTTCTTCCGCTGGTTGTGATTCCGGGATATGGCTGACTTGAGATTGATTGATCATGTCGGCATCCTGAGTATCTTCTTCCAGAGTTGGAACGAAAGGTGGCAGATCTGGCGCCCGAAGACGTCTCAAGAATGCAAGTGAGTCCTGATTAGACTCGACTTGCTGTGACTCAGGTTCTAGGGCGGTTGGGGAAGGTCCAAAAGCCTGGCTATCATCCATTGTGCCTGCGAAGATTTGTGTCAGACCAAGGCCAGCTGGACCGGCGACTGTCAGGCCTGGAATGAAGGTCTTGGTGGCAGATCGAAGAACAGAATTAGGCGCCAGGGGTGACTTAGAGCTCAACTGGAGTGGTGAGTCAACTTGGGGTGCAACAGGCGTTTGCTTTTCTTGCTCCTCCTCCTCCTCATCCTCATCGTCAGAGATGATCTTGGGATTCCTGGGCCTTCGATTCTTCTGGTTCAAAGCAAGATCTTCTTCCTCATCCTCGGCATCCCCGTCATCAGCCATTTCCTCATCAATAGACAAATTGGCTTCAGCCTCTGCTTCATCGTCATCCATCTCATCAGCTTCGTTATCGAACATCGCATTGACGGGTCTGGACTCCACGCCATCGCCATCCACCTCCTCCATCTCGTCTTCGTCCTCGCCACTTCTGATCAGCTCCTCCTCCCCATCACCATCTTCTTCTGAGCCGGAGAGCGAAAGATCATCATCATCCTCCTCCTCCGGGACCTCTTTGGAGTCTTGCCAGTCCTCATCGTCACTGCTATCATCTCCGAGAGCATCAGCTTCACCGTTGGCCTTTCGCTCTTTCTTGGCTGCCGCTTTCTCTCGTTTCGCAATTTCCTCCCCCTCCATTCGAGCTCTAGCAACCATATCATCGACCTCAGCCGCCTCACGCTCCCTCTCCTCGGCAGTCTGTATGATCACACCTTTGTCTCGCAAGGCTTGTAGACGTTCCTCTCTCTCGCGAGTAGCTTGCTGTCTAGCACGTTGCTGAAGAGACATCTGCATTTCCGAGGTAGTAATTGTTGGCTTCTTGTTTCGACCAAAGTTTCGGTTGGAATTTTGCTTTCCGGGAGACGTGACTTGTGCCAACATTCGGAGCGCATGCAAAGAATGAGACTCCTTTGCGAGCTTGGCAGGAACACGATCAAAGATAGAGTCCATCTTCTCTCTTCTACTGAGTGGCTTCACCGAGACGATCTCGAGGTCGCTATCTGAGTCATCCAGCGGGGAGGTTTTGCGATCAGCCAGCTTTGGTGCTCGTACGCGAATTGATCGCTGCTTGAACAACGGCTTTTTCGATACCTCAGGTTCTGAGATTGGTTCCTCGATAGCCTTTCCCTTGCCTTTGTCGAGCTTAGCCGGTAGCGATGATTGGACCCTGACTAGAGCATCCTCGAGAGATGGTAAATTTTGGGCATCATTATCTACGTCAGCTGCTAGCGCTGTGATATTTGATGGTAGGATTGCTTTCTCAGTGTCGGCGGCGGGAGATGCTGGAGAAGTTGGTGGTGTGTCTTTGGTCTCGGAGTCTGATTGTGGAGCAGTGGAGCTTGAGCTTGTAGGTCGCGCAGGCTCTGGAGTCTCTTCCACCTTTACCTGCTTGTTGAACTTGGCGAAAAAGTCCACCTTTGTAAACTTCTTCTTAGTAGTTGCGTAATGTGCCAATTGTTGATTTCGACTCAATCGCTGTGTCTCTCTGTGCATCTCCTCGAGAGCCTTCTTGCTGGCTTTGCGGTTTGGGCGTGAAGATTGTGTAAGTCGTCTCTCTCCTTCACTGTCTTCAACATCGTCCTCATCGTCCAGTGTCTGGGCGTATTGCTTCTTCTCCTCGTCCTTCTTCGCCTTTTCTTTCGCAGCTTCAGCTTCTTTGGCCAGACGTTCTTGTCTCTTCTTCTCAACCAGAGCCATGAACCGGGCATTTCCAGCATGTGGGAGCTCTACATCAGAGCCGGATCCAGCACCTGTATCTCGTGTAGATTTTGCTGGTGAGACGAATAGACTTGGGGACGCTGAACGTCTGGGAGGGCTCGACTTGGGGGTCTCCTGGCGCCCGACGCGTAATTTCCGTTTCCGCGAGACAACTGGTGTATCATTCTCATCACTTCCGTCCGCATCTTCGGTGTTTGGGGCTGGTTCGGGTGATTTGCTCTTCGTCATGAGCATTTTCTTGACGCGTTCTCTGGCGGTCTCTGCAGATGATTGGTCTTCCTCGGAATCGTCCTCATTTGCTTGCATCATAGCAGCCACTCGTCCCTTAGGACGGAAGATATCCTCATCATCATCTTCTGAAGCACTATCTGCTGCCTTGTATCCCGTCAAGTGTTCTGTCTCGATTGTCTCGTCGTCGTTCAGTTGTGTCGAAGGCGTTATCTGTGCTGAAGGTGTCGCTTTTCTCGGTCTCGCCGGTCCTGACACACTCTCATCATCAGAGTCTTTGTCGAAGGCAGCCAGCATTGCCTTGACTTTGGAGTTGGGAGTCAATTGGGTCGGCGACATGGCGCCAGACTCGCTGGCTGGCGAGGATTCTCTGGTTGAAGCCATTAGAAGAAATGTTGATACTTCGAAAAAGGAATGCTGTGAATTGATGCAGACTTTCGGAACGAAAAACCAAGTAACCAATTACAAGACGTTCATGTTTGAATGGCGAGGTATGAAGGATGAAGAGGTTGCAAAGTCGAAGTGGAAGTAGATGTGGATGTGGAGCTTGGATACTTTGGCACGCATCTTCTCTCACAGCGCGTCGACGCGACGCGATCGATTTGCGGGTCGATCCGCTGCCCCACTTCAAGCTTCTCGGGCCCGAGTCAAGCGACAATGAACATCTCCGGTTCCCATGACCAGCGATGGCCAGTCATCATTCTGAATAATCCTATAAAGTCCCATTTGGGCGCCATCTTCTCTTCCTCTTATCCTATGTAACCTCCTCATCATCACTCCCTGCTTTTCTTTTTCATTTTTCAGATTGCAGTCATTTCCCGACGTCATCGCTGTGTAGTCAACATAGATATCCACTTTCATCCTCCCACTTCTGTCCTCATGTCTCAAAGTACTTATATCACGGCCTGAACATATCGAGATAATTCAACAAGATGGCTTTGACACACATCAGACGTCTACACGCCAATAATGTCGCAACCTTCCGCAAGTCTCCGGTCTCCGAGATCTCCGGGTCCTTGGGAGATCTTGGAACACTCCTCCCACTCATGATAGCACTGGCTGTCAATAATTCAATTTCGCTCTCCACAACTTTGGTATTCTCAGGGCTTTGGAACATCTTTACTGGTGTTGCCTTTGGCATACCCCTTCCAGTTCAGCCCATGAAGGTAATTTGATTGCCGAATTAATTCCCCGGTAAAGAGATCCCAGGGCTGATATCAAAGTAGGCTATTGCTGCGGTCGCTATCGCTAGAAGGTTCTCTATCGAAGAGACAGTCTCTGCAGGATTCACCACATCTGGCTTTGTCTTCCTGTTCAGCGTCACTGGCCTGCTTAGATGGTTCACACGAGTGATACCCACTCCTGTTGTGAAAGGCATTCAAGTCGGAGCTGGTCTCTCACTCGTGTTGTCTGCTGGAGGTAGCCTTCTTCAACCACTTGGATGGACAACACCAAATGCCAAGGATAATCTATTATGGGCATTATTCGCTTTCATTGCACTACTGGCAACACAGAAGATGCAGAAAGTACCGTACGCACTTTTAATATTCATTCTTGGTCTAGTACTGTCGCTGTTCACAGCTGGAGCACATAACCTGCCGTCCTTTAGGGTATGGCATCCAACAACATTCGTTCCATCGTGGGCAGCATTCAAGACAGGTGCTCTTGATGCAGGTCTTGGTCAAATCCCTCTCACGACTTTAAACTCTGTCATTGCTGTCACCTATCTCTCCGCCGACCTTCTACCTAATATTCCAGCTCCTGGTGTCACGGAAATTGGTATCAGTGTGGCCGTAATGAATTTGATCGGTGGGTGGTTCGGCGCGATGCCAGTCTGCCATGGATCTGGTGGATTGGCAGCACAGTATCGATTCGGTGCTCGAAGCGGTGCGAGCATTATTTTGCTTGGATCTTTCAAGATCATCTTGGGTCTACTTTTTGGCGAGAGCTTGATCGGCCTTTTGCGAGAGTATCCCAGAAGTCTGTTGGGTATCATGGTTCTGGCAGCTGGCTTAGAACTGGCTAAAGTGGGCGAGAGTTTGAATTATGGCGCAAGAGATCTATGGGAAGCTTCGGATTCGCAGGAAGAAGACACCGTGCGGGAAGGGCTGAAGCATCAACGAACGCTTTCAGATGAAGAGAGAAAGGAAAGGTGGACGGTCATGTTTATGACGGTTGGATTCCTCCTGGCTTTCAAGAATGATGGCGTTGGGTTTATTGCTGGCATGCTCTGCCACTACTTCAACCAGGCCTCGAGGGTCTGGGCTGAATGGGAGAGTCAAAGGATTAGAAGAGAAAATGGTGGAACAAGGAGAAATAGACAGGCTACGACTGTCGAAGAGGAGGAGGAACAGCTGCTAGTGGAGACATAGCACGCAACCCCGAAACCGTGTTCTTCGAACCTCACGCAGAACTGTCAGTCGATTCTCGATCTCGAGGCCATTTCCATGGGATCAATTCAATACCAGATTCCATCGACACGCATGCGAAATCTTCGTAGTATCATGTCCAGAGTAAGGCGTATGTGACACAAGACCAGGAAGTGATGAGTTAGGTTAGTGCTTACAACATGCCAGTGTGAAGAGCTCGCTTTATCGACATTCCAGTATACATAGCTCTCGATAGTAGTAGGTCTTTCCCAGCCACTCTTCACCTTCCAAACTTTCTTCGAATGTTGTGAGTCAAGGAGCGCATGTTTTCATGACCTTGGCTCTTCCCGGACCCATTTCTTGTTATCAGATCGACCTAGTGAACACAGTCCCACTGAGCCAAGACTGAAGCATCCACCAAAAAGTGGCCCAGTTACGCCTCAACCAGAAACATCTCTCACCAAACTCCACAACTAAGCAGCTTCCATCACAAGTGTGAGGCATTTATTCTGCCCCTTAGTTGCTATACACCTACTATCAAAATCACCTCATCCTCACATCCATAACGTGCGTATTGTGTTATGTAACACACCAACACCTCACAAGCCTGGACCTCTCACCCTCTCACCCCTCACCTATCAGCAGACCCCGCAAAAGTGGATCCAGCCACCTGCACCTGCACGCTTCCTATCGGTTCCCGTATCACCTTCCTACCCTGCCTTAACATACTAACGTCAACCCTCCTCCTCCTCTTCTCCCCTTCTCTCTTCCCAGTTCATTTCTTACCATTTCCCATTGAATCCCATGCTGCTTGCAGCTTCAATGGGCCCTTCAATCCCGTCCTCTCGTTCCTCATTTCCTCTTCTGCTTTGTTCTTCGACTGCGTATCTTTCAGCCACCGTCGTTCCACCTCAGCTGTATCCGTCCCGCCAAAATGGTCGTCTTCCTGGATCTTGAAGATGAAGCTGAGCCTCCGGAGCTGGGAAATGGGAATCCGGCGCATTGGATGGCACATCATGAAAGGGGATATGCGGGCGTTTTGAGGCGTTTGGACATTAATGCTGGGTCTGTGGTGGAGTCCGGGATGGGAAATGGAAATGGGAATCGGAGTGTTGGACTTGCAGATGAACAGAAAGAGAGGGAGAATCCGAATAAGAATCTGCCAATCACTGAGGCTCTGGGCTGTTACCCGTAAGTTGTCACTATTTCTGTTCTTCTAGATATGACTGTCTACTTAGTTGATTGTCAATCTGCGGATTCGGATAATAAAACAATGCTAATGGCATATGTAATGCAGAGTTATAATGTCAATCGCATCGCATATCGATCTCAATACTCTCGATGCTCTCTCCTCCACTTGTCGTCAAGTTCGCGTCAACCTGCTCCAGTTCCGCACCAAGCTTATATCATCTACAATACACTGCGATAACGAAGATGTAGAGCTTGATCCAGAACACACATTTCGTTATCGCGCCAGAGCTGCGGACTGGTACTTCGTTGAAGGCGGTACAATCGGTTCTGGAGCTGGAAAGTTTGGGGACTGTGCTAGAGATATGGTAGGAGAATGTAGGAGGTGTTCGAGGGTTGTTTGTAGAGTATGTTTCTTGCCTACAATCCGATCTTTCGGAGCGAAGAGACAGCAACTAGAGTCAAAGACGCAGCGAATTATGAAGGCTAACAATCCACAGAATTGCACCATCAAACCCCCAGCACCAATCCTCCTCCGTCATCGGCACCGCCGCATTTGCAAAGCATGCTCAAAGGCTCCACTCTCCTCCCTGATCTCTGGCCTCAGCACACCAACCCCAGCACAAGATCTTCCCACCAACCCCAAACCAACCGAAATTCTTAAGCAGAAGATTTGCGCCTGTCCCACCGAAGGTGTCTGGCTCTGCCAACCCTGTGGCCGCAGCCTCCGCAGCGCCGACAACGAGTACGAAAGCATCTGGAAATGGCGCACTCGTTACCTCCCATCCCTCGGCGGTCTTGGCGTCGGAATCGGCGAAGGAAATCGTGGTGTCCCTTGCGGTCGCGGAGGAGAATGTATCGCTGCTCGGGAGGTCGAGTCAGAGATTGACTGTGATGCCGAAGATGCACGTGAGATCGACAGCAACAGCCGTGCTGCCTCGCCGGCTTCAAGTCCGGGAAGTGCGAATGGTAGTATGAGTAGTGAGAGGAGCGGACAGATGGGTCCGGGCTATGCGAGGCACGAGATTGAGGGGATCGGGGGCGTGGTGAAGAAGAAGTTGGTTAGGATGGTGAGGGTTGGGGCGTGTGTGCCTGAATGGGGGGATGAGAAGGACGCAGGGAAGTTCTTGGTTAGGGAGCAGGAAGGGAAGGCGAGGAGTTGGTGTGGGTGGTGTTGGAGGGTTGTTCCTGGTGCTAAGGACATCGTGGAGTAGGTTGACAGGCTTGATATGGTGTTTGGAGTGAATTGGAATGGATTTGATTTCGGTAATATTTTGGCGAAGCATGAAAGTTGGCTTGGGACCGGATAAATGAAAGGTATTTCCATGAGATCTCAGAGCATTGGAAGCGGAGACTACAGCAACAGTACCACGTCTCAGCAGCATAATATGAAGCATAGGAAACAGAATGAAAAGTTACGGGCATCGACCAACTTCCTCTAATGTCCCACTCACATACCTCAATCCCTTCCTATTTGCAGAAGCAGTGAATATACGAGCTGAATGCGCAGTTCTTCGAATCAAGATACTTTTCTGTTCATCACAAATGTTGATTTGGACTTTATACTCCCACCAATGTTCAAATGTCAAACCCTGACTATCGGATACTTGAAACTCAGAAAGGTACCCAAGCTTACACATTGTACTGGTATCAATGTCGCATTCATAGAACATGACTTCCAAAACCTTAAAGTCGAAATGTTGCCATTCACAATAAAATCTGCCGGATCATTGAATCTCCAAACATAGAATCCCAGCACTCAAAGTCCTCGTGTAAGAATCTCTTTTACTCCCATCTCCCTGATCCTCCTCATTTCTCACCACATCTCCTCCCCCTTTTACTATCCCCCCTCCCTCTCCCTCTCCTCATCCCCTCCCCCTTCTCTCCCCTTCCCTTCTCACATAGCTAACACCCTTCCCGCCCTCGTTAATTTCGCCTTCCTCTCCATCCCCACCAACCCCGTAAACTCCCTAATATCCTCCATAAGCTCGACCGGTTTCTCGATGCTAGGGAAATGACCGCCGGCGGTATGGTTGCACCAGAAGATGATGTTGGGCGAGATGGTGGCGGAGGCCCAGAAGTGCGGGATGGTGAGGACGTCTGTGGGAGGGGATGGGATTAACATGGAACGGGGGGGAGGAGAAGGGGCGGGGAGAAGGGGCGGGAGGGAAGGGGCGTACCTTTTGGGAATATCGAAGCGCCAAAATCAACGGATTTTGGGAGCGTGGCCGTCATGTATGGTTTTTGGGTTGTGAGGAGGGGTTCTTTGGCGTTTTTGTAGATTGCGGAGTGGCCTGCTGTGCCGGGGATGAGGTAGAGCTGTTGAGGATGGGATGTTATTTTCGACATCAAGGATACAGTATATGGATGAAAAGCAGACGACAATAGGGAGAAGAAGTAGGAGGAGAACTGGGAATGGGACGAGGTGGATAGGGTGTGATAGGAAAGGATGGTAAGAGGTTGAGCAGACAAGGACGTACCATGGCCCAAGTGATGATCTCTTCTTCTTCCCAGGTGAAGTCATCGTCGACTAGATGCTCGACTTTATCTCTGATCCAGGCGAGCATACCTAGTGGAGAATCGACTAGGGCGTAGGCGAGGGTTTGGGGTTTTGTACCTTGAATCTCGAGGTAGCCTTGGTATAATATTAGCATGGGTCCTTTTCAGCAACGGTTTCCAAAGCCACATTTCAGTGTGCACCAAGTATTGACCTCGACAGGGAACTCGAGAGCTGATTTACCTTGCTCGTCTTTCTGCCACCACATCATTCTCCCCAGCAGACTTCCCTCTTTTGACTTGTCCTGCCATATCGCCCAGCCAATGAACCGTATGAGAGTGAGAGGACTTTTCCACGATGGTGGACCGGACACTACCATGTTCACGTGAACGGCTACACAATGGTTTGGATAAAGGGATCCGATAGTACGAACTATCAAAGACCCCCAATCGCCGCCTTGTCCCTGTGATGAGGTCAGTATCTTCTCAGAGATTGATGGCGTGGCCCTACCATATAAGTCTCGTACCCCAGAGCAGTCATCAACTTATGAATCATATGTGCCATATCACTAAGTCCATACTCCGCTCTCTTCGACATCTCAGAAAACACAAAACCCGACAAACTAGGCGCAACAACATGATACGCCTGCTTCCCCTCCTCCTTTGGCTCCACTAGCTCGTCGATAATCTTCTCGACTTCCAAGAAGTTTCCTGGCCATCCATGTTGGAATAGTAAAGGGATGGCACCTTCACGTGACGATCGATGATGCACGAAATGCATCGTGAGAGTTTCGCCCTCGTGGTCGATGGGGAGTGTGAACATCTTGAGATGGGAATTGATCCTGGCTTCGACGGCTCGCCAGTCGTATTTCTTGGCCCAGTATTGTTGTAATTGGGACATCACGGATTCTGGAGCGCCGTGTGACCATGCTTCTGAGGCGGGGAGGTCGATTCCTGGAGGGATGCGAGCGGTGGATACTCGGTCGGTGATGAAGGAAAGGAGGTCGTCGGAGACCGATATCTTGAATGGAGTTGGCTCTGCCATTCTGACCTTACTCTTCTATTTCTCAATTGCGGGCTGGAGGTTGTTTGTCAGGCGGAAGAGGCCCGATGGCTTTGTTCGAGTGACCAAGTGCGAAAGAAGTCAAAATCAGGTACGTGTAGAATGGAGGTCAGCCTCCTGTCAGCATCACCTCGCTTCGCCGGTCAAGATCCCTGGCCGGGCTGGCTGGGGTGCGGCGGGACAGTACTGCGATCAGACGAGGAGGCCAATCAGATGTGATGGACGGGAAAATGAACGATGGCAATCAAGACTCAACTCACAGAGTTGCAATTCGTTTTCGCTTGGGTCTGTTGTAAGCAGTGGAAGAGGAACGGTCTGCGGTGAAGCATGTGAAGCAAGAGCTGGGAAATGCTTGACTTCCTAGCGCCACTCGCTACCTAATCCCTGTATTTCTTGGCTGGGCTCCGTTTCAATGTCAACAAACCTCAACTTGAGTTTGAGGAGACCCGAAGCAATCATTCAAGCGGATATTCACCTTGAGCGATAATCTCGCATGCTCTTTAAGCACCAAGGTGAGGTGAAAGTCTAGCGAGACGATACATGGCTGTGGGTTGGAACTCAACGACTTTATGCCGGAGGAGAGGCGAAGGGATTCTCAGTAGCAGAAGCCGAATGCTGGCAAAGAAGGATCAGTGGGCATTCCGGTGGCATGTCCGGTAGGTCTTTATGCAGGTAGAATCGAGAGGAAAGGTACTTCAGTGGACCAGGTCTATCAAAGGTGGATGAGCATAAACTGTCCAATCAATACTAGCACGGTGAAGTCTACTTACGTTTGTGGCTTTGGGTGAGCTGAGGAAGATTCCAGAAGTGTTGCCAGCTATCTTACTGACTTTCTATGAACTTTAATGAGCCAACTTTGCGTTCTAAAAGCTGAATCATAATTCCTAAATAGCACTCTGAATTTACAAAGGACGAGGAGCGACTAGCATCGCTATCGATCGAGCTGGGGGGCCATTGGATAAATGGACGGAATGTGAGCTCTGTGTATTCATTTGCGTGCAAAGACAGAGATTCCATGTCTTCTCCTTTGTTTGATACATAGCTCTCACTAATGCCACCATAATGACCGACGATGGTCATATCGGCTCTTTCAACCGATATTTGGGTGTGGATTGTCAGGCATAACAGTCCAATTCTCTACCAATTGATACTGATTGAAAGTCACAGCAATGGCCTATTGTGAAGGTGACTTAAGATCCAGGCAGTGAAGGTGGCGGTGGGTATCTGTTGGAGCTTTGCTGCGGATAAGTTTCAAGATCGTTCGGCACCTTTCTTCCAAGTCACCAGTTGGTGTTCCCAACGGAGTTAGTTCCCGGCTAGTTCCTGGCTCTAATCAGCCTTGTTCGGTATATTGCATGTGGCTTTCTGCTTTCCGCTTCAGATAATATTTTATACACCTTTAGATTACCAGCCAAAGGAACAGCTTTGAAAAACGTGTTGGAAAGCATACAGTGCTCAACGCAGGAATTAAGTAGCTTCTTCTCGCATAAGTCGTGATTCGCGGTGACTGTATCGTTCAGGACATTATGCGGACTGTCCAATTAGACTGAGCCTTGCAAATTCCTGCCCTGTCAAATGTGAAGTAAAAGGCTAGCACCATGACCAAGCACATCATGGACGTCGGAAGGAAGAAGTCCCAGAGACAATTGCTCTCCTTGCATGGTTCGAGAGGTGATGATTGATAGAGACATAATGGAGCTGGGTTGACCACAGTGGATTTGCTGTTGATGTCAGATGTCAGTCGCGCTTCCTTCCGAGATCATCAAGAATGGGCTTCCACTGAGGAAATGTCCGTGATATCGCCAATAATCGAAACGTTGGGTTCTGGACCGCGTAAAAAACATGAAAGGTCGAATACAGATTTCAGCTGTGGGGACACGGTAACTAAAGTAGGTCCCAAACTTTGTTACTTTGTTAGATTGTCCAGCACTAGCTAATGAATTTGAAAGCGTACTAAACGGAGCACTGACTCGGTTCTGGCACTTGTGACACTAAGTACAAGTCTAAATGATCATCTGACAGGGTTCAAGAATTGTTAGATTCCCATTCAGTGTAAAGTATATGGAACGTAAACGTGGTATCAAAGTCCCTCTATACGTGACCATATTCTAGTGGAATAAATGTGTATTTAAGTCCTAGCATTTCATATCTAACAATTCGACCTCCAAATATTCACACTTGCAGCAGATATTCTTCTTGAGAAAAATCGCTCCATTTGACGAACAGATTCACGAATCAAGATGTCAGCGACAAAGCAATCCACCCCACCAGTCACCCTTTCGGTGGCATGGAAGAACATCCTCTGGCACGCCACCCTCCTCTTCGCAACTATCGTCATTCCTGCAGTCTACCTACTGATTCAGGTATTGATTATCTGCGTCAGCGTCGGTGTGAAACTCCCAGATTTTCCAAGGGAGATGGACGATTACATTGCAAGAACCTGTAGCTCGAAATCAATAGCTTGTTTTTGTTAATGCGCACCATGTTCTGTATCGAGCAATCACTTTTCTGGCTGATCATCTGTTCGGTATATGAACCGCCGGCATTCATCTGTTTGGAGAGGATGTTTGAAGAAGCTTGGGGTGAGACGTGGGAATACTGCGTCATTGGAAGATTTGGGAGGAAGTATTTTGGGCCGAAGGACTTGAAGATAGGTCACATGGAATCATTGGAAGCGGTGGAGAAGGGCGAATGGATGGATTCCAGAAAGATGTCTACATCTATGTCATAGTCATGGCAAGCAAGTCGCGAAAAGTTTGTCGGACATATGGAACCAGTAAGACCCAAATTGACTTCATCATTCAATTCAATTCAAGATTCACAAGCACCACAAGTACCCTGTGCTGTATAAGCCCGCGTAGACGACAATCTTCGGTCCCTGTAGTTTAACTCGCTTCTTTACTGCTAGATAGCAAACTGTACTCGCAGTACGTTGGCATGCCATGCATTGCTCATCTTGCTTGTCGATGCCTTCTCATTCCGGACTTTGGGGGACGGCGTTACAATCACAATCATGCGTCCTTGTATGCTCGAGCTCGTACCAACAGCGTAATGGAGACCAGGAGCATAGTTATTCAACATCACACCTTTGTCAATTGCGAGTCTTACGCCGTGCCGCCCGCCGGGTTTGATACGGCGGATGCTTGCTGGAAGGATGACTTGATTCATCAAATCGTGTATCTTGCATCTTGAGGAAGACTAGAGGTGCTTCCGCATCCGCCATTTTGAGAAGAGCGTGTTTCATAGAATAGTAGAGGTTAAACGGAAAGGAGTGATTTTGAAGCCATATCAGATTTCAGAAAATTGATACGCTAGCGGGGTAAAAACACGGGGTACTGAAATGCCATCGATTGCCCTTGCGCCATTTTGAACCTCCCCAAGACCCATCCTATGAACACCAATGCTATGCAATACACAAATCTCCATGCATCTCAAGTACTACGGCCTAGGAGTCAACAATAGCTTCAGCATTCCTTGCGTCTGTATCATCTGCTGGATTGTCTCCGCCTCGGTATTGACGCTTCTGTGCAGTGCTTTGAAGCTCTTCTCGAGTGCTTCCGACTCTAGAACCCTCTCACGGTACAGATCTATGAGCAAGTCCGCCACTTCATGGATCACCTTCGAGTATTGTGGATATGCAAGATACTTGCTGACCCACTTAAAGATCGGGATCACGGTCGACTCTTCTCTATCCTCTAGCGCGACTTTCAGAGCGTTTCGGTATCTCAAATCTTGCAGAACATCAAACACTTTTGCTGAGGGTTGCTTTCGTTGATCTAGCACAGCATCGAGAGCATGTGCATATCTTCCTTGGCGTAGATCTCGCTCCCAAACGGTTTCCGGAGTTGATCTCCTCGCAACATCGATGTTGATTTTTTGTATCGCTGAGTCCGTCGCAGGCCCAGTTTTGTGCGCTTCCTTATTCAGCTTTGTCATTGCCTCTGCCCTCTTCCTCTTCTTATTCTTCGCATCATAAGCATCTAGGGTTCCTTCGAGAAGCGCCTCCATCTCCTTCTTCTTGTGTCTCTCTTCTGCCTGCTCCTTTCCCCTCAGGCGTGTCTTGATCGATAGCTCTCCGGACTGCATTCCAACTGTAAGGAGTCTGTCCTCTTGGCTTGCTCCAGAAGCGATAACGTTGACGGAAAGTACTGGTGAATTGTATTTGGACCCAGCAACAATGTTCCACTGCGATGTCTCGAAGATCTTGACATGCCCGTCAAGTCCTCCACTAACAAGTCTGGTTCCGTTCGAAGCCAGGCAGAGCGAAGTCACTGTCTTTTGGTGGTTTTTGAGTAGCTGCAAAGGCTTTCCAGCGACGAGATCCAGTACCGATATTTGATTGTCGGCTGCGGCTAATATTGTGGTTCCAGAAGGCATTGGTAGGATTGTTTCGACTGGTGCGGCATGCTTGAAGGTCATGGCAGCTTTTGTTGCTATCCTGGGATCCCAAAGTCTGACTGTCGCATCGTAGCTTCCAGTTACCAACATATTCGACATAGTCCCTGGCAAGAAACATCCACTTCTAACATAGTCTGAGTGTCCAATAAACTTTGCCGTACTCTCCTGACTTGGTAGATCCCACAACCTGACCGTGCGATCATCACTTGCGCTCATCAACGTCGTCATTTCGGTCGGCGAGAACTTCGTTGCCCAGACTGGCTGCTTGTGTTCGTCCCATGTCTTCAAAATAGCTCTCTCTTTCATATCAAACACTTGTATCCTCCCAGAATCGTCTCCAGCAACCATAACACGGCCATCCCTTCTGATTTCTGCGCTGTGCGCAATGTCCGAGAAGCGGGTGATTGTTTTAATAAGTTTTCGAGTCTGTATCGAGTATATCTGCACTCGCGTACCCGCAGTTATTACAAAAGAATCATTATTCGACGGCTGTAAGGGATTTCGAGAGGGCGGTGGGAAGGAAATGTGGGTGACTGGCGACTGGCATGGCAAGCTTTGCGAATGCTTGAAGCTCTTCCAGTACCGTTGGTCGGGAGTAATTGGCGACGGACCGCTGGCGAATTTCGAAGGCTGAAGCTTCTGAACTGGGTGCGACATCTTGCAATCGTTTTGCGTTGCACAATTGACCAGACACAGGTTCAACGAGGAAGCATTAAAATGTTGTCGCAGGAAAAAATTGGAAGTTCCTTCGCGATAAGCTTGATAGAGCTAGCGCGGACTCTCTATCGGCACGTGAGCGTCTCGCTTAACCTCAATCTATTGACTTCGATTCTCCTCACGTCCGACAAAAAAATTGATTTGGCCTTGCACATGTTGCGTTGTGCGATATTTTCATGCTATTAGCACACCGTTCCAGGTCAAACTACCTCTGTGTTACCCAAATTCCTCAACTATCTTTGTCACGACTGCAGTAGTCCTCTCGGTTTGTTTTGACATTACCACTTTACTAACAAGCACTGGTGGTACAAATGTAGAACTCTCCTTTGCAGCAACGCATTTCGCTCCAAAGCCTTGATAAAACAAACGAGGATTGAAAAGCCGGTTTGTACATGCGTCAACTTACGACCCAATTTTGGAACACGACTCCTGGAGGGGTGGGAGAGTGAATCATGATGGTAGTTGGTCTTCCCAGAAAGGGGATACTGGTCAGATCGAAAATAAATCTGCCTGTATGACCAGAAGCTGGGGGAGAAACTATCCCCAGAAACAGTATCTTAGAGAACTTAGAAAAGGTCTGTGACTGGTGAAGAGGCTCTGACGGCTAGAGTTGAGCGTTTCACAGTTTGTCAGGTCTGTTCACCACGGATAACCCTACAACATGGGCAGTTCAAGCCTAGCATTCGCCGGAATGCTCCAAAGGTCTTCTATCCAGAGAACTTAGGCACCAACCAATTTCCTTAAAAATCGTTTTATCAACTTCATCTGTTGCAAATGTCTTCAAGCTTACCTACTGCATTAGCTTAGAATTGGGGTACACTGACAGAGGACGCATGTCATGTACTGGCTCGTAATCTTGCGCAAGTAATATGCCCTTATTCACACATCAAATATATAAGTGATATGAGGGCGATGGCTGTTAGTATCTTACTATAAGAAATACCTCTCGATAAAAATTCTCATACTGTTCTTGAACTCAATGCTTGATGTTTTACCAGTGCAGCTTCCTGGGGAAATTGGTGCGACACGGCAGCGTAGTGTGGGAAAGTCGCTTGACAGCGAAACAAAGGAATGCATAAAAAGGGATTGAATATTGAGCATAGTGTCATGCATCTGCTCTATGAACGTCGCCCGTACCTTCCAACCGCCGAAAAATTTCTGTGCTTTATTTTTGTGTAAGCGAGTTTCAGTCACGCCGAAGCCGAGGCGGAACGTTATGTTTGGCAGCTTATGTCTCCAGCTGTGTTGGCAATAAATGAAACACTACACTGTTTTACATCATATCAGTATTCATTCAAAAACAAAGTTTTGGGGTTTCTGGATCTCAAATGATTGGTACGTCAAGCATTGACCTCTCAGTCAATAGTGCGGTGTTCTTTGAGGAAAATAATTTTCTGGGGGTATCTTAATGAGCTGCGAGGTATTGCAGCCTTTCAAAGGCAGTCTCACACTGAATCCCCAGGGGAGAAAGCCTACTACCAGAGCTCTGGTTGCTTCCTTATCGAGATGTCATGTCAGATCCAGGCTTGATCGAGAATCGTTTGGGATCGTGGAGATGGAGCGACCGCCAGCGAGCTAGAAGACCGGTCTACACCCGTGAAATGTCAGAAAATAAAATACACTCTCTGAGAAGAACAAATATATAGCTAATGGGTTCCATAGACAGATGATGATTCGTGATTGACGAGTATTCCAGTTGATCATGCAGTGTAAACAATGCAAGATAATCAGCTGTCAATTGATGTATGGTCTGACTTTTCTCAGACGAATCCACGTTTGTATAGTCAGATGAAATACTTAATATGTTCGTTCTTGAAATTTATGTTCGTTGTTGAAATTTGCGTCTCTCTGATTATATCCACTCACAGTGATGCGCTCTTTCCCAAGGCATTGCCACAACCTCTTTCCTCGCCAAGAGCTTTGACAACGAACCGCTTTTGGCTTAGTGCGAAGCTCTCTTGCCGTACTTTTAACCAACTTCCCTTCTGCCATAAGAAGTTCACCTCACATGCGGGGGTCTCCAAACTGGAGACGCGGACTTGTCTACCGCCTGGCCTCGTCAAATATCGACTGTACCCTCCAATGTCAATGGCGTCAACTACCTTGATCTTCGATCCAGACAGTGATCTGTTCTTGATCCTTCCTCGCAGCGTCCCCCCTACCTCTGCAAGTACCATTGGAGAGCAAGAGCCCCCTCGGAAAAAATCCAAGTCTAACAAATCGAAAGGGTATGATGCCTGGGCCATTTTCTCTCATGGATTCTCAGAAGGGGAAGCACTCCGAATACAAGGCACGGCTGAAATACCACTGCCCGATGATGACCCCGCCGCCATGGCAATCCTCTTAGACATCATTCACACAAGGGGCCGACGTGTACCTCGTAAAGTATCCTTGACGCTGCTTGCACTCCTTGCGATTGGAATCGACAAATACCAAATACAAGATGCCTCCGAGTTCTACGCTGATATCTGGCTCAACTCTTTCAAAGACGAATATGGTGACTTTGTCATTGACAACGATTCAGATCTCACCTCGCAGCTCATGTGGCTCACCATATCCTGGATCTTCCGAAATCCTGCCATATTCAATCTGGTCACGGCAAATCTAATCAGGGAAGATAAATGGTGCATGTTCAAGGACGAGACAAAGGTTCCTGGCACAGATCAGGTCCTCCCTCTCCCGATGACTGTCCTAGGTATGGCCGCGACTTGAAATTGGGTTAATCGACTAATATTTCTAGCTGCGATACGAATGATCAGAGAAGAAGCCATTGCCAAAACATATCCACATGTAGAAAACTGCATCCAGATGTACACATCTCCCAGCACATGCGGCAAGTCGGCGATCTGCCCAACCAGCGACGACGTTAAGACCAACCGCAAATGTGATTCCATGGTGTTGGGTAGCATGATACAAGGTGTCTCAAATCTTCTATCAGTGTGGCCAGACCCTGGAGCGCCCTACGTGTTCTCTCCTGGAAGCCTGAAAAAGGAACTCGATGCTTCAGAGATACACTCAGTCTGTGGCTTAGCAAATACGCAGTGCTGGATGGAGAGGCACAGCGTCAAACAATCCTATTACCTTCAGGGTATCATTGAATCAGAAGGGCTGGATCTTGAGGATTACTGTAGTTTTGTGCCCGACCAGAAAAACTGAACCGTTTGACAGACACGCTTGCAAGGTGAGGGCGAACTTTTATTTATTCTTCAGATAGTTACTCCCCCTTGGTCTAGTCCATATGGGGGAAAGACCCTTCAAGTCTCAGCATCTGAATGGCCTTAGACTTAGCTTAGGTACTTCTGGCTCAATTGCAAAGTCAGGTTTGCGCGCTTCCCTTTGCATCCATTGTCAGTGACAAACGACTGATCTTCCACAGCTCTCTTCCGCTCCCGTATATCCCCATACCACGGCGGTGCCTCTTGCTTATGTTATGCTCTGTGACGGAAATGACGCCAGAGACTCGAACAACAGTGCGTTCCCCGCTCGTTGTGCTAATCGAAATCCTTCAAATGCAGTCCAGAAAATCGCGTCTTCACCTTGCCAATAGCAGCCCCAATCTCCGCCTTTACTCCATGAGATCCAGAAGGTTGATTCGTAAATCCCATCTTACTGCAAAACGAGACGACTTTGATCTGCATCACTTCATGGGCGACAAATTTGAAGTTTAGATCCCGATATGGTACGTCAGCTGGCGGCCATAATCCAAGGCTTGTCGAACTCTCCAGGAGCGACCCAAGCAGGACGTTGTTGCAGGTGTATCTGTGCGATTCATTACGACTCGAGGTGCACCGTGGAGCCGACAGTTGCAGCATATCGATGTACCGTCCAATAATATCAAAACAGTTCCGGATCGCTTTTATTCGCCTTGATAAAATGCTTTCTGAGGTAATGTCAGCCAAAGATGCACGGTCGACTCAGAGCTCCTACGCACCTATTACCCTCTGTGGTATGGGAAGATTCGCATTCAAAACTTGCGAATATGTGTCTAGGTCCTGCCCGAGACTCTCCCTCTCAGCAATTCGGGTCACCATGTTGAACTCGATCGGCCGCCGAAATACCCATGATATACACAACCAATGAAGTAGGTCCGGTGTCAAGGTCTTTGGGATCTCATCCCGTAACGAATCAACCCACATGTCTGACGACGTCACAACATACTGCTGAAGCCTATACTTGTCGACCAAAATTGCGAGAGTAGTCAAGAATAGAGTATCCATCTGAGGAGGAGCTCTTGCTTTCGTTCCATGAACGATATCCATCAACAATGCAAATGCTACTGGATCGTCATCTGGCAGTGGCACCTCGACTTTCCCAGTGGCGCGAAGAGTCAATCCCTCCATAAAACAGTGCTTAAGCATGGCTTTGAAGACTGGGCTGGCCATCATCAATCGTTTGCTAGAGACACGCATATAAACTTTCGCAAATTTCCTTGTCGAACTTCTATATGATCTGGACATCGTCAACGCTTGCGCTCGGCATTTACTACGGTGACGGTCACACGACCTCAGATTCACTCACAACAACGAACTACTCTTCCTGGGCTCTTTCACCACCATACTTTGCAGAATGAATGTCATATCTCCGGCCGGATCGAATACGTGCATGTTTGAAGCCATCTTGGGAGACTCGAATGTCCTCGAATTTTGGCAAATCGCCCCTTGAGTGATTTTGAGGTCTAGATTCCGACAATGGTGGCGCAGCAAACGTTCAGAGCGCGTCGGTACGGAATACAAGCGAACAACAACTGGCTCTCTCAACGACAACACTCTCTTGGGCCTGCTGTTCCCTCGAATGGACGATCTCTACGTCAAGTAGGAGAAAGAAACAGAAAATAAACAAGGAGCGAAGAAGGTTGTTGTTGTAAGTGTATGCGCGAAATATGATGGTGTTGAAACAAGGCTGAGTAGATACCTACGGCGGCCCAGCGTCTTGGCTGGAGTGTGGAGCACTTGGCGGGCTAACGGCAAGGGAAGCGGCTGGATTCGTCGTTACAAGGCCCGGACTTGGTGCGAGGGGAAAAGGCATGCAACCACTGGATCCCGACTCGTGCTCACACGGTTGATATTGGACCTGTGAGCCAGTGACCAGCGAGTAGTTTTGATTGTTCTTCCCCTCTTCTCTCTGGCCACACTTTACGAAGTTAGCTCTGTGTTATGGCGACTTTACTCGAGGATTTGAATTACAGAGAAAGAGGGCATCATCAATCACATAATGGAGAAATAGCATGTGAAGGCCTATCCTGGCCATAAGCTGATGCCCCTCAGTGGACCTGGCTTCAATGGAGACTGCCCCGCTATGGCATCTTGGCTGAGGTGTTGTGAGACTTGTGGACGAAGCAGTCACAAAACCACAGATTTCTTGGGGGAAGTTCACCTTCCATATGCGCAAATGCAGCACAGTGCAGCTTTACCCGGAATTCCCCTGGGGCATGTCTACTTCTCGAACAAATGACCATCCTCTACGCCACGAGCCCCGGTATATTTTCAGCTCGTCCAGCCTCAAAAGACCTGGACCAAGACGACTTATGAGTTTGGTAAGCCTCTCACGGCCCTGAATGCGGCTAATAAATGCCCATTTCCAGATTGCCATGCTGTGGGGATGCCGGCTCGTCCCGGCCTGGACAGCGATGTCACTTTGTCGGGGGGTCCTTCATGTACTGTACCTGAAGCCTCACAACAGACGGATAAGATGCCGGCGTGGATAGCCCAGGTACAAAGATGCGGCGAAATGCGGAATGGCCGGGCACCCCAGAGCATTCTGAAAGCTCCGGAACTCAATTCAGACAGGTCCAAGGATTCCCTTCTTTCTGCTTTCTCTCCAAACTATGACCATGATTTGAAAACAGGTCCGACTCCCTCCCTGGCGTTCTATGATTTGCATTCGCGATTTTTTCAAGTTTGGACTCTCTGTCAACAGATTCGCTTATCTGTTACTCGGCGCTTTGTCTCCTTCTGCCAAATTCCTTGTCTTCTCGATTCCCATCGTCGATTGTTTCATCCGCTTCCAAAAACATGGCAAAGGCACTCCAAGCTCACCAAGTGATGCCTGTGCGATGTCCCGGGGCATTGGCACTCTGAGTTATTCTGGGGTACTCCGCACTTCAGATCCCGTTTGATGGGCTCGACTGCCACACCTTGATCAGTCCGAGACCTTTCCAGAAACAAATCATTGACTTTCTCGAAACCTTTGGGATTTTGTCATCGCAGAACTAGTTCATGCTGGAGGTCTAAGGAATGGGTAAGAATATTGGCAAGATCTTGTCTTTGTGGTCTGCCGTACAAAACTCGGTCCAACGTTCCCGATCAGAACCACAGAGCGGGGTCATCCCGCCGAAACCACTCACTAGGAAGGTTACGGACATGGATACGGGCGTTGTGTTCGACGCGAAAGCTGCAAATAGCCATTCATCCCATCGTTGATCGTCTCGATGAGAGATGCTGTGCGATGCACCAATCATTACGACATGAGGGAGACGTAGCGTTGTGGAGGGTGATGAGAAGGTGTGGGACCTGCGTTCCTGTGGTGTCTGGTGCCTGTGAAATTACAGGTCTAGTGCTTCACGACCCTGGAATTTAGTTTCGATTGGCATATGCTTTTTCGCCTTCATTCAGTCGTTATGGCATACGACTATCTCATTTCTGAAACTCATGAAACATTTCGCGCTGATTCTGTGGCACTTACAGGCAAGAGAATCATTTCTAGTGGTCTGCCCCTCAAAAGTTTGGCTCTTAGATGGTGTTCGGCTTCTTCTTATTGTCGCTAACTTTCTCTCTTATATTGGTATAGAAATGGATACTTCTCTCTCAGGGAAAGTCTTTTGGTGAAAGCTGGCCTGTATCCGGGCTAAAAGCTGGAACCGCAAGGCCAATGTATGGGTTTTTTTGTCGAGCCTCTATCACGACAACTCATCAAATTCTGGTAGCGGTTCAAGGCAATCATGATCTCACAACATTCCAGTCATGGCCGTTGTAGAAAGTCTGAAGTGCTTTCATTCAACTATCCTTACTCTTCGCTTAGTTGTTTTGCTCTAATGTCTATTTGCCATTTCGTACTCTGAATAGCCAATCCGGTCTCCTTGGGCGCAGTACTTCATGTATACTTCAAAGTAGTTGACACACTCCTGATATGGGGAATTCTGCGCCCCGACGGCTGAAACGGACCTGTTTTCATTGATCCAGCCTTGAAATACTACGCACTTCCACTTATGTCGTCCGCGTTGTCTTCATTTCAGCCTCGACAGAAGCCATATACACTTCCACTTATGTTGTACTTCCTGCTTGACCGCAAGTGAGCCTCTGCCATGCCTTTCCTGAACTTCTCGCTCTTTGTTGATTCTTTGCTTTTTTATTCTGCATTCGCTCAGTTCCTCGACCCATTTTCGATCAGAAATGTTTCAACAACCGAGTCAATCTGTTTATAATGCCACCTGGGACCTTCGCCAATCGTTACAGCTACATCCAGCAACCTCTCTACTAGACTGCCCGCATCCCAAATCCTTTGCGAACTATGCTCAAACCCTGGAATCATCGTCGGAGCACCCATTACAACGCCATTTTCTCCACCACCACTCTCCAATACTTCGCGTCTCATCCCGTCGAACTCCCCAAACGTACTTGTCAGATTGACAGATTCGCGGATCACCGCTCTAGGCTTGACCCTCACTGTGGTCGAATCAATCGCCAATCTCCACTTCGTTCTCAAATACTTCTCCACACCCCACGTCGCCAGAAACTCATCCTCTTTCTCACCCCTCTTTTCAACCTCATTCAGAATCGCCCTCTTAATCGTCACCTCATCATCCTGGCCACCCCACTCCCGTCCTTCAGGTCCAAGACCAAGGTCAAGCACTGCTCCAGTCGGCGCTCTCGCTTGGCTCGTGCCGTGGAGGAGCATGTTCAGAACTCCGTCGACGACGGATTGGATGCGGATAGGAGAGACGTAGCGACACTTGTAGCGGAAGAAGGACTGTGCGAGAGTTGGGGGCGAAATGCCGCGGAGGGAGTGGACGGCGGAAGAGATGATGCTGAAGTAAAGGCGGGCGGCGAAGGAGTCGCGGCCGGCGAGGATGTAGGGGATTGCGGAGGTGTCGGAGGAAGATGATGGGGGGAGGGTCCAGATGTTGTTCAGGTAGGGGTTGGCATTGTGTTGAGGGACGTAGGATGATGGTGCTGGGAAATCGACGGTAGTATGTTGTGAGAGGAGCGGTTCTTGTGGCAGAAGTGTAGATGAAGTAGTGTTGAGCATGTTGTGGTCTTGAAGTTGACTTCCATTCAGCTCACTGTAATCCACAATCCTACCCTCTCCCTGGTCCTCATCGGCAATTTCCTCAGCCACCTCACCTTCTTCTTCCTCTTCACCAGGATCTCTTCCAGCCCTCTTTCCCAATTCTAGAAACCTCTCCATCGTTCCTCTCAACTCCCTCTTGACATACGAATCTACATCTCTCCCTCCATTCCCCTTCTCACCAATCCTCAACAACCCATCACTGAACCGAAGAAACTCATTCGTCATCTCTTCCACCACACTTTCGAGAGTTCTACATTTCTCTTCTAGATTGGCTGCATGTTGCTCTTTTCTGGTTCGAAATGCTTTCTGAGCACGGCGAACTCGAGCACGTTGCAGCTTTGTTGAGTTAGCGAAATCGAATGTTGAAGATATATGGTACGAAGAAGGTATTGAAAAGGCACTCACCTCTGTAGAACGATCAGATGGTTCTTTGAGTGGACGACCTCGTCGCTTGGCGGGCGGTGAGTTAGAAGCGGTCGTAGTGAAGGATTTTGGCATTTTTGCCTATAAGTATTAAGTGTTTAACCAGATTATCAGATATTGTCAATAAACATTTGGAGAGCCCCCAGACACTCGCTTTCATATAATTGAATTAACAAAGATCGAAATGGTACAAGGAACTGCAGAGGCGCATCTTGAATACGTCTTCGGGATGATGCTGATTACAAACCGTGCATCTCACGTGCGTCACTAACTTAGAGATTGATCAGCATGGAGATTTTAGTAACGCTCGGAAGGTTATGCGGAAGTTTCTTGCTTAGTTGAAGAGCTGATGGGGGTTTCTTTTGGGGATTTGGATTTCACCATGGTAGGTAATGTTCAAAAGAATCCACATGGCCCATTTAAAAGATGCTCTACTTTGTGTCGAGCATTTATAGATAATCACGACCTTCGAAATTGCCGAAATGAGGCGTATAAGAGAAGAAAAGGGTGAAACCCGCCGTGGTTATTGGCATGTAAAAGCCAAGACGGTGAGTCCATGGGACTAGAAGTCAGGATCGAGCTGTTATGCTGTCAAATTTATGGTGCGTAAAAACTAGCTGCCGTTGCGTGAAGCGAATTTGGGACCCAGAAGACTGATCGCTAGACAGACTTATATGACCTCATAACTTCCACAAACTACTCATAAAAACTGTGATCAATACAATTTATTCCTCAATTCGGACATCGTGTAAGTTTTGAAACTGATGTGTGGTATCGTCTGCTAACAAATCCTAGGGACCGTTGCTAGTATGCGAATATCCCTTGGAGTTGCAGAATTAAGAAGATTAATCGACGAATGATTGAGCAAAACACTACTTCGATACAAAATGAATCAAATGGTGTGGCAAAGCAGGAGGAATATTCGCAAAAGGTCATCGAAAATGCCAGAAGAACGAATCACTTTCGATCCAGGTTAGTACTTTTCACCGTTGAGCTCGATCTTCGATCGCGTTGCGCGAGTTGACTCTGGATGTCGTGTCGTAGCTCAAAAGTCCCTGTACCGATCGAGAACTTTTAGTTCGAGTACGAGATGTGAATTGGATGAGCTTCGACGTCGACTTCAAGTTTGGGACTGGAAGAGGAGAGAGCTCTGTACCTGTTAGGCGAGCAAGCTAAATGCCGCTAGTCGCTTCGATTCCGACGTCGCGTAATAAACAGTGAATAGGTCAGGTAGCCGCGTGATAAGAGACTCGATCTATGTCATCATACTAGACTTTCACTACATTTCCAAACTTTCTCTGGATCCGAAGTCAGAGTTCGCTCTGTTTCCAGCCACCCTTAGAGTTCCCGTTTCTTCCTCGCACCCCTCTTGCAGCACGCCAGCCAAGAACACCTACGCTGCCTGAACTAATTAATACAGTAACTGATCAGATATCGTCCTTAAAATGGTTGAGCTTCAAGTCTGAGCAATAACTTGAGAGTGGCTTTCTCTTGCTGACGAAGAAGGTCGCCTTATTCCTTCAAGCTCAGAATATCGTTCCCAGCGTAGTTGTTGCCTTGTATTTCGCTTGAGTGCCCGTCAAGCTCATACAAAACAACAGGGGTTCGTTCACTTGCTAGCTCAACCACTCCCTGATCACTTGCCAGCTCATTCATTCCCAGCCCTGGTTTCCTCGGAGGAAGCTGCGGTGCTTCCTCTGCATCCTCTTGTTCATCCAGATACTGCGATCTCCTCCCTTCACTTGATTCGGTTGGATGACTCTCGGACGGACTTCGTCTCACAGAACTCTGTGATTGCGATAGCGGCAAAACAGGACTAAGCTGCACACGCGACGGTCCCAGCTCATGAATTCTCGGATCAAAAGGCACCTGCACAATCCTAAACCTCTTCTTCATCCTCTCTTTCGCCCTCTCCATATCCTTTCTACTAGCACCAGGCCACTGATCCACAACCACCCCTCCAGATTCCGTAGGCGGTTCCAACGACGCCTGTACCCCTCTTTCTGCAAACATGCCTTCGTTCCACTGCCGTAAGACGGAGCGTAAATCACCTCCCCCCTCTGCAAGTTTCTCTTTGACTTTCTTAACGACGGTTTTCTTTGTATTGATTTCCCCGCGTAGTATCCCACGACCGGGCCAAAGAACAGCAAGAACGCTGACGCCCCAGCGCCTGTCGCCACACCTGCCGTCCACGCTGCCTTGTCCTCGATTGCCGTCAGACTGGCAGCGATGACGACTTGGTTACTGAAGTGCATCCATTGTGTTTGTGAGATTCGGATCTCGGCTAGTTGCTGCGAGTATGGGAAGCCAGAGGATAAGGAGTCGGTGTCGGTGGTGATGGAGAATGACCTGAATTGCGGGGGAGGAGCTTGCCACGGGGTTGGACGTAAGTGCTGCGGCTGCGGCTTACGGTGCTCTGGAAGCTCATGGCGGCTGATTATCGAAGTTGGAAAATATAGTGTACTGTAACGTCGCGAATCGGGAGCTTACAATTGTGTGTTCGCAGGGCCATTCTCAGCTCCCCCACCTTGCATTGGGAGGGCAATTCCGCAGCGAAGTTTTGTGAGGATGCGTGATTCAGTCTTGGGGATCTGCTTGATGAAGTTTGTATTGTAGATACTGGAATGTTTGCTTTGAATTCCGATCTGAAGTTATCATTGCTACATTTTTTTTCTTCTTCTTTCTCGCAAGCAATGAAGCAGGGCAGACGCCTCAAATCCAGGAGGTCTGGCGCTGGCGTATTCCTGTGCCGCAATCCTGACGATGGAGCTTCGACCCTGCAAGCTTGCTAGCAAACTGGGCCAGGGGTAAGGGCTTCAAGACAGAGCAAGGGCACAGATAAATTCGCCACTCAAACTCGGGGCGAGTCAGCCTGCCGCTTGGTTAGATTGCGTTGATGGGGTTGATATAAAGTTTCAACGTACCAGCTGAGTGCTTGGATGAGTTCCACTTGTCCCTAGAATAAGTCCACATTCTGTCTTAAAAAATGCTTTAAGAATACACTCGACGATATCAGAATAAAATTGTTGATTTTGGGACTCAGTCTTAATTACTGAGGGAATTTTGCAACTGTAGTAGCACACGAGGATTAGCAAGTTGTGTTCACTCTCAAATAGAGATCCACCACAACCACCGATTCAGGTCACAGATCAATCGGTCGGTCTATTAGTAGTAAGCTATATACAACCGACGAAGAAAGCCTGTGTCTAATTTTCTGTGTCCGCGAGGACGATAATGTACATCCATCATAAGCAGAGCAAAGAGCAAAGCAAAAGCACACTCGCAACCTCGCATTCCAGAATTTCTGAAAACCCGCTCTGTAACGCCCCAGACCAGATGCCCTTCCAATTCCATATCCGGCCATCCATTGATGTCCAAGCCACCCCAAGGAAGCTACCGAGTCCATGAGCATCATTCGTAAGGAGATGCTGGAGGAGGAAAATGGGAATGACCAAGCAAGTGCTGCAAAAGCAAGAGACCAAAGCAAAAGGAAAATGATCATCTAGTGGGGTATCAAGCGCCGCAAAGTCATTGCTCATCTGTACCTAAAAGTCTTTGTATGTTTTCCGTTTTCGGCCGTCATTGAAACCCCCGGAAAAGAGACTTGCTTGCCTGCCTGACATTGCAATGCTAAGCTGTGCATGCGAAAAAGTAGGAGAGTCGTAAAAACGTGAATGTGTGTGCTATGTATCGTCTGGGGACTGCCATCTGTTCTGTCGATGGTTGATGCGAGGTACAAGAGGACGTATGTGCTAAGCCGAAGAGGAAACTACTCGAAGACCTCCGAATTATCCTCGTGGTCGGACGAAGTCTCGACGGACTCAGCAATCTGAGCAGTAGCACGGAGATAGGTCTCGAAAGGTGTCAGAGTACCCAGGGCGCGACGAGCATGAGCAGTGATGAGCTGCAGGCCATAGACATATGAAGCATTGACCCATCCGAAGCTACACGTTTATTAGTCGTCTGATTACGTGATGGAGAAAAAGCGACTTACCCCTCCTTTGCAACACCCTTGAAGTCTAGTCCTTGGTTACCATACTCGGCGTCAACTCTGTGGGGATCGGCAATTCTGGTAACATCGTACTTCTCAACAACAACACCATTATAGTTGACAAACGCCGTGGTCATCATGAGGAGCCACTTGTATGCCAAGCGCTGAGCATCTTCCTCGTATCCGTAACGGATGAGACCACCCCAAGCAAGCATCTGCTGAGGAGCCCATCCATAGGGGTAATCCCATTGTCTGTTAGGACGGTCCAGACCAATGACTCCACGCGACTTCTCCGTACCGGAAGCCAATCCACCAGCCTCCTCGAACAGCGGAAGTGCACCGTTGACAAGTCGAGCAGCCTGAGCGGGAGATGCAACTCCGGACCAAAGAGACCAGAGGGTAGTAGCACTTTCGTAGGTACATTGCTCCTTCTTGATGGTATCATAGTCGAAGAACATACCCTTTTCCTCGTTCCAGAGATACTTATCAATGGCAACCTTGCGGATACGAGCGCGTCTCTCCCAGAATGAGGATGTCATGACAAAACCCGGCTTGATGCTTCCGTGAGCGAATTCCGTAGGGACCACCAGGGCATCGTTAAACTGGAGACGAATGGTCGATGAGATGTCCTTCTCGTACTTGTAGAGAAGGCAGTTAAGGTCAATCGTAGCCAAATTAGCACAAACCTTCTCCAGTCGGTAGGATGTGTCATGGCCGGACTCTCGTACAGCACGGTCGTGCATGAAGTAGTTGTCCAATTTTGGCTCCTTAATCGCACCGCTATTGTATCCCTTCACGAATTCCTCCATCGTGACGTTATTGCTCTTGGCGTAGGGTTCGAGGATATGGGTGAAGTGGGAAGCTTCAGTCTCTGGCGGAACGCCCAATCCTTCTGGTCGATAACGGGAAAGACCAGTTCGCTTGTCAAGTCGAGGAGCTGATACCCAAACCGATTCATATTCCTTGGTCGCCGCAAGAATGGCAAGCTTGAGGAACTCAAGAGCTCCATCTTCATGCTTAATCTTGTCGTATACACGGAGGGCCATGTCGGTAAGGAATGGTGGCTGAGATCGGCTCAAGTAATAGGAACGAGTGGCGTTCAAGATCTTTCCGTAGTGCTTGATGCAGAAGACAAAGTTGGTAACCATGCTCTTAGCAAGATGTACCTTCTCGCTCGCAATGAGACCCAAAGACTCCATGTAAGAATCCCATCCATAAAGCTCGTTGAATCGACCACCGGGAACAACAAAAGGGACACCCTTCAAGACATTCTTGCCGGTCTTCTCATCGAATCTCGACTCCATGGCGACTGCCAGAAGTCCAGGCTTTTCGTTGAGGTCTCGAACGTATTCTGGGGTAATCTTCTCTGGAAGACGACAGACATCTAGGCGGATCTCTGGTCTATCCTTTGCGACCTGGCAATAATATTCGTACTGCTCAGGAGCTCCGTGTGGAACATAGATTCTTGGTCGTGGGTCGTCTGTCCAATCCTTAGGGTCTCTGCCGGCCTTCTCAATGACAGATCCGTCGATGACTCGAGTCAAGTTATCCCAGAACTCGTTGCTAATCAAACGGGAGAGTCTGTTGACTGGATTCTCGTTGATGCGAGATTCGTCAAGGAAGATGTAGCTTTGACCATTCTCCTTGGCAAGATACAGCTCCTGGAGGAGGTTCGATAAGACATAATTTCCTCTAACCTCTCTCATCTTATATCCGTTCGAGGCTGCTGTTCCCAAGGAAATAACCTATAGCAGACATCAGCCAATGGCCTAAGATCTAGAGTCCAAAAAGCTCACCTTCGGTCCATTGTCCTCGATTGTGATCTGGAAGTTGCCATTTGTGGCCTCTTGCTCTTCGAGGTTCTTGATGGTTCGGTCAACATGGAGGTGGAATCTGTTAGGCAGAAGAGTAGTCTCATCTAAGTATCGTGAGTAATTTGATCTTTCGAGCTCACTTTTCTTACTTACCATGGCTTCCTCGTCGGATAGGTAGCTTCAGACTGGCTCGATCAATTGCCTTGGTTGGGCTCTGGTTCTGCGCCTCGTCAGGATATTACCAAAGAAACAAGAAAAAAAACTTACTGTAGAGTAGGTGCGTGTGCGGAAGTGGTTGTGCTGCTTGTGGTGGGCGTCTGGGCCGTAGTAGATGTGCGACGCAGAGTATACATCAATCTCGTTCTCAACAGCAGTTGCAGCTGAATTGGCAGCTCGTGCCTTTACAGGAGACGACATTTTGTTTGTTGTAGTCAATCCGGTATAGGGCTCGAGGCTCGTGTTGAAAATAGTTCGAGGGGTCGTGAGGCGGTAAGGTCGAACAGCTGCGACCGATGATGAAGGGGCAGAGATTTGAATTTGGGATGCTCGCAGAGAGCTGGCACAAGACTGTTCAGCAAGAGGAAAGAAAGACGAGGCTGCAAAGGAGGATCCGTTTCTCCGAAAGATGGAAGCTTCGCTCAGTTGATCTTCCTGAGAGGCGGGTAGCTGGTTTGGTGAGGTAAGGAAGAGGAAGAGAAGGGATCTGTCGAGAGTCACCCCAACCGAGAAATTGGTCTTTATCGGGACGCTAGGGTGACGCTGGTGACGCTGATGGATTCCTCGATAAGAGCAATCTTAGTGGGGTATCGTGGAGCGTAAGGACACAGAAACTCAAAAGACTCGCTCGAACAAATAAACCTCGGATGCAAAGAAGGGTCTCGAGTCCACAGCAAAGAAACCTTCTTTGAAAATTGGAAAGCCTTTGTATCTGCCAGAACCATCCAATGCCTTGGGGCGATTTTTGTTCACGATGTTCAGCGAAATTTGTTATCCTTTAGTTTTTCAGACCGCTGCGTCCCCTAAGCTTTTAGCGGCCACACCTCAGTGCCTCCACGACGTCGGGCGCTGTCCAGGGCAACCACAACCAGCCAATAATGGATGAACTGAGCCGTGGGACTTGCATGCCAAGCGCAGTTTGATCAGTCTCGCGCATAAAGCTGCATAAGCCTCCGTATTTGGCGAGTTGGGGGTCTGGTCTGAGGGGTCGGCTTGCCTTCCGGCCATTTTGACACACCTAGAGAACGGTGATGGATCATGGACTCCCCCACCAGCACCTCCCGAGTCATCCAGCATATCATCCAGCTCGAAGTCGATCACACGATACAGCAAGCGTTGACCAGAGGAAGGCCAAGATGCGTTTTTGAGATCTGCCTCTACCTCTGCAGCCGATATTAGGTTACTCCGAAATGTCTTCACCGCTGCGAGCCCGCATCCGACCTTCCCACTATCGAGATTCGAGATTCGACATATATATGACAGATGGAGATAGATCTGTTCGTCAGCCATGGTTCAGGAATACTCGCATCAGTTTATCAGACCAACAGATGGCGGCCCAGAATGCTAGTCGGATCGTCCGGACCTGAAGAGCAGCAAATAGGGAACACTCGGAGCCCCGCGGGGTTACACCAATAAAAGACTCGACGCCTCTTCGCATTTTTGATCGATCACCTGCATACTGGAAGACCTTTGCGAAGCGAGTCGTTGCAGCCTCACGTGGGATGTTGCTTGAACGCTCCTTTTGAAGCGGGATGCTTTCCATCTCCAAATCACTAAATGGTTCTTGTCACTTGGAAGAGTAACGAACTCCGGATTCCAGATTTTGTCCGAGCCGAGGAACAAGAAGAATCAGTGGTGGCGGCAGAAGGTCTATGGTTTTATTTGCGAGTTCTTCGTGCCTTCGAAAGTATAAAATCCTGGGATGTCCAACTGCAGCCGTTTCGGACCACCTTCGAAACGGGATCTAGTCATGAACATTCCTGGCAGACGTCAGGAACGAGTAGGATTCGCACCATCATCTCGGTCTATCAACAAGCCAACTGAAGTCAGAAGCAGACGAACGACATCGGCCAGGACGGTGTGATGATTTTGATATCCAGTATCATGAAAATTCGTTCTTCCTGCAGAAAAATTCAACTGCTCGATTCGCCACCACCAACGCCACCATTTCCAGAAGCTATTGGGAAAATCTCAACTAACTCTACTTTGATACTGATGACAGCACTAGAAAAATCTTGGAAAGACTCGAAAAAGCTCGAAAAAGTAAAGTTGCAAACAGACTGGCAAATCAGAGCGTTGGAACCATGACCTGACATGTATGCGTGATTTTCTTCTTGCAAATTCGTCGTTGCTACTTTCTACTTCAATTCCAACAAACAACAGCCAAACACTGCGTAAAGACAGGGAAGCGAGTAAATGAGTGCAAATATACACCCGTGAGCATGATGATCTGCAAGTGCAGAGTTCGAGTGCGGAGTTGTTGTAAGCTCTCGATTGCTCAAAGTTGCTTGGCCATGACCTTGGTAAATGTATATGTCCCATGTAAGTACGCAGCTTCTCGTCCTTTGGGTCATACATCACTCCTGCAACGTCTTTTGGTATTTCAGGACCGGATTGCCGAATTCCTCGGTGCTGCGTTGATTTCTTCGATGCTCGATTAAGTTAGTGCTCCTAAGTGCCACTGGGATAGGGGCCATGCAAATATGTGTATCGGAATCGTGGTAACTCCATGCCTTGGGAACGTCGTTTGTCTCTTACCACCCGCTGCGTGCTATCTGTTATTGTCCCCAGCCTTGATGTAGGTAGCTGCGACAGACTTGGTTGCTGTTTTGCTATCCTCCATCAACGCTCGTCCATGGGAAACCGGGTACCAATGCAAATGTTTCATCATGACAAAATGGACGGACTCATGTTTCTGGTGCGGAAACATTAACTCGAGGCATTGATGGCTGACTCTGTTGCACCTCCCAATCGGCAGTTAGCCAGAGTCAGACACCGGCTCCAAACGCTCTATCATCACTTCCTTTGTACAAATATTCGTGGTTTCGTGTGGCATCGTCTGTATATGGCCAATGATCGACGTGCAGAAGGTGGTAATGGTCGTGGCTATCCGACTGTTTCGTTCCTCTTGAGGCATCACGAATGTCTAGACAACACGAGGAGCAGGTAAGTCTAGATTTTCTTTAGCATTGGCATACATACCTTCGTTGACGGGCGAAGCTTATCACCATGCCTGCGATCTCAGCTGTATGGCTTGTCGATTCCAAAGCTGCTTTGTTGCTTCGGTTTGCTGCACAATTCAGTCTCCAGGTCCTTTCCTGCACATAATTCTAGAGGAAAAGGCCATGACAAGCATCCAGCCTGGCAGAACCCGACAAAACCTATGGATTGTGCGAGTACAGAGAAGCTCTGGGAAGCGGATTTGTCTTGTCTGGGTCTTTGTGAGTAAGCACCGCCATCGCCAGGAGTCCATTATAGTGGAGCAGTATCTGAAGCACCTGCGCCGTTGAGCAAGCTCTGGACCGGCACAGAGCAGCGAGTGTAGGCCGTTCTCTGCTGTAACCTTGGTGATGTGTTGGATAAAGCGAACTTGCGTTGACTGCGGCGATACAGCACGATCTGGGGGCGGTGCTCAGTGGCAATGAGATGTTGAGAGCCGGACTTGGAAGGCTATGGAGGCTCTGATGTCCAGTTGCCCAGCAGAATGAAACCCCAGCATAGTGCCTGGGCATTCCAAGATGCTCCGGCCGTTGGTCCGGCGGAGTGGTAGCTGGTGCAGCTCTTCGCTGTCTCTTGTTTGACTCCGCGGAGGGGTATTTCCTTCATGGCATCAAAGAGCAGGCGCAGTGACTGTGATTTGGATTCTAGGGCACTCTGGGTAAGTCTGTCAATAACTCCAATAAGGTAAAAGGCCAGGAAAATAAGAGAGTCTGGCAGATTAATGGGCTCTCGGTGTTGTGGTCGAGGTTGGTGAACATTGGCAGGAGGGGCATCGTTTCTGGATCTGCAGGCATGAGTTGCGCTAGTGCGTTCACTAGGTCCTCGAGGTGTCCTGGCTGGCTTAGATACTCGAATGAGAAGACTTTTATCGTGGGGTAGAGGAAGTGGTATGTCAAAAGAAATGGAATGGGCAATTGTCTTCTGTCTTTCACATGTTGCAAAAAGAGGCCGGTTCCTGGCATACCACCCACGGTCAGTTCGAAAGCTACTTCTTTGAGGAACTACACCATGCTGGGTCTTCTGATACACAGAAAAGAACAGCAATGGAGATTCAGATGCATGAGAGAGGTTGGAAATGTCTTTTACGGTCCCCATGGAAGCAGAGCTGTAGACATATATGCCAACTACCAGCTCAATTACATCCTCTGTGCTAGAGAGCAAGAGCTCTTAGCCTGAACACCGGGGTTAATCTCTCGTTTGTATCATGAAAGCAATTGCAAACATCCTTTTCTTTGGGTTTGTGGTAAGTATACTGCCTATCAAGAGCAATCTATGGTTGCAGAAGAAATGCTGCAAAGGCTTCTTGCGTTTTGAATGAGTGCACGTGCTTTGTCCTTAGACACTTCGACTGCCTGATGTGTGAACTATCCGAGACTTAAGATCTATAGCCCCAAAGCGGCAGCAGGTAAATAATATGTTCTAAGTACTTGGAGAAGAACTGCTGGACCGTCTTGAAGCAAGCCATGTGCTTTCCTGGCCTTTGAGGGCTCAGAAGCCCAACTGCCAAGAGCTCGACATGACTATTCGAACTTCAACACAATTCATTCGCTATGAAGAACTGGTACTATTGAAGTACGGCAAGTTCTCTCCGGTGTTTCTGACAGGAAATGGCTGTCAGCTACTGTGTTGACATGGACAATTGCTATTCAAAAGCACCAAGCCTGTGCCGAGTAGGGCATGGCCGTTTTCAGGATAGTTTGATTGGGAAAATCACGGCAATCAAACTATTTTCTGATATGAATGTATTGATTTTGTCTTTTCAAATTCTTTCCCTTGCCTGAAGGGCGAAATCTCAAAGCCCGCAGGTTTCCACAACCGAGGAAGCTGAATGAAGCATCCCTGCAAGCGCTGAAGCCACCCCAGAACCTCCCGACGCGAAAACCAAACTCATTTTCAATGTCAGGTAGTCCACTTCTTCCAAAGCCGGGATGTTTATCCCGCTTCAATTGTTGCACTGCAGGTACCCGGTACTTAGAATAGCATGGCACGCATGCTTTCGGAGGCTTTCTCCAGGACCCGAAAAGGTACTCTCGTTGCCTATCAGCACCCTCGTCGAGCATTGGCACCCAACAGCAACCCCCACGATGCAGATGAGCCGCATCGATAGACTCCAGCTTGAGCTTCAGCTGTCCAAGTTAGGAAAAAGAAGAACGGGACATGAGATTGTTCAAGCCCACATGGGATAACATGACAGTTCGACACCATGGACAATTCTTTCAATGCGCCTGGATCTGAGAAATTATCGAGACCAAGGTTTTGACTTGTGTGCTATCCTGATGGATGGACGTGGGCACTCTGTTATGAAAGCAGAACTTCTACGGTCGACATGGGGCTCTTTCTTAACCAGGGAAACTCGACTCATGGTTTCCTGTAAGCGTCTTAATGGGTCTAAGGCCGGCTCCAAGATCGGTCAATTTGGGTCAAAATCAATCTCGTGCTTCTGAAGCCCCGGCCGCAGAGCTGGAACTGGATACAGAAAAATGGATTTCCCTACTTTCAACGAGGTCAGGACGCGCTTTGTTGCAATGTTTTCGGGTGGCTTTTAAGTGGCTTTTACAAAGACTCCCGTCCCATCGGGTCGGAAGCATATCAAACAATACATCAAGCTTGGAAGTCTTGGAAGTCTTGGAAGCTGTCTTCGAGATGGTCTTTACGCCATCTATTATGTTGTGAAACAGCGGATACTTATCCCAGCAAGGAATTTTCAGCTCATCATCTACCTCTACCTGCTATTTCCGCAGCATCGAATTCCACATCTGCGTTCATGAAAGCAAACGGACAGTGTACACTTTACATGACAGACTCAAAGTGGTTCGAAATCAACAGGTGCTTCAAAAGTGGCTGGGCATCATTCCCCAATATGTGGCTCCACTTTATTGATCGTCGCAACTGCATTTCGTGGAAGAGTTCGTCCAAGGAGCAGCCAACCCCCCAAATGTATGGCCTCAATTCCGTACGCAGCACACCTCCATGGTCGACGTCATCATCTATACTTTTCAAGCATCAACGGACTGCAAACTTGCGAAGGTGGAGCAGAGTCTGATGACAGACGAAAGCGTCGAAGCGAGGCAGCCCAAGTATACCATCGCCATTTCATCACGCAACCAGACGTCCTGTATCAAGTCGAATATCGGCTGCTGCTCTGAATACCGACTTATCAGTTGTGCTAGGAACATATGTCCAACATACATCTCAATCAGCTTCTCTCTTCTCGATCCGACTTATGGAACATTTCTTCGAGACGACTCGATGGTTCGAGGATGCGAGAAGGATGTGAGGCCGAGTCAGCTCGATCCAGAGTGAATAAGACCAATATAGCATAATTTACTGGCGCCAAGCCATCATATTGGTCTTTCGGATTGCCCATAAAGCATTCGATACATTCCGCCACAAAAAGGCTACCGGCTGATCGCAGGCGGGAGCTGGCATCAAGGGTACGCACCTCGCATATCCAGGCTGCGATGAGTCCTCGTGTCACGGCTGAGTGTCAAGAACTTCCCTAAAGGTGTGGCTTGACGCTTGCAAACTTACGGGCTCTGGGCTAGTTCCCACAGAGATTGGCAAGACATGCTAAGTAGTCCTACAAAGTCATGGGCTTGAAGCAAGTATCTCGTGGCCACGAAGCTGAGCTATTTCAAATATGCATGTCTTCAAATCTTTGATATCACATGTATGGGTCGCGACACAAAGGCAGACCTGGAGCCGCTAGATGGGCCCTCAAAGAGGCCAGTGGTGTCGGCCAGAATCAAGTCTATATGCGGTGTTACCCTTCATTTCAGCTATTGCAGCCCTGTACGGGGCCACTTCCATGTTGTATGCATGCAAGTTTATCCATCACACCTTTCGGGAATTGCGGTGGTCTGCCCCTGCCACATGGATGGTCAGTGGGGGGTGACTCGCTACCCGGCTTCCTTCTATTTACATCGGTTTCCAGCTACCATGCGGGCTGTTAACGTTACCCCATATACCTTTGGGCACGCACACCTGTCTTTTCGTACTTTTTAAGTCTTCCTTTGCATTCCAGTCGCTCTTAGTGTTCTCCTGGAAGCCTTTCTTGCGTACGACAAGCTCAACTTTCACTCTTTTCATTATATCCCATGTTCTAGCAGGAGGACGAAGGCATGATGCAGAGAGCACTCGGATATTTTCGGCCAAAAAAAGGAGATGGCAAAATCCCTCAAGGACCTACACTCACTGGAAAGGGTAGACAAGTCCACCTTACGAAAGAGAAATGGCGAAATAACTTCTTCGATGAGAACTTCCGGATGCAGTCCAAGGAGGCTCTTGCAGAGATTTGTTGTAGCATCACAGCTACCTGGCTATACCACAACCAATGTGTGAAGAATTTGACGGAGGAGCAGCCTTTCGAAGGGGCTGTATACAAGAGAGACAGGGAAAATTATACCTTCGCGCCCGAAGGATTAGACAAATCTGTGTTCTTCCGAGAGATGACAAGGATGAATGTGAAAGTAGGTTACGCTTCCAGTTTACATGAAACTTCTTGTTGATATGATGATCCAGTGCGCCATAACTTATAACACGTTCTTCATTCGCTCTCTTTTGAACACGATGGTTGGAAAGGCAATCAGCAACGATTTCGTCCCTGTTGGTGGAGGCCAGCGGATACAACTCATCCCTTCTCTCGAATGCCTACGCACATGCAAGAAAAATCAACTTGCCGCATTCGTCATGGATGAGAAAATCTTGGTTCTATGGGATGATGACCCCAACGGATTATTCAAGCGCGGGTTCGACATCGAGGCAAAGATTGTACTGAACATTTGGGAGCCTATAGGTGGGTGGACAAAGCCACACTGGAATATCGCTGCCAAAGCGCTCGGAGTATCCGAAGGAACCCTCTCTCCTGCCGAGATCGAAAATGCAAGAATGGAAAGCAAACGGAAAACGCTCCTCAACAATCCCATCATCGTGGGTCTCACTCTGACATTGCTTGTCAGTGCGTTGGGGCTGGGTGCCAGGAGTTTAGCACAGGAGATCGCGGTCGATGGAGATTACCGACGCCTCACACTCCTCGTCGCCGTTCCAGCTCAAATATTCGTTTCTCTGTTTTTCATGCAGATTGTCATCACCAACATTGCTCAGATCATAGGCCCAGTCGATCAGCTGAAGAAGAACTCCAAATTCTACTCGGGGCAAGCACCACCGCGTGTTGAACACGGTGATACCCTCCCACACGTCACCATTCAGATGCCAGTCTATAAAGAAGGACTGACTGGAGTCATCATGCCTACTGTGTTGTCCTTGAAGGCCGCGATGGCGACGTACGAGATGCAGGGCGGATCGTCCAACATCTTCGTCAACGATGACGGTATGCAACTTCTTTCCGGAGCAGAGGCTGAGGCTCGGCGTAGCTTCTATCAGGAACAAAATATCGGTTGGGTTGCTCGGCCACCTCATAACCCCAATCCCCAGATGAGCGGGAAAGATAATGGCGAAAACAGATTTGTGCGGAAGGGTAAGTTCAAGAAGGCTTCCAACATGAATTACGGCTTGATGATCAGCAACAAAATCGAAGAGAAGCTGCTCAAAGTTGGATGTCACCATAGTTGGACCCCGGTAGAAGAACAAGAAGCGTACGACGTGTCTCTTGCGGAGGTTCTAGCCGAAGAAGAGGGACGTGCCTGGGCAGAAGGTAACATCCGCGTGGGCGACTATATCTTGTTGATCGACTCGGACACTCGAGTACCACAAGACTGCTTGCTAGATGCAGCAACCGAGATGGAGCAATCGCCTGAGGTCGGGATTTTGCAGTACTCCTCAGGGGTCATGCAGGTAACCGACAGTTTTTTCGAGAACGGGTATGTACAACAACCCCTCTTTTCAGCCATTTTCTTTTCTCTCATATTTTTATGCTACCTCATCACTGACACCACCGTTTCAGTATCACGTTCTTCACGAATCTTATCTACACCGCAATCTGCTTCACCGTTGCCAACGGCGACGTGGCACCTTTCGTTGGCCATAATGCAATTCTCCGTTGGTCCGCACTACAGCAAGTCGTGTACAAGGATGAAGACGGCTACGAGAAATTCTGGTCCGAGTCTCACGTTTCAGAGGACTTTGACATGTCCCTCCGCTTGCAAGTCGAGGGCTACATCATCCGTCTAGGAGCATACACAGGTGATGGTTTCAAAGAAGGTGTCTCGCTCACAATTTACGACGAACTCAATCGCTCGGAGAAGTACGCTTACGGGTGCAACGAGCTCCTATTCCGCCCTTTTCGACTCTGGCTCACCCGCGGGCCGTTCACGCCTCTTTTCCTCAAGTTCATCACGTCGAACATTCGCATTACATCCAAAATAACTATCTTAGCATACATCGGTACCTACTATGCCATCGGCGCGGCCTGGGTTCTCACTGTAGCAAACTATTTCTTGATTGGCTGGTTCAATGGGCATCTGGACAAGTACTACTTGGACTCATTCCAAGTCTTCTTCTCGCTCATCCTCGTCTTCAGCGCGCTGGGCAATGTCTCACTCGCCATACTCCGCTACAGACTCGGAAAAGGGACTCTCATAGGCGGCCGTAAGTTCAAGTTCCTGCTTTCTATCCCCAGAACTATACAACTAACCTCCATACCCCACTCTAGTCTACGAAAACTTCAAATGGCTCATCCTAATGACCATCTTCCTCGGCGGCATCTCCCTACACGTCTCCCAATCACTGCTCTCCCACTTCTTCGAAATTGACATGACATGGGGCGCGACCGCCAAGGAAATCGAAACTGTCGTCTTCTTCGAAGAAGTACCGCGACTCTTCAAACGCTTCAAAGTCACCTTCATGTTCTGTATTGGGGGTGCGATCGGGATGATCGTTTGTGCGAATTATGTGCCGTGGCAGTGGCAGATTAGGGATTTCGTGTCGATTTTCCCGCTTTCGACGGTGCTTGTCAGTCATTTTTTGTTGCCGATTGCGTTGAATCCGGCGTTGATGCAATTGACTTGGTAACGTCGGTGGCGGGCGTGTAGATTCACAATTTTATCTGCGTGCTGTGGTAGTAACATTTGAAGAGGATTGTACTTAATAGGTTTGGACATGGCTTGGAATAAGTGTTGGCTTGTGTTTGTATGCACGCGTATACTAAACACTTACAGGTGCCATTTTTGTGAGACCGGCAAGAATTTCTTCAGCGGCGAATACTGGTCAGATACATTGATAGATAAGCAGGCGTTTTGATAGGATAGGAAACTGTAGGATAGGAAACAATAATAAAGCTCGTCTGGTACCACAAGCAAAAAGGGTGAAATTGTACGGGATTTTTTAAATCAATCTCAACTTGAAAGATTTTTCTGGTGGATTTTATGTTGCGGTTCTGATCTGCTTTGCTAGCATCGCACCGACTCAACTGCTATTACAGCCACTCAGACATTACAGTAGGATACATTGTTTTCACCTAACTTCCCTTTCATATGGTACCCGAGCAATGAGTTTTGCGGTTGATACATTTCTTTGTCGATATCTCGATGACTGCATACTACATCTCGTACTCATTCATATAGTAAGCCAGCTCTCCGAAGCCATCTTGATCATGCAGGCTCTGTCCGTTCCCAAGCCACCTGAACGAATTGTTACTCCTCGATACAATGTCGAAATGTTCGTGGCCGATATTGTCTAACACTTCTTTGAAATGCAGGATCGTACCGGCGTAAGTGCCCGTCACAATGCCCTCCTCCTTGCCATTCTTATACCTATTGATAATCTGTCAGTAAATGTGATCTTTCAACAGTTTGGTTCATTTGGGTATGCATATTGCAGATGGAATGGAAACAGGGTCTGGCTCCCTAAAGAGCACCTACCAGGATCTGCACCGATCTCCCCAGACGGTTCGCTTCAGGAACTCTTGCGAGTAAGCGTTGAAGTCGGCCACGGACTTGGCTTTCGGTGTGATGGACTTGAGATCCTGTTCGGCAATCTTCTTGGCCCATCTGAGGATGTAATCGCTGGTCCACGACACCTGAGTCAGAACTGAGCCGTGAGAGATGACGGCATTTGGCCCGTTGTACATGAAGTAGTTGGGCATTGAGTCCACCTGTACTGAGAAAAATGCATCAGGACTGACTTCCCAGCGTTTGTCAAGTGTTGCTCCTTCCAGTCCTACCAGCTTCCATGGAGGGATGAAAGACGTATCAAAGCCGGTTGCGCAAACTATCAAATCGAACTCTTCTTCTTGGCCATCCGCTGTCACGATGCCTTTCTCGGTGATAGTCTCAATAGACGACCAATTGATAGAGGTGTTCTCTTGCTGCAAAGCTTCGAGGTAGCCATCAGCTGGAGACAGGCGGCGGCATCCAGGGTGAAACTCGGGGATCATCTTCGCTGCCAACTCAGGGTGATCTTTGAGAACGTTGAGCGTCTGCTCCTTGCATGCGGCTTCCAATCCTTGTTGAAAAGGGTGGCCGATATACATCCCGAAGAAAAATGCGTTCACGCTACTCCAATTTTTAGCAGGGCACTTCCCAAAGACGAGTCTGACGTTGAGATGATAAGAATTCCGAGTATACTTACGAGATCTCAAGCTCTTTGCGGAGAGTGTACAGCAGCTTTGGATCTTCTCTGAACGCCTTCTTCTCTTCCTCGGTGTACTTGAAGTTCTTCCCGTCCTTTGCTTTGTCCGCACAAAAGTTGACAGAGATCCATGTAGGACCACGACAGTAATTGACTATTTTCGATACTTTCGGTTGCATTGCTGCAACAATTTGCAGGCCAGACGACCCGTTGCCGATGACTGCGACTCTTTTACCTTCCCACTCGTAATTGTTGTCCCTGCCACCAGGTGTCAGGCATGTACAGCCCATGGAAGAGCTACGACTTAGTGCTTACCAGTTCGCACTGTGCAAAAGTTTGCCCTTGAAATTCTCCAGACCAAGGATCTTGGGCCATTTCCACTTACTGAAGCCACAGTCAGCGCAGTATCACGCTAAAGAGTGTAGGAGGGCCTGACTTCAGAAAGCCAGCGCCGTTAACAAGTATATCCGCTTCATCTTCCACGACTTTGCCATCTTTCTCCACCTTGAGTCTCCACTTCCCAGCTTCCTGGTCCCAGACTGTTTCAAGGACTTTCGAGTTGAAATTGACATTCTTGGTCAAATTATACTTCTCTGCAGTACGTTTGATATACGCCTGAATCTCAGGTGCTGGAGAGTAGAACATGGACCAATCCGGGTTTGGCTCGAACAAGAATGTGTATGCATCTTTGTGGCAGTCAGCGGGGGTATGGTCAGGACACTGGTTCAACTCACGAGATGGGATGTCACATGCTGCCCCTGGATATTTGTTCTCGTACCTATTTCACAGAGGTCAATAACTGGTACTTTTAAGACTCCGACATGGAGAAGAGCTGGGTACTGTGCCTGAGAAAGAAGCTGGACGTGAATGCAAGTGACAATATGTTATCCAGCACTTACCACGTGCCACCGACGTCAGGATTCTTCTCATAAATCGTGAAGTCGATGTTGCTTTCTAACTTCTGCTCATGTTGGATCTTATGGGCGAGGGTCAATCCAGAATAACCTGCGCCGATACACACCATCCTCAGCTTTCTGCGTGTCAAGATCGGTCGCTCCAAGAGCCAACTTGGATGGCTCTCTCCATTCGGAATGGGATTCTCTTTGCTGATCATTTTTGAGTTGATAGGATAACTCTTGTTAGATTTGCACTTTATGGACGAAAAATAGCAGGCAAATCGTACAACAGAAGTGTGAGCAGGAGAGTGAATTACATGAATGACAGACTGGCATATCTGCTTCGGAAAGGGGGATTCAAGAATAGTGAGTTGACCTCTTTTCTTTGGAGGCAAAGCGGGGTACTTTTGTTATCTTTTGCTTGTGAATTGTGATAACTCGAGCTTATGGTCGCTAGCATTGGTAATGTAAACAAGGGTCCTTGCGGTTAGCAACTGGAAAACCTGGCAGGCACGGATGAGCTTCTCGGGGAGAACGGGTTGGTGGTGCGGTTTGAGCTTGTCCAGGATTTTAAGATCCTCCTTGGTACCATCGGCTCGGATAGGTGCCTCCTAACGGGCGGGTGTGGCACATGCTCCTGCAGGATCAGACACACTTGTCAACAAATTTACCGGGTTGCCAGAAACTGGTGGGATAGTTTAAGCGAACACTTTTAGAGCAGCTTGTCTTCCACTCTCTGTGTTGAACACAGTGGTCTTTCGATTTCCAACGAGATTTGAATACTTTGGATGGTCTGGACGGCTTCAAGGACTTGCTCTCGTTGTTAATGTAATGCCTTCAACATAAACCAATCCTCTCTCATTCTCTTGGCTTTGTCTTCGACGCTCCTCCGTCTCGTTGTCCCTGCATCCAGGCCTTGCGTGCCGAACCGAAGCCTGTTTTAATACGGCACGAGGTTGGACAATCGAGGCGACCCAATGATCGTAGGTTTATCACCTTGCCCACAGACAAATAACGTTCCAGCAGCGTGGCACGACTTTACCCCGGAGGATCGTTTGCATTTCCCCGGTAATTTGGGTGCACTAAATCACTCTAGCACTTCTAAAAGTAATTACTAGCTCATGAAAAAGAGCTCTGACCTTTTCACCGAGCAACGCTTCTCACGAATGCGGGAGTCTCGAGGCACAAAATCTCGCGATCATCTCTATAGGATCATGGCACTTGCTGCAGTGGTGCGGACGGAATGTTTGTCAGTTCCCCGGTACACTAATTGCTGGTGGTGGAAAGTGAAGGCCAATCATGTCTCCAGATGGACGTCCTTGAACGCAGATGGTTCGCTTAAAATTGTACGTAGAGGACGACCTTCGCTACGCGATCTGCTCCAATTGGTCGGTCGCTTGTATCCTTGGATTTCTTCCTTGCCCCCGCAGAACGACAAGTCAAAAAATTACCCGTGGATGCTTTCTTTTTCGATATTTGGGAGTCTAGAGTGGAAAAAAAGACCTGACAGAGTGGGATCGGTTTACGAAATTTCTGACATCTTAGATCTTGGTCATTCCAATGACGAATTCAGGTTCAGTTCCCGATAAATCTATCGTGTTTCGAGAATTTGTTGGATATGTCATTGATCTACACTTGACCCTGGCTATCTCATATTCTGCCATGGAGGCAGTTAATCCAGGGGGAGGTTGGGGAAATATGAAATGCACGACTGCTGTAAGGGTTCACCTATATGAGTATGTTGACAGCTCGAGATACATTGTGCAAGAATTGATTCGCCCTTTTGTCGTTACTCCTTTCATTTTTGTTCATTATAAACTCAACAATCAAGATGTCGAACAGCGGAGTCTTCGGCCCTACTCCAGAAGGTGTCGACCTTTCCGAGACTCAGAATGTAGCCGTCTCAAGTGCAGTCATCAGCCTTATGGTCATTGCCACGATATTTGTGCTTCTTCGTGTTGCGGCGAGAGCCATGCAGAAAGGAGTTACAATGGCGTTGGCTGTTGATGACTACTGTATTGCTGTGGGACTTGTATGTCTTCCTTGGTGTGTCAATTGGTTGTTGGTTGTGCTAATACCGCGAAGCTTTTCGCCCATGGCACAGCCGTGTGTTCTCTTGTCAGTGAGTAACTTCTGAAATTAGCGGATGTTGGGAGGTCATCTTCATTGGAAACGCTGAGATATCCAAGGTCTCTCTTACGGAGGCGGCAAACATCTCTGGGCGATAAATGCGACCCAATTCACAGTGATCTGGAAGGTAAAATCCATTCGGATATCTCACTAAGTCCTGCTAAATCTTGGCTAGATTTTATTTGCGTATGTTATTATCTATGCCCTCGCAGTGAGCTTCACGAAATTGTCAATTGTCCTTTTCTATCGGCGACTCTTTGGGATGAACTGGGGCCTATGGTTCTGCGCCTTCCTCGTCGTAGCCTATTGCATAACTGTTATCGTTACTATTCTGGTATCGTGTCAGCCACTTCGATACTTTTGGGTCAGTATGCTCTGTACTTAACCTGCTTTGCTTCTGCATCGAAATGTGCACTTAGACTGACAAACGATCAGACTCAGTACACCACACCTGGTGCAACGGGTCATTGCATCAACGTTCCGCTGTTCTTCTTTGCGAACGGCATTTGGGTACGCTTTATATCCATCAAGCCGACTACGAGATTGTTAACCTTCTTTCTCTAGGCTATGCTAGTTGATGTGTGTATTTTGATAGTTCCAATACCTATCAGTCAGTACATCACTCTGAGGTTCCACCACACCCGCTGACCAGTCGCTGTAGTCTTGAAGCTGGATATGCCCAAAAGTCAGAAAATCGCAGTGATGCTTATTATGTTACTTGGAAGCTTGTAAGTGTTTGACCAAGGTCAGCGGCTTTTCTCTGTCATCGTTGACAACTCAAGTGTCTGCATCGCATCAATCATCCGAATCATCACAATCCACGTCGTTATAACTTCCGATGACCTTACATGGGCGATGGGCCAACTCTTCATTTGGTCCTGCTGCGAACCTTACATTGGCATCGTCTGCGCATGCTTACCAACGCTTGCACCTTTCTTCCGCAGATGGTGGGCTACACTCGTAACGAAAAGTGGCGGCACATCGAAGAATCGTTCCTACGGCGGTACAAACCCTTCGGAGCACATGTCAGGCACGAATACAGGCGGGCTTGTGAAAAGCAAAGATAGGGACACCAACAAATCAGATACGCAGCATAGCAGGAGTGGGAGTAAGAGGGAGTGGATCCTGCTTCCAGAAAATGTTAAAGTGAGGGACGATGATCAGATAGAATTGACGACGAATGTGACTGAGTCGCGGGACATGAAGAGAGCTGAGAGGGACGAGGAATTGGGTATCGGATCAATCCAGGACATACACGTACAGAAAGATGTCACTTGGAGGTCGTCCCATCCGGCAACTTAGTTTTGTCGGCTTTCTTCAAGGCGACTTCTAAGGCGACTTCTATGGAATGCATTTAGGGTCAGACTTCGTGTTCAGCTACACCCTCCATGTAGAATGCAGAACGAACAAATGATATATGCTCTTCATAGATAGCCAACAAAAAGTGTTGCAATGTGCTGTTGCTATCTTTATTGGCCTGCTGTTAACTTCAACATGCACCACAGGGCAGCACCTCAAGAACATGCTCGAAGACGACTCCCAATCGCACGATGCAGATAAGTTCACACAGAATAGTCAAACCAGAAAGTAGATATTTTTGATAAGTTGCTCCGATCACTACCAGAAGCCAACCCCACAGAAACTAAACGTTGAAACAATTGAGACTAAAACGAAGTCTGATAGCAATAGATATTGACCTCGCTAATTTTTGTGGGAAAGAGGCGAGCGGCTGGCTAGCCATGGGCTTCATGCCATGATGCTACCAAATTCTTGCCTAAGCCCGTACGAGTACCAGTCATGAAGTCGAAAGTGGAATCAGTGGTAAGATCATGGTTCAAATTAAGTATTCCGAGCAATCATGTGTATTAACATCTGTGTGTAGGTACGAAAAACTGGCATAGTGGATGATCAGAGGGCATCACCTAAGAAACAGTCAATTTATGCATATCATCTGACACACATTGCTTGCAGAAACAAAGAGCAAGCCTAAATGCTCCAAATTTAATGCTATTTGAGCTAGGTAAATTTTCTACGTAAAGCTTCGAGGTTCGCAAAGTAAGCGTGGTCAACCTTCCCACACAAGTTATAAGCCGGCTGTATGAGGGGCGTCGATCTCGTCTCCCAGGGTCTCAGCTCAATTGTCACTAATGGGTTCCGTCTAGAAATCTGGTCGTCATGTGGCTGCTCCTTGAGGCTCCTTCGGATCTTGACAAAGGGGCACTTCTGCGCACCATATCCTTCTTGCCTTGATAGCAATCTGAAAGGTCCGCAGGACATTAAATATGCCGCAAGTACCTCAGTAGAGATTCTCTCCATTAACAGTGGTTCTAAGGGGTACTGTGGTTTGCAGCCGACCAATTACCTGAAAACAGGAAAGTGCCTAAGGCTGGGAGTTGTCGGAGAACCGTGGTCGTAATAGCGAGTCGATCGCAACGATTCACGGCACAGGCATCTCACGTCTTCGACAGACTTCCGGTCAGTGATAGCAGTATTGCTTCAATGGAACATTTCTCCTGAATAAATCTAATCGTCTCGGTGAGCCTTACCAGCAGTGACCGGGTAATGTCCTGCCCGTTCGACGTGAACTTCGTGTTGTTGCCAATCGATGAAGTAAGATACGGCAGCGAGAGTGCACCATCCGAGTTGTATAAAGTCGTGGCACCAATTCAATGATTGTGGAAGAAGTGGGACTGCTTTCGGTCATCGTCGACGAATGTCGAACGAGGAACGAGCTGTTCCGTCGTGGTCTCAGGTAAACGGGTGTGTTTGGTGCGTCAGCCAACATGCTTGAGCCTATCATCAGCTTGTTGGCATATTTACAGACGCATGTTTTTCCGGATTGGCAAAGAATACTACCCGATGTTGGATTTGTGGATACTGCTGTATCATTTGTCGTCGACTCGTCGTCCTCAAGGTCCCACTCGTGAAGCCATAATCTGGCGGCAGTCTCAACAAAGCAACACGTCAGCGGTACTCGCGCTATCATAAGCAATGGAAATAAAAGACCGGTCACTGGTAGTATCGACCTTACTGTCCGGCTAGAGTCCTCAGCAGGTCCTTGAACATATCGCAATAGTCGGCCTCAGGGACTGCTCGCGACGCCACTGCTCAATGTCAATGAGTTAAATTTTACGAGCTTCTACGATAGATAGATCGAGAACTCATTTGCAGTTGTCGACGTGTTGTCGTTCCCTATTGGACCTTTTGCCACTTGGTCGTCCCAGGATCCTGCCGGCTAAGACCTGTCTTTGAGATCGGGCTCGTGCCTTATCAGCTTTGACAGCGCTTATAGCAAGTGAATCATAGTATCGTAGTTTTACCGCAGTAAGCTTAGTGCATGCTTTTGTGTTACTGTGCGAAGTAGCCTCCAATGGCGCGGCCACAGCAGCCTTGTCAAGTTTTCTCTCCCACTCCAATGAAAGAACATTCTCTGACACCACAGCATCCTGTACCGTATACGCATTGGAAGCGCAGATGAGGCACCGCCAATTCTGTGTCAGCACTAGATTCTTTATTGTTGTCGGGCATATCCACACGGTGAAGAGGTATGCAGTAGCTGCCTGTTCGGAGATTGTGACCGGTGTAATTGCGTTTCCTTAGCTTCACGCAAGCCAGCCGTTCTCGTTCAGGCTGGGGTAGCCTTACCATGATAAGTCTTAAGTCCACAAAATTTAGTAGTCGTGAGTAGCTCTTATATATTAAGATACTCACTCCACTACCCAGCGCCACGGTATCGATATATGGCGTTTTCCAGCGTTCTTTGTGAGCGATCTTGGCGTACTCGCTGAATATGGGTATAGAGTTAAGTCATGCATCCCAGGCGTTTGGCTACATGTAGCCCGAAGTTGACAGGTAGGTATCGGACGACGCCTCTCACAGATACGCATGATCTTGTAGTACATAAACTGTTCAGCAAGGATCTTACACGTCCATTGACTCAGGTGGACCGCGGTGTCTTTCGTTCTAGGCTCGACACTTAGAGTTATTACGACCAGCGGCTCACGCGCAAACAGCGGACCGCAACTTAGGTGGGTCCGCTCATGCGCCATAGTCTTTCGACGGAATGCTCGTACAGCCCGAAAAAGCTGTCTCGGTTGCAGAATTCTGTCTTGGGAAAGCGGTTTGTATTTCCATGTCTGGTATCTGCTTCCGGGGAAAGGCTTGTCGGCTAGATATTGTCGTAGGTACGCGATTATAGCGCGAAAAATGGGTATGGTAGTCGTATCTTGGTAACCAGATGAGAGTAAGACTCTTCGCAGGATATAAACTTGAATCAGAACCTCTACTGATCCATAATGTTTCTTGGATACAAGTTCTCTCGCCATCTCTCCTTCCTAATTCATATTCGTATGGTTTGCAAACCTCAAGGCTGGCAACATGGCACTCATTCCTCTCTATTTCATTCAGTTGTTTAGCATTCCGATATTGATACTGGCTATCTTATCAATGCTAATATCCCTTCGTTCCAATTGGTGCGGGAGTACAAAAGCGTGGAAATACTGGAACTGGATCAACAAGTCAAACCCCAGGCTAGCATTTCATGATGTTGCACCATTACCTGACTTCAACGTGGCAAGCACGATGCCCCGTGCGTACAGACCGTGGAAAGCTGGAAAATACAACATGACGATGGGGATTCGAAAAATGCCGGAAGAAGACTGGCTGTAAGTATTGCAAGCAAACAAGGGCTGAACATCCGTATTTCGCAATTTTCTGAGAAGATTGCTGACCGACAGTGAAACAGACTCATCGATAATCTGTACAAGAAGGAACAGAAAACAAGGGTTCATCTTCTCCAAAACAACTATGAAGATGTTCTTCAATGCCTGCCTGCAGCAACAGAGGCCTGCAAAGAAGCCCTCGAATGTATAGTAAAGTTCCTGATACGGCGCTACCCTGCACAATTTTGGCTCGTCAACAGCAAAGACGGATATGTCCACAATGCAATAACATCGAAGACATTCAGGTTCGTCGAACCATACGACCAACATCCACTTGCGATAGCTGGACAGCTAGCCATGGAAGATATTAATTTGCTCATGCAAGGTACTGGAGATGCTGTCAACGAACATTTTCTGTACGTTTCTGGGGCAATGCTTCGACTGAAGAATGCTAATAATCAATTTAGACAAGCGAGCTGTTCGTTTGCTCCAGCAGGATGGTATATACAAGAACGCATAGGGTGGCCATTATGGAAGATACACGCACCAGTTCCCCTATGGGACGTGAAATTGAGGAAGGCAATGGAGAGGTAGAGTGTGCTTCCCTGCTGCCGAAAATATGTCTGACACTGCAGATTCTTCCTGGGCATGAAAGTATCTAACCCAGTAGAGCGAAACAATTACTTCGTACAGACAAATGATACCATGTTTCAGCAAGAACCATTCGCAGATTCAGTCGAAAGGCCGCCAAGAATCGAAGACATCCGGATCAGATACGAACGGCAGACACTGCGAAGACTTCCTCGTACCGGAGCTGTCATGTTCTTGGTGCGAACATATATGGAACCCATGGCTGACCTTGCGACAGACTTGGACACTTTGTACTCGTTGCGGTCGGCGATAAATGCCTGGCCGGCAGAGATGGCCAAGTACAAAGCGAGGCACGTCTGGCACGAAACATTCGAGAAGTGGTGTGACGAGGTACTTGGAGACTATGTTCCTGCTGATGAGGAGAAGCAGGCATGAAGAACAAGCTTGGATACTTTTATGACCGGATTGGCGCCTTCCCCAAATACATTTTCGTTGTACTTGAAGGGAAGAACACCTGTAACTACCTAGGCAGCCAGCAAAGGTTGATATTTACCAGGAAGGAATGATCGCTTAACTTCCCGGAATCGTCTTAGCCTGGTGTATCTTTGAATGCCATCACGTGTCTAGAAATAGAGTTCTTCGAGCTCCCGCGATGATTTCAACTTGCATCCATCCTCCTCAAATCCCGGAAGTCAATCATCACGAAGAAGCATGCAATTTATGAACTTTAACATGATTTCCTGGCGGGTTCGGCCAGACACCTTTTCATTTGTCAAGAATCCCTGTATTCGGTACCGCCATCACGGTTCGGCCGTCACCAACAGAACGCGGAACAGCGCTTTTGGTCATTTATGATAAGAGATGGGCTCTGCAGCACCCAATTACGACCGATCTTCGGTGTGCATGCGTGTGCCGCTTGGTTACACGGCTATCGGCGCCCTCTCATTGACCAGCGAGGCCTGGAACCAACACAGGACCCCTCATCCTCAACCCAATCGAGGAGATACAGACGAGACCTTCCAATGTGCTGCCTTCAATATCTGTTTGCTTTTCCTTTCCCCTCTTTCTTCTCACTTTTCTCTTGTCTGCTTTTTCTGGGAGGATGTTTGATTTTCGGCATTTGATTTCCGCGCGCTGCGTTGCTTTCTGCTTTCTCGCGATCAGTTGAACCACTACCTGTTAGCTAGTCGCTCACTACGATTTTTTTCTGAGGTACAAATGGAGTCGCAGATGGTAATCAGATATGCGCCGCCTGTGCAGCAAGCTCTAACCCCGAGGAGAGTTATTGTTCGTTCCCGGACCGGGTGCGGGACTTGCAGATCGCGAAAGAAGAAATGTGACGAAGCTGATGGGTCTGAATGTAAGCCTAACGTGAGCGACTCGAACCAAAGAGACTCTCCCACTCTAGGCACAATGGCTTTGTCTGAACGATATCTAATAACTTCGAAGGTAACAATTGCAAAAAGGGTAACCTGAAATGCACTGGCTATCCTGCAAGAACTGAGTGGAACGGAGGACGACAGCGGAGGAGATCAAGAAAACAACGGCCGCCAGACCAGCCTGCGCCGAATCAGACTTACAACGTCTTCCCTGAAGCAGAAATCAGGAGCCCTGTCCAAGAGAATGTCGATTTCGGGTATTTCATTCAAATGACTCCGGGGCCAGAGGAGGTCGCGGCTTTCTATGATGGGACGATAGCCAACGCTGACACCAATTATGTTGATGCAGACTATGGCTATCCCCAGTTTGGCGAAATCTTAAACTTTCAAGATGACATGTCGCTTCTCGGTGAGACAGAACCAAAGGTCTCCATACCATTCGAACTCTCCCACATCATCATCGGTGTGAACACACCACTTCAACGAAGGCTTTTCGACCATTTCCATGGCGTAACATCACGAGTCTTGACCACTTCCAATGGAATTGAGAACCCTTTCAACTCGATTGTCCTCCCTTTAGCTGTTCGGGACGAGACCATGATGAAACTTCTGCTTAGTCTCGCAGGATCACAGCTGTCGAAACGATACGCAACGGGGTCGGAACAGCAAGAAATAGAGCAAGAAACGGCCCGTCTCCATCGGGAAGCACGAGTGGAACAGTTGGAACGAGCACGGCTTATGGAAGAGCAGTATCCAGAGCACCCGCACCAATATAAGGATCGGGATATCGAGGTCGTATTCACAACCTATCTACTGCTCTGTCTATACGAGATTTGCGAAGGAAGCGGTGATGGTTCTGGCAACGTCAATTTATTTTGGGCAAGCAAAATCATTGCTCTTGCCTCGAAGTCTCCGTGGGATGCGGTCGGACCACTGCCACTGCGTTGTCATCTCCGCGCGAGTATTCACCCTTTCCTGCTGGATTTCTACTATTACCATGAATATTTGGCCTTGGTAACTGTGCCATCCGCACCCATCATCAGGCCACAGTTTGATCAGGGTACCGATCTCTCCGGTCAAGACAGGTATCTCGTCGGGTTTCAAGACGGCCTGATCGACTTCATCGCTCTAATCGCTGCTCTCCGCAGCGATGTGGACAGCAACGTTGGAGAGCTCGACGGACCTACGACTCAGAACGCTTTGAAGATCTTCGCTGAGTTGGAGGCCTGGCAGCCGAGGGTAATATCCTCTCGACCCGAGCAACTCGTGGCAAGTTTCTGGCAAATGGCTCTGTACATCTGGCTATTTTCGATCGTCAACCCAGACCACAGCGACAATGAAAAAATCCAAGTCAATGTCACACGCATCGTGACGGGCATGTGTGAGATTCGAGAAGGCGATGGCGTAATGGCATGCATGCTGTTCCCACTCTTCGTTGCTGGATCTGCGGCAGTCAAGCAGGAAGACCGGAATCTGATTATGGCGCATTTCGCAACACTGAAGAAATGGAGTGCGCTCGGCAATATCGATTTGGCTCTCCGGGTTGTGGAGAGGATGTGGGAGCTGCGAGACGCTGGAATGGTGAGTAGCTGGAACTGGGTGGAGCAGTTGAGGGGTTCGCAAACAAGTCTCTTGGTGACCTAATAAAATCGTGAGGAGTGTGAGGAGTTCATCTGGGTTGGGTTCATGGGTGGGCATTTCGTTTGAACTGTTCTGGGCTGGCAATCTGAAATTGAAATCGTGTAAGTTTGAAGAGAGGCACTATCTTTTACTTATTTACGTAAGGCGCTCTGGCAGGTCCCCTCTATAAGAGATTGATGTACAAGGCGATTTATGTCTGGGACCGAGAACTGGATACTGTTGGTCGCAATTGAATCGGCATTAGACAAAAGTAAGACATCTATTTCTGTTTTTCATCCTTCATCCTTCACACTTCCATCTTCCACACTTCATCCACCTGCACCTCATCCCACACACACCCTCGCCGGTGGCCTCCACATAACAACATGATCTTCCAATCCAAACCCCTCACCTCCCTCATACTCCCACAACTTCAACTCTAGCCTCTCAAACTCCACAAATCCAAACCTCTTATACAATCCTATCCCCTCTTTCGAAGCAGCAAGCACACATTGCAAGTTCAGTCTATCTACTTCTTTCAAGCCTTCAGAGAGGATCTGCTGCCCTATACCGCGACGCTGGTATTCAGGGGAAACGATGAGGGTACAGAGTTCTTTGAGAAAGGAGAATTAGTTCATTCAGTTTTCGCCACAGGAGAAGTAGTAGTTCGTGAGGTCTTGATTCTTGGAAGGAAAAACGTCAACTCACTAGCATAGTCCTTCCCCTTCGTACTTCTCAGCATATGCTCATCCGCAACCAGAAACACATCCTCGCAAAATTTGACATTAGCACCAGTACCCCACCCATCTCCATCTCCATCACCATCACCTTTCTCTCCCTCGCCTCTGGCTTCGTTCTGTTCAGACCCTCCTGCACTTTTCGCTTCCCTACCCCTCTCTCTTGCAGTAAAGAAGATCCACTCCGCAGCTCCCACCACTTCCCCCTCTCCCTCTCCATCCTCATCCTCCACACCCTCCACACCTTTCAAAACAGCCATAACAACCAAACTCCTCTCCCCCTCTCCCTCCCCCTCAGACAATCTCGCTAAACTCCTCGCTCTCACCTCAACATTAGCCTCCGAGTCACGTTCTGGACCGAACGCTACGATTGAGAAGGGGTCATTGTAGAAGACGTTATTTTCGAGACGGGATATGAGTGTGTAGTGGGTTGGTGTGGTTGCGGGGAGGAGAGTTATTTTTGGTGGTGAAGACATCTTTGATTGAGTTGTGGTTGGTATTTGGTGCGAGATGGTCTGGAGGGTGTTTGGTTTGTTTAGAGGAAGGGCGAGGGCAGTAGTGTTGTGTTCAGATGTATGGTATAGTAGGTGTGAAATGTCTGATGAGTTTGAGGAGATGGTAGGATGATCTGGTTCAAGGATACGAGAGGGGGGTTGAGTATCTATTTATATAGTGTGCATACTTATTTCACATTCGGAATGGAATTCTTAGAATGAGACGTTGTGATAGCTAAGCTAGTGATGCAGTATGTTTTACGAGCTGTGCTGGGTTGTGGCTTCTACCCTTACGTAATTTGGAGGTGAGAAGGGTACAATGCCGCCGCGTGAGTCACTGCCGAAATCCCACAGTAGGCATGAAGAAAAGCAACTATTCACAATCGCAAATGTTTGATCTACTATTGGAAGGTGGTTCGGCTAAGCGTCTGGTAAATGTAAACAGACGAATTTGGAGTTAGACAAAGTGCAGCGTTAACGTCATGCGGAATATGGAAATATGCCCGGAGCTTGAGCCAAACAGTATTCACTGCATAATGCAAATCCAAACATGGTCACGGTAATGTCCGCTGTTTATATGTCTTCATATTGCAAGAATACAAAAGCAACTGAGCACTATAGCAGTTAGCTACTTAAAGCCGGGTATCATAATCATCATCATTATCCCTCCTAATCAACTCAAAACCTTCCAATCAACACCAACACCCCATTTCACACCCTCAACAACCACCTCCCAAACAGGCCCCTTGATCCCCATCATCTTCCCAACCTCGACCGCACTTCCCTTCTGCAGCCCAGTGCCCGCCCCTTCACCAGCAAGTATGACTTTCACTCCCCCAACCGTATCCGCCATCTCCCCTACTTCTCCAAGTACATCAAGAGCATGAATCTGCCTACCTCTAACCATCGTCATGCCCTCCTTGAATCCCCCACTAACCTCATCAACCACAATCCTAATCAACCACTCCTCATCCCTCCTCTTACCTCTCGTGTCTGGAATCGCTCCTTCGAGATTCATAAGCCAGTCCCTGACTTCGGCTGCTAGGCCACCCGCAATGTATTTCTGACCTTTCCTGTGCGGAGAGAATTGGTCAGGGAGGGGATCGGATTGCGTTTGTGTGGTTGATGAGGGATCTGGTGGGCGGAAACGAGGGGGTTTGAGGAATGGTGTAGCGTTTGCGTTTTGTGTGGAAAGAGAATTGGGATCGTGGGGTGTTGACTGCGGTGCTGGCGTAGAAAGGAGGAAGCGTGGAGCTGTTGTAGATACCGGACGGCGTGGAGCGGGTGGTGAGGATAGTATAGGGAGAGATGAGGAGGTGTCTTCTGTATCACCCTTTTCGTCCTTCTCGTCCTTCTGGTCTAGCAGCATCTTATCTTGCTCCTCATCTTGTTCCTCGGGCCTAGTCTGTGACGACGTAGATAGACGTCGACGCTTCGGACTAGGTTCCTCTACTTTATAATCATCTTCCCAATCCGGAGACTGGTATCTCTCCAAGTCTATATCCTGCTCCTCCGTCTCAATGGAATCGTAGACATCCTGTAGTCTATCGTCGGACGAGATGTCAATCGCATCATCGTTCTTTGGGGTTCTGCTCGCAGGTGTCACGAATCGCGCTGTAGATGGCGTAAATCGAGGAGGAGGAACAGTCTGCGATGCTGTAGGTCGTGGAGTGGAGGAGAAGGTAAATCGTGGCGTCGAGTTGAATTGAGTGCTTGGACGCGGGGTATGTTCTTGCGCCAGTGGAGTACTGCGGACTGGTGGACGTTCCTTCTGGATCACGAATCGATGTGGTGAGGGTGTCTAGTTTCGAAAGTTAGAATATACACAATCGAAGATTATGATAAACTTACCACCGGTGGAGGAGGCATGTTGGAAGCTTCATGTCGCGAGGCTGACGATGGAGAAGCGGATTGGCGACAGGGATCGCAGGGCGGCAGATGATCATCGTCATCTCAGTTCATCCCTTTTCTTCACTCTTTCTCTCGCTTCACTCAACATCAACAAACATCATCAGTCAAAAACCAGCACATGGAAGGTAATATGCGAAGTGTATTTTGCGAGTCAGAGTGCTCGATGGGCGTGCTGAATCCACAGCATTTCCAATTCCCATGATCGAGAAGTTCACCCCACAGCGGCATGACGTCTGGTGCTCTGGGCCATGACGATCCCCCTCCAAAATATTTGCTTCGGCTAGAGGGTTAGAGGGGAATGTCCATCTCGCGTTGAATTCTTTCTGTTTCCTCTTGAAATTCCCATATACTTTCTAGATTGCCAGATTCTGTTTTTCATACTGTTCCTTCAAGCCGAGGATATCTTCAGTACGCAGTCTCAATTATCGAAAGCAGCGAAAGTGCTGCTCTTATAAGCACTTGCCCAAGATGCCAAACCCTCCTTCAAGGATGGGAGGAGACTCCTCAGTCTTCCCAATTTTTACAAAGAAAAATGAAGTTGTCATCTTCTCCAGTACAGCCATTGCCTTATATGGCTATGACCAGGGCGAGATCCCTCTACTTCTCCCTCTTCAACCACTTTCTAACTCAAGGTAGGCATGATGTCCTTGATCAATACCAACCGGTCCTACCTCAGAACCATGCAAATCGCCGAAAAATCTCCCATAGTCGGCATCATCGTATCAGTCTACTATTTAGGCTGCACCTTAGGCGCCATCATTGCCTCCTGGCTCGGTGACAAGAAAGGTCGCAAGCCCTCCATATTCACATGTCTAGCCACCACTGCACTCGGCAACATTCTCATGTTCATATCCGGCTTCACGCTCAACGGAAGCTCTCCCTGGAAAGGAGGAGCCATAGCCTGCATGCTCGCTGGACGTGTGATCATGGGATTGGGAGTCGGTGGTATCGATGCCGTGATCCCAGTATACAGCAGCGAACTGTCTTCAGATGGCGCGAGAGGCCGTGCTCTGGCACAGGAGTTTCAGATGAACATTTTTGGTTTGCTGCTGGCGTATGGAATCAACATGGCGGTGACCTACGGACTCGGCAAGGACAATCAATGGGCCTGGCGCGTCCCCATCGTGGCTATGCAAATCTTCCCAATCCTCCTCATGTCGTTCATCAGCCGACTGCCAGAATCACCTCGTTGGTTCATATCTAAAGAGCGGACGGATGACGCGAAGAAGGCATTGCAGAGTATCTACAGCAATCAAGACGCCAAATGCAAGCTTGAAGAACTGCAAGAAGCGAACGAGAATGAAGGTGATGAGAAGGTCGGCTACAAAGACATGCTACTACCTGGCGGATCTCAATTTCACCCTAGCATGGTAACAGTCATGGGGCAAGTAAACCAAGCACTTACGGGATATGGAGCTGTCTCAGTCTACGGTCCCCAAATTTTCGAACTCCTCGGCTTCAGCACCACCAAAGCCGAGTTTCTCACCCTAGGAAACTATATCTCCTATTTCCTGATGATGACATTTGCTTGGCTCACAATCGATGTTTACGGAAGGAGAAAACTCATGGTTTGGGGCTCAATAGGCCTCGCAGTCTCCTTCCTTATCCTCACTATCTTCGGCGGCCTGGCTGAAACTTCACTACCAGATCTGGCGGTCGAGATTCCAGGAAGTATCACCCTTTTCGCTGCAACAGCTATCTTCGGCATCGGATGGCTCGCTACAGTATGGCTCATTCCAACTGAGATCTACCCCAGCACGGCGCGCGCTCAAGGCTCAGCAATCTCGGTCATAATCTGGGGAATCGCGAATTTCGCGATCACGTTGCTGACGCCTATCGGATTCAACAACCTAAAGTACTGGTTGTTTCTGGTGTTTGCGGGCACTAATGCGTTTGCGGGCTGGTGGACTTGGAGATACACGCCGGAAAGTGGAGGGAGGAGTTTCGAGGAAAATCAAGAGTTCTTTGATAGTGCGAGTGAGGAGAGGACTTGGGTTGTGGGGAAGGTTGATGGGGGAAAGTTTAGGGGCATGGAGGGGAAGAAGGAGGATGGTGGGGAGGATGGGGAGAGGGCGCCGTTGTTGAGGGGTGGGAGATGATCGAGGGAATTGATGCTGGTGCAGGACAGTCAGGGACTCGCTTAAGGATGGACATCATTGATCATCTCTCATGACATCTATTCCGTCCATATACTTTTCCTGGGTCTTTTGGGACTTCTCGTGGGCATCATCCCATCCACAGGCGGGAGCCGCAGACAGTGTAAACGAAAGGATGGGCTTGACCGGATGCTGAAAGCTGCGGCAGAGAAGCGATGAGGATTGACAGTATCAGATTCAAGAACGTTCCAGCCATGATGCATCCCCAGTTCAATTGTATTCTACTGAACTAAAGCCGGGCATTCCTGCCATACCATCGTCCTTTCCAGCATCTGTCAACTTGTCAAATTCAGACTACAATATCTCACGGTCTTCTCAGAACCCGCAAAGACGTCTCTTGGGGCCTTACACTGAGGCCTCCGCCACTGATCTCGTAGCCTACTTACCGAATAAGGTTGGGGCCAGCGAATACAATATACGCCCGAATGCAAAAGCACCTCTTGGTGGTCATTCACTTTGAGATACCTTCGGTTCAAGCTTGCATTATCCCTCACTTCGTCCCAGCCTCCAAGGGCTTGCATTGCCTGTCCTAATTGCGAAGCTCTATTCCAGAAGCTTAAAGTCTAACATGAAGTCCGAAGCCCGGAACATAAACCATCAAGAGCACGCCCAGTATTTACCAAGCTAGTGCGCAGCAGAAAGACATTCCGAGTGCCGACAAAGCAACAACTCATTTCGGAGTACGCCGAGACAGGAACGAAGGGGTACTTAGAGTAACATGGATGATGCAGCGTGGCGAGGAATATTAGGACGTGCAGTCATGGTGACCAAGGTTTCGTGAATTTTCAAAGCAGGTTAAGCAACCGAGTCGGTGTCCGAATGCTGAACTAGAATTTAGAATTTAAGAGTACTGGAAGCTGAACTTTAAGAAGAAAACAACCTCCGGCATGATTCATCCCTGGCAGCGCGCGGCGAGACTGATACGAAGGTATATCTTCGTAAGCAAAGTCTATAACCCAAGAAAGTGAACAGGTACACACCAGAACTTCGCGCCTGTGGGATTATATGGGTATCGTCTAAGTTATCTCTTCTTCACTACCTCCCCTTGTTTGAATGTTAAATATGAAGAAACCTGGTTCTCATGCATGTATGTAGCTTCAAGGGGGTTCATTGAATATCTTGTCTTTTGCAACCTCGAATAGGCTCTCGGGATCTCCAGAGTTACCTTTGTTCTTACGACTGACAAGACTTTGGCGCTGATGTTTACCCTGAAGTAGAAGTCCTTCAATTCCAAATTCTAAGTTCGAAACTAATGTACTTGTCAAACAATTGTTGACGTGGATAATTTCTTGTCAGGACGACATTACATCGGACATGCGGAGTTTCTGACCACCTCTCCTCACTACCTAAATTGTCAACATAAATAGGACGCTTCTTCCCCAAAAAGGGAGTCTCAATCATTCCCCAACTAACATTTCAAATCACCTCTTACCGGTACATCTTACTACACATATATTACTTGCCACTATGAGATTCTTCCTTCATACTCTAGCCATCGCTCTCATCACCACACCCCTCTCCATGGCCGAGCCTATTCCTGCAGCTGCAGTCGTCGCCGCACATGCTGAGCCGGCGCTCATAGGCCGCAACGTTCTCCTCCACCCGAGACAACAACTTCCGTCTTGCTGCTCGGTGGGATTCAGTGTCAGCTGTGATTGTGGTTCTTGTCCTATTCTTACGTGCTCAGTGAGTTGGATATTCCCTCTTGCGTGCCATGTCTGGAAAGCCCTTGTTGCCTATTAAATGGTTACATTGCTTGGAAGAAGTGTGATATGTGTACGGCTGCTGATATGGTTCTTGCGATAGTCTGGTGGGAAAGGCTGCCCATGTTAAGAGGGAAAAGCTTGGGAAATTTAGGTGGATTTGGGACCTTCGGGTGCAATGATCATGAAAGTGGGAGGAACAACGAATCGATGGTCAAAGGAGAGATTGTGAAGGAGACGTTTTCTTATCAAGTTCCGAGTTCACGGAAGGATTCGTTAGTGATTTGCTGATGTTATCAAAGCAAAGCATAATACATTCGTTACATATGATTACCATTAGAGTATGTGATTTTTACGCGTTGTTGAATGTTGATTTTTGGCCAAGTCAACAAGGCAATCGGTGAGGGTGATTTCTACAGATGCGGCATTTGCATTGATCATGTACCGTCAGCCTTGTGGCTGGGAATGTAGACTGGTCAAGGGTGCCGATAAAGTCATTTTACTTCTCTTGATGTAGGTGTACTAACCCCAGCGGCTTAAGGCCATAAGGCCTGAGCTTATTTATGGACAGTTCAGTTTGCTCATAAAATATAATCTATTAGAGCTCATGTTTACTAGAAGCTGCTAAACCCCCCTCAGCGGTACCCTCAAAGACGTATGGTACTCCGGAGTATATTTCTGGTGAATAAGAGAAGATGATCATGTAGATTTCGGTGCAACGAGAAGAAAGCAGATTGGAGGGTAGGTAAGAATGAAGCAATCGTTGTACAGGCTGGCAGAGTTTGAAAATCGTTTTGTTCGTTCCTTGACAGGATTATGACCAGCTCTTTAGCTCTATTCGAAGGAGGGAAGACGAGACAAGCTTGCTAGTAGCTATGAAGTCTGGCAGGCACTCGCACTGGGGCCTCCAAACCGTTGAACTGGATGAGGTTGACTTTGCAAGGTTATCGAAGTGTGGGCATACACTGTATGCACCGCTGATATGTTGAATGCCCAGGGCTCAGGCTCGGTTGAAATTTGTCTATTGCAGACATTTTGTACATATTCTACACTTTACTCAAACGCCTGGCCCGCTTATGCCTTCTTTACACAATGAAATGCCTCGGTTTTGAGGTATTCGTACACTCCACTCCGTGGACAGGAGTCTCCACGCAGCTTTCATCGATTGACTTGTAGAGTCAACTCTTCTTCGCCCCAACCTCCAAATCCTTCGCATGCCCCTGCTATACAACCATTTTCCCTCCTAGATGCTCTTCATTGCCAAGCTCTACTCTCCCTTAAGAGCAAGCTCCATCCTCTTAACACGGTCCTCCCTCGCCTTCCTCCTCCGTGGACCCCATTGCGACTTCACTGCCTCCAGCTGATCCGCCATAGCCTTCTTCCTCTCCGCATCACCAGCCGCACCACACCCATCCAAACAAATACTGATGAAATGATGCGAGCAATTGAACTTCCTCGATAACTTGTTGTTCGTCCACTCCTCAGGATCCTGCCTCTTCAATCGTAGAATCTCTGCGATATCCTTGTCGGTCAAATGATGATGCGGAAATTTCTGCGTCTTATACACGGGTGGTGGGAGTGTTGATGTAGAAGACTGGAATCGTGATGCCGTTGCTGCCAGAAGCTGTCTCCGCTTGTCTTCTTTGGGGAGAAATTTCAGTGGCGTGTGCAAGACTGAGGGAGCGGATGAGGGCGGATTGAAGATTATGTGGTCTTGATTTGGGCTGTCGTGTGGAAGGAATGAGGAGTCTGGCTTGATGTTGAGCCGTTGCTTCGACCGGCGATATGAGGATTGCTGGCGCCGGGAGGAGGCATTGAGGGAGAGCAGACATTGGCTTCTGCCAGAGAGAAGATCGAGGACTGGCCTCCTGACTAGCCGCGAATCCATTGTTGCTGGTGGTTTGAGAGATATGGAGCTCTGGATTGAAGGGTCTGGAGTCGAGTCGTTCGAGCTTTCGCCAATGGCCTCAAGTCTATTTTTTGGAACTGCTCGCGAGGCTCGCTGACTAAGGGATTCTCAGGGGGGTCGGAGGGAGAGAAGCCGATCCCGACGCTGGCCGTCCGTCAGTGGCTGTTCAAGTCATGAGATCTCTCCAGGGCCGTGGCTGTTTGCAGCCCAGCAGGGAACGGCAAGGGAAAACTTAAGTAACAATGCCTTGTTGAGATCCTGCCATTGCTTTTGGGTAACAGCACAGCAAAGCTCAGCTCACAAGTCACCAGCTCCCTCTCTCCTGCCAGCAGCCGCATTCAACAGCCGCAAGCTATGTATTCAAGCTCTTCCGCTCTATGAGACTAGAGCTTCATGCCACTATCCTCAGAAGAAAACGTCAGCTGAACGCGTAAGTACTACCAGCGAGCGAGCGAGCGGGCAGGCGAGAAGGTTCGAGATTGAGGTGCATGAATGCTGCAAGCCTGCATATATTATATCGACACAGCCTTAACTGACCGGAATTCTAGCCATATATACTTGAGCGGTCTGCAACCACAATAGCAAATCTGCTTCTTCACACACAACCCCCAAAATGAGCGCATCCGAGTCCAGCACTGTGCAGCCCAATACTCCTGCTCCTGCAATCGAAATTCCTGCCAATGCGCCGAAAGTTCCTGTTCTTGGTGAGGGGTTCCAGGAAACTCCAAGAGATGCAGTCTCGAAGACTGCAGATAGCAGTGATGCGGAGCAGGAGGCTGTAGAGGGAACGGGCGAAGGCGCAAAAACTGGAAAGCGACGATTATTTGGATTTGGTAAAAAAAAGGCCGATGATAAGACGAAAGGGAAGAATAAGGGAGAAACACCACCACCTGCGGTCACCAGTAATGCGACAACAAATATTGTACAGCCTGTTGCCAGAAGACCTCCAGTCCAGAACGCATCTCCCCCACGGTCAAATCCGAACCATCCATATCAATTGCCAGCTTCACCTCACCGAAATCTCTTTTCCTCCTCTCCGCGAGTCGTGTCGCCTGCAGGGTCACAAATCTTCGAGCGCGATGTTCAGGAGAGCACTCTTCCAGTCCCCAATTCCCCTGCAATTCCCTCGCACATCCAAACGGAGAATCACATTCCACCAGTTCTGGATGCATCATCAGAGGCGATTACAAACAGCGCAATTGATCCGGATACAGTTGAAATTGTGATGCATTCATCCCATCAGCCAGCAGCCATGAACGTTGCTGGTATGGGAAATCTGGAATCTACAGGAGGAAACGGAACATGGGCAGACGATTTGGTTGCTCACCCAGACAAGGACGACGCAGCATCCAACTACGGAGCACTGGATAGCACAGATGTTCGAAGACTCTCCTTCATCTCATTCTCCGACATCGTACAGTCAGAACACGCAGAGCACGCAGGCAGCAGAGATTCGATCTACGTAGCCGGGCTAAGCTCCTTGTCATCAGGAAACAACCGATCCCCATCTCCAATCCGGTCTCCAGTCTCGTCGCAAGGCTTCAGCGCCTCTCCCCCAACAAGCAAATCAGCATCGGTAAAAGGCGTCGATATGTCACCAAAGGGAAGACCTCTTGGCAGTCCAATCTCCACACATGCTCCTCTGACAGGTGGGGAGTTGACGATAGAGACCATGACTCAGGCCTTGAGACGGACAGGGAGCGGAGATCTCAGTGGCGTGCGGAGTCAGCCTCTGAGTCCATCGAGTCCAGACGGCCTGTCTGATAGATCTTTCAAGTAAACGAGAAAGACGAGTGAGGGTTATATAGGTATGAGGTGGAATGGGAACTGGGGCAAGCTCTTACGGTGTTTATTATTTATTTCTTGGGATGCAATATATCCAATGTGCTTTTTGGGATCTAGCTAGATTTGACTTGCCTAGTTTTCGGAATGGGAACAGGAATGGGTTTGGAAGGATGATTTGCTTGGATTGCTAGCTTTCTGTGATATTGCTACAAAGGTGCATTTTGGGGTCAGGCTGTTTTGCTTTGTTTGGTTCTTTTCATATTCTGATTCTGCTTTGATATATCAGGATGATTAACGAAGTTTACAAATGGTGATTGCTGGTAAAACATACAGAGTATCGCAAATTTATATACCCACTGGCTTTTGGGCTTTTCCAACATTTCACGTCCTTGTCCTTGTCTTTGTTATCCAAGTAACAGCGTTTGCTCGATAAATTGAGATACGAAGACTTCCTGCCGGATATGCCATTCCCATCTCTCCTCTACTTCAGCCACCATTTCTACATTCAAGATTTCAAGAATCGTATTATCAAGCTATCGAATCTGTATACAGTGGTTTTTGTGGCACAGCAGCGCAGAAACAAATCCATGCTATGCACTCGGATAACGAAACAAAACAAACAAACAGAAAAATTCCACGAAGGTCCTAATCTTCCAAACCATTGAAAGAACGTGACAGAAGGATAGGAATCTGGATCCATATTGAGCCCTGCAAATCTCCTCCTAGCCAATAGTCTGATAGATATAGGTGGCCTGGGGATATTTATATTACATTGTGGGGGGAGGATCGGAAATGATATTCTCCTGCCGCGGCAAATTTGTGAGATGAGACTGATATGAGATGAGATTTGGGGAGGATCGTGGATCAGCGGGCTAGAGTTGTGGAGTATTTTCCTTGGTAATAACAGGCTTGGCTTATATGGGTAGTGGTTCTCATGATTCGTTTTGTTTGTGTCTGTGGAATTTCGTATTGGGATTTGAGCTACTGGTTCAACACAATGGAAGGCTGAAGTGAAGCCTCGCTATCATCGTCTCGAGCCGGTCCCAGATTAGACTACAACGGTACGATCCCGTGCCGTTGCATACGCTCCGTCAGTAGAGGATTGACTATTGGTGCCGATCAATCCATTGATTCAAACCCCGGAAAATACTTCAAGTTCAAATCGTAGCGTTTTCTGGAGTACGGCACTGTAGATTCCCAATTTCGTTTCGTGGTTCTCCCTCCTAGAAGCTCTTTCTACGCGAGATATGACATTGTAATTAGGAATTTGAGAATAAACGAAACGAATTTGTTTTAAAATACAGTACACTATTTCTTTGAGGGCAATGAACTTCTGTCATTGAGAGGCACGTAACAATAGTGGCGTCGATATAGACGTCTGAGCGTACAATTACACCTGGTGATGGTGGACTTTTTTTTTCATGAAGTGAGTCCCGCTCCAGCCGAGTCCGTCTGATCCATGGCATTGGCATTGGCATTGGCGTTGGCATTTCGCATCGAGCATGGCATGGTATGGCCCGGCTCGGCTTGGGCTTGGGATGATGGGACGGGGATGGGGACGGCGGGCAAGGTACGCTTGCAGGTAGAAAAGAAGGTTAGGTTCAAAGTTCAGGCGCATCAACCAAGCTCAACCAGCCCGCGACACATGCCTTGCCAACCTTTACTCTTACGCCAGCTCTTAACTTCTTCCTTACTTGACAAGTGTTTGATTTCGTCCAACCTGAATGCGACTTCAGCTATTGCCGCATTTGCAGGTGGCTAATACAGTCTGGTCTGCGGACGTATTGCCGTCAAGGGAAAGGAAACCCGTCCCGTCACAGACTTTCTGAAAAGCTTGACTGCCCTGCTTTACTCACTCCAGCTCCCTTGACAACAGCGACCCGGACGATCGACCGCTGCACCAAACTGGACTGCACTGGTATATGGCCAGCTATGATGAAGAAGAGTCGAAAGGGGAAACTGGTACTTGGACGACTTGTGGCGCAAAGGACTGACTCGGTGGCTGCAGAGGAATTTGATATCCCATCGACCCCGCGTTGAAAGCTTCAACTTGCGCCGACGACTGGGCGATTCGCAATACTTGCCAGGAACTCCGGCTGACCCGATATATACGAGCTTGCATCTTCACCAGATGCAACCGTTTCCGTCCGAAGGCCAGCACATACTTGGAATCCAACATACATAACTGGAAGTGGATTGCCTGGACTCTGCCCTCCTCGAAGGTTGGGTAGAAAGGGCATGACATGAGAGTGCATAGATGAGAAGTAATCGTCCGATGAGTATCCTTCCGCCAGGGATGGACGGTAGACCATACAATGCACCGCATGGGAAAGATGGAGCTCTGCAGAACTGGCAGCGAAATGCAACGGAGACATTGGCTAGGAGCTTGGATAGACCAAGTGATCCGAACACAACACATAGAGAGCGGTCTGCCGTCCATACGATACGGCCAGTGACACCAGACCGGCATGATGGCGACGATGGGGCTTCTGTATCGGTGGGCTCAGTTCAAACGTCGCCGCGAACAATACCTGGGGGAGAAAAGCGGAGGCAGGGACTTGTCTTCCAGGACTCATACAGTACGGATTCTCTGGAAGGCGGCGGAGGAGGAGGTCGTTCTGGACCTCCAGTGAGCTTCCACTCCCGGCCTCGTAATAGGACCATCAACGAGCCTCCTCATCAAAGGTCTGGCTCAAACTCAAACCCTGTTTCGAAAAGCCGGCATCGTATCGGATCTGTGCATTCAACAGCATCCTCCTCCTTCCACGATGTACCACCTCAACCAGATGTTTCCAACTCGCTTGGATTTCCTTCAATATCCACACGGCCTTCACAATTACAAAAATCAAATTCAGTCAAAGGTGGACGGAGGCTTACGAAGAAACCGTCACGGCCGACTTCACCACTTTCAAACATGGGCGATGTGCCCTCAGTTGATTCTTTACCATTCCCTGTAACGACTGGAGATGCCAACAAAATTCTAATGCTAATGAAAACTTTGTGTGGGCGTATGAGAGGAGAGGTCGAGTATCAAGCCGTTGAAAATGGGCCTTGGTACGCAGGGATCTGCTACATTGACGAGACCAAGGGATCCTTGATGTACGAAGGTGACGATAGAGGACCCTTCCATCTAGCCGTAATATCAGATCTCCGAGGCTGTCGAGTAAAGCCTATAAACTCGCCAGATAGACCGCTGAGATGTCTAGAGCTGTCGAATAGAGCCTTCGGTATAGAAATACATCTCATGCCGATGGTCAAAGCAGAGTTCGATCTCTGGCTAGCTGCCTTACTCTGCTGGCAGCAGATACGGACCACGACATTATCCGGTAGCCCACCGAGGTCTTCGGCACCTTCTGTCGCGGAGAGGAAACCTTCGGTTGCTCCAAGACGAGACTCGACTTTCAGTACCAGTCAAAGAGGCGGGAACATCATCAAAGTTGCGAAACTTCTGCTATGGGATAAAGGGGCTCCCTCGTCTCCAACTGCTATCGTGCGGCGTCCCTCGACTCGTGACTTGCGGTCATCGAGTCGGTCAGGTTGGCGGAAAGTGTCTTGCATACTTCAAGATAATGGAGAGTTCAAGCTACTGACCGAGAACGATATTACTCTTTTATCGGTGATACAGCTCTCACAGCTTTCGCGATGTGCGATCCAGCGGCTGGATAGATCTGTTCTGGATGAAGAATACTGTATTGCGATATTTCCGCGGTACACTCCAGGGTCCACTCAACTATCCATATTCCGACCTGTCTACATTGCCTTGGAGTCAAGACTGACGCATGAGGTGTGGTTTTGTCTATTACGAGCTTTCACGATTCCAGAGATATATGGACCTCAGATGGCGGATGATAACGATGACTTGGGCATGGATCCATTACTTCCCTCCACAAACGATATGTTCAGAATGGAGAAGTCTATTAGTCTTCGTATCATAGAAGCGAAGATCCGCAGGCCTGTGTCCAAAAGCGAGAACCACTCGCTAGGGAAATCTATCAAGGCGGTTGATGACCCCTCCTTTGGGGATTACTTTGTGGAAGTTATTCTGGACGGAGAAGTTCGAGCTCGCACAAAGACTAGAAATGACACCAGGAACCCGTTCTGGAGAGAGGACTGCGAATTCTTGGACCTCCCTGCACATCTCCCAAGTCTCTCGGTTGTACTGAAGCAATTGGAACATCCCATGGGACCAACACATGGATTCCTCTCCTCGTCTAGTGTACATGTACCAGGTCCAGCCATAGATGTGATTTGCGGAACAGTGGACATACAGATCGATAAGCTGGATCGAGGAAAAGACAACGAGGCTTGGTGGCCAATATTAGACGATCAACAAGATCCTGTTGGAGAAATCTTCTTGCGAGTACGGCATGATGAACTTGTTGTCCTGCTCGCAAAAGATTATCAACCAATATCCGAACTCCTTCATAACTTCGGCAGCGGCTTGACGGTGCAGATCGCACAAGTCGTGCCCACGAGCTTGAGATCGCTTGCTGAGATATTGATGAATATTTTCCAAGTTTCAGGGCATTCTGCAGAATGGCTGTCGGCTTTGGTTGAGGATGAGATCGACGGCCTTGGCAAGGAAACGCCAAATCGTCGCCTCAGATGGAGCAGAAGGATTGGATCGAATGAATCATACGGATCTGTGAGCGACAGAGCAGAGACAGTCAGAGATATGGGAAAGTCGTTACAAGGAGAAGCCAATCTGCTCTTTCGTGGTAACTCGCTTCTCACCCAAGCTTTGGACTTCCACATGAGAAGACTCGGGAAAGAATATCTGGAAGATGTGCTGTCCGCCAAAATCATGGAGATCAATACCATGAATCCGGACTGTGAGGTCGATCCTTCGAGAATATCGAATGGCGATGATCTAGACAAGAATTGGAAACTATTGACAAGCCTGACAACGGATATTTGGGAAAGTATCGCTAGCTCGGCTAAGCGATGTCCGCCAGAAATTCGACAAGTTCTGAAATACGTTCGAGCTGTTACTGAGGACCGATACGGTGACTTCCTCCGCACTGTTTCGTACACCAGTGTTTCGGGTTTTCTATTTCTTCGATTCTTCTGCCCAGCACTTTTGAACCCGAAACTGTTCGGACTCTTACGAGATCACCCTCAACCAAAAGCTCAACGGACATTAACATTGATTGCCAAGAGCTTACAGGCACTCGCCAATCTCTCGCATTTCGGACAAAAAGAGAGCTGGATGGAACCCATGAATCAATTCCTAGCTAGGCATCGGCAAGGAGTCAAAGATTTCCTCGATGCCGTCTGCGACATACCCGCGGAACGTAACAGCTATGCGCTTCCAGCATCGTATTCAACGCCCATTACCATCCTCGCACGCTTACCACCCACATCAAGAGAAGGGTTCCCATCGTTACCATATCTGATTGACCATGCTCGCAACTTTGCCTCCTTGGTCAAACTCTGGCTAGACGCCATGACACACTACACCACTCCTCACGGTCTGGACGGCGACCTCCTCGAATTCCATGAGCTATGTCTCAGTCTCCAACGCCGCACCGACGACTGTCTCCTGAAAGCAGAGCAAGCAGATCGCAGCGCCGACCAACTCTCTCTCCAATGGGAAGACATTGTCGAAAATCTTCACAGCTCCACCATCAACGACGTGACATATCCCTCTGCAGTACAGACACATGATCCAGATCTAGCATTAGGAACAACGACCGGATCATCAAGCACAAACCACAGTCCGCCGTGGACGGAATACTCGACTTCCATCACAGGCGGGACTGCCGCAACGGCTAGCCAGCATAGTCATACACCCAGCCAAAGCCACAGCCACGCACCCAGCTACAGCCATTCTCAGAACCGGACTCCAGCCCAACGTCTTCCGCCCGGATCAGCTGGCAGCGAGGCAGGGAGCAGAGAGAAGAAAGACCGTCAGAGCTTCTGGGACGCGACGTTTGGGAAGGAACATCACCATGGCCATCATGCGTCAGGGCAAGGCAAACATGGGAAATCGCATGATCCGATGCTTGATGGAAGTCAAGCTAGTCCACCTAGCAGGGGACAGAGCAGGAATGGGAATGGTGCTGGTAGCGGGTCTGGTGCCGGTGGGAATGTTGGTGGAAGTGGGAGTGGGAAGCCTTCGAGGAATTTTCTTAGTGGGTTGAGGAGGAAGGGGAAGGGTGAGAAGGGTGAGAAGAGTGAGAAGAGTGAGAAGGGTGAGAAGAGTGAGAAGAGTGAGAAGAGTGAGAAGAGTGAGAAGAGTGAGAAGAGTGAGAAGAGTGAGAAGAGTGAGAAGAGTGAGAAGAGTGAGAAGAGTGAGAAGAGTGAGAAGAGTGAGAAGAGTGAGAAGAGTGAGAAGAGTGAGAAGAGTGAGAAGAGTGAGAAGGGTGAGAAGGGTGAGAGCCATAATGCTGCTACTTCTGCTCTTGGGATGAGTGCAGGGAGTGCGAATGCGAATGGAAACGGGAACACCCAGCTTGTGGGGTCTGTGGAAAGCACGACTAGTTTTGGGAGGGAGTGGAAAGACGGCGGGATGATTTGAGGACTGCTAGTCAGCGTTACTTCTTCAATATGAACGCGAGACGATGGTGGAAAGACGGTCATACATTTCCGGATGTTTTTCTCTCCCAGTTGGAACGGCGCACATACATCTACACGTACATACATGGCGAGGTCGGGGTATAGTTATGCTTATGGTTCTGAATTCTGTCGAAGATTGGAGGACGGAATAGAAGAGTAGATGAGAGTTTGGGGAGGGTATACCATGAAGGTTTTTGCTTCTTGTTTATTGTTTATCGGGCGATTGAGCGTGCATATCATGGCGGGTGGGTGGTATATATTTACGAGAAACATAGCTAGCAGGGTATCAGGTATGCATTGCAGAAGGAGGAAACAAATTAACAATAAGCACTCGCTTAACACTTAAATCCAAATTGATTTTTATGAAAGAGCTTCTTGTGAGAACAGCTTTGACCAGACTGGCCTGGTATAGTGTGGAATGGAATGGCTTTATCTGATAGCTAAGCGGAATGGCAAGCACGACTACCGACTACCAGCAAGGTAACACAAAGAAGAAATCCCAAGGAACGAGAACGCCTCTGGTCCTCCGTGATCTTTTCTTTTTCCTGTTTTGCGAGCGCCGAAGGGAAATGCTTGGATTATTTTATTTTTGCTGTCGCGAAAGAGTCAAATCTCTGACCAATCCATCATTCGTCTTGCCATTCATGCATAATCATCCAACCCCGTCAATCATTCGTGTCGTAAGTCATCCGTCCGGTTCCAACATTTTCCTACCATGTCCACCCTACACACTCAGACGGCTTTGCAAGACAACCCGAAGTGTGTTGTGATGACGGGCTGGGAAGAGGAAGCAGGTTCAACCACAGGGCGATCATGAGAAGAACTTGCTATACGCAGCCTTCTCCTTCTTCGCGCGCTCAGCAGCAGCCTTCTTCACAGCCGCCAACTCCTTCGCAATAGCCGCATCACCAGGAACAAGCGTATTCGCCTCAGTCAGATCCTTCAACGCGGCTTCCTCATCCTTGAGACCAATCTCTGCTACAGCACGACGGTACAGAGCTTTCGCCTTGTCTGTATCCGAGATACCAGCGACGTCCAAAGCAGCAGATGCGGATCTCAATCCCTCGGCATAGTCCTTAGTCTTATTGGACAGGAGAGCAGAATTGGAGTTCAGCGTGAATCGGAGAGCATCCAACGCAGCCTTCGTCTCAGGCGGCTCCTTCTCAAGATCTGGATCCTCATTCAGATATCTCAGACCTTTCTGGTACTTATCCAAACCGACATTCAGATTCCCGCTCTTGAAGGCCGTGTTTCCGAAACCCTTCAGCGCAGTAGCGGCTTCGAGTATGTACGCAGCGGATTTCTCGCCGGCCTGATCTTCGGGGAAGTCCTCGTAGGGGTCGCCGGTCGAGTCGGGGGCTTTGGTGTCGGCGGCTTCGGCTTCGGCGCCAGTGAGCTCGCCGCAGGAGATGATGGTTACTTCTTTGGTGGGCTTGTCGCCTGGTTGGGTGGGGAGGTTCTCGATCTTGCGGATGATGGATTTGCCGTTTAGGACTTCGCCGAATACGACGTGCTTGCCGTCGAGGTGGGGGGTTGGGACCGTGGTGACGAAGAATTGGGAGCCGTTGGTGCCTGTAGTAAGGGGTCTTGTTAGCTATCTGAGCTCTTGAGCTGCGATTGGAGGCTTGTAGAGCTCTCTGCTGAGCTGTGCGATTGAATTTTGAAAGTGAAAGTGAAGAGAGAAATTGAACATACCAGGACCAGCATTAGCCATAGACAATAAGAATGGCTTCTCGTGCTTCAGCTCAAAGTTTTCATCCTCGAACTTGGTGCCGTAGATCGACTCTCCACCCGTTCCATTGCCAGCTGTGAAGTCTCCTCCTTGGATCATGAATTGCTTGATCACACGGTGAAAAGTCGAGCCCTCATACGAGAGAAGCTTGCCAGCTTTACCTTCACCCTTCTCGCCGGTGCAGAGAGCGCGGAAATTCTCGGCGGTCTTGGGGACAATGTCGTTGTAAAGCTCGAAGGTCACTCTGCCTTCGCGTGTCTTGCCGATGCTGATGTCAAAATAGACGCGGCTGCGTTTGGCGGGTGTTGTGTCGGCCATTTTGAGTGGTTTGAAGGGTGTAAAGCTTGATTGAGTGAGTGTATGGTGGTGTTGTGAGTTAGAAAAGAGTGTTGTAGTTTGGAATTGAATTGAGTTACACCGTTGAATGAAATCCTCAGCCTCGTTCTAGTAACTTCGAAAAGGCGGGACGGTGAGGACAAGCTTAAGCTGGACAGGGATTTGATTGGCCGATCACTTCCTTGCTGGGTGGAAATCTGCCACGTGAATGCAGGAGGGAATTGAGTGGTGGAAAGCTGAATATAGCTTCAAGAGGACATGATTGAGTGTGTATTATGCATGAGAAGTGAGTATTTGTTGAACTGAACTTTATGTGAGCTCAAAAGACCGAAAAAGCCATTGTCTGGGGCATCACGTGTTCAGTTTCCCCTTCCGGCAATGCCTGCAGTCGCTTTTTGACCAGACTAGTTCTGGTGAATTGTTTTAAGAAGATGCTCAAATTCTTCCAGAGCTTGCGATGTTTGGCTTGTCGTTGTCAACATGACAGCACATGCACTCAATGCAATGGAACCGATCACTTCTATATTAGCAAGTAGTTCATCCGCCAATCCTCAGACTACGTCCGTAAAGTTCTACTACGTCTGGTAGAGACCCAAGTTTTCATCATGATGAGTTCCGTACCCTCATGAGTCCGTACATAACTTCCGAAAAAGTCATCCCTCCAGAATGAGTTACATTCTCAAGTCCTCCCTGCAAAATTGATCTTTTGTGCTTCGAACATGACCTCCTCGCAATGCCCACTCGACAAGCAATCGTACAACACAACAATACACGTGCAGGGTGATCTTCCTTTACCTAGAATCGAGAAATCGAAAGTGTTAGTGATGGTTGTGGCTTCATCTTTGAACCCCACAGATGGTCTGTCCTCATTCCTTCAGACCAGCCGCAGGGGTAGTAACAAAGACCAGTCCAGTCTTGTGACGGAGATGCATTTGGTAACGGTGCAGTCTTAGCATTTAACTTTGCGGGCGTCGTTGAGGATATGGGTCCGTCACAACATGCAGCCCCGGAAACTTCGACGTCGTCAAGAAACATGGAGCCACCCATGTCTATGACTACAACGACCCGGACGTCGTCCAGAAATTTGCAAAGCAGTTATAAACCTAGCACATGCTTTTGACTGTATCGTAAATGAGATTTCTTTTACCATGTCAGCAAAAGCACTTGGTTTTAAGCAGTGTGGAGGCATATGTACAGCGAGCATGGGGAGGGTTCCCGGAGAATGTGCCGGAGAGTGTGGAAGTGACGTATGTGTTGGTATCTACGGCTTTCAAGAAGCCGCATGTTAACAAGAAGGTGTATAAATGGCCTGTGAGACCACCTTGACCCCCTTCATATCGAGAATAGATGGTTGTAGGATGTACTGACATGTTGTAGAACCACCATGAGGATCACGCTTTGTTGAGGGAGATGTATGAGAAGATTAGATGGTGGATTGAGAAAGCAGAAATGACCCCGCAAAATTCGAAGGATATGGGTGTTGTGGGTGTCAAGAGTTTTGAGGAGCTATGGAGTTGAACAGGAACGGGAACGGGAAAGTTTCAAATGAGAAGCTGTGTTTTCAAGTTGCTGATATGTAGGCTTAGTGAAACTCAGGATAGCTTACCCAAGACCTAAGACGTCGAATCCAAGTAGATACAAGGCAAACACGAAATTAAGTTTTCGACCTCACTCAAAGTCGTATCGTGGTTTCAGACATGATAGTGATTTCGAAGCTCTATAATGTCTCATTATTTTGGTCCGCTAAGTCCAACCGACATCTCTAAAGTGACCTGTTATTTGTCAATGACTGAGTCCGATCTAGACAATGAGCATAAACTTACAGGGCCATCGTTTACTAAAGCAACTTCCTGTAGGATTTTAGTAGGAATAGCAGGCTGGCGCGAAGGAGCAGTCTGACGTACCATCATCGCTTGGAAAACACCATCCTTAACCCTCTCTGCCTTGTAACCTTGCTGAACCTTCGAAAAGAAGACTTGGTACAGCTCTTTAGCTTGCTCTCCCCCTAACGCTCCATGGAAGTCTGGTTTTGAGCCTTTCTTGGTTGACGCCAAGAGTGTGAACTGTGAGACTAACAAGGCATGAGTACCAACGTCCGCATATCAAAATTTGTGTTACGAACCACAGAGGACCTCGCCGTTGATATCCTGTACATTGTGCTTCCACTGTTGCAGTTAGAATCTTCTTCGGCCAATATCGAGTTGGGTTCATACTCTTCCGCCAGCTTCATCATCCCACAAGCGCATCTTCAAGATCTTGGCGGCGAGAGATTCTGCATCCTTCTCGGTATCGCCTGGAGCTACAGCAGCGAACACCAGAATTCCTTTTCCAATGGAAGAAATGAGTTGTTTGTCAACCGTGACAGAGGCTGATAATACGCGTTGGAGTATGGCTTTCTAACACTTAGCGGATTTCGTATGTGTGATGGAGTGGGGGCCGCTACCTTTCATGATGACGGATTGCCGCAAAAGAAATCCTGAAGGACCATACGAGTAAAGAAACTGCTTCAGAGCTTGGTAACAACCCTTCTAAATCTTCAGCTCCCGTATCTCAAGCGAAAGGGGAGGTAGAACTAGCTGCGTCTCAAAGGCAGAGCAGGGTATCAAAGCTCGGCTGCCAAGGACGAGGATGAAAAGTCTATGAGAGCTGGTGGAGCTCTTAGAAGGAGCGTAAGGCTTTTGACACTTGAAATATGAGCTCCAAATGAGTGGAAATCGATATGAATTACATCGATCAGATATAACGATTTTCCTCATATGCATTCATTGATAACCAGCCCAGAATTAGACTGACATGGGATTGTCGTTTCCTGCCTGTTGCTTCCCCCAGATTTAGCTGCAGGGTCGGCCTTCCTAGCGTGTCCTACAGTAGGCGAACAGGCCAATTCAATGCGACTGCGATAGACCCATGCCAACCAACATCTTCAACCTCAATCACGCAGAAGCCGCCAGACACATCCAACACAATAATCAACACAACCTCCGCTCGCGTCTCGGCGATTCTCACATCTCGTTCTCACCTCACGAGGCGCGCTCCACATCACATCTCAATCTGCGCATGGGGTCTGATAGTCCGAAGCTAGATCCTAGGACACGACTGCACCTGAAGAATCCAACTATACCAGCACCACATTTTGCACCCCCCGCTGACACAAGATGGCGGCACGAAAGCTCCAGCAGGAGATCGACAAATGCTTCAAGAAGGTCGACGAAGGCGTGGCAGAATTCGATGCGATCTACGAGAAGATCGAGCAATCAGGAAATGCCGCCCAGAAGGATAAGCTGGAGGACAACCTCAAACGAGAGATCAAGAAGCTGCAGAGGCTTCGAGACCAGATCAAGACATGGGCCGCAGGGAACGAGATCAAGGACAAGGCTCCTTTGCTGGACAAGCGGAAATTGATTGAGACCGTAGGTTTTTAGCTATGCTATAGCTGTTAGGTTGAGCCGGCTGACCCCCAAACAGAAGATGGAAAACTTCAAGGCCGTAGAGAAAGCAATGAAGACCAAGGCGTATTCGAAAGAGGGTTTATCTGCGGCGGCGAAGCTGGATCCCAAGGAACTGGCGAAGTCCGAAGCTTGCGATTTCTTGAGTCAAGCTGTGGACGAATTGGAGCGCCAAATAGAAACCCTTGAAGCAGAGGCCGAATCGATACAGGCAACACTAAAGAAGGGCAAAGGCCATTCGTCGAAAGCGGAAAGAATTGCTACGATCGAATCGATCACAGAGAAGCATAAATGGCATCAGGGGAGGCTAGAATTGATAAAACGGTCGTTAGAAAACGGCGGGGTGGAAACGAAAGAAGTCAACGACCTGGAGGACAGCATAAAATACTATCTCACGGATGGCATGACCGATGATTACATGGACGATGAGACCATGTACGATGACCTGAATCTGCAAGAGGACGAGGAGAACTACGGCATGAACAATGACAATGATCGTGTATCATCACAAGATACGCAGTCGATACAGGACGAGACGCCGGAGCCTGAGACTAGGACGAATGTATCGAGTGGGAAATCAAAATCTGTACCAGAACCTGCTGTTGCTGTAGCTCGGAGACCGTCAACACAGATCAAGAGTCCTTTACCAGCACTGGCAACATTACATACCGCTTCAACAAATTCCAATGGCACGAATAGTCATATGAAGCCTGCAGCAGTTCCAACGAGAGCACCTGGAGAGACATTAAAGTATGCCTCAGCAGCGGCAGCAGCGGCTGCTAGTGATAAGATGGGAATTGCTCCTCTACCTCCGCCTCCTGAAGCCCTTCCTGCGCCAAGTACGTCGTCCAGTCACCCACCATTACCCTCTCATCGAAGACCTAGTGTTACGGCATCACCTACAGCAGTATTCTCTCAACCTACTAGTGTTCATCAAACACCTGTGACAAAACCCAGCGTCCCAGCAACTTCCCAGGTATCGGATACCCCAACGAGTGCAAAATCACCAGCATTGAGTGCGTCGAGTATCCCTGCCACTTCACGACCAGTTTTGGAACAACAGGATAGCAGGCCTGGGGCATCACGGGGCTCTTCTGGTAAAGCACCAGCGGTGCCAGAGGCCTCGGTGAGCTCAAAAGGTAAGCAAAACCCTAGCCTAAACCAACCTCTAAAGCTGATGTTCCAAGTCGCTCCTCAACAAACTAATGGTATCACGAACGGCACCAAGGGTGCTCCTGTCGAGGATCAGGACGAGTCAATCTTCCATTTGCCATCAGGGTTGGAAGACTTGTTACAATCATTCGAGGGGAATGCACGCCGTTCTACTCTCCCGCCTTCACAGTCATCTCAAAGAATGCTTTCGGCTTCTCTCAACAATTTCCCAGAAACAATGGATGGATTGCCTCCAAGGAATTACAAGCCAAAGAACCCGATCAGGACCCCATCGTACTACCCTCAAGAATTGAATTCTTGCTTCGATGATGCTCGCTTGTACTCCCGTATTGATCCAGATACGCTGTTCTATGTTTTCTACTACAAGCAAGAGACATATCAACAATATCTTGCCGCCAAAGCACTAAAGGATCAAAGTTGGCGCTTCCACAAGCAGTATCAAACCTGGTTCCAGAGGCATGAAGAGCCAAAGACAATCACAGAGGAGTTTGAGCAGGGAACATATCGTTTCTTTGACTATGAGAGCACGTGGTAAGTTACATTTCTTGCCTATTTGCCCATCATGTTTCCTTCCTTCGGACAGTTTCTTGAGAATTATCGCATTCGTGTAGTAAATCTGGCTGCAAAACTCTTGGCAACTCTTCCAATGTCACCCACAGGACCCTCAAAGTCCCTGCTCTCTTACGTCGTTAATTTTGCTAACTCGGACCTCTTTTAGGATGAACCGCAGGAAAGCAGACTTCAAATTTGCCTACAAGTTTTTGGAGGACGATGTATGAGTTATATGACGTGGCGTCAGAAGGATCTCTGCCGGAATGGAAGGCGCATGGATTTTGCTCTGACCGTGGTCGGTCTGGCTGGGATATACGAAGTTTGCCATCCTAATTAGCAAACACTGTGCTCGTCTGACACAAGAAAACTTTTTGGTGGTCCTCACTCACCCTATTATTGTCCATTCCTCCAATTGAGCTGTGCGACTCGATCGTTGTGATACTGATACTTGTATAATTGAGATTCCTCTGCCCAATGGAAAGAGAGCAAACAAGCAGCTGTTGGTTGTCCTTTCTTGCCCCGCGTTTTTCGTTGAAAGAGTTTCCGAGTGATATGTGACTGTTTCCACCCATTGGCTGCTCGAGCTCGCTGTACGGAAAGTCGCTTTCCGAAGCTTGCATAAGTTACAAAGGTATCTCGATTCGACCCCCAACTCGGTGTCGATTCATTGGCGATGGAAGTCGAGGGCGGAAGGGAGGACTTGAATCCACGACAAATGAATTAAGCTCAACAAGCTCGCTTGCATTTTTGAGGCGATTTTAGGAGAGATTCGTTTGCTGTACATATGCGCATGCACAAGCAGCCTGGAGTTGTTGGGCCGCAATGCAGAAGAGCTTTCCCAAAGCTGAGAACTTCTGGTGAGAATAGTCGTGTGGTCCGCATCGCATTAGCAAGAGGGGCAAGGCGGACTTATGTATAAGAAAGAATCAGCTTCCCATGCTCACCGGTCTTTTGGGCAGTAGATCTTGTTTCTTTTGAGCAGGCATATGTGCGTATGTTTTGGTTGCCTCGATTCATTCCAAAACAATATTCCTTGACAACTCTTCCTTTTCCCCCTTCTACAGGGACGGCTGGACACCATCAGATGCACCCACACCCAACTTCGCATCGCCCTCGCCCTCGAGAATCGCTGCTGCCCTTGGTCTCGGTCTTGCCCTCATTATGCGACCCTACGGTTGCGGATCATTTTAGCGGGCCGCTTATCAATTGGCCAGTCGCGAGTTCACACTCTTCTCTTCCGACACTTCTCATACAATATATTTTGGCGACGAAAACTTCTTCACTTCATTTCTCTGGTACGAATGGATAGATGCTAACATTCTGGCAGGAGATTTCCATTTGGTCCCTCATTTCATTCATTGATGAGGACAGAAGAATCCTGCCACACCATCAGTTGCCGTGTCGGGGATGACATCCGAAATCCTCCAGCCTTCTCAACCAGAACACATAGGGGCATTAAGCAGTATTGAGCGACACATACGCCGTCCTCGACCTCCTACAGTGAGCAACTGGGCGTCGCACGGCGAAAGGGGCACCAGCATCCATCGTACGATTGTCCGCAGTCCCATGATCGCATGCACAAAAGCAATTGCTGCCACTGACATTTGCTGGGCTTCTATCAAGCGGCAAGGCAAAAAGAGGGCGACCGATGCTAAGAAACCTAGCTGGTTGCCTTAATATCATCACCGCCCAACCTCAGAAAAATGTCAGTTAAATGGCGCACCACCCAGCCAGCCTCGAATCTCAATCAATGGTTCCCAACGGAACAGCACATCTTGCATACGCTGCTGCACAGTACCATTCATTACCAAAATCCTAAACAATTTGATTGTTGTCGGCCGGGGCCCAGCTCAGGTTGAAGATATAGAGTCATGACCTCCTTGACCTTGCTCACCAGCTTCACTTTTTCCATTGAAGCCTCTCGGCCGCCTCTCCCTCGGGGCGATTTGCCCCAGAGTCCTGGCGAACGACGAGACAAGCAGTGGAGAATAGGTCGCCCGACAATGTGTTGTCGTGACTGTTCCATCCTCACCGGCTGCCAGTGCCCTCAACCAATTCACACGCGGCAGCAGCCCAGCCAACCCATCGCTGCGAGGGAAGTCTGCCTTTTATTCTGCCTCATTGCAAGCGAAATTTAGGCACGATTCCCTTTGGTCAAGTTCAGAAAACTGGTACGCCTCAGCAAGGCTGTAGTCAGCCGGCCGGTCTGTCAACACGCTTATTTCTTCGAAATGCGGCTCTAAGACGCAAGGCTCTGAGCAAATTGTTAGGCCCACAATTTGGGCTCCCCCGCTCCGAATGCCCTTTTCCCATTTACCAATGGATCTGGCCAGTTGCATTCGAGTTTCGCTCTGTCTTGCTATGTGTCATTGGTCCTTTTCGGTGAATGAGTTTGGCATAGCCTTCGTGGCTGCTGCAGAGTTGTAGCTTCACACATAAGTCCGTTGCTCGACATTGGATGAAGCAGGGCTGCAGCGTGGCTTTGCAGCAATGTTCACTCATGTTTTGACTACATGGGTGTTCCCGTCTGCATTTACGTCGCTCTTCCCCGATTCGAAGCAAAGTTCGCCTTAGATTTCGTTGGCTGTGAAGGCTGTTGAAATCGTTACTGCCCCTTGAACCGCACGTGGAACATAGGGTGTACATCGAGACGGTCAAGATACAGACCTTGGCCAGATCTTCGTATTAAGGACAGGAGACGCCCTTCTTCACGAGTAGTTCCAGAAGCAGATCAGCAAAGTTTCTTGGTTTGGTTCTACTCTCTTACTTAAATTCTGGCGGAAGTTTTACTTGTTTCAAAGCCGTTTTCGTAATCTCATCCTGTTTTCATATCACAGTGAGTTCGACAGTCCCTACGTCGTGTTCACATCCCGGCTCCCGTTCATTGTACCTGAGCCTGATATCCTTGCCATAGAGTGAGCTGGCCTCCCCTAAGTACACCTTGCCCCCTCGAGTCGGGCCCACAGTACCACTCAGCTCAAGCTCAAGATGGAACAACAGAACAACTTCTCCTTCCTTGAAGATCCCATGATCTGGGAAGACTCACTAAAGGAGGACTGGCTGGGCAATGCAAACTTTCAATTTCAACAAGCCCAACCCGGAAGCTCTGACATGAGCCGTGATTTCAGTAGTCAAAGCAATAACACGACAAACTCGAGCAATTCGTTTCTAACGAATGCCACGACCTGTTCGGCTGCAAGCACGAGCTCAACGCAAGATTGGAATGACCATACCGATTCATATCTAATTCCTAGAATCAAGATCGAAAAAGGGATGTATCCATATACATCTTCTACGGAATACTCGACCGAGCACCAGTTCGGTGATGGCCGCCCATCTCCAACTACAGAACAGCTCAACGCACTCGAAGATATGACACTGTATCAACAACCGCACGCTTTTCACAACCCCTCGGATTTTCAGCAAGGAAGTGTATCGTCGAATCCGCGCCACTATTCCCGATCCTTCCGCGAACTATCCAGCACTCCCGAAAAGGCCGATTCGTATAGCATGGACAACTACCAGACCCAGGGCTCGCAGTCAACTAGCCATGGCAGTACACTGAGTGCCTATCAACAACCCTACTTGCCATCGAACAGTCACAACGGCTATACGAGCGCCCAGTCAGGAGAGAAGCCTACGCCGAGTAGTCTAGGATGGGTTTCCAATACTGACCTCGTTAAGAAGTATAAACTCAGTAAAGTCACCAAAAACAACCTTTACCTCGATCTCGTCAATGATTCCGATCTGACACCAGAAACACCGTTCCGAGTGTATCTCGAATCTGTCCCGTAAGTCTTCCTTCTTCTCATCCCACCAGCTTCCTCGCCATCACGATCACCAAACATCCAGAAACACAAAGCTAAATCCGATTCTCTCCAGATCATCCCAGAAGAATGAAGTACATTGCCCCTGGCCTGGGAAATGCGAGCGAAAAGGTGAGCCCTTTGGGCGTCAAGCCGATCTTGAGCGCCATCTAAAGAACGTCCATGGACCACCTGAACTTCGAGACAAATTCCTCTGCAGTTACGATCCTTGCCTTAACGGACGCCATCTCCCCGAGAACGCCTTCACTCGCAAAGACCACTACCGAGACCACCTGCGCGACTTTCACCAGGAAGACATTGGAGCAGCCAAAGGTGAGAAGAGTGCCCGTACCAAGGATCAGGTGAAGAAGTGGCAGAAGGAGCAGCAGAAGTGGCTTGAGTCGCGCAAGATCTACGCGACTCGTTGGACGTGCGCCAAGTGTCTTCTGAGGAAGATAGTTGCGGAGGATGGCTGGCACTGTGTGGAGTGCAACCAGCCGTGTGAGCCCGAGAGAAAAGACAGGAGGATGAGGTTGTTGCCTTCGTCGAGGGGGAAGGCGCAAGTTGAGATGGATGGCGTTGGGGGCATGGTGAGAGGAGAACCGCAACTACATCAACAGGCTTATTCGCAGTATCCTGCGGCTTGCAGAACATGCTATGGGAACGACTGGGTCGATGATGGCTATGGAAAGTGGGAACCTTGTCCGACTTGCAATTATCACGATACGCAGGTTGGGGCACAGACTTTCCGGTAAACAGACTCGCACTTGCTCGCACGTCTGCATCATACTGGAGGGGGATTGTTACGCAGGAAGGATCGAATATACGGAGACGGCTAGACTTCTCATCTTGGAGTTGGAGTAGGGAGGCGGATCGACTGGGGGGTGTTTACGGCATAAACGTGGTTGGCGGGAGGTGGTTGTCCTTTTATTTTTTGACATTTGTCACGCTCTTTCTTCTTGCTTTGCCTTTTCCAAGCAATGATGGCGATACGGTGTTTGCGCTATGGGAATCGTATTTGTTTTAGGGATATTATGGGACAGGGTGGCATACACGAGCATTGGCCGGGCATTGGGCAAGGTGAAAAACGACGGGAATTATCAGCGTTACTTCTCTTATTTTATCTCTTCTGGCTTGTCGTTGTTAATTGGCGTTGCTTATTACCCTTTTCATTTCATATGTCTTAGTCTAGGTTCTACATTCGTCGCTCATTCGGCGTTCATAACGGCGTATCACGGAGTGCGGTTGGTTACGTTACAACCTGATGGTCTCGTTCATGGTTCTGTCTCGACCGGCTTGGTTGGATGTCTTGGTCGTGGTATCGGAATAGGATGGCATGGTATGCATATGAGCATACATATCTCGGGCATTTCATGATGATGGAACCAACAGGACGTCGTCAGGCGTTGGGTAGAACTGGTTTGCACTTTTTTCATGAGTTGTTTTCCTTTCTTGTCAAAAGTATGGATTAGATGGACGGATGGATTAGTGGGGGATGAGTAGGATTAGTAAAGCTATCTTCTTTCATTTCGGTGTAGTGTTTATCAATCCGATGGTTTTCTCCCCCGTTTCGGCTTCTCGGCTAGTTGTTGATTTGAATAGTGTCGCTAAACCTTGACATAGCATTGTGCCTCGAAACCCTGGCAATCAAGTGAAACCGCTGGAGTATTAAATTCCGACCAGGAAACTTCCTGCTGGGCTATCTCCCGCGCCCTCGAACGTAGTTATCTTGAGTAGATGTCCCCACGTGACCCCTCTTCATTAACACCTGCACGTTGCATCGCAGCGGCTACTAGCGGCCATGACATTGTGGAGAGAGCTCCCTCCGTTTATCGGGGGAGCTTTACCTTAGAGCTGGAAAAAGTGCAATGCAGCTGTGACTGCAGAATAAATTTTCCTCTTGAGCTCGACTTGTAGGTTGTTCAAAAACAATCGTGTTTCAACCTCTGGCTCAATTGCAAGACCTTACCTCCCTTTAGTTGCCGCAATTGACTGCCGGCTAAAGTCGACAATTCCGCCTTCCTCTTGAATACTTATCCCCGGGTGTCCCTCCCTCCCCCACACTCCCATCCTCGGGAAGTACAGCGAGCGCAGACGCCAATCTTTGACTTGACGGACGGCAAACCGACTTCCTATCACAAATCTACATCCACAACACTAGCTAACTAAAGCACGACCGACCGAGTAACCGCAGACCGCCCCCGAATTTTCCTCCCTTCTCCCTACATCATGAACGCCTCAAGAACCTCCCTCTCTCGCAGCCTCTGCAGCATCTCTCGCTCCTCACGAACTCCTCACTTCTCCGCAGCATCCCCCGCACTCTACACACCCGCACGCTTTGGATCCGCCTTTGTACAAGCGCGCAACATGGCCAGCTTCAAGAAGATCAAGGTCAAGAACCCAGTGGTGGAGCTCGACGGCGACGAGATGACCCGTATCATCTGGAAGGACATCAAGGACAAGTTCATCCATCCGTACCTGGACATCGACTTGAAGTACTATGATCTGGGGCTGGAATACAGAGACGAGACAAATGATCAGGTTACAATTGATTCGGCGGAGGCGATCAAGAAGTACTCTGTTGGTGTTAAGTGCGCTACCATTACGCCCGACGAGGCTAGAGTCAAGGAGTTCAACCTTAAGCAGAGTAGGTTTTCCTCCCGTGCGCATGGATGCTAGACTTTGCATGTGAAGGAGAGGGCATATGGCATATGCATGGTTGAGATGAAGACAAGCAAGGCTAATGCATGACATAACAGTGTGGCTGTCTCCTAATGGCACGATCCGCAACGCCCTGGGCGGAACAGTCTTCAGAGAACCCATCGTGATCCCCCGCATCCCCCGCCTGGTGCCCGGCTGGAAGAAGCCCATCATCATCGGTCGCCACGCCTTTGGCGACCAATACCGCGCCAAGGACCTCGTCGTCAAGGGTAATGGAACGCTCAAGATGGTTTTCACGCCCGAGGGAGGCAAGCCAGAGGAAATCGAAGTCTACCAGTTCAAGAATGGCGGCGGAGTTGCGCAGACGCAATACAACACCGATGAGAGCATTGCTGGTTTCGCACACGCCAGTTTCAAGCTTGCTATTGCGAAGAGCTTGCCTCTGTACATGAGCACCAAGAATACCATTCTCAAGAAGTACGATGGTAGATTCAAGGATATCTTCGAGGAGATCTACGAGTCGACGTATAAGAAGGAGTTTGAGGCTAAGAAGATCTGGTACGAGCATAGACTTATCGATGATATGGTTGCGCAGATGATGAAGAGCACTGGAGGGTACATTATGGCTTTGAAGAGTATGTTGCTTTGTTCTCGCTTCCATGTTTACCCCCCTATTCCAAGAAGATTTTAGGATAATGCTAATACACAACCAACAGACTACGACGGCGACGTCCAATCCGACATCGTTGCCCAAGGTTTCGGCTCCCTCGGCCTCATGACCAGTGTACTCATCACCCCCGACGGCAAGACCTTCGAGTCCGAAGCCGCCCACGGAACCGTCACCCGCCATTATCGCGAGCACCAAAAAGGCAACGAGACATCCACCAACCCAATCGCATCCATCTTCGCCTGGACGCGCGGTCTCGTGCAGCGTGGAACTTTGGATGAGACGCCTGAGGTCGTGGCGTTTGCGGAGAGCCTCGAGAAGGCGTGTATCGATACCGTTGATATCGATGGTATCATGACGAAGGATCTCGCGTTGGCGTGTGGGAAGACGGGTAGGGAGGATTATGTTACGACGACGGAGTATATGAATGCTGTGGAGAGGAGGATGAAGAGCTTGTTGAAGCAGAAGTTGTAGATGGTGTTTCTGCTTCTGCTTGGCCTGGCTTGCTAGCGGTTGAGGGGTTAGTAAGGACGACAGTGGAGGAGGAGGTGAGCAGGGGAGGAGAGAAAGATCTACTTGCTTGCTTGTTTGCGGAGATTATCTCACCTTGGCATTGCATTTGAAAGCGAGTCTGGTTTTGGTGCTGGTGTTCGCTCAGACCGAATGCAGAAGACAAGATGAGAGAGACTTGTTTAAATCGAGCATCTTGCATGGACATGAGCAGATAAAGAGGTGCATAAGAACATATCAACTGCATTTGTACATAGAACATTTGGCATTGAAAATCATTTGGTTTCATTCAGAAAGTACCTCATATCTTCTCGAAATGATTCTCGTCTTTTGTGATCATTTCATTGAATAGCTCGCGTATTGTACAAAGCTTCGTCTATCCTTGAAGCAAGGTTCTCCAGTGCAGTTTCTTTCTCTCTAATGATACAAAGCAAGCCCAGTCCACACAAGCCAGATTCATAACAGCCTGCCTACCACTTAGCCATGCATACCAAATGATTCGAACGCCTTGCATACCCATTGCTTTCCATCCCAAACGCCTTTTCATAGTACAAAGTGCAAAGTAGCCATCTCAGATAGGACCAAAAGGATGAGCATTCGGATCCGGAGTCGGCGCCTTAGGCTTCGCTCTACCCTTTCCCTTCTTCGCGGGCGGCGTAGGAGCTTCCCCATCAACAGGCTTTGGCTTCCTATTATACGGTCTCTTCTTCCTGACACCATCCTCCGTAGCCTTAATCGCCTTCGACGGGTGATATCCACCAGAATTATCATCGTCGTCGCGCTTCCGCTTGCCTTTACTCGTCGTTCCTCCACCTAGAGCGAAATCATAGCCTTGGCCATCTTCCTCGACGATCTCGAGGGAGTCGGGCTTGCTGGGTGCGGGGATGCTGGCGCGCTTTCCGGCTCCGCGGAGGGCGCCGGGCTTGCCGTTGGATTTCTCGCTGCCTTCGCCGTCTTGGAGGAAGATGTGGGGTTGGTTGCGGCGGAGCCAGTTATATGGGCTGTGGTAGTTGCCGAAGGCGAGGTCTTGGTGGGAGGCTGCTGGGGAGGGAGGTGGAAGGGTAGGGACGGTGCCGAGTTGAGCGTCGATGTCGTAGATGTAGTCGTCGAGTTGGTCTGCCGTGAGGTATCCGAGGGGTGCTGATTGGCCTTCAATCGGGTTCAGCAGCGCGAGAGACTCCTCCGGGATTCCTGGGTGGCCGAGCTTCATGTGTGGGACAGTCTTCATGAGGGTTGCGAGGGACTTGGGGGGTTTGGAGGCGTTGTTGAGGGTTGCGTCGCGCTCTTTTACGAGGGCTTGGATCTCGTTGTAGAGTGCTATGCCTTCGGGGGTTTGTAGTTCGGCGGCGCTCGCGAGCTCTTCTTCTGTGATGAGGGGTGGGATATCGGAGAGGATGCCTTCTTCTGGCGTGAGGTCGATGCGCTTGTCGACGGGGATTTGGGCAGAATTGTTGACGTCGAGGAGAAGATCCATGATTTGACTGTGAATTATTAGCTAGATGCTCTTCTCTTGAAATATGAAGCCTTACTCAATCTCTTGCGTAAGACGTTTGGATGTCTTCATCGCACGCTGCTCCTCGAGATACAGATCATTGCTCTGGCGCATAGCTTCATCGAACTTGATCCTCATCTTACGGTATTTCTTCCTGGAGTGCAGCATGTTAGCTATGGTCTAGCATCGAGGTGATGATCATTAGGGAGATGCTGGCAGCCAGACTGCGCGACCAGCTCTCGTGCGGATATGCGCATACTTGAATGATTTGTATGTCGGCTTCGAATCTGCTGGATTCTGCTCCGTGGCAGCTCCATCATTGCCCATCGCGGTGTCCTGGTCGACAACCATTGTCTCGTCGTCGTTGGCGTTCATGGTGGCTGCTTTGTTTGTGTGGATTTATTCTAAAATAATGGTACTGGTCATGGTAGATATTGACGAAATCGGCTGAAATACGCTAGTGATAAATGGCTAGTATGGCGGGAGTCGAATGGACTCGAATGGGCAGGTGGCCCTTGTCGCGAAACTCCAATTGCAGCCATGAAGCCATTCCAACTTGAGCGCGCTGCTTTAACACTGCTTTGAGCTCCGTTGCGGCAGCGACGTCTTTGGAGCATCCGAGCTTTGCCTGAAGTAGTTAGAGCCGGGATTACGACGGGCCGATGAGCTTTATCGAGTTTATCGCAGAAATAATTTTGAGTTGACGGCTGGATATCGAGGTCGAACAGCAAAAAATCAACGCCAAGTCTTGCGACTCGACACGATAGGTCCCGATTTCTTGGATCACAGGGTAACAGGAAGAACACATTCACGAAGTAAACATATCATCTAAGTCTCCTTGGGACGATCAATTCCAAGACTTCTTTCAACACCTCTATCGTGGGGATTTTGACGCTTCACGCAATTTCACCACCCTCTCACATCACTATGCCCTCCGCCGACAAAGCCTCCACGAAAGTGGCGAAACTTCATTCTTCGAAACCCAAGAAAGAAAAGTCCAGCAAGAAGAGAAAAGCAGAAGCCCTCGCAGAGCCCACCCCAGCACATTCTCTCTCGCCAGAGCCTACAACCGCAGAATTGAAGGAAGATTCGCCCGTACCAGAAGCCACCGACGACTCCTCAGAAGAATCACCAGCCAAGAAGCGCAAGGCCAACGAGGACGCCGACGAGATCGAAGTTGACGTCACAGCGCCCCAGCCTCCTTCTAAGAAAGAACTCCGTCGTCTAAAGAAGGGCAAACCAATTCCAGCGGCAAAACTAGAGCCTCCTTCCGAACAAGAAGAGAAGAAACCCAAGCCTGAGGTAGAGAAGAGGTCGGAGCATGGAGTATGGATCGGCAACATGCCATTCTTTGTTTCCAAGGACGACTTGCGGACGTTCTTGGTAGAACAATCGGATTTGACCGAGGAAGACATCACCAGAATTCACATGCCGGGTCCGAATGACAAGAAGTCAGCCAACAAGGTCGAAGAGAAGAAATACGGAAAGACAGTTCACAACAAGGGCTTTGCATATGTCGACTTCTCCACAGCACAAGGTGTAACTCATGCTGTTGAGCTGTCTGAGCAACTCCTATCTGGCCGAAGAGTTCTCATTAAGGATAACAAGTCGTTCGAGGGTCGGCCGGAGAAGACGAAGGAGGAAACGAGGAGGGAAGGCAAGCCACCGAGCACAAGAGTTTTCCTTGGCAATTTGAGCTTCGACACTACGGAGGACTCGCTCAAAGAGCATTTTGAGAAGTGTGGAGCTATTGCCAGCGTCAAGGTTGCAACATTTGAGGATACTGGAAAGTGTAAGGGCTACGCTTGGATCGTGTTCGAGGAGTTGGAATCTGCAGAAAGCGCAGTCCGGGGATTTGTAAGAATCGAGGAGGAAGATTCGCAGGCATCAGAGTCGGAAAGTGATGATGGATCGGATTCAGATAGCGAGAGGAAGCCCAAGCCAAAGAAGACTAAGTTAAGGAAGTGGTGGGTCAACAGAATCAAGGGTCGACCGCTGCGCATGGAGTTCGCCGAGGATGCTCAAGTGCGGTACAAAAAGAGATATGGCAAGGATGGCTCGAAACAGAGAGCTGCTGGAGGTGCACCAGGTGCTTCTGAAGCTTCAGGAGAAGAGGTTAAGTCAGGTCCGGTTGTTGCTAAGGCTGTTGAGTATCGCCAAGCTTATGCTCCTCGTTTAACGGGTGGTATTGTGGAGAGCAAGGGTCAGAAAGTCAAGTTTTGAGCTCAGCGTTGCTTATTGAGAAGTCGAGTGATGAATATCATATACCACTTCTACTCCGCCTCCTACATATCTTTCTCTTTATTCTATTGCTTCACAGGTGATGCCATCCAGTTACTCGGAGGCATAATCCTGAAAGAATCTCAAGATAACTTACCTCGGGTGCCTTTGGGTGCCTGTCAGTCCTTCCAAATCCATTACTTTTGACTACAGCTTTTGCTTAAACACAAAGCTGATATGGGCTTACTTTCATCACCGTCGACCCTACTCGATTGGAGTGAGTGCATTACCGGTTATGCATCGCTACCGTAAAGCGATTCAAGATAACCTCGATAGGAAAGTCCAGATGTTCCAGTCGACTCACATTTACATAATCCAAATAGATATTAATGCTCTGCCTCTTAATCCACATTGAACACAATTCCTCTCATTATTCCGATCCCTCGATCTCAACTGACCGAAGGGCTTTAATTACCCTCGACTCAACGACAATCTGTGATGTGGCTTACGCAAACAGAATGCTTTAAAAGATACTCGGAAGTATACAAATTGACAATCTTTGGACTTTCAGATCAAGATACAATCTCAATACCATACTTCTCATAATTGAACTCCTCCAGGCTCATAATACTCTTTGCCCATCCATCCCCAACTTCGCCCAGCTGCTCTTCATCACCAATCTTCACCATCCCCGTCTTCCCCGCCAAAATCTCCTCCCACATCCCACGATACTCATCCACCAGCTCACCATGCGGCACCCAAACAACCCTCATCCCAGCCCTCCGTCCAGCTTCAACACCCACAATACTATCCTCGAAAACCAAACACTCACTCGGCAAAATCGGTCTTCTTCCCTCTTCTCCCTCTCCTATCTCTATACTCTCCCCTCTTGACGCATTCAAACCCTCCAAAGCAACCAAATAAACATCTGGCGCTGGCTTCCCCCTGCCCTCCCTCACCCTCCCATCATCCCCCAACACCCTCCTCTCCTCCCCAAACACACCCAACAAATTCTTGATCTCCTCTCTCTGCGTCTTCAATTCAAACGTAGCTCTCTTAGTACTACTCGCAAGCGCCAACTCGACCTTCTCGCCTGTGACAGTACTGCGCGCCTGGCTGAGATTTCGAAGGAGTGTTGCGGCTCCTGGCATGGGTTTGCAGGATGGGAAGGCGCGGTGCGTTTCAGCGGATTGCTCCATGGCGTATTGAGCCCGAGGGATGGGGAGTTGTGCCCAAGCGTGGAAGAGGTCGCTGTTAGTGGAGTCCGGGATGCCCATTAGTTGGGCACGGAGGGCGGGTGTGAGGGGTGGGCGGTTGTACTTTTGGAGGATGAGGTTGGTGGAGGTTGTTATGATGTCTTCCTAGATATCGGGATATTTGGTGAGTAGAGGATGATTTGGAATGTATGGAGAATGGGAACCGAGAGAGACGTACTGTGTTGATGAGCAGTCCGTCCATGTCAAATATGCAGGCCCGGATTGCGGGGAAACTGGAATGGAAGTTAGTTTCATAAAAGATGAATTGGGGTTGGACAAGCTGGGTCTGCCGCTTCTTTGAACTTTATACGTTGTAATGGTATGGTTGAATCAAGCAAAAAGCACTTACTCTGTCTTTCGGAAAGCCATGGCTGTCGACTCAGGGCGGAGTGTTGACAGCTTGATCGAGCTTTGAGCTAGTGAAAGCACCGCAACACGAGAGAAGGGACGTCTGTTCACAGATTGGTGTTGCTTATTACCCTCGTCTATCGAGGGTTGAGTTGGCGATTTTACTCAGAGAAGGTTAAGTCAGGTGAAGTTGAGGCAGAATTTCATCCGGTCAGATCGAGGTGCCAAGCATGTAGCACTACTTAGGCCTGCTAGTCCTAATTTAGAAGTCTGTTTACACCCTTATCGAAAGCTAAGCCTTACAACCGAAGATAATAATCTGTCGAAACCAGATGGTCAGACGCAAATATCTCGGATTTATTGGGTCATATCTTGTGACTGTCGATGCTTCTGAATGATTCCTAAGTGAATTTTGGTGTTGCTTACAATCCCAATACACCATGTTGGAGCTAGGTAATTTCGGATCCATCGTGGTCTTTGTGCATGCATTTCACATATATAATTAAATTATTGACTAGAAGTATGGATGAATGCTTCGATTTGAGTTATGATAGTGCGCTGAGGCCTAATGAGACCATAAGCTTAAATTCTGAGTCTTCGGGGGGCGATCGGTCGAAGGATTGCCCCTCAATCATTTCATGCAAATGTTTCAACGTCTGATGGCGACATCAAAGCATGCTGAGGGAATAACACCCCTCAAGGAACCATCTCGCCCCTCACTACTGCTAAGCCCCTGTTCCCTTCCCCTCAAAGCACCTCCACGTCTCCTTTCTCCCAGCCTCTCTTTTCTACCAATTCCTCGACATACTCTCTGATCTTGCCACCCCAAATCTCATTTTCCTCCTCAAGCTCCTTACTATCGGCCTCCACGACATCAATCTCCCCATCAGACAATACCTCACTCAAAGGATACGAACCCGCAAACTCCCAGTCTAGTACTGCAGCCACCTGATCCCCGCTCATGAGTATATTCCGGCCATGGAGATCGCCATGGACTAGGACGAATGGCTCATCCTTGATATCCATCTTTTCGGTCACTGCTCGTTTCTCGCGTAAGTGCTCAACAAAATTCGCCACGGAGATGTCCTCAAAGAGACTTTCGTCGATATCGTCCTCATCAGCATTGCTATAATAGTAGATCTCTTTATCGTAAGAAGCCAACATATACTCTTTCGTAGATTCGTACGGGCCGAAATGATAGTAATCCTTCTTGTGAAACTTTCCACGGCCCTTGAAGAGCTTGGAGCCTTCGACTGTTGGTGCAGGGTCGAATGTTTCGGGACAAGACCTCCGATTTTGGGGAAGCGGATCTCTGCAAGATCGACGACGATGCTGGCGACTTTGTGGGTGATACTGTCTTTCTGGGAGGAATTGAAAGTGGTCCAAACGGTACTCAGCGGAATGCCTTCAATATACTCCTCGGCGATGTATGATGTGTCCGGGTCGGATGTTGCGCTGTACGCGTAGACCTGAGGTACGAACACGTGCTTGGACACGACGAATCGTCTGAATGCTACTTCGTTGGACACTTGGTAGGGTAGGAGACTATCAGCACAGGGAATTCGGACTATATACCTGTCGATCAGGCGATGCTCTGATGAGCTGCCGTTGTTGAATGTCGGTTGCGTGATCTACAATAATGTTAGCTGTCAGTCTTGTATTGTCAAAGAATACGCTTGGTATATTGGAAGGGGAAATTTGTTTAGTAATTCAATGTCTCGAGATTTTTTAATGACATTGGGAGTGGCTTACCTCGAGATTTGTATCCAAATTGACCAGCCAGATGGAATTATATCCACCTCGGGTAAGGAGAGTTACTTCTTCCACATCACTGATGGCGCTCACGTCCACGGCGCCTCCAACCGGAAACTGAAGTGATGTATCTGTACATGGAAGCCGGTCACTTCCTGTCGTAGTCGCTTCTTCTCGTGTCGCTACTGTTTGTATCGCTCTTACCTTCAGCGTTTGCGCGATTGCAGCTCTTACACTTTTTAGGGAATCCATTGCTGTCCTGCTTGTAATAGGTGACTTTTGGGTGGATGGTACACTTGACTTGGTGCTCTTTGCAGAATCCATTTTTAGTACAGCACATACAATGTTGCGTCGTGGGCATACCTTTTTCGAGCGCTTCCGAGGCGGCAATAGCAGAAGTGGACGTCAGGTGATATTCAGGTGACTTTAGTCGAGATATTCCTGTGATTTACTTGAGCTTAAATGCATTCCCAATAGATACACACAGCTTTTGTATACTGTATGTTTACTGTTGTCTCATTCTATCCAACGAAACATGGATAGAACAAAAACCATTAAAATCAGTAAATGTATGTCAACAAAGACCTTTGATCTTCCAGGAGAAGGAACACTCGGAGTCAGATACCTCATAAAGAAATTATTTATCAAGCTCTATTGAAGAACAGAATACTGCAGATCAAAGCCACGTGTTGCGTACCGTGACATTCTTACAAGTCAGTCAATATTTGTTTGTAAAGCTAAAATTTATGAGTTAACATAGCAGTAGTACTACTGCAGCCGCCAAAGTACCATCCCAATTTGATTGAAGTCAGTTCCCAGGTTGGAGCTTCGCATCTTGCTATCAAGTGCTAGGCATTTGGTATCTTCGTATTTGGAATGGCCTCAGCTATTATCCCTCCTCAAGTCCTCATATTCTCTGAAACCTGTTCTTGTAATGCTACTCCGATGGAATGTTGAGACTTCTGTATGTATTTTTCCAATCCAAAATGTATTTTTTGACTTTAAATATCCTCACAGACTCGCTTGTATAAGGAACAAATAAGTACTAATGCACATGGATATACTCTCACCCCAGAGAAGTGAAGCAACGATTCGCTTACATCTAATCAGTCACCCATCACTTCAAAAGATTTCAGTCCTACTCTGGTAAAACTACCCAACCGAGCTAAGTTTATAGCATACGATTACAAGATCAAAATGTGCAAGCCGTAACGTCTGTCCCTGACCCCGAGCCGCGCCCTGTATTAGTAGTTATGAGCGTCACGTGTAAACAACAAAACGGGTGACGTCGACATACCTCATTGCTTTGAAGATCTGCAGCTATTTACTTTCCCAAACACAAGAGACCTTTTGCTAGCATCTAATCATTATTAAAAAAAAAGAACCAAAGCAGTATTCATTCACAAAGAATTTCCTGATCGAATACCTAGCTTTCCAAGAACATGTCCTCTCCAGCAACCCAACATCTAGTCCTCAACCCCTCCAAGCCTCTACCACCTACCCGCAACGCCGCCACCAAAACCAACGCCCCAGTCCCTACCGCCTTACCCGATGCGAAAGAAATAAAAGTGCATCCTAGAGGTAGTAACGCGGGCTCTGAGAATGCTAGTCTCTATTTCGTGGGCACCGCGACGACAGTTTTGGAATGGGAGGGTGTGAGGTTGATGACCGATCCTAATTTTCTGTACGCCGTTGCTGCTCTTTCTCTTTAATATCCTCTCAAATTTCATCTATTCCTATATCTGTTTCTCATTCGAACGAACATAGACGCTAAGAGCTAACTCTCATGTTTTAGACATGCAGGCGATCACGTCCACCTAGGACCCGGCGTCACAAGTAAACGAACGACTAACCCAGCTGTTGAACTCGAAGCTCTCCCGAATATCGACGTTGTGCTTCTGAGTCACTACCACGAGTAAGTTTCCATCCAAAATTTCAAAGTGCACATTCGGACCGTAGCCCATTTTGAAACAGCGCAGCTAAAATTGCAAGCTTAGGGATCACTTTGACAAGAGAGTAGAAGACTCACTGAGAAGGGATCTACCAATCATCACGACACCCCATGCCAAATCCCACCTTACCAGCAAGACTGATCCCGGAGAGAATTTCACCGCCGTGTACGAATTGGATACTTTCTCTAGCATGGTCACATACATCAAATCCAATTCCGACCCAGAGACCCCAGCCGACACGACCACGACCACCAACACCAAAGTGAAAGCCATAAAGGTGACTGCAATGCCCGGAAAGCATGTCCCACCCGGCGTACTAGGTACTCTAAACGACTTGCTCGGAGCGGTACGTACTTCTCAGTCTTCAAAAATTCTTTCTGTATGAATTAATTGACAAACATAACCAACCCAGGTCCCACCCACCAACGGCTGGATGCTCGAACTCGGCACCTGCCTCCAACCAAACAACGACTCGACCTTCCACTCCAACTACCGCATCTACATCTCCGGCGACACGCTCCTCGTCTCCGAACTGCAAGAGATCCCGTCTCGCTATGCCGGGCAGAAAATCGACTTGATGCTAATCCATCTCGGCGGGACGACGATCCCCAGTCCGCATGTACCGATGCTGATGGTGACGATGGATGCGAAGCAAGGATTGGAGCTGATCAGGTTGATCAAGCCTGACGTTACTATACCGATTCACTTTGATGATTATGATGTTTTTTTGAGTCCGTTGGAGGATTTTAAGAAGGCGATAGCGGAGGCGGGGCTGGATGAAAAGGTCGTCTACTTGGATCGGGGGGACGAGTATAAGTTTTGCGTTGAGGAGGGTTGAGGAGGTTGTCGAAGGTGTGTATTATGGCTGGTGTACTGTACTGTATTGTCAACCTTGTTACCTTAAGAGATGTAGACTCACAGACTCTGGAGAAGCACACAGGAAAGATCCTGGCTCGGATCCTGGATTGAAACTCAGGCTTCTCAACGGCAGAATATCATGCCCATGACTAAACTCAGCGAGGACATCAGATCTTCACATCTCACGTCTCATAAAGCCCACACGATCTCAAAAGTTCATATAAAGATTTCATATTTCATAGCAGTCTGCTTACTTGCGTGCTCACTCACTACCTACCACCCTTTTCCCTCATTCCTCCTACACGAACGTACCTCACTAACGCAAAGCGAAGCAAAGCAAACTAAGCAGACTTAGAAACAGACCCCGCAGCAAAGTACTATGCACGTATGACCACAAGAGTGGAGAAGAGAGATACAATTCATCGTCCATCATGTTGTTTGTTCTGTTCGTTCTGTTCGATTTATTGTTTGTTGATATTGGTATGATTGATTGATTGACTGCATGTGTGCTGGCACATCGAATGATGCGAGAACATGGCCTTTCGACTCCTTTCTCTTCCTTTGTAGAAAAAGAGACCGGTGGTACAGGTGACCATCCCGCCAGAGCCGAAAAGTTCATGTCTCCATCAATCCATCGTATAGACCAATCGGTCGAAGCAAAAGAGAGAGCGCGTACCCGTCGAAGTAACATACATGCGAGAGAGAGAGACCCGGAAAGCAGAGTGAGAAAAGAGAAAAAACCAGCGCGAAAATAATCATCCGAAAACCCCTTTGCTCCATCCATATCCGCTATCCAGAGCTGTTTGTGTCAATCTTGCGCCTTCGTACCATATCCTCCAATACATTCTTCCGTGCTGATCAAGAAGATTATTTACTTCTTGAGAAGTTTGGATTGCTCAGCGATCATCTCCTCATCACTGGCATCCAAGATATCGTACTCCTCGTCAGTCAAGAAACCATCGTCTGTCTCATCGTCATCAATGGACTCATCGACGAAATCCTCAAACTCGTCCAGCTCATCTTGGACAGCAACAGGTGCAGCGGGTGCAGCTGGAGCAGGCTCGTGGATACTAGAAGCTGGGGACTCCTTCTCCAACTTGGGGAAGATCATCTGGCTACCCTCAGTCTCAACCTTGGTCTCAGCAGCCTTTGGCTCCTCCTTGATGACTGGCTCTGGGATCTGAACATTGACATCACACCACAGTCGGTGACCAAACTTATCTCCATCTGGGCCAGTGAGACGCCAGTATGAGATAGAGTTACCAGCACGGCTTGGGGTTCTCATCAAGACCGTGAAACCAGCCTCTTGACCTGGGGCAACCTCGGTGTAGCAAGTAGTGCTCTCAGCAGCAGATACAAGCTCGTGAACACTGGCTGGGTGCTCGGGATCAACAGCACACATGTTGTCGCCTCCAACAAACTTGACAGTGCATCCAGCGGGCCAGGACGTGCTACCACCATTGCGGAGATACCAGGTTTGCTCGAAGACCGTGTTTGGTGCCATGATGGTACCATCAGCGATTACATCACGAACGAAGTGAGCAACGAGATCCTCCTTGACGGCAACTGCAGGGAGCTCCTTTGCCTCCTCCTTCTTGACCTCTGGAGCCTTCTCGGCCTTCTCGGCCTTTACTGGCTCAGTTGGCTTGAGATCAGCGACGGTCTGGACTTGAGTAGCAGCGTTAGATGATTGGGCAGGTGTGGTCTCGGTGGACTTTGATGTGCTAGAACGGCCACGACGATCACCCATAACTGGCAGACGCTGACCATCCTCATGATCACCGAGAGTTGTGACACTGACATTTCGGACTGGGGTCTTGAACTTGATGAGAGGATGGGTTCGGTTGTGGCGGTTAGATGGGCTGGCCTCGCAGCTGGCACAGAAGTCGGTGTCATGGCAGACTGCGCACTTGTATCGGTCACCCTTGATGAAGGATTGTCCATTGCCGGAGTTGCAGAGAGGGCCGTCGCAGTAAATGCCGTGGTGGCGGGCACGAGTAGCAAATGATCTTGACATTGCCGAGAGATCGTTGAGAGGCTCGTAGATAGGGACGAATCGGTGGCCGGGGTGGATGAAGCTAGCATTGGGGTGGCATGCAGAGCAGAAGTCCCAATCCGGGCAATCGAGGCACTTGTGGCGGACACCGTAGATGTACTTGTCACAACCATCACAGATGGCATTGTGTCCAGTGTTTCGGCCCGGGGCAAGAAGAGCGTTGGCAATCAAGTCGAGGGTAGTATCCTCAACAGCTGGCTCGAAGGCATGCTTTGGGTGGTGTCCATGCTCCAAGCTGACATGGCAGGGAATGCACAAGTCGTAGTCAGGGCATGAAGTGCAAGTAACGAAGTTCTCCTCTGAGAGTTCTACGTAGCTTAGTTAGCATTGGATGAACAAGGAACGGGTGTACAGTCATACCAGAAATGCAGGAATTGCAAGTACGGGTAGCAACTGGGTCCTCGGAAACGACACAAGCCTCCTTCTTCTCTCCAAGACTGGACTTTGGTGCAATGGTCTCAGTGGTGCTGTTGATAACTCGGCCGTCCTTGACAAAACGCTTGATCATCCAGTGATCATCGCCACCACAGGTAATACCATTATCAACGCATCCTTGGCAGAGATCGAAGTCGCCATCGTCACAGGTGCTGCAGTGGTAGTGTGCATTGGAGGTCGTAACCTGGCAGTTATTGCAGTAGACCGAGTAGATACTGATAGTCTCTGGAGTTGGGGAAGCTGGAACAATAGGGTGGCAGGAAGCAGCTGTACGGTCGCTGGCCAAGGTGGACAATCCGGCAAGCTCAGCAAACCACTTGTCGCGAGCGGCAGATCCACGGGTGACTGGGATATCACTGCTCGAGCAGGTATTCATTCTTGGGGCGTCCTTGTGATGGAACATATTTGGGATGTCTCTGTTCAGCTGGCTACAGCAAGTAGAGCTGCTTGATGGCTGAGCGAACGGTGTGAAGGTGGGGGTCGAACGTTGGCTGCTGTTGATCAGGAGCTCCTCGAATCCTCTCTGGATCTCGGCAACGCTTCCTGGATAGACAGTCTTCTCGGGATAGCTGACAGTTGACTCCGCGACTGGAGCTGGTTTGACTTCTGGGGTTGGCTCAATCGGGGCTGGCTGCTCATCAACTGGACTGACTGGACTAGACTCTTCGTCTTCAACAGTAGCAGGCTTGGGAGAGACCGGCTCCTTTTCCTTGATGGTAACCTTAAGACGAAGCTTTAGCTTAGCCTTCGCGGCACGGTATAGTTGCTTGTAGACGGAGGTATTGTTTGGGTCGAGGACAATGAAGGCAGCGGCGCTATCGGAGTAACGTTCGAAGACAGCCTCGGAGGAAGGAGGGATTGCGAGGAGGAATCGGAGCTATGAGCAAACAATCATGTCAGCCTCCATTCACCATGTACAATCAAGAAGCATCGTGAGAAAGAGTTGGCTGTCATCAGGCCAGGCTGGGATGCTTGTGGAACCATGACATACCTTATCCGGAAGAGTACTGGGGATGAGATCCCGAAGAGGAAGCTTGAATCGACGGTTAGTGCCCTCGATATTGATCTTCAAGGTGACCAGAGTATCTGCGGTTGTAGGTGTAGTCGACGCCATGACTGCGGTGGGTTGAGGCTGTACTGTGTCAGCTAGGACGAGGTCAAGCGGTGACGTGCAACCAGCGTCTCAGGTGGGGAAGACGAACTGTAATGCTCGCAGCTGTCGAAGTCTTCGAAGTATCGAAGAGGCAGTGCAAGAATGAACCGGTGTGGTATTCTTGCAAGTCGACAGTAGATTCGATGTTGGATGATAGAAGAAGAAGGATGGAGGGCGGTCGAGGCGGGTGAGAGGAGGGGATGGGATGGATATGAGGAGGTGCAGGTGTTGCCTTGGGGGAGGCAGAGGGAGCCCGAGCTCACGGCTGTCTGTCTGTCGATAAGGTAAGCTGTTAGCGCCGCTCGCTTGCTTGATTGCGGCAGGCCGCGCTGTATTACGACCGCAAGTTGAAGGCGGTTTCCAGAACTAGGTCGAAGGCGGCGATAGTAAATCAGGAGGCTCTGATGTAAGGCGTTTTGTAAGAAAGTACTTGTAAAGGAGAGGTGGAAGAAGAAGTCGATGTTGGTGGTTGATATGAAGAAAAAGGGAAGAGGCTGCGGAGTCGTGATCGTCGGCTTGATAAAGCTCCAGGTCGTCGGCAAAGACGAGCGAGGCGTGCAAGCCCGGCGGCGAATCGAATCAAGTCACGAGCGAGCCTTAGTCAATGGGACTTCCTTATTCAATCAACCACGTACAGTATTCCACGTTAACTGTATTCCTTTTGCAGGTGAATGAGAAGCTGGAGGCCAGCATTTCCTTCCTCGTAAAGTTTCTTCTACCATCAAGCAATCCCGCGGTCACCCCAATGTACCCGAGTCAAGTAAATAGAGTGAGCTACTCGGCCATCTACAGGCGTTCTCAAAGATACGCCAGGACAAAAGCAGGTCATACGGATAGAATCAAGTCCGAAACATTCCCAGCCTGGACAGATGCTCCCCGTCAGAACTTGGATTGTGAACTCGATCTCAAACACAAAAGTCACTTTGACCCATTTCATAATTGAGCATCTGTCCAAACCACATTCAAATCATGGCAACCCATCCGAAAGCTCCCTATTCATTCCCCGGAGTCTACCTCCCTCATCTTGCCTGCAGCCTAGGCTTCCACGACATTTATCATGTGTACTCCGTAAGCAGGCAACCAATCACACCACAGTAAAGCAGTGGAACAGCTTAGAATGGCCGGATCTGGAGCTGAGGACACTGGTTTCATGTTTCAGGCTCTGTAGTACTTGTGACCACTAATCGGTTTCCCACTGCATGATTCAAGAAAGAGACACTTATGCATCGTAGCTGGAAAGTCCGGAGGCAAAATATCCGCCACCACTTAATCCGACTGACCGCTGGATCTCATTCCACGGCAGACAGCCTTGCGTCAGTAATGAAGGCAGCCTCCCGATTCGGATAGCTTTGAAATCGGGTTACTGCATTAGTGGGAAGTGATTACTCTGCTGGATCCGGATTATTAGTGATACGTGATATGCTTTCGGTATCCTATCAATTGGCAACAAGATATGAGATTGGAGCTTAGACATTGACCAAAGACAAGCTCAATCACTAGCCAAAGCCGTTCGATCATAAGAGCAATATCTTCCACTGACTGTCCTATTTAAGTACTACTACTATCACTACTCTACTGCACAAATGCTGCCAAAGGTAATACGGTCGACGGGCGCCTCCGAGGGATCTCTCTTAAACAACAATGATGAAGGAGGTCATCATGCAACCGAACAATACTAAAAATGCAGCCAGCTGGAAAGTGTGTAGCTGGATGCGAGACCAGTTGCCACCTCCTGAACGTCCCTCCCATCCCAGTTGTGACATCTGCCATTGGAAACCAAGAGACGTCCTCGAATCTTCTTGCAATGATAAACCAAACAACCATATCTTTTCACGCGAGGATAATACTGCAAGGAATGGAGAAAAGAGTAAAAGACGCTTCCAAAACGCACAATGAAAACCCATCATGACCCTGACAAGATCGCTGAAACCATTAGAAAGAATAAAACAAATGTTGTTGCACACCAGAAAGAATCGCCCTACTGCGGGTAGTAGACGACACCTTGCTGTGGAGCCTGTGGATAATAGAACCCATCGGGGCTTGGGGTCATCATGCCACCCATTCCGACAACTCCGCCAACCTGCTGCATTGGGTATGAGGGAGGAGCTTGGTAGGCGGGGAACGTTGCAACAGCCGGGATTTGCGCAGCATCGTAGTAATATACCATTCCGTTGACTTCTTGAGCCACCAAATTGGTAGTGTCAGGTTGTTGATTGGGTTGAGAGAAAGGAGGTTGTTGCTGCTGCTGCGATTGTGGTGGAACAAATGGCGGTGCAGCTCCTGGTTGACTGTAGCTTGGTGGATAATAGTAACCTTGAGGTGCGGGCATGTAGGGTGCTGGAGAATAGAAGTTCGAAGCTTGCTGCTGGTACGGATTTGGTTGGAATGGTTGAGCGTGAATAGCACGTTCTGGGATCTGTGATAAAGGTGTTCCTGTGGAGGCCTGACTAGGATATGATGGATTTCGCGAATGAAGCATGTTATCGTGCTTGTAATTGTTTCCGTTGACTTGTACTGGAACCTGCTGATGGAAAGGTTGTTGGTGTTGCTGTGGAGGATTGAAGGACAACGTTGCGGGCGACTCGATATCAGCAACGGATACAGCTTTCTGGGGTCGAGGTTGATGCATGGGAATCGGGTTTGGTCGATTTTCACGGAAAGTAGGCTTTTGAGGAAGTGGATATGTTTGCGGGCGGGGTAGATCATCAATAGACGCCGATGCTTGTGGGGAATCATTCTGGGACGCATTGGCGGTAGACTGGAGATGCTGAATTTGAATTGACTGGTTTGCTGGTGGCAGCTTTACCACTGGGACTGGTCTTGACGGATCCATAGGCATATGTTGTCGAGAGGCAGTCGAACCGGTTGGCGATGCCAGACCATCTCTGTTAACTTCCCGGGCCAACGAAGAGCGACGGCTCATAGCAACACTTGGAGAGTATGCACTGCCGAACATGCTACCACCAAAGACGCTTGTGCGTCTAGAGTATCCACCGATGGATCCCATAACTGACCTGCCCCTACCACGCCCACCAAAGCCTTGTTGATTTGGTCTCATAGCGCGAGGTATGAAGATGAAAGACCTATCAACAGCTGGGAAGATATAGCGTGGCGGATGATCGGGAAGTGAGATTCGGACTGGTTTGTCCCGTCGAAGTGGAGGACGATGATCTGGTAGACGAGTGTACTGCTTTACCGCAATGCCCGGAAATACGAGAGGCTCCTTCATATCGGATATGTATACACGGATTTGAACATTCCCAATGTGTTTCGTTACAGACAACGCCCTGTTAGGAGGCGCGGCCTTGGACGTGCTGATTGGAACCCGTGAAGGCATGCTGTGAGGTCCATAGTTTGGCTGAAGGTTTCGAGGGGAAGGTTCGCTGATGACTTCGTGCATGTCATGAGTCCAAGGCGCATCAGTAGGTTCGTAAGGTTGTTGCATTTGACTTCATTGTATATTAGTATGTGGCATTCGGATGTATGGAAAGATTGATGACTTACTTGGATGGCGCAAATGGACCCCCAATACCCGGCCGACCTCTACCTCTGCCTCTCCCAAATGGCCGGAATCCATTTGCGGCAGGACCTGAATGGCGATGATCATGCATGAAGAAGGCTCCTCGATTTGGTACAAATGCCGGATCCGCGTCCCTTTTCTTCTTGTATTCCTCATGTTCCCGTCGTCGTCGTTCGTGTGGAAGTTCCTGCGGTCGATCCATTTGGGCATTGGAGTTGACGACAGCCGGTGAGGGTATTTGCATCTCCTCATCATCCCGAAGATCCTCATATTGCACTCCCTCCGTGGAGTCCTTGTGATTAGATATCTTGAGGCCATTTAGCATCATGTCCATATCACTGGTACCGTTTGTAAGCGACTTCTTGGAGCTCTCTGCAATGCCGTTACTCGAGGTTCCCTTTTTATCTTTTGGCAATCTCTGTCCATTTCCATTGATCTTCGGCAACTCTAGAGAGTCAGCAGGAGCTACTATAGCTGTGCTGACCTCGTCCCCTTCGTGTGCGTCATCCTCATCACTTAGTATCGACCCCTCACTGGATTCGTCGTCCAAGTCGGCATCGAGTCCTCCCTCATCATCGCCCTCGTCCTCAACCCGTCGTCGACTTGCAGCTAAATCCTTCCTCTGTCGGTGACCCATGATTAGGAAGTATGCGGGCTGTCGTTCGAGATGCGACGGGTTGTCGGGCGGGCGTGAGCAATGGATAGGATGGACAATGTTAGGTGACAGATCATGCAGTAGTGGCGGTTCTCAACGATACGGTGAAATGTACCGCCCGCGGCAATAAAAGGTGCTGGCAACAATGTTTTCGTGCGTGCAGAGAGATGAGGAGCAGTCTGAATGGGGGCGATACCTGCACGCCGGTGAGCAAGGTTGAGGAGGGAAAAGTAGAAGGGATGAGGTTTGGTTCTGGTCTGGGAATTTTGGGCGGAGGCTGAATGATGAAAGCCTTGGGAGGCACTTGCTCCGACAGGGATGCTGCTCAGTCTCCGAGCACGCTAGGCCGCAAGCGAAGGGTAATCCTGGGGAAGGAGGAAAACAACAACATCGCATCCGGCTCGAGGCATGTTTCGCGGTCATGATATATTGGAGTCAAAATTAGTTCGTAAAAACACATTTGATTTCATAACATTGCATGTATCTATAATGTTGTCCATCTTTGCGACATTCCGCGCCGTCGGTACTTCCTAGAACAGCATTTTCACGACACGTCACCAGACTTATGGCAGCTTCCCCAGCTCTGTGGAATTTACACACCGTCCCTATCACCAAGTCAACAAGCCAATCAAGTCACATGTTACCTGTGCATTGCGTTAGTACCGGATGCATCTTATCGAATCCGAGTGGACGTAGAAAAGGACATCACAGGGGCAACCGCAAAGTCTCAACTTGTTCTTTAGCGCATGTATACTTGTTAAATACCAGAATGATCGGTACTAGGATGCTCTTGGAATTTGACTACACTGAAACTATGATGCTCTATCTCTCAGTCTTATTTTCTGCAATTTCGGTGGATACTTTATTTGAATCTACTAGCATCAGGCGAATCTGATGCCTAAGCGAGTCGTGATAAACAAAATACGATTAAGCTGAAATGGGAATATTTCTCTCTTGTGTACAAGCTTCAAGAAATATCTTCATGCGGAATTCCGTACATCTTCCATCTCTTCGATTTCAATCACGTCTTTGCTTGCTTTGGCAGTGTTGGGCTCATATTTCCCCTGCCTTTTCTTCGTCTGTTTTGAGACTGCTACGAGTCGTGTACCATAGCCTACTCTCAGCGTCGCTGGAATCAAGTCTTCCATTTCCAAATGAAGGGATTTTCCTCCCTGTGAAGCCATTACCAAGTGGATCAGCATCTTCGGTATTGCCATTCACTGCTGATGGTTGTGGCTCTGTCTGTGTTCCTTCTTCTGTGAACAGTGAACTGTGATAGCTGGAAAGGTAAGCGAAGTATTCCTTGAGGTGGTCAACGCAGAAAGGAAGGGGACACTCAGTGTAGAAAAAGCCATTTCGAGGCCGACTGAGAATATAATAAGCAACATTCATCCTTTCGTTCTGCGTATCTGACTCAGCTTCTATCAAAACAGAGCTTTACTCATGAATTACTCCAAAGTCTCAATTTGGCCACGCGAGGTTGTCCATGCCCACAATGTCGTTGATAGTATATGCAGGGCCCGACAACTTGGCAGTCTCGGTCGTGATGTCGTGAAGCTTATTCTGGACAGTATTCTGTTGCTTGGGAACTGCTTTTGAGCATGTTCAGCTCGTCACGAATGTCTTTGACGTTTTTGGGACGCGCAGATGCTTCATGAATTGGCTCGAAGCTCTGTCTTGCTTGCTTTTTGGCCTTCTCCTCCACATCACCATCGCGTGTCGTCTTCGCTGGGTTTGCTTTCGAGTGTCCAAATTTTGACTCCTTCGCCCCTTTGCATGGTCCAATTCGAGAACTGAGCGTTCTGGTATGAGCCTGGGAAGCCGGTGGTTTCGCTGCCAACGCTCTTTCCCTGGGTATCAGAAATCTGTGGTAGCTCGGAGCCGGACTTTCGTAACATGCGATGAAGCCTTCTTGTTAGCATTGCTCGCGTGCCAGAGCTTTACGAGGATTGTCCAGGGGCTTGTGTACCTCCTTCGCAATCGATACACAGATAGCGTTCATAGTTGTCTCATCCCTTCTGAGCAGCTTTGCGATTCCGAAGCACAGGTCTCCCTTGCGTGTTGAGGGACAAGTATGTGTCTCAATATCTGTAGCACCAATTCTTATCCCTCGCGCCTGCTAGGAGGTGTATGGCTTCTCCATGGTGTCTGCTCAAGCCTGCAGTCTTGCTGATAGGCTTGGGACATGGTTCGGGATCCGATGCGCAGGTCAGAGTACACGAGGTTGCATTCTCGAAGGGTTCGACTTGGCGACTTCGGTCATAATCCTCCCGAGTTCAGCTGAAGAGTTTGGAATTTGTAGAATGGCGGCGGGGTCGTATTACGCTGCGCAGATAACATGACCTCACTGAAAATAGATAAGACAATCTTGAATGCTGCAGCACTTGGAAGTAGCTTGAAAGCTAGTGGTATGTAGCGATCTGTATATAGGAGACTTGGGGAACGAGCGAAGTAATTGGCACGAAAGTAATAAGTACTATGCCGGTTGACGCAAATGCCCTTATTCGAGAGCATGATCCCACAGGTGTAAGGAGAGAGGAGTTCGTCGCCAATGTGAGGATGGCAAAGCCCTGTTGACTGTCTTTCGTCCCTTTGCTTGAGTTATTGGGCTATGCACGCAACAGCAAGCTGGATTGATTTTAGTCGCAATAGCTTCTGTTACAGTATCTGATTTATTTTAAAGACTTATTACAAAGCGTAAACTTCCCAAAACGGTAATCAGTTCGTGACCGGCTCTTCAGTACCCCTCATCTACCTACCGTCTAATTTCAAATCTTCCCGACTAATGATGCAACTCGTCAGCACCATCAGACCAGCTCAAGGCATCAACGTGAAGATAGCCAGATACCATAGCAACGGGTCAGCACTAGGATCATGCAATACATAAATGGGCAATAAGCATCTGTGAGGCACCTAGTCACACTTCATACAATTTCAGAAACCTCCGACTTCAAGAATTCAGTCTCCTTTCAGATTATTTTCTATCACAGGGTTGACCACTGATATATTCACGCTAGGCTCAAAGCAGGAACATACGAGAAGTAACTGTATATACATTTGAAGATGTAAAGTCGTCTCGGGAGCCGGTACCATTTGGCTCCTCAAAATCCTAGCCAGTACAGTCACCCTCATTCTCCTTTAATACACTCTTTTATCTTCACTCTTCGTAGAAGACTCTGGTCTACCCGGCAGCGCAGTCTGTCATCTCAAAATGGGTCTCCAGAATATCATCAAGTGCAATGCACTCTTGTTCGGCTTGGCTTCGAGCATCAAGGTGCTCGAGCTACCTGCCGGAGCTTGTATGTCCTTTTACCAGTTCTATTCCAACACCAGTCAAATATGAGAAGAAGCACATCTGAACTAATCACACATCGTGGGATAGGGAGCATCGAAGAGAGTTCCGACGGCTCTCTCATCAGTCGATCAGTTGACGACCCAGCCCTCGGCACAATCAAAACTCAAGATCCTTTGAAACTCAATTACGATCTCGAAGCCACCTCTACTGCCGTCGATGAACCCTACTCCTTCAGTGACGGGCTATTGTGGGCCAACGGAGACTGCTGGTCAACCTGGTCCTACAACATCAACACTGCAGGAATAGACAGAGCTGTGACATAGATCAAGGAATGGTACGGCCTCGGCAGTCCGAATTTATGCTTGACTGATTGGAACCCTGGTATGCTTGTCTATTCTGCTGGTGGACCGTACAAAGCTATTGCATACTTCCGTATGGCTGCTAGGATTGCTGCTAGGAATGCTTGCGAGCATGTGAATCCATATGACATTAATGATGCATTAAAACAGGTAAGCCATTGTAAATATGGCAACAGAAATAGGCCGCGGAGACTAACGAATAATAGGTAGATGCTCGCTGCCCTTTATATGAAGCAATTTTGTCCAGAGTAAGTCTCGAATCTTTTAGTCCCTGAATATAGATACCGAAGATATCTTTCCACTAAAGGAGTCTTGTTGATATTCTGTTCTCTAGTGGCCTGGAAGCAACGAGCTCGTCGCGAAGGTGAATCTTGGAGGAGACCACATTTGCGTGTATTGATCAACAACACTGTACGCCAAGCGGTGGGGTCGTCTTCTCGATTAAGTGGGAGATCTGGGATCTGGTTGGTACTCTATCATATCAATGGTATAGACTCATCTTGTCCCTTTCCAAACCCGACATCTCATCAGGATGCAGGGGGAAAAGATGAATGCATCCCAAGGTTTCTGACTCCCACGTAGTATATAGTTATCAACATGGTCGCCCGCAAACTACGACCCTCATATATGCTCAATTTCTAGCAAGTTGCGATCAATGTTTGGTAGTCTCTGCTCTTGAGGCCCCGTGCATCTCCATGCAGAGATGAATTTCTGGGTTTCAGACCCCACATAATGGTGAAAGGGCTGATATCCTCGAGCCGCCTGCTCTTGCTGTTTCCTTGAGGTGCCTCATTTACCATGGGCCAAAGCACTCGCACTATGCTGACATGTCTTTATCTCACTCTCTGAGCATCCTCATTGTGATGGTCTGCATCACAGTGACAATGCGATAGCACCATGAATTGTTGACTTTGCCCCGCACTTCAAAATTAAGCGAGAATCCCAAAAGTCTCGGCATCTCCGCAGTTTGAAATTGAATCTGAAGATCACAGTTGAAGTCAAGTATGCTGAGAGTCTCAGAACTAGTGAACAAAAGACTGGACTTGAAGGTCTCGTCCTTTCATTTGATCTACGTGGGCAATCTCCATTCTCATTCAAAAATCATGACTGTCCTCCAGAACAACCACTCAGGATCTGGTCCCTGAAGATTAAAGGAACCTTTAGTATGGATAAGTATCCCTTCCATGACTTTTGCATTATGCTACTGTAGCATTAACATTGTGAAATTATTCTCATGTTACACATCGCAGAAAATATGGAGATTTGTTGCGTCATACTTCACTCCAATTCCCACAAGAAGATGAACAGCTTCTGCACAGTGTGTATTAGACTCGCGACGTGACTTCATTACATTATGATAAACACAGCTTGTTGCATTTCGCAATAATCCATGGCAGATGATTTGAAGCTAGCTCGTACATTGCACCCACCGCGCAGTTTAAAAGTCCTCCACGCCATGGCCAGCCTAAGTAACTATATCTTTCTGTTGCACATCGCAGACATTCAATCTCTCGTCATCATACTAATACAAACATCAGTGAGACTCGAGGTCTCTAGCCACATCCAGTTCAAGAAGATGATTTCATGATTGTAGCGAGATAGCTTCTGTGGTATCGCGTCGATGAGGTCATGAGGTAATGCGGCTACTAGCCCCACAAAGCGAGATTCTCACCCACGGCTACTCGAATCCAGACTCGTCCTAGATCAAGCATTCTGATTTGTTGCATTTTGTGCAGCCATACTCGGTACCCCGAATTGGATCTACCGCATTCCCAGAGATCAAGAAGTGTTGCGCTAACCATCTCTATGGCCCGCTCAGACGTGTTAGCTCCAAGAATTATTTATTGCACGCCTCACAACATTATTTAGGCGGCTCGTGCCGCAGCTACCATTAAGCTGTTCTCGTTGGTCTTACTTTCATTCGATGCAATATTCCTGGTTCTGAAGCATGGACATGCTGGTAGATTCATCCAACTGCACGCGTGTCAGGGGCTCGCTTGACAAAGTGAAAAAACGTGGTCGCGGCTCTTTCCTTCTCTAGATGTTTGGGTTTAGCATGTGGCTTTATATGATGATTTCGTGAGAATTTATTTGCTTTTGGCAAGAATCTCTTGATTCTCAATATCTACAGCCGATTTAATCATTGAGCAAATGTATGAAAAACCCTCATACATGACGTAAAATATACTAAAATCCCCATTCCCAAGGAAAGTTGTCCTAAAAACCACTGCCTGCCTTCAGTTTGTTGATGCGTTTCGCAATTACACCAGACTCGAAAACTTTCCACCCCCCACCTGGGGAAGATTCGAACAGAGCATGACGTTGACCTAGTCGGCAAGCTATTGCCATTAGCTTAGGATAGAAAGTTCTGTTGCAAATCGCAGAGTTGTCGGATGTTCAGGAGTTAACAAGTCACAGCAGATTCGGAAACCTCCATCATGGAGAGTATGACACGGTGTGGTTGGTTCGGGGCGCTAAAGTGACTTGCGAGAGGTAAAAGGCTTTTGTTGCAAATCGCAGAATCGTCGGATGTTCCGGATATAAGAGATAACACTCTGGAAAGTAAATTAGGAAATCTCCATTGTAAGGAGTATGACAAATGAGACGGTTTGGTTGGTGCCGAGCGCTAAAGTTATTAGTAAGAGGTAGAAAGCTCTCGTTGCACTTCGCGAAATTGTCGGATGCTCCGGAGTTAAGACTTGCTGCTTATGTGAAGAAGGTAGGAAGGGTGTGAGATACTGCGAAGATTGAAATTCTCTCGATGTGGGAAAACTCGCTTAATTCTGGATTATCAACACTTGAAAGTTTCGAGAGGTGGGAGCTGTTCGGAAGGATAGAGACGTGAGTGCTGTGATATAAATTTTCTGTACTGTTAAAATATATGGTCTGACAGTGAGAGCACTATCTACGATGTTACACGAATATTGCTTTCAAATGTGTACAGCAGTGGCTTGCAACTGGATCCATCACTGTCATGCTTGTGCATCACGTTCTCCCAGCCGAATTCATCATTCACAACCGCTTGTTACTACATTACCATTCGCAACCTAAGATCATCTTCCGAACCACCTTCACAACATCCCCTTATCAACCCTCCTAACCCTGAACCCATGCCTCGGCGCATGAACTCTCACTCCCTCAACTTCTCCATCCCCTGTCTCAACAACAATCTCCCTCCCGCTCAGCCCCACCAAGCTTCCTTGATCCCTATGTCTACTCCCCGAATCAGTCGGCCACACCTCCACCCACTCCCCCGCCTTCAGCCCACTCGGATCACTCTCATCAACATCAATGTTCTCCTCCGCGAATCCCCCCTTTCGCATAATACCGAGTGCTTCGTCGCCTTTGACAGTCTTTGGTTTTCTGGCTGTCTTTGCTGCGGCCCGTGCTGTAGCATCGAAGCGTGAGATCCATGCGAAGACTTTGGGGAATTGTGTTGCGGAGATGAGGTTGGGTGGGAGTGCGCCCTTCAGTGTAGTGAGCCAGTGGAAGGGCCAGATAGCTGTGAAAAGGTACGTTAGCCTTACTCGATCCGGATCTCAAACTTTCAGTCAAGTAAAAGAAATCCAACGAAGATCCAAAGGTCAGAGGATAACGGAAAGCAGAATCATACCCTCAATATCAGCCATGCCCGGTTTGTCCCCTCCAAGCGCCCACTCCCTCCCATCCGCAAACAGCGTCTTTTCTAATAGCTCAAACGCATTCCTCATCTCAACCAACGCCTCTAACCTCCATCTCTCCCTAACGCCCGCTTCGTACGCTCCTTTCACACCCATATAATCCTCCCTATCGCTCTTAAACCTTTCATCCTTCAACAACGGCGCATCTCCAGGAATCAACGCCGCTGCACTCGCGAATAGGCCATGCACAGTCCAGAACTCGAGTAGTTTCTCAATGCTGGTGGAGAAGGAGGAAGAGGGAGAGGAGGAGAGAGCTGGGTGCGCTTGGGATGCGGGGTACAATGTGTTCAGTTTCTGGAGGATGAGACGCGTATCGAGATAGATGTCTTTGCCGATTGAGAGGATGGGAATTCGGCGGTAGGAGGTTCCGATTGCTTTTGTGGTGGGACGGGGGAGGATTGGAGGTTGGAGCTGGGAGGTTGTTAGAGAGAGAGAGTTTGGCGGAGGAGGTCAGTCAAGGAGAAGACATGGAAAGACCTACGCATTGTGTGTAGGGAATGTTGCGGAGGTTGAGGTACCATACTACACTGCTGACCGTCAGTTCCAGTTCCAAATCCAGAGAAGAAGAGTAAGAGAGGCTTTCAAGTAGAAAGTGAGGAGAAACAAAACAATTTACTTACCGTCTGGCGTAAGGCGAGAACGTGTAGTGGTACAGAATGATCTCCTCAGAAGGCGGCATTTTGGCCCAGAATTTTTTTCTTATTTATAGACTTGGTTGAATGTATATGGTTGATGTTAGAAAATTGAGAAGATGAAGCAAAATATAAAGATTGTTGATGTTGTCCTAAACTGAGTTCACGCCTTGCGGTTTATAAATCGTGGGGTCGGCAGCTTTCCCCAATGCCGAGGTCCTGCAACATCCCTGCAAGCGCCTTCTGTCAAGCTGCTCAGCGAGCAGATTGGACGTCATTCTACATCAGCACTTCTGCACTTCGTCTGATGTTTGAAAACCAACAGTACAACTACGGATATGCATAAAGCATATGCGGATATGAGACTCTCCTAGCGACTTGCTATTCTTCTGGGATTCGGTGTTGCCTGAAAATGGATGCTGCTGCAATCCTCATACGGGCGGTATTTGAGGTTAGGTTTTGTTTCTTACGAAGTACTTTGCTGTATTTAATGCTTGAGATTTCCACCCATTCAGGTGAGTACCGGATGTGATTTTCGAAGCACAACCCAAATGTCGCTCGTTCAAGACCTGTTCCTGCTAGTTGAAGTTTCAACCCTAGTTTTTCCTAATCCCCACGCGACCTAATCGACTACTTCTCGTCCAATGATAGACAATCTTCGGAGAAATCGTTGTAGGTAGTTGTCGTTGTTTCAGGATAGGTAAGGTACTGGTTCCTAAGATCGTATCGAATGTCTAACACCAATTATGAGGCTACGGTACCAATTCTACTAGCACATCCGTGGTCTACCGACAATCGTCGAACTTCCTCTTATAAACATTATAGACACCTAAAATACTTCGTCTTTGGTGCATCTGTTCATATAGCCTGTAAGTGCCCGAATTAAAGATTCACTTACTCGCTTGATAGGCTGCGTCCCGTAAACAAATACTCTGTCGTCATGCCGCTGTCAGTTTTATATCCTAGGTAATCGAAGCATGGCTTGATAATCGGCCCGAGGTCTAGTGCTTTAATCTCTTCTTGACCATTGACATAACCACAGGATTGTGAGGACACTATCCGCAAGAAAACTGTGAAGGATGAGCCCTGGAATAATCCTAGGCCAAAGAAATACAAATATTTTGGAAGAACGCAAAGCAGAGCTCTCTTGTACACTATTAGCTATTCAAAATATTGTTCAATCGTACTAGCGAATAGAATACATAGTTTAAGACAAATATCTATTATTCTTCCGCGATGCAGACTCGAAGCGAAGCATGAATCGTTTTACATATCGAACCCGTTCCGGAACAGATCACCAGCTGATTTCCATCTCCGGATTAAGACATTAGAGGCAGAATTGAGTTCTCTCTAGGTAGAAGACGTTAAACCAAAGGCATTCCCTAAGCGACGAGACAAACAAAGGACCCGGACCTAGCTCCGGCCACATGGCTGCACTGACTGAAGAACCTTCCATGGCCAAACATACGGAGCCAGTACCACTCACAACACTTTAAGCACAGTACCCGTAGCCATCAAACGTCCCCTCCTACCATGGATACTTGTTTTAGCGAGTGTACAAAGAAGAGAGCCATCTAACACCATCTCACGCGACTCGGAGAACAAAATCGGAACCAAATCAGTAGAGTGGAGATTTGCTGGCCACTAAATACTGTACCGGAGATGACCCTTAATTGAAAATGGGCTGACGATTGCGTGTACGTATGAAGCCCAAATCGATCCAACTCAGAACCGCTTACATCTCTCTTCATTCTCATCGAATGTCAAACAATCATTATTCGGTTATTCACTGGTCGGAATAGTGCAAGAACGGAAGGAGGAGAAAGATGAGGCGAATTAAATTGCATTTCTAATCGAGGAAGAAGCTCGAGTCCCATTTAGGGATGGCGTCATGCTAATACCTCACCATGATTGGCCATCTCAGGCCGAGCACGGACAATCTCTCTTTTGCCGCTAAGCTCGATTGCGTCTCTTGGGCTTTAAAGTGCAGCCGCTCCCACTTCGCAGTTCCTGTGACGACATTCTCTGCGTCATTCTCAGAATTCTACGGCTGTACCTCACCACCACAGACAAGAAAGAAGCACCACAACAAGGCAGAGCCGCATCAAATCCCAAGGTCACGCACTCGAGTACTTTGAACGGACATAGAAGTAGATCCAGTCCAGGTCTTTCGCTACCAGAGAAAGAGAGCTGGACTCCTGGCATTGTGGGAGGGGACCGTCGCTCTCTTTGTACGGTCGCAGGAAAAAAAGCGAATACGTCACCAAATTCGCATCCCCAATCCATTTCAAAGACATCGAGGAATCACTGCACAATAAGGACGAAGTCCTTCACACTCGAACGTCACTTACATCATCGAACCCGTGCATCACCTCCCATCTGCTATCTGATTGACCTAGCCGTCGACCTCGTAGCCGCTGTCCCGTCCGTCGTGAAGCAGAGAAGATTCTTGTCAGGGGCTGCTTCGACTGTCGCGTTGCCACTCCCTCACGCACACAACCACCTACCCAACGACTGGAATCCATCACGGATTAATATACTGTCGCTCCTGCATCGCGCATCTATCTCACCTTCATAATTGCGACCAAATAAATCGCTGCACTGCGGGTTGTAGCTCGATTTAGATTGTCCAAGGTCGCCAAAGTGGTACGTTGTTGCGGTCGCAAACCAAGTGGCTGGTTCCCGTCTGGCTTCCCCGTCCATTATTAACGAGTCTCCCAGTGCGCCTCTGCCCTGCCCTGCGTCATAACCTCCAACGTCATCGTTCTCGAGCTTCACCCTCACACTGCTGCTGCGCTCACTCACCCACAACCACACTGTGGTCACTTCCCCTCACAACTCTATCCAGTCTCCCGCCCAGGAACCACAATCCAGTTCAGCCCTAGCTGTCTGCGGGCGCAGATCCAAAGCGTCATACTTGACTCGACCGATATTCGTCTCTCCTACCCTACCCTACCCCCCGCGCCTCGATACGAAACTCAATCATGTCTCCTCCGAAGGAAACAGCAAAGAAGTCGACCTCGACGTCGCCTGTTCAACCTAATGCTGATGCTCCAAAGGCCAATGGTAAGTCGTGCCTTGTTCCCTCGTCTGCCCTCTGCCATGCGACACCATTAATATACTTTATATCCCTTGCGACAACTCTCACCAGACCATCAGACTAATGTCTCCATCAGCAGAGTCCAGCACAAAACAAGAAGAACAATTGAAGGAATCTACGAATGCGGAGCCACTTGCTCCTCCTCCTCCCCGAGCGACAGAACCAGACTACTTCTCTGCAAAGCATCAGATACTAAGCACGGAATCAAATCCTTTCGAATACTCTTTTGCTGGCGGTACAGGCCCATTGACCAACGGATTAGTAACACCTGGTGGTACGAAGCTTCCATCCGTTGCTGCTCTGACTTCGCCAGCCTTGAACTTCTGGAGTTCTGGGACAGGTCTGCGCTCTGGTCCGTTGAGTCCAGCTATGCTCACCGGTCCAACGAAGGACGATACCGACTATTTTGGCGATTCATATCTGCACAGAGGTGGGCCACAACCGACACAACGCGAGTCTGATGTTAGAAGTGGTATGACCCCGAGTGAACGAACTGGTTTGACACCTGGCGGAGGTGGATCTATGTTCCCTGAACCAAGTCCAGGTGGATCATCGATCTTCAACTCTCTCGCAAACGGTGGCGCAACTCCAGGTACATTGGACTTCCATCGCACTGCTATGAACATCAACGCAAGAAAGGCCGGCGAAGCTGCGCATCTCGCGAAAATCACATCACAACCTCAAGACATCACTATGAACGGGTTGGATGTTAAGCCACCACAGTTTAGACAGCAAGAGAACGAGACTAACGACGCCGCCAACGGTCTCTTCCTTTTGGCAAACGCCCATAACGGCCAACAGCAGCCTAATCACTACGCCATTGCGCCTCAATCTATTGTTCAAGCACAAAACATGCAGATGGGTGGCCAATCTCAAGAAACATCACCACATATGGGCCACCGCAATGGTGGCTCCATCAGCACTACTTCTGGTCGCGGAAACAGCGTAGGCTCCGAAGACGACCAATCAAGACTAAATACCCGAGGTAAGGGTAAGAGAAGCTCGACCCAGGACGGTCAAACCAATGGTCGACGTAAAGCAAACGACCAGCCCAAAGCACCTGCCAACAAGAAGGCGAAGGGCAATAATGGCATGAGCATGAGCATGGACCAACCTTCAGAAGAAGAGGAGCCGGATATGTCCAAGGATGAGTTCCATGCCAATGGAAAGAAGATGACCGATGAAGAGAAGCGAAAGAACTTCCTTGAGCGGAACAGGTTAGTACATCGTGACTGTTGTCGATAACTTATCTAACTTTACTAGGGTTGCTGCTCTCAAGTGCAGACAACGCAAGAAGCAATGGCTTGCAAACCTTCAGCAGAAGGTGGAGATGTACTCTGTTGAGAATGACAGTCTCAATGCCACCGTCCAACAGTTACGAGACGAGTTGGTCAATTTGAAGACTATTCTCCTTGCTCACAAGGATTGTCCGATTGCCCACGGACAAGCCATGGGTAACGGTACCATTCAACAGATTGTTGAAGGAAGCTATGGCAACCCTCACATGAACCCTTATGGCATGGCAATGAACCAACAGCACCAACAACAACAAATGATGGCCAGCCAAGGCTATCCTTCAAGACGGGAATCATAATCCCTCTCCCACCTTTTGATGTACGATATGGGAAGGGTTATGTGGGTCAAAAGTCTATCTGGTGCAATAAAAGGGGAAAGTAAATCATAATGAGGAGTTTGGGTTACGACACGACATAATCATGGTCGTCCAACGAACTCATGCCCGGAGTTCTGGTTTTCCATTATGATCTTGGTAAACTGTCACTTCGCCGCCAAACAATACGCCAAGTCTGTTGAGAGGCCTGCCTTCTCAAGGCGAGGCCTTCTCGACAATATTGCACATACTGGCGTTCTGGGAAATGCCACAATCTCTCGCAGGGAAGCAAATGCAATGAGTTCTCCTCGAGAGCCTTGCATCACTTTACCTCAATTGTAGAATAGTCATTCCTTCTCTATCATCGACGCGTTGCTCTTATCCTCGTTGCTTGCATGCATTGGGCCTCTTTGCCGTTCTTCTCTTGCTATCGAATTTCTCGCGAAAATTCAAAATCTCTCTTTTTCTTTCCTACTTTGTACATACATACATATACGGTAACGGGACACACGTACACGCATAGCTGTCCACAGCACTGGCGTTTTGGGACTCAACCTGGGGATGGGATTTGCTTTGCTTTACCGGCCTGGTTTGGGCGCGGTCGCTGGCGTTGATGGTTGCTTTTGCTCTTGCTCTTGCTCTTGCTCTTGCTTTTGCTTGCGCTTCGATTGCTGAGCTGAGCTGTGAGAGGGCTTGTGACAGTGGTGTTGGAGAGAGGTGGGGTAAGGTGTAAGGAGAAGCCAAGGTGATGAAGATAGCAGAGGACGGGAGTGATTGGTACCGATGCATTAGTTCGTCTATATTCGAATGGAATGAGCAATAGATTTAGCTATGCTTACAAATTTTAAAGTGCAGAGCGGAGAGTAGCGATGCAATGTGCATGCTTGCTTGCATCAGATGGCTTTTGCAAGGTGGAAGTAGACTTTGAGAGAGGGCAGGATGAGAGAGAGCTAAGCAACAACGAATATACAAAAAAGGAAAACTTCAAAACAAGATATGAAACATATCTTTTCTACGTGGATGTCTTCCTCTGCGGTTGAATCCCAAGTGATGTGAAATAATGTGATGTAATTTAATATGTCAACCCGAATGCTTTGATCAAACGTCCTCGTTACTGTCCTCGTCACTGAAGTTCTTTCCTCGCACTCTTTTTTAAGTTCCCAACTGAGTTCTATGTCCTCATCCAATCTGTCCGCGAATCATTCCACTGATGGCGGATTGATATTGTGAAGTGAATCCTCCCAGCGCTTAGAACCTTAGTGGCTGCCTGACTGGAAGGCTGCTGGTATATAAGAGCTGCTTCAAACCAATCTCAAGTGGAAGTGTGGATTTGAGAAGCAGAAACCCAAATTGCGCATGAAATAACAGTGGACCGGTATGTTATGGAATCTGATGGGTAAGCGAGATAGAAATTCCAACATTTCGAGACAAAATGTCACGAATGTGGCGTTGCTTGAACGCGCGCGGCAGACCGTGGAGGTGAGCTGTACTGGGCTTGCGATTAGGAATTCTGACTGAGGGCGAGGAAGGAAAGGATTTCTGTGGATGATGTTGGTTTGGCTGCGCGCTGTATCTGATTTGGGAAGGTAATGTGAGGTTTGTCTTTGAGGGCGGACTGGAAAAGGAGGGGAAGATAAGGGGCAACTTGGTGCATGAATGGTTCAGTGCGCTTCTGATGCTTAGGGTCCGGCCAACTTATGTAGGCAACACGAGTCATCAGAACATCCCTAGAGATATCTGTCCTCGAAGCCCTTGGGGAAAATGGACCTCGCTTCTGCGTCGCTTGTAAACAACCTTGCAGCCCCTGCTAGAGAACACCGGAGAAGACATCCTCGAATTCTTCATTTCCAACAACCAGAGCCTCGGGATGAAGACTATGAAGTATAATTCAACTGATTGGCTGACAAAGATAGGCTGGGCTAAATGAAGGAGGGGTACAGCACACATTTGAGAACTTAGGCACGGTAAGATCTCTTTGAGTAGGCGCGGCAGATCGACCGCCAGTCCGAGGTTGTCATCTTGCGGGGTATTGTGTCTAAGTCACTACTTAATTGTTGTAGACACTGGGAGTAAAGCATGTCTTTAACCTTAATTTAGGTCTCTAGTCGAAGAGGGTGTTCTAGCTTAGAGCCACTGCGGGGAAGGGTTGACGACCTTTGAGCCAGCATCAGTTAGTATCCGCGGTTAGCTGCTTAGTACCACGCAGTTGAAGCTGCTTTACCACGGACTATCGGTTGCTCTGACTTTTGCTTAGAGTTTAGCTCAATAGAAAGATCTAGATCTAAAATTCGGGATTTTGTACCTCATCAAAGGATCGAAGCATCAGTCGTACGTACAAGCGGGCTCTGTGCTAGTGCTGATTCACAGAGTGGCAGCTAAATAGATTGTATTCTAGTATCCAGTGCTCGTGAGCTGGATGTTCAGTTATAAAAAGCAAGGATTCGCACATCTGTTTGACTTATTCGTCCGAGATATTCGTCTTTCTCATTTTGATATTTCGTGCGACTGAGATGGCGATATCAAATCATTCCCCCGATCTTGAGAGATCCAGTCAAGATGAAGCCGAAATAGTTCTAGATGAAGGCGAGGGATATTATGAACCTGTTGAGTGGAACTTCACTCGTATTGTCGCTGTCATTGCTCTTTGCATCGCCTACGTTGGTACGTTATATCAAGCATGGCTCCTTCCTCATAGATCTACACGACATGGCCTCTCCTTCCCTGCAACAACATGTGTTCCAACCAATGACTGACCAGAACTCAATCTTTCTAGGCTTCCAAGTCATTCTATATTTCGTTTCCAGTGGTTTAGTCTACATATCAGAAAGCATCCACACCAATGTCGGGAATTGGCTCTTGACAGCCAACACATTGGTGGTAGCAGGGACATGTCCTTTCGTGGGCTACATGACTGATCTTCTCGGTTTGTGTCTTGGTGGATCACCATACAATATAGCGGCCATGGCTGACAATTCGCTTCCAAGGTCGAAGATGGCTCACCATTGCCGGAGCCGTGCTCCTGATGGTCTCCAGCGCGGTGATGGCAACTTCGCATTGTTTAGGGTCAGCCATCACGTCCATGGCTCTTGGTGGTGTTGGAGCGGCAATCTGCGAGCTTACTGCCATCGCTGGGTAAGAAATCCCATCATCAGTACTCTCAGTCATGAGCCACTGCTAAAATACAGAGGACAGTGTTGCTGAGATCACACCTGTTACATGGCGTGGCGTCACACTCTCCCTCGTCACATTCTCTATCCTGCCATTCCTTCCTCAGCTCACGTACATGGAATTGCTGCAAATGTATTCAACCTGGAGATGGGCGTTCGGTATCTGCAGGTAAGTTTCGAACCCACTTTTGGAGTGAACAACCAAACATTACTGACATGTTCTCAACACCAGTCTATGGAACTTCATCGGCTTCCTTGGAATCGTGTTCTGCTATCATCCTCCACCACGACACAACACCGATAACATGTCTTCAATAGATATCCTGAGGCAGATTGACTACATCGGCGCCTTCTTGTCGTTCGGTGGTATAACTTTGCTCTTGGTCGGCCTGCAGGCAGGAAGTTATCAATATCCTTGGAAGAGCGGAAAGGCTCTGGGTCCTCTGATCTCCGGCATCGTGATGATCTTGGCGTTCCCGATCTGGGAGTGGAAAGGAACGAAATCACCTATGGTCCCTTGGGCGATCTTTGAAGGACAAAGCGTAGTTGCTATCTCGTTGGTGGCTGTTTTTATTGGAGGTGAGTGCCCTTCTGACGGATGAAGATGGAGAGCTGACATCGATCCAAGGCATGAACTTCTATGCCGTCCTTGGCTTCTTCACTGCCATGCCGACTTCTCTCTACGACACGTACCCACTTCAAGGTGGCTATCGTGGAATTGGGTACCCGCTGGCAATCTTCGTCGGTGCGTGTGGCGTCAATGCCTTGATATCATACACCAAAGGACATATTCGGCAGATGTTCGTTATCAGCGCTGTATTTATGAGTGAGTAATCATTTCCTCGCATTTTTTCCGCTTGTCGAGGTATTATGCTAATCACTGCAACTAGCTGCGTTTGGGGGCGCTCTGGCAGCATCCACACCCTTCAATCCAAATTTCGCGGTCGTGATGGCAACCCTCTGCTCCCTCGGCATCGGCGCAGTAATCGCACCAGCTCTCACTGTCGCACTTTACGCCTGCCCCGATCGGTACATCGGAACCACCGCCGCTCTCCCTCAGCTCTCGATTCCTCGGAGGATCAGTCGGAACGGCTATTTATTTCAATATCTTCAACACCAAGATCTAGACAAAACTCCCTACATATGTTGCCACAGTGGCGGTCGGGGCTGGGCTTCCTGCTGCTAATGCTATGGATTTCGTAGGTGCACTGCTGGGTCCGGGAGGTGGTGCCGAATCTGCGGCGGCTGTCCCCGGGGCGTCGCAACAGGTTTTGCAGGCGGCGGCGTTGGCTACACGATGGGCGTTTGCGGATTCGTTGGCATATGTTTGGTATACGACTATTGCGTTTGGTGTGATTTCGATTGTCTGTTGTGCTTTCTTGCCAAATATTCGACGTTTCATGACCGACAGAGTCGCTGTGGTACGTAATTTCCCCCTCTGATTGGTAATGGTTGAGCTAATTGCTGTGCTCTTGGAACCTTCACTAGGAGATTGGATATCATGATTCGTGTGGCTATAGCTGTAGCTGTGCAGTATCTCATATTATTAAATGTCTGCCAAGCAGAGGACCGACTCACCGTACGGTGCTCCACACTATCATGATCATGTGCCTAGCAGGTAAAAACATCTCAGAGAGATATAAATTGAAGAGCAATCTTTGTAAGATGACTTGAGACCTATGTTTGGTTCGGAAAGCATTGCTTCAGAATTGCGCGAGCTTGAGGTGTTTTGGTTATGTCTTGTCCTCTATTCCCAGGATCTAAGCGAGAAGTAAACAAAAACTTCGAACACTTGTCAGCTGCCAGAAATGTGATTTGAGCGATGTGGTTTCCATCATTTTGCTTCACTGTCAAATTGTATGGCCTAATATCAGTTTTTGAGCCTTCTCAGTGTCCCTACATCTCCCAGCCCCGAGACTCTGCGCCGACTCCCCAGCTACGGCTCCGGCCCCACAACAACCTTGTCGTGATCAATTCTAGGGTCACATTTCCTTGCCAAAATTATACTCCCGCAAGCTCATGGGTCTGTATACTGCATCAAGTCCAAAAAAAACTGGTTGAGATATATCAAGCTGCCCTCTGAAGCTCTGACATTAATATGCGATGCATCACACGTGCGTCATTCTGATTTATACTAGGTAGGTGTTGCATTTTGGACTTCCACTACCCTTAGCGTCCACCTGCACTTATCCAGATAGCGAGATCTGAACGTCAAAACAAAATCATCAAACCTCTCTATTCCATCTTTCGAGGACGTCAAACGCAACTTCAAATCAGATTAAGCTCTTCTGAAATCTAAACACGACAATTGCAACAGCAAAAATGTTAAAAATACTACCCCACCTTCTCAAACCCGTCATCGGGCAGTCACCAAGAGTAGTTTTTCTTGCTCAAAGCTTCACCAAAGTTATAGCAGGGAAGTTTATGAAAGTCCTGCATTCGCTTAGGATTCATGGAGACCCTCAGAGATATCGACAAGCTGGCAGAAGTCATACTCGAACCAACTCCGAACACAGCACGAATACTCGTCGACTCTGGGCTGGGACCATTCGTCCTTCTGACCCTGTTCCCAAATGGGATGGCATCGGTGCCATACTTGCGACTGTAGGGCTTCTGAGCTGGCACTTTTTATTTCGCGACGCTCTAGCCAGGAAGAATAATTCGTCGATGGAGGTCGGAGACGGTACTTCATGAGACGGAAGGCGGGTAAGGAAACGAGACGAGCAAGATGAAGAAATGACCCCTGCACCTAGTAGCTTTACAAGGAGATGTACAGCATCACAGGTAAGAATAACCCCAAGTTATGCGAGGTCCATTTCGCATAGGGTCTGTGGGGTACGGGGTCAGCTACGAAGTCAATATGAAAGGGGGAAATTGGATGGGCGATGGGGCAGGCAAGACAATTATCCTGAAAAATGAGAAACACCTCGAAATCCAGACTTAGAGTACATGATCACCTCTTGGCCGGTGAATCGGATTAGAACATCCAGTGCCGGGCTGCTCCAGAATTTACCTCACAAAGTTCGCAATCTCGCTTAAATTTTGAAATAATAACAAAGGGGGATCGCCAGGTGAATTTGACATTTCCTTGATACTTGATCTGCATGACCAATTCTAGGCACATTTCAATTACTTGTAAGGACTGTACTTGAGCACTAAGCATTTCCTGTTTTGCATAATGCTTTCGTGGTCACTTCAAGCTAGCTTTTGCCTAGTGTCCGGCTGGGTGGGTCAAAATGTGGATCTAGCCAATTTTGCCAAAAAAAAAATAAGAAAGATACATGCAACAGTGGGTATTCGCTGGTGGTCACCCACCCAACTACTAATCCACCGATCTGAAGCTTATGTATGGCAGAGCGGACGGGATGCCCAGTTCTCTTCAGTCTGTGGTCGCATGTGGCAGAAATGGTAATATCTGAATATATATCTCAGTTAGTGAAATGGGCTTTTTGGCACGGAGCTCGTGAGTAGTGCTAGATAGAAGCAATTTGGTGGTTGTGAGCTGGTAGGAGAAATACAGATTAGATAACAACAGAGGAAAGAACGGGCTCTTCTCATGGTGAGGTTATGGACAATCCACAAGTTATGTGGTGAGGTTATGGACAATCCACAAGTTATGTGGTGAGGTCAGTGACTGGTATAATTGTATTCTTGAAGGCTTGGAAAATCCACGAGCCGAGCATGCTTGAGCAGTAGATTGGCCAAAAAAACCATGGCCTTCTTGTCGAAAGATTGAGGGACATGAAATCCCCTTGAAAGTGCTCGGTGATGGCCAAAGAGCATATATGACCTCAGGTGGCTGCCCCTAAACCAACGAACCATCGGGAATTTCAGCAATCGTGATTGTTCAATATTTACTTATTGCTCCGAGTCTTATCTCATCTAAGCCAAACCATTGAAAGCACCCTAATTATCTGGAATCGTGGCAAAAGAGGCTTTGGAATCAGCCCACTATTTCGAAGTTGATAAGTGCCAATCTCACTAACTCATCGGAAAACAAGTGGGACGCCCCACGACCTCCCAAAGAAATCCTTTGCCCGTAGCTATTCAGCTTCAGTAATATCTTACTGAATGACGAAATCTCAAATAGTGAAGCTATGCAAGATCTGTACTTGTAAACGACACCATTCCTGAATTTGCCACTTTTCTGGCAAGAAACAAAAAATATCGAAATAATTCTCACTAGGAGAAAATAACTACAACCCCCCCCCACCCCCCC